>DSTMR04002__coassemble_584_pt1 | contig 101868 bp, 96 predicted proteins | sample DSTMR04002__metabat2_low_PE_045 | metagenome-assembled genome bin DSTMR04002 | reverse complement strand
AAGACTACGCCGAGCGCAACGGTATCACCATCGTGGGCACCTACATCGACCGGGCCTACTCTGCCAAGACCGACGACCGTCCCGAGTTCCAGCGGATGATTCAGGACAGTGCCAGGAAAATCTTTGACGCAGTCCTGGTCTGGAAACTGGACCGCTTTGCCCGCAACCGTTACGATGCAGTCTACTACAAACGTCAGCTTGAAAAGAACGGCGTCCATCTCGTCTCGGTCATGGAGCCGATCTCGGACGGCCCTGAGGGCATCATGATCGAGAGTCTGCTCATTGGCATGGCCGAATATTATTCGGCGGAGCTGGCCATCAAGGTGGCCCGCGGGGAACGAGAGAACGCCCTTAAGTGCAAGTACAACGGCGGTGTGGTGCCGCTGGGCTATGTCATCGGTAAAGAGGATTGCCTCTATCACATCGACCCCGAGACCGCCCCCATCGTGCAGGAGATTTTCACCCGCTACGCCGACGGCGAACCAGCCGAAAAGATAGCGGCTTCCCTGAACGAGCGGGGCCTGCGCACCCGCACCGGGAAGCCCTTTGTCAAGAACAGCTTCTTTCAGATCTTCAAGAACCGCCGCTACATTGGGGAGTACAGCTACAAGGACATTGTGATCCCCGGCGGCGTGCCCGCCATCGTGGACCAGGCGCTGTTCGACCGGGTGCAGGAACGTTTCACAAAGAACAAGATTACCCACGGCCGCCCGGCAAAAGAGGCAATCAACTATCTTCTGACCACCAAACTGTCTTGCGGGAAATGCGGCACCCTGATGGGCGGCGAGAGCGGCACCAGCCACATGGGCACCACCTATCACTACTATAAGTGCGGCAAAGCCAAGCGCAAGGGGCAGGCACATTGCAGCCTTAAAGCGATCCGCAAGGAACCTTTGGAGCGCTTTGTGGTGGATACGGCGGTCAAATTGGTTTTGAACGATCCGGTCATCGAACACCTGACCGATTTGATTTTAGAAGCCCAGAGCCTGGAAAACACCCGCTTACCAGTGCTGAAGGAGCAGCTTCGGGACACAGAAAAGCGCCTGGCCAACCTGCTGGAGGCCATTGAACAGGGCATCTTGACCTCCACCACCAAGCAGCGCCTGGACGAGCTGGAAGCCCGCAGGGACGCCCTCAAGGCCAACATCCTGGAAGAAGAGCTGCAGAGGCCGGCTCTGAGCCGGGAACAGATCCTGTTCTGGTTTGAGCGGTTCCGTCAGGGAGATGCAAACAGCCCTATGTACCAGCGGCAGATCATCGACAACTTCGTCAACTCGGTCTATGTCTTTGAGGACCGGGTGGTGCTGAACTTCAACTTCAAAGAGAACGCCAAGACCGTCCCCCTTCGTGAGGTTTTGGGTTCGAGCGCTGATGGGAATGGCCCACCAAACGAAAGCCCGAGGCCGCAGGCCCCGGGCTTTTGTTTTGCCCGGACATAGCAGACGCGGCCTGTTCGAGTCCTGTACTGCTGCGCAGCCGAGCCGCGTCCAGCGGACGAAACAGGCGAGGCAGAGCAGGGGCAGCGCTCTGATTTTTGCAAGCCCGCGGCGACGGGCGCAGGAAAAATCAGCAAGCGCAACCCGACCCATCAAAACAAAGCCCGAGGCCGCAGACCCCGGGCTTTGTTTTGCCTGGGCATAGCAGACGCGGCCCGTTCGAGTCCTGGACTGCGCCGCAGAAAGCAAAAAGCTGGCAGTCTGTGATTTTTCACAAACTGCCAGCCTTTCTTTTGCCTATTTCACCGCCGGTATAGGGGGACGGATGGCGTCCATGCCGCCCTATCCATCGTCAGAGCGCGATCACATCCGGCGCAGGACATCCTCCACCTGCTCGCGCGCGGGCATCGAGCGGATGGCGCCCTTTTTGGTGGTGACCAGATAGGCCGCCGCGTTGGCAAAGCGGAGCATCTGGTCGAGGTCCGGCCGGGTCAGGCCCTCGATGCCGTGCTCTAGCACAAAGTTCAGCACACTGGCGCAGAAGGTGTCCCCGGCGCCGGTGGTCTCGATGACGCCGCCCAGAGTGCACCCCGGCGCAAAGACGTGCTGTCCGCTGTAATAGGCATGGCTGCCCTGTGCCCCGGCAGTGACGTTCAGCAGCCGGATGTTGGGGTACTGGCGCTGCAGAAGGGCCGCGCCCTTGTCGAAATCCTCCTCGCCGGTCATGAACGTCAGCTCGTTGTCGGCAATCTTGAGGATGTCACATTGGGCCAGGCCCCAGCCGATCTGGGCGCGGGCCTCCTCCAGGCTGTCCCAGAGGGGAGGGCGGAGGTTGGGGTCGAAGGAGATCAGGGCGCCGGCCTTTCTAGCCAGGGCCACCGCCTCGCGGGTGGCGCTGCGGCAGGGCTCCCCGGTCAGGGACAGGGTGCCGAAGTGGAAGATGCGGCAGCTCTCCAGCAGACCGCGGTCCAGGTCCTCGACGGTCAGGTTGGCGTCTGCGCCGGGCCTGCGGTAAAAGCTGAAGTCCCGGTCGCCCCCCGGCAGGGTCTGGACGATGGCCAGGGTGGTGTGTACGTCGGGGTCGTACCGCAGGCCCCGCAGGTCGATGCCCGCGTCCGCCGCCACGGCGGCCAGCTGGCGGCCAAAGCCGTCCTGGCCCACCTTGCCGATGAAGGCGCAGCGCTTGCCCAGTTTGCGCAGCATGGCCAGCACGTTGCAGGGCGCGCCGCCGGGGTTCGCCTCGAACAGGGGGTTGCCCTGCTCCGAAAGGCCGTTCTGGGTAAAGTCAATCAGCAGTTCCCCCAGGGCCGTCACGTCAAACGTTTTTTCGCTCATTGTCCGTTGTCCTCCCCGAATTCCAGGCTGTATTTTTCCACGTCGATGCGGGCCGCGCCCTCGTCCACCTCAAAGCTGACCGCCTGGGCGCTCTGGGGGGTGTACAGGGTCATGCTGGCGGCCTGCTCGCCGTCGTTGACGAACACTTCCAGGCTGTACCGGTCCAGCACCACGCGCAGCTTGACCGCGCCGCCCTGGGGCCGGACCGGGAAGTCCCGCACGTTGACGATGTCGTAGGGGAAACCGCTGTGGGTGCGGTCGATGCGGACGGTGCTGTTGGCCACCTTGTAGCGGATCACCGTCTCCCGGTTGCCGTCCTTGGCCAGCCGCAGCTTGAAGGTCTGGTAGGACGGGCTGCCGTCCACCGGGCGGATGGTGACAGTCATGTCCAGCAGGCGGCCCTCCACCCCGTGGAGGCTGACCTCCCCGGCGGTGAGCAGGATATCCTTGTAGCTGACCCGGCGGCCGTGGTAGTTGGCCAGTTCCCGCACCGGGTTCTGGATCAGGCGGCCGTCCCGCAGTTCCAGCTCCCGGGGCAGGGTCATCTGCCCGAACCAGCGGCAGCCCTGGGGCTGGCTGCCGGTGGTGGCCCAGTTCTGCATCCAGGCGATCATGATCCGGCGGCCGTCGTAGGTCTCCAGGGTCTGGGGCGCATAAAAGTCGGTGCCGTAGTCCACCGCCTGGACGGCCTCCCGCTCAAAGTGGTAAGAAGCCTTGTCGTAGCTGCCCAGCAGAGCTACCACCCCGTAGCCGGCGTGGAACTCCAGCCCGATGGCGGTCATCTCCTGGGGGCTGACCAGCAGCACCTGCCGCCCGTCCAGCGGGAAAAAGTCGGGGCACTCCCACATCCGGCCGTACTCGTTGCAGCTGGCGTCCAGGGTGGCGGCGTAATGCCAGTGGGTGCCGTCGGGGCTCTCGAACAGGCGGATGGCGCCGCTGCCGTCCTCGGTGCGGTTGCCCGCCACCATGTAAAAGGTCCCGTCCTCCTGCCAGATCTTGGGGTCCCGGAAGTCCAGCACGCTGCCCCCGGCGGGCAGGTCGCTGCCGTCCAGGACGGGGTTGCCGGGGTACTTTTCATAGTTGACCCCGTCGCCAAAGGCCACGCACTGCTGCTGGAACTCCTCCATCCGGCCGTCGGGGCGGCGCACCCGGTAAACGCCGGTATACATCAGCATCTGCCGGCCGTCGGGCAGTTCCAGCGCGCTGCCGGAAAAGCAGCCGTCCCGGTCCGCGGGGGTGTCGGGGGCGATGGCCACCGGCAGCTGCTCCCACCGGATAAAGTCGCGGGTCTTGACGTGGCCCCAGTGCATCGGGCCCCAGTTGGTGGAATAGGGGTGGTGCTGGTAGAACAGATGATACTCCCCTTTGTAGCAGGAAAAACCGTTGGGATCGTTGATCCAGCCGATGGCCGCCGTCACGTGGAAGGCGGGCCGCTCGGCCGCGGGGATATGGGGGGCGTACTGCGCCTCAAAGTCGCGCGCTTTTTGCAAGGTATCGCTGATCATGGAGGGACCTCCTGAGTGATGATTTATTTTTTGCCTTGGTTTTAGTATAGCACAATTTGCGCCGGGGGTATATCCCCTTTTCACCGGCAAGGCCCTGCCGTGTCCCTGGTCAGGGGCAGCGCGGCAGGGCCCAGCGCGGTGTAGGAGAAGTGAAGAAGAATGCGTGTGTTGAGATAAAAGGGATCAGCTTTCGCTGGTGTAGCGGGCGTAGGCGTCCTTATAGACCTGCAGCAGCTGGTCCATTCCGCAGGTATCGGCCAGCATCTGCTTGTAGGCTTCCCACTCCTCGTCGGTGGGGCCGCCGTCCCGGATCCACAGGCCCTCCTGCTCCGAGACCATGCTCTCGAAGTCGGGCTTGTAGCGGTCGATGGTGTCCAGCTCGTCGGTGGTAAAGACGCAGTCCACCGGATAGACCGCCGTGTCGGTGACCTGGGGCATCCAGTAGTCGTACAGGTCGTTCAGACGCTCGATGGCGCGGTCCTCCATCTTGAAGGTGGTTTCGTAGTACTCGGACAGGATCAGCTTGGGCCCCCAGACTTCATACTCGCCTTTCAGTTCACCGGCACCCTTGCCGTACTGCGCCTGTGCCTCCGCTTCGGTGATGGAATTCCACACGCCGTTCTCGTCCTGGCTGGTAAAGTAGACGCCGATGGGGCCATACTGCAGCTGCATGACGTTCTCGCCGGTGTACCACTGGTCAAAGAACTTGAGCAGGTTGATGGGGCTCTGGCAGACCGAGGTGATGGAAAGCTGGCCCGAGTTGGTGCCGCCGCCGGTGCGGACGGTGACGTTCTTGGTGCCGTCCGGGCCGCTCAGGACAGGCAGGAAAACGTAATCCTTGGCGTAGTCGCCCATCAGCTCGTCGATGTACCACCAGGTGGACACGCCCACCCAGCCCTGCTGGCACTTGGACATCAGCTGGGTATCCGACTGGGAGAACATTTCGACATCCATCAGGCCGTCAGCGTACCAGTCATGGAAATAGGTGACGGCCTCGCGGTACTTGTCGTCCACGCACATGAATTTGATGGTGCCGTCCCCCTGCAGGACCAGGTCGTTGCAGACATCGTTGGGCCAGTTGGTGAAGCCGAAGCCTGCGTAGAAGATGTTCTGGCCCCAGCACCACTGGTCAAAGCCGGTGGACATGGGCAGGGTGGTGCCGGCGTCGTTGCCGTAGTACTTGTGGCTCATGTCGTTGTCCTTGAAGGCTTTCAGGGCGGTGTGCAGCTCGTCCAGGGTGGTGGGCACCTCCAGGCCCAGATCGTCCAGCCACGCCTTGTTGATCATGGAGAACTGGGGGATGGTGTAGATGGAGTAGTCCTCCTCCTTGCCGACGCCGGCGGTGCCCATCTGCTCGGCGGCGGGCAGGCCGTAGATGCAGCCGTCGCTCATGGTGATGGCGGCCTTGATGTTGGGGTGTGCCTCCAGGATGGCGGACAGGTTGGGCATGATGTCAGGGGTGATATAGGGCTCCAGGTTGATGAAGGTGCCGTCCGCGCCGTAGTTGGTCAGGTCGTAGTTGGAGAAGCCCACGCCCATGAAGGCGTCGGGCAGGTCGCCGCCGGCGATGCGGATGTTCACCTGCTCGGCCAGGGAGTCGCTCATGGTGTTCCACTCGATGTGGATGCCGGCAGCCTCCTGCATCTGGTTCAGCACCTGGTTGTCGGCGTAGCCGGGCGACAGGGCGCCCTGGCCGCCGATGATGGTAAAGTCGGTCTGCTCGGTGCTCTCCACCACGCCGTCCTCATTGGCGACGGGGGTGTTGGCCTTGGACCCGCCGCAGGCAGTCAGCGTCAGGGCCGAGCCGGTCAGTGCGGCTGCTTTGAGGAAGTTGCGGCGGGAAATCAGCTTTTTCATACGGGTACTCCTTTTCTTCTTATCTTCTGGTCGTATTCTGTGTGCGGCAGGGAAGGGGCGGACGGCTCAGCCCTTGACGGCGCCGGCCATGAAGCCTTTTTCAAAGTATTTCTGAACAAAGGGATAGACGATCAGCATGGGGGCGGCGGCCACGATGATGGACGAGAACTTGATCATCTCGGTCAGCTTGTTCAATTCCGCATAGCCGCCGGATATGGTGCTGGCCTGGCTGGCGCTGGCCTCGCTTCGGATCAGCACGTTGCGCAGCACTAGCGGCAGAGGCGCCTTTTCGCTGCCGGTCAGGTAGATCAGGGCGGTGAACCAGTCGTTCCAGTAGGCCACCATGCTGAACACCACCATGACCGCCATGATGGGCATGGACAGGGGGATGATGATGCTGAGGAAGGTGCGGAACTTGGAACAGCCATCGATCTCGGCCGCCTCGATCAGGTCGTGGGGGATGCTGTTCTGGAAGTAGTTGCGGACGATGATCATGTTGCCCACCGCCACGCCGCCGGGCAGGAACAGAGCCCACATATTGTTGATGAGGCCCGTCTCCTTGACCACCAGGTAGGTGGGCACCAGGCCGCCGCCAAAGTACATGGTAAAGACGAAGAACAGGCTGATCCATTTGCGGCCGGGCAGGCTGCGCACCGACAGGGGGTAGGCGGTGATGTACAGCATCACCACCGAGAAGATGGTGCCGATGATGGTGTACTTGATGGAGTTGAGGTAGCCGGTGAAGATGTTGTCATCCGCAAAGACCGCCTTGTACCCGTCGAAGGTGAAGCCGCTGGGCAGCAGGAAGGTCTTGCCGGCGTAGACGTCGTAGGGGTCGGAGAAGGAGGCCACCAGGACGTAATAGAGAGGGTAGGCCACGATGAACATGATCACGGCGGTGATCAGCACAAGGATCACGTCGCTGGTCTTGTCCGAGAGGCCGTGCAGCTTTCCAGATTGTCTTGCCATTCTGCGTTCCTCCTTTACACGAATTCGACGTCCGAGGCCTTGGACGCGATCCGGTTGACGATGATCAACAGGATCAGGTTGATGGCCGTGTTGAACAGGCCCACCGCCGTCGAATAGCTGTAGTTGGCGTTTTCAATGCCCTGCTGGTAGACGTAGACGGCGATGACGTCCGAAGTCGCCTTGTTCAGGTCGGTCTGCAGCAGCCAGACCTTTTCAAAGCCGATGTTCATCAGGTTGCCGGCGCTCATGATCAGGTTCAGGATGACCATGGGCATCAGGGCCGGCACGTCGATGTGCAGGATGCGCTGAAAGACGGAAGCGCCGTCCACCTTGGCCGCCTCGTACAGGGTGGTGTCCACATTGGACAGCGTCGCCAGGTAGATGATGCAGCCCCACCCGGCGTCCTGCCAGATGCCCGAGGCGATGTAAATGGTGCGGAAGGCGGAGGACTCGGTCAGGAAGTCGATGCTGGTGCCGAGGATCAGGTTGATCAGGCCGCCCGACGGGCTGAGGAAGATGCGGATCATGCCGCAGACCACCATGATGGAGATGAAGTGCGGCGCATACAGCACGGTCTGGACCACACGCTTATACTTTTTGAACCGCACCTGGTTGATGCACAGGGACAGGATGATGGGGATGGGGAAGCTCCACAGCAGGCTGTACAGAGCCAGCAGGAAGGTGTTCTTGATCATGCGGGCGCAGGTAGGCGCGGTGAAAAACCGCTCGAACCACTCCAGGCCCACCCACTCGCTGCCCCAGATGCCGCGGGAAGCACGGTAGTCGCGGAAGGCGATCTGGATGCCGTACATCGGGATATACTTGTAAATAAAGGTGAGCACGATCGGGATCAGCAGCAGCGCGTACAGCTGCCAATGTTCCCGGATGCGCAGGCCCAGCCCCTTGCGGTGCTGGACAGCGGCCGCTTTTGCTTGTACGTTGGAACTCATGATTGTTCCCTCACTTCCTTTCAAAGAATCAGACACATGGATAACGGACCACTGCTTCCCTCCTCTCCTGGCGTTGGGCAGACGGCCGGCGCCTGGCCGCTCTGATCAGGTTTGCGTGTAACGTTTCATATTCTCGGTCTGTAAAAGCCCCTGCTGCCAGGGGTCGGATAGGAGCGGATGTATTTGTGAAACGTTACATTGTCGTTGTGCCTTTATGATATCCCAGAATTTTTCTCTTGTCAAGAATTTTTTGTGTGAAAACTGCACTTTTACAGTTTGCACAAAAGTGCCCCCTCCCTCTTGTACGGATTCACAGAAAAGAACGTTTCACGCATCTTTTCATGAAAACATCCTTTACATTTCACGGCAGGACTGCTATAATCAGAACAGCAGCAGGCGCATCACGCGCCAGACGGCCCGTTCGGGCCTTTCTTTTCCCTCATTCCATGAAACGTTCCACGAAACATCCGATTTCCTTTATAGAGAAAAGGAGCTTATCCATATGACCAAAAAGCCGACCGCCGCCCCCACCATGAAAGACGTAGCCGCCGAGGCCGGGGTGGCTCTGGGCACTGTGTCCAAAGTGTTCAACAACATTCCCGTTGGCGAGGAATACCGCGTCCGCGTGCTGGACGCCGCCCAGAAGCTGGGCTACCGGGTCAACAGCTACGCCCGCGGCCTCAAGACCAATAAGACCAACACCGCCGCCCTGGTCTGGCCCACCCTGCGCCACCCCTTTTTCGGCAGCCTGGCCGACGCCATCATCGGGGCGCTGATGCAGCGGGGGTACCGCACCATCGTCACCATCACCCATTACGACAGCCAGGCCGAGCAGCGCTGCATCGACCTGGTGCGCCAGAACAAAGTGGACGGCATCATCGCCCTGACCTATAACCCCGACCTCGAGGTGGACGCCGACCTGCCCTTTGTCAGCATCGACCGGCATTTCAGGGCCGAGGTGCCCTGTGTGGCCTCCGACAACTTCAGCGGCGGGCAGCTGGCCGCCCGCAAGCTGCTGGAACTGGGCTGCCGCAAGCTGCTGTTTCTGCGGCAGGGGTCGGGGGTGGCCGGCGAAGCCGACAAACGCCGCATGGGGTTTGAGGCCGCCTGCCGGGAAGCCGGCGCCCCCTTCGAGTCCCTGTTCCTGCTGGACGAAGCCGGCTTCGATCCCTTTGACGCCTTTCTGGCCTCCCACACCCACGACGGCACGTTCGATTACGACGGCATCTTCTGCAACACCGACCGCCTGTGCTACGAGATCCAGAAACGGCTGGAAGGGCTGGGCATCCGCGTCCCTGCCGACGTCCAGATGATCGGCTACGACGGCATCCACAAATTTGATTCGGACGAGCTGTTTTGCTCCACCATCGTCCAGCCGGTCGAGCAGATGGCTCAGACGGCGGTAGACCTGCTGCTGGAGGACGACCGTTCCGCCCTGCCGGCCTTGATCTGCCTGCCGGTGCGCTACCAGCCCGGCGGCACCACCCGCGACAGCCTGTAAAGGAGGCGTCTCCATGAGCGAATACCTGAACTGGAAGTTTCGGGACGTGAAGCCCGACGGGCCGGCCCCGGCCCTGACGGCGCGCCAGAAGCTGGCCAACTGGTGGCACTATTCCAAATGGTTTGTGGCGGCGGGGGCGGTGCTCTTGTACATCGCCGGGGACCTGGCCGCCAGCGCCCTGGGCGCCGGCCAGGTGCAGCCCGACTACCAGATCGCCTATGTGGGCTCGACCGCCCTGCCGGAGCAGACCGTCCGGGCGGTCGAGGACGCCTTTGCCGCCCTGGGCGGGGACGCCAACGGGGACGGCCGGGCGGAGGCGGTCCTGCATCAGTACCTGGTGGGGGACGTCCTGGATGAAAACGCCGGTTACGCCTATGCCAACCAGGTCACGCTGATGGGCGATTTGGAGAGCTGCGACAGCTACTTTTTTCTTTTGGAAAATGCTGAAACGTTTCAGGCTGGCTACGCCGCCCTCGCGGACGCCGGTGGCGGCCTGGCCGAGGGCGCGGCGGCTTACAGCATCCCCTGGGCCGAGTGCCCCGCTTTGACGGATCTGGACCTGGGCGGTTACACCCAGCAGGTGCTGGGCCAGACGTTCAGCGGCAGCAATCAGGACCTGCTGGCCGGGCTGCAGCTGGCCCGCCGGGGCTTCTGGCAGGACCGCACCTGTGAAAACCTGGACGCCTGCAGCGCCCTCTGGGACACTTTGACGAAAGGAGCCGGCCCCGCATGAAAAACCTGTTTCGGCAAAAGAACGTTCTCTATCTGTTGTTCCCCTTCGCGCTGATCCTGGCGCTGATCGCGGCGGGCAGCCTGGTGGACTTTTCCCAGTACCCCAGCGCGGCGGCCGACGGCGCGGCCTGGGACAAAAACTGGGAGATGATGGCCAAGGCAGTGGGCATCGAAGCCCCCGGCGGCGGCCTGACCCTTTTGACCAACAACTCCGTCCTGGCAGGGGAGGACACCTACTACGCCTCCTGGACGGCGGGCGAGCCCGCCCCCTACACCAACGCCGACGGCGATGAAGTGGACCTTTATCCCGCCCAGCTCTATGTGCTGCTGTACGGCTGCGCCGACCAGGCCGCCGCCGAAAGCGCCTGCGCCGACTTTCTGGCCCGGGAGCAGGAGACCTACACCGTCCAGGACCAGCGCACCGAGGAGCACAACGCCCAGCGCTATACCGTTCTGGACTACACCGGCGGCTCGGCCGGCAACCCATACGGGCGGGGCAGCTCGGCTTTCGCGGTGCAGGGCAATTACGTCCTGGTGGCCGAACTGCTGGCCCAGGACAGTTTTGACGGGGACGTATCCCGGATGCTGTCGGCTTTCCTGGACGGCGTCCACTACAGCGCAGACCTGTAAGGAGGAAGTTACCATGGGCCTTTTCTTTGCCGATGACCGTTACGACGAGAGCCGCCGGATGCAGGGTTTCGGGCGGTACAAGCAGCTCTTGTCCTTTTACGCGGGCAGGTGGGTCAAGGTCAACCTGTTGGCTGTCCTGGGGGGCCTGCCTCTGGCAGCGGGCATCGCCGCCGCCATCCTCACGTCCAGCGTCCTGGTCCTGATCCCGGCCAGCCTGGCGGGCGGCGCGGTGTTCGGACCCTTCCTGGCCGCCCTCTACGACAGCATTTTCCGGGGCCTGCGGGACGCACCCGGCTCCTGGCGGGAGCACTTCCGCCGCAGCTGGAAGCAGAACGCCAAAGCCAGCCTCCTGCCCGGCGCCCTGGTGGGGCTGCTGGTGGGGATGTACGCCTTCATGCTCTATATGATGTGGGTGGCCCAGACGCCGCCCACCCTGGGCACAGTGGCGGTGGTCCTGTTCGGCGCGCTGCTCTTCTTTGCCTTCAACCTCCTGTACTGGCCCCAGCTGGTCCTGTTCCGGCAGAGCGCCGGGGCCCGGCTCTACAACGCCGTCCTGTTCACCCTGAAATACTTCTGGCGGGTGATGGGCGCGGCCGCCCTGCTCCTGCTGTGGACGGTGGTGTTCCTGCTCTTTGCGCCCTGGACCCTGTTGCTGGTCCCGTTCCTGGGGCTGTGGTTCATCCTCTTTGTCTGCGAGCTTGCCCTCTACAGCCGCCTGGACAGCGCCTTCCACATCGAGGCGCAGTTCCGCGCCCTGGAGGGCGACCCCTGGCGGGAGAGCGATGAGAACGAGACGTGACGCGCTGTTTTTCCTGCGCGCCAAAAACGCCCGGAGCTTATGGCCCCGGGGTTTTGTTTTGCCTGCAAGGCATACACCATGCAAGGCGCCTTGTGCGGGTTTTGCCTTGACGGCGCCGGAAAAGCGTGCTATATTCACTTGCGGAGGGAAACGGAGAAGGAACCTTTCTGAAAGGAGCACGAAACGGATGGAATCGTATGTCATTTTTACCGAATCTACCGGCGATTTGACCCCGGCCCTGATCGAACAGGCACAGCTGCGGGTGCTGCCCATGAGCTTCAACCTGGATGGGCAGGAATACCGCAACTGGCCGGACGGGCGGGAGATCAGCTCGCACGACTACTACGATAAGCTGCGTGCGGGCAGCGCCTGCACCACCAGCCAGGTGACCCTGGCCGATTACGAGGAGGCCTTTACGCCGGTACTGGAGGCCGGGCAGGACATTTTGTACCTGGCCTTTTCCAGCGGGCTGTCGGGCACCTATCAGGCCAGCTGCGTGGCCGCCGGTATGCTGCAGGAGAAGTTCCCAGGCCGCCGCATCGCCTGCGTGGACTCCAAGCAGGCCAGCATGGGGGAGGGGCTATTCGCCTATCTGGTGGCCCGCAAACGGCTGGCAGGGGCCAGCTTTGACGAGGCCCTGGCTTATGCACAGGAGCTGGCGCCCACGGTCTGCGCCTGGTTCACGGTGGACGACCTGATGTTCCTCAAACGGGGCGGGCGGCTGTCCGGCGCGGCGGCGGTGGCCGGCACGCTGCTGGGCATCAAGCCGGTGCTCCACGTGGATGACGACGGCCACCTGGTGGCCATGGAGAAGGTCCGCGGCCGCCGCGCCAGCCTGGACGCTTTGGTCAAGCACTTCCAGGCCACCGCCCGCGACCCCAAGGGCGGCACGGTGTTCATCAGCCACGGGGACTGCGCGGACGACTGCCAGTACGTGGTGGACAAGCTCCGCGCCCTGGGCGTCACCGACATCCAGCAGGGGGACATCGGCCCCGTCATCGGGGCCCACAGCGGCCCCGGCACCGTCGCCCTGTTCTGGGTGGGCGGCCCCCGCTGAAACGGTTTTTGACAAACTGTAAAATAAAGAAGGGCGCGCCTAAACCGCTCCAGCAAAAGTGAACAATGAAAAATCGGGCCTCCTGTGATATTGTGCGGACAGGATAAAAGAGAGGCCTGTGAAGGTGAGAAGAACTCAACAAAGACTTGCCCGGCAAAGCGAGAGCTGAGCCAGGCAAGTCTTTGTTTCTGTTTTGGGTAATTACGGGAAAGCTCGAGTTTTTAATTTTGTGTCCTTTCAGACGTTTTACATTCTCTTTTCTATATGAGCCAGGTACCAATCCATTGACTGCCGCAGCGGTTTGTCTGGTTCAAAGACATAGCTGCGATCTAAAATTTCCAAACCCAACGGGCCATCATAATGGATAGATTCAAGTTTGGTCAGGGCAGTTTCCAGATCCAGCGCGCCGTCCCCCAAGGCCAGATGGCCGCCAGGATGGCCGTCTACAAAGTGGACATGGCCCAGGTTTTCGGCACCGATGACATCGATAAAGCTGGAAAAGGTATCCACTGCGGTGGTGGCGATCACATCAGTATCGGCCAGGCCCTTCAAACAGGGGCTGTTTACCGCCTTCAGCAGCCGCACCAGCTGGCTGGCCTGGTTGCAGATGTGGGTTGTATATTTGGTGAAGGGCTCCACTGCTAATGTTACTCCTTCAGCCTCAGCCTTGCGGGCGATACGGTCCATTGCTTCAACACACCAGTTGAAAGCGTCCTCGGCGTTTACGTCCAGATAGGCAAACCCGGTAGAGACCACCATGCGGTCACAGCCCAGCTGAACACTGGCCTCAATGTGACGGTTAAAAAAGTCTACAGTGCGATCCCGGTAGGCTTTGTCCGGATGGGAGACACTAATGGCATAAACGCATTGCTCCGGCGTAAAGCAGCGCAGCGTCAAATTGTGAGCGCGAATGCTGCGGGCCAGAATATCCAAATCTGCACGATCGTAGTCCTCCAGATGGAGATGCGGCCCGGAAGCCCACAGCTCGATGGACTGGTAGCCAAGCCGTTCGGCAGCGTCAAGAAAAGCTGTCAGGGTATAACGCTTATAGTGGTAGTTGGCTGCACAAAGTTGATTTGCCTGCATAAGAATGCCTCCTTTTCAGATGGAATGTCCGTATGGTTCGATACTGGTTCGGATCACTGATCGGGATATGGGTTGAACTGTTGGATGATGCGGTTAGCCTGCGCTTTGCCGCGGGCCATACATGCGGGAATATCCTCATCCAGGCTCAGACCGTAGGTAAAAGCAGCAATGTAGGAATCGCCTGCTCCCACCGTATTGACCACTGGCAGACGGTCGGCTGTCAGCGCATAGAATTGCCTGCCGTCCCAAGCCAGGCTGCCGGCTTCGCCCAGCATGGCAATGGCACAGCGGCAGCCCTTGCCCACGGTCTTTTGCAGAAAGTCCCGGATATAGTCGTCATCTTGATCGTAAGAGAAAAACGCATAGTCCAACCAGGGCAGCAGGTCATCATTTCCGGGCTGGTCCAGCCGGCGCGAAAAATCGTATACCCAAATTTGTTCCGGCCGGCGCAGCGTGCGGATGTAACGTGCCATCCGAGTCCAGCGCTCACAGTAGACGATATCGAAACCACGGATAAAATCGAGATCCTTCGGCTCCAGTTCGATCTCCTCCATAGCATTGCCGTGGAATTCCAAATGCTTTTTGTCGCCGTCCACAAGATCCATCTTGGCCATGCCGGTGGGGCGGTCTACCCGCTTGAGCACCCGCAGCGGGATACCCCGCTGGGCCAGCCGCTCCACCAGCGCGTCGGCGAAAACATCGTTGCCAAGCACGGTCATCTCGGTTACATTGCCGCCCAGGGATTTATAGTTCAGTGCAAAGTCGATGCTGTTGCCGGTCAGATAATAACGGTCCATTTTATAGTAGACATCGATGCAGTTGTCTGCCATGGCGATGGCTCGTTTCACGCTGTACACTCCTTTCAGTCGCCCATTACATAAATCATGTAGGTCCGGTTTTTGATACCGTCATATTCGCAAAAGTAGATATCATCTGCTGTGCCCAGTTTTACTTCGCTGTCCAGCACAGGGAAAACGCAGTGGTTGCCGGTCAGCAAAGATTTCAGGTGCCCCGGTGCATTGCCGCCTATGGTACCGTAACTGGGCAGGTAGTGATTGTGATGATAGGGATAGTTCTCCGGAGCCAGCCGGTCCAGAGTAGCCATGATGTCCTTTTCAACACAGGGCAGGCTTTCGTTGACGGTGATGCCGGTCGTGGTATGCTTGGTGATGACAAAGACGATGCCATTGTGAACGCCGCTTTCCCGGACGAAAGCCCGAACCTGATCGGTGATGCGGATCATCTCGAATTCCTTGTCGGCACAGATGCTGACCTCTTTATAGTGATACTGCATATTCAGAAAAGCCCCTCCAGGCTGAAAAAGTGTGCGGCGTTGCGCCAGTAGATGGCTTCCCGTGTTTCGGGCAACAGTTCAATGCTGTCCAGGCCGCGCTTGCTGCGCACCGGACGGATGCGTGGCGAATCAGACCCAAACATGACCTGGCTTGCCAGGTTGTGGTCCAGCCAGTACGGCCCCATATCCTGCTTGAACACTTTTTCAAATAACTGGTAAGGTCCGTCAAAGCTCATCAGGGCGGTGTTTGCGTATAAGTTGGGGTATTTCAGAAGCAATGCCGCAGTTTCTTGTACCCAGGGCCAGCCAAAGTGCGTCAGGCAGAGGTTAAGGTCGGGATAGCGCAGGGCGATCTCTTCAAATTCCATGGGATGGGCATATTTGGCCAGTGCGTTGCATTCCAAACAGAACCCAGCATGGAAAATAATGGGTTTGTGCCATTGGCGGCAGATATCATACAGACGGAGCAGGCGCGGGTCGTTGGGATAGATTTGCAGTCGTGCTGTATTGACGGTCAGACCTGCCAGACCCAACTCGCCGAAGGCACGGGCCAGTTCCTCCTCTGCGTCAGGGCACCGAGGGTCCACTGAGGCCATTCCGATATAAAATCCGGGGTCCTGCGCTACCAGCAGAGCGATGTCATCATTGGAAATAGCGGGCATACCAGTCTCGGCTGAGCAGTCCTCCGGCAGCAGCACCGCACGCACGATGTCTGCCAGGCCATACTGTTTTTTCAGCAGCGCCATATCGGTAGGCTTCATTTTGTGATAGTTCATCTGGTCGCAGCGGCGCTGGAACTGCTCGCTGTCCTGGCAGATGGGCGCGAACAGCGCAGGGTGAATGTGAGTGTCGATGACCATGGCAAAACCTCCTTCTGGTCCTTATGCCAGCGCGTACATACGCTGACGGTTGGCAAGATACAAATCCCGGAAAATGGGGTACCTGGCCGCATAGAATTGATGCACACCAGCATCCGGCCGGAATATTTCGCCCGGCGGCAAAGCCTGGCGCAAGTCGGCAAAACCATCCAGAGCCCCGCAGCCTAGAGCCGCCAGCATGGCGTCGCCATAAGCGGAACACTGGAACGGTTCGGGGACAGTCAGCTCCATACCGGCCATATCGCAGATAATCTGCATCCAGGTACGGTTTTTGGTGCCTCCGCCTGCCGTGATCAACCGGCGGGGCGGCAGCCCCAATTCATCAAATAGGATCAGATGCTGCATGGTTGAGTAGCCAACAGCCTCCAGGGCGGCGCGATTGATCTCCCGCCGGGTATGACTGCCTTTCAGACCAAACAGCATGGCAGTGGCGCTGGGGTCCTGCAGAGGGCTGCGCTCGCCATATAAATAGGGAAGCATCATCAGGCCACTGCTGCCCGGCGGGATCTCAGCGGCTTCTCGCGCCATGACAGCGTAGGCATTTTCGCCGCCCCGCCGTTCGCCGGCAACCTCCCGGGAATAAAGCAGATCCCGTACCCAACGAGTCAGCGTACCAGCGGCATTCGTGCCATCACCCAGACAGAATGTGCCGGGTACGGTGAATTCTTTGCCGCCTTTCAAGGCGCCATTGCCTGCAGGGGAGATGTAGCTGGTTACGAGATGATCGGTGCAGTAATAGTAGTACAGAGAGGAGCCATACTGGAAAAAAGCCGTACCAGCTTCCACCAATCCCACGCTGATGGCTTCGGCAGCGGAATCGCCTGTGCCGGTGATCACCGGCGTACCTGCCATCAAGCCAGTCTGACAAGCGGCTTCTGCAGTGACTGTACCTACGATCTCGTGGGCTGGCAGGCAGACAGCAATCTGGTCCGGGCGGCAGTACAGGCGGCACTCATCCTCCCAGATACTGCCATCAGCACGGTACAGGGGCCGAAACGATCCCTTGCCCAGCGCCTGATCAATGACCGCACGTCCAGTCAAACGTGCAGTCAAGAAGGAACTTCCAGTCAAAAACCAGGCAGCTTTATTCCATAAATCCGGCTCGTGGTTTTTCAACCATAGGATTTTGGTGGCAGTGTCGCCAGAACAGATGGGGTGGCCGAACAGCTGCTGGACCCGCTGCGTGCCATAGTGACGGGTCAGCCAGGCAGCCTCTGCATCGGCGCGGGCGTCAATTCCATAGAGGATGGCGGGCCGCAGAGGGCGGAAGTCTCGGTCTACTGGCAGGCAGTCGGTGCCCAGGGTGCTGGCTCCCACGCAGGCAATCTGTGCAGGAGAGACGCCGCTGTGGTCCAGCAGCCGGCGGCAGAGGTTGCAGAAATCTCCCCACCAGACAGCCTCGGCATCCTGTTCAAACCAACCTGGATGGGGGTGATCCATCCCGTGGGGAAGAGAAAGATCCGCAACGACAGCGAAACTCTGGTCGATCAGCATCCCGCGGGAAGCATGCGTGCCGATGTCGATCCCAAGAAAATATTGCATAGGAGATGCCTCCCATTGACTACAGGCCGGCGCGGATGTCCCGCACAATGTCCATAAAACACTCCACTCGACTCCGGTCTACCCGTTCATTGAAAACGCCGTCCTTTTTGAAGGCAGTGCCCATACAGACTGCATCACAGCGCTGCAATTTGTCCCGAACATTTTCGTGGCGGCAGCCTGTATTGCAAAAGACTGGCACCCCGCGGGGCCGTGCTACCTGCCATACCTTTTCCAGAAGGACGTCGTCCGGCTCGCTGCCGGCCGCAGCTCCGGACACGCACAGTCCGTCGGCAAATCCACCAAAAAGAATAGAACGGCTCACCACCTGAATGTCCCGCTGAACCAGATAGGTATCGGCCTCGGGGTTGACTTTGTACAGCAGCTTCAAATCGGGGATGCCCAGCGCCTTTCGGCGGCGCACGGCCTCTCCGCTGTTGGAGGTGTACAGGCCATATTCGCCCATATACGCACCTGAAAAGCAGCTGCGTGCAAAACGGGCTCCGGTAGCAGCGGCCAGATCGATGGTAGCAATGGGGTTTTTGACTACATTGACGCCGAAGGGCAGCCGCAGCAGCGGTTTCAAGTTCCCGATAATGTACGCCATAGCCGAAATAACAGCAATGTCCGCCACCGGCTGATACGGCAGACTGAACTCATTGGCAAACAGGATGCCGTCCACGCCGCCATCCTGCAGAGAGATCAGATCGTCGCGGGCGTGCTCGATCACCTGCTCCATGCTGCCGCAGTAACCCGGATCACCAGGCAGGGCATCCAAATGCAGCAGCGCGATGATGGGCTTTTCAACACCAAACATTTCCTGTGTCCACATAATAGTCTGCCTCCTTTTAATCCAGCTCGTGAGTGTTTTCGCGCAGCCAGTGTACAAGATCGTCGATAGCCTTGTCAGGGTCACAGTAGTAACGGCGGTCGCAGATCTCAAAGGAGCAGCTGCCTTCGTATCCGTGTGCAATGATCTCGTCGTAATAGCGCTTCATGGGAAAGTCGCCATCGCCAGGCACGGTGTGACCGCGGTCGTTAAAGTGTATGTGCCCCAGGCGGCTGCCCAAGTTGGTAAAATAGTCGTCCACCGTTTCTCCGGCATAGGTCATCTGGTCCATGTCCACCATTCCTACGACCGCGGGGGAACTGATCTCATCCAGCATCGCGGCCAAGTCTTGGCTGGTGATCAGTACGTTGGTGGTGGTGACCTTTAGTTCCTCCAGCAGCAGAGTCACACCCTTGCGCTCACAATAGACGGCCAGCTGCCGCAGCGAATCCCGGCAGTAGTTCCAGGCTTCTTCGCGAGGGGCGTCAAAATAGCCGAAGCCGGTGCTGATCTGTACTTTGGGACAGTCGAGGAAGGCGGCGGTGTCGATGGCGCGCTGGTAGTAACGAAGACTTGCCTCACGGGTGGTGCGGTCCTGTGTACAGAAGTTGACAGGGTAGGTGCAGTTTTCTGGCGTCATGGCCATTACCGAGAGATGACGGCGGCGGATCTCCTTATCCAGTGTCAGCAGATCAGACAGGGAATAATCGAAGATGTTCAGCTGCGGCGCTGAGCAGTACAAATCGATGCTGTCAAAGGGGGAACGCTCCACTTTGTCCAGAAAGCGGTTGAGGGGATACCGCAGGTAATGATAATTCATAGGGGCCAGTTTCATAGTGAAGCCTCCTTTGGCTCATGTTTTTTCAATGTGCAAGACGCCCGGCGGCCGCCGCATATGTGCAGAGGGTGACGCCGGGCGCTTGCGCGGGTTTGAGGAATAAAGATATGGAGGATAGAGAAGATCAGTAGACAACCAGACCGATCAGCAGGGCAGCCGCAACAGTGACAACTGTCATCACCAGGCCGGGCAGCATATAGCTGTGATTGAAGACGAATTTACCGATCTTGGTGGTACCGGCAGAGTCGAAACCGATGGCGGCGACGCACTGGCCGGAAGCAGGAATGAAGTAGTTGGCGTTGCAAGTCACCCAACCAGCGATAATGATATAGACAGGAAGATTCAGGGCCATACCGATGGGAATCATAATCATGGTGGTGGAAGACTGGCTGGTAGTGATGGCTGCAACAATGAACACTGCAATGATGTAGATCCAGGGGTACTGGTTTGCCAGAGCGCCCATGGTGTCCGAAATATAAGTGCTCTGGTCGCCGATAAAGGTATTGACCATCCAGCACAGACCATAAGCCAGAACAACAGCGAACATACCAGTTTTAAAGACAGGCTGGTCCAGCATGATATTGCTGTCAAACTTGCCCGTCAGGACGATGGCGGCTGCACCTACCAACATAAAAATCTCGATGACGGTGGTCATTTCCAGCTGGCTTCCATCAGCAAAGACAGGACGCAGAGCGGAAATGGCACCAAGTGCAACGATAAGGATCATGGCGACAAGGAAGATGCCAACAGAGATTTTGGCGGGTTTCGTAACAGGTTTTTCGTTGGATTTATCCAGTTTGTAGTCCTTGACCAGGCCGGCTTTGACGCGCTCAAGATATTCGGGGTCTTCGTTCAATTCCTTGCCGCGGCGCAAGACCGAAACGCCAGCGGCGAACGCACCCAGAAGGGTAGCGGGAATGCAGACGATCAGCAGGGTAAACAGATTGACATTGCCGTAATCGGCCATCAGGCCCAAAATGCCGGCGGTAGCTGCTGAGATGGGGCATGCAGTGATGGCATTCTGAGAAGCGACCACTGCAGCAGAGATGGGCCGCTCAGGACGGACATTGGTCTCCATGGCAATTTCGTTGATGACAGGCAGCAGACTGTAGATGATATGACCGGTGCCACACATGAAGGTAAAGATGTAGGCGACCACAGGTGCCAGGATGGTGATGTGCTCAGGGTGCTTGCGCAGGATTTTCTCCGCCAAACGGACCATATAGTCAAGGCCGCCTGCCGCCTGCATCGCAGATGCAGCCACAATAACGGCAATCATGATACGAATGACAGTGATGGGAGGGTCTGACGGTTTTACGTGCAGGAAAAAGGTCATGATGAACATGCCAATGCCACCGGCCAGCGCCAGGAACGGTCCGCCTTTGCGGGTCCCTATAAAGATCATAGCCATGACAATAATTAACTCGATCCAGAACATGATGTTTCCTCCTTTGCGGGATGAAGGTATGATGGTTAGTGTTCGGGATGCGCTGGTATTGGCGCCAAGATACCAGGCCACACACTGCAATACAATACAAGACGCAGCACATGGCGCTGCAGGTATATTGTATTGTTTTGTATTGTGATATTAAAATACAAAAAGAAACAGAGATTGTCAACAGGTTCTGTAGAAGTTTGTGTATATTAAATATAATTATGTGGTTTATTTTGTACACATTTACATCAAGTATTATTATGTATTTTATGGAACTGGCAGAAATGTGCGTAAAAATACCCTCCTTCTTCCCTTTCTAAGGAAGAAGGAGGGTGCTTTTTGTATGATGGAGTTATATCGTATGAACAAATCGTGTGTGTCCAATCGGGCCGGTATTGGAGCGCATCCGACCTTCTTGCGGAAGGAAACAGATGCTTACACCATCAGTTTGAACTTATCGGCAATGCACAGCTGATGGCTCAAGTGGCGGTTTTCGCCACTGTCATCCTGTACAGTGCTTTTGATGGAAAGCAGCGGATGACCTTTGCTTACCCCCAGATAACGCGATTCCTGATAGTTGGCAAAGACAATTTCCAGCAACTTGGAAGAACGGGTGAAAACAATTCCTGTTTTCTTCTGGATCGTCTCATATAAAGAAACATCGTTCAAATTTTCATTGAAAAGAAAGAAAAATTTTTCTGGAAATTTATTCACCTCTAACATAACAGGGTTGCCGTCAGCCAGTCGAAGGCGCTCCACCACCAACATCTGTTCCTCTTTGGCCAGGTGGAGATTGGCTGCGTCGTCCTCGCTTGGATCTTCCAAACCAATGCGAATGGTGCGGGCGCCCGGCTCATACCCCATGCGGCGGCACATCTCGCTATAGCCCAGCACACCAGACAAACCGCGCTGGAATTTCTTCTCAGCCACAAAGGTGCCTTTACCAGGCTTGCGCACTAAAAATTCACTGTGAGACAACTCATCCAATGCCTTGCGTACCGTCACCCGGCTGACAGAATATTTTTGGCATAGTTCATTCTCGGTGGGCAGGCGGCTGCCGGCGGGATATTCCCCTGTCTCAATGGCGGTGCGCAGAGTATTGGCCAGCTGCTGGAACAGAGGGGTTGAAATTGTATTATCAAGTGGCATGAAAACGTCCCTTCTTCTCAAAATGATTGAAACATATATAACGATGATACAATGTTATATAGCAACTGGAAGACATATGGCTGCTTAAACTTGTAACAATACAAAGCTGTTCTCTATGTTTTCATTATACAGAAAAATGTTCATTTCGTAAAGAGGAAAAGCACAACCTGTTTTTCGATAACACAAGCCCGCTCTAAACTTTGCGGGCGGGGCCAACGAAGGAAAAGCGATGTTCTTTGGTAAAAGTACACAATTCTACACGAAAGTTTTTTGTATTGACAAATGTATTATATTGTATTATTATGTTGACAAGACAAAGCCGCGCAAAAATACGCGGCCAACAAAATTATTCTTGAAGGAGATGTACGACAATGCATTACAATTATACCGACATCAAGGCCATCATTGCAGAGATCCTCGAAGCTAAAAAGGACGACGGAGGCGTGAAAAACCTCTATTTTGTGGGCTGCGGCGGCTCGCTGGGCGCGCTGTATCCTGCCAAAGAATTGATCGAGCGTGAAAGCACTACCCTAAAGACCGGCTGGGTCAACAGCAACGAGTTTGTCCACAGCACGCCAAAGGACTTCGGTAAGAATTCCATCATCTGCCTGGCCTGCCACAAGGGCAACACCCCTGAGACCATTGCTGCTGCCCGTATGGGTAAACAGATGGGGGCTGCAGTCATCATTCTGACTTGGCTGGAGGAATCCGAAATCATTGAGTTCGGCGACTACATTATCCACTATTCCTTTGACGCCAGCCCCGATCATCTGGCCGGCGACATTGACTACGCCGGCGAAAAGACCATATGCGCACTCCAAGTGGCCGTGGAACTGCTGAACCAGACGGAGGGCTATGCTCATTATGATGCCTTCCAGCAGGGGGCCGGCATGATTACCGGCATCATCCGCAAGGCGCGCGCCCATGTGGCTGCCCGCGCATTGGCTTTCGCCCAGGAGTACAAGGATGATAATGTTATCTACACCATGGGCAGCGGTGCAGGATGGGGCGCTGCTTATATGGAGAGCATTTGTATCTTTATGGAAATGCAGTGGATGCACTCGGCCTGTATCCATACAGGCGAGTTCTTCCATGGTCCCTTTGAAGTTACCGACGCCAATACCCCCTTTGTCATCCAGATCTCGGAAGGAACCACCCGCGCCCTGGACGAGCGCTGCTTGAAATTTCTGCACACCTATGCCAAGCGCATCGAGGTTCTGGATGCCAAAGAGCTGGGACTTTCCACCATCGACGCATCCGTTGTGGATTACTTCAATCACTCGCTGTTTAATAATGTCTATCCTATCTATAATCACGCCCTGGCAGAGGCACGCCAGCATCCGCTGACGACCCGCCGGTATATGTGGAAGGTGGAGTATTGAGCAAGAAAGGCGGTATGACAGTATGGAACCCGTCAAGATCATCGCCATAGGCGATAATGTGTGCGATAAATACCTTTCCCGCGGCAAAATGTATCCCGGTGGGCAGTGCGTCAATACCTGTGTTTACGCGCAGCTCAACGGTGCACAGGCTGCCTATCTGGGTAAATATGGCAGCGACGAGGTGGCAGCCTATAATCGCAAACTGTTGAAAGAGCTGGGCATCGACGACAGCCGCAGCCGTCAGTTCGAGGGTGAAAACGGCTTTGCGATGGTCACTCTCAAGGGCAACGATCGTGTGTTCCTGGGATCAAACAAGGGCGGCGTTGCTAAGGATCATGGCTTCAACTTTACATCAGAGGATTTGGATTACATCCGGCAGTTCCAGCTGATCTACACCAACCTTAACAGCTATATTGAAGATGATCTGCCCTTTTTACAGTCCTCTGGCGTACCCATCGCCTACGATTTTTCTACCCGTTGGACTGACGAATACCTGGCCCGCGTGGCACCATATGTGCAGGTTGCGATCCTTTCCTGTGCACACCTGAGCGATGAGGCGCGCACCCGTGAGATGCAGAAGGCTGCCTCTCATGGTGTCCAAATCGTGCTGGGCACCATTGGCGAAGCTGGCAGCTATGTGCTGTACGACGGACAAACGTACTATGCGCAGGCAGTACACGCCAACGATGTCATCGACACGATGGGCGCCGGCGACGCTTACTTTGCCGCATTCCTGTGTGATTTGCTCAAGAGCTCCCGAACCGGCGCGCTGGTAGAAGACAAAGCCGGTATGCCGGCCCGGCTACAGCATGCCATGGCTGTAGGGGCCACCTTTTCGGCCCGGATGTGTGCAAAGGAGGGCGCTTTTGGGTACGGCGTCCCCATCACCGGCCGCATTGAACTGTGATAAAGAGCAAAAAGGAGGCTCCCTCTCATGAAACCGAACTGTTACGAAAACAACAGTGAAGGCATCCTGTGTGTCTATAAAAATCCCAAATGGCTGGTCTGCATCAAGAACTGGAAGCCAGATAACGATATCAGCGGCATCGCGCATCTGGAGGTCCATCACTCCACCGACGAGCAGTTTGTTCTTACCGCCGGCAAGGCACTGCTCATTACTGCCGAGCGGGAAAATGGTACTTTCTGTAACATTGAGCTGACTCCCATGGAGCAGGGCAAGGTGTACAATGTACCCGCCGAGTGCTGGTTCTACTCGATTACCCAGAAAGACACGAAGATCGTCTATATCCAGGACTCCAACTGTTCAATGGACAACAGCGACTTTGCAGACCTTATGCCTGAACAGATTGCCGACATTCAGGCTCGCGCCCGCCGGCTGCTGGAAGATTGACGGAGATGTGGCCGCAAGGCTGATGGCAAAATCGCTCACTTACTGAAATCTCTGAAACTAAGCAGCCGCAAGAAGGCGGAATGACGTCAACAGTTAGCCCCCTGGTTTTACCGGGGGGTCTAACTTGTATTTAGGAGCAAGTTATCGCAGCTTAGCCGATTGCCCTGATTCGCCTCTCATCCAAGGAAAAACGAAAAATCCGAACCTTTTTCCAATAGGAGAAGGGTTCGGATTTTGTGCTAATACTACAACCACGGCAACAACAGTAGTGCCTGCCGCTTTTGTTTTGCGCCTGCAGCGCCTGGGCCGGCTGGTCCGGGCGCTTCTTTCTGCCTGGATGCAAAAACAAATCCGGTGTGTTGAAAAACAGACGTTCGATTCGATAGTATAAATCTTTCAAATTCTTGAGTTCTGTTTGTGGATTATGCACAGAATAAAAAACGTTTTGTCTCCACGGAAAAACAGATTATTTCCTGATTGACCGGTTGTTTTCGGCCGCAAAAACGGTGACAAGCGGCTTTTTGCGGATTATACTGGCTTCAGCAGTCGGGGCTGGAAAGCCCCCGCGAGGTCCACAAAAAAACACAGCAAAAAACAGAAAGGAGAACACACCTATGGATGAAAACCTGTCGGATGCCATTGTGATGAACCTGGTAGTCAACAGCGGCGAAGCCCGTTCCATCGCCATGGAAGCCATCGAGCTGGCGCGCCAGGGCCAGTTTGAGGAGGCCGCCGCCAAGATCGCCGAGGCGCGCGAGACCATCAATGCGGCCCACAACTTCCAGACCGAGCTTGTGCAGAAGGAGATCAACAACGATCCCGTCCCCATGAGCCTGCTGATGTGCCACGGCCAGGACCACCTGATGACCGCGATGGTGGTCATCGACCTGGCTGAAAAGTTTATCGAGGTCTACCAGAAAATGGCTCAGTGAGCCGATTCGTTCCAAGGTCCACAACTGCAAAACTGTATTGATGAAGGAGAATGTGTTATGAAGATCCGTCTGTTCTGTGCCGCCGGTATGTCCACCAGTCTGCTGGTGACCAAAATGCGTGAAGCCGCCAAGGCCATGGGTATCGACGCCGACATCGAGGCCGCCGGCGAGACCCGCATGAATGAGGAGACCGAGGGCTGCGACGTGGCCCTGCTGGGCCCCCAGATCCGCTACAAGCTGGCCACCGCCAAGAAGATCTGCGACCCCAAGGGCGTGCCGGTGGACGTCATCCCCATGGTGGACTACGGCACCATGAACGGCAAAAAAGTGATGGAGTTCGCCCTCAAGCTGGCTGAAAGCAAAAAGTAAGCGCCCTGCACCTTTGCGGCGTGCGAAGTAAAATCAAACTGAAGGAGGAACCCATTCCATGGCAATGATGGATAAATTGCAGGCCACTATGGAAGCTACCCTGGTGCCTGTGGCGTCCAAGATCAACGGTCAGCGCCATGTGGCGGCCGTCCGCGATGCTTTTACCCTGGCTTTCCCCATGACCCTGGCCGGTTCGCTGGTCATGCTGGTCAACTACGCTGTGCTGGACCCCAACGGCTTCATCGCCAAGATCCTGCACCTCGGCGCCCTGATCCCCAACCTGGCGGACTACCAGGCGGCCCTGACCCCTATTCTGCAGGGCACCACCAACATCATGTCCCTGCTGATCGTTTTCCTGACCGCCTACAAGCTGGCCGAGACCAAGCAGGGCGACACTCTGCTCAGCGCCCTGTGCGCTGTGGGCGTGTTCTTCATCATTTATCCGCCCTATGAGGAGAGCGGCGCTCTGCCCATGACCTTTATGGGCGCGCAGGGCCTGTTCGTGGCCCTGATCGTGGGCCTGCTGGTGGGCGAGGCCATCCCCGCCCTGGGCAAAAATGAAAAACTGCGGATCAAGATGCCCGACGGCGTGCCCCCGGCTGTTGCCCAGTCCTTCAATCTGGTCATCCCCGTCATCATCGTGTTCGTCATTGCCAGCATCTGCAGCTTCATCTTTGGCATTGTCACCGACGGCGGCATCCAGTACATCATCTACAACGTCATCCAGGTGCCGTTCCGCAGCCTGGGCAACAACATCTTCGCGGTGCTGATCTTCGCTCTGGCGCAGCAGTTTTTGTGGATCCTGGGCATCCATGGCCCCAACACCCTCAGCGCCATCCGTACCATCATGTTTGCCGAGCAGGGCGTGGCCAACCTGGCTTACTACGGTGAGACCGGCACCACCATCGGCACCCCCTTCCCCGTGACCTGGGCGGCCATCAACGACGCCTTCGGCAACACCGGCGGTTCGGGCGCGACCCTGGGCCTTATCATCGCCATCTTCATCGTCGCCCGCCGGGACAAGACCCAGATGACCATCGCCAAGCTGGCCTTTGCCCCCGGCCTGTTCAACATCAACGAGCCGCTGATGTTCGGCCTGCCCATCGTCATGAACCCCATCTACGCCATCCCCTTCATCCTGACCCCGCTGGTCTGCAACGTCTTTGGCTACGTCTGCACCATGGTGCTCCAGATCATCCCGCCCGTCACGGTGGACGTGGGCTGGACCACCCCCGGCTTCCTCATCCCATTCCTGGGTTCGGGCGGACATAACCCGCTGTCGCTGGTCATCGGCCTGCTGTGCGTGGTCATCAGCACCCTGATCTACCTGCCTTTCGTCATGGCGGCAGCCAAAGCCAACATCGCCGCCCAGGGCGACGAGGAATAACCCACGTTTTTCACTTTGCAGCGCAGGGTCCCCGCCCCTGCGCTGCAAGACTGGAAGCTCTGTCCTTTCCAACAGGGGGCAGGGCTTCCGCTTTTATCAAAGACACAAGGAGAAAACTGCCATGAGCTTCCGCAAAGATTTCCTGTGGGGCGGCGCGGTCGCCGCTCACCAGCTGGAAGGCGCCTACCGCGAAGGCGGCAAGGGCCTGAGCATCATGGATGTCGTCACCGCCGGCGACCACACCCATCCCCGCCGTGTCACCGACGGCATCCTGCCCGGCGAATACTACCCCAACCACGAAGCCATCGACTTCTACCACCATTATAAGGAGGACATCGCCCTCTTTGCCGAGATGGGCTTCAAGTGCTTCCGCACCTCCATCGCCTGGACCCGCATCTACCCCAACGGCGACGAGGCCACCCCCAACGAGGCGGGCCTCCAGTTCTACGACGACCTGTTCGACGAGTGCCATAAGTACGGCATCGAGCCGGTGGTCACCCTCAGCCACTTTGAGATGCCCCTGCACCTGGCCCAGGCCTACGGCGGCTGGAAGAACCGCCGGATGATTGAGTTCTTCGTCCGGTTTGCCCGCACCTGCTTTGAGCGGTACAAGGGCAAGGTCCGCTACTGGATGACCCACAACGAGATCAACAACCAGGCCAACTTTGCCCACGCCAACAGCATGTACTTCAACTCTGGCTTCCTCTGCGGGCCGGAGGATGACAACGAGTGCCTGATGTACCAGGCCGCCCACTACGAGCTGGTGGCCAGCGCCCTGGCGGTCAAGACCGGCCACGAGATCGACCCTGCCAACCAGATCGGCTGCATGATCGCCATGACCCCCATCTATCCCGCCACCTGCAAGCCCGAGGACATCATGATGGCCGAGCGGGCCATGCAGCGCCGCTTCTATTACATGGACGTCCACGCCAAAGGGTTCTATCCTCCCAATATCCTTGCCCACTGGAAGCGCAAGGGCTGGCAGATGGACGTGACCAGCGAGGACCTGGCCGCGCTGCGGGAGGGCTGCGTCGATTACATCGGCTTCAGCTACTACATGACCTTTGCCATCGAGCACAAAGATGACAATCCCGACTACGAATATCGTGAATCTACCGACCTGGTCCGCAACCCCTATGTCAAAGCGTCGGACTGGGGCTGGCAGATCGACCCGGTAGGCTTGCGATACGCGCTGAACTGGATGACCGACCACTACACCCAGCCCCTGTTCATCGTGGAAAACGGCCTGGGCGCCTACGACACGGTGGAGCCCGACGGCAGTATCCGCGACGACTACCGCATCGCCTACTTCCAGCAGCACATCGCCCAGATGAAAAAGGCGGTGGAGGAAGACGGCGTCAACCTGATCGGCTACACCCCCTGGGGCTGCATCGACCTGGTCAGCGCCGGCACCGGCGAGATGGACAAGCGCTACGGCTTCATCTATGTGGACAAACACAACGACCACACCGGCACACTGGCACGCAGCCGCAAAAAGAGCTTTTACTGGTACAAGAAGGTCATCGCTTCGAACGGCGAGGACCTCTCCAACGACTGACAGGAAAGCGGGGTGTGACACAATGGCAGGCATCTGTCTTACCATGGACGTGGGCGGCAGCTCGATCAAATACGCGCTGATCGGCCCCGACCGTCATCTGAGCGAACACGGCAAGGTCAAGACCCCTCACGGCGACCGCGCCGCCTATCTGGATGCGCTGGCGGAGATATACCGGCCCTTCCGGGGCCGGGTGGAGGGCATCGCCATGTCGGTGCCGGGCATCATCGACAGCGAGGGCGGCCTGTGCAAAACCACCGGCGCCCTGGGCCTGGGGGAGGACTTCCCGCTGGTGCAGGAGCTGGAAGCGCGCTGCGGCGTGCCGGTGACCATCCTGAACGACGCCAAGGCCGCCGCCCTGGCCGAAGCCTCCTGGGGCAGCCTGGCGGGCTGCGCCTCCGGCATCGTCATCGTGCTGGGCACCGGCATCGGCGGCGCCCTCATCCTGGACGGCAAGGTCCTGCCGGGCCGGCACTTTGCTGCTGGTGAGTTCAGCACCATCTGCCTGGACAGCCACCACGACGACATCGGCCACACTTGGTGCGGCCTGAACGGCAGCGGCAAGCTGATCTCCACCGCCGCCTACGCCAAAGGCGTGGACTCCGCCGCCGTCACGGGCGAGGACGTGTTCCGCTGGGTGAATGAAGGGGACGAGGCGGTCTGCATGGCGCTGGACAGCTTCACCCTGACCCTGGCCGGCATGATCCGCAACCTCCAGCTAATTTTTGATCCCGAACGGTTCGCTATCGGCGGCGGCATCTCCCAGCAGCCTAAGCTGATGGAGTCGCTGCACAAAAACCTCGACCAAATCGAGCGGCTCACCGCCCGCCACGGAATGCCCCGGGCCGACGTCGTCACCTGCAAATACTACAACGACGCCAACCTGATCGGCGCCTACGCCTATTACGTACAGCGCCAGGGCTGAGCCAACCTCGCCAACCCCGCCGGCCCGGGCCGCGTGGACCTGCCCGGCTTGCTGGCTGTGTTCTCTTATTTCGCCAAAGCCCCCTGCGGAACGTGTGTCCACAGGGGGCTTTGGCTGTAAAACAAAAAACGGCAACCACTGTTGTGGTCGCCGTGGTGCGGATAAGAGGACTTGAACCTCCACCGAGTTGCCCCGATTAGAACCTGAATCTAACGCGTCTGCCAATTCCGCCATATCCGCTTATTCACTTGGCGTCCGGCTGCCCGGAACGATGTTTATTATAGCGCAAAAGGCGGCAAATGTCAACAGGGAAAACAGGATTTTTTCCACAAAATTTTGCGGCGATTTTGCTGCACTCTGCGCGCGGCAAATATGGTACAATAAAGGCATTCTGATCGTATGGAAGGAGAAGCTCATTTTGTTCAACGTCATTTTGTTCCTGGCCGGCGCGGCGCTGATGCTGGTCATGGGGGTGCGGGCCACGAGGGCCCGTCAGGCGCTGGTGCGCAAAGGGACCCGGGTGCAGGCCGTGGTGGCCGGCACCATTCAGACGCGGGACGGCGTGTCCCTGGCGCTGGCCTTTACCACCCCGGCGGGGGACACCCGCCGCCTGCCGTACCCGCTGCCCCGCAAGGCCAAGGGCTTTGACCAGGGCAGCGAAGTCACCCTCTACTACGACCCCGACCACCCCGAAAAGGTGTATGTGGAAGGGGACCGCGCGGTGCTGGGGGCCGAGGTCATTTATTATGCGCTGGCTGTGCTGCTGCTGGCGCTGGGGCTGGTGCTGCTGGCCATGCTGTGAGGGGAGGGGAGCGACGTATGATCCTGGAACATCTCTATCAGGGGGAGCCGGGGGCCTGGAAGATCGTGTTCCGGGCCAGCGCGGCCGAACTGGACCGCGCCCTGGAGGCCGAGCGGGCGCAGGCCGACCCCGGCCGGGACGAGGAGGACCTGCTGACCGGTGCGGTCAACCGGGCCATCCTGGCGCCGGACGGGTTTTCCACCGTCTGGGCCGAAGCGGTGGAAAAAGCAGGCCTGGAACCGGTGAGCGATCCCGACTTCCAGCTGCTGGCTTTGAACCGGGCCGAGGGCTTCCGGGCTGAGGCGGTGCTGTTCGCCCTGCCGCCCCTGACGCTGGGGCGGTACACCGGCTTTGTCCAGGCCATCGAGCCGCGGCCCATCCGCCGCCTGGCCATCGAGCTGGAGATCAACCGGCATCACGGTCCCGAGGAGCGGGCCGCCGACGCCGCAGGCAAGGCCGAACTGCGCCGGCAGGTGACAGCGCAGCTGTACGCCAAACGCTGCGAGCAGGCCCGCCAGCTGGCTCAGCGCAAGCTCATCGTCCAGCTGGGGGACGAGGTGCGCGGCCCGCTGCCCCGGAAGCTGGCGGCCGACCACTACTTTGCCGAGCAGCGCCGCTTCCATTTGAGCCTGCAGGCGCAGCGGGTCAGCTTCGACCAGTTTTTGCAGGTGCGGGGCCAGACGGTGGAACAGTTCCGGGCCGAGCTGCACGCCGACGCCGAGCGCAAGCTGCGCAGCCGTCTGGGGCTGCTGCTGGTGGCGGACAAGGAGGGCCTGCAGCCCACCCCGGCCGAAGTGGACGCGGCCCTCGCCGCCTGGGACGAACAGCGGGACGGCTCGCGCACCTTCCCCGCCAACGACGCCCGCAAGGCCCGCCAAAAGCTGGCCAGCAGCCGGGCCGAAGCGTTCATCCTGGCCCATTCCACCCTGCTGCCCCCTCCGGCCGAGCCTGTGGTGGTGGAGACTGCCTGACCCGGCGGGGAACCGAGCGGCATTTATCACAGACAACACGAGCCTCCGTCCATTTGGACAGAGGCTCTTGTCATTTACTGCCGGGTATGATATCATCTAGTTGGGTGTTGTCGATAAACGGCAAGCGGTATGCCCCTCTGGTCCATTTCATTATGGATGGGGGCGCTTCTTGGCCCCCGTCACATTGACTGAAAGGGGGCCCGGCTTATGGTTACATACTCCGATTTGATTCAAACCGGCATTTTAATCATCGGCCTGATTGACTTGGTCCTCCGGCTCATGGAAGCTGACAGGAACCACAGGCAATAAAAAAGAAGTAACCGCCCAAGTTTCCCCAAACGTGCGGTTACTTCTCTAACCGGACCAGGGGGACTACCGTTTGTCCGGCAGCACCCTTTCTATGTTTAGTATACAGCAGGCGGGCAGGAATGTCAAGCCTGCTTTTTGACGCAATCCGGTGCGTTTTGGCAAAAGCCTCCCGGAACGTTTGGAACGTTTGGAACGATTTTGCAATAGGGAACGATGGGAACGAAATGCCTTTTTGGGGGCGATTTCGTTCCCGTCGTTCTTTTCGTTCCAACCGTTCCTGTCGTTCCCTGCCGGAAAAACGTTCCTGTCGTTCCTTTCGTTCCCGGCGTGCCGGCGGGGATCACCAGCCCGAGCCCATGTCTGAGAAGGCCAGCAGGATGCACTCGACGCCGAAGGCGATCAGGCACAGGCCGATCAGGTAGCCCAGCGTCAGGAAGGTGAGGATGGGCTGCAGCAGCATCACGAAGCCCAGCACCAGGCCCAGGATGTTGACGGTCAGGGAGAAGTAATAGTAGAAGTTGCCCGCCACATAGCGGATCAGGGCGGTGTGGGCCAGCCGCGAGATGCAGTGGGTGATGAACCACAGCGGGAACAGCAGGCTGATGATCCACTCGGCGATGCCGGGGTAAGCCAGCAGGGCGATGCCGGTCATGATGCTGAGGATGCCCGCCACCAGCGACACCACCGGCCCGAAGCCGGAAAAGCGTTCCTCTTTGATGTAGATGACGATGTCGCAGATGCCGGTGATGACGGCAGCCACACCGTAGATCACCGCAATGCCGGTAAAGATGCTGCGGGGGCGCAGGCAGGTGAACGCCCCCAGCACGATCAGGCACAGCCCCATGATGAACTGGCTGATGCCAAAGCCGGAACGGCCTCTCATCCCTCTCATTGCGCTGCGCCTCCTTCGGTGGTGATGGCTGCGGGCAGGGCGGTGTCCTCCTGCCGCAGCAGCTGCATGAACTCCTCGCCGGTGATGGTCTCTTTCTCGTACAGGTACTGGGCCAGGCGGTCCAGGGCGGCGCGGTTCGTTTCCAGCAGGCGCTTTGCCTTGGCGTGCTGGGCCTTGACCAGGGCGATCACCTTGCGGTCGATGGCCTGCTGGGTCTCGGCCGAGCAGGCCAGGGAGGTGTCCCCGCCCAGGTACTGGTTGTTCACCGTCTCAAAGGCCACCATGTCGAAGTCGTCGTTCATGCCGTAGCGGGTGATCATGGCGCGGGCCAGCTTGGTGGCCTGCTCGATGTCGTTGGAAGCGCCGGTGGTGATCTGCCCAAAGGCCACCTCCTCGGCCGCGCGGCCGCCGGTCAGGGTGGCGATCTTGTTTTCAAGCTCCTCTTTGGTCAGCAGATTCTTGTCGGCGGTGTCCACCTGCATGGTGTAGCCCAGCGCCCCCGAAGTGCGGGGGATGATGGTGATCTTCTGCACCGGGGCGCTGGCGGTCTGCAGGGCCGCCACCAGGGCGTGGCCGATCTCGTGGTAGGCCACCACCCGCTTTTCCTGGTCGGAGAGGATGGCGTTCTTCTTCTGGTAGCCCGCGATGACCACCTCGATGCTCTCCTCCAGGTCGGCCTCGGTGACGACGGTGCGGCCGGCGCGCACCGCCCGCAGGGCCGCCTCGTTGATGATGTTGGCCAGCTCGGCGCCCGAAGTGCCCGCCGCCATCCGGGCGATGGTGTGGAAATCGACGTCCGGCGCCGTCTTGATCTTGCGGGCGTGCACCTTCAGGATGGCCTCGCGCCCGGCCAGGTCAGGCAGCTCCACCGGCACCCGCCGGTCGAACCGGCCGGGCCGCGTCAGGGCGGGGTCCAGGCTCTCGGGGCGGTTGGTGGCCGCCAGGATGATGACGCCGTTGTTGCTCTCGAAGCCGTCCATCTCGGTCAGCAGCTGGTTGAGCGTCTGCTCGCGCTCATCGTTGCCGCCAATGCCGCTGCCCGAGTTGCGCTTCTGGCCGATGGCGTCGATCTCGTCGATAAACACGATGCAGGGCGCTTTCTCTTTGGCCTGCTTGAACAGGTCGCGCACTTTGGAAGCGCCCATGCCCACGAACATCTCGACGAACTCCGAGCCCGACATCGAGAAGAAGGGCACCCCCGCCTCGCCGGCCACCGCTTTGGCCAGCATGGTCTTGCCGGTGCCCGGAGGGCCTACCAGCAAAACGCCTTTGGCATCGAGGCGCCCACGTCGGTGTACTTTTTGGGGTTGTGGAGGTAGTCCACGATCTCGGCCAGGTTCTCCTTGGCCTCGTCCTCGCCGGCCACGTCCGCAAAGCGGATGCCGTCCGAGGACTGGACGTAGACGCGGGCGTTGGACTTGCCCATCCCGAAGGACATGCTGTTCTTGCCGCCCATCTGCTCCATCATCTTTTTGCTCATGTACTGCCCCAGGCCGATGAAGATGACCAGCGGCAGCACGAACGACAGCAGAAAGCTCAAAATGGGCGAGCCCTCGTCGCTGACGCTGTCAAAGGTCGCGCCGGCCTCATGCAGCCGCTCGGTCAGGGTGGGGTCGTACATGGCGCCGGTCTCGTAGACCTGGGTGTTGTCCTTGTTGGTAAAGGTGATCTCGGTGCTGGTGACTTCCACCACGCCGACATCCTTTTCCTCGATCATATCCATGAAGGTGCCGTAGTCCACCTCGTCGATCTGGGGCCGCATCAGCATGGGCGACACGATCAGATTGAACAGGAACAGGATGGCCAGCACCAGAACATAGTAGTAGATCAGAGGCTTTTTGGGGCTTTTGACTTCTTTCATCGTCTGTCTCCTCCTCTGGCTGTGGAACGCGCAGACTGTACGTTATCGTACAATCTGCTTACGAACTTAGTATAACCCCCTTGTGCGGCACCCGCGTGTATAAATTGTTAAGAATGTGATAACAATGCCCGCACCGCCTGCAACGTCAGGAACGGTAGGAACGATAGGAACGTTTTTCCGGTGTGGAACGAAAGGAACGATTGGAACGGTAGAAACGAAAAGAACGATGGGAACGAAATGCCGGTTTTAGGGCTGTTTCGTTCCTATCGTTCCCTGTCGCAAAATCGTTCCAAACGTTCCAAACGTTCCGGCCCGGCCGCTTGACAATCCGGCCTGCCTGCGTTATACTGAATACAGAAAGGGTGCTGCCGGACAAACGGTAGTCCCCCTGGTCCAGTTACAGAAGTAACCGCACGCTCGGGAAAGCTAGGGCGGTTACTTCTTTTTTATTGTCTATGGTTCCGTTCGATCTCAATGATCTGAAGGACCAATCCAATAATACCAACGATTAAAATGCCGGTTTGAATCAAATCGGAAAATGTAACCATGGTCAGGCCCCCTTTCAGTCAATGTGACGGGGGCCAAGAAGCGCCCCCATCCATATGAAATGGACCAGAGGGGCATACCGCTTGCCGTTTATCGACAACACCCAACAAAAGAATACCATACCTAAAGGCAAATGACAAGAGCCTCTGTCCAAATGGACGGAGGCTCGTTTTGTTGTGGCTTTCCTTTCAGGCTCGCCAGCCGGTTGCCCTCTCCGTCACAGTCCGCTTACGCGTCCTGTGCCACCTCTCCCACGGGGCGAGGCAAGTGCACGCCCGTGGGTGGCGGTCAGGCGGTGGTAAGACAAACTTGCTCCCGCCTTCGCCTTACCACTCTGTTTGCCGGGATTGACGGTGGTACACTTGGCTCCCCCCCGCGGGGGCACGAACAGCGACCGCGTCCAGTGGACGAAGCAGGGAGCTGTGAGTGGCGCAGCGCTCCGGTTTTTGCAAGCGGGCACCGCCCCGCGCCGCAAAAAGCGGCTAAGCGCAAGAGGAGCTGGCGCGAAGCGCCTGAGAGGGGAAAGTCCGGCCCATAACGCGTGGAACGAAAAGAACGATGGGAACGAAATGCCGGTTTTGAGGCTGTTTCGTTCCTATCGTTCCCTGTCGCAAAATCGTTCCAAACGTTCCGGGGGGCCAATATACAGCGCAGCTTACTGCACCGTCTCGAACTGGCTGTTGTAGAGCTTGGCGTAAAAGCCGTTTCGGGCCAGAAGCTCGTCGTGGGTGCCCTGCTCGACGATCTTGCCGTCCTGCATCACCAGGATGACGTCCGCCTCGCGGATGGTGGACAGCCGGTGGGCCACGATGAAGCTGGTGCGGCCCTGCATCATCTTGGCGAAGGCTTTCTGGATGCGCACTTCGGTGCGGGTGTCGATCGAGCTGGTGGCCTCGTCCAAAATCAGCATGGGGGGCAGGCAGAGCATCACCCGCGCGATGCACAAAAGCTGCTTTTGGCCCTGGCTGATGTTGCCGCCGTTCTCGGCCAGGACGGTGTCGTAGCCGGCGGGCAGCCGCTGGATGAAGCTGTGGGCGTGGGCGGCCTTGGCCGCCGCCACGATCTCCTCGCCGGTGGCGTCGGGGCGGCCGTAGGCGATGTTCTCCCGCACGGTGCCGGCCCGCAGCCAGGTGTCCTGCAGCACCATGCCGTAGCTGCCCCGCAGCGAGGCGCGGGTGGCCTGGCGGATGTCGGTGCCGGCCACCCGGATGCAGCCGCTGTCCACGTCATAAAAGCGCATCAGCAGGTTGATGAGGGTGGTCTTGCCGCAGCCGGTGGGGCCCACGATGGCCACACGCTGGCCGGGCTTGACGTCCAGGCTGAAGTGCTCGATCAGGGGCCGGTCGGGCAGGTAGCGGAAGCAGACGTCCTCCAGCGATACCCGGCCGTCCGGCTGCAGGACGGCCGCGCCGGGCGCTTCGGGGGTCTGGTCCCCGGCGTCCAGCAGGGCGAACACCCGCGCCGCGCAGGCCAAAGCGTTCTGCAGCTCGGTCACGACGCCCGATATCTCGTTGAAGGGCTTGGCGTACTGGTTGGCGTAGCTCAAAAAGACGCTCAGCTGGCCGATGGTGATGCCCCCGGCCGCCGCGTAGAACGCGCCCACCAGCCCCACGCCGGCGTAGACGATGTTGTTCACAAAGCGGGTGGCGGGGTTGGTCAGGCTGGAAAAGAAGGTGGCTTTCAGGCTCACGTCCGCCAGCCGCTCGTTCACCTCGTCGAAGGCGGCCAGGCTCTCGGCCTCGTGGCCGAAGGCCTGCACCACCTTCTGCCCCTCGATCATCTCGTTGACGAGGGCGGTCTGCTCGCCCCGCACCGCGCTCTGGCGGTGGAAGTAGCCGTAGGAGTGGTTGGCGATGAAGCCCGCCACCACCAGGCTGAGCGGGGTGATGAGGACCACCACCAGCGAGATGAACACGTTCTCCCGGAACATGAACAGCAAGGTGCCCACAATGGTCAGCACGCCGGTGAACAGCTGGGTGAAGCCCATCAGCAGCCCGTCCGCGAAGGTGTCCACGTCGGCCACCATCCGGCTGACGATGTCCCCGGCGGGGTGGCTGTCCAGGTAGGCAAGGGGCAGGGCCTGGATCTTGTGGATGGCGTCGTTGCGCAGGTCCCGCGTGACCGAGAAGGTGATCTTGTTGTTGCACACGCTGAGCACCCACTGGGCCAGCGCGGCCAGGGCCATCACCACCAGGATGCCGGCGATGATGCCGGATACCCCGCTCTTGTCCACCTGGCCGGGGCCGAGCATCAGGTCGATGGCGTCGCCGCACAGCAGGGGGATATACAGCTGGGCCGCCACGCTGCCGGCCGCCACCAGCAGGCTGGCCGCCACATAAAAGCGGTAAGGCCGGATATAAGCCAGCACCCGGCGCAGGGCCGCGCGGCTCTCGGCGGTGGAGAGGGGCTGTTTTTTGTTCGGTCTGCTCATGCCGGCGCGCCTCCTTTCACAAGCTCCGAGGGCTTTTTGAACTGGCTGGCGTAAATTTCCTGGTAGACCGGGCAGCGGGCCAGCAGCTCCTGATGGGTGCCGCAGCCCACCATGTGGCCGTCGTCCAGCACGATGATCCGGTCGGCGTGCTGGAGGCTGGCCGCCCGCTGGCTGACGATGAATACCGTCATGCTGCCCGGCAAAGCCGCAATGGCCTTGCGCAAAGCCGCGTCGGTGGCAAAGTCCAGGGCGCTGGCGCTGTCGTCCAAAATCAGGATGTCGGGCTTTGCCACCAGGGCCCGGGCGATGGTCAGGCGCTGGCGCTGCCCGCCCGAAAAGTTCTGTCCGCCCTGCTCCACAGGCTCGTCCAGGCCCAGGGGCTTGGCGCGCACAAAGCCGGCGGCCTGGGCCGTCTCCAGAGCGGCCCACAGCTCGGCGTCGGTGGCGCGGCGGTCCCCCCACAGCAGGTTCGAGCGGATGGTGCCGGTGAACAGCTGGGCCTTCTGCATCACGATGCCCACCCGGCTGCGCAAAAGCTCCCGGGGCCAGGCCGCGGCCGGCCGGCCGAACAGCTCCACGCTGCCCTCGGTGGCGTCATAAAAGCGGGGGATCAGGTGCACCAGGCTGGATTTGCCCGCGCCGGTGCCCCCGATGACGCCGATGGTCTCCCCCTGGCGGGCGGTGAAGGTGATGCCCGTCAGGCTGGGCGCGCCCGCCCCGGCGTAGGTCAGGCCCACATGGTCGAAGCGGACGGCCTCGCCGGCGCGGCGCTCGTCCGCCTGCCCGGTGATGGCGGCGGGGAAGGCCATGCCCGGCTTTGTCTCCAGCACGGCATGGATGCGCCCCGCGCTGGCCAGCGCCTTGCTGATCTGGACGATCAGGTTGGCCAGCTTGACCAGCTCGACCAAAATCTGGTTCATATAGTTCACCAGGGCGATCAGGTCGCCGGAAGCCATGCTGCCCACGTTGATCTCGATGGCGCCGGTCCACAGCAGGGCCACGATGGCCAGGTTGATGAGCACATAGGTCAGGGGGTTGGTCAGGGCGGACAGGTGGCCCACTTTCAGCTGCAGGCCGGTCAGCTGGCCGTTGGTCTGCTCAAAGCGCTCGACCTCGCTTGCCTCCTTGCCGAAGGCGCGCACCACCCGCACGCCGGTCAGGTTCTCCCGCGTCAGGCCCAGCACCTTGTCCAGCCGGCCCTGCACCTTGCGGTAGAGCGGGGCCGTCACCGCCATGATGCTGAACACCACCACCGACAGCGCCGGGATGGTGACGACGAAGATCAGCGCCGCCTTGAAGTTGACGGTAAAAGCGCAGACCATGGCCCCGATCACCACAAAGGGGCTGCGCAAAAACAGCCGCAGGAACATATTCAGCCCGCTCTGGACCAGGTTGATGTCGCTGGTCATCCGGGTGATGAGGGTGGAAGTGCCGATGGTGTCCATCTCGGAAAAGCCGAGGGACTGGATGTGCGCAAACAGCGCGTGGCGCAGGGCGGCGGCGTAGCCCACCGCGGCCCTGGCCGAAAAATACTGTGCGGTGACGCTGCACCCCAGGCCCACCATGGCCAAAAGCAGCAGCAGCCCGCACCGCGTGAGGATGTAGCGGGCGTCGCCCGAGGCGATGCCCACGTTGACGATATCGGCCATGACCAGAGGCACCAGCAGGTCAAAGCAGGCCTCCAGCATTTTGAACAAAGGGGCGATGACGCTCTCCTTTTTATAGCCGTTCAGATAGGTAAGCATCCGGTGCAATCGCAAAAACTCCTTTCTGATGCGGAATGTGCGGATATCTCTCATTATACCGCGCTGCGGCCCGAATTACCAGACAAAACCCGCCCTTTTGCCAAAAAGCGGCCCCGCCCCGCTGCAACCGGTTGAGAAAAGGCGAAAATCCTGCTATACTAAAGCAGAAACAAAAGGGAGGGCGCAAAGCTATGCCAAGCGGGAAAAAGCATATCCGGTACCGGCCGGTCAAAAACCGGAAAAAGACCCCGGCGGGGGGCCTGCGGTACGGGCCGGTGTTCACCGGGTGCCCGGCCGTGGAACTGGCCGTCGAGCGGCTGTACCAGGCCGACGACGCCGGCCGGGAGGAGCGGTTCTGGGGCCTGGTCAAGGCGCTGAACTACGCCATGCAGGTGCAGACCCGCGTCCTGGTGCCGGTCCAGCTGACCCCCGAGGGCAGCCAGAGCCAGTTCAGCTGGGCTTCGGACCCCATCCCGCCCGAAAAGGCCAGGGGCCTTGCCCTGTGGACCCTGAGCACCCCCAAGGGCTACAAGATGCTGGCGGCCTTCACCAGGCCCGAGGAGGCGGACGCCAGCCCCTCGACCCTGGGCCTGCCCATGGCGGAGCTGCCGTTGCAGCAGGTGATGGAGCAGGCGCTGGAACGGGAGGACCTGACCGGCATGGTGCTGAACCCCTGGGGCCGGTCGGCCACCCTGGACAAGGGGCTGCTGCGGGGGCTGCTCTACGCCCACGGCCCCGACGACGCCCCCGGCGAGGCCGAGGCCCGGCAGGGCCGCCAGCTGGCCGGGCAGGGCCGTTGGGAGGAAGCCGCGTCCCTCTTTGCCGCGTCGGCCGCAAAGGGCTGCCCCGAGGGGATGCGCCGCCTGGCGGGCTGCTGCGACACCGGCCGGGGCGTCGCGCGGGACCGCCGCCGGGCTATGGCCCTCTGGCGCAAGGCGGCCGCCGACGGGGACGTGCTGGCCCAGGTGGCCATCGGCGACCGGTACGCGGCGGGCACCTCCCGCACCCCGGGGGACCCCGGCAAGGCCCTGATGGCCTACCGCAAGGCCCGGGCTATGGCCGAGACCGAAATGGACATCACCACCTGGCCGGTGATCTGCCTGCGGATGGCCTGGGCCGAGGCCCGCGCCACCGACAGCGAACAGGCCGTCCGGCTGCTGGCCGAGGCCGCGCACGGGCTGCACATCCTGGCCCGGGAGGAGGACGACGGCGTCGTGGGGCAGGAGCTGGCCCACGCGGTGGCCGGCCTGACCGAGTACGCCAAGGCGGTGTACGCCGGCGCCGAGAACCTGCAGGAGCTGCTGAAAAAGCTCGCGGCCCAGCTGAACACAGAATCTTTACAATTCAACTGAAAAAGCGCCATATTCCCACGCTACAATAGAAAAGGTAAACTGCCGGGATGCGCCCTGCCGCATCCCGCCAGAGGACAAAGCAAGGAAAAGAGGATTTCAACATATGGGCAAAGTGATCGGCATCGACCTGGGCACCACCAATTCCTGTGTCGCGGTGGTGGAGGGCGGCAAACCGGTGGTCATCACCAACGCGGAGGGCGAGCGCACCACCCCCTCGGTGGTGGCCTTTACCAAGGACGGCGAGCGGCTGGTGGGCGGCGCGGCCAAGCGCCAGCTGGCCACCAACGCCGGCCGCACCATCTCCAGCATCAAGCGGCGGATGGGCAGCGACTACCGCGTCCACATCGACGGCAAGGACCTGACCCCCCAGGAGATCAGCGCCATGATCCTGTCCAAGCTGCGCCGGGACGCCGAGAGCTACCTGGGCGAAAAAGTGACCGAGGCGGTCATCACGGTGCCGGCTTATTTTGACGACAGCCAGCGCAAGGCCACCCAGGACGCCGGCCGCATCGCCGGGCTGAACGTGCTGCGGATCATCAACGAGCCGACGGCCGCCGCCGTGGCCTACGGCCTGGACAACGAGGCGGCCCAGAAGATTCTGGTCTACGACCTGGGCGGCGGCACCTTCGACGTGTCCATCATCGAGATCGAGGACGGCGCGTTCACGGTGCTGGCCACCGGCGGCGACACCCGCCTGGGCGGCGACGACTTCGACGCCCGCATCGTGGACTGGCTGGTGCAGGAGTTCAAAAAGAGCGACCGCATCGACCTGAGCCGCGACCCCGCCGCCATGGGCCGGCTGAAAGAGGAGGCCGAAAAGGCCAAGAAGGAGCTTTCCAGCGCACCCTCGGCCCAGATCAACCTGCCCTTCATCGCGGTGGGCCGGGACGGCCCCCACCACATCGACGTCACCCTGACCCGCCCCCAGTTCGAGATGATGACGGGCGATCTGCTGGCCCGCACCGTCGAGCCGGTCAACAACGCCCTGCGGGACGCCGGGCTCTCGGCGGCCGACCTGGGCCGCGTGCTGCTGGTGGGCGGCAGCACCCGTATGCCGGCGGTGGCCCGCCAGGTCAAGGAGCTGCTGGGCAAGGAGCCCAGCCACGCTTTGAACCCCGACGAGTGCGTGGCCATGGGCGCGGCCATCCAGGGCGGCCTTCTGCAGGGGGGCGGCAAGCTGGCCGGCGCCACCGGCGCGGCGGCCCAGGGCCTGGTCCTGATGGACGTCACCCCCCTCACCCTCTCGATCGAGACGCTGGGCGGCGTCGCCACCCCCCTCATCGCCCGCAACAGCATGATCCCCACCCGCAAGAGCCAGATTTTCACCACCGCCCGCCCCATGCAGACCTCGGTGGAGATCAACGTCCTGCAGGGCGAGCGCCGCTTTGCCAAGGACAACAAGTCCCTGGGCAAGTTCAAGCTGGGAGGCATCCGGGCGGGCTTTTCCTCCAAGCCCCAGATCGAAGTCACCTTCGACATCGACGTCAACGGCGTGGTCAAGGTCTCGGCCAAGGACCTGGGCACCGGCCGGGAGCAGAACATCACCATTACCGGCTCCACCAACCTCTCGGAGAGCGAGATCCAGCGGGCCATGGCCGCCGCCGCCGCCTACGAAGCGGAGGACAGCCGCCGCAAGGGCCGCCTCGAGCTGCACAACCAGGCCGAGATCCTGGCCTACAAGGTGGACGAGGCCCTCTCCAAGTGCAAAAAGGAGATCGACAAGGACGAGAAGAACCGCGTCAAGACCGACCTTGCCAACCTGCGCCGCTGCATCCGCAAGGACCACCCCGAAAAGATGAACGACGCCGAGGAATCCGCCCTCCGCGCCGCCAAAGAGACGCTGGAAGCCAGCGCCAGCCACCTGATGGTCCTCTACACCCAGCAGACCGGCACAGACAGCACGGACGGGGAGACGCTTTGAGGTTATCCGGTTGCCGCCCTCTCCGTCACGGCGCTGAAGCGCCGCGCCACCTCCCCCGCACGCGTGGGAGGTAGCCCTCTCCGTCATGTCGCTTCGCTCCATGCCACCTCTCCCGCACGCGGGAGAGGCTAACGTAACCTGTAGGTTTCGGCCTCCCACGTTTACGGGGGAGGTGGCCCGCAGGGCCGGAGAGGGCCCATACCGGGAGGAGGTGAAAAAGCAATGTCACCCACCATCATGGTCGGGGCCGGCATGGTCCTGACCGCCGTCATGAACCTGCTGCGGTGCGGCTGCTACCTGGCCGTCATCCTGGCGTGTATCAAGTATCTGCGCAAAAAGTAAAAACATCCGTCCCGGCGGCCTGCCGGGCGGATGCCCTCTCAGTCACAGGCCCCTGACGGGGCGCTGTGACAGCTCTCCCGCACGCGGGAGAGCCAAAGATGAACCTTAGGCTGCATTTGCCTCCCACGCGTGCGGGGCATGAACAGCGACCGCTGCCAGCGGCAGAAACAGGGAGCTGTGAGTGGCGCCACGCTCCGGTTTTTGCAAGCGGGCGTTGTCCCGCGCCGCAAAACCGGCTAAGCGCAAGAGGAGGTGGCACGGCCGAAGGCCGTGACGGAGAGGGCAATATAGAAAAACGCCCGGCGGGACATTTCCTGCCGGGCATTTCTTTTTGCGTTATAACATTTTGGAGAGGAACGCCTGCAAACGCGGGTTCTTGGGGTGGGCGAACAGCTCCTCGGGGGGCTCGTCCTCCTGGATGACGCCCTCGTCGATGAAGATGACCCGGTTGGAAACCTCCCGCGCAAAGCCCATCTCGTGCGTCACCACCAGCATGGTGATGCCGGTGTGGGCCAGCTCCTTCATCAGAGCCAGCACCTCGCCCACCATCTCGGGGTCGAGGGCCGAGGTGGGCTCGTCGAACAGGATGACGTCAGGGTCCATGGCCAGCGCCCGCGCGATGGCGATGCGCTGCTGCTGGCCGCCCGAAAGGCTGGCCGGGTACACGTCCGCCTTGTCCGAAAGGCCCACGCGGGCCAGCAGCTCGTCGGCCCGCTTGGAGGCCTCCTCCTTGCTTTTCAACTTGAGCAGGACGGGGGCCATCTCCAGGTTCTGCTTGACGGTCATGTGGGGGAACAGGTTGAAGTGCTGGAACACCATCCCCATCTTCTGGCGCAGCTTGTCGATGTGGGCTTCGTCCACCAGCGCGCCCTCAAATTTGATGGTGCCGCCGGTGGGCTTTTCCAGCCGGTTCAGGCACCGCAGGAAGGTGGACTTGCCGCAGCCCGACGGGCCGATCAGGCACACCACGTCCCCGCGGTAGATGTCGATGTCGATGCCCTTCAAAACGTCCAGGGTGGGGGTCAGGCCCTTGTAGCCGCGCTTCTTTTCGCCGCCGTAGGTCTTTTTCAGGCCCCGCACCTCGATGATCTTTTCTCTTTTACCGGTCACTGCGCGCCAGCCTCCCTTCCATATAGCCCAGCAGTTTTTCCAGCACCAGCACCAGCGCCAGATACATCAGCGCCACCGAAATGTAGGGGAAGAAGGGGCTGTAGGTGCGGCTGCGGACGATGTCGCCGGCCTTGGTCAAGTCCTGCAGGGCGATGTAGCCGCTGATGGACGTTTCCTTCAGCAGGACGATCACCTCGTTGCCCAGCGCGGGCAGCACGTTCTTGACGGCCTGGGGCAGGATGATCTTCCAGGTGGCCTGGGTGTAGTTCAGGCCCAGGCTGCGGGCGGCCTCCATCTGTCCCGGGGGGATGCTCATGATGCCGCTGCGGAAGATCTCGGCCACGTAAGCGCCGCTGTTGATGCCAAAGGCCAGGATGGCCACCGGCACCTTGTCGATCTTGACCGAGCCGAACACGATGAAGTACATGATGAGCAGCTGGATCATGGTGGGGGTGCCGCGGATGACGGTCAGGTACAGCTTGCACAGCCCGTTCAAAAAGCGCAGCCGGCCGGTGTGGTCGTGGGTGGTGCGGATGTAGGCGATGACGAAGCCCAGTACCACGCCCATCGCCGCCGCACCAAACGCGACGATCAGGGTGGTCTTGAGGCCGTTCAGGAACAGCAGGTACCGCTGTTCAGTGATAAAGGTGGCGGTGAACTCGCTGACAAGCTCCGCCCACAGGTTTTGGAAAAATGCCATGGAATTCCCTCCTTGCGGGACAGATGGGGTGGATGGGGCTGATATACATAAAAAACTGAATTTTTATGCATATATACACAAAGAGAAGGGACAGAGCCGGCATAGAACCTGCTCTGTCCTCTGCATCTCCTATCAAACCACAAAAGCTGCGATTTGTAAAGAGGTTTTTTCAAATCTGTCCAGACTGGCTGCATCCTGCCGGGAAAGCAGGCCGCTGGTTTACTTCAGAACGATGATGTTCTGGGCGGCGGTGCAGTAGGTGTCGGTGAAGTCGATCTGCTCCTCGCGCTCGGGGGTGACGGTCATGCCGGCCATGCCGAAGTCGGCCTTGCCGCTGACCACAGCCGCGATGATGGAGTCGAACTCCATGTCCTCGATCTCGAGGTCGTAGCCCAGCTTGTCGCACAGGGCCTTGGCAAACTCGGCGTCGATGCCCACGATCTCGCCGTTCTCAATGTACTCGTAGGGGTCGAAAGCGGCGTTGGTGGCCATGACCAGGGTGCCGTTGGGGTACTCGGTGCCCTCGGGGCTGACGTAGCCGGTGGCGCCCTCCTCCTTGGCGATGTACTTGTTCAGGATGGCGTCCAGGGTGCCGTCCTCCTTCAGCTCAGCGATGGCGCTGTTCAGCTTCTCGGTCAGCTCGGGGTTGTCCTTGCTGACGGCGATGGCGTAGCTCTCCTCGGAGTAGGCGGTGTCCAGCATGGTCAGCTCGTCGGGGTTGGCGGCGACAAAGTTCTTGGCCACCTGGTCGTCGATGCAGACGGCGTCGATCTTGTTGGTCAGCAGGGCCTGCACAGCGTCGGCAGCCTTGCTGTACTGCTCCACGCCGGCCAGGTTCAGGCCGTCGGCCTTGCCCACTTCCTCGCTCATCATCAGGTCGCCGGTGGTGCCCAGCTGGACGCCGACGGTCTTGCCGTTCAGGTCCTCCAGGCTCTGGATGGCCTGGGTGGAAGCCTCGCTGGCAGCCCCGGAAGCGGCGCTGCTGGCGGCCTCGGAGGCGGTGCTGGAAGCGGAAGCTGCGGTGGAAGAGCTGGTGCTGGAGCAGGCGGTCAGGGCCAGGGCGGCGGACAGACCGGCAGCTGCCAGAAAGCTGCGGCGGGTGATCTTCTTCATATTCATACACTCCTCTTAGATCTGCAATAGACAAACAAGCAGGGGGACGGGCGCGCCGTCCCCGGCCGCAAACAGACGATGCGGCGTGCAGCCGGGCATCTTCCCGGCGACAACCTGTAGTATAGTTTGTACAAATGTAAATGTCAAGTCTTGTGCAGAAAAGCAGGCCAAATTGAAACCGAATTGAGATAACTTATGCAAAATCCTCCAATATTCGGCGCATATATGCAAAAATCCCCCGCCCGCACGCGCGGACAGGGGAGGCTGGCTCAGACAAAGCGCGCGATGCCGGCGGCGGCCCGCTTGGGCACGCAGTAGTCGCGGTTTTCGTCCAGGTAGTACTTCACGCCGGTGGCCTCGGTCAGGGGGACGACGCGGGAGGCGTGGGCGGGGTAGCCCAGGGCCACCATGCTGTGCAGCTTTTCGTTTTCCGAAAGGCCCAGCAGTTCGGTCAGCCGGGGCCGGTCGATGGCCCCCATGATGCAGCTGCCCACCCCCTTGGCCCAGGCGGCCAGGGTCAGGTTGGCCAGCGCGATGCCGGCATCGCTGTCCTTGTCGCCGGGGATGGAGGCATCCTGGACCACGGCCACGAACAGGACGGGCTGTTCACCGGGCTTCGGCACACCCTGCTCGGGGGGCAGGTAGGCCGCCCATTTGACCAGGGGCTGGACTTTGGCCACCATCGCGGGGCTCTGGACCACCACCAGGCGGATGGCCTGCCGGTTGGCCCCGCAGGAGGACAGGCGCACCGCCTCCACCATGTCGGCCACGACACCGGCGGGCACCGGCTTTTGCAAAAAGCGGCGGTAGGTGCGGCGGCCGGCGAGCAGTTCCATGATATCCATTCAGCATTCTCCTTTCGCTTCACGCAGCAGGTCGGCCAGGCTGCGGACGGTCCGCCCGCCCCGGCCGGTGACGGTCTCGGCGTGCAGCAGCGAGGAGAGGACGCTCTCCTCCACGCATTCGGCCGCGGCCCGGAAAAACAGGTCGATCCGGTCCTCGTGGATGGCCTGCAGGGCTACAACGTCCCCCTGCGGATAGTGGGGGATGCGGTACCCGGTGGAAAAGGCGATGACGATCTCGCCGCTGCCGTTGCCGCAGTAGGAGCCGGTGCGGCTCAGGCCCACGATGGCCCGGCGGGCCACCCGGCCCAGCTGGCGGCAGGTGAGAGGGGCATCGGTGGCCAGCACCGTGATGATGGACCCCCGGTCCTGGTGGGGCGGGACGCTGGCGGCAGCCAGCCGCTCCCGGATGGGGACGCCCGCCAGGATCAAATCGTCAAAGCGGGCGTGGTTGGAGAGGACCAGCGCCCCCAGATGGTAAGCACGGCCGTCCAGTTCCAGCCGGCGGGAGGCCGACCCGATGCCCCCTTTCAGCCCGTGGCAGCGCATCCCGCGGCCGGCCCCCACCGCGCCCTCGGCAAAGCCGGCGCGGCAGCCGGCCAGGGCCGCCCGGACGTGCTCCCCGGTGACGTGGAGGCCCCGGATGTCGTCCAGGCCGCTGTCGTTGCACTCGCACACCACCGGGTTGACGCTGCCGGTGGTCTCGCAGATGTCGGGGCACAGCGCCAGCATATGGCGCACCAGGGCGTCGTACACCGCGCCCACGCTCAGGGTGTTGGTGAACAGGATGGGCGTCTCCAAAGTGCCCAGCTCCTGGATCTGGACAAGGCCGGTGGTCTTGCCAAAGCCGTTGATGACGTGGGCCGCCGCCGGCACTTTTTCGTGAAAGAGATCGCCGGGGTGGGGCAGAAGGGCGGTGACGCCGGTCTGCACCTCCCCGTCGGCGAGGGTGCAGTGGCCCACCGTCACCCCCGGCACGTCGCTGATGAGGTTGCGGGGTCCGTGGGGCAGGCTGCCCACGGCAAAGCCCCAGCTTGCTTCAATGCCCATAAGAATATACCTCCCGGTAAGCTGTTACGGCGTGGCGTCGTTCAGAGTGTCCAGGTCGTAGGGGGTGTTCTGGTAGACGTAGTAGTTCAGCCAGTTGGAATAGAGCAGGTGGGCGTGGGCCCGCCAGCGAAAGACCGGCGGCTGGGACGGGTCGTCGCCGGGGTAGTAGTTTTTCGGGGGCGCGATGGGCAGCCCCCGGGCCACGTCCCGGCGGTATTCGGCGTCCAGGGTCAGCTTGTCGTACTCGGGGTGCCCGGTGACGAAGATCTGCCGGCCGTTCTCGGTGCTCAGCAGGTAGGGGCCCGCCTCGTCGCTGGCGGCCAGGATGCGCAGGGCCGGGCACCGGGCGATGTCCTCCGCGCACACGCCGGTGTGGCGGCTGTGGGGGGCGTAGAACACCTCGTCAAAGCCGCGGACCAGCGGGTTCGACGGCCGGGTGACCCGGTGGGGGAAGATGCCGAACATCTTGGCGGGCAGCAGCTGCTTGCGCACCCCATAGTGGTGGTACAGCCCCGCCTGCGCCCCCCAGCAGACGTGGAGGGTGGAGTAGACGTTGGACTTGGAGTAGTCCATGATCTCGCACAGCTCGTCCCAGTAGTCCACCTCCTCGAAGGGGATGGTCTCCACCGGCGCGCCAGTGATGATCATGCCGTCGAAACGGCGGTCCCGCACCTCGTCGAAGGTCTTGTAAAAGGCTTCGAGGTGGGCGGCGGAGACGTGGGTGGCCGCGTGGCTGGCCGTCTGCAGCAAGGTCATGTGCACCTGCAAAGGACTGTTGGCCAGCAGCCGGGCGATCTGCGTCTCGGTGGCGATCTTGGTGGGCATCAGGTTGAGGATGGCGATCTCCAGCGGCCGGATGTGCTGGGACAGGGCCCGCTCCCGGTGCATGACGAAGATGTTCTCCGCGTACAGCGCGTCGTAGGCGGGCAGGGTCTTGGGGATGATGAGGGGCATGGCAGATTCCTTTCAGAGCCCTCTCAGTCAGCTGCGCTGACAGCTCCCCCGTAAACGTGGGAGCCTAAGAGGTATGGTTTTGGATGCCTTCCTGACAGCCTCCCGCACAGGCGGGGAGGCGGCCCAAGGGTCTGGATCAGACTTTGTCCAGGGCCTGGGCGATGTCGGCGATCAGGTCCTCGCTGGACTCCAGCCCGCAGCTCATGCGGACCAGCTCGGCGGGCACGCCGGCGGCCTTGAGCTGCTCGTCGTTCATCTGGCGGTGGGTGCTGGAAGCCGGGTTGAGGCAGCAGGTGCGGGCGTCGGCCACGTGGGTCTCGATGGCGGCCAGCCGCAGCGACTTCATAAAGGCGCTGGCGGCTTCGCGGCCGCCGGCCAGGCCGAAGGACACCACGCCGCAGCTGCCGTTCGGCAGGTACTTCTGGGCCAGGGCGTGGTAGGGGCTGGATTCCAGCCCGCAGTAGTCCACATAGGCCACCTTGGGGTGCTTTTCGAGGAAGCGGGCCACGGCCAGGGCGTTTTCGCAGTGGCGGGCCATACGGACATGGAGGCTCTCCAGGCCCAGGTTGAGGATAAAGGCGTTCTGCGGGGACTGGCAGCAGCCGAAGTCCCGCATCAGCTGGGCGGTGGCCTTGGTGATGAAGGCCCCGCCCTGGCCGAACCGCTCGGCGTAGGTGATGCCGTGGTAGCTCTCGTCGGGGGTGGTCAGGCCGGGGAACTTGTCGGCGTGGGCCATCCAGTCAAAGTTGCCGCTGTCCACGATGGCGCCGCCCACACCCGCGCCGTGGCCGTCCATATACTTGGTGGTGGAGTGGGTGACGATGTCGGCGCCCCACTCGATGGGCCGGCAGTTGACCGGGGTGGGGAAGGTGTTGTCCACGATCAGGGGCACGCCGTGGGCGTGGGCCGCCTTGGCAAACTTTTCAATGTCCAGCACGGTGAGGGCGGGGTTGGCGATGGTCTCGCCGAACACGGCCTTGGTGTTGGGGCGGAAAGCGGCGTCCAGCTCTTCCTCGGTGGCGGTGGGGGAGACGAAGGTGACGTCGATGCCCATTTTGGCCATCGTGACCGAGATCAGGTTGAAGGTGCCGCCGTAGATGGTGGAGGAGGAGACGATGTGGTCCCCGCACTGGCAGATGTTGAACAGGGCCAGGAAGTTGGCGGCCTGCCCGCTGGAAGTCAGCATGGCGGCGGTGCCCCCTTCCAGGGCCGCGATCTTGCGGGCCACGGCGTCGCAGGTGGGGTTCTGCAGGCGGGAATAGAAGTAGCCGTCGGCCTCCAGGTCGAACAGCTTGCCCATGTCCTCGCTGGTGTCGTACTTAAAGGTGGTGGACTGGATGATGGGGATCTGGCGGGGCTCGCCGTTGCCGGGCGTGTAGCCGCCCTGTACGCAGATGGTATCGCGGTTCATAGGAAAGTCTCCTTTCATGGCCCTGCCCTCTCAGGGGAGGGGGGCGGTTTATTTTCTCAATCTCTTGTCGCTGTGGGTGGCGATGGCGGTGCCGATGGTCTGGAACAGCTGCACCAGCACGATCAGCAGCACGACAGCCACCAGCATGATGCCTGCCTGGTAGCGGTAGTAGCCGTAGGAGATGGCCACTTTGCCCAGGCCGCCGCCGCCGATGGCGCCCGACATGGCCGAATAGCCCAAAATGGTGGTCAGGGCGGTGGTCATGCTGGAAACAAGGCTGGGCATACTCTCGGGGATCATCACCTTGGTGATGATCTGCAGGGGGGTGGCGCCCATGCTCTGGGCGGCCTCGATGACGCCGGCGTCCAGTTCCCGCAGGCTGGTCTCCACCAGGCGGGCCACAAAGGGGAAGGCCGCCGCCACCAAAGGCACGATGGTGGCGTTGGTGCCCACCGTCGTGCCGACGATCAGCCGCGACAGGGGGAACACGCAGATCATCAAAATCAAAAAGGGGATGCTGCGCAGGATGTTGATGACAAAGTTCAGCGCGTGCATCAGCCAGCCGGGCAGGGGCAGGACGCCGTCCTTATCCCCGGCCACCAGCAGCACGCCCAGGGGCAGCCCCAGCACCAGGGCAAAGGCGGTGGAGAGGACGGTGATATAGAACGTCTCCCACACCGCAAAAGCAAAATCCATAGCGGTCACAGGCCGGTCACCTCCTCTACCGTCACGCCGGGCTGGGCGCGGATGTATTCCGTCGCCCGGCGGGCCTCGTCCACATCGCGGGGCAGCCGCAGCAGCATGCTGCCAAAGCACTTCTGGTTCAGATCGCGGGTGTCGGCGCTCAGCACGCTGACCAGAATGCCCGTCTCGGCGGCCAGGCAGGCCACCAGGGGCTTTTCGGTGGAAGAACCGTTGAAGGTCAGGCGGATGACGTGGTCGTCCGGCGCGAAGGAGGCCAGCTCACGGGAGGAGCGGCCCCCGCTGGGGGCGACCAGACGCCGGGCCGCGGCGGTCTTGGGCCGGGCAAAGATCTCCTGCACCGTGCCTTCCTCCACCACCTGGCCGCCGTCCAGGATGGCCACCCGGTCGCAGATGGCCTCCACCACGCTCATCTGGTGGGTGATGACCACCACCGTGATGCCCAGCTTCTGGTTGATCTCGCGGATCAGGCTGAGGATGGAGCGGGTGGTGTCGGGGTCCAGGGCGCTGGTGGCCTCGTCGCACAGCAGCACCTTGGGGTCGGTGGCCAGGGCGCGGGCGATGGCCACCCGCTGGCGCTGCCCGCCCGAAAGCTGGGCCGGGTAGGCGCCGGCCTTGTCGGGCAGGCCCACCGTCTGCAGCAGCTCCCGGGCCCGCTTTTCGGCGTCGGCCTTTTTGACGCCGGCCAGCTCCATGGGGAAACAGACGTTGGCCAGGCAGCTGCGCTGCATCAGCAGGTTGAACTGCTGGAAGATCATGGCGATCTTCTGCCGGCGCTGGCGCAGCTGGGCGGGGGTCAGGGACTGCATCTCGGTGCCGTCGATGATCACCTTGCCCTCGGTGGGCCGCTCCAGCAGGTTGATGCAGCGGACCAGGGTGCTCTTGCCTGCGCCCGACATACCGATGATGCCGTAGATCATCCCGTCAGGGATGGTCAGGCTGATGTCCTGCAGCGCCTGGACGGCGCCGTCCTTCATCTGGAAGGTCTTGGACAGATGTTTCAGTTCGATCACAGCGGGTATCCTCCGGTATCTGTCAGCCCTGGATGGGGTCGAGGCTGGTCTGCTTGCCGCCGTAGATGCCCATGGGCTCGATGTGGATGCCGGCGACGGTGACCAGGTGGGTGCCGTTCTGCTCGTTGAAGTCGTCCAGGTAGGGCTGGTGCTGGAAGTAGTTGGTGTCCACGGTGCCGTCCTCGACCACGTTGTTGGGGATGATGTAGTCGTCGTATTCCTGGATGTCCAGGGTGACGCCTTTGGCCTCCAGGATGGGCACGCAGACTTCCAGCACTTCGCAGTGGGGGGCGGGGGTGGCGGCGCAGCTGACGGTCTGGCCGGCCAGGGCGTCGTAGTCCACCTCGGGGTCATAGCCGTCGGTGGGGTTTTCCACCACCGACACCACCGCGCCGCCGTACTGCTCCAGCATGAAGTCCTTCACCTGCTGGCTCTCCAGGGCCGCGGCCAGGGCCTTGATGAGGGGCTGGTTCTCATTGCCCTCCTTGCACACCAGCACGTTGACGTAGCTGGAAGTGCCGTCCTCCATGGCCAGGGCCTGGGTCATGGGGTCCAGCCCGGCGGCGATGGCGTAGTTGGAGTTGATGACGGCGTAGTCCTCGTCCTGCAGGACGTTGGGCACCTGGGCGGCCTCCACCTCGTCGATGGTGATGTTGTGGGGGTTGTCCGCGATGTCGTTCTTGGTGGCGGTGATGCCGGCCCCTTCCTTCAGGGTGAAGAAGCCGTTCTTCTCCAGCAGCTGGAGGGCGCGGGCCTCGTTGGTGGTGTCGTTGGGGACGGCCACGTGGAAGCTGGCGCTGCTGCCCGTGCCGCCCGAGCAGGCGGACAGGGCGGCGGCCGCGGCGGTCAGGCCGGCGGCTTGCAGGAATGCGCGGCGAGAGATCTTGTTCATAGCAAAGCTCCTTTTTGTATCCATTGTTGTTCCATGCTTCGTGTGTACAGACGGGATGGGAAGAAAAAAGCTCCCGTCCCCACAGGTATAAAACACCTGCAAGGACGGGAGCTGGAATGCTTCCGTGGTACCACCTTGGTTCGCCGGCCTCTTGCGGGGCGCGGCCTCAGCGCTGCGGCGGGACGCAAAGGACCCGCGTACAGCCGGACGCTGTAACGGGCGCACCCGTCGCAGGCTTGCGGCTCTTGCCTCTCGCCCGCGCAGCTCCAAGACCATTTTCAGCCCCCTGTTCCCCGCCTGCTTCCACCATCCAGGCTCTCTGGTTGGGGTCAATGCGAAGGCCTACTCTTCTCTTCACAGCCAATTTTGTGATATTGTGTTTTATTGTAGCCCGCCCGGGGCGATTTGTCAAGGCTTTTTCTTGCGCGGGGGCAGGGGCAGGCCCAGCACCAGCGAGATGCCGATGGCCAGCGCCGCCGCGATCTTGACCGTCTCGGCGGCCGTGGCGGCCATCTGCAGGTTATCGTTCTGGATAAAGTAATAGGCGGTGTAGTAGATGCCCGCCCCCGGCACCAGCGGGAAGATGCCCGACAAAAGGAACACCGTCACCGGGGCCTTGAGCCAGATGGCGAACAGCCGCGCCAGCAGCGTCAAAGGGATGACGGCCAGGAGGTTGGCGGTCACGGCCCCGACGCCCAGCATGACGGCCAGCTCGTAGGCGAGCCAGCCCACCGCGCCGGTGGCGGCGCAGGCTAAGTAACACTTGCGGGGGATGCCGAACAGCATCCCAAAGCACAAAGTGCCCACCCCGCCCAGCAGGAACTGCCGCAGCAGCTCGAAAAACTGCGCGCCCGTCATAGCACCGTCACCCCCGTCAGCAGGGTGTGCATCCGCAGCACAAGGCCGGCCCCGCAGGCCAGGCAGGCCGCCACCAGCACCGCGTCGATCAGCCGGATGGTGCCCGAGAGGTAATCGCCCCGGACAAAGTCCCGGATGGACATGGTAAAGGCGACGCCGGGGGTTAGGATCATCAGCGCGCCGATGGCCGCATGGTTGACGCTGGCGGCCAGCACCCCGCTGGCCAGAATGCACACCAGGGTGATGAGGGCCGCGCCGGTCAGCTTGAGAAAGAGGGCGGGCAGGCGCCGGCACACCCACAGGTAGACGCTGACGATGCAGCCCGCCAGGGCGGCGGCCGCTGCCTCGCCCGGCCCCCCGCCGAACATCAGAGCAAAGGCCGCCGACCCCACCGTCCCGCTGAGGACCTGGGCCGCCGGCCGGGGAAAGGGGATGCGCCGGGCCGCCGCCAGCTGCAGCTCGGCCTCGTCCAGGCCCACCCGGCCCTCGGCCAGCTCGCGGGAGAGCTCGTTCACCGCCGCCACCCGGCCCAGATGGATGGTGCGGACGGGGACGTTGCGCACCTCGCTGATCTCGGCGGTGCCCGCCGACGCGAAAATGCCGTTGGTCAGCACATAGACGTGGAACTCCCGCAGGTGGAGGCTGCGGGCCATGATCTGCATGGTCTGCTCGACCCGGAACACCTCGGCCCCGTTTTCCAGCAGGGTCTGCCCTGCCGCCATGATAAAGTCCATGATCCGGCGGCGCTGTTCGCCGTCCGGGTGCAGCTGGATATCAGCCATCGTTTTGTCCTCTCAGTCTTGCTTGGTCCGCCGGTGTCCGGCCGCTTCCGGTCCGCCGCGCCGGCGGGGCGGGCGCTTTTTGACCGTATAGCCAAAGGTGCCCAGGCACCGGCCCAGGGCGCGGTATTCCCCGTGGCTGTAGGCGATCAGCCGGGCGCGGTCCAGGCAAAGGCGGCCGTCGCCGTCCAGCAGGTCCTCGTCCACCATCACCCCTGCCACCTCGGCCAGAAACAGCTCGTGGCTGCCCAGCGGGATAGTCTGGGTCACCCGGCACTCGAGGGCCAGGGGGCTCTCGGCCAGGATGGGGCAGTCCGGGTGGACTGCGCCCGGCTGGGCGTGCAGGCCCAGGGCCGCGAATTTGTCCACGTCCCGCCCGCTCTTGACCCCGCACCAGTCCACCGCCCGGACCAGCGCCTCGGTGGGCAGGTTGACGGCGAACAGGCCGCTCGTTTTGATCAGGCCGTAGCTGTACCGCTCGGGCCGCAGGCTGATGGACACCATGGGCGGCCGGGTGCAGACGGTGCCCGCCCAGCCCACCGTAATGAGGTTGGGCTTTTCCATGCCGCCGCAGGACACCAGCACCGGCGGTACCGGGTTCAAAAGGGCCGAGCCCTTCCAGCTTTGTTTCGTCATCCGTGGTACTTCCTTTCGTAGGGGGCCCAGGTCCGCTCGCTGATGATATAGCGGGGCCGGGCCTTGGTCTCCATATAGATCTTGCCGATATATTCGCCGATCACCCCGAGGCAGACCAGCTGGATGCCGCCCATCAGGCAGACGATGCAGACGGTGCTGGCCCAGCCGGCCACCGTGCTGCCCAGCATCGCCCCGATGAAGGCCCACACCACCCCGATGAAGCTGAGGATGCTGAACAGCATCCCGATGCCGGTGATGAGCCGGATGGGCTTGTTGGAAAGGCTGGTGATGCCGTCGAAGGCCAGCGCCAGCATTTTGGAAAGGGGATAGTGGCTCTCGCCGGCCAGCCGCTCGTGCCGCTCGTAGGCCACGGTATCGCTGGCAAAGCCCACCAGCGGCACCATCCCCCGCAGGAAGATGTTCACCTCGCGGTAGTCGGCAAAGCTGTCCAGCACCCGGCTGCTGATGAGGCGGTAGTCGGCGTGGTTGAACACGATGTCCGCCCCCAGCAGGTTCATCAGGTGGTAAAAACCCTCGGCGGTAAAGCGCTTGAAAAAGGTGTCGGTGTCCCGGCGGCTGCGCACCCCGTACACCACCTCGGCCCCCGCCAGGTACTTGCGGATCATCTCGTCCATGGCGTTGATGTCGTCCTGGCCGTCGCAGTCGATGGAGATGGTCACGTCCACGCCGTTGTCCCGCGCCTCCATCAGGCCGGCCAGCACGGCGGCCTGGTGGCCCCGGTTGCGGCTCTGGCTGATGCCGATATAGTGTTCGTCCTGCCGGGCAAAGCTGCAGATCAGCTGCCAGGTGGCGTCCTTGCTGCCGTCGTTGACAAAGCAGACCCGGCTCTTGTCGCTGACAAGGCCCGCCGCGGCCAGGTCTTTCACCTTCTGCAAAAACTGGGGCGCGGTGATGGGCAGGACCTCCTGCTCGTTGTAGCATGGAATGACGATCCAGAGGATGGGTTTTGCGGTCATGGTCTTTACTCCTTTGTTTGCTTCCGCAGCCTTGCCGCGTGCTTTGCCGGGGCCGGCGGCAGCTTATTGCGATAATTTTCGCAGCGCGTCGGGCTGGAGCAGCTTGAAGCTGCTGCGGTAGGTATCCAGCAGGCCCTCCCGCTGCATCCGGCTCAGCTCCCGGCTCAGGGCGCTGCGGTCGCAGTTCAGGTAGTCGGCCAGCTGCGCCCGGGTGAAGGGGATGCGGAAGGTCAGCTGCCCGGCCCGCTCGGCCTCGGCCAGCAGGTAGGCGGAGACCTTGGCCCGCAGGCTGCGCAGCAAAAGCAGGTCCACCCGCCGCGCCAGCAGGAAGTATTTGTCGCTGATGGTGCGCACCAGGTTTTGCAGCACCTGCTGGCCGGCGGCGCTGCTGTCGGGGCGCAGCAGCCGGTCGTAGGGCACCAGCAGCACCTCGCAGGGGGAGCGGGCCGTCACCGTCACCGGGCTGGTCAGGCTGGAGCCCCCCAGCACATCCCCGAACACCCCGCCCGGCCCCATCCGGGTGATGGGCAGGCGGCTGCCGTCGGGGGCCAGCCGCACGGCCTCGATGGCCCCTGCCAGGATGATCCCCACGCTGCGGCTGGGCTGGCCCGCCTGGACCAGCACCGCGCCCCGGATATAGCTGCGGCGCACCGCGCCCAGCCGGCCCAGAAGGCCGTCCAGGGCCTCGGCGCTCAGGCCGTGGAAAAGGGAAGTCGATTGTAAGATGGAAAAGTCGTCCATAAGGCTGTCCTGTCCTGCACGGGAGGGGCTTTGTTGCCCCTGCAACGGTAATTTCCCTCCCATTATAGTAGAATGATGGCTGCAAAGCAAATGGTTTTGTGGCATTTTGAAAAAATTTTACAAAGAAGGGACTTTCCAACCATGAAAAAACTTGCTTCCCTGCTCTTGTCGGCGGCCATGCTGCTCGGCCTGGCCGCCTGCGGCGGGACTTCTTCCAGCGTGACGGCGTCGTCTGAGGCCACTTCCGAAGCTGCATCCAGCAGCGCCGCCAGCTCTGAGGCTGCCGCGGAGGAGAACACCCTCTCCACCGCCGGCCCGGTGCGGATCGCCGGCCTGAAGGGCCCCACCACCATGGGCCTGGTCAACCTGCTGCCCATGCAGGAGGACGGCACCGCCAACCTCAGCTATGACCTGCAGCTCTACGGCACGGCGGACGAGATCGTCCCCCTGCTGACCAAGGGCGAGCTGGATATGGCGGCCATTCCCGCCAACCTGGCCGCCACCCTCTACCAAAAGACCGAGGGCGCCATCCAGGTGATGGCAGTCAACACCCTGGGCGTGCTGTATGTGGTGGAAAAGGGCGACACCGTCCAGTCGGTGGCCGACCTCAAGGGCCGGACCATCCTGTCCACCGGCAAGGGCACCACCCCGGAATACGTCCTGCGGTACATCCTGGCCCAGAACGGCATCGACCCTGACAACGACGTGACCATCGAGTTCTACAGCGAGGCCACCGAAGTCACCGCCCAGATGGCCGTGGCCGGGGACGCCATTGCGGTGCTGCCCCAGCCCTACGTCACCAGCGCTTCGATGCAGGACGACACCCTGCGGGTGGCCCTGGACTTGACCGCCGAGTGGGAAAGGGTCTGCGATACCCAGCTCATCACCGGCGTGACGGTGGTCCGCACCGCCTACGCCGAGGAGCACCCCGATGTGGTGGCGGCCTTCCTGGAGGACTACGCCGCCAGCGTGGACGCGGCCAACAACGACCTGGACGGCACCGCCGCCCTGTGTGAGGAGCAGGGCGTGGTGGCCAAAGCCGCTATCGCCAAGGCCGCCCTGCCCGAATGCAACATCGTGTGCATCACCGGCGAGGACATGAAGGCCGACGTGGCGGGCTATGCCCAGGTGCTGTACGATGCCGACCCCGCCTCGGTGGGCGGCGCCATGCCGGACGACGGGTTCTATTATCTGGGCTGAGTTTCCGAGCCAGAACGGGACGCCTCTTGCGGGGCGTCCCGTTTTCGTTTATACTGCTTTCAGGAAAGGAGGCTGTGCGTTGAAAACATCCAAAAAATCCCTCCCCGCCCGGCTGGCCGCGGCGGCCTTCTGGCTGGCGCTGTGGCAGTGGGCGGCCGTGGCCGTGGGGCAGGAGGTGTTCCTGGTGTCCCCCCTGCGGGCGCTGGACACTCTGGTCCGGCTGCTGCCCACGGCGGATTTCTGGGGGAGGGTGGCGTTTTCCAGCGGGCGCATCCTGGGCGGGTTCGCGCTGGGGTGCCTGTGCAGCGTAGCGCTGGCAGCGGCGGCCCGGCTGTCCCGCACGGTGGAACTGCTGCTCGACCCCGTCCTGCAGCTGGTCAAGGCCACCCCGGTGGCCAGCTTTGTGATCTTGGCGCTGGTCTGGGTGCGGGGGCGGGAGCTGTCCATCCTCATCAGCTTTCTGATGGCGCTGCCGGTCCTTTACAGCGCGGTGCGCACCGGCATCGCTTCGGCGGACGTCCAGCTGCTGGAGATGGCGCGGGTGTTCCGCATCCCGGCCGGGCGGCGGCTGCGGGCCATCTGGCTGCCCGCCGTCCTGCCCGCCTTCCGGGAGGGCTGCCGCACGGCCCTGGGCCTGTGCTGGAAAAGCGGCGTCGCCGCCGAGGTGATCGGCCTGCCGGACGGCAGCATCGGGGACGCCCTCTACCGGGCCAAGATCACCCTCTCGACGGGGGAGCTCTTTGCCTGGACGTTCGTCATCATCTGCTTGTCGGCCGTGTTCGAGCGGGCCTTTCTGGCCCTGCTGGATGCAGCGGTGCGGCGGGTGTGCGGCGCGCCGCCGCCGGAACAGGAGGCCCAGCCATGACCCTGCAGATCGAAAACCTGGCCAAGCGCTTCGGTGCGCACACTCTCTTTGAAGGGCTGAGCCTGACGGTAGAGGCCCCGGCGGTCCTCTGGGCCCCCAGCGGCTGGGGCAAGACCACCCTGCTGCGCATCCTGATGGGGCTGGAAAAGCCCGACGCCGGCGCTGTGACCGGCGCGGGGCGGGTGGCCGCCGTCTTTCAGGAGGACAGGCTCTGCCCCCAGCTCTCGGCCGTGGAAAACGTCCTGCTGGTCCTGCCCGACGGCAAAGCCCGGCGCGGGGCGGTGGAGGCCGATTTCGCCCGTCTGGGCATGACAGGGGAGGCCCTCGCCCTGCCGGCGGCCCGGCTTTCGGGCGGGCAGAAGCGCCGTGCCGCCCTGCTGCGGGCGGTGTGGGCCAAAGCGGACACCCGCTTGTTCGACGAGCCCTTCACCGGCCTGGACCCCGTATCCATGGGGCAGGCGGCCGCCCTGCTGAAAGAGCGGTGCGCCGGCAAGCCTGCCCTGCTGGCCACCCACGACCGCGCCGCCATCGAGGCCCTGGGCTGGCCGGTGATCGAGCTGGGGTAGATCAGCTCCTGCTCCGCAGGTGACTGGAAGGAGACAAAATATACATTTCCGGCTTATCCGCAAAAATGTTGCAGAGCGTCCCGAAAACGGGGCGCTTTTCTTTTTGCTCCCCTCTCAGGCGCTGCGCGCCATTCCCTCTTGCGCTTAGCCGATTTTTGCGGCGCGCCGCGGCGGGCGCTTGCAAAAACCGGAGCGCTGCGCCAGTTTCGCCTCCCTGTTTCGTCCGCTGGACGCGGTCGGCTCAACTGCCCCCGCGGGGGAGCAGCCTTGCCCCTTACAGGAAAAGAGAGGCGCAGAAAAAGCCCGCAGGGCGTCCCCTGCGGGCGGTATGGGCAAGCGTTATGCCAGGAAGGTAAACCAGACAAAGGAGGCGGCCACGGCCAGCATCATCAAGATCAGTGCGCCGTTGGCAAACCCTTTCGTCACCGATGTTTCACAGTGTTCAAACAGCAATAGTTTGCGGCGGTCGTCAAGGATTTCCTGGTCCACAAAGCCGTTCATCTTCTGCCAGGCAATGTCGTGACCGTTCAAAAGGAACCAATCCTGTAAAAGATTTTAAAAAATGACGGCGGCAAACATAAAGGAAAAGATCCATAGTTCATTCCATTGAAGATTGTTTACAGCCTCTTTAAATCCAGCTGGCCTCAGTGCAGCTACGCTGCTAACATACAGCACTGTATTCAGAAAATGGTTCGTCAATGGACCTTTTTTCAATTCCATCAGTTACGACTCCTTTCTTTCAGCACAGAAGATACAAACGGATTCTCAAAGTGAAACGGTGGACGAACATACGGCCAAAGCTCACCTCCCGTCAAGCGTGAAGAATAAGAGTCATTCGGCGGCCGTTGATTGTATACTTGTATTACAAGTATATTATAACGCATCGCTGTTTCGTTGTACATACACAATTTTCGCATGCTTTTAACACAATTTTATACTGCTTGCACAAAACACCCCGTTCGGGAGAGTTTGGAAGGACAAAGCTGCAAAAAAGTTTGCCTTACCACAAAGTTTGCCTATGTCCACGGGCGTACACTTGGCTCTCCCTCCGGGAGAGCTGGCACAGGGTGCGTAAGCGCCCTGTGACTGAGAGGGGAGCAAAAGGGCGCGCTTGCCCTCTCCGGCCCTGCGGGCCACCTCCCCCGTAAACGTGGGAGGCCGAGCCTAAAGGTTACGTTTTGGCTCCCACGCGTGCGGGGGAGCTGTCGAGCGGAGCGAGACTGAGAGGGTATGAAAACGGCTCCTTCTGCTGAAAACATCCAGCAAAAGGGGCCGTTTTTCGCGTTAGATCAGCTCTTCCAGAATGGCGTTCTGGACGATCATCCCCAGGGGGGTGAGGGTCAGGCGGTCCGGGGTGAGGGTGAGGTAGCCGGCCTGCTGGCAGTGGGCCAGAAAGGCCCGCTGATGGGGCGTAAAGGCGGGGCCACCCCGGCGGCGGTACTCGGCCAGGTCCAGCCCGGTGGACAGACGCAGCTGTAAAATGAGGTAGTCCTCGGCGCCGCAGTCTCCGTCGGGCGCCGGCCGGGACGTCCCGGCGAGGAAGGCGGCGGTGTCGGCGGGGTAGTAAAAGCGCTTGCCCCCGAGACAGCTGTGGGCGGCCGGACCCAGGCCCAGATAGTCCCCGCAGTCCCAGTAGATGCGGTTGTGCCGGCCCTCAAAGCCCGGCCGGGCAAAGCTGGAGATCTCGTACTGGCGGTAGCCGGCGGCGGCCAGCTGCTCGACCGCATAGAGGTAAAACCCGGCGGCCTCGTCGGCGTCGGGCAGGCCCTCGGGCGGGCGGCGGCCAAAGGCCGACCCCGGCTCGATCTTGAGCAGGTAGGCCGAGATATGGTTTGCGCCGCCCGCCTGGATGAGGGCGAGCGTCTCGTCGAACTCGGCCCGGCTGTAGTGGGGCAGGGCCAGCATGATGTCTCCGCTGAGGTTGGCAAAGCCCGCCTGCCGGGCCATCTCGAAAGCGGCCGCCGCCTGACGGGCGGTGTGGGGCCGGCCGAGGGTGCGCAGCTGGCTGTCCCGGGCCGACTGCACCCCGATGGACAGTCGGTTGACCCCGGCGGCGCGGTAGCCCCGCAGCTGCTCCGGGGTGACGGTTTCGGGGTTCGCTTCCAGCGTCACCTCGGCGCCGGGACGGGGCGCGGCGGCCGCGAGCAGGCGCTCCACCTGGGCGGGCGTCAGCAGGCTGGGGGTGCCCCCGCCGAAATAGACGGTGTCGGGCGGCCCCGGCAGGGCGGCCGAAAAGCCGGCCAGCGCTTGCAGCAGGGCGTCCACATAGGCGTCCGGCACGGCGCGGGAGGCCCCGGCGGCGTAAAAATCGCAGTAGCGGCACCGCGAAAAACAGTAGGGGATATGAAAATATACACCAAACGACAAAACAGTCACAGCCTTTTCATGAATCGTTCATTTCTCTATAGTATACTGTAAGCATCAAAGCGGGGCAAGAGGCCGTAGCCCCCGCCTGCAGAAAAAGGAGTGTCACTATGAACTACTACAACAACGATTACGACCGCGGCTACACCGAAGCGACGATGTCCGCAGCCGATTATATGGCCCGGACTTACCGCTGGATGGCCGGCGGCCTTGCCGTGACCTTTGGCGTGGCTTTGCTGACCGCGGCTACGCCTCTGTTTTACCTGGTCAATTCCCTCTACCTGCTGCTGACCATCGCCGAGCTGGGCCTGGTGTTCTTCCTCAGCGCCCGCATCCAGCAGATGTCGGTGGGCACCGCCCGCGGCGTGTTCCTGGCCTACTCGGCCCTGAACGGCATGGTGCTGAGCTATTACTTCCTGCTGTTCTCGGTGGGCACTTTGGTGATGGCCTTCCTGAGCACGGCGGTCTACTTCGGGTTGATGGCGTTCTACGGCCACACCACCAACCGCGACCTGACCAGCTGGGGCCCCAAACTGATGATGGGCCTGATCGCCATGCTGATCACCGGCCTGGTGGGCAGCCTGTTCGGCTTTGGCATCGGCTCGGTGCTGCTCTACTGCGGCATCGGCCTGGTGGTCTTTATGCTGCTGACCGCCTACGATACCCAGAAGCTGCACCAGATGTACGCCTACTACTCGATGGACAGCGCCCTGGCCGAGAAGGCCAGCGTCTACGGCGCACTGACGCTGTACCTGGACTTCATCAACATCTTCCTGTTCGTGCTGCGCCTGCTGGGCATGGGCGGCCGCAGCAACAACGACTAAAATCCGCCCGCCCTTCCGCGGTATCCCCCGCGGGAAAAATTGAATCGACCAAGCAAAAGCGCCTGTCACGCGGTTTCCGCGCGGCAGGCGCTTTCTTGTGCTCAGCGGTCCAGACGGTATTTTTGGATGCGCTTTTCGGCCAGCTCATAGACCTCCTCGTCGGCGCGGACGCCAACGACGATGACCAGCATGGACGTTTCGGTGCGCTGGAGTTTGTAGACAGCGCGCAGCCCGGCGGTGCGCAGCTTGATCTTACAGCAGCCCGCCAGGCTGCCGCTCAATGGCTTGCCGTAGCCGCCCTCCGCGGCGGGCAGCGGGTTCTGACTGACCTTTTTGAGCGCTTTCTGGATCAAGCTCCATTGGCTTTTGTCCAGGGATTTGATGTCTTTCTTTGCTTCCGGCAGGAAATCAACCGTCCAGTTCATTCAACCTCTACGTCCTCCCAGCCGGCTAAATCGTCCTCGGTGAGGCCCAGTTCCTGCATCATCTCATCCCAGGAAACCAGCGTTTTGGGGTCGTAGTGGGCCAGCCGTTCGGCGGCGATGGCTTCCAGCTTGGCGTCGTTCACCGCGTCCATCAGCCGGACGTATTCCTCCGGCGAGAGAAGGACGCACTCGGCGACGTTGTTCTTCATGACCACCTTTGCGCCGTTCTTGCGGACATCTTCAAAGATTTTGCCCGCCTGCCCTCGGTTGAACAGCGAAATGGGGACGGTGTTCTTGATTGCACTGATTACAGATGCCATACAAATCGCTCCCTTCTACCTATAGTATAGCATAGGATGGAGAAAAGAACAACGGATTTGTCGATGAATTTGCTGTCAAATAGGAATGGTATGTAGAAAAGCGCCTGCCATGTGTTCCCACGCGGCAGGCGCTTTTTCACGTGTTACCCGCTCAGCCAAACACCTCGGTGTACAGGCTGTCCTGTTCGGGCAGGTGGGTGACGTAGCCCACGGGGATGGCGCCGCCGGTGGCGTCGATGACGGCCCGGGCGCCCTCGGGGCCGAACGCCCCGCACAGCTCGATGCAGCCGGCCCCCTCGGCGGCCAGCTGCCGGGCGGCCGCGGCGGCCTGGGCCAGGCTGGCCACCCCGATGATCTGAGCGTCGCCGCCGTGGATGGAAGCCTGGTCGGCGGCGCTGTCAAAGCGGCTGTCCAGGATAAGGAAAGCGAATTTCATACAAAAACTCCTTTGGCAGAAAAGGTCCCCCCGCCGGAGGAGGCGGGAGGACCTTGGTTGTTCAGGATGCCGCCGGCGCGGGCCGGGGCAGGGGAGCGTTACAGGTTGAAGTAGCGCTTGGCGTTGTCGAAGCAGATGCCGCGGACGATCTTCTCCAGGGCCTTCTCGTCGTTGGGATACTCGCCGTCCTCGACCCACTGGCCGATGATGTTGCACATGATGCGGCGGAAGTAGTCGTGGCGGGTGTAGCTCAGGAAGCTGCGGCTGTCGGTCAGCATACCGATGAAGTTGCCCAGCAGGCCGAGGTTGGCCAGGGACTTCATCTGGTTCTCCATGCCGATCTTCTGGTCGCAGAACCACCAGGCGCTGCCGGCCTGGATCTTGCCGGGCACCTCGTCGGACTGGAAGCAGCCGCAGATGGTGCCGATCTGCTCGTTGTCGATGGGGTTCAGGCTGTAAATGATGGTCTTGGGGCACTCGTCGGTGTCGTTCAGGGCGCTGAGCAGGGCCGCGATGGCGCCGCCGCAGGTGTTCTGAGCGATCATGTCAAAGCCGGTGTCGGGGCCCAGCAGGGCGTTCATCTTGCGGTTGACGCCGCGCAGGCAGGAGTAGTGCAGCTGCATGGCCACGCCGTGCTTGTGGTACAGCTTGCCCAGGTGGATCAGGATGGCGGTCTGGTACTTCTCGGCCTCCTCGGTGGTGACGGCCTCGCCGGCCATGGCCTTCTTGTAGATGGCGTCCACTTCCTCGATGGTGGCCTCACGGTAGGGCACATAGTCCAGGCCGTGGTCCGCAGCGCGGCAGCCCATCTTGACGAAGAACTCCAGCCGCTCGGTCAGGGCGTCCATGACGCAGTGGATGCAGGCCAGCTTCTCTTTGCCGACGCTGGCGGCCAGCTTGCCCATGTACTCCACGAAGCCGGGCTTGTTGATGTTGATGGCCTTATCGGGGCGGAAGGAGGGAGCCACGGTGAACTTGATGGTGGGGTCGTTCTTGATCTTCTCGTGCCACTCCAGGCTGTCGATGGGATCGTCGGTGGTGCCGATGAAAGCCACGTTGGACTGCTCGATCAGGCCGCGGACGGTCAGCTTGGGATCGTTCTGCAGCTTCTCGTTGCACAGGTTCCACACTTCTTCAGCGGTGTCGCCGTTCAGCACGCCGTCGTAGCCGAAGTAGGTGTGCAGCTCCAGGTTGGTCCAGTGGTACATGGGGTTGCCGATGGCCATGGGCAGGGCCTCGGCGAACTTCTGGAAGCGCTCGCGGTCGGGCTTGGTGCCGGTGATGTACTCCTCGGGCACGCCGTTGGAGCGCATGACGCGCCACTTGTAGTGGTCGCCGAAGATGGTGCCGTCGGGGTTGCGGCCGCCCAGCCAGACCTGGGTGATATTTTCAAACTTGCGGTTTTCGTAGATCTCGCGGGGAGGGATATGGCAGTGGTAGTCGCAGATGGGCATGCCCGCTGCGTATGTATGATACAGATGCTGGGCGGTAGGTGTCTGAAGCATGAAGTCCTTATCCATAAATGCTTTCATGGTGGTGATACTCCCTTTCCTTGCTTTGTAAGAACTTGACAGTCCGGCCTTTGGGCAGACTCTCACTTATCCATAGTATACTCTAAATCTGCCTTTGTATACAACTGAAAAATTGCCGAATTTTTATAGAATTCCTTGTTGAAACCGCTGGAATTTGTGGATAGGGCCTCTTTTTGACGGAAATTCCAAAAGAAACACTTGACTTCTTTGTATACAACATTCTAAAATAGAGGAAGGAACCCGGCGGGGCCTGTCCCTGCCGGTGCTGGCTAGAGAACGTGTAAACGTGTAAAGGAGATCGTGAGATGGAAACTTTGAATTATAAGGTACTCGCGCAGACCGGTTACGACGGGTACATCCTGAAGGACGCCCCCATCAAGGTGATGCAGTTCGGTGAAGGCAACTTCCTGCGCGCCTTTGTGGACTACTTCTTTGACATCGCCAACGAGAAGGCCGGCTGGAACGGCAAGGTCAGCCTGGTGCAGCCCATCGGCAACTTCCCCCAGATGGCGGACTGGATCAACGCCCAGGAGGGCCTGTACACCCTCTACCTGCGCGGCAGCGAGAAGGGCCAGAAGGTGGACGACAAGCGCGTGATCTCCTGCGTGGCCAACTGCGTGTGCCCCTACAGCGAGGGCAAGTGGGCCGAGGTGCTGGCCCTGGCCGCCAGCCCCGATTTGGAGATCATTGCCTCCAACACCACCGAGGCCGGCATCGCCTACACGAAGGGCGACAGCGCCTTTGACCAGGTGCCCCCCAACAGCTTCCCCGCAAAGCTCACCCGCGTGCTGTACGAGCGCTACAAGGCTTTCAACGGCGCCGCCGACAAGGGCCTCATCATCCTCTCCTGCGAGCTGATCGACAACAACGGCAAGGAGCTGCAGAAGTGCTGCAACAACTACGCCGCCGACTGGGGCCTGGAGCAGGCCTTCATCGACTGGATGAACAACGCCAACACCTTCTGCTCCACCCTGGTGGACCGCATCGTCCCCGGCCGCATCCGCGACCCGCAGGAGATGGCCGCCATCGAGCAGGCCAACGGCTACCACGACCAGGTGCTGGACGTGGGCGAAGTGTTCGGCGTGTGGGTCATCGAGGGCCCGGCCTGGCTGGAGGACAAGCTCCCGTTCAAGAAGGCCGGCGTCAACGTCATGGTGGTGCCCGACGTCACCCCCTACAAGAAGCGCAAGGTGCGCATCCTGAACGGCGCCCACACCGGCTTCGTCCTGGGCGCTTACCTGGCCGGCTATGACATCGTCCGCGACTGCATGCACAACGACACCATCCGCGAGTTCATGAACAAGATGCTGTATGAGGAAGTCATCCCCACCCTGCCTCTGGACAAGGACGACCTGATGCAGTTTGCTGCCGCCGTGCAGGACCGCTTCAACAACCCCTTCATCAACCACGAGCTGATGAGCATTTCTCTGAACTCCACCTCCAAGTGGAAGGCCCGCAATATGCCCAGCTTCCTGGAGTACATCAAGGAGAAGAACGAGCTGCCCAAGTGCCTGACCATGAGCCTGGCCGCCTACATCGCCTTCTACTCGAACGACATCCAGGAGCGCACCGAGGACGGCCTGATCTGCAAGCGTCCCAAGGGCAACACCTACAAGATCCAGGACGACGCCTGGGCGCTGGACTTCTACTACGCCCACAAGGACGACTCGGCCGCCGGTCTGGTCCACGCCGTCCTGACCAACACCCAGATGTGGGATCAGGACCTGACCGCCATCCCCGGCGTGGAAGCCGCCGTCCTGGCCGATTTGGAGCTGATCCGCACCCAGGGCGCCGAGGCCGCCTACAAGAGCTGCCTCTAAGCGGGCTCTAGGGGGAACCCATTTCTGCCTGCTGCGCAGGACAGAAATTCCTTCCCCCTAGTATTCCCCTGGGGACAAAATTTGCCGCAGAACCGTGCACTCGCCGCAAGGCGGCTCGCACACTCTCTGCGGTAAATTTCCCTGTATGTGTCCGGCCTGTACGCACATGTCGTCCAGGCCGGACGAATGGAAAAACAGCTTCCTGAACAACTGACGAGGAGAACTGCTATGGCGCAGGCAATTCATATCAGCCCCATCGACAACGTAGTGGTCGCGCTGCACCCCATCGCCAAGGGGCAGCTGGTGGAGACCGACGGCCTGTCGGTGACCGCCCTGGAGGATATCCCCCAGGGCCACAAGATGGCGGTCAAGCCCATCAAGGCAGGGGAGGACGTCATCAAGTACGGTTTCCCCATCGGCCATGCCACCGAGGACGCCCAGCCCGGCCGCTGGATGCACACCCACAACATCAAGACCAACCTCTCGGGCGAGGTGGAGTATACCTATAACCCCGCCCCCGATCTGGCCCCCCTGCCCAAGGTGGAGCCCGAGACCTTTATGGGCTTCCGCCGCAAGGACGGCCGGGCGGCCATCCGCAACGAGATCTGGATCATCCCGGTGGTGGGCTGTGTCAACGAAAACGCCAAGAAGATGGTGCAGGACAACCAGGATCTGGTCACCGGCAGCATCGACGGCCTGTACACCTTCCCGCACCCCTTCGGGTGCAGCCAGACCGGCCATGACCACGCCCAGACCCGCAAGCTGCTGGCGGCCCTGGTCCGCCACCCCAACGCGGCCGGCGTGCTGGTGCTGCACCTGGGCTGCGAGAACATCCAGCCCGACCAGTTCAAGGCCGAGCTGGGCGAGTACGACCCCGACCGGGTCAAGTTCCTGGTCTGCCAGGACGTGGAGGACGAGTTCGCCGCCGCCCGCAAACTGCTGGAAGAGCTGGCCGATTACGCCCGCCAGTTCCAGCGGGAGCCCATCCCTGTGTCCGAGCTGGTGGTGGGCATGAAGTGCGGCGGTTCGGACGGCCTGTCCGGCATCACCGCCAACCCCACCATTGGCCGCTTCTCGGATATGCTGGGCCAGCGGGGCGGCTCCACCGTCCTGACCGAGGTGCCCGAGATGTTCGGCGCCGAGGGCTTTTTGATGAACCGCTGCATCAATCACAGCGTGTTTGAAAAGGCCGAGCATATGCTGAACGGCTTCAAGAACTACTTCATCAGCCACAACGAAGTGGTCTACGACAACCCCTCGCCGGGCAACAAGCAGGGCGGCATCACCACCCTGGAGGACAAGAGCTGCGGCTGCGTCCAGAAGGGCGGCACCGCCCCCATCATGGACGTGATCGACTACGGCGACCCCGTGGTCACCAAGGGGCTGAATATGCTCTACGGCCCCGGCAACGACCTGGTGTCGGCCACCGCGATGACCGCCGCCGGCGCGCACATGATCCTGTTCTCCACCGGCCGCGGCACGCCCTTCTCGGCCCCGGCCCCCACTCTGAAGATCTCCACCAACACCCCGCTGGCGGAGAAAAAGCCGGGCTGGATCGACTTCAACGCCGGCGTCATTGCCGACGGCAAAAAGACCATCGACGAGACGGCCCAGGACCTGCTGCAGCTGGTGATCGACACGGCCAGCGGCAAGCAGACCAAGGCCGAGATCAACGGCTTCCGCGACATCTCCATCTTCAAGGATGGCGTAGTGCTCTAAAAAACAAGGGCCATGCTCCAAAAGGCATGGCCCTTTTTTGCAAAATCTGCTACAATAGAGGAAACGGGGCCGCCGTCACGGCCCGCACCTACAAGGAGGTATCTTTATGAATCAGATCAGCACCCGGTACGTCACCGAAGGCGAGGCCTGCTACGAGCAGTACGTCATTTCGGACCCGGCCGCCAAGACCGAACTGGTCATCACCCCCGAGCGGGGCGGCATGATCACCGGCTTTACCCTGGACGGGGACGAGTACATCTGGGTCCGCCGCCCCAACTTCAGCGAGTGCAACCGCCCCCGCTTCGCGGTGCCCATTTTGTTCCCCAGCTGCTCCAACCCAGACGGCGGCGTCCATATCTTTGACGGCAAGCCCTACCCCATGGAGACCCACGGCCTGGCCGACCTGTGCCCCTGGGAGGTGGACAGCGTCGGGCCCGACGGCGTCACCCTGATGCTGCAGTCCACCCCGCTGACCAAGTTTCTCTATCCGTTCGACTTCACCCTGCTGGTGACGTATAACCTGGCGGGCCGCACTGCTACCATCGACCTGACCGTCATCAACGACGGGGACAAGCCCATGCCGTTCAGCTTCGGCTACCACCCCTATTTCGTGGCCAGCAAGCTGGAGAACGTAGACTTTGACATCCACTGCGCCACCTGCTCGGAGGACGCCAAGGGCGAGCAGCCCGCCGCCCCGGAGAAGATCACCCTGACCCGCAAAGAGGGCGCGGACAACTCCATCCGCCTGCTGACCGGCGTGGAGTTCCCCATGGTCTTTACCGACAGCGGCAACGGCCACAAGGTGACGGTGGACGCCGATGACAGCTTCACCAACGGCGTGCTCTGGCAGCAGGACGCCGAGAGCTTCGTCTGCATGGAGCCCTGGAACGGCTGGGCCAACAGCGTCAACGAGGAGGGCAGGCACGAGGTGCTGGAACCCGACGAGGCCATGACCAGCACTTGGTCCATCACGATCGACAAAGTGTAAGGCCCCACCCGCCCGCCCTTTGAGAGGTGCCCCCACCGGCCCTGCGGGCCGACTCCCCGGTGGGGAGTGAATCAACAAAAAACTGCTCCCTTTTCCATTTACGCAATGGTCGAGGGAGCAGTTTCTCTTTTATTTACCCCCCGTCAGGGGGGTGGCATGGCGCAAGCCATGCCGGGGGGATTCCTCTAACAGGGCGGGTGGGTGGGTTTACTGCGGCTGGTGGCCGAGGTAAGCCAGGATGCCGCCGTCGGCGTAGAGGATCTGGCCGTTGACAAAGTCGGAGGCGTGGGAGGCCAGGAACACGCAGGGGCCCACCATATCATCGGCCTCGCCCCAGCGGCCGGCGGGGGTCTTGGAGATGATAAAGGCATCGAAGGGGCTGCGGCTGCCGTCGGGCAGGCGCTCCCGCAGAGGGGCGGTCTGGGGGGTGGCGATGTAGCCGGGGCCCATGCCGTTGCACTGGATGTTGTACTGGCCGAACTCGGAGGCGATGTTCTTGGTCAGCATCTTCAGGCCGCCCTTGGCCGCCGCGTAGCCCGAGACGGTCTCGCGGCCCAGCTCGCTCATCATGGAGCAGATGTTGATGATCTTGCCCGCCCGCTTTTCGATCATGGCGGGCAGCACCGCCTTGGAGCAGTTGAAGGCGCCCACCACATGGACTTTCAGCACCTTTTCAAAGTCCTCGGTGCTGGTCTCCAGCATGGGCTTGCGCTGGATGATGCCGGCATTGTTGACCAGGATGTCCACCGGGCCCACATCGGCGGCGATCTGGTCCACCATCGCTTTGACGGCGTCCCAGTCGGTGACGTCGGCTACATAGCCGCGGGCCTGGATGCCGGCGGCCTGGTAGGCTGCCATGCCCTTTTCGTAGCTTGCCTGGGACGAGCAGTTGAAGCAGACCGTCGCGCCGCAGCGGGCCATCCCTTCCGCGATGGAAAAACCGATGCCGTGGGCGCCGCCGGTGATCAGCGCGACCTTGCCGCTCAGGTCAAATGCAGAGAGTTCCATGGGGGTAGCTCCTTCCTTTCTGTTGTATCCTTCGATGTATACTAGATAAATGTTTCACAAAAAGCCCCGCACCCGGCGTGCACCGGATACGGGGCGTTGTGACCCCGGTCAGCCCGGAGCTGTGTTTTTCTGGCCTGTCCGGGCGTGCGTGGCGTCCGGACGGGATAACTGGCCTTTACCGCAGGTCGGTGGTGGCGATGTTGTCCATGTCGTCAAACTCCATGTTCTCGCCGCCCATGGCCCAGATAAAGGTGTAGTTCGAGGTGCCCACGCCGCTGTGGATGCTCCAGGAGGGGCTGATGACAGCGTCCTCGTTGTGCATCACGATGTGACGGGTCTGGGTGGGCTCGCCGCACATGTGGAAGACCACCTGCCCCTCGGGCAGCTCGAAATAGGTGTAGATCTCCATCCGGCGCTCGTGGGTGTGGCTGGGCATGGTGTTCCAGTTGGAGCCGGGCTCCAGCTCGGTCATGCCCATGCTCAGCTGGCAGGTCTTGAGCACGTCGGGATGGATGAACTGGTTGATGGTGCGCTTGTTGCAGGTCTCGGTGCTGCCCAGCGGCCGGTGGTTGGCGTCCGCCATCTTGATCAGGCGGGTCTCATAGGCGCAGTGGGCGGGGGCCGACACCATGTAGAACTTGGCAGGGTGGGCGGGGTCAGCCGAAGCGAAGGTGACTTCCTTGGTGCCCTGGGTGATGTACAGGCAGTCCTTGTAGCCCAGCTCGTACCGGACGCCGTCGGCCACCACGATGCCGGTGGAATCCTTGCCGATGTTGAACATGCCGATCTCGCGGCGCTCGAGGAAATAGTGGGTGCCGAAGTTGGCCCACACGTCGATGCCCTTGTCGATGGACACCACCTCGTTCACCGGCATGCAGCCCAGGGTGACCATGCGGTCCACATGGCTGTAGACGGCCACCACCTGGTCGGCCTTGTACAGGCCGGTGATGAGCATCTCATCCCGCATTTCCTCGGTGGTGTAGCGCTTGAAGTCCTTCTGGTTGCAGGAATAACGGATATCCATAGCGGTATGCCTCCCGTGCAGCCGGTGCTCAGCGCTGGATGCGGCCGGAGCCGTCGCCGCCGGCCAGCTTCTCGACCTCGGAGACGCTGACCATGTTGTAGTCGCCCTCGATGGAGTGCTTCAGAGCGGAAGCAGCCACCGCGAACTCCACGGCGTCCTGGGTGCTCTTGCCGTTCAGCAGGGCGTAGATCAGGCCGCCGCCGAAGCTGTCGCCGCCGCCCACGCGGTCGATGATGCGCAGCTCGTACTTCTTGGAGAAGCAGTACTCGCCGGTAGCGGCGTCGTACAGCATAGCGCTCCAGCCGTTGTCGGAAGCGCTGTGGCTCTCGCGCAGGGTGATGGCCACCTTCTCGAAGTGGAACTTGTCGGCCAGCTGCTTGGCCACGCTCTTGTAGCCCTCGTGGTTCAGGGTGCCGCCGTAGATGTCGGTGGCCTCGGCCTCGATGCCGAACACGTCCTTGGCGTCCTCCTCGTTGGAGATGCAGACGTCAACGTACTGGCACAGGTCGGTCATGGCGGCGCGGGCCTGCTCACGGGTCCACAGCTTGCCGCGGTAGTTCAGGTCGCAGCTGATCTTGACGCCGTGGGCCTTGGCAGCCTTGCAGGCCTGGCGGCAGATCTCCACCACGTTCTCGCCCAGAGCCGGGGTGATGCCGGTGAAGTGGAACCAGTCGACGCCCTCGAAGATCTTGTCCCAGTCGAAGTCGGAGGGCTGGGCCAGCTGGATAGCGCTGTTGGCGCGGTCGTAGATGCAGACCGAGCCGCGCTGGGAAGCGCCCTTCTCGTTGTAGTAGATGCCCACACGGTCGCCGCCGCGGACGATCATGCTGGTATCGACGCCGTAGCGGCGCAGGCTGTTGACAGCGCACTGGCCGATGGCGTGTGCGGGGAGCTTGGTGACGAAAGCGGCGTCCACGCCGTAGTTGGCCAGCGAGACAGCCACGTTGGCTTCACCGCCGCCGAAGGTGAACTCGAGGGTGCTTGCCTGGACGAAGCGCTCGTAGTTGTACGGCTGCAGACGGACCATCAGTTCGCCAAAGGTAACGACTTTCATTGTAGTGTTCTCCTTCACTGTTTCGTTTTTATGTGTGGGTATACTTCAAATGTCCCGCCGCAGGCCGGGACCCGCGGCGGGAGAGATAATGAGGGAAAAGATCAGACCTTGACCAGGTGGATGGCAAAGCCGCCGATCTCGTCTGCCATGTAGCAGGAGATGGTCTTGCCGTTCTTGACGTTCTTGGAGTCGAGGTCGAACTTGACGCCGCGGCGGCTCAGGTGGTAGATGGCGCGGTCGACGTTGTTGCAGCCGATGGCGATGTGGCCATGGGTGCCGCGGCCGGGCTTCTTCATGATCTCGAACTCCTTGTTGCCGACGAAGATGCTGGAGTTGCCCGGAGCCACCTTCATGTTCAGCAGGGCGGCCAGGGCGTTGGCGGTGGACATGGCCTCGTCCTCGTTGGCGGTGTTGATGCCGATGTGGACCAGCTTCAGGCCCAGCATGGTGTCGACGGCCTCCTTGCACATGGCGGTGATCTTGGCCCAGTCGCCGGCCTTGATGACGTCGCTCTTGCACATCCAGGTGCCGCCCACGGCGAAGATCTGGTCATAGCCCAGGTAATCGTTGACGTTCTTGGCGTTGACGCCGCCGGTGCACATCCACTTGGCGGTCTTGAGGGCGCCGCCGATGTTCTTCAGCATGCCGACGCCGCCGTTGGCCTCGGCGGGGAAGAACTTCAGGGCCTCGCAGCCCATGTTCATGGCCTGCTGCATCTCGCCGGCGGTGGCGGTGCCGGGCATGGCCAGGCAGCCCTTGTCGATGACGTACTGGGTCACGTTGGGGTCAAAGCCGGGGGCCACGATGAAGGAAGCGCCCGCATCAATGGCGCGGTCCACCTGGTCCTTGGTCAGGACGGTGCCGGCGCCCAGCAGCATCTCGGGCATCTCCTTGTGGATCAGGCGGATGCACTCCTCCGCACAGGCGGTGCGGAAGGTGACCTCGGCGGCAGGCAGGCCGCCGTCAGACAGAGCCTTGCACAGGGGCAGGGCCTCGTCCACGCTGTTGAAGGCGATGACGGGGATAATGCCAATCTCGTAAACACGCTCCAGGGTAGGATTCGTAAACATAAACGCATTTCTCCTTTACTTACTGGCTTGCGCAGTATGACCACAGCCATGGGCATGGCTTGTCCAGGCACACTGTTGTATGCTACTAGTATAAACCAAGGCAGGCCATTTGGTAATACTCACAAAGCACAATATTTGCTGGGATATCTTGTATACATTGCATAAAATCGCTTCAGGGCAGGGGTTCACAGGCCGGTCAGGCCCAGCCGGCTGAACAGCTCGGCCACGCCGTCGTGGTTGCAGTCCTGTTCCGAAACGATGTCCGCCAAAGATTGGATGGAGGGCATCCCGTTTGCCATGACGGCCGCCACCCCGGCGGCCTCCAGCATTTTGCGGTCGTTCTCGCTGTCGCCCACAGCCAGCACTTCGGTCTGGGGGATGCCCAGCTGCCCGGCCAGGGCCAGCAGGGCCGTGCCCTTGTTCACGCCGGCGGCGGTGGCCTCGACATTGTCGGGGGAGCCCTGGGTGGCTTCCACCCCGGGGATGGCGGCCAGCTGGGGCAGCACCTCGCTGGCCAGCTCCTTTGAGCCGAAGAACATACAGAATTTTTCGATCTCGCCGGGGTGGGCCTCAAAGTAGGGGTGCAGGTCGGGCAGGATGGTAAAGCGCCCGTCGTCGGCCTGCTTGGCCTCGGTGGAAAGCAGCCGGGCCATCCGGGCCCGGGTCCAGGCCAGGCCGGCGGGGGTCTTGAAAGTCCGGCCGTCGGCAAAGAAGTTCAGTTCTCCCTCGTACCGCTCCAGCAGGGAATAGACCGCCCGGGCCGTCTCGGCCGGCAGGGTGCGCCGGTACAGGCAGACGGGCTGGGCCACCGGCTCGGGGCCGGGCTCGCCGTAGCGGCTGCGGACGGCGGCCATGGGGTCGGGCCCCAGGTCCCACACAGCGGCCCCGTTGGAGGTGAGGGCGTACCGCACGCCGGGGATGGAGGCCACCACCCGGGGCAGGGCCGACAGCCCCCGCCCGGTGGCGGGCAGGACCACCACGCCCCGGCGGATGGCCGTGACGATGGCCTCGAGGGTGCGGGGCGTGATCTTGCTGGTGCGGTCCAGCAGGGTGCCGTCCAGGTCGAGGGCGGCCAGTCGGATCGGGTCAGTGTTCATAGAGCCTCCTTGCCCAGCACGAATTTTTCCACCGCCAGCGCCACCCCGTCCTCGTTGTTGGAGGCGGTGATGAAGCGGGCGGCGGCCTTCACTTCGGGGAAGGCGTTGGCCATGGCCACGCCCAGCCCGGCGGCTTTGACCATGGCGGTGTCGTTGCCGCCGTCCCCGCAGGCCATCAGGGCGCTGGCGGGCAGGTCCAGCTGTTCGGCCAGGGCCAGCAGGCCCGCGCCCTTGTCCACGCCGGCGGCGTTGATCTCCATGTTCAGGGGCAGGCTGGACACCACGTCCACCCCGAGGGCCGCCACTTCGGCCCAGGCCCGCCGGCGCTCGTCCTCATCCAGAAAGAAGATGGTCAGCTTTTCGATGCCCCGCTCCTGGGACGCGATGAAGGCCCGCAGGTCGGGCAGGACAGTGCGGGTGTTCAGGACGTAATCCCGCAGGTTGTCGGGCACGAAGCGGTAGGATGCGGCCCGGTTGGCCTCGGTGGTGTAGCCCTTGCCGTCCTGGAACAGGTCGGTCACGCAGTCGTAGCGGGCCAGGATGTCGAAGGCGGCCAGGGCCGTTTCCCGCGCGAGGTACAGCTCCCGGACGGCGCGGCCCGAGGCCAGGTCCATCATCCGGGCGCCGTTGGAGGTGATGGCGTAGTGGACGCCCGGCAGGGCCAGCAGTTCGGCCGGCAGGCCGGCGGCGGTGCGCCCGGTGGCGGGGACGATCTCCACCCCGCGGGCGGCGGCCTCGGTCAGGGCCGCGGCGGTGCGGGGGGTGAGCTGCTTGCGGTCGTTGAGGACGGTGCCGTCCAAGTCCACCGCAATAAGACGAATGGCTGAAGTATACATCACAAAACCTCAAACTGTCAAGAATGACAAAAACAGAACAAATTCCCCGGCTGCATCCGGCCGGGACCCCTCTGCGAGCGGACAGCGCTCTCCACTATTTTACTGTACTTGCCGCGTTTGCGCAAGGGCGCAGGATATGATACAATAACAAAGCCCGGCGGGAAGATCCTCCTGCCGGCCTGAATGGTAAAAGAACAGAAAAGAAACGGTAAAATAAAAGGAGCAAGCTATGATCCAAATCCTGAGGAGCCGGCCCCATCTGTGGTTCCAGCTCTACTGGGTGATCTATCTGGTCTGGTTCTTTGCGCTGGACTGGACCATCACCGACCCCACCTACATCATCCACAGCCCGATCGACGACCTGATCCCCTTCAACGAGTGGTTCATCTTCCCTTACTGCAGCTGGTTTTTCCTGCTGGCGGGGGTGACGGGGCTGCTGTGGTGGTTCGATACCAGGTCCTACGACAAGCTCTGCCTGATGATGTTCTCGGGGATGACCTTCTGCCTGATCTTGTACATGATCCTGCCCAACGGGGTGGACCTGCGCCCCACCGCGGAGCAGGTGGGCCGGGACAACTTCGCCATGGACATCATGCAGCTGATCTGGAAGGCGGACGCCTCCAACAACGTCTGCCCCTCCATCCACTGCCAGAGTTCGGGCTGCATGGCCCTGGCCTTTGCCAAGAGCAAACTGGCCCAGGGACGGCCCTGGCTGAAAGTGCTGGCCTTCGGGTGGGCGGGGCTGATCTGCGTGTCCACCGTGTTCACCAAGCAGCACTCGGTCATTGACGTGGCCTGCGGGCTGGCGCTGGCGGCGGCGTGGTACTGGCCCCTGTACGGCCGCAGAAAGGCCCGGCAGTCCGCCCTGTGAGCGGCAGGGTGCGCAGAGTGTAGAAAATCCCTGATAAAATTTGAACAAATGGCCCATTGACGCATCTGGAATATCAGTTTACAATGATAGAAAACAAGACCTCCTGTCATACAGGGGAACAGAAAGGAGACACGCCGTCATGGCAGCACCTGAAAGCGCGCGTGAGATAGCGTACCAGACCCTCTGGGGCAGGATCGTCACCATGGAACTGAAACCGGGCGACCCCCTCAACGACCGGCAGCTGGCGCAGGAAATGGGGATCAGCCGCACCCCCGTGCGGGAAGCCCTTATCATGCTGAATATCGCCCACATGGTGGTCATCAAACCCCAGAGCGGCACTTATGTGGCCCCCATTGATCTGAAACTGATGCGGATGGAGCAGTTTGCCCGCTTTACGCTGGAAAAGGAGATGCTGACCCACGTCTGCAGGCACTGCAGGCCGGCGCATCTGGCGGCTTACCGGGCCAACATCCGGGAGTATGAGGCGGCCGCCGCGGCCCCCGAGACCCCCCTCAAGAACAGCCATATGCTGGAGATCGACAACCGCTTCCACCGGCTGGCCTTCGAGTTCTGCGGCATGGAGGACCACTTCGACCATATGCTGTCCACCTTCAAGCACATTGAGCGGCTGCGCCTGTTCAGCCTGATGCTGGAGGAGAACTTTTCGGTGCCCGGCCAGCACGGCAAGATCGTGGACGCGCTGGAAGCAGGGGACCTCGAAGCGCTGGAGCAGGCTTTGCGGGAGCACCTGACCCGGTACCGGGTGTCGGTGGACGCGGCCCGCAAGGTCCACCCCGACTACTTCATCGAGGGGTGAGCAGGGCAGAGCGTTCTGCACGACTTTTGAAAATTCTGTTAAAAATAGAAAAATCCGCCGTGAGAAACAGTAAATTTTTCTCACGGTTTTTGTTGTTTAGATACAATCCACAAAAAACAAACCAAAAGAATGGAAAGATTACCACTTGCCAAATTGAGATTGATATACTAGAATGGGATGTAACAGGATGCCGCTCTGTGTCCGGCACGGGGCGGCTGCGCGAATTTCAGCACAAAGGAGAGAAAGACTATGCCAATGCAAATGGGTTTCCGCTGGTATGGCGAGGGCAACGACAAGATCACCCTGTCCGACATCAAGCAGATCCCCGGCGTCACCAGCATCGTCTGGGCCCTGCACAGCAAGATGCCCGGCGAGATCTGGGAGGTCGATGAGATCGCCGAGGTCCAAAAGCAGCTTGAGCCGTACGGCTTCAACATGGACGTGGTCGAGTCGGTCAACGTCCACGACGACATCAAGATCGGCCTGCCCACCCGCGACCAGTATATCGCCAACTATATCCAGACCATCCGCAACCTGTCCAAATTCGGCGTGAAGGTCATCTGCTACAACTTCATGCCCATCTTCGACTGGACCCGCACCGATCTGTTCCACCCGGTGGGGGACGGCTCCACTGCCCTGTACTACCAGAAGGACATGATCCAGAGCGACTACAAGGCCATGGCCGAGTACATCATGAGCTTCACCGAGAAGTACAACATGACCTTCCCCGGCTGGGAGCCGGAGCGCATGGCCAAGCTCGACGAGCTGTTCAAGGCCTACGCCCCCGTCACCAAGGAAAAGCTGTGGGAGAACCTGAAGTACTTCCTGGAGGCCCTGATGCCGGTGTGCCATGAGTGCGACATCAAGATGGCCATCCACATGGACGATCCCCCATGGGATATCTTCGGCCTGCCCCGCCTGCTGACCAGCGCCGAGAACATCGACCGCTTCCTGTCCATGGTGGACGACCCCTACAACTGCCTGACCCTGTGCTCGGGCAGCCTGAACGCCGACCCCAACAACAACGTGGCCGACATCATCTACAAGCACTGCGACCGCATCGCGTTCGCCCACATCCGCAACGTCAAGCACTTCCCCAACGGCGACTTCTCCGAGGCCAGCCACCGCGACTGCGACGGCGACACCCACATCCTGGACATCCTGAAGGCCTACCACGACTGCCACTACGAGGGCTATATCCGCCCCGACCACGGCCGTCACCTGTGGGGCGAGGGCCCCGGCACCGTCCGTCCCGGCTACGGCCTGTACGACCGCGCCCTGGGCATCATGTATATGTGGGGCGTCTGGGATATGCTGGACAAGCTGGACGCTGAAAAGAAGTAAGCGCCGTCTGCACAAACAGGAAAGGGAGCGTATTTCCACATGAAACTGACTGATATTGAACACGGCCCGATCAGCCCCGTCTGGGCGGAAAAAGGCTACCAGCTGCCCAAGTTCGACCGCGAGACCGTCAAGGCCAAGACCGCGGCCGAGCCCACCTGGGTCCACTTCGGCGCGGGCAACATCTTCCGCGCCTTCCCGGCGGCCATCCTGCAGCAGGTGCTGGATTCGGGCAAATACGACCGCGGCGTCATCGTGGCCGAGAGCTTCGACTACGAGATCATCGACAAGGCTTACCGCCCCTACGATAACCTCAGCCTGCTGGTCTGCCTGCAGTCCACCGGCACCATCGAGAAGAAGGTCATCGCCTCGGTCACCGAGAGCCTGAAGGCCGACCCCCAGTTCACCGAGGACTGGGCCCGCCTGGTCGAGATCTTCCAGAAGCCCAGCCTGCAGATGGTGTCCTTCACCATCACCGAAAAGGGCTACGGCTTCAACGCCGCCGACCTCGAGCGCGGCATGAACGCGCAGTTCGCCATGGGCAAAGTCACCGCCCTGCTGTACGAGCGCTATAAGGCCGGCGCCCTGCCCCTGACCCTGCAGAGCATGGACAACTGCTCCCACAACGGCGACAAGGTCAAGGCCGGCGTCTATGCCTACGCCGAAAAGTGGGCCGAGATGGGCCTGGTGCCCGCGGGCTTTGTGGATTACGTCAAGGACGAGAGCAAGGTCTCTTATCCCTGGAGCATGATCGACAAGATTACCCCGCGCCCCGACGCCAAGGTCCAGAAGATGCTGGAGGACGATGGTTTCGAGGACAACTACACCATCGTCACCGACCGCCACACCTTCACCGCCCCCTTCGTCAACGCCGAGGAGACCGAGTACCTGGTCATCGAGGACAAGTACACCAACGGCCGGCCCCCGCTGGAGCTGGGCGGCGTCATGTACGCCGACCGCGAGACGGTGGACAAGGTCGAGAAGATGAAGGTCTGCACCTGCCTCAACCCGCTGCACACCGCCATGTCCATTTACGGCTGCCTGCTGGGCTACACCCTCATCAGCGCCGAGATGGCCGACGAGGATATCCGCGGCCTGATCACCAAGATGGGCTACATCGAGGCCATGCCGGTGGTGGTCGATCCCGGCGTGCTGAAGCCCGCCGACTTCATCGACGCCGTGCTGAACCGCCGCCTGCCCAACCCGTTCATGCCCGACGCGCCCCAGCGCATCGCCACCGATACCTCCCAGAAGCTGTCCATCCGCTTCGGCGAGACCATCAAGGCCTACAAGGAGCGCGGCCTGGACATGAACAACCTGGTGCTGATCCCCCTGGTGCTGGCCGGCTACGCCCGCTACATCAAGGGCATCGACGACGAGGGCAAGGCGTTCGAGCCCTCTCCCGATCCGCTGCTGGCAGAGCTGTCCGCCATCGTGGCCCCGCTGGAAGTCAAGGAAGGCCCGCAGGACTTCAGCTGCCTGAAAGCCCTGTACACCCGCAAGGACGTCTTTGGCGTCGACCTGTATGAGGCAGGCCTGGGCGAGAAGATCGAGGGCATGGTGGCCGAGCTGTACGCCGGCCCCGGCGCTGTCCGCAAGACCCTGCACAAGTACGTTTCCGCCCGCTGATAAAGCTGGCCGTCTGAACGCTATCCCCGCCCCGCGCTGTGTTTGCTTTGCCGCAGCGCGGGGCTTTTTGCGCCCGGCGGCGGAGCCGGGTCTGCGGTTCTTGCCTTTTTTGTAGCAGTTTATGCAATCTGGGATACAAGAGGGCGTTCGAGCCTTGACATCGGGGCGGCGAGGCGGTATCATTAAATCAACGGGCGGCGCTTCCTGCGCCGCAGAGCAAACGGCGCGCTCTGACTGCGCCGTGACAGGAGGTATACAAACAATGTCTGTCTGTACTGCAAAATCCTTTGATCTGACCGGCAAGATCGCCCTGATCACCGGCGCTTCCTACGGCATCGGCTTCGCCATCGCCACCGCTATGGCGAACTGCGGCGCCACCATCGTGTTCAACGACATCAAGCAGGAGCTGGTGGACAAGGGCCTGGCCGCCTACAAAGAGGCTGGCATCGACGCCCACGGCTATGTCTGCGACGTCACCGACGAGGACGCCGTCAACGCTTTCATCAAGCAGGTCACGGAGGAAGTGGGCCACATCAACATCCTGGTCAACAACGCCGGCATCATCAAGCGCATCCCCATGTGCGACATGACCGCCGCCCAGTTCCGCCAGGTCATCGACGTTGACCTGAACGCCCCCTTCATCGTCTCCAAGGCTGTCATCCCCGACATGATCCAGCAGGGCGGCGGCAAGATCATCAACATCTGCTCCATGATGAGTGAGCTGGGCCGTGAGACCGTCTCGGCCTACGCCGCAGCCAAGGGCGGCCTGAAGATGCTGACCAAGAACATCGCCTCCGAGTACGGCGAGTACAACATCCAGTGCAACGGCATTGGCCCCGGCTACATCGCCACCCCGCAGACCGCTCCTCTGCGCGAGCGTCAGCCCGACGGCAGCCGTCATCCCTTCGACCAGTTCATCGTCTCCAAGACCCCCGCTGGCCGCTGGGGCAACGCTGAGGACCTGGGCGGCCCGGCCGTCTTCCTGGCTTCCGAGGCTTCCGACTTCGTCAACGGCCACATCCTGTATGTGGACGGCGGCATCCTGGCTTACATCGGCAAGCAGCCCCAGTAAGTTACTTTTCTAAAGTAACCAAAAGACTTTTCTCTGCCCCCTGCCGGCGCGCTGTGCCGGTCCCCCCGTTGGGGGGAAGCAAAAGAAAGAAACTGCTCCCTCATCTGCGAAAGGCGGGTGGGGGAGCAGTTTTTTGCGTTCAGCCGCTTTGATCCAGCCGCCGGAGGTACTGCCGGGTCTCCTCCGCTACCTGGCCGGAGAGGGCGAAAAGCCCGGCGAGGTTGGGCAGCATCATCAGGCCGTTGAAAGTGTCGGACAAGGCCCACGCGGCGGTAAAGCCGGCGGTGGCCCCGGGCAGGATCAGGGCCAGAAAGGCCAGCCGGTAGGCCCAGACTGTTCCCGGCCCAAAGAGGTAGGCCCAGCACTCGGCGCCGTACTGGCTCCAGCCCAGCACCGACGACCAGGCGAACAACAGCACCGCCCCCGCCACAAAGCCGGGGCCCAGCGGCCCCAGGGCGGCGGAAAAGGCTTCGCCCGCCAGGTCGGGGGCCGGGGCAGGGGAGAGCATCCGCCCGGTGTCCAGGTCCACCAGGCCGGTGGTGAGCATGGCCAGGGCGGTCATGGTGCAGACCAGGAAGGTGGAGACGAACACCTGAAAAATGCCCCACATCCCCTGCCGGGCAGGCTCCCGGGTGGAGGCCGGGCCGCTGGCAATGGCCGAGGAACCCAGCCCCGCCTCGCTGGAAAAGCTGCCCCGCATGGACCCCCACTGGACTGCCGCGGCCATGCCGTAGCCCACCGCGCCGCCCCCGGCCGCCCGCAGGCCGAACGCGCCCCGGAAAATGCTCCCGAACGCCGCCGGCAGGGCGTCCGCGTGGGTCAGGACCACCAGCGCCGTCCCCGCCAGATAAAAAACGGCCATGAAGGGCACCAGCCTGCCGGCGGCGGAGGCCACCCCTTTCATCCCGCGCAGCAGGACCAGCGCAGTGACCAGAGCCAGCGCTGCCCCCGTCAGGGCGGGCGGCAGCCCGAAAGCGCCTTCCAGGCTGGCGGCGATGGCGTTCACCTGGCTCAGGTTGCCGATGCCGAAGGAGGCCAGCACGCACAGCAGGGCAAAGGTCCCCGCCAGCACCCGGCCCGCCAGCCGGCCGCGGGGCAAAGCGCCCACCCCCGCCGAAAGGTAATACATGGGGCCGCCGTGCCAGCTGCCCGCGCGGTACTGCCGGTAGCGCAGGCCCAGCAGGTTTTCGGCGTAGGCGGTCATCATCCCGAAAAAGGCCGTCACCCACATCCAGAAGATGCCCCCCGGCCCGCCGCTGATGAGGGCCGCGCCCACCCCCACGATGCTCCCGGTGCCGATGGTGGCCCCCAGCGCGGTGCACAGGCTCTGCAGGGGGCTGATGCTGCCCGCGTCCTCCCGGGCGAGGTCGGGGCTGCGCCGCAGGATGGCCCCCAGCGTCTGCCCCAGCCAGAGGGGCAGGCGGGTCAGCTGGAACCACCCGGTCCGCACCGTCAGCCACAGCCCCGCCGCGGCCAGCAGGCCCACCCCCAGCGGCCCCCACACCACCCCGTTGATCGCAGACAGCAGTTCCATACGCAGCCCCCCAAGCCCCGGAGATACAAAAACAGGAGCCATACCACGGCGGTACGGCTCCTGTTATGTGTATGCAGGGCAAGAGCTGCTCATGCCTTTTTGGCCTGATGGACGCTGCCCTTGGGCTCGCGGCGGGGCAGCAGGCCTGCGCGGTCCAGGGCGGGACGGACGGCCAGGTACAGCAGCACCGCGCAGACGGTGGAGACCAGGCTGTTCACCAGCGTGACGCCTCCGGCCACCCCGGCCAGGGCCTGGGCCACCGAATAGTCCTGCCCGAAAATGTAAACGTTGCGGAAATAGCCCAGCAGCGGGTCGGTGATGACGTTGACCAAAAGGCCCGAGCCGGCCGACGCCGTCACTCGCAGCACATAGGGCAGCCGCCGGGCGGGGTCCGCCGTGTCGATCCGGCACAGGCGGTGGGCCGTCAGCCCGCACACCACGCCGATGATGAATTTGAGCACAAAGGTGGTGATGGCGTAGCCGGGGTCTCCGGCCAGCACGTCGGCCAGGGCCAGCCCGATGGCCCCCGCCAGCCCGCCCGAGACGCCGTCCATCAGCAGGGCGGCCAGGGCGGTGAAGGTGTTGCCCAGATGGAACGACGACCCGCCGTAGAAGGGCACCCGGAAAAACAGGTAGGCCGCAAAGCTCAAGGCCGCCATGACGCCGGTTAGGGCCAGCTCATGGGGGGTGAAGGTGCGCTTATACAGCACACTCGCGAACAGGATAACGACGACCACGACTGCCAGCAGCAGCCACATCGCAGTAGATGACATGGCGATCCCTCCAGTTTGTAAAATTCCGCCCGCCCCCTTGACAGAAGCTGCCTGGACGGGTATGCTCCTATTATAGCCAAAACTGAATCCATGAAAATACCCAGAACAGAACTTTTTTATGAGGTCAGTTTGCAAAGGAGGGATGGATGTGCTGCATTTGACCGCCGCGCTGGACCCGGCTTCCCAGGTGCCGCTGTACGAGCAGCTCTACCGCAGCATCGCGCAGGAGATCAGCGCGGGCGCCCTGCCCGCCGGCGCCCGGATGCCCGGCAAGCGCAGCCTGGCCGAAGCGCTGTCCGTGTCGGTGAACACGGTGGACGGGGCCTATCAAATGCTGGCCGCCGAGGGGTATCTGGCCAGCCGGCCCCGCAGCGGCTTTTACGTACAGGAATACCCGGCACGGCCTGTCCTGACGGGAGAGACAAACCGGCCGCCGGAGCTGCCCGCGGCCCCTGCGCCGGAAGGGCCGCCGGTGCAATACGACCTTTCCACCAGCGGGGTGGACACCCGGCTGTTCCCGGCCCGGACCTGGGCGCGGCTGCAAAAGGAACTGCTGTACACCTCGCCCGGCCTGCTGGCCCGCGGCGACCCGCAGGGGGAGATGGAACTGCGGCAGGCGCTTGCGGGCTATCTGGAGGAATACCGCGGGGTGCGCTGCGCGCCGGAACAGATCATCGTGGGAGCGGGCATCGAGCACCTGCTCAGCCTGCTGGCCCCGCTGCTGCCGGGGCCGGCGGCGGTGGAGGACCCGGGCTATCCCCGGGCGCGGCAGGTGCTGGAAAACAGCGGCCGGCCCTGCCGGTTCGTGCCGGTGGATGAGGGCGGGCTGTCGGTGGCGGCGCTGGCGGCGTCGGACGCGGCGGTCTGCTACGTCACCCCCAGCCACCAGTTCCCCACCGGCGTGACCATGCCCGCCCCCCGCCGGGCCGAGCTGCTGGGCTGGGCGGCCCGGCGGCCGGGCCAGCGGTACATCATCGAGGACGACTATGACTCGGAGTTCCGGTTCGATACCCGGCCCCTGCCCAGCCTGCAGGGGATGGCCGGGGCCGACGGGCCGGTGGTCTATCTGTCCACGGTGGCCCGCAGCCTGGCCCCCGGCATCCGCATCGCCTATATGGTCCTGCCGGTCCATCTGCTGCCCGCCTGGAGGCAGCGGTACAGCCTCTATTCGGGCACGGTGGGCCGCTTTGAGCAGCAGACCCTGGCTCGCTTCATCCGGGAGGGGTATTTTACCCGCCACCTGGCCCGCAGCCGAGTGGCCTACAAGGCCCGGCGGACCGCTTTAGCCGCCGCGCTGGAGGATGCCTTCGGCCCGGCGGCGTCCCTGTCGGGGCTGCACACCGGCCTCCATCTGCTGCTGCGGCTGCGCGGGAAAAACATCCCGCCCGACACGGCGCTGGCGGCGGCGGCCCGGCAGGCCGGCATCCGCCTGTCGGCCCTCAGCAGCTACTACATGGACGGCCCGTCCGCCTGCCCGCCGGGAACGCTGGTGCTGGGGTACGGCGCGCTGGACGACGCGCTCTGTGCCCCGCTGGCGGCGGCGCTGTCCGACACGTTGAAGAAAGCCTGCACGGCGGCGTCTGCTTCTTCGTCCAGCGTGTAAAGCCCGCCGGCGCGGTCCCAGCGGCCGGGCAGGACGCCGCTGGTGACGGCGGCCTGGCCGTTAGCCAGCAGTTCGAGGGTGTCCTCCAGGGTCAGCAGGTCGGCGGCGGTCAGGTCGGTGAGCAGGGAATCGCTGGCCGAACGCAGCGCGCCGGGCAGGGAGGCGGGCAGGGCGTCCAGATTCTGCCGGAAAAAGGCGTCCCACACGGCGGCCCGTGCCGCGGCCGTGGAGGCAGGGGGCAGGCTGGCGGCCAGCTCCTCCAAAAAGGCGTGGGCCGAAACGCCGTCCCAGTCCCCGACGCCGGCCTGTTCAAAGCGGGCCAGCTCCTCGGGGGACAGCGCTCCCGAAAAGCCCACCCGCAGGTTGCCGTACCCGTCGCAGAGGCCGGCCAGCGTCTCGGGGGTGGCCGCCAGATAGTGGGCGTCCTCCGGCAGGTCCAGTACTGCCCGCAGCCCCTGCAAACAGCGGGCGGGGCCCGCTGCGGCGTAACAGTCGGCCAGAGAAGCCTTGCCATCGCTGAAGGGGACGGCCAGCTGGCCCGGCACCGCCAGCAGATGGATGCAGTTCTGGTCGGCGTTCAGGTAGAGCAGGACAAAGGCGGGGTCGTCCCCGGCCACGCAGGCCAGCAGGGTCAGGTGGTTTTCCTCCCGGGGCAGCTGCACCGGCACCCCGCTCTGGCTCTCAGAAGCCCGCACCCGCCCCGCCGCCTGCCGCTGGGCCAGCACGGCGGTGCCCGCCACCAGCGGCAGCAGCACCAGCAGGCTGACCCAGAGGGCGGTCCAGAAACTTTTCCAGCCTTTGGTCTCCATCAAAACACCTCCTGTGCGGATATAGTCTGGCCCACTGGGGCAGACTGTATGCACGAAGGAGGCGATTCGCCATGACCGACAAAAACAGCCGCCCGAAGGCCGCCAAGGCCGCCCAAAATGCGAACAAGGCGCAGGACGCTAGCGAGGCCGCCCGCCTGCCCGAGCCGGAGGACTTCTGGCTGGAACTGGGGCCGCCGTCCGCCTACTACGGCACCGACGCCTATGATGCGGCCCGCCAGAACGGGGACGCGTCCCCCGACGCCGAGCGTCTTGGCTGGACCGGCGCCGAGCCCGGCGCCGGCGGCCAGGGCCAGTGACGGCCCGCCCCGCAAAAAATTTGCAAAAAGCGCTTGACAATCCGCCGCAATGTGGTATAATAACACACGTCCCAGCCAGAACGGCTGGCCACACAAAACCAAATAAGCGGATATGGCGGAATTGGCAGACGCGTTAGATTCAGGTTCTAATCGGGGCAACTCGGTGGAGGTTCAAGTCCTCTTATCCGCACCACAAACACAAAATCCGAACCTTTTTCCAATAGGAGAAGGGTTCGGATTTTTCGTTTTCTTTGGGGAGTTGAACCAGGGAGCTGTCCCCTGTCCGAAACTGTACTAAAAGGCAGGGCAGGCCAGGCCCCCAGCAAAGCCGGGGGTTTGAGATAGCCCTAGAAGGGCATCGTACCGGCAAGCCTCTCAAGAGGCACTGAAAAAGCTGCCACTTATATTACTTGCCCCACAGCCCGTAAACGGGCTACGTTTGTCCAAAATCAACTTTCTGAAAGCAGTAAAGTGGTTGATTTTTTCTCGCTTCACTCAATGCTTGAAGTAAAGCCTTTTTACTCTCCCCAGCGGAGCTGCGGGTTCTCATTTTGCTAAAGCATACAAAAGAAAGGCGCGCCCCATACTACGACAGGGCGCGCCTTTATATTGCCTGATTAAAGATTTTCTTTGAAGAATTCCTGCAGGGCTGCTACGGCTTGGGCCTCTGCGGGACCTTCAGCGGTCAGGGTGACGGTATCGCCCTGCTTGACCCCCAGGCTCAGCAGGCGCATCAACTGGTTGAGTTTAGCGCTCTTGCCGTCCTTCGTCAGGGTCAGGGTGGTGTCCGGGTACTGCTTGGCCTCCTTGACCAGCAGGCCGGCAGGCCGGGCATGGATACCAAGGCTGTCTTGAATGATGTAAGTAAACTGCTGCATATGTTTTCTCCCGACTTAGTTTGCCTGCTTGGCCTTGGCTTCCAGCATGTCAATCAGCTCGTCGCAGACGATCTTCAGGGTTTCGGCGCTCATCAGCTGGTCCTCGGCGTGCATCACTAGAAACATGTACTGCAGCTCCTCCACACCGATTTTGGCGTTGACCAGGTCTGCGTGGGCGTGGTGGCCGTTGACAAAAATCTTCTCGCCCTCGGCCACCAGGTTGTGGGCTTCCTCAAAGTTGCCGGTCTTGGCGGCTTCTACCGCCTCTACATACATCGAGCGGGCGGTGCCCACATTGGTGATGATTTCCAGGGCCATTTCTTCCAGGTCGATCTTCTTTTCTTCTTTCATGATTTAGTCCCCCAGTTTCTGCTTCACAAAGTTGATGACAGACTTGCCGTCCAGCATGCCGTAGGCGCGCATATCGATAACCTCAACGATCTTGCCGGGCAGCAGGCCGCGGACCTTGTTCAGGTTGAAGCGGATCTGGGGTCCCAGCAGGATGATATCGGCGTCGGGGCCGTAGGTGGTGGCTTCCGAGACCGAGTAGGCCGCCACTTTGCAGTCGTAGTTCATGGCCTTGGCGGCCTCCTCCATCTTGCGGACCATGACGCTGGTGGACATGCCGGCCGAGCAGAACAGAACGATGTTTCTCATACAATTATTCCTCCTCAAATAAACTTGCGCCGTTGGTGGCGATGACCTTCTTATAATAATCGAACGACTTTTTCTTGCTGCGCTTCAGGGTGCCGTGGCCCTCGTCGTCCCGGTCCACATACACGAAGCCGTAGCGTTTGGACATTTGGGCGGTGCCCGCCGACACAATATCGAAGGGGCCCCAGTAGGTGTAGCCGAACACCTCGCAGCCATCCTGGATGGCCTCGTAGACCGCTTGCAGGTGGCGCTTGAGATAGTCGATGCGGTAATCGTCGTCGATGGTGCCGTCGGGCTTGACCTCATCGTAGGTGCCCATGCCGTTTTCAGCGATGAGCAGCGGCTTGTGGAACAGGTCGGTGATCTCGTTGCAGACATAGCGCAGGCCCATGGGGTCAATCTGCCAGCCGAAGGCGGTGCGCTCCAGGTAGGGGTTGGGGTCCGAGATAAAGCCGCCGGTGTCGCTGCCAGTCTGTTTGCCGTCCTCGTAGGTGTTGCTGCGGTAGTAGCTGAAGGAGATGAAATCCACCGTGTTGGCGGCTATCACCTCAAAGTCCTCGGGCTGGGTCTCGAGATGGACGCCGTTTTCCCGCCAGGTGCGCTGGATATAGCGGGGATAGCGGCCGTTGACCTGCACATCCATGAAGAAGTACTTGCGGCGGCGGCCCCGGTAGGCCCCGAACACGTCCACCGGGTTGCAGGTTGCGGGGTACAGGGTGCTGGAGTTGACCATGCAGCCATACTTGCAGGTTGGGTCGATGGAGCGCAGCAGGGCGATGGACTTGGCGGTGGCTACGAACATGTAGTGGGAGGCCTGGTACATGGCCTGGGCCTTGTTTTCGCCCTCGGTGATGCGGATGCCGCCGGCCACAAAGTAGAAGTCCAGCACGTTGTTCATTTCGTTGAAGGACAGCCAGTATTTGACCCGGTCGTGGTACCGCTCAAAGACGGCTTTGCAGTAGTTGAGGTAAAAGTCGATGGTCTTGCGGTTGCGCCAGCCGCCGTAGTGGTCCACCAGATAGAGGGGCGTCTCATAGTGGGACAGGGTGACGATGGGCTGGATGCCCAGGCTCTGCATCTCATCGAACAGCTCGTCGTAGAACCGCAGGCCCTCCTCGCTGGGCTGGGCCTCGTCCCCGTTGGGAAAGATGCGGCTCCAGGCGATGGACAGCCGGAAGCAGTTCATCCCCATCTCGGCCATCAACTTGATATCCTCTTTGTAATGGTGGTAGCAGTCCACCGCCACCTTGTGGGGGTAGTATTTGCCGGGGTGCTGCACATCATCGTAGGGACCCCGCACTCCGTGGGGGGCCATGTCCGAGACACACAGGCCCCGGCCTTCGGCACCCTCGCACTGGTTGGCAGCCACGGCGCCGCCCCAGAGGAACCCTTTGGGGAACGTTTTCTGTTCAGTCATGGTAGTATCTCTCCTTTTTATTCCTGTTCAGCCTTGTAGGCCTCGGTGTCCTGTTTGCGGAAGAAGGGGTAGTACCCCACAAAGGATACGGCGATGATGACGATCTGCAGCAATGCGCCCCGCCAGCCGCCCAGAATGAAACCGCTGATGATGGGCGGGGTGGTCCAGGGCACTTCGATGGCGGCAAAGGGCTGCACGAAGCCGATGTAGCAGGAGAAATAGGTCAGCAGGGCGGCGGCAATGGGAACCAGGAAGACCGGAACGATCATGCCGAAGTTCAGCACGATGGGGAAACCGAACAGCACCGGCTCGTTGACGTTGAAGAGGGTGGGCACCAGGCCCAGACGGCCCAGACTGCGGTACTGCTTGGACTTGGCGCAGAAGCACATGGCCAGCACCAGGCCGATGGTGCAGCAGGCGCCCGACATGGTGACAAAGTTGGAGCGGGTCTGGTAAGTGACCATGTAGGCGCCGTTGGCGGCGGTCAGGGCCACGCCGGCGTCCAGCAGGGCCTGGTTGGCCAGGCCATTGGCCCGCAGGATGGGGTTGGCGATGGAGTTGACCACCGAGCTGTGGATGCCGAACATCCAGAACAGGCTGAGCAGCGCGGTGAGGATGAGCAGGCCGGGCAGAGAGCCAAGGCCGCCCTGGAGGGGGATCTGCAGGATGCTGACCAGAATCTCGGCCAGGGAGGTGTCGCCCACAAAGTGGAGGACAGCGCAGGCCACGAAAGCTGCCAGGATGGACAGGAAGCCGGGGATCAGAGCGCTGAAGGTGTCGGACACGCCCTGGGGCACGCTGTCGGGCATTTTGATCCGCCAGCCCTTGGCCAGCACCGAGGTGTAGATCCAGCCGGTGAGCAGGGCCACGATGATGGCGGTGGCCATGCCGCTGCCGCCGGACCAGGTTTTGGAGATGACGCTGCCGACGGTGACGTCGCCGCTGGTGACAGTGGAGGGGATCAACGCCAGAAAGTTGACCAGGGAGATCAGCCCGCAGGCAAAGGGCTCGACCCCTTTGAGCTTGGCGTACTGGTAGCCGATGCTGGCGGCAGAAGCCATGGCGATGATGTCAAAGGTGTTGCCGGAAATCTGGGTGAAGGGATATTTCCAGTCGGGGCCCATCAGAGCGGTCATGATGGCGTCCCAGTTGCTGACGGGGAAGGAAGCAATCAGCAGGAAGATGGAACCCAGCATGGTCAAAGGCAGGGTGGCGATCACGCCGTTTTTCAGGGCGTTGATGGCCGTCGTGGCTGCAAAGCGGCCGATCCATTCTTCCAGCTTTGAACGGACGGTTTCAAAGGTGCTCATGTCTATACCTCCAAAAAGTTTTCTTCATAACCAGCGCGCTTTTGTTTAGGTTGACATGAGTATAGCATAGAAAAAAGCCATTGTCTCGTTTTTTCCTAACAACGAAAGCAGTTCCAGAACCTGGAACTGCTTTCGTGAAAGATCCTTTTGTTTTTTGTAGAAGAACAGAATTGCCCGTCTCAGGAGGTCTCCTGGAGGGGCCGCTCGCTCAGCAGACGGCTGTAGTGCATGGCCACCAGATTGGCGAAAATTTGCAAGGATGTGGGCTGGCTGGCGGTGTTGCTGTCGCAGGGGACGATGTATACCTTGTCATAGGGCACACACTTTTTCAGCCGCTGGTTGTTGGTGATGAGCACGAGATAGGGCCGGTTTTTGGACTGGTAGTCAAAGTAACGGGAGAAATCCTGGAAGTACCGCCCGCCGGAGGAGATGATGATGGCCATGGCCTCGGGGCCGGACTCCAGGATGAAATCCTCCTGCTGGGACATCATGATGAAGCTGGCCACGTGCTTGCCCAGGGAGGCCAGCTCGAACTGGAAGTTCATCGCCACCGAATAGGACTGCATCTGCCCGAAGATGCCCACCTTGTCATAGCGGAACAGCAGCCCGGCCAGCTCAGACAGGATCTCGGGAGAAGCGTAAGCACGGACCTGCTGGATGCACTGGCTCATCTGGTCCAGGTAGGCGTCCGCCATCTTCTCCGCGGGCAGGTCCAAATATTCGTCAAAACGCTTATAGGTGCGCATCTGCACATATTTGATGCTCTGGCTCATGGATAAAAAGTCTGCATAGCCGATCCGCCGGCAAAAGCGGCTGACCGACGATTTGGAGACAAAGCAGGCGTCGGCCACATCCTGGATGCCGAAGCGCTGCATTTTGTAGATGTTCTCAATCAAATAGTTGGCGATGCGGTAATCGGAGGAATCCGGCTCGCTGGCGTTGAGGACCGCATATAAAGCATGACGGAGTTTTTTCATGAAGGGCCTCCTTTTATCATCAGGGACAGGACGGGATGGAAGCTTTGCTCATCCGCCGGGAATAGGCTCGAAAATATCCCCTGGCCCGGAGGTGTTCTCGCGCCCCTCTGCCCGCTGGCGGAAGGCGGTGGGAGAAAAGCCCGTCTTTCTCTTGAACAGGCGGGAGAAGGCGAAACCGTCCTCAAACCCCAGCGAGTCGGCCACCACCGTTACCGGGTAGCTGGTAGTGGCCAGCAGGGTCTCGGCCTTTTTCAGTTTCAGCTGGGTGAGATACTCCTTGGGGCCCACACCATAGGCGGCGCGGAAAATGCGGGTCAGATAGTTTGGGTGGACGCCAAACTGCCAGGCTACCTGTTGAATCTGCAGTGGCTCGTAATAGTTGACGTCTAGGTAGAGTTTGACTTCTTCGGCTACCGAGCCCTTGTGGACGCTGCTGTGGTCAAAGCCGGTGTCGTAGAACAGCTGGGAGAAGATGTAGAGGGTCAGGCTGTTGGCCAGCAGGTAGTCGCTGATGGAGGAGGCGTCCAGCGGCAGGACCTCCTGGATGGTGGCGTAGTATTTCTGCACCGGCAGCCCCCGCAGCACATAGGTCTCATCGGCAGCCTCCATCAGCTCCAGCAGGTACTGCCGGGAGGTGATGCCCAGAAAGTTGATCCAGGCATAGTGCCAGGGTTCCTCGCCGTCGGCTTCATAGTAGGCCACCGTCTCGGCGGGCACCAAAAAGGCGTCCCCGGCCTGCAGCTCGAAGGTGCGGCCCGCTACTTCCAGCCGGCCCTTGCCGCTGAGGACAAAGTGGATCATCTGATAGGCGCGGAACTTGGGCCCGTAGTGCTGGCCAGGGGCGCAGACCTCATGCCCGGCGCTGTAAAAGGAAAGGTCGGTGCGGGATTTGAAGACGACGCTGTGGTTGGTCTCTTTGTATTCGCGCATTTTTTCCATGGCCCGGCCCCCCTGAAATCTCTCTGGAAACAGTATAACAGAAAAAGTTTGTTTTTGCCATATCTTCTTTTGTTATTGCCATGGCAAAGAGGGCCCCTTTTGTGTTAAATAATAAGCGCAGACACGAAAGAAGAATGACAAGGAGGCAATGGCACATCCATGGAGCGCAACCTTAGACAATGCTATTATCTCGAGCCGCCGGCCGGGTTATACCGCCCACTTCCGCGACCTGGATGTATTCCGGGGACAGAACGGGGACTACTTCATGGTGGTGGGTGCCCAGCGGACCAGCGGCAAGGGTGCGCTGGCCCTGGCCCGCAGCCGGTGTCTGGTGCAGGTATTCCAGCTGCGGTACGACCCTCTTTTGGCCCACACTCCGGTGCGGCTGTCCTTCCTGGAGGCAGATGCCGATTACCGCGACACCGCCCCGCCACTGGCGAACTTTATGGCGGCGATGAGCTGGCCACTCTGGGCCTGACAGCTCCATTGGTCAAGCAGGACGACGCAGCCTTCGCTTGGGAGCTGACGCGGGTTGAAAAGTGAAGGGTTGCTTGGATAACAAAAAGAAAGACGCACCCCGAAAGGTGCGCCTTGTCTGAAAAAAGTCGTTTGCAGTCCGTATGTAAAGCAGGGCGTTCCTCGGTAGGAACGTCCTGTTTTTCTTTGGCTGTGGGGCTGGCCTGTTCTGCCTGCCAGGCAGCGAAGGCCCGCTGGCCTTCCTCGCTGTTGAAACACTCCAAAATGGCAGGATAGAAGCATCTGGCCAGACGCTCGATGACTTCATCGGGGTAGATCGAAGTATTGACGACTTTTTTCTTTTTGTTCAAGTCCACCTCCTGTTCCGGTCCACCGCCTAGCTCATGGGGGTGATTCAACTTGCAAAGCCCCAAGTGTGGAATGAGAGAGGACGGCCCTGCTTTGCTCCAGGACTGGCCTCCAAAATTTTTCTGCGTGGAATACAGAAATACGCGCCCCAGCCGCCCTCCTGCCCCGAACGCGCCCTTTCGGGCGGGTTCATGGGCAGGAGGGGCGGATCTGCAATAAATCGAATCCAAAAAATAGAACGAATAATCGTCCTGTTTTCGAGATGCCGGGCGAGGGGGCGCGTGGGGCGGGAAATTTTCACTTCCCGCCCCAATTTTATTCGAGGGCGCAATCGGGGCGGACATACACGCCCCGATAGCCCCGGTAGCCGCCCTCGATGTGCTTGGAAAAGCGGATACCATACCGGTCCGCGTTCTTGAAAAGATACTGACTGAACTTCTTTTGCGTCGTCGGCTTTTCCAGGTTGTCGGCGCACCACCTGTTATAGGCGCGGAACAGGTAAGTGGACCTGGCCGACCTTTCCGGGTCGAAACGGACGTAGGAGCTGGCCTGCATGAACTGGTCGAGGTGACAACCGTCCTCCATAGCGGCGGCAAGGTTCTGCCTGGCGCGTTCGCTGAGGGTGAAGCGGTACTGATTCGCCAGCAGCCGTTTCAGCCCCTCCAGCGCCCAGAGCAGGATACCGGACAGTTCCTCTGACAGCTTGTCGATCAGGTAAGGGTCATCGGCCCGGCCTTCCGGCTTGTCCTTGACCGAGATCAAAATCTGCCGCCGCCAGAAGCCATCGCTGGTGTCGTGGGCTGCAACCAGATTGCCGTTGCCGAAGCAGAGCAGCCGGGCATAGAGCAGGCCCTGGGTGGCCTGCTTGCCCTTGCGTTCCACGCAGATGCGATCCTCGGCCGTGACGATGGACTTGATATTCCGTGTCTCGGGGAGAGCAGTCATATTCAGGTCATCGTCGATCATCACCAGTTTGTGTTCCAGATTGGCGCTGGCGAAACGGTTGGTTTCCAGCCGGAGGACGGCCTCCATGTGGGCGGCCGGCCCGAGCAGTTTCTTCAAGAGCAGCCCGATGCGGGACTTGCCCTCGCCGCCCTTGCCGGTCAAGATCAGCATCTTCTGCGCCTTGGTGGAAGGGATGAGAAGGTAGCCGATATATTCCTGCAAGGTCTGAATGTCCTCTGGAATCAACAGCTCGTCCAGAAATTTCAGCCATTGCACGGGAGGTGCGGCATCCGCCTGGTATTCGACCGGGAGCCGGTTCAGGCAGAGTTCCTTGTCCGGAACAAAACCACGCTCCTCCAAATAATAGGTGCCGTTCTTGAGGTGGATACGATCGAGCTGCGGTTTCCACTCTTCGCGGTACGCTTCAATTTTGAGGGCCTCTACCAAACGCTTGACCTTTTTGGCAACGTCATTGCGGGCATGGTAGCGTATCTCCTGGTGAATCTCGTAGATGAGCTTATCCTCGTCCACTTCGCCGTCCAGGTCAAATAAGGTCTGTTTCAGGCACATCAGGGGATGCTTTGCGAGGAAGTACTCGCAGAAGGCGGCCTCCAAAATTTTGCCTTTGTCATCCACCCAGGATGGACCTTCGTCTTCCTCCTCATCCTGCTCATAGATTTCATCGCGGACATCCTCATTTGTCCAGCTCATGCAACCCTCCTCTCGTCATCTCGCGGCGGCCCTCTGCGCGGTGCAGGGCCTCCAGGTTTTGCTGCGCAGTGCTCAGCTCCAACCAGACTTTGTGCGCTTCGCGGTATTTTTGGTAGAACTGGGCCTTTTCAGAAATCAAATCCTCACGCTCGGCTTTCAGCTGTTTCAGGCTGGGCAGTTTTTGGATGTTGTGGGCCTTAAAATAGGCGGCTGCCGCCTGATAAGCTGTCAGCTCGGCGCGGTGCTGTTCCCGAAAAGCCTCCGGGGCTTTCGCTGTCTTGGCCTGCTGGGCAACCTTCCGGTTTTGGAGGTAGGCCGAAATGTGGCGGTTCAGTTCCCGGTTTTCGTTGATGCGAGTTTCCAGGTCTTTGACCACCGCAAGCGATTCGGAAGATTCCGTTTTGAACCGGCTGATTTTGTCAAGCAATTCCGTTTCGGTGTGCACTCCATGTTCGGACAAAAGCGCCACCGATTTGGACAACTGCTTGAGATTGAATACCTTGGCCCAGCGCTCGTAACCAGCGCCTTTGCCCGAGGCCAGCTTGGCCTGAATATCGATCAGGCGGCTGACTTTATCAGGGTTCGGGTCGGCACGGCGGAGAGCGGCGGTTTTCCGGCGCTCGGCATTTTCGGCAAGGACAGCCAGAACTTTCTCCTTGGAAAAAACATCCCCCAGTTTGCGGGAAGTGATGGGTTTTGTCCGATCAGCGGTGCGGTAGCTGAACCGGCCGCGGCTCTCGGTGAGAGCGATGCCATACTCCTGCAAGAGTTGAGCTGTGAAATCCTCAAGACTGGTCGCCTTTCGCAGAACGGAACGGATGCTTTTGCGCAGGACAGCTTTCTCGGTCTCGTATTTGGTTTGCCGGATGGGCAGGCCGGAAGCTGCGTCCTTGGCGTTGGCGTAGTCGAGGCGGCGTTGGCCGCGACGCTGTGCCCAATACTCCCGTTCGGTGATGCGGTCGCTGGAACCTTTCAGCAGGTCAATTTGATACAGCCCGGCATTCTGGCAAAGCTCCATGACTTCGGCGCGGAGATGCCGCAGCATGGCCGCCGTACAGCGGTGCTTGCAGCCCTCCTGCCAGTCGCAGGGCTTTTCCATGTGGGGCCGGCGCTCGATGGTACGGATGCGTAAACTGCCGATCACGATGTGAACATGGATATTGCCTGCGCCGTTGTGACCGTCCGGGTGGGCGCAGACAATGGCCGGATGACCCGGAAAATTTTCCTCGCAGAATTGCAGGCCGAGGGCTTGCGCCATTTCCAGGGTCAGGCCGTTATCTGTTGCATCTTGCGGGTCAAAGCTGATGATATAGTGATGGGTCTTTACATCACCAGACAGCGCGTTTTTGCCATACTTCCGGTTCGTCAGCAGGCAGGCCATGGCGAAGGTGTTCTCCCCGCACTCCAGCGTGTCCAGCAGGTAATTTTCGCGGAGCTTAAGCTGGTCATGTTCGTCCAAAATGGGCAGGCCGGTGTACTCGTTATGCTGGAAAGTGAGGTAGCGTTCTGCCGCCGAGAGGTCAGAGTTCTTCGAGCTTGTATGCTTGATGGTTGCCATACAGTTCTCCGATCGTTTTCTCGGCGTCCAGCCGAAAGGATGTGAGTGCAGACAATTCGGTCAAGAGCTGTGCCCGAATTTGTTCTGAATCTTTGCCGCTGGTGTTGAAGTGCCGGGCCAGTTGGTTGAGGTTGCCGCCGATCTTGCCGCACTGTCCCAGCAAGGCAGAGAGAATGTTTAGGGCATCCTCTCCGCCGCCTGTAACAAGAACGGTGTGCTGGACAGGTTTCTCCAGCAGAGATTGACGAATGAGGGTTGACATGCTGATGTTGAGCCGTTTGCAGCAGAGTTTGAGGGTGAGTTTTTCTTTTTCGGTCACGCGGAATTTAATGATGTGGGTGCGGTTGTTGGGATTGTCATTGTGAGTGGTCGGAGTAATCTTTTCAGTGTCCTTGGCGAGTATCAACCTCCAATCCTTTGAGCGGCTCCATAAAAAGCCCCACGGAGCATAGATCGAACAAGCGCAAACGGTTCAAAACAAAAAGCAGGGTTTGGGGAAGGCACTCCCCAACAAGTACGACCGGTCAGTGAGACGCAATTTCAATTTTTGAAATTGTGGCCACAGGTCGATACTTGCTTATCGCTTTTTTCGTCCGAATGGAAAATACAGATTTCAAACTGGATTTCTGGTTCCAAAGCTGGGAGTGCGGGTGCCAATAGAAGTGTCTCATGCTTGTGGTCGCCGCTTGCACCGAATCTGCGTTCCTGCCCCTGTGTTGCAGCGGCGTTGTCCGGCTCGCCCGCGTTTTGTGCGGGGTCATGGCGCGGTATCCAGATCCAGACGGCTGATGCAGTTTTCAAGGTGCATAGTATGAAGAATTGCAGGCCGGTGGTCCGGCTGCAAATTCTCTCGGAATATAAAGAAAACCGCCCCGCAAGGGACCAAAGGATTTTGTCGGGGATAAGCGGCGGCAAAATGGTTCGGCGTAGCTGCGGGGCGGCAGGAAAGAATTACTCGGCTTTATTTAGATGAAGCGGATTGGTTTGTAATAAATGGTAGCATAAGGATAGCATACCGTCAAGTAAAAGCTGAATAATTTGGATGAAATATCAAAAAATTAAAGTGGATTTTGTAAACAGTGCAAAAAGTCTGCTGTGTTTTCAAGCAGCAAGTGCCAGTGAAAAACAGGGTGTTCTGGGCAGACTTGCCATTACCATTGGCGTTCCGGCCTCATTTCATTTGGGAGGCTGCAATGGACGCGCTCCATAAGAATCATTAAAACTTTCAGGAAATTTAGACATGGCAGACCGCAGTCTTAAGCTCATCCCCCTGTGTGCCCCGCCCTGTGCGACCAGAGCGGGGCACCGAATCAAGGAGGCTGCGGACATAGATGTCTGCTATGGAAATCTATGTCCGGGCAAACTTCAGGCATAGACCGGAATGGCATTTATAATCACTTCTGAAGGAAGCGCATCAGGGCTTCCGCCGATGCCTTTGCCCCGCCCAGGCTCCGCATATCCTCGCTGAAGGCGTGGGCCGTCTCCTTATAAGAAGGTTCGGTCAGCAGCTTGACAATAGCTGCTTTCAGCCCCTCGCTGGTGATGGCGTTTTTATCCAGAAAAGCGCAGCCAAGGCCCAGCTTTTCGATTTGGCGGGCGGTGATGGCCTGCTCCTCCATCTGAGGGATAGCGATCATGGGCACGCCATAGTAAATGGCCTCGCCGGTGCCGCCCATGCCGGCGTGGGTGATGAACACCGATGCCTGGGACAGGATATCCAGCTGGGGCACCATCTGGCCGACTTCCACGTTGGCGGGGATGTCCTTCAGGCTGGCGGGGTCGATGGAGCCGAGCGCGGCAAAGACGTTGATGTCCAGGTCCCGCACTGCGTCAAACAGGATGGGGTAATACTCGGGCCAGTTGTTGAAGGCAGTGCCAAGAGAGGAATACAGCAGCGGTTTGCCGTTGTCGGGGGCTTTCCAGCTGCCGAAGGCGGTCCGCTTGCCGATCTGTACCCCGGTGAACACGAAACTGTTATCGAAAGTCTCGTAATTGGGGACCAGCTTTTTCTGCATCATGACCAGGTTGAAGTCCCCGTGACCGTCGAAGATCTCCTTGACAGTCAGTAGGCGACAGCCGTATTTTTCGGCATAGGTCTGGGCCAACTGCGCCGCAGCCTTGCGCAGAGGGTGATCCGGCGGGCAGTTCTCGAACCCGGCGGCCACCGAGTAGCTGTCGTTGGATGGGTAGCTGGTGTAGAGCATGACGTTGGGCACCTTGAGGTTGTCCGCCGCGATGGTGCCGGCAATGCCCGCAAAGTCGTGGACGATGGCGTCGGGTTTGTCATTTTTCAGGGTGTCCAGCACGGTGTCGATGTAGGCCCCGGCCTCGTTCAGAAAGAGAAAGGGCACCGCGGCGGCCACGCCGCCATCATCCTCTTTCTTCTCGCCGTCCACGTTGTGCTTGTCGTTCTCCGCCATCCAGGAGGGAACGGGGATAAATTTTGCCCCGGTAGGCTCGATGATAGTGCGGAAGGCTTCAGTGGTGAAATAAGTCACCCGGACGCCTTTCTTCACCAGTTCGGTGACGAGGGCCAGGGTGGGGTTGATGTGCCCGAAGGCTCCAAGGGATACAAACGCGATGTGCATAACAAGATCCTTTCGATGAAAAACAGCCATACAGGCAGCGCGGAGCATGCCCGCACGGCTGCGGGGTAAATAGGTGGTGGCTTATTCTGTCAGGCCGTTATTGGTGATCACTTTTTGATACCAGTAGAAACTGTCCTTTTTCACTCGGGCGCACTGCTTGGGATCGGTCTCAGTGCGGTCCACATAGACTAAGCCGTACCGTTTGGCAAAGCCCTGGTGGCTGGACACCACATCCACAAAGCTCCAGGGGCAGTAGCCAAAGACCGGCAGTCCTTCGTCAATCATGATGGCCAGCTGCTCGATGTGTTCCTTGAGGTACTCGATGCGGTAGGGATCATGGATTTGACCGTCCGGGCCCAATGTTTCGCTGTAGGCCATGCCGTTTTCGGTGACGATCATGGGCAGGCGGTAGCGATTATAGACCTTGCGCATCCCAATATGCAGGCCTATCGGGTCGATGCCCTTGTCCATCCACTCGGTTTTGCGCAGGTGGGGATTATCACAGGTGTCGAAGGCGTCCGACACCCAGAAGGGCGGCTGGTCGTAGTTGACGGGACCCTCCTTGGCTTTGACGCAAATGCTGAAATAGTAGTTGATGCCGATGAAGTCGGGGGTCGAGGCTTTCAGCACGGCTGCATCTTCGGGCAGCGTCTGGGGGTAAAGTCCATGACTCTTTAAGTAGCTGGCCACATAGGGCGGATATTCGCCCCGGACACTCAGGTCGAGCAGGTAGAACTCCATCAGCTCCTCGGCGTTTTCAGCAGCCAGAACATCCTCGCTGCGGCTGGACTGAGGATAGACCACCTGGATAGCACACACCGGGCCGATTTGGGCTTCCGGGTCGATCTGCCGCAGCAGCGAAATAGCCCGGTGCTCGGCCAGCGAGACATGGTAGCTCATCTGGTAGATGTTCTGCAAGTTCTTCTGCTTGTCCTGCTCAAAGTTGCCGTTCATGATGCCGGCGGCGGTGGCGATGAGCTGTTCGTTCACCGTGACCCACCGCTTGACGCGGCCCTTGAAGTGGGTAAAGCAGACCTCGGCGTATTTCAGATAGGCGTCGATCATCTTGCGGTCGAGCCAGCCGCCGAAGGCGTCCACCAGCGCCTGCGGACACTCGAAGTGATAGAGGGTAACGAGCGGTTCGATGCCTTTTTCCAACAGATAGTCGATGAGCCTGTCGTAAAAGGCCAGCCCCTCGGGGTTGGGGGTGCAGGTGGCGTCCGGCATGATGCGGCTCCAGGCAAAACCCATCCGGTAGACCTTCAGGCCCAGCTCGGCCATCAGGTCCACGTCCTCTTTCCAGTGGTGGTAATGGTCGGCAGCCACTTTGTTGTCGGCGACGCCGGGCCGGCGTGTGCCCAGGTCTGTGGTAGCCACCCCCTTGCCGCCTTCGTTATAGCCGCCTTCCACCTGGAACGCACTGGTAGACGCGCCCCAGAGGAAATTGGTGGGGAAAATCATTTGTTTCATCAAGTCGATAACACCAGCCTTTTTGATTTTATTGTATCACGCAGTTAAACGCTCTCCAAATCTTTTTTGGAAAAGCCAAACAGATAAGTCAGAACAGCTGCCACAATCAGGGAAGCAAAGGAGGCTACCACGCCAACCACAATGTTGGCATTGGTACCACCCACATAGCCCAGCAGAGACAGGAAGTTGGCGGAGGTCATTGCATATCCCTTGAGGTCGAACATACCTGCGATGGCGCCGCCCACAAAACCGCCAATGGCCATCGTTGCAAAGCAGCGGGTAAAACGGAAGCAGATGCCATACAGAGTGGGTTCGGTAACGCCGCCCAAAATGCCGGAAGCGAAAGCAGCGAACGAGGTACTGCGGTCATCCTTGTTTTTCAGACGGAGCGCTGCGCCCAGTGCCACACCAAAGCAGGCCCAAGTCGCAAAGTTGCCCGCATTCATGGGGCCGCTGCCGATGCCGGTCTCGAAGAAATCGGCCATCATGGGCATCATCAGAGCCAGGTGCATACCGCTCATAACCAGGAACTCCCACAGAGCGGCGATGACAGCCACGCCGAACCAGCCGGTGGTCATGCCAAACCAGGCAAGACCGCCACTGATGGCATTACCTACAATGGTACCCAGAGGCGCCAGCAGGCAGAGGATAAAGGGCATGGAAATAATCAGGCTGAGGAACGGAGTGAAAACGGTTGTCAGCAGGTCGGGCATAAACTTTTTGACAATTTTGTAAATCAGGCAGAACAGGGGCACCGACAGCATGACAGGCAGAACAGTCTGGGCGTAATTTGTCACGGTGGCAGGGATGCCAAAGACCGTGAACGGCTGTCCGTTGGTGGCAAAAGCTGCGAAATCCGGCACCATTAGAACACTGCCGATAAAAGACCCCAGCATACCGTTGACACCCAGCTGTTTTGCGGCATTATAGCCCACCAAAATGGGCATAAAGTAGAAAGCCGCATCGTACAGGAAATCAAACAGGATATATAAGTTACTTTCCAGGGTGTACA
>DSTMR04002__coassemble_577_pt1 | contig 111243 bp, 117 predicted proteins | sample DSTMR04002__metabat2_low_PE_045 | metagenome-assembled genome bin DSTMR04002 | reverse complement strand
ATCGCAGCACACTTGCCGGTCGTACTTGTTGGGGAGTGCCTTCCCCAAACCCTGCGGCGGTGCAGCCGGAAGAATCCAAAGAAACCACGCAGGGGTTTCGTGGCACACGACTTTGCTGGCAAAGTCTAGGTGTGTTATGCCATGCCCGCTAAGGCGGGCAAAAGCCGATTTGCGCAAAGCGCACACTTCTTGGCCAAATAGCCGGCTTGCGGCTATTATAACCTTTGCGAAGTCGAAGGCAACGAGAGCCGGTTCTACGCTTCCTGTTCCAGCGATTGCAAACCAGCCTTTTTGCCCTCTGTGGAGCAAAGGTATATCACTCTTGTTTTTCGCTCCGATATTTCGTCATATTTGGCATTTTGCTGAAATTTCCAATCTGTTCTATTGCACCTCGCCAAAATTGCTTTGCTGTCGTAAAAAGTCGTTGACATTCTGTGCGAACCCATGATATACTCGCCAGACAATTGAATATAGAAAAATAAGTCATATAGATATTTTGGCTCGATTCTCAAAGCATTCAGAGCAATCGGAGCAGTTTTAGAACAAATTGAATCGCTGCATAACACGGAACTGGAGGCCTCCCGAGAAGGGAGAGCTTTTCCGGTCTGTTTGTGTAGCGATTTTTTGGTTCCGTAGCTCTGTTTGCACTTTGAGAACCGAACGACCGTCTGCATGGAATACCCGGCCAGGACCTCTCTCAGAACGACCAGGGGGAGCGAGCCGGACAACGCCGCCGGAAGGGGGCAGGAAGCTCATGCAGGGAGAGCGGCAAGACTTTCACTTTTTACAGAATCGTATGATCTGTACCGCCGGTATCTGAAATTTCGGTAGCCGCTACCGAAAATGCCGCTCAACAGAATATTGACCAATAGGACCTCTCGTTGCGCTACGGGAGGGCCTTGTTTTGTCCAAGAGCGTGGAAATCAGAGCCTTTTGAGACAAATTTCCAACCTCTTGGACATACGGGAAAGTTCTGGATTTTCTGCTATACTGTCTCCAATGTAAAACTGAATGACCGTCCTCACTGCCTAAACCGCCACGACCTCCAGCCGGAGCGAGCGCCCGAAAGGGATGGCACAGCACCCTCAGAGATGAGTGGTTGCCTGCCAGAAGCGATGAGGGAAACCGGCAAATGATCTGTCCCGGTATACGGCAAGACGCCCGATAGCACCAACTGCAAAGAAAGAGGTGTCAATGAAATACGAAAAGCCCCGCAACCCTGCATGGCCTGATTGGTACGATGGCAAGAAGATCAATGAGGTCCAGTTCTGCTACGACTTTTTGAAATTCCATCCACTCAAGTGCATCGACGGCCAATTCTACATGCCGGACGGTCCTGTAGAGAACGAAGCCGAAATCAAACAAAAGGTCCTGTTGGAGATCGAAAGCTATGTGACCAGCGGGCTTTCTAAAAAGGTGAGCAGCATCCTGGACAGCCTGCGGCTGCTGGCCTATGCCGCTCCTATGGAAATTGAGGCCGACCGTATCCACCTGCAAAACGGAGTCTATCATCTGGCCGATGGAACCTTTCAGGAGAACAAGATGTTTTGCCGCAACCGTCTGCCGGTGGCCTATAACGCCCAGGCCGCTGCTCCCCGGCGCTGGCTGACATTTCTCGGCGAACTGCTCGACGCCGAGGACATCCCTACCCTGCAGGAGTACCTGGGCTACTGTCTCATCCCCAGCACCAAAGGTCAGCGGATGATGCTCATCATCGGCAAAGGCGGGGAGGGCAAGTCTCGCATTGGTCTGGTGCTCAAAAAGTTGATGGGCGACGCTGTCAGCAATGGCAGTATCCAGAAAATTGAAACCAGCCGTTTCGCCCGCGCCGACCTGGAATACCGCCTGCTGATGGTAGACGACGACATGGACATGAACGCACTTCCCACGACCAATTACCTTAAGTCCATCGTGACCGCTGAGGCCAAGATGGACGTAGAGCGCAAGGGCATCCAAAGCTATCAGAGTGATCTTTATGCCCGCTTCCTCGGCTTCGGCAACGGCGCGTTGACTTCCCTGTACGACCACTCGGACGGCTTCTGGCGGCGGCAGCTCATCATGACCACTAAAGAACGTCCAGCCGACCGGGAGGACGACCCTTTTCTGGTCGAAAAGCTCTGTGAGGAACTGGAAGGCATCCTTCTCTGGTGCCTGGAGGGATTGACCCGGCTGCTGCGGAACAACTACAAGTTTACGGTCAGCGCCCGCGCTGCCGGCAATCTGGACACCGTCAAACGCAGCAGCAACAATGTCCTGGATTTTCTGGAATCGGAGGGTTACTTCCGCTTCAAAGCCGACGCTGAGGTCAGCTCCAAGTGCCTCTATGAAGTCTACAAGGTCTGGTGCGACGACAACGCCTGCCGCCCGGTGTCACCCAACCGGCTCAGCACCGAGCTGAACCAGCAAAGCCTCCGTTATAACCTGGAAGCCACCAACAACATTTATTTGCCAGGCGGCCGCCGGGTGCGCGGGTTTGTCGGCATTGAGGCGCTCATTCACCCCTGCTAGTAATAAAATTTTTTTACAAGCTGGTGCCGTGCAGCCTGTACGTACTGTACGCTGTACGGCAGCCAAGAAAGCCGTTTTTGAAAATAACGTATCATCAATTAAACTTCAAAAATCGTACAACGTACAGTTCGTACAGCCCGATGTTCACTGTACGCGAATTTTTGAATCAGCACACAACACATAAAAGAATTGAGGTGAAATTTTATGAAGCACATTTTCCCCAACATGACACGGAGGACACTATTTGACCAGAAAGAAGGATATCGAAAAAGAATATGGCCTGCCTGCAGGTTCCCTCGAATGCCTGGCCCGGACATTTCTGCCCGGGATCCAGGCATTTTTTGAAATCGAGGAAAACCAAAGGGCTTTTGAGGCTTGGCTTGCACGACGCCCGCAGGAGCCAAAAGAAGAAAAGGCTGCCTAGGGTGTATCTGAGAAGTCAAAAATGCTGGAATATTCGCCAAAAAGCGCCAGATGCAAGGCGCATGAGCGCCGCACTCCTTGGTGGAATGCAAGCGAATGCAACGCAGCAGATGGGGCTTTTTGGTAGAATAGAACAGCGTTGGGGAATTTTCAGATACACCCTAAGAAAGTACAAAGGCAGAACATCCTACCGGGCGCTCCGCCTTTTGACTGTTGTATGCCATCGTTGAACTCATCGGCCAAGCCGCCCTCACTCCGCCGCCGCATCCCGCTTTTGCGCCAGCCAGACCGAAAGAGCCGTAAAAGCCGCGGTGTAGAATAGGGCCGACAGCAAAAAGGGCGCCAGGTCCAGCTCCATGGTGGGGTTGTTGGCCCGCATCCCCAGACAGAGCAGCGCGTAAGGAAACAGATACCCCCACCCTTTGGCGGTGCACAAAAGGCCCAGGATGCCCCCTGCCAGGCCGAAGGCCACCGGCGGGGCGAACGTCCGCACCGCCAGACTGACGAACAGCTGCACCGCGCAGACCGATATGCTCCCCACCGCCCCGCAGAACAGCCACCCAGGCAGCTCGGGGGGCAGTGGGCCGGGCAGGCCCACCAGCTTGCCGCTGAGGACGAATAGCCCGCCGATGCACCCCTGGGCCAGCACCGACGTCCCGGCGGCCAGGATCAGCTTGGCCAGGCACAGGTCGGCCAGCGGCACCGGCGCGGTGAAAAAGCTGTTCCAGTTGTGGCCGGCCTGCTCCAGCCGCCACTGCCAGGCGCAGAACACCCCCAGTAAAGCCGGCAGAAAAAACAGGGAGGAAAACAGGGTGTGCTGGCTCCACAGACTGTACCAGGCATTGTCCAGCACCTCGATATTACCCAGATAGTTGGCCGTGCCCAGGATGGCAGGCACCACCGGGAGCACCACAAAGGCCAGCCATACCGGAGCACGGCGGCATTTGCCCAGTTCCGCCCGCAAACAACGCAGCAGCATGGTCACACCTCCTTTTTCACAAACAGGGCCCGGCCCGCCAGCAGAAAGGCTGCGGCCCACACACAGAGAAGAATGAGGTCGGCGGGCGCGGGCCACTTCCAGAAAAAGCGGGTCACACGAGTGGCCTCGTTCCAGTCCATCCGCACCAGGGCCATCAGCCCGTAATAGCCCCAGGGCACAAAGCGGACCAGGGCCGGCGGAAAGAGCATGGACAAGATCCCAAGAAAGCTGCCCGCGACCCCGCATACCAAGGCCACCGCCTGGTTGGCGTAGTACAAAGACAGCCCCTGCTGCAAAGCGTAGACCATCATGGACACCGCCCAGGAGATGAGGGTGAACACCCCAAACCGCACCCAGGGAACCGTCCCGGGAAAATGGAGGGCCATCCCCATGGCTGCAAAAATGCCGGTGCGGACCACCAACAGAGCGGCCAGCACCAGAGCGCCCCAGGCCAGCTTGGCGGCATACAGCCTGCCCGGGGCTGCCATGGTCTCCAGCAGCTTCCAGGTGCCGCCCTTGTGCTCCAGTTCGCAGCTGCGGCTGGCCAGCACCGCCACGCTGAGGGGCAGGATGATGGCGTCGATGAGGGCCAGATTGTAGAGCAGCAGCATCCACCCCCAGGCCAGGTCCTCCGCATCCTGCCGGGTGAGAAAGGCCCCGAACCAGAACAGTTCTACCCCCAGCACCGCTGCGCAGACCAGGACGATGTGCCGCCGGCGGCACTTGAAACATTCCAGTTTCAGCAGGTTCATAGGCTCGCCGCCTTTCCGGTCAGTTCCAAAAAGATGTCCTCCAGACTTTTCTGCCGCTCCTCCAGCCGGAGGATGCCCAGCCGGTTTTCGGCCAAAAAGCCGGTCAGCCGGGCCGTCTCCCCGTCAGGCAGGATGGGCAGGATCAGATAGCCGTCCTCCTCCTGACAGGGCAGGCCCCGGTCCCGCAGCAAAGCCTGCGCCACCGGGTCATTGGTGGTGCGCAGGGCCAGATGGTGGGTGCTGCGGCTGTGCAGGGTCTCCAGGGTGTCCTGAAACACCAGCTCCCCCTCCCGGATGATACCCACATGGTCGGCCATCTGGTCGATCTCGCTCAGCAGGTGGCTGGACACCACCACCGTCATCCCGAACCGCCGGGGCAGGTCGCAGATCAGCTCCCGCATCTCCTGGATACCTGCCGGGTCCAGGCCATTGGTGGGCTCATCCAGGATCAATACTTTGGGGTAGCCCAGCAGGGCGGCGGCGATGCCCAGCCGCTGCTTCATGCCCAGAGAATAATGGCCGGCCAACTTATCCCGCTGGCCGTCCAAGCGGACGATCTGCAGCACCTCCCGAATGTTCTTCTCCGGCACGCCCCGCAGGGACTGCACCACCCGCAGGTTTTCCTCCCCGGTCAGGTGGCCATAATAGCTGGGGCTTTCGATCAGGCTGCCCACCTGCCGGAGGATGTCCAGGCGGTTGGCGCTGTCCATCGTTTTGCCCAGTACCTGGATGCTGCCCGCGGTGGGGTGCACCAGACCCAGGATCATTTTCAGGGTGGTGGATTTGCCCGCCCCGTTGGGCCCCAAAAAGCCATAGACACAGCCCTCCGGCACCCGCAGATCCAGGTGGGACACCCGCATGGCGTCCCCGTACCGCTTGCACAGGCCGTGTGTCTCAATGATCTCCATAGCAAGACCTCCTTCATGGCACCATCTTACCACTGCCGCCTTACCTGCCCATGAAGACTACCTTACGTTTACCTTGATTTTGAGCCCGGCCGCTGGACGAAGGGCCGGCTCCTTTTTATAATGGAAGCAGTCGGGAAAGGAGGCTGTGCCATGGCCTACCGTATTTTGATCGTGGATGACGAGCCTGCATTGCAGCAGCTGGTGGGGGAGATTTTGTCCGGCGCAGGCTATGAGACGGACAGCGCCCTGTCCTGCGCCCAGGCGATGGAGCGGCTGCAGGCAGCCCCGCCCGACGCGGTGCTGCTGGATGTGATGCTGCCGGACGGGGACGGCTTTTCCCTGCTGGGAAAAATGCAGGCGGTCCGGGATCTGCCGGTGCTGTTTCTTTCCGCCCGGGATGAGGATGAGGACCGGCTGAAGGGGCTGGGCCTGGGAGCGGACGACTACATCACCAAGCCTTTTCTGCCCCAGGAGCTGCTGCTGCGGCTGCGCTCGGTGCTGCGGCGGGTCTACCGGGAACAGCTCCAGGTCTCCCGTCTAGGCGATACGGAGATCGACTGGGGCAAGGGAACCGTCCGCCGGGGCGGCGCTCAGACCGCCCTGACAGCCAAGGAGTTCACCCTTCTGAAAACGCTGTGGGATGCCCGGGGCAACATCGTCACCACAGACGCCTTGTGCGAGGCCCTTTGGGACGGGCCGCTGGTGGGCTATGAGAACACGCTGATGGTGCACATCCGCCGCCTGCGGGAAAAGGTGGAGGCAGACCCCTCCCACCCACGCTATCTGCTGACGGTGCGGGGATTGGGCTACCGCCTGAAACGGGAGGGAGAGAGATGAATCTGCGCAGCTTTTTGAAAGGGACCCTGCTGATGACCGTCTCGGCGGCTCTCATCGCCCTGGTGACGGTAGTGGGATTTCTGGCCTTTATTTACTACAATAGCAGCGGGGGCCGGGATTGGGGCGTTCCCATTCAGCAGGTGTCGGATGCACTGGACCGGGACGGGACAGAGTACCGGTTCAAGGGTGAGGAACTGTTGGAAACAGGCTGCTGGGCCATGCTGCTGGACCAGCAGGGGCAGGTGGTCTGGTCTTTCCGCAAACCGCAGGAGGTGCCGGAACAATACACAGTTGCCGATGTGGCCGCCTTTACCCGCTGGTATCTTCAGGATTACCCGGTGCAGTGCTGGGTGCGGGAGGACGGGCTGCTGGTGGTGGGCTCCCCCAAGGGCAGCCTCTGGAAGCACGATATCGCTATGGACATCCGAACCCTGCTGCAAACGCCTTTTTGGTTTGGAGGCATCTTTCTGCTGGCGCTGGGGTGTGTGCTGGGGCTGTCCTATCGGGCAGCACGGTACTGGTTCCGGCAGGCCCAGCAGGCGCGGGACGCCGCCCGTTCCGAGTGGATCAACGGCGTCTCCCACGACATCCGCACCCCTCTATCGGTGGTGATGGGGTACGCTGCGCAGCTGGAGGAAGCGCCGGATCTCTCCCCCACCCGCCAAAAACAGGCGGCCATCATCCGCACCCAGAGCCAGGCCATCCGGGACCTGGTCAACGACCTGAACCTGACCATGCGGCTGGACTGCGCCATGCAGCCCCTGCGCAAAGAGACGGTCCACCCCGACAGCTTTTTGCGGCAGACTGCCGCAGATTTCCTCAACGGAGGCATGGCAGAGGGTTTCCCCCTGGAAATGGACCTTCCCGCCAAGCCCCTGCCCGCCGTCGAGGCGGACCCCTTCCTGCTGCGGCGAGCGGTGAACAATCTGCTCACCAACTGCGTGCGCCATAACGCCCCCGGCTGTTCCATCCGGCTGGGGGCCCGGGCCCGGCAGGGCGGGCTGGTCCTCTGGGTGGAGGGCGGCACTCCGGCGGCCCCCCCGGCCCCGGCAGGGCCCGACCACCCTCTGGAGCCGGACGGCGGGGCCGCCCACGGCACCGGGCTGCGGCTGGTGGCCCAGATCGCCGCGGCCCACAGCGGGCAGGCCAGCTTCTACGTTGGGCCGCCCTTCCGCTGCGAGCTGTGGCTGCCCCTGGGGCAGATAAAAAGTGGGCCATAAACGCAGAAGCGGGGCGCACTAAATCCTGCGCACAACGGCGTTTTCTGAAAAAAGATGAACAGCAAAAAGGGCAGAGCCCCACTTATGGGAGGCTCTGCCTTTTGTTTGTTTATGCAGTTTCGACCGTCCTTTGCCCGCGACGCAGCACTTCCGACAAAGAAAAAGCGTATCCAAACCCTTCCTCGTAGAGAACTGGGTTCGGATACGCCTTGTTTGGTGGACGGTACAGGACTCGAACCTGTGACCTCCTGCACGTCAAGCAGATGCTCTACCAGCTGAGCTAACCGTCCAAAATATCTTGCGACTTAGACAGTATAGCACATTCTGCGGCAGATTGCAAGGGGTTTTGGAAAATTTTCAGCGCCTGCGCGGGGCGGCCGTTACTGCACCATCTTGCGGGCGGCTTTGTAGATGTCGCCGCAGCCCAGGGTGATCACCAGGTCGCCTTCGCGGGCGTTCTCCTTGACCCAGGCGGCGGCAGCGTCCAGACTGTCCACCGTCACGGCGCCGGGGATCCTGGCGGCCAGCTTCTCGCTGGTGATGGTGGGGTCGTTGGGCTCGCGACTGCCCAGGATGGGGGTCAGGACGGCGACGTCCGCCAGCTTGAGCACGTCGGCAAAATCATCCAGCAGCATCTTGGTGCGGCTGTATGTAAACGGCTGATGCACGGCGATCAGGCGCTTGTAGCCCAGCTCTTTGGCGGTGGTCAGGGTGGCACGCATCTCGGTGGGGTGATGGGCATAGTCGTCCACCACTACGGCGCCGTTGCACTCACCGTAGACCTCAAAGCGGCGGCACACGCCCTTAAACTCGGCCAGGGCGGCGGCGCACTGCTCCACCGTCAGGCCCATGGTGCGGCAGACGCCGCACATCGCCAGGGCGTTGTAAATGTTGTGGTAGCCCGGCACCGCCAGCTTGATGTGGCCCGAAAGGCCGGTGACGTCCCACTCCTTCAGGTCGAACTCATAGAAACCGGGGCGGTATTCGCTGATGTTCACGGCCTGGTAGTCGCCGTTCTGGATGCCAAAGGTGCGCACGCGGCGCTGGATGGTGAACATCACGTCCATGGTGTTGCGGTCGTCGGCGTTGGCAAAGATCATGAACTGGGTCATCAGCGAGAAGCGCTTGAAGGCAAACTTCAACTCGCCCATGCTGCCGTAGTAGTCCAGATGGTCGTTGTCGATGTTCAGCACCACCGACAGGTACGGGGTCAGCTTGAGGAAGGTCTCAGCGTACTCGCAGGCCTCCACCACGATGTCGTCCCCCATGCCCGCCTTGCCGTAGCCGTTGATGAGGGGCAGCTTGCCGCCGATGACGGCGCTGGGGTCCCGGCCGGCCAGCTCGAGGGCGGTGGTGATCATGGCGGTGGTGGTGGTCTTGCCGTGGGTGCCCGCCACGCAGATACTGCTCTTGTACAGGCGGCTGACGTAGCCCAGCAGGACGCTGCGCTCCACGGTGGGGATGCCGTAGCTCTCGGCGGCGGCCAGCTCGACGTTATCCTTGGGGATGGCGGCCGAGTACACCACCATGTCCGCCCCCACGATGTTGTTGGCGTCGTGGCCCAGGGTCACGCGGATGCCCATGGCCCGCTCGGCCTGGATGATGCTGCCATCCAGCACGTCGCTGCCGGAGATCTGGTACCCCTTGGCTGCCAGGATCTGGATCAGCGGGAACATCCCGCTGCCGCCGCAGCCAATGAAGTGGAGCTTGGTGACATGATCCAGCAGATGCTGGTCATAATTGCTGAACATACTCATATAGGCTTTACCTCCCAAATAGAACGGCCTGGCCGGCCGGTAAGCGTCCGCCCGCAGGGACGCATTCTTTCATTGTTACCACTTATTATAGTATTTTTAGCCGGTGAAATAAACAGTTCCCCTGCATTTTCGAGAAAAAGCCGGAAATCGGGCCTGTTTTTTGTAGGATACTACAAAACCTCACTTCCCCTTCCGGGCCAGGATCTCGTCCAGGATGGCCCCGGCCACGTCGTCCTTGCTCATCAGGGGCAGCTGGCGGACGCCGCCGTCCGGCGTCAGGAAGGTGACGACGTTGGTGTCCACCCCAAAGCCCGCGCCGGGGTCCTTGAGGTTGTTGGCGACGATCATGTCCAGATTCTTGCGGCGGAGCTTGTCGGCCGAGTGAGCCACCATGTCCCGCGTCTCCATCGAGAAACCGCAGAGGAACTGGTGGGTCTTGGCCGGGCCGATGGTGCCCAGAATGTCGGCGGTGCGGGTCAGCGGGATGCTCATTTCCCCCTCCGACTTTTTGATCTTGTCGGCGGCCACGGTAGCGGGGCGGTAGTCGGCCACCGCCGCGGCCATGACCAGAATGTCCGTGTCCGCAAAGCAGCCGGTGACCGCCTCGAACATATCCTGCGCCGACACCACCGGCACATCCCGCACAAAGCGCAGGGGCTCCAGAGCGGTGGGCCCGTGGATGAGGGTGACGTCCGCCCCCCGCAGGGCGGCGGCGTGGGCCACCGCATAGCCCATCTTGCCGGTGGAGTGGTTGGTCAGGCAGCGGACCGGGTCGATGGCCTCCTGGGTGGGGCCGGCCGTGACGGCCACCCGCAGCCCCGCCAGATCCTTGGGGGCCAGGGCGCGGGCGACGTAGTCCAGCAGCACCTCGTCGGCGGGCAGGCGGCCCTTGCCCACATCGTGGCAGGCCAGCTGCCCACTCTCGGATGGGATGATGGTAAAGCCGTACTTTTCAAGCGTGCGGATGTTGTCCTGGGTGATGGGGTTTTCCAGCATGCCGGTGTTCATGGCGGGCGACACCAGTTTCGGGCACCGCGCCGCCAGCACGGTGGTGGTGAGCATATCGTCGGCGATGCCGTGGGCCATCTTGGCGATGACGTTGGCGGTGGCCGGGGCCACCAGGATGACGTCTGCCTTTTTGGCCAGCTCGATGTGGGTCACTTCAAACTTGAAGTCCCGGTCGAAGGTATCCACCATGCACTTGTGGCCGGTCAGGGTCTCGAAGGTGATGGGCGTGATGAACTGGGTGGCGTTGCGGGTCATGATGACCTCGACGTCGGCCCCCCGTTTTTTCAGCGCGCTGGCCACCCCGGCCATTTTATAAGCGGCAATGCCGCCGGTCACGCCCAGCAGGACGCATTTGCCTTTCAGCTCCATATCCATACAAGAAACCTCCCCGTATCTGTGTAAGGATAGTATAAACCAAACCCGAACGCTTGACAAGCGGGCGGGGAGTTTCCAACCAGTTTGGGCCCTCTCAGTCATTTGCTCCCCTCTCAGGCGCTTCGCGCCATTCCCTCTTGCGCTTAGCCGATTTTTGCAGCGCGCCGCGGCGGGCGCTTGCAAAAACCGGAGCGCTGCGCCACTCACAGCTCCCTGTTTCTGCCACTGGCAGCGGTCGCTGTTCGTGCCCCCGGAGGGAGAGCCATATTTGCCCTCTCAGTCTCGCTTCGCTCGGCTCCCCTCTCCGTCACAGCGCAAAGCGCTGTGCCACCTCCCCCGCGGGGGGAGCCAAGAGCGCGCACGTCAGTGTCGGCCAAGTTTATGGTAAGGCAAGGCCGCAAAAAAGTTCGCCTTACCACAAAGTTTCTCTCTATTTACGGACGTACACTTGGCTCTCCCTGCGGGAGAGCTGGCACAGCGCTTTGCGCTGTGACGGAGAGGGGAGAAAAAAGGCACGCCCGCAAAAACCGGCTAAGCCCAAAAAGAAAAGCGCCCGTTTCCGGGCGCTGTGCGCGTTTGCATTTTTTGCCAAAAAGGATATTCAGAAGGTCAGCTCCGCTTTGGGGTCGCGGGTCATCAGGCGGCGCACCGCATCGGCCGGGCTCATGCCCTGGTTGACGACGGCGTTCACCGTCTGGACGATGGGCATATCCACCTGGTAACGCTCGCTCAGCTCGATGGCGGCGGGCAGGGCGTTCATGCCCTCCACCACCATCCCCACTTCCTTGACCGCCTCGGCGGGGGTGCGGCCCTGGCCGATCAGCTGGCCGGCACGGTTGTTGCGGCTGTGCTGGCTGGTGGCGGTGACGATCAGGTCGCCGATGCCCGCCAGGCCCGCAAAGGTATGGATGTTGCAGCCCATGGCCGAGCCCAGCCGGGTGATCTCGGCGATGCCGCGGGTGATGAGGGCCGCGCGGGCGTTGTCGCCGTAGCCCAGGCCGGTGGAGATGCCCACCCCCAGGGCGATGACGTTCTTCATGGCGCCGCTCAGCTCCACGCCCTTGATGTCGGGGTTGGTGTACACCCGCATACAGTTGTTGGTAAAGGCTTCCTGGACGATCTCGGCGGCCACCGCATCGGGCGAAGCCGACACGATGGTGGTGGGCAGGTCGAGGGCCACTTCCTCGGCGTGGGTGGGGCCGGACAGGGCCACCAGCCGGATGCCCCGGGGGCCGTCTGCCTTGCCCAGCTCGTCGGCCAGGACCTCGGTCATGGTGAACAGGGTGTCCGGCTCGATGCCCTTGGCCACGTCCACGATCAGCTGGCCGTAGCGGATATGGGGGCGCGCGGCGGCCGCCGTGGACCGGACGAACACCGACGGCACCGCAAACACCAGGATGTCCTGGCCGTTGCACACTTCGGCCAGGTCCTTGGTAAAGCGCAGGCTGTCGGGCAGGACCATGCCCGGCAGGTTGGGGTGAACATGGGTCTGCGCCAGGCTGTCGATCTCTGCGGGGATGGCCGACCACAGCAGCACGTCGCTGCCGTTCACCGCCAGCATCCGCGCCAGGGCGGTCCCCCAGGTGCCTGCGCCCAAAATACCAATCTTTCGTGCCATCATGCAGCCTCCTTGTGCGCTGTAGATAAAGTGCGTTTTGTCTATTGTACCCCAAAAGGGCAGGCCCCGTCAAGCCGCACGGCGGCCGCCGCCCAGCTTCCAGACGGCCCAGGCGATCAGCACCGCGCCGCCCAGGATCACCACCATCCACATCCCGGACGCCCACAAGGGCTGTTCGTATACATAAAAGAATGGATACGGCCCTTTATACACTTTGGCAACGTTGGCGGCCAGCATGATGCCGCCGTAGATCAGGGTGGGGATCATGGCGCAGCCCACAGCCCGCCGGGGCAGGGCCGGGGCCCGCTCCAGCAGGACAAAGGACATGAACGCCGTCACCGGGTTGAGGAAGTGGTTGTACAGCATCGAGCTGGTCAGCAGCATGACGTAATGGCCGTCGGGGCCGTACATGGGGGCCAGCACGAACACCACCGTCAAAAAAGTCAGCATCAGACAGCAGGTCACCGTGTATTTGAGGGTGCGGGCCCAGCCCGGCATCTCGCCGCCGGCCACCAGGGCCCCCAGCTGGCACAGGGCCACCACAAAGCAGACCCCCATGGCAAACAGGTTGGACAGCTCGGTGTAAAACAGGAACATCTGCGCATGGACCCCGCTCCAGCTCAGCGGGATGGCCTTCAGCTCCATCCAGACGATGGCGAGGTTGGCCAGGATGGACAGGACTTTCTGCAGGCGGCTGGTGTGCATGGACCCGCCCCCTTACTTTGCCGTGTTGATAAAGTGCCGGTTATCCACCAAGTACTTGATGCCCGAAATGGCGGTAACTACGGCCACCAGCCAGCACAGCGCGCTGCCGATCATCCCCACGGCCAGCGGGTCGGTGGGGCCGCCCAGGGCCGCGGCAAAGTAATAGAAGATGATGCTCAGCATCTGCAGCACCGTCTTGACTTTGCCCCACATATTGGCCGCGATGACCTTGCCGTCCTTGGCGCCGGCCGCCACCATCCGCAGGCCGGACACGGCGAACTCCCGCGCCAGGATGACGGCCAGCACCACCGGCGAGCACACGCCGTCCCGCATCATGTACAAAAAGGCGACGGTGGTCAACAGCTTGTCGGCCAGGGGGTCAGCAAACTTGCCGAAGTCGGTGACCATGTGCCACTTGCGGGCCAGATAGCCGTCCAGAAAATCGGTAAAGCTGGCCACGGCGAACACCACTCCCGCCGCCAGATACAGCATGGGCTGGTACCCCGCCGTCCCGTACTGGGTCAGGGAGGCAAACACCATAAACACCGGCACCAGCAAGATGCGGGCCAGGGTCAGTTTATTGGGCAGATTCATGGTCGGTCCCTCCTGTCTTGTCCGCGACCCGGCCGTACAGGTCGTACAAGTCGCTCTCCTCGATATTCACATCATAGAACTGGCCGGGATAGAGGGGTTCGTCGCTGGCCACGCAGACCGCCCCGTCGATCTCGGGGGCGTCGGCGGCGGTGCGGCAGATGTACAGCCCGCTCTCGTCGTCCAGGCCATCACAGAGCACGTGCAGGGTCTGGCCCACCTTTTCGGCCTGCTTGCGGGCCATGATGCCGGTCTGGATCTCCATGACGATCTCGGCGCGGCGGTTCTTGGTCTCCTCGTCCAGCTGGCCCTCCATAGCGGCGGCGCGGGTGTTCTCCTCGGCCGAGTAGGCAAAGCAGCCCAGCCGGTCGAACTCCACCTGCTTGACGAACCCGCACAGCTCCTCGAACTGGGCCTCAGTCTCGCCGGGGAAACCCGCGATCAGGGTGGTGCGCAGGGTGATGCCGGGGATGGCAGCCCGCAGCCGCCCGATGACGTCCAGCAGCTCGGCTTTGGTGGAGCGGCGGTTCATATTGTGCAAGATCTCGTCGTTGCAGTGCTGGATGGGCAGGTCCAGATACGGCAGGACCTTGCTGTTGCGCTGCATGGCGGCGATAAAATCGTCGGTGATCCGCTCAGGGTAAGCGTACAGGATGCGGATCCACTCGATCCCCTCGATGGCGTTCAGGCGGTCCAGCAGGGCGCAGATGCTGCCCGGCTTGCCCCAGTCCTCGCCGTAGGCGGTGGGGTCCTGGGCCACCACGATCAGCTCCTTGACCCCTTCGCTGGCCAGCCAGCGGGCCTCGGCCACGCAGTCGTCCATGTCGCGGCTGCGCAGCGGCCCCCGGATCAGGGGGATGGCGCAGTAGTGGCAGCGGTTGTTGCAGCCCTCCGCGATCTTGAGGTAGGCGTAGTGGGCCGGGGTGCCGATGACCCGCTTGCCCCCCAGGGGGAAGTCCCGCTTGGGGCCGTAGGTCTCCAGCTGCTCGCCCCCGGCCACCCGGGCGGCGATCTGGTCGATGATGCCGTTGGAGGCGCAGCCCACCACCGCGTCCACCTCGGGGATCTCGGTGCGGATCTGGCTGCGGTAGCGCTCGGCCAGGCACCCCGTGACCACCACCTTGAGGCTGGGGTTCTGCTGCTTGTAGCTGCAGGCCTCCAGAATGTTCTCGATGGCCTCAGTCTTGGCGCTCTCGATAAAGCCGCAGGTGTTCACCAGCACCATGTCGGCGTCGGCAATGTCGGCCACCGTCTCATGTCCGGCGGCCAGCAGGGTATAGACCATCCCGTCCAGGTCCACCTGGTTTTTGGGACAGCCCAGAGATACACAGGCAATCTTCATGTCTCGCTCGTCTTTCTGTTTGGTTTGCTTATGCTTCGTCCCCGTCGGGGGCGTCCAGCGCCTGCCGGATCACCCGATGGGGGAACCCCCGCCGGGCCAGCGCCGCCGCCACCAGGTCCCGCCGGCCGGCGGCCAGCTTGGCCCGGTACTGCCCTGCCACCAGGGCGCGGGCGGCTTCCAGCTCGGGGTCCTCCCCTTCTTCGCCGGGGGCGTAGGCGGCTTCCAGCGCCGCGTCGATCTCCTGGTCGGTCAGGCCCTTGCCCCGCAGGGCCATGGCCGCCGCCAGACGGCTTTTGCGCGCCCGCTGCAGGCTGCGGGCCTTGGCTTCGGCGTAGCGGGCGTCGTCCACCAGACCCGACGCCACCAGGGCCGCCACCGTCTCCGCGGCGGCCTCGGGGGTAAAGCGTGCGCACAGTTTTTCGTACAGTTCCGCCGAAGGGTAGTCCCGCCCCGTCAGCAGAGCCAGCGCGCGGGCGCGGGCCTCGGCGGGGTCGGCGGAGCGCTCCTGCGGCTGGGCGTCACGGCGGGCCCTGCGCTGCTGCCAGGGCATCGGTTAATCCTCCACCATGATGTCCAGCTCGCTCTCGCTGCTGGGGGCCGGCGCTTTCACCACCGGGCCGGCGGCCTTGGCGCTGTCCTTGTCTTTGGCCTCCTGGGCGTCCTGCGCGGCAACGGCGGCGCTGCCCTTGGCCAGCGCGCCGCGGCGGCCGGTGGAGTAGAGCTTGTCGGCATTGGCCCGGATCTGGCCCTCGATGTCGTTGGCGATCTCGGGGTTATCGGCCAGGAACTGCTTGGCGTTGTCCCGGCCCTGGCCCAGGCGGATGTCCCCATAGTTGAACCAGGCGCCGCTCTTCTGGACGATGCCCAGCTTGACGCCCACGTCCACCAGCTCGCTCATCTTGGAAATGCCCTTGCCGAACATGATGTCGAACTCGGCTTCCCGGAAGGGGGGCGCGACCTTGTTCTTGACCACCTTGGCGCGGGTGTGGTTGCCGATGAACTGCCCGGAGGAATCCTTCAGGCCCTCCACCCGGCGCACGTCGATCCGCACCGAGGCGTAATATTTCAGCGCCCGGCCGCCGGTGGTCACCTCGGGGTTGCCGTACATGACGCCCACCTTTTCGCGCAGCTGGTTGATAAAGACGCAGACGGTGTTGGTCTTGCCGATGACCGAGGTCAGCTTGCGCATGGCCTGGCTCATCAGGCGGGCCTGCAGGCCCACATGGCTGTCGCCCATCTCGCCCTCGATTTCGGCGCGGGGCACCATGGCCGCCACCGAGTCGATGACGATGGCGTCGATGGCGCCCGACCGGACCAGCGCCTCGCAGATCTCCATGGCCTGCTCGCCGGTGTCGGGCTGGCTGACCAGCAGGCTGTTGATGTCCACGCCCAGCGCCGCGGCGTAGTTGGGGTCCAGCGCGTGCTCCACGTCGATGAAGGCCACCTCGCCGCCCTTTTTCTGGGCTTCGGCCAGGATGTGCAGGGCCAGGGTGGTCTTGCCGCTGGACTCAGGGCCGTAGATCTCGATGATGCGGCCGCGGGGCACGCCGCCCACCCCCAGCGCCAGGTCCAGCCCCAGGCTGCCGGTGGAAATGGCCTCCACCTGCAGCGCGGCGCTGTCCCCCAGCTTCATGATGGCCCCCTTGCCGAACTGCTTTTCGATCTGGGCCAGCGCGGTGGTCAGCGCTTCCTTCTTTTCGTCCGCGCCGGTCTTTTTGACGGCGGACTGCATCGCGTTGCTGCTTTGATTTTTTGCCATACCCTGATGCTCCTTTATCCAAACGATTCTTTTCCCTTACAGTATACCACAAATCCCAGGGATTACAACAGTAAGTTGTAGTTTGGGCCGTTTCAGTCCCCGGCAGGCCGCCGCGCCGTGATGCAGCGGTCGTTCCCGCCGTAGTCCTTCCGGCAGGCGATGTCCGCCCAGCCGGCCGCTTCCAGCAGGGCGGCGACCGCCTGCCGCTGCTGCCAGCCGATCTCCAGCACCAGGGCGCCGCCGGGACGCAGGGCCGCCTTGTACCGGCCGGCCAGGGCGCGGTAAAAATCCAGCCCATCGGGGCCAGCCGCCAGGGCCATGGCAGGCTCACGGGCCGTCTCGGGCTGGAGGTGGGTCATCTCCTCCGCGGTCAGGTACGGGGGGTTGGAGACGATCAAGTCCAGCTCCCCTTCCGGCAGGCTCTGCCAGCAGGTGAACAGGTCCCCTTCCACCACTTCCACGGCGGGCGGCGCGGACAGGGACAGGCCCAGCTTTTCATAGAGGGCCGCCTCGTCAAAGGCGTCGGGTTCCAGCAGGTCCTCCATCCCGCCGGGGACGGCTTCCAGCGCCCCCGAAAGGGCGCACCGGGCGTTCAGGCGCAGGTAAGGCAGGGCCTCGGGGCTCTTTTCCAGGCAGGTGACGCGGGCGTCGGGCCGCAGGGCTTTCACCCCCAGGCCCAGGCAGCCGGTGCCGGCGCACAGGTCCAGCACGCGGGGCTTTTCCACCCCATCCAGCATCTGGACGGCGGCTTCGGCCACCACCTCGGTATCGGGGCGGGGGCAGAGCACCCCCGGCCCCACCGCCAGCTCAAAAGTCAAAAAGGGCCACCGCCCGCAGATGTACTGCAGCGGCTCCCGCGCGGCGCGGCGGGCCGTCACCGCTTCCAGGCGGGCGGCCTCCTCCGCCGACAGGGGCCGGTCGGACAGGCGGGCGTCCCGGCCGGCAGCCAGGCGGAACAGCTCCCGCGCATCGAACGCGGCGTCCAGGCAGCCGGCAGCCGCAAGGCGCGCTTCCACCCCGGCCAGGGCCTGCCGGGGGGACAGGCCGGCCGTCACCACCGGCCCTCCTCGGGGCGCTCGGGCAGCACCGGCTTGACCGCCTCGATGGCCACCTCGATCATGCTGTCGTCCGGCTCAAAGACGGTCAGCCGCTGGACCCACAGCCCCGGCTGCCGGACGATGCGGCTGAGCAGGCTGTCCGACCGGCCGCACCACTTGAGGGCCTCGTAGCTGATGCCCATGACCACCGGCAGCAGCAGCAGCTTGAGCAGCACCCGCAGCCCCGTGCTGCTCCAGGGCAGGACGCTGTACAAAAACACGCTGATGATGACCACCAAAATCAGAAAGCTGGTGCCGCACCGGGGGTGGAACCGGGTGTATTTGCGGACGTTTTCCACCGTCAGCTCGTCCCCGGCCTCGTAGCAGGCGATGGTCTTGTGCTCGGCCCCGTGGTAGCGGAACACCCGCTCGATCTCCTTCATCCGGGAGATCAGGTACATATAGCTCAGGAAGATGGCCACTTTCAGCACCCCTTCCAGGATGACCCGGGGCCAGCGCCCCAGCTCGATGAAATGGCCCACCCCCGCCGTCACCAGCGTGGGCAGGATGGTGAACAGCAAAATCGCGCCCAGGCCGCCCACGACGGCCGCGCCGGTGAGCAGGATCTTCTCGGCCTTTTCGCCCAGATGCTCCCCCACCCACTTTTCAAAGGCGGTCTCCTCTTCTTCCTCGTCGTAGTCCTCCCCCATGCTGACCTGGGCCGAGTACATCATGTAGCGGTAGCCCACCACAAGGCTCTCGATCATCGAGACGGCCCCCCGCACGATGGGGATCTTCATCCAGCTTTTGCGGGCGGGGATGGGGTCGAGCTTGGTCTCGATGCTCCCGTCGGGGCGGCGCACCGCGCAGCAGATCTGCTTGGGGCCCCGCATCATGATGCCCTCCATCAGGGCCTGCCCGCCCACGCTGGTCTTGAAACATTCTTTTTTGGTTTGATGGTTCATTGGTCTGTTTTCTCCTGTGTTCTCCCCTGCCGGCACCGCCCTGCCCGGGGAAAAGCCGGGCAGAAGCCGCCGCGGCCTTTTGCGCCGCGGCCCGGAAGGGGTCTGTTACAATTTTTTATACAGCGGCAGCCCCAGCGTGACCACGGTGCCCTTGCCCAGGGTGCTGCGCAGGTCCAGGGTGCCGTCCAGGGCGTTCATGATGGAATCCACCAGCGCCAGCCCGATGCCGCTGCCCCGCACCGCGTTGCTGCCCTTGAAGAACTTGCCCTTGACGCTGCCCAGGTCCTCGGGCGGGATGCCCCGGCCCTGGTCGATGATCTCGACAAAGGCCTTGTACTCCCCTGCCCACAGCTTGACGGTGATCCGCCCGCCGGAGGCCGAATACTTGATGGCGTTGTCCAGCACGTTGATAAAGACCTGCCGCAGCCGGCCGGGGTCGGCGTAGACGGGGATCATCTCCTCCGGCTCGCTGTAGTGGAGGACCAGCCCCTCCTGCATCATACGCGGCTCGCAGAACAGCAGCGCGTCGGTCAGCTCGGCCACCAGGTCGAGGGGGCGGCACTCCATATGGATGCCCCCATTCTGCAGCCGGCTGAAGTCCAGCAGTTCCTCCACCATGCTGTACAGCCGGCCCGTCTCGCTGTGGATGATCTCCAGCCCCTTGCGGTAGTTTGCGTCCTCGGGGTCGTCCAGGGCTTCCAGTGTCTCGACCCACCCCCGGATGGAGGTGAGCGGGGTGCGCAGCTCATGGGACACCGAGGAGATGAACTCGTTTTTCATCTTTTCGGTCTCGGCCAGGCCCTGCGCCATCCGGTTGATGCTGCCCCGCAGCCGGTCCAGCTCGTCCCGGGGCGGGTCGGTCTCGGGCAGGCGGATATCCAGCTCGCCCCGGGCGATGTCGGCGGCGGCCCGCTCCACCTGGCCCAGCGGCACCACGATGCTGCGCACGAAATACAGCCCCGAGGACGCCGCGATGCACAGCGCCACCGCGCCCGCCGCCAGGCCCAGCAGCACCGCGTTGAAGATCTGCCGCCGGATCAGCGCGAGGCTGGTCACCAGCCGCATGGCCGCGATCTCCTCGGCGGCGTAGGGCACCAGGCAGCACACCGCCATGACCGGCTCGCCGGTGGAGGTGGTATAGATGGCGGTGCCGTAGCCGTCCGGGGCGGTCTGGGCCTGCTCAAAGTCGTCGGGGACGATGATGCCCTCGGCGTTGGTGCCGCTGGTGCTGGCGATCACATGGCCGCTGCCGTCCAGCAGCATGAACTCATATTTGTCCTTGTCGGCAAACTGCTCCACCATCCGGCGCAGCGCAAAGCTGCGGCTGGCGGCCGTCCGCTGGGCGGTGCCGCCGCTGTACACCTTCAGCTGCCCGTTGATGGAGGAAAACCGGCGGTACATGCTCTGCTGCACCCCGTCGTAATAGCCCTGGATGGTGCTGTACAGGAACATCCCCTCGATCACCGCCAGCAGCAGCACGATGACCAGCAGGCTGCCCCGCACCCACCGGCGGGTGATGCCGCTGTGCAGCCCTCCGCCGGGGCCGGCCCGCCAGCGGCTTTTGCGTCCTTTGCGCTGTTTCGTCTCCTTCATGGGGCGTCACTCTTCCCATCGGTAGCCGTAGCCCCACACCGTCAGGATATGGGCGGGGTGGGAGGGCTCGTCCTCGATCTTCATCCGCAGGCGGCGGATGTTGACGTCCACGATCTTGACGTCCCCAAAGTAGTTCTCGCCCCAGACGCCCTTCAAAATTTTTTCCCGGCTCAGGGCGGTGCCGGGGCTGCGGAAAAACAGCTCCATGATCTGGAACTCCACCTGGGTCAGCTCGATGGGCTTGCCGGCCTTGAGCAGCAGGCGGCGGTTCTCGTCCAGGATGAACTCCCCGCTCACCAGGGCGGTGGGGGCGTTTTCCCCCTGGCCGCCGCCCCGGCCCACCCGGCGGCAGAGCGCCTCGACCCGGGCCAGCAGCTCGCTGACCGAGAAGGGCTTGGTCATATAGTCGTCGGCGCCGATGGTCAGGCCGCGGATCTTGTCCTGCTCCTGGCCCTTGGCGCTGAGGATGATGATGCCGATCTTCTGATTGGAACGGCGGATGGTCTCGCAGAGGGAGAAGCCGTTCATCCCCGGCAGCATCACATCCAGGATGGCGGCGCTGCAGTCGGGGGCCTGCTCCAGCGAGGTCAGCGCCTCCTCGGCGCTGCCGGCCTCGAGCACCTCCATCCCGTTGCGGCGCAGGTTCAGCGCGATGACTTCGCGGATGCTGGCCTCATCCTCTACCACCAGTACTTTTACCATCGGTTTCCCTCCTTACAAGATATACAGCGAGCGGGACAGCCGGTACAGCTGGTCCATCAGCTGGACGCCGGGCCCGAACTGGGCCTGCACCAGCCGGTTGGACACCACCCCAAGGCGGGTCCAGCCGGACGTCCGGTCGGCGATGCTGGTCACCCGCACCGTCAGATAGAGCTGTTCCCCGTCCTGGCTGCGCAGCTCCACCGAGTCCTCCTCGGGGCCGTCGGTCAGCATCAGCGTCCCATACCATTCCATGGGCAGCTCGAGATAAAACCCCAGCTCCTCGTCCAGCAGGCCAAAGCTCTTGCGGGGCTGGGCGCTGGTGTAGTCCATCCAGAGGATAAAGTCCATCCGGCGGCCCTGGTCCATGTTGATGAGCCCGGCCCCTTCGGGCTGGGTGGGGATCTCCACCACGCCGTCCCGGTCCAGATCGCGGCTGGTCAGGTCAGGCACGTTGCGCAGGGAGGCTTCGTACAAAGCGTCCGCGCCGATCTGACGGGCCGGCTCCATCTGCTGGGTCTTTTCGTTGTAGCGCAGCAGCACCGAGGCCAGGTTCGTGCCCGACACGCCGGTCCAGCCGTCCAGCACCAGGTATTGCCCGCCGTAAGCCCCCATGCCCGCCGCCAGGGAGGCGCACCCGGTAAAGCGGTCGGCGGACAGGCCCATCACCGCCGCCTGCCGGAAGCCCCCCTCCCGGTCGGAGGTGAGCAGCTTGATCTGGGAAGCCCCTTCGGCGTCGGTGTCCATCACCAGCAGATCCTCATAGCCGGTGCCGGTGATGTCCTCGATCAGGTACTGGTCATAGGGCTCGGCCAGGATATCCTCGATCGCCCCGTCCTGGTAGGCGTAGACCGCCAGATAGCTGTCGGCCTGCTGGGCGGTGTACCCCACCAAAATCTGGTTGGCGCCGCCCTCCTGCAGCCGTGCAAACTGGACCGCGTCCACCGTATCGGTCAGACCCTCGACGGCGTCCTGCACCTGCCAGGCACCTTCCCCGTCCTTTTGCAGCACGGCCAGGCAAATGTTGGGCACATCCGCCGCGGTGTACAACACGGCGGCGTCCTGCACGCCGTCCCCGTCAAAATCGCTCATCAGGAAAGGGGAAAGCAGGTCGCCGTTCAGCGGGTAGCGCAACTGGGCGCTCTGGCCCAGCCAGCTGTCCAGTGCGGCCTGGATCTCGCCGTAATCGCCTTCCAGCCGCGGCGCGCGCAGCAGTTCTTCCACCGAGGCCCGCTCTGCGCCCGGCAGCGCGCACCCCGCGCACAGAGCCGCGGCGCACACCGCCGCCGCCAGCCGTACCCAGCCTTTCACCTGCCATCGCCCCCTTCCGTCAGCATTTGCTTTTCTATTGTATCATTGATTTGTGACAAATTCTATAGTAAGGCACAAAAAAGCCCCCGTCCTTGCGGACAGGGGCTTCGGCTTTATCTAATTAGACCAGCTCGAGGATCGCCATCTCGGCGGCATCGCCGCGGCGGACGCCGATCTTCACGATGCGGGTGTAGCCGCCGTTGCGGTCAGCGTACTTGGGGCTGATCTCGTCAAACAGCTTCTTTGCCACATCTTCCTTGGTGATGTAGCCGTAGACCTGACGCTTGGTGTGCAGGTCACCGCTCTTACCCAGGGTGATCATCTTCTCGGCCATAGAACGCACGTCCTTGGCGCGGGTCACAGTGGTCTCGATCTTGCCATTCTCTAACAGGTAGGTGACCATCGCGCGCATCATGGCCTTGCGGCTGTCGGTGGTCCTACCGAGCTTTCTGGTACCGGGCATCCCGTTTCACTCCTTAAACAATTTTAGTTATCATCGTCTGTGCTCAGCTTAAATCCGAGCGAATCCAACTTGGCCATGACCTCTTCCAGGCTCTTGCGGCCCAAGTTGCGGACTTTCATCATCTCGTCCTCGCTCTTGCTGACCAGGTCCTCCACCGTGTTGATGCCCGCACGCTTCAGGCAGTTAAAGCTCCGGACGCTCAGGTCCAGCTCCTCGATGGTCATCTCAAGGGCCTTTTCCTTGTCGTCGGTGGTCTTTTCCACCATGATCTCGGTGCCGGCGGCTTCATCCGACAGGTTCACGAAGAGGTTCAGGTGCTCGGTCAGAACGCGGGCAGCCAGGCTCACAGCCTCCTGCGCGTTGATCGTGCCATCGGTCCAGACCTCCAGAGTCAGCCGGTCGTAGTCGGTGATCTGCCCAACGCGGGTGTTGTCCACGCTGTAGTTCACCTTCAGCACGGGGGTGTAAATGCTGTCGACGGGAAGAGTGTTGATATCGTTCTTCTCGACGATGGTCTGCTTGTTGCGCTCCGCGGGCACATAGCCGCGGCCCTTGTCGAAGGTCAGCTCCATCACGAGCCGTCCGCCCTCGCCCAGGGTGGCGATGTGCCATTCAGGATTCAGGATCTCGATCTCGTCGCCCTGCTTGATGCTGTCGGCAGTGACCTCGCAGGGGCCCACCGCCTCGACGCGCACCGTTTTGGGCCCGTCAGAGTACAGCTTTGCAGCGATACCCTTCAGGTTCAGGACAATTTCGGTAACGTCTTCCTTGACGCCCTCAATGGTGGAGAACTCGTGGACTACGCCGTCGATCTTGACACTGGTCACGGCGACGCCGGGCAGAGACGACAGAAGAACTCTGCGCAGGCTGTTGCCCAGCGTGATGCCGAAACCGCGCTCCAGAGGTTCTGCTACGAATTTACCGTAGCGGCCGTCGGGCGAGAGGCTCGCCGTTTCGATTTTGGGACGTTCAATCTCCATCATATCAATGTCCTCCTTGTAAAACCGATGTCCCCATCGGCCCATATGCAATTCTCAAAAGAATCCGAAAGGCCAGCCCCGCAGGGCCGCGCCCCTCGCATGGGTTTTACTTGGAGTACAGCTCGACGATGAGATGCTCGGCGACCTCGTAGTCGATGTCGCTGCGCTCAGGCAGACGGGTAACGGTGCCCTTCAGGGTGCCGGCCTCGCGCTCCAGCCAGGCGGGCAGAGCCACAACGGGGGCCTCGGGGCCGGTGAGCTTGGCAAACTTAGCCGAAGAACGGCTGGACTCGCGGACTTCCACCACGTCGCCGGCCTTCACCTGGTAAGAGGGGATGTTGACCTTCTTGCCGTTGACGGTGAAGTGGGCGTGGCTGACCAGCTGGCGGGCGTCGCGGCGGGTCTGGGCGTAGCCCAGGCGGAACACGACGTTGTCCAGGCGGCACTCCATCATCTGGAGCAGGTTCTCACCGGTCTGGCCGGGGCGGGCAGCCGCCTTCTCAAAGGTGTTGCGGAACTGCTTTTCCAGCACGCCGTAGATAAACTTGACCTTCTGCTTCTCCTTCAGCTGCATGGCATACTCGGACTGCTTTTTGCGCATATTGCCATTGGAGTTGCGGGTGGTATTCTTCTTTGCGTAGCCCAAGACTGCAGGAGAAATGCCCAGGGCCTTGCAACGCTTTGCGATAGGCTGCGTATTCTTTGCCATAATTCAGTTTCCTCCTTCAATCAGACACGGCGGCGCTTGGGGGGCCGGCAGCCATTGTGGGGGATGGGGGTCACGTCCTTGATCATGGTGACCTCCAGGCCGGTGGCCTGCAGTGCGCGGATAGCGGACTCGCGGCCGGCGCCAGGGCCCTTGACGTAGACTTCGACCGTCTTCATGCCGTGCTCGATTGCGGTCTTGGCAGCAGTCTCAGCTGCGGACTGTGCGGCAAACGGGGTGCTCTTGCGGCTGCCGCGGAAGTTCAGGCTGCCGGAGGAGCACCAGGAAATAGCGTTGCCCTGCAGGTCGGTGATGGTCACCACAGTGTTGTTGAAGGTAGACTGGATATGAGCCTGACCGGCAGCAACGTTCTTGCGCTCTCTGCGCTTGGTACGGACTGCGCCCTTTTTGGCGTTATTAGCATTAGCCATTTCTCAATATCCTCCTTACTTCTTCTTATTGGCGACCGTGCGCTTGGGACCCTTGCAGGTGCGTGCGTTGGTCTTGGTGCGCTGGCCATGGCAGGGCAGGTTCTTGCGATGGCGAATGCCGCGGTAGGACTGGATCTCAACAAGGCGCTTGATGTCCAGAGCGACGTTGCGGCGCAGGTCGCCCTCCACAATGATGTTGGCCTCGTCGATATAGTCACGGATCTTGGCCTCTTCTTCACGGGTCAGGTCCTTGACGCGGGTATCGGGGTTGATGCCAGTGGCTGCCAGGATCTTGTCCGCGGTGGTGCGGCCGATCCCGTAAACGTAGGTGAGACCTATCTCGATCCGCTTCTCGCGGGGCAGGTCAACGCCGGCAATACGTGCCATAATAGTTTCCTCCAAAAATCATCCCATGTCAGTGTCGGGGTCTGCGCCGGGACTCTACGCACTCGACCCCCTAGCGCCGGCTCTCAGCCCTGGCGCTGCTTGTGCTTGGGGTTCTGGCAGATGACCATCACGCGGCCTTTGCGGCGGATGACCTTGCACTTTTCGCAGATGGGCTTCACGGAAGGCTTGACCTTCATGATGTTGAACCTCCTTTTGATTGGTCCCGGCGCTTATTTCGAGCGCCAGGTGATGCGGCCCTTCGTCAGATCGTAGGGCGACATTTCGACTGTGACCTTATCGCCGGGCAGGATGCGGATGAAGTTGGTCCGCAGCTTGCCGGAGATGTGCGCGAGCAGGGTGTGGCCGCTGGGCGTGAGCTTCCCGGTGGCCTTATCCTCGCTCAGCATTTCCACCTTGAAGATGGCGTTGGGCAATGCCTCGCGCACGATGCCTTCGATCTCGATAACGTCTTCTTTCGACAAGCTAATTGCCTCCTTATGGATCTGCTCAGTTTGTCTTGCACGGACGGGCGGCAGTGAGCGCCACATACTTCCCTCTGCGCGGCACGAAATCCGCCAACAGACAGAATGAGCCTGCCTGCCGAGAAAGCATCTGGCCTCCACAGCCATTATTGGATTATACACCTTTTTTGCAGGAAATGCAAGTGGTTTTTTCGTCTTTCCGATAAAAATTTCCGCCCTTTTTAGGGGGCGGAAATCTTTCGTTTTTGTGCACTTCGCCGGTAAGCCGGCCGCCGCCTCACAGGGTGAAGTCCGGGTCCTCCCAGCCGATGGTCATGATCTCGGTGCGGTCCTTCAAAATGGCCACCGAATGCTCAAAGTGGGCGGCCAGGCCGCCGTCCTTGGTCTTGACCGTCCAGCCGTCGGCCAGGGTCTTGACCTTGGGGCCGTACTGGCAGATCATCGGCTCGATGGCGATGGTCATGCCCGGCACAAGGCGGGGCCCGCGGCCGGCGTGGCCGAAGTTGGGCACCTCGGGGTCCTCGTGCAGCTCGCGGCCGGTGCCGTGGCCCACAAATTCGCGCACCACCGAGAAGCCCGCCTCCTCACAGTAGGTCTGCACCGCGCAGCTGATGTCGCCGATGCGGTTGCCGGCCTTTGCCTGGGCGATGCCCAGGTGCAGCGCCTCTTTGGTCACATCCAGCAGGCGCTGGGCTTCCAGGTCGATCTTGCCCACCGGGTAGGTGCAGGCGTTGTCCCCGTTGAAGCCGTCCACCTTGGCGCCGGTGTCGATGCTGACGATGTCGCCCGGGCGGATGACGATGTCGTGGGAGGGGATGCCGTGGATGACGGTGTCGTTCAGGCTGATGCACGCCGTCCCGGGAAAGCCGTACAGCCCCTTGAAATTGGGAGTGCCGCCGTGCTTGACGATGAACTCATAGATGAGCTTGTCCAGCTCCCAGGTGGTCATGCCGGCCTCGATGTGTTCGCCGCCATACTTGAGGGCGGCCGCGCTCAGGGCGTTGGCCCGGCGCATCCCTTCCAGTTCTTTTGCGTTCTTGATCTGGATCAATGCTTGTTACGCCTCCAAAGCCTTCAGGACTTCGACGGTGGTAGCCTCCACGGTCGAGCCGCTCTCCACCACGGCCAGCTTGCCGCGGCTGCGGTAAAACTCGATCAGGGGCTCGGTCTGCGCGTGGTACGCCTTCAGCCGGTCGCGGACGGTGTCGGGCTCGTCGTCCTTGCGGATGACCAGCTTGCCGCCGCAGGCGTCGCAGACCCCTTCCACCTTGCTGGGCTTGGTGCGGACATGGTAGCTCGCGCCGCACTTTTCGCACACGCGGCGGCCGCTCATCCGGTCAAAGATGACGTTCTCGTCCACTGCCAGGTCCAGCACCTTGTCGATGCGGATGCCCATCTTCTCAATGGCCTCGGCCTGGGCGATGGTGCGGGGCACGCCGTCCAGGATGAAGCCCTTTGCGCAGTCCGGCTGGGCCAGCCGCTCTTTCAGGATGCCGATGATGACATCGTCCGGCACAAGGCCGCCGGCGTCCATGTAGCTCTTGGCCTTCAGGCCCATCTCGGTGCCCTCCTTGACGGCGGCGCGCAGGATGTTGCCGGTGGAGATGGCCGGGATGCCCAGCTTGGCGGTGAGGATCTCGGCCTGGGTGCCCTTGCCCGCACCCGGGGCGCCTAACAGGATCAAATTCATTTCCATGCTCCTTTCTTGCCAGTTACCTGTCTTACCATATACACAAAGGCACTGAAAAATCGAGGGTGCCTCTCTTTTCCAGTGCCTTTGACGACGGTGTATATTCTGTTTGGGAAAAACTCCCGTCAGGAAATCATCAGCCCAGGAAACCCTTGTGGTTGCGCATGGTCATATAGCTGTCCAGGCTGCGGGTGGTATCCAGCGCGACGCCAACGACGATCAGCATACTGGTGCCGCCCAGCTGGATGGCCACGCCGGTCACATTGCCCAGGATGATGGGCAGTACAGCCACGAGCGCCAGGAAGATGCCGCCGATCATGGTGATCTTGCTCAGCGTCTTGATGATGAAATCGCTGGTCGGCTTGCCGGGACGGAAGCCGGGGATCGAGCCGTTGTTGCGGCGCAGATTGTTCGCGATCTCGATCGGGTTGTACTGGATAGAAACGTAGAAATAGTTGAACGCAACGATCAGCAGCACATAGATGACAACGTACAGCCACGAGGTGTAGTTGAAGGTGCTGAACAGCGCGTACAGGATGGGGTGGGCCACCGGGTCGACATTGATGAAGCTGCCGATGGTGCCGGGGATGGAGCAGAAGGTGCTGGCGAAGATGATGGGCATGACGCCGCTCATATTCAGCTTCAGGGGCAGATAGCTGTTCTGCCCGCCGATCTGCTTGCGGCCCACCACACGCCGCGCATACTGGATGGTGATGCGGCGCTCGGCGTTGGTCATGATGACGATGAACACCACGACCGCCAGGGCCATGACCACCAGCAGGGGCAGCAGCACATAGTACAGAGGCTGCCCGCTGGATGCGCGGGTGAGCATATCGGCGACCATGGTGGTGACCGACGACCAGTTGGAGACGATGGACGCGAAGATGATGAGGGAGACGCCGTTGCCGATGCCCTTGTCATCGATCTGCTCGCCGCACCAGGTGGTCAGCTGCGCGCCCGCGGTAAAGGTGAGGATCACCACGACCGCAGTAAAGACGCCTGCCGCGCCGGCGGTGTACTTCAAGGCGCCCATATTGCGCACCAGGAAGTAGTAGCCGATGCTCAGCACCAGGGCGATGCCTGCACCCACATAGCGGGTGATCTGCCGGATCTTGTTCTGGCCGTCGGATTCCTTGGCCAGGTTCTCGAGATACGGGATGGCAACCGTCAGCAGCTGCACGATAATAGAGGCATTGATATAGGGTGTGACGCCTAACGCGAAAATCGTGCACCGGGACAGCGCGCCGCCGCTCATCATGTCCAGATAAGTCAGCATACTGCCGTTTGCGAACATCGCCGTGAGCGCGTCGCCCGACACAAAGGGCACCGGGATCGCGCTGCCAAGACGGTAGACGATCAGAATGCCCAGCGTGAAGAGCAGACGGCTCTTCAGTTCAGGGATTTTCCATGCGTTTCGGAAAGTCTGAAACACCTTACATCACCTCAGCCTTCCCGCCTGCCTTCTCGATTTTTTCTTTGGCAGAAGCAGAAAAGGCTGCGGCCTTGACGGTCAGGGCCTTGGTCAGCTCGCCGTTGCCCAGGATCTTGACGCCGTCCAGGGTCTTCTTGACCAGACCCTTGGCCTTCAGAGCCTCGGTGTCCACCACTGCGCCAGCCTCGAACAGCTTCTCCAGGTCAGCCACGTTCACGATGGCATAACGGGTGGCGAAGATGTTGTTGAAGCCGACCTTAGGCAGACGGCGCTGCAGCGGCATCTGGCCGCCTTCGAAACCGGCGCGCTTGACGCCGGAACGGGCCTTCTGGCCCTTGCTGCCGTAGCCGGCAGTCTTGCCATTGCCCGAGCCAATGCCGCGGCCCTTGCGGGTGCGGGGCTTGTTGGCGCCGGGAATCGCGTGTAATTCATGAAGATTCATTGCGTGTACCCCCTGCTGTTACGCTTCGGTGACGCTGAGCATGAAGCCGATCTTGGCGATCTTGCCCTGCGTAGCGGCATTGTCAGGCTGAACGGTGACGTCGCCCGGCTTTTTCAGGCCCAGGGCCTCGGCAGTTGCGATCTGCTTTTTGCCGCGGCCGATCAGGCTCTTCTTCAGCTCGATCTTGAGCATCTTATCTGCCATGGTGTGTTACCTCCCTCAGCCCAGAATTTCTTTCACGGTCTTGCCGCGCTTCTCAGCGACCGACTCGGCGCTGACCAGGCCGCACAGGCCTGCGAAGGTAGCAGACACAACGTTGATGGGGTTGTTGGAACGCATCGACTTTGCACGGATGTCCTTGATGCCGGCTGCCTCGATGACAGCGCGGACAGGGCCGCCGGCGATCATGCCGGTACCAGGGGCAGCCGGCTTGAGCAGGACGGCGCCAGCGCCGTACTTGCCCACGATCTCGTGCGGGATGGTGGTGCCCTTGGTGGCGATCTTGTGCATATTCTTCTTGGCAGCGGCCTCGCCCTTGCGGATGGCCTCGGGCACTTCGCCCGCCTTGCCGATGCCGTAGCCGATGGTGCCCTTGCCGTCGCCGACGACCACCAGAGCCGCAAACTTCATGATGCGGCCGCCCTTGACGGTCTTGGAAACGCGGTTGATGGAGACCACCTTGGTAATCATGCCGTCGTCTTCACGGTTTCTCATAGCCATAACTGTCTTCCTCCTCTCGTTACAGCTTCAGGCCGCCCTCGCGGGCGCCGTCAGCCAGGGCCTTGACACGGCCATGATACACGAAACCGCCGCGGTCGAACACGACCTCAGTGATGCCCTTCTCCAGAGCACGCTCGGCGACCTTTTTGCCAACCTTGGCAGCGGCCTCAACGTTGCCGCCTGCGCCTTCAAAGTCCTTGTCCATGGAGGACGCCGACACCAGAGTCACGCCCTTCTCATCGTCAATGATCTGAGCGTAAATGTGCTTGGCGGAGCGGAAAACATCCAGGCGAGGACGTGCGGCGGTGCCGCTGATCTTGCCGCGAACGCGGCGATGACGACGAAGACGGGCTTCGTTCTTGTCGATCTGCTTAACCATTGTCTTTCACTCCTTACCTTATTTCTTGCCCTTGCCGGCTTTGCCTTCCTTGTGCTTGACGACCTCGCCCTTGTAGCGGATGCCCTTGCCCTTGTACGGCTCGGGCGGCTTCTTGGCGCGGACTTCGGCGGCAAACTGGCCGACCTTCTGCTTGTCGATGCCGGTAATGGTGAAGTTGTTCGGATCCTTCCACTCGATCTTGATGTCGTCGGTGTCCGAAATGATCACCTGGTGCGAGAAGCCCAGGTTCATGACCAGGTTGGAGCCCTGCTTCTGGCAGCGCAGGCCGACGCCCACGATCTCCATATCCTTGGAGTAGCCGTTGACCACGCCGTTGACCATGTTGGCGATGTTGGTGCGGGTCAGGCCGTGCAGGCTCTTGGCCAGGTTCTCGTCATTGGGGCGGGTAACCAAAACTTCATTGCCCTCGACCTTGACGGTCATCAGGGGATGATAGTTGGAATTCAGGCTGCCCTTGGGGCCCTTGACGGCGACGGTGTGTGCTGCCTCATCGACAGTGACAGTGACGCCGGCAGGAATGACGATGGGTTTTCTTCCAATTCTCGACATTGTCTTTTACCCCTTTCTTACCACACGTAGGCCAGAACCTCGCCGCCGACGTGCGCAGCACGGGCGGCCTTATCGGTCATGATGCCCTTGGAGGTGGAAATAATTGCGATGCCCAGGCCCTTCATGACGCGGGGCATATTCTCGAAGTCGGTGTAGATGCGCAGGCCCGGCTTGGAAATGCGCTTCAGCCCGGCCAGGACCGGCTCGCCGTTGGCCTGGTACTTCAGGTTCAGCACGATGGTGCCCTGAACGGTATCGTTCTTGACCTGCATGCTCTTGACGTACCCTTCGTCGACCAGGATCTGGCAGATAGCCTTCTTCATGTTAGAAGCCGGGATCTCCACAGAAGGGTGTTTGGCAGTGCTGGCGTTGCGGATGCGGGTGAGCAGGTCCGCGATAGGATCGGTGATTTGCATGCCACTAACCTCCTTAGATTAGCTTGTTTTGTTTGTGTTTGTCTTTATAATGATACCGCCCCGAAACCTTGGCCCCGGGGCGGGTATCCACTTACCTCAAAGCGACCCGGTCCAATTACCAGGAAGCCTTCTTGACGCCCGGGATCTCGCCCTTGTAGGCCAGCTCACGGAAGCACACACGGCAGATGCCGTACTTGCGCAGCACAGAGTGGGGCCGGCCGCAGATGCGGCAGCGGGTGTATGCGCGGGTGGAGAACTTTGCAGGACGGGCCTGCTTGAGCTTCATAGACAGCTTTGCCATTTTGGTAATCTCCTCCCTTAGTTGTTCTCGAACGGAGCGCCCAGAGCCTTCAGCAACTCCTTGCCCTCTTCGTCGGTCTTGGCGGTGGTAACAAAGCAGACGTCCATGCCGCGGACGGCGTCGACCTTGTCGAAGTCGATCTCGGGGAAGATGATCTGCTCCTTGATGCCGCAGGCAAAGTTGCCGCGGCCGTCGAAAGCGTTGCCGTTGATGCCGCGGAAGTCACGGACACGGGGCAGCGCGACGTTGAAGAAACGGTCGACGAACTCGTACATACGGTCGCCGCGCAGGGTGACCTTGCAGCCAATGGGGGTGCCGGCGCGCAGCTTGAAGTTAGCAACGCTCTTCTTGGCGCGGCAGATGACTGCCTTCTGGCCGGTGATCTGGGCCAGGTCCTTCATGACCGACTCCAGGATCTTCTCGTTCTCCTTGGCCTCGCCGCAGGCGACGTTGATGACCACCTTGTCGAGCTTGGGGATCTGCATGACGCTCTTGTAGCCGAACTTCTTGTTCAGAGCAGGAGCAATCTCATTGATATACTGGTCTTTCAGACGAGCCATTGTTCCTTACTCCTTTCCTTACAGCTCAGCGCCGCACTTCTTGCAGACGCGGACCATCTTGCCGTCCTTTTCCACATGGCCGACGCGGACAGCCTTGCCGCACTTGGGGCAGATGGGCATCACCTTGGACGCATACAGAGCGCCCTCAGCCTTGACGATGCCGCCCTGCTCGCCCTGACGGCGGGGCTTGACGTGCTTGGTGACCATGTTCTGGCCTTCCACAATGACCTTGCCTTCCGAGGGGCTGACCTGCAGCACCTTGCCGGTGTGGCCCTTGTCCTTGCCGCTGATGATCATGACGTTGTCGCCGGACTTAACATGAAGATGATTCATAGTCTGAATACCTCCTTACAGCGATTCCGGAGCCAGGCTCAGGATCTTGGTGTAGCCGGCATCACGCAGCTCGCGGGCCACCGGTCCAAAGATACGGGTGCCCTTGGGGCTCTTGTCAGCCATGACGATGACGGCGGCGTTCTCATCGAAACGGATGTAGGACCCGTCGTCGCGGCGGACGCCGTGCTTGCTGCGCACGATGACAGCCTTCACAACGTCGCCCTTCTTCACGGTGCCGCCGGGGGCTGCCTTCTTGACCGAGCAGACCACGACGTCGCCAATATTTGCATATCTCTTGCGGGTACCGCCCAGCACGCGGAAGCACATCAGCTCTTTGGCACCGGTGTTGTCGGCAACTTTGAGATAAGTTTGCATCTGAATCATATCAGACTTCTCCTTTCAAACTGTTCAAAGCAGCGTGGGCCGAAAAGGCTTACTTCGCCTTCTCGACGATACGGACCAGGCGCCAGCGGACATCCTTGCTCAGGGGGCGGCACTCCATGATCTCAACACGGTCGCCGATGCCGCACTCGTTCTTCTCATCACGAGCCTTGAACTTGGCGGTACGCTTCAGGATCTTCTTGTACAGGGGGTGCTGCACGCTGTCCTTGACGGCAACCACGATGGTCTTGTCCATCTTGTCGGATACGACCACGCCGACGCGGGTCTTGCGCAGATTACGTTCTTCCATCGTTTAACCTCCTTACTGCTTCTCTGCCAGCACGGTCATCACACGGGCGATGTCGCGCTTGACTGCTTCGATGCGGCCGGGGTTCTCCAGCTGGTTGATGGCATGCTGGAAACGCAGGTTAAACAGCTCGGCCTTCAGGTCTGCCAGCTTGCTGGTCAGCTCTGCGGGCTGCATTTCGCGGAGTTCATTAGCCTTCATTGGTGCCATCCTCCTTCACGGAGTCCTCGCGGACAACAAATTTGCACTTGATGGGCAGCTTGTGCATCGCCAGGCGCAGGGCCTCGCGGGCGGTCGCCTCATCCACGTCCGCCAGCTCAAACAGGACGCGGCCGGGCTTGACCACAGCCACCCAGTACTCGGGCGAGCCCTTACCGGAACCCATGCGGGTCTCGGCCGGCTTTTCGGTGACGGGCTTGTCGGGGAAGATCTTGATCCAGACCTTGCCGCCACGCTTGATATAACGGGTCATGGCGACACGGGCGGCCTCGATCTGTGCGGAGGTGATCCAGGCCGGCTCCAGGGCAACAAGGCCGTACTGGCCCTGGCACACCACGTTGCCGCGGGTGGCCTTGCCGGTCATGCGGCCGCGCTGGACGCGGCGGTACTTAACACGCTTAGGCAGTAACATTACTTGTTGCCTCCTTCCTTCTTAGGCGCGGTCTTGGCAGTCTTTGCGCTCTTGAGGACCTCGCCCTTGTAGATCCACACCTTGACGCCGATGCGGCCGTAGGTGGTGGCAGCCTCTGCAAAGCCGTAGTCGATGTCGGCGCGCAGGGTCTGCAGGGGGATGGTGCCCTCGTGGTAGCTCTCGGTACGGGCGATGTCGGCGCCAGCCAGACGGCCCGAGACCATGGCCTTGATGCCCTTCGCGGGGACGGTGCTGCGGTCGCGGGGGCTCATGGCGTTGCGGATGCACTGCTTCATGGCGCGGCGGAAGGTGACGCGGTTCTCCAGCTGACGGGCGATGTCCTCAGCCACCAGCTGTGCGTTGGTGGAGGGGCTCTTCACCTCGATGACGTTGACCACGATGTTCTTGCCGTACTCCTTGGAGAGCTTGGACTGGAGCGCGATGCGCTCCTCGCCGCCCTTACCAATGACCATGCCGGGCTTGGCGCAGTAGATGTTCACGGTAACGCGGGGGGCGCTGGTGGAAGAATCCACGGTGCGCTCGATCTCGATCTTGGGGACGCCGGCGTCCTTGAGCAGAGCCTTCAGCTCAGTGCGGATCTTGTGATCCTCCACCAGGTTATCGCTGAAGTCCTTCTTGGAAGCAAACCAGCGGCTGTCCCAGTCTTTAATAACGCCGACACGAAGTCCGTGCGGATTAACTTTCTGGCCCATTTGTTTACCTCCTCGCTTACTCTTTCTCTTTCAGAACGACGGTCATGTGGCTGGTGCGCTTCAGGATGCGGTAGCCGCGGCCCTGGGCGCGGGGCATCATCCGCTTCAGCGTGGGGCCGGGGCAGACGTAGCACTCGGCCACATAGAGGTTGTTCTTATCCATATTGAAGTTGTTTTCTGCATTTGCAGCCGCAGACTTCACCAGCTTCAGAAGGGGCTCACAAGCGGCCTTCGGGGTGTACTGCAGGATCGCCATCGCTTCGTCCAGGGGCTTGTTACGGATGAGGTCCATCACGATCGAAACCTTGCGCGGACTAATGCGGGCATAACGAAGAATTGCCCGAGCTTCCATGTTTGTGTTCCTCCTTCACTTACTTAGAATTGCCGGTGTGGCCCTTGAAGGTGCGGGTGGGCACGAACTCACCCAGCTTGTGGCCAACCATATCCTCGGTGACGTACACGGGCACGTGCTTGCGGCCGTCATGGACGGCGAAGGTGTGGCCCACGAACTCGGGGAAGATGGTGGAGGCCCGGCTCCAGGTCTTGATGACCTGCTTTTTGCCGGAAGCGTTCATTGCTTCCACGCGCTTCATAAGAGCAGGCTGGACGAAAGGTCCCTTCTTAATACTTCTACCCATGGTCTACACTCCTCTCTTACTTGCCGGCACGCTTCACGATCAGCTTGTCGGAGCGCTTGTGGTGCTTGCGGGTCTTGAGGCCCAGTGCGGGCTTGCCCCAGGGGGTCATAGGCCCGGAGTGGCCGATCGGGGCGCGGCCCTCGCCGCCGCCGTGCGGGTGGTCGTTGGGGTTCATGACAGAACCGCGGCTGCCGGGACGGACGCCCATGTGGCGCTTGCGGCCGGCCTTGCCCAGGTTGACGTTCTCGTGGTCGATGTTGGAGACCTGGCCCACGACTGCGGTGCAGTTCAGGGGAACGTTGCGCATCTCGCCGGAGGGCAGACGGATCAGGGCGTAGCCATTCTCCTTAGCCATCAGCTGAGCCATGTTGCCGGCGGAGCGGACCAGCTGGGCGCCGCGGCCGGGGTACAGCTCGATGTTGTGCAGGATGGTACCGACGGGGATGTTCTCGAAGGGCAGGCAGTTGCCGGGCTTGATGTCGGCGCTGGCGCTGCTGATGATGGTGTCGCCCACCTTCAGGCCCTCGGGGCAGATGATATAGCTCTTGACGCCGTCGGTGTACTCCACCAGGCAGATGAACGCGCTGCGGTTGGGATCATACTCGATGGTCTTGACCGTGGCGGGCATATCCACCTTCTGGCGCTTGAAGTCGATGATGCGGTACTTGGTCCGGTTGCCGCCGCCGTGGTGGCGGACGGTGATCTTGCCGGTGTTGTTGCGGCCGCTGTGCTTCTTCATGGGCTCCAGCAGGCTGCGCTCAGGGGCGACCTTGGACAGGACACTGTAGTCCGTGACGGTCATGCCGCGGCGGCCCGGGGTAGTGGGGCCGTATTTCTTGATAGCCATTGCTATTCTCCTTTAACTTATCTCATGAATTATTATCGGGGTCATATCCCCATAGGGCGGCCCTCGGCGGGCCGGTGGGTCATCAGACCATGCTGTTGAAGAACTCGATCTCCTTGGAGTCCTTGGTCAGGGTCACGATGGCCTTCTTGGCAGCGGCGGTGTAGCCGCCGTGCAGGCCCTGGCGGCGGAAACGGCCGCGGACCGAAATGGTGTTCACCTTGGCGACCTTGGCGCCGGGGAACAGGGTCTCGACCGCCTGGGCGATCTCGATCTTGGTGGCGTCGGTGGCGACCTTGAAGGTGTACTTCTTGTCAGCGATGCCAGCCATGGAGTTCTCGGTGATGACCGGCTTCAGGATGATGTCATGTGCGGTTTTCATTAGCCAAGCACCTCCTCGAGCTTCTTCGCTGCGCCCTGGCTGATGATCAGCTTGTCGGCGTTCAGCACGTCATAGGTGTTCACGCTGCCGGCGAAGGTGGTCTTGACGCCCTGGATGTTGGCGGCGCTCTTGACGAACATGGGATCGACGGTCTCGTTGACCACCAGGTTCTTCTTGCCGGCGCCGATGGCGTTCAGCATCTCGACCACAGCCTTGGTCTTGTAGGCCTCCACAGCCAGGTTATCCACCACGATCATGTTGCCGTTGGCAGCCTTGTCGCTCAGCACGCTGAGCAGGGCCAGGCGGCGCACCTTATTGTTGATGTGGTAGCTGTAGCTGCGGGGCTTGGGGCCCAGGGCGACGCCGCCGTGGGTCCACTGGGGAGCGCGGATGGAGCCCTGGCGGGCGTGGCCGGTGCCCTTCTGGCGCCAGGGCTTCTTGCCGCCGCCCGAGACTTCCTTGCGGATCTTGGTGTTCTGGGTGCCCTGGCGCTGGTTGGCCAGGAAGTTCACGACTGCGATGTGAACAGCCTTTTCGTTCGGGGTGATGCCGAACACGGCGTCGGAAAGCTCGATCTCGCTGACCTTTTTGCCGTTCCGATCGACTACGTCAAATTTTGCCATTGTAGCTTTCCTCCTTAGGCCTTCACGCTGTTGGCCAGGGTGATGATGGTGCCCTTGGTACCGGGGACCGCACCCTTGACAGCGATCAGATTGTTCTCGGTGTCCACCTTGACGACCGTCAGGTTCTGCACGGTGACCCGCACAAAGCCCATGTGGCCGGGCAGGCGCTTGCCGGGATAAACGCGGCTCGGGGTCGAAGTCGAGCCGTTGGAGCCGGCATGCCGTGCGACGGGGCCGGTGCCGTGGCTCTCACGCAGGCGGTGCTGGCCGTAGCGCTTGATGACGCCCTGGTAGCCCTTGCCCTTGGAGATGCCGGCCACATCCACCTTGTCGCCAGCGGCGAAGACGTCAGCCTTGATGACATCGCCCACATTCAGGCCGGAGACATCCTCGAGACGGAACTCGCGGAGGGTCTTCTTGGGGGCCACGTTCGCCTTCTTGAAGTGGCCCGCGGCTGCCTTGTTGACCTTCTTGGCGGAAACCTCGCCGAAGCCCAGCTGAACAGCCTGATAGCCGTCGCTCTCGACAGTCTTTTTCTGCACGACGGTGCAGGGGCCTGCCTCGATGACGGTCACAGGGATGACCTTGCCGTTTTCGTCAAACAGCTGGGTCATACCGACCTTTTTGCCGATAATGCCTTTAACCATTTTCTTTTCCTCCTGTAAAGGTTATTGGTTGGCGGCGCACGTCACCGCCAACGTGACCCCTCGGGAAACGAGGGCATCCTGCAAGCTGTTACAGCTTGATCTCGATGTCCACGCCAGCGGGGAGCTGGAGGCTCATCAGGGCCTCCACCGTCTTATTGGACGGCTTCAGAATGTCGATCAGGCGCTTGTGGGTGCGGCTCTCGAACTGCTCGCGGCTGTCCTTGTACTTGTGGGTCGCACGCAGGACGGTGACCACCTCACGGTCGGTGGGCAGGGGGATGGGGCCGGACACGCGGGCGCCGGTGCGCTTTGCGGTCTCGACGATCTTCTCTGCCGCAGCATCGATCAGCTGGACGTCGTAGCTCTGAAGACGGATTCTGATTTTCTCTTTGACTGCCATGTGGCTGTGCCTCCTCAAAATGTTGTGTATGGGCAACTCGATCAATCACTGCACACTGTTCCGGGTGTCTCACATCTTCGCATTAGAAAAGCCGGTAAACCGCCACGCAGTTTTCCCGGAAAGAAATCTAGCAAAGACAAGCGGACATTGGTCCTCATCGCGCCGTGAGCGCGGGGACATATCCCTTCACTGTCAGTAATTCTTTCGCCCGGTTCTTAGATCGGACATACTCCGCGGAAATAACCCGCATCGGCCGAGCCGTGCGACAACCTCCCGCATCAACGCATATCGTGGCCTGCACGACTTGTATCGCACAAGCCCTTTGCAGCCGTCAGATATTTTACCATATCCGGCCCTTTTTTGCAAGCCCTTTTTTGAAAAAAATCAAACTTTTTTTGCGCAGCGACGCCGATGCTCCGCACCGCCCGGCTGCCTCCTTATAATACTATAAGTCTGGCCCGCGTGCAAGAGGGCAATTCCACGAAATCCACAAAAATACCGTCCATTTTTTGACGGACGGCACAAAAGTCATTTCTTTTTTAGTTTTTCGGCCAGGGCGGGGTCGGGGGTGATGTAGGCTGTCTCGTATTTGTCGTACAGCACCATGCCGGGCTTGAGGCCGGCGGTCTTGCGGATGTTCTTCACCTCGGTGTAGTCCACCGCCACCTTGACCCCCTTGGCCTGGCTGGAATGGAGCACCGCCAGCTGGGCGGCCTCCTCCCGGGTGCGGTCGGGGATGTCCCGGCCCCCGCTCATCACCACGGTGTGGCTGCCGGGGGCGTTCTTGGTGTGGAACCAAAGGTCCTTGCCGCGGGCGGTGTGCAGGGTCAGTCGCTCGTTCTGGAGGTTGTTGCGCCCTACCAGAATCTCGAACCCGTCCGAAGATACATAGCGGTAAAAATCGGCGGGCTTCTGCTTGCGGTCCCGGGGCTTGTAGTATTTTAAGTACCCCTGGCTTTTCAGCTCGGCGCGGATCTCGTTCAGGGCGGCCTCGCCGGGGGCGCTCTCCACCTCGTAGAGGACCGTTTCCAGGTAGGCGATCTCCTTTTCCCCTTCGGCCAGCAGGTCCACCAGCATCCGGGCGGCGGTCTGCTTTTTCTTGTAGCTCTTGAAATAGTTTTGCGCGTTCTGGCTGGGGGTGTAGCGGACGTCGAGGGGGATGGTCACTTCCTTTCCCTCGTCGTACCAGTTGGGGACGGTGATGCTCTTCATCCCCTTTTGGGCCTGGTAGAGGTTGGCCGACAAAAGTTCGCCGTACAGCCGCAGCTGCTCGCTCTTTTCGCTGGCGGCCAGCTCTTCCTTACGGGCGGCCTGCTTGCGGACGGCACGCTCGTACATATTGTGCACCGCTTTGTGCAGTTCCTTGCTCTTGGTGCGCAGCCGCTCGGCGCGGTCCTTTTCGGCGTAGTAGCCTTCCAGCATCTCGCAGAAGGAGGGCCACTGCCGGATCTCGTAGCTGCCGCCGTACTGCTGCGGCTTGAAGAAGGTGAACTCCACCGGCTTGCCCTCGGGGGTGGCCACGCTGCACGGGCAGCCGCCCGCGGCGTGCTCCGCTTTCAGCCCCTCGATGGCGTCCAGCAGGCGGCGCTTGCCGGCCTCGTCCAGCTCGCAGGCGGTCTGCTCCGCGGGGCCGAAGGCGCGCCAGGCGGCTTCCCGGCAGACCACCGGCCCCACCCCCGCCACCGTCCGGCTGAGGGCGGCGGCCACCGGCAGGTCTTTCTGGCAGGCGGCCGCCACGATGGAGGCGGCGCTGGCGGCCAGGAAGTCGGGCCGGGCGGGCTTGGGCGGCACGGTGTAGGCCAGCCCCGGCAGCAGCTGCCGGATCTCGCTGTCCTCAAAATCCACCCGCTTGAGCGCGTCGATGATCCGCCCGCTCTGGACCAGCACCAGGTTGGAATAGCGGCCCATCAGCTCGGCGCAGAGGGTGTTGGTGACAAGGTCCCCCATCTCGTTGGTGCACAGGAAATCGAAGTAGACGATCCGGTCCCCCGGCTCCATCCGAACAGCGGTCAGGCGGCCGCCGGTCAGGTGCTTGCGCATCAGCATACAGAAGGAGGGCGGGGTCTCGGGGTTTTCAAAGGTCTCGCTGGTCAGACAGACCCGGGCCGACCCGCTGCGGGCCGACAGCAGCAGGCTGTAGGTGTCGGTGCGGGTGCGCAGGGTGATGACCAGCTCGTCCCGTGTGGGTTCAAAGATTTTGGCGATCTTGGCGTCGGTCACGATGCGGCCCAGTTCGGCTGCCGTCAGCGCCAGGGTAGCGGCGTCCAGTGCCATAGTAAGGTCCTTTCCGCCCCTTCCGCGCGGACGGCGGAGGGGGCTGCATTATAAATAAGTAAAGGGGTCCCGGTTTTCCCGGCTGGCGATCACGGCAAGGCCCGGCACCGCCTCCTGCAGGCGGGCGGCCAGGGCGGCCGCGGCCGGGTATTCGGTGGCGTAATGGCCGGCGGCGATCAGCCCCAGGCCCAGCCGGGCCGCGTCGATGGCGGCGTGGTGGCTTGCCTCGCCGGTCAGCAGGCAGTCCGCCCCCACAGCCAGCGCCTCGGCAAAGAGGCTGCCGCCCGATCCGCTGATGACGGCCAGCCGCTTCACCGGGCGACCGTTGTCGGTGTATTTGACCTGCACGGCGGGCCCTTCCAGGGGCGGCACGCAGAGGGCGCCCAGGCGCTCCCGGGCCAGAGCGGCCAGCGCGGGCACCGTGACCGGGTCGATCTCCCCGACCCGGCCGCAGCCGTTTGCAAAGGGCTGGGCCTGCCGCATCCCGAAGATGCCGGCCAGCGTGTCGTTGACGCCCCCTTCGGCGGCGTCAAAGTTGGTGTGCATACAGATGGCCGAAATGCCCGCTTCCACCAGCAGGAAGGGCACGTCCTGCCGGTCCAGCCGCTTGAGCGGGGAAAAGATCACCGGGTGGTGGGCGACGATCACCTCACAGCCCAGCCGCTTTGCCTCGTCCACCACCGCGGGGGTGATGTCCAGCGCGGTGAGGGCCCGGACGGCCGGGCGGCCGCAGTCCACCAGCAGGCCGGGGTTGTCCCAGCTTTCGGCCAGCTCAGGCGGGGCGATGCGGGTCATGGCCTCGTAAATGGTTTGGATGGCAATGGGTTCCATACAGTCAGCCTCCTTGCAGCAGTGCGTCGATCTCCCGGGCGTCGGGGGCGCCGTCCGGGATGCCCAGGCGGAGCTTTGCCAGCTTTTCCCGCTGTTTGGCGGCGTAGCCGGCGGCCTCCGGCCACTCCCCCGTCCGGCCGTAGAGGGCCTCGGCCCAGGTCAGGGCATGGCAGTGCCCGTCATACTCGGCGGCCATCACCGCGTACCAGCGGCCCGCCGCCTCCACCGGCCGGTCGCAGACCAGCCGGAAGCCGTGCCCCGCCAGCCAGCGGCGCAGCTCGTCGTGGCGGGTGGCGGGGATCAGCACCAGCCGCGGCCCGCCGGGCGCAGACACCCAGGGAGCGGCCTCCACCATTTCCCAGGCGGTCCGGGCCGACACCCCCGCGATGACCACGGTGCCCACCTCCCCCGCAGACAGCACTGAAAGACCGTCGCCGAGCCTCAGCTCGACGCGGTCTTGACAGTGCGCTGCTTCGATGGTCTGGCGGGCCTTGACCAGCGGGCCGGGGCGCAGGTCGGAGCCGATCACCTTCGGGTACAGCCCCGAGCAGGCCAGGGCGGCGGTCAGCTTGCCGTGGTCACAGCCCACGTCCGCCACCGGCAGCCCCGGCCGGACCAGCGCCGCCGCGGCCGCCAGCCGTGCGTCCAGGGTGGGGCCCATATCAGGCCTGGGCCTTTTTCGCCAGGTGGGCGTTCAGCTTCTGGATCAGAGCGTCGCAGTCCACGCCGTGGACGGCGCAGGCCTCCTCGATGCTCTCCCCGCGGGAGGCGGGGCAGCCCAGGCAGTGCATCCCGATCTCCATAAAGTAGGGGGCGGTGGTGCTGTCCAGGTCCAGAATGTCGCCGATGACGGTCTGGCGGGTGACCTGGAAGGGCTCGCTGTCGTGGTTCTTGCGGATGGAATTGAAAATATCAAACATGGCGTTTATCCTCTCCATTGTATCGTGTTGCGTACTGCCTTTATCATACCCCAAACCCCGGCCCTTTTGCAAGTGAGCCGGTCACAAAAAGAGCCCCCGCCGCCCAAAGCGGCAGGAGCCCTTCTCGGTTACAACTTAGTTCTGCTTGATCCGAGCGAAGCAGTCGGAGCAGTAGACGGGGCGGTCCTCACGGGGCTGGAAGGGAACCTTGCAGGCCTTGCCGCAGGATGCGCAGACAGCGTCGTACATCTTGCGCTCGCCGGTAGAGGCGGGACGGGCGCCGTTCTTGCGGGCGTCACGGCAAGCCTTGCAGCGCTGGGGCTGGTTCTCAAAGCCGCGGGATGCGTAGAACTCCTGCTCGCCGGCAGTCCAAACAAACTCCTTGCCGCAGTCCTTGCAAACTAAAGTCTTGTCTTCGAACATTGTGGTATCTCCTCTTGTTTTGTTCTTGCCCGCGGAAGGATTAAGAACTACACCTTGGTTTTGGGGCGCCGATCGTAAGCTGCCAGGGGCTTGAAGCATGATGTCATCCTCAGAGCCGAGGACTTCCTTATTGTACCCCGGTTTGGCTGTTTTGTCAACTGAAAAACAGAGGCAGGGCGCGCAAATTCCATTTCCAGCCGGATAAGGCGTACTTTTCCCCGTCGAAAAAACGCGCATCCATGTCCGCCGCCCCGCCAAAGGGCCAAAAGGGCCGCGCACCCGGTGTGGATGCGCGGCCCCTGTCCTGCCGTTTTATGGCAAAAAGCCCTTACGCCTTGTCCTTGTTCAGCACTTCCTCGGTGTCGCGGGCGATCATCAGCTCCTCGTTGGTGGCGATGATCAGGGTGCGGACCTTGGCGCCCCATGCGGTGATCTCGCACACGTCGCCCTTGGGCGCGCGGTTCTTGTCGGTGTCGATGCGCACGCCCAGCCAGTCCATGTGGTGGCAGATCTTGGCGCGGATGATGTCGTCATGCTCGCCGATGCCGCCGGTAAAGACGATGGCGTCCACGCCGCCCATCGCGGCGATGTAGCTGCCCACCACCTTTTTGATCTGGTAGGTCAGCATATCAATGGCCAGCTGTGCGCGGCTGTTGCCCTCGCGGGCGGCCTTCTCGACGTCGCGCATATCGCTGGAGACGCCCGAGATGCCCAGCAGGCCCGACTTCTTGTTCAGGATCTGGTCCAGCTCGTGGCCGGTGATGTCCAGATTGTACTTCAGGTAGTTGACCACCGAGGGGTCCAGGTCGCCGCAGCGGGTGCCCATCATCAGGCCGGCCAGCGGGGTCATGCCCATCGAGGTATCCACCACGCGGCCCTGGTCCACGGCGGTGATGGACGAGCCGTTGCCCAGGTGGCAGGTGATCAGCTTCAGGCGGGCGATGGGCTCCTCCAGGTACTCGGCCGCCTTGCGGCTGACGTACTTATGGCTGGTGCCGTGGAAGCCGTAGCGGCGGACGCCGTACTTCTCATAGTACTCGTAGGGGATGGCGTACATGTAAGCCTTGGGGGGCATGGTGCTGTGGAAGGCAGTGTCAAAGACAGCCACCTGGGGCACGTCGGGGCCAAAGACCTTGCGGGCGGTCTCGATGCCCAGGATGCCGGCGGGGTTGTGCAGGGGGGCCAGCGGGCTCAGCTCCCGCAGGGCGGCGATGACGTCGTCGGTGATGATGCAGCTGGACTGGAACTTCTCGCCGCCGTGGACGATCCGGTGGCCGATGGCGTCGATCTCGCCGACGTTCTCGATGCACTTGCCCGAGCCGGTGGTCATCTTCTTGATCAGCTCATGGAATGCCTCGGTGTGGGTGGGGAAAATCGCGGGGGTGGTCGCCTTGCTGCCGTTGGCCTCGTGGGTGATGGTGCTGCTCTCCATGCCAATGCGCTCGCACAGGCCCTTGCAGAGCACCTTCTCGCCGTCCATATCGATCAGCTGATATTTCAGGGAAGAAGAACCGCAGTTGATAACCAGAACTTTCATCTTCTCGTTGCCTCCTGTTTGATTCGATCCACCGGCGGTGGCCCGCCCTGTGGAGTTTTTACAAAGGAAACGCCCAGCGTTTGTACGGTCGCACAAAATTCAGCACACAGGTCTGAAAGCTGTCCCCCTGCAAACAGTTGCGTCCTATTCATTTACATTATATAATAGAGTCGGCCCCTTTTCAAGAGAAAATGGGCAAAAAGACAAAAACTTGTGTACAACATACAGACCGAAGCAGGAGAAGCCATGAAATTTGCCGGTATCATCGCCGAATACGACCCCTTTCACAACGGCCACGCCTGGCAGCTGCAAGCTGCCCGCGCGCTGGGCGCCCAGACCGTCGCGGTGGCCCTCAGCTGCGGGCTGACCCAGCGGGGCGCGCCGCCCCTTCTGCCCGAGGGGGTGCGGGCCGCCGCCGCCCTGGACGCCGGGGCTGGGCTGGTCTTTGCCCTGCCCGCCCCCTGGGCCATGTCGGGGGCCGAGAGCTTTGCCCGGGCGGGGGTGGCCCTGCTGGCGGCGGCGGGCTGCGACGCGCTGGTCTTTGGCGCGGAGGACCCCGACCCCGCCCGCCTGACCGCCGCGGCCAGGGTGCTGGCCTCCCCGGCCTACCGCGCCGCCCTGAAAAGCCAGCTGGCCGCCGGGGCCCGGAACTTTGCCGCCGCCCGGCAGGCCGCTGTGGAGCAGGCCGCCCCCGGCGCGGGCCTTGCCGCCCTGCTGGACAAGCCCAACAACAACCTTGCGGTGGAATACTGCAAGGCCATCCTCGAGCTGGGCGCGCCGCTGGAACCCGTCCCCCTGCCCCGCCAGGGCGCGAACCACGGGGACGCCCGCACCGCCGGACGCTACGCCAGCGCCAGCGCCCTGCGCGCCCTCTGGCGGCAGGAAGGCCCCGACGCCCTGGCCCCCTATGTCCCGGCCGGGGCCCTGCCCCGCTACCAGGCGGCCCGGGCCGCCGGAGACGACACCGACCCCCAGGCGGTCAGTTTGGCCGTCCTTTCCCGGCTACGGGCCCGCGCGGACATGGGCGGCTTTGCGGGGGTGCGCGGCGCCGCCGAAGGGCTGGAGCACCGGCTGGACAGCTGCGTCCGGCAGGCCGTCACTCTGGAGGGCCTCTGCGACGCGCTGACCACCGTCCGCTACCCCCGCGCCCGGATGCGCCGTCTGGCCATGGACGCCGCCCTGGGCTACGGCAGCCCCGGTGCTGGGCCGGGCTGGCTGACCCTGCCTGCGCTGCCGCCCTACCTCCACCTGTTGGCCGCCCGCAGGGAGGCCATGCCCCTGCTGGCAGCGGCAAGCCTGCCCGTCTCCCCCTCCCTGGCCAGGCTGGCCCGCGAAAACGATGCCTGCGCCCGCACCGCCCGGGCCCAGACCGCCGCCTCCGACCTGGCAGCCCTCTGCCGCCGGACGCCCCAGCCCATGGGCACGGCTTACACCGTACCCTTCACCAAGCTCTAAGGAGGTCCCCTATGCCGCGCGATTATGGATATTTTGGCAAAGGCCCCGCCGGCTATGCCCAGTACATGACCGCCTTCCGCCGCAGCCGGAAAGGCGGCGGGCACGGGGGCGGCGGGAATGGCGGCTGCTTTTTCCTTTTGCTGGGCGGGCTGGTGGTGCTGGCCGTCATCGAGGCCGTCGTGACCAGCTGATAAAACGATGCACTGAAAAAGCTCTGCTTCCCTTACAGAAGCAGAGCTTTTTGTTACGCCGCGGTGGGGATGCGGGTGACGGTCACGGCGACGTAGTAGACGGGGACGGCTGAGCCGTCCTCCCCCGTCAGGCTGCGGCCGGCCGCGCTGGTGGAAACGACGTACCGGTAGTTATAGGCCGGCGTGCCCGGCGCGTTGGTGGCGGGCAGCTTTTCCAGCACCGGGTCCATCTGGTCGGCCACCTTCTGCAGGGCTTCTTCCAGCCCGAGCGAGCCCGGCGCGGCGTAGAGGACGGCGCACCGGGTCTGCTGGGCGGCGTCCAGGCTGGGATTGTTGACAAAATAATAGTACATCCCGTCCGGGCTGTTGCCCCGCTTGAGGGTGGTGTTCTTGATGCCGCAGGCGGAAACGAAGTCCGCCACCATCTGGCCGTACCCCGGCGAGGTGTTGTAGATGGGCGTGACCTGCCCCTCCTGCACCGAACCGGTGGCCTGGGCCGAAAGGCTGTTCAGGGCGTTCTGCAAAGCGGCCTCGTCGGCGCTGTTGTCCTCAAAGGTGATAAAGTCCTTTTTGGCCGCGTCGGGCAGGTCGCCCTCCAAAATGCCGGAAAAGTTGATGTCCGGCACACTGCCGGCGCTGCTCGAGCTGGAACTGCTGGAACTGCCTGCCCCGCCCCCGGGCAGCCACGGCCACGGGCAAAGACAGCAGCCCGCCGCCGTCAGGGCGCACAGCGCCAGCGAAGCGATCTTGGTCTGAAACATAAAAGCTCCCCCTTGCATGGAATGGTCGTCATGCCATCCTATGCAAAAGGGGGAGCCTTTGTGTTTTACAGCACCAGTTCCGAGCTGGGCAGCTGGTTCCACAGGCGGTAGTAGACGCCGTGCTTTTCCAGCAGCTGCTCGTGGGTGCCGTCCTCGAGGATGCCCTCCTCCCCAAGGACCAGGATGCGGTCGTAGTCCTTGATGGTGGTCAGGCGGTGGGCGATGGTCAGGGTGGTGCGGCCGTGGGCCAGCTTTTCCAGGCTCTGGCCCACCAAAATCTCGCTCTCGTTGTCCAGGGCCCTGGTGGCCTCGTCCAGGATGAGGATGGGCGGGTTCTTCAAAAAGACGCGGGCAATGCTCAGCCGCTGCTTCTGGCCGCCGGACAGCTTGACGCCCCGCTCGCCCACATAGGTGTCGTAGCCGTCCTTCAGAGCCAGGATGAACTTTTCGGCCCCGGCCAGACGGGCCGCCGCGGCGATCTCCTCCCGGGTGGCCCCCGGCTTGCCGTAGGCGATGTTCTCGGCCACCGTGCCGCTGAACAGGTAGACGTCCTGCTGCACCACGCCGATGGCGGCGCGCAGGCTTTCCAGCGTCACCTTGCGGATGTCCTGCCCGTCGATGAAGATGCGGCCCGCCGTCACATCGTAAAAGCGGGGGATCAGGTTGCACAGGGTGGTCTTGCCACCGCCCGACGGGCCCACCAGGGCCAGCCGCTGGCCGGCCGGGATGTCGATGCTCACATTGCGCAGCACCTTGTTGTGGTCGTCCGGGTACTCGAAGCTGACATGGTCGAACCGGATGGCGCCGGGGCCCGGTTTGAGGGGCACCGCACCGGGCGCGTCCTCGATGTCGATGGGGGTGTCCAAAATCTCAAAGAAGCGCTCGATGCCGGTCATGCCCCGCTGGAACTGCTCGGCAAACTCGACGATGCGCCGGATGGTGGCGATCAGGGTGGAAACGTACAGGGAGTACGCCACCAGGTCGCCGGGAGTGATCCAGCCCTTGACCACGAAGATGCCGCCGCCCAGGATGGTGACCAGGTACATCAGGCCGTCGAACAGCCGGGTGGAAGTCTGGAAGGCCGCCATCACCTTGTAGCTGTTCTTTTTCAGCCGCTGGAAGGTGCCGTTGCCCGCCTCGAACTTTTCGTTCTCGGTCTTTTCGGCGCAGAAGGCTTTGACCACCCGCTCGCCCAGCAGGCTCTCCTCGATCTGGGCGTTCAGCTCGCCCACCTGCACGCGCTGGGCCCGCTGGGTGGCCCGCAGCTTGGTGTTCAGCTTGACTGATACCACCATCATCAGCGGCACGCAGAGGAACAGCAGGGCGGTCAGCCCCAGGCTGTACCGGCTCAGGATCAAAAAGCTGGCCACGATCTTGACCGCCGCGATGAAAAATTCCTCGGGGCAGTGGTGGGCAAACTCGGTCACGTCGAACAGGTCGTTGGTGATCCGGCCCATGATCTGGCCGATCTTGTTGTTGGAATAATAGGCGACGCTCAGCCGCTGCAGGTGGGCAAAGGCGTCCCGGCGCATATCCGTCTCGATGTACACGCCCATGACGTGGCCCATGTCGGCCATATAATAGGCCGCCAGCCCGTCGATGATCCGCAGCACGAAGTACAGCAGCGCCAGCTTGACCACGATGCCCACCGTCAGCGCCGCGAGGTCATTCACGGCGGTGTTGGTGATGTAGCGCAGGATCAGCGGCAGCACCAGGTCGCACAGGCAGGTCAGCGCCGCGCAGAACAGGTCAAAGACCATGGTCCGCCAGTATTTCTTTTCATACGGCCAGAACCGCCGCAGCAGCTGGACCGCCGAAGTGTGGCGCTGGTTGGGGTCGCCATACTTCGGTTTTTCCACGTCGTTCAAATCCACCATGTTGTTTTTCTCCCGTTTTCTCCTTTTTGTTCACACTTTGGGGCCGTAGTCTCGGGCGCCGTAGATGGCGGTGCCGATGCGGACCAGGGTGGCCCCCTCCCGGATGGCGTTTTCAAAGTCGCCGCTCATCCCCATGGACAGCGTTTCCATCTGGACGTTCTCATAGCCGCGCTCCCCCGCCTGGACGAACAGCTTGTACACCTGCCGCAGCAGCGCGCGGTTCTCCGCGTCGTCGTCGTTGACGGGCGGGATGGCCATCAGGCCCTTGACCCGCAGGTGGGGCTGGGCCGCGGCCGTGTCCAGCAGGGCCCACAGCTCATCGGGGGAGACGCCGGTCTTGCTGGCCTCCCCGCCAATGTTTACTTCCAGTAGAATATCCTGTGTGATGTCCAGTTTGGCAGCTTCCTTTTCGAGGGCGGCCAGCAGATGGGCGCTGTCCACGCTCTGGATCAAACTCACCTTCCCCAGCACCTTTTTGATCTTGTTGGTCTGCAGATGGCCGATGAAGTGCACCGGCTTACTGCAGTAGGCCCCGGCGTCAAAATTGGCGCACAGTTCCTGCACATGGTTCTCCCCAAACAGGTCGATGGGCAGCCGGGCGCTCAGGGCGATGGTCTCGGGGGTGTGAGTCTTGCAGGCGGCGCACAGCTGGACGCTGGCGGGGTCCCGCCCGGCCTCGCGGGCGGCCGCATCCATCCGGCGGCGGATTTCCGCCACCGCCTCGGCCATTTGTTCCGAATTCCGTTCAGGCATACGTCTTTTCAATCCTCCTCTGTGTATTTTGCCCGCTCGCCGCCGATCAGTTTGGGGCGGGTGCGGGCGCACAGCAGGATGGCCTTGCCGATGTGGTCCAGCGACAGCCGCACCGGCACCGCCACCCGCCGCAGGTGCATCCCGATCAGGGTGCCGCCGATGTCCAGCCCGGCATGGGCCCGGATCTCCTCCACGGCCACGGGGTCGGCAAACTGCTTCCAGCAGGTGGTGGCCCAGCTGCCCCCGGCGTGGGGCCGGGGCACGACGCAGACTTCCTCCCAGCCGTAGGCGCGGGCGGCCTCCCGCTCGAGGATCAGGGCGCGGTTCAGGTGCTCGCAGCACTGGGCCGCCAGCCAGATGCCCCGCTCGGCCAGCACCGGCGCGATCCCCTCGTACACCGCCTGGGCCGCTTCCAGGCTGCTGTCGTGGCCAATGTGCCCGCCCACGATCTCGCTGGACGAGCACCCCACCACGAACACATCCCCCTTGTGCAGGTTCGCCACTGCCAGCAGCTCCACCGCTGCCTGCCGGGCCTGCCGGGCGATCTGTTTCTTTTCTTCTTCGGTCATATCCATACGCCTCGTTTCTTTTCCATCAAAATACGAAGTAGCTCACCCCGTCCTGGGCGCCGGGCAGGTACAGCCGGTTGCCGCTGGCCGCCAGGGCCCAGCCGCCGGCCTCCGCCGAACGATAGTCCTCGTCCAGACGGCCGTCCGGTGCGTAACTCTGGGCCAGAGGCTCCCCGGCGCGGAACAGCCCCTGCTGGACGCTGCGGGGCAGGCGGGCCGCGACGCCGCGCAGGCCGGGGTCCTGGGCGCGGCTTTCCAGCCAGCCGGCTTCCGTCCAGCGGTAGGCCACATACACCGTCCCCTCCCCGTCCGCAGCCAGCGCGCCGGGGTAGCCGGGCAGCGCCCCCGCAAACAGGGTGCAGCCCTTGCCCCCGGCAGTCAGCTCCCGGGCCGAAGTTTCCACCGCCCAGATGCAGCGGCTGCCCAGGTCGGCGGCATAGAGGGTCGCCCCGTCCGGGGAGAGCGCCAGCGCCGGCGCGCCCGCCAGGCCGCCCAGCACCCGCTGGACGCTGCGGCCCGCCGGGTCGTACACATAGACCCAGCCGGTGGCGGTGTGGCCCACCAGCTCGGCCCGGAGGGCGTCCTCTAGGCTGCCGGCCCCGGAGGTGAAGTCCGCCGCCTCGGTGAAATAGATCTCGCCGCCGGCACCGGCCGCCACCGCCGCCGGGTAGGCCAGGGGCCGCCCGTCGATCTGGGTGACCACCTGCTGGGCCGACGCCCCCCAATCGTCGTGGGACAAACGGCACAGCGCCCCGCCCGTGCCGGTCAGCAGGGTGTACCAGATATCCCCCGCCGGGTCAAACGCAAAGGAGGTGATGACCCCCTCCTCGGCCAGCACCGTCATCTGGGCGCTGCCGTCCTCCCGCATCCGCAGCAGGGCGCTGCCGCTGCCGCCTGCCGGGCGGGCGGCCATGTAGATCCAGCCGTCCCGCACCACGATGCAGTCGGGCGGCTGGTACCCTTCGAGGGGCAAAGCCGCCGTGCCCTCGATGGTCTGGGCCGCGGTCTGGCTGGCCGCGGCGGGGACGGTGTAGCTCTGGGGCGCGGCCTCGATGGGGCGCAGGCCCAGGGTGTAGACCAGGGCCGCCGCCGTCGCTGCGGCGAACACCGCCGCCACGATCTGGAAGCGGTGGAGGATGAAGTCCCGCCGGGCTTTGCGCTCGGCCTCCCAGGCGGCACGGCGGCGGGCCTCGGCGGCACGGCTGGCTTTGGCCTGCCGGGACCACCGGTTCAGCCACCGGGACACTCCCGGCCCCAGGGCCAGCAGGGCGATGATAACGATCAAGAGCAGTTCTGTCAATCCCAAACGCATGGGCAGATATCCTTTCTGGTTTGTGGGGTTGTGGAAGCGCCGCGCGGCGGCGCCTTGCAGTTCCCAGTATACACATCTGGTCCCCCAGATGCAAGATGGAGGCATCTTTTCCAAAGGATTCACCCATTGTTCACACTTCTTCACATTTTCCGTATTATTATAGAGGTATCCTGTATTTGGTGGCAGTATGGCTGCACCGTCAGCCTTTTGAATAGAAGAAATGGAGGACCCCCGCCCTATGGCAAAGATATTGATCGTCGATGACGAACCCCGCATCCGGGAGCTGATCCGGGAACATCTGCAGTATGCGGGCTATACCTGTGAGGAAGCCGCCGACGGCTCGGCGGCGCTGGCGCAGGTGACAAGCGCCGGCTTCGATCTGGTCATCCTGGACCTGATGATGCCCTTTATGGACGGCATGACCTGCCTGCGGGAGATGCGCAGCCGCCACATCAACACCCCGGTCATCATCCTGACCGCCCGCGGCGAGGAATACGACAAGCTGGCCGGCCTGGAAGCCGGCGCCGACGACTATGTGGTCAAGCCCTTCTCCCCCCGGGAGCTGGTGGCCCGGGTCAAGGCGGTGCTCAACCGCACCCTGGCCCGCACCGACACCGCCGCCTCGGTGATGACGTTCGGGGAACTGTCCATCGACACGGCCAGCCACACCGTCAAGGTCAGCGGCGAGGAAGTCAGCCTCACCCCCAAGGAGTTCGACCTGCTGGTGTTCCTGGCGTCCAACAAGGGCATCGCCCTGTCGCGGGAAAAGATCCTGCAGAAGGTGTGGAACTACGACTACTTCGGCGAGGACCGCACGGTGGACACCCACGTCAAGATGCTGCGGGGCCACCTGGGCGCCTGCCGCAGCTACATCGTCACGGTGTGGGGCATCGGCTACAAGTTCGACCCCGACGCCCGCCGGTAACGGGGGCGCGGTATGAAGCTGCAAGGCCGCCCTTCGCCGGGCATCCGCGCCCAGCTGATGCTGTTCCTGGCGTCCATCTGCCTGCTTTTGCTGGGTATGTACTGGTTTTTGTCCACCCAGCTGCTGGAGCCGCTGTACAACCAGCGCATCGAGGCCCAGCTGGCCGGCCAGGCCGACCAGATCGTGGACCTGATCGCCAAGAGCCAGGACGAGGGCATCGTCATTTCCAGCTGGAATTTCGGGGTGCTGGTGGTGGACAGCACCTTCCGCACCAGGCTGTACGAGAACCTTTCGGCCAACACCCAGCTGACCAACTTCTGCGTGGACATCTCCGACTCCACCCTGCGCAGCATCATCACCATTGAAAACCTCTATCCCTGCCTGCTGCACAACAGCACCCTTTCGGCCCGGTCGGACAGCGGGTTTTCGTGGGACAAGTCCACCGTCATCGAGATGCGCCGGGCCTGCCGGGCCAACGGCAGCTGGATGCAGGTGCTGAACACCAGCGGCGGCTCCTCCCAGGTGGTGGTGGGCCGGATGAGCCGGGACGGGGCCTACTCGGTGCTGGTGTCCACCAGCCTGGTCCATGTGGCCGAGGCCGGCCAGGTGCTGAGCGATATGCTGCCCATGGCCGCGGTGCTGGTGTTCGCCTTTGCGCTGGCGGCGGCCTGGCTGTTCAGCCAGTGGTTCACCCGGCCGCTGCGGGATATGTCGGCGGCGGCCCGCCAGATGGCGCGGGGCAACTACGCCGTCCGGGTCGATGCCAACCGCCGGGACGAGCTGGGCGCCCTGGCCGAAGATTTCAACCAGATGGCCAAGGAGGTCCAGCGCTCGGCCCAGATGCAGCGGGACCTGCTGGCCAACGTCTCCCACGACCTGCGCACCCCCCTCACCCTTATCAAGGGGTACGCCGAGACGGTGCGGGACATCACCGGGGACGACAAGGCCCACCGGGACGAACAGCTGAACATCATCGTGGACGAGGCCGACCGCCTGACCGCCCTTGTGTCCAGCGTGATGGAGCTGAGCAAAGTGACCAGCGGCGCGGACAAGTGCGAGCCGGTCCGCTTCGACATGGGCCAGCTGTGCGACGAGGTCAGCGAGCGGTACGACGCCGTCTGCGCCCAGAACGGCTGGACCCTCAAGCTGGAGATCCCCGACCAGCCCCTGGAAGTCTACGCCGACCCCGCCATGATCGAGCGCGCCCTGCACAACCTCTTGGGCAACGCCATGCACCACATCGGCCCCGACGGGGTGTTCATCCTGCGGGCCGAGCCCTGCGGCGAGGGGGTGCGGGTGGAAGTGGAGGACCACGGCCCCGGCATCGCCGCCGAGGACCTGCCCTATATCTTCGAGCGGTATTACCGCTCCCGCTCCGACGCCGGCAAGGCGGGCACGGGGCTGGGGCTGTCCATCACCAAAGCGATCTTCCAGCAGCACGGGTTCCGGTTCGGCGTCCAGAGCACCCCCGGCCAGGGTTCGGTGTTCTGGTTCACCATGAAGGCCCCGCCGCCTGAAGAATAAACCGACCTGAAACGGAGGCACATCATGCTTACCATCACAGTTGCACAGAACGGCAGCGGCGACTTTGCCACCATCGGCGAAGCGGTGCTGGCCGTCCCCTACGACACCCCCGCCGAGATCCTGATCGGCCCCGGCACCTACCGGGAAAAGCTGGCCTGCGAAAAGCGGGACATCACCCTGCGGGGCGCCGGCATGGCCGAGACCCGCCTGGTCTGGAACGACGGCGGCAAGCTGCCCCACCCGGACGGGCGGCCCACCCACACCTTCCGCAGCTGGACCGCCTTTTTCAGCGGCCAGCGCCTGACGGTGGAGGACATGACCATCGAGAACGACGCCGGCCCCGGCGCGCGCGTGGGCCAGGGCATCGCCGCCTATGTGGACAGCGAGCGGGCGGTGTTCCGGCGGGTGCGTCTGCTGGGCAGCCAGGACACGCTGTTCTGCGCCCCCCTGCCCGAGCAGGAGCGGGAGAAGGACGGCTTTCTGGGCCCGCGGGTGTTTGCCCCCCGGCGGCCCAGCGTCCAATACTACCAGGGCTGCGAGATCACCGGCGACATCGACTTCATCTTCGGCGGGGCGGACGCCCTGTTTGAGCAGTGCGTCCTCCGCTCGGCGGACAACCCCACCGCCCACGGCGAGGCCCGCGGCTATGTGACCGCCCCCTGCACCCCGCCCGACGGGTTAGGCTTTGTGTTCTGGGACTGCGACTTTGTCTCGGACTGCCCCGCCGGCACGGTCTACCTGGGCCGGCCCTGGCGGCCCCACGCCAAGACCGCTGTGCTGGAATGCCGGCTCGGGGCCCACATTGCCCCGGCGGGCTTCTCCCCCTGGAACAACCGCGCCGACTGGGACAAGGCCACCTTCCTGGAGGAGGGCAACACCGGCCCCGGCGCCGGAGACCGCACCGGCCCGCTGTCCCGCAGCCTGGACACCGCCCAGGCCGGCGAGCTGCTGGTCCGCGCCCGGCGCGCCTGCCGCCCCGAATAAAGAAAGGAAGCTGCCCCCATGGACCGTCTCCCGAACTGGCTCAAATGGCTGGTGGTGGCCGTGGTGTTCGCCGTCCTGGCGGTGATGGTGCTGGCGGTGGACCGCCGCGCCTCCCGGGTGGATATGCCCGAACCCGACAACACCTTCGGCATCTACCGCGACGCGGACAGCGCCGCCTCCTGACCAACATTGCACATAGCAAAGGCCCCCGTCCATGGACGGGGGCTTTTGCGTTTAGGCTCTCCCCTCTCAGTCTCGCCGCCTAATAGCCCTCTCAGTCATGCCGCACAGCGGCATGACAGCTCCCCCGCACGCGGGGGAGCCAAGTGCACGCCCGTCAGTGGCGGCAAAGTGAGTGGTAAGGCAAACTCAAAAAGCGGCTCCTCTTGCTGGATGCTTTCAGCAGAAGGAGCCGTTTTCCATTTGAAGCCCCCCGGGGGGCGCGCCCGGATGGGGTGTTTTGTGCATATGGCGCACAACCGTGTGAAAAAAATGTGAAAACCGTGCATATACAAGGAAGCAACAATGTAGTATAATATAATGTAGGTATACATTCAGCGGCCGCTGAATGGCTCTTAGTTCTTCACGTTTGACAGGATAAACATATATATGTTGGTTCACAATCAACAGACTTTATGCCCGTAGAAGAAATAAGAAAATTACAGAGTACAGCTCAACTCGGTGAGATTCTTGCAACGGTATTTTGGAGTCAACCAGCAGCTCTGCTCTCGTCCGTAGTCGATTATATAACCACAGTTGGTCTCAACAATCTTGTGTTTGGTTGCGAGTACATAAAAATAAATATTGTCACATATGAAGTATGGTTTTCGTTTGATAACCGCTATTATACACATTGCTACCATCAGTATTTTGAACAATATGACAGGTTCCGTGATCAAATAGCACGAGATGTTGACTATTTTCAATCTGTAGGTGGTTAAGCAAAAGAGAGGCAGATAAAGTGGAATTTTTCAAGCAGAGAGGCCCGTTGTTTAATCATTTTATAGCGACATTGGTCTGTATCAGCATCCTCTCTTCTTCACCAGTTCACAAATTGCGGGTGGCCCTGGAGCCGCTGGGGTTATGGTTCGATGTTTGGATTTTTGTTTTTGGCTTTTCAGCTTTCATCATAGCCCGCATGGCTCACGACCTGCTGCTTTTGAATGGCTTTGACGGGGCCTGGCAGTACCTCTACGGCCCGGTCAGCCAAGAGACCCGGGACGATCTGCGCCGGATGATCCTGTTTGAGAACTCGGACTATCCGGTCAGCAAAGGCTTTGCCAATGGCGCACTGATTGTGATGATGCTGGCCGTAGCCGCCTCCTTTGTCTGGTTTACCTTCCTGGCATAACGCTTATCCATATCGCCCGCAGGGTGTCCCCCTGCGGGCTTTTTCTGTAACCTTCTTTGTCACTGCATAAAGCGGCAAGGACGAAGCGCCTGAGAGGGGAGCAAAAAGCGCACTGGCCCTCTCTGCCGCCTGCGGCGGCACCTCCCCCGCACGCGTGGGAGGCTCCCCTCTCAGTCTCGCCGCCCTTGCGGGCGTCTCGCCAGCTCTCCCGGAGGGAGAGCCAAGTTTACGCCCGTGGGCAAAGAAAAACTTTGTGGTAAGACGAAGTTTTTCAGCTTTGCCTTACCACAAACTTCGCAAAGATTGACGCAGGTACGCTTGCCTCCCCCCGCGGGGGAGGTGGCACAGCGCTTTGCGCTGTGACGGAGAGGGGAGGTTCCCACGCACGCGGGAGAGCGAAAACGTAACCTTTAGGCTCGGCCTCCCACGTTTACGGGGGAGGTGGCCCGCAGGGCCGGAGAGGGCCAAAAAAGCAACAAAAAAGCGCCCGCTTGCGCGGGCGCTCTTGGTTGAGGTTTGGGTTTGTTTTCAGGTTCGCAGAACGACCTTGCCGTCCTCGGCGTCTACCGTCAGGCTGCCGCCGGCGGTGAGCTGGCCATCGATGATGCGGGTGGCGGCTTCGTCCTCCACCGCTTTGCGGATGGTGCGGCGCAGGTCGCGCGCGCCGAACTTGCCGCCCTCGCACTGGGCCACCAGGGCCTTGAGGGCCGCGGGGGTGTAGCTGTAGGCGATGCCCTTGGCCTCCATGCCGGGGCGGTACTCCTCCAGCATGAGGGCCGCGATCTTCTCCAGCGTCTCGCCGCTGAGGGGCTGGAAGACCACGATCTCGTCCACACGGCCCAGGAACTCGGGCCGCAGGAACTGGCGTAGGGCCTTCATGGTCTTGTCGGCGGTCATCTCCCCGGCGCTCTTGTTGAAGCCCAGGCCCCCGGCGCCCTGCTCGGACGAGCCGGCGTTGGAGGTCATGCAGATGACCGTGTTGGAAAAGTCCACCGTCCGGCCCTGGGCGTCGTTGATCTTGCCCTCGTCCAAAATCTGCAGCAGGATGTTCAGCACGTCGGGGTGGGCCTTTTCGATCTCGTCGAACAGCACCACGCTGTAGGGGCGGCGGCGGACCTTCTCGGTCAGCTGGCCGGCCTCCTCATAGCCCACATAGCCCGGGGGCGAGCCGATCATCCGGCTGACGGCGTACTTTTCCATATACTCGCTCATGTCCAGGCGGATGAGCGGGTCGGGCCCGCTGAACAGCTGGCTTGCCAGCTGCTTGACCAGCTCGGTCTTGCCCACGCCGGTGGGGCCCACAAAGATGAAGCTGGCGGGACGGCGGCGGCCGGCCAGATCGGCGCGGCTGCGCTTGACCGCCTGGGCCACCAGGTGGACAGCCTCGTCCTGGCCGACGATCTTCTTTTTCAGTTCGTCCTCCAGGGAGGCCAGGCGGACATATTCCGTCTCCCGGATCTTGACGGCGGGGATGCCGGTCCACAGCTCGATCACCCGGGCCAGGTCGTCCATCGAGACCTTGATCTCGCTGGCGGCCGCCTGCTTGGCGGGCAGCTCGGCTTCCAGCTGGGCGATGCGGGTCTTGCGCTCGGCCACCGCCTCGTAGTCGATGGCCTCGTTGGTGGGAGTGGACTCCATCTCGGACTCCTCCTGTTTGAGGGCGTCCAGTTCCTTCTGTGCCTCCAGGAACGCCGAGATCTCGGGGTGGGCCAGGTTGCAGCTGGCGCAGGCCTCGTCCAACAGGTCGATGGCCTTGTCGGGCAGATAGCGGTCGGTGATATACCGCTCGGACAGCGTCACTGCCATCTGGACCACGTCGGCGGGCACCTGGACGTGGTGGTAGTCCTCATAGTAACGCTTGATGCCGTTCATCACGGCGATGGTGTCGGCGATGCTGGGCTCCTCCACCCGCACCGGCTGGAACCGGCGCTCCAGCGCCTGGTCCTTCTCGATATACTTGCGGTACTCCGAGAAAGTGGTCGCGCCGATGACCTGGATCTCCCCGCGGGAGAGGGCGGGCTTTAAGATGTTGCCCGCGTTCATGGCGCCCTCGCTCTCGCCGGCGGCGGTGATGGTGTGGATCTCGTCGATGAACAAGATCACGTTGCCGGCCTGTTTCACCTCGTTCAGCAGGCCCTTGACCCGCTGCTCGAACTGGCCGCGGAACTGGGTGCCCGCCACCAGGGCGGTCAGGTCCAGCAGATAGATTTCCTTGTCCTTGAGCTGGGCCGGCACCTGTCCGCGGGCGATCCGCTCGGCGATGCCCTCGGCGATGGCGGTCTTGCCCACGCCGGCCTCGCCGATCAGGCAGGGGTTGTTCTTCTGCCGCCGGGACAAAATCTGGATGGTCCGGTAGATCTCCCGGTCCCGCCCGATGATGTCGTCCAGCTTGCCGTCCCGGGCCTTGCCGGTCAGGTTTTCGCAGTAGGTATCCAGGTACTTGCGGCGGGGCGGCTTTTTGCCGTTCTTGCCGTTCTTGGGGGCCGCCTGGCTGCTGTTCTGGCCCCCCTCCTGCCCGGCGATGCTCAGGGGGAAGGTGGCGTTGCCGCCGGGGGTGAAGCCGTCCTCATCCCCGCCGTCGCTGTCGTCCTGCATCTTCATCAGGGCGGCAAAGGGGTTGCCCCCCTCGCCCATCTCCTCCATCATGCTGTCCATCCGGTCTTCCATATTGTCCATGTCCTGTTCGGACATACCGAACTGCTTCATCAAATCGTCCACCGGCTTGATGTGCAGCTCGCGGGCGCAGTGCAGGCAGTAGCCCTCCTGCTTCATCTGGCCGTTCTCCATCCGCTGGATGAAGATAATGGCCGGTCTTTTCTTGCATCGAGCACAGACCATACAATTCCTCCTGTCTATCCCACAGCCCCCGTTCCCATAAACGGGTTCAGCTGACTGAATATCTTATAATACACGCTGCCGCCCAGGGCCGCCTCATTCAAATAGGGCAGGTTGCCGCCGGTGATGACCATCAGCGCCCAGACCACGCACAGCAGCAGGAACACGTCCGCCAGCCCCGCCAGCGCCCCCATGGGGACCCCCAGCAGGTGGTTGACCGTGCCCACCAGGGGCAGGTGGTTGACCAGTCCCAGCACCGTGACCAGCAAGCTGATGAGCATGCGCAGCCCTGCAAAGCAGAGAAAGAACAGCACCAGCGAAAACACCGGCGTCAGCAGCGGCCGGATCACGTCCTGCACGATGGTGTCGGCCATCACCAGGACGTTGTCGGTCAAAAGGCCGTCCAGGGCGCGCTCGCAGGCTTCCACCACCGGACGGCGCACGCTCTCGGGCAGGAAACCCGCGTACCGCTGGGCGATCAGGCTCAGATCGGCCGCGCCCCCCGCCGACAGCCCGGCGGCGATCCGCTCCCGGAAACTGCCGGCAAAGAACCGGTCGAACAAAGCCCCGGAGCCCCAGGCGGCCAGCTGCTGGGCCCCGATCAGGCTGAACAGGTTGCCCACGATCTGGACCAGCGCCGCCAAAAGCCCCTTGCGGGCATAGTGCACGGTCAGGCCCAGCCAGACCGCAGTACAAATAATATCAAAAAGAAATGACGGATTCATGAACATACACAAAACTTTTTATCAGACACAGCGTCAGAGTGCTAGAGCTTTTTCTTCTCCTTGACATTCCGGCCCGCGTCCTCTATAATAAATATAGGATATATACTATCACGCCAACCCAGGGTGCATTCCATGCCAAACTTCGAGGTAGACTTTTACAAAAAAGAAAACGGCGAATGCCCGGTCCAGGATTTTCTCGATTCCCTCGACAGCAAGATGCGGGCCAAACTCCTGGTGGGGTTCGCGCTGCTGGAAGCAAACGGCCCCCAGCTCCGCGAGCCCTATTCCAAACACATCGGGGACGGCATCTTCGAGATCCGGGCCAAGCAGGGCAGCAACATCACGCGGGTGCTCTACTTCTTCTTTGTGGGCCGCCAAATCGTGCTGACCAACGGCTTCACCAAAAAGACACAGAAAACGCCACCCGCCGAACTGGCCACCTCCAAAAGTACCGCGCCGCATATCTCAAACGAAAGGGGGCTCTCTGATGAGCGATTTTCGCAATTATCTCAACCAGCAGCTGAAGGACCCCGCCTTTAAGGCCGAATGGGACGCCCTCCAGCCCGAGCTGGCCATCATGCAGGCCATGATCGACGCCCGCAAGCAGTCCGGGCTGACCCAAAAACAGCTGTCGGAGCGGACGGGCATTGCCCAAAGCGACATCAGCAAAATGGAAAACGGGTCAGCTAATCCCTCGGTGCGCACCCTTCTGCGCCTGGCCGACGGGTTGGGGATGCACCTCAAGATCGAATTTGTCCCCAAAGGTTCCCCAAACGCCGGCTGATCCTTCTCCCCGCCTCCGGGCGGGGATTTTTTATGCCTCCGGGCTGCTCTCTGCCTCCGGCGAAGGCGGCGTGACCCGCTGGACCAGGTTGCCCGCAAAGACGAACAGGTCCCCGTCCCCGCCGGCCAGCATGGCCTGGGGGCGGGCATCCAGGGCAAAGCTCCATTGATAGGTCCCGTCCAGGCCGTAGCACTCTACCGAGCTTTCGCACAGCAGGTAAATGGCGTCGGCGCCCCGCACGATGCCGTGCGCTGTGGGCACCGGTCCCTGGTACTGCACCCCCAGCCCGCCGTCCAGCAGCAGGGCAGTGCTGGACGGGCCGCTGCCGAACAGGACCGCCAGCCCCCCGTGTTCCGCCGAGAGGGCGGCCACCGTCTGGCCGCCAAAGTCATAGCGGCCCTTGGCGCTGCCGTCCGAGCCGTAGAGGGCGGCGTGGGTGTCGCAGACGGCCAGCAGCCGGTCGTTGGACGGCCAGGTCAGGGCCAGCGGGGTGCTGCCCGGCTCGCTGGACAGCAGCTGGGGCTCCCCGGCCCGCAGGTTGAGCAGGTAGAGGTTGGTCAGCATCTGCCCGTTTTGGGCGGTGACAGCGGCAATGGCCAGCTGGGTGCCGTCGGGCGAAAACGCCATCCGCATGGGGACGCCCTCGGCGGTGGTGGTGCTCCAGGTCAGCAGTTCGTTGCGGCTGGAGTCGTAGACGGTCAGCAGGGCCAGCTTGCGCACGTCGTCGGTGACGACGGCCAGCTCGCCCCTGTCGCTGAGGGCGCACAGATAGATATGCCCGTCGGTCTGGCGGGTATACAGCTCCCGGGTGCGGCTCTCCACCCGCAGCTCGCTGCCCGAGCGGTTGTACAGCACAAAGCTGTTTTTCCCCGCCGCCAGGGCCGGCCGGGCGTAGCCGGTGCCGATGGCGTTCAGCCGGCCGCCCCCGTCCGAAAAGACGGTGCAGCCCTCCGAGCCCAGCACCACGAAACTGTCCCCCAGGCTCTCAGCCTGGTAGACCTCCCCCGCGCCGGTCTGCTGGGGGAACCCCTGCTCCGGCATCAGGGCGATGCGGACGCTGTCGGCCATATCTTCCAGCAGCATGACCGAGGTGTTCACCAGGCCGGTCAGGTAGATGACTGCCGCCGCCACCAGCGCCACCAGCAAAATGGTGCGCCGCAGCCGGCGGCTGCGCAGACGCTGCCGCGCCGCCTCGATGTATTCGATCCGGCCCGCGGACATTTCCTCCCTGCGGGCCCTGCGACCGGTCTTTCTCATCCCTCTGCTTCCTTTCCATAATCTACATGGTGCAAAAACAGGCCCTTGGCGGGCAGGGTGGGGCCGGCGTTCTTCCGGTCCCGGCTGGCCAGGATGGCCGGCACCGCCGCGGGGTCCAGACGGCCGGCCCCCGCCTCGCACAGGGTGCCCGCCAGGATGCGCACCATATTGTACAGGTACCCGTCCGCCGTCACCGTGATCTCCACCGTGTCCCCATGGCGCTCCACCCCGCAGGCCGTGATGGTGCGGACGGTGTCGCCGTGGGCCGCCGCCGAGCTGTGGGCCGCGCACAGGGCCAGAAAGTCGTGGGTGCCCACAAAGCCGGCCGCCGCCTGCTGCATCCGCGCCACGTCCAGACGGCCGGGGATGCGGCAGTAATACCGCTCCTCAAAGGGGGAGTCGATGGCGCTGTTGTGGATGCGGTAGAGGTAGGTCTTGGTGTGGGCGGCATACCGGGCGTGGAACCCGTCGGGCACCACCCGCGCTTTCAGCACCCGGATATCCCGGGGCAGTTTGGTGTTCAGGGCCAGGGGCAGTTTTTCGGGCGGGATGCGCAGGTCCGCCTCAAAGCTGAGGGCAAAGCCCAGCGCATGGACCCCCGCGTCGGTGCGGCTGCACCCCTTGATGTCGGGCCGGAAGCCGATCACCGCCTCCAAAGCGTCCTGGAATGCGGCGGCCACGCTCCGCCCGTTGGGCTGCACCTGGAAGCCGCAGTATTCGGTGCCGTCAAAAGCCAGGGTCAACAGCCAGGTCACAGGCTGCACCTCCATTCAAAATAGCATACAAATAGGGCGAAAATGTGAAAAAAGGCATCGACAGAAAAAGTCCCGGCCGGCCGACATGCGCGGACGGTCGGGACACGTACGGGGCAGGTTTGCGGCAAGCGCACAGCGCGCCAAAAACTCCGCCCCTCTATCCAAAAAACTCAGTAGTTGGGGAACACCAGCCGCGAAGCCAGGATCACCCCAAAGCATACGATGCAGAAGGCCAGGTCGATATAGTCCTGCCGGCAGCAGCGCAGCACCTTCAGGCGGGTGCGGCCTTCGCCGCCCCGGTAGCAGCGGCACTCCATGGCCATGGCCAGCTCGTCCGCCCGGCGGAACGCCGAGATGAACAGCGGGATCAGCACCGGCACCAGCGCCTTGACCCGCTCGGTCAGCTTGCCGGTGTCCAGCATGGCGCCGCGGGCCTTCTGGGCGTTCATGATCTTGTCGGTCTCCTCGATCAGGGTGGGGATGAACCGCAGGGCGATGCTCATCATCATGGCAAGCTCGTGCACCGGGAAGTGCAGCTTGTTCAGCGGTTTGAGCAGCGCCTCGATGGCGTCGGTCAGGACGATGGGGCTGGTGGTGTAGGTGAGCAGGCTCGTCCCCGCGATGAGGGCGGCCACCCGCACGCCCATGATGATGGCATAGCGGACGCCCTCGGCGTAAATGGAGATGAAACTCCAGTGGAACAGCGGCTCCCCCTCGCCGCTGACAAAGAACACGTTCAGCACCGCGGTGAACAGGATGATGGGCAAAATCGGCTTGAGGCTGCGCCCGATCATCTTGAGGGGGATCTGCGCCACCAGGTACATCCCGCCCAGAAAGAGGATGGACAGCGCCAGCCCCAGCGGGTTGGAGGCGGCGAACAGCACCGCGATATACGCGATGGTCAAGACCAGCTTGAGCCGCGGGTCAAAGCGGTGCACCAGGCTGTTGCCCGGAAAGTGCTGGCCGATGGTAATGTCACGGATCATGCGCCGGCGCCCCCTTTCTCCTTTTGTTCCTCTGCGCGGGGCAAAACGAGGCTCCCCCCGGCGTCGCGGCGGGCCTTGGCCTCCACGATCTTTTTCACCGCGTAGGGGATGGTGTAGACGTCCGCCGGGACGTCGATGCCCATTTCCCGCAGTTTGAGGAAGATCTTGGTCACCTGCGGCACCGACAGGCCCAGGGCCAGCAGTTCTTCGGCGCGGGCAAAGACATTCTCTACCGTGTCGTACATGGCCACGTGCTTTTGGGCCATCACCAGCACCTTGTCGGCATAGCGGGCAATATCCTCCATGCTGTGGCTCACCAGCAGCACGGTGGTGCCGGTGTCCTTGTGGTAGCGCTTGATGGCCGACAGGATGCTGTCCCGGCCCTCGGGGTCGAGGCCGGCGGCGGGCTCGTCCAGCACCAGGATGCGGGGCTCCATCGCCATGACGCCGGCCACCGCCACCCGGCGCTTTTGGCCGCCCGACAGCTCGAAGGGGCTGCGGTCCAGCAGGGCGCCGTCCAGGCCCACGAAGCGGGCGGCCTCCCGGACCCGGCGGTCGATCTCCTTTTCCTCCAGGCCCATGTTTTTGGGGCCGAAGGCAATGTCCTTATAGCAGGTCTCCTCGAACAGCTGGTACTCGGGGTACTGGAACACCAGCCCCGTCAAAAACCGGAAATCCCGGATCTTGGACGGGTCCTCCCAGACGTCCCGGCCGTCGATGAAGATGCGGCCGCTGGTGGGCTTGTTCAGGCCGTTCATGTGGCCGATCAGGGTGCTCTTGCCCGAGCCGGTGGCCCCGATGATGCCCACGAAATCCCCTTCTTCCACCTCGAAGCTGACGTCGTCCAGAGCGGTCACTTCGCCGGGCATCCCGGGGTTATACACATAGGAAAGATGTTCTACCTTGATGATGCTTGCCATACTGCCCTCCCTCACTTCAGCAGCTCGTAGAGAGCCTGTGCGCAGGCGCCGGGGTCGATGATTCCCTCCGGCATGGGGATGCCGGCCTTGACCAGCTCGTCCCGCAGCTCGGCGGCCTGGGGCACGTCCAGATGCAGCCCGCGCACCTTTTCGGTCTGGCTGAACACCTCGGTGGGCGTCCCCTCCATGACGATGCGGCCCCGGCTCATGACGATGACCCGGTCGGCCTGGGCGGCCTCCTCCATATAGTGGGTGATGGCCACCACCGTGATCCCTCGGTCCCGGTTGAGCCGGTGGATGGTCTGCATCACCTGCTCGCGGCCGCGGGGGTCCAGCATGGCGGTGGCCTCGTCCAGCACGATGCAGTCGGGGCTCATGGCCACCACGCCGGCGATGGCCACCCGCTGCTTCTGCCCGCCCGACAGGTTGTGGGGCGGGCGCTGGCGCAGCTCGTAGATGCCGGTCATCTTCATGGCGTCGTCGATCCGCCGGCGCATCTCGTCGCTGGGCACACCCAGGTTTTCCAGGGCGAAGGCCACATCTTCCTCCACCACGGTGGCGACGATCTGGTTGTCGGGGTTCTGAAAGACCATGCCCACCTTCTGACGGATCTGGTAGAGTTTGCTGTCGTCGGCGGTGTCCATCCCTTCCACGGTGACGGTGCCCGACTCAGGCAGGAGGATGGCGTTGAAATGCTTGGCCAGGGTGGACTTGCCGCACCCGTTGGCCCCCAGCACCGCCACGAACTCCCCCCGTTTGACCCCGGCCGTCACGCCGTCCAGCGCGTAGCCGGCGGCGTCCGGGTCATACCGGAAGCGCAGGTTTTCGGCCTGCAAAATCGTTTCCTTCATGTTCAGTCTCTTTCCGGTGGCACGCCCGTCTCCAAACCGGGCTGCACCCCATACACAATGCTTGTTTTTATTTGGCGTTTTCCCAGATCGCCGTGGAACCGCAGGGCACCACCCCGCCGGTGGCCGTCACCGGCAGGCCGATCTCATCGCAGCTCGTGCTGCCCCCAAAGCGGGGCACGAGGGTGGTGCGGAGGATGTACTCCATCACCGCCGGGGACAGCCCCGCCGTATAGCTGTTGACCGCAAAAAAGAGCGGCTCCGGGCTCAGCACGTCGGCGCACTGGCAGATCAGGTCGTAGATGCAGTCCTCCAGCTTCCACACTTCGCCGCCGGGGCCCCGGCCGTAGCTGGGCGGGTCCATGATGATGGCGTCGTAGGTGTTGCCGCGGCGCTTTTCCCGCGCCACGAACTTGGCGCAGTCATCCACCAGCCAGCGGATGGGCCGGCCGGCCAGACCGCTGGCGGCGGCGTTCTCCTTGCCCCACTGGACCATCCCCTTGGAGGCGTCCACATGGCAGACCGATGCCCCGGCCGCGGCGCAGGCCAGGGTGGCCCCGCCGGTGTAGCCGAACAGGTTCAGCACCCGGATGGGCCGGCCCGCGGCCCGGATCTTGCGCCCGTACCAGGCCCAGTTCACCGCCTGCTCGGGGAACACGCCGGTGTGCTTGAAGCCGGTGGGGCTGACGATCAGCGTCAGCCGGTCCTCCCCTTCGCCGCAGTGGATCTGCCAGCGCTCGGGCAGGGGGCGGCGGTACTCCCAGCTGCCCCCGCCCTGGTGGGAGCGGTGGTACACGGCGTCGGCCCGGGCCCAGAGGGGGCTCTGGGGCTCGCTCTTCCAGACAACCTGGGGGTCGGGCCGGACCAACAGGGCCGTCCCCCACCGTTCCAGCCGGTTGCCCCCGGTGGCGTCCAGTAATTCGTAATCCTTCCAGCTGTCAGCTGCTCTCATGGTCTGCCCTTTCCGTTCTTTTTGTCACTTGCTGAGGATGCGCTTGCGGATCCGCTCCACGATGCGGCCGGCACAGGACTGGATGGCGTCCAGGTCCTCGCCTTCCACCATGACGCGGATCTTGGGCTCGGTGCCCGATACCCGGACCAGCACCCGGCCCATCCCCATCAGTTTCTGCTGCTCGTTCTCGATAAAGCCGGCCAGCACCTCGTCCTCCTTGTAGGCGGCCTTCTGGGCGGCGTTGGCCTCCACGTTGATGAGCACCTGGGGGAACTGTGCGTAGATGCCGTTCAGCTCGCTCATCTTTTTGCCGCTGGCGGCCAGCAGCTTGAGCAGCTTGCCGGCGGTCAGCTCGCCGTCGCCGGTGGTGGCGTGGTGCAGCAGGATGACATGGCCGCTCTGCTCACCGCCGATGGCGTAGCCGTTCTCCCGCATATTCTCCAGCACATACCGGTCGCCCACGGCGGTCTTTTCGGTGTGGATGCCCTGGCGCTCCATGAACTTGATGAAGCCCAGGTTGGACATCACCGTCACCACGGCGGTGTCGGCGTCCAGCGCGCCCTTTGCCTTCATCATCATGGCCAGCAGGGCGATGATCTTGTCGCCGTCGATCTCCTGGCCCTTTTCGTCGCAGGCCAGGCACCGGTCGGCGTCCCCGTCAAAGGCGATGCCGCAGTCGTAGCCGCCGGCCACCACCTCTTTTTCCAGCTTTTCCAGGTGGGTGCTGCCCACCCCGTCGTTGATGTTTTTGCCGTCCGGCGTCACCCCGAAGAAGGTGCATTTGGCCCCCAGCCGGGGGAACAGCTTCTGGGCCACCGCGGCGGCCGCGCCGTTGGCGCAGTCGATGCAGATGTTCAGCCCCGACAGATCCCCGTCGATGGCCTCGTACAGGTAGTCCACATAGTCCCGCAGGCCGTCAGCCCGGCAGGACACCTGCCCCACCGCGGCCCCGGTGGCCAGAGGGATGTCCCGGCAGTCGTTGTCGATGTGGGCCTCGATGCGGGCTTCCACCTCGTCGGGCAGCTTGTAGCCGGTGGAGGCGAACACCTTGATGCCGTTGAACTCCATCGGGTTGTGGGACGCCGAGATGACGACGCCCGCGTCAGCCTTGTACTTGGTGACAAGGTAGGCCACCGCGGGGGTGGGCAAAACGCCCAGCGCCTCCACGTCGGCCCCCACGCTGCACAGGCCGGCGGTCAGGGCGGCTTCCAGCATATCCCCCGACTGGCGGGTGTCCTTGCCGATCAGGATGCGGGGCCTGCGGCCGGTGCTGTCGGTCAGGACGGCGGCCACGCCGCGGCCCAGCTTCATCGCCAGCTCACAGGTCAGGTCCGCGCCCGCAATGCCGCGGACGCCGTCGGTGCCAAAATACTTTCCCATAAAGATCCAATCCCCTCTCTGTTTTTATCATTCTATGCCCGCCAAAGGCTGCGGGCCCCTCTATCAAAACATGGTCTGCTGCCCGCTGTCCTCGGGTTCGAGGTGCTCGGGCGGGCGCATCCCCAGATGCTCGTAGGCCAGGTGGGTGACACAGCGGCCCCGGGGGGTGCGGGTCAAAAAGCCCATCTGCATCAGATAGGGCTCGCACAGGTCCTCGAGGGTGACGGCCTCCTCGCCCAGGGCGGCGGCCAGGGTCTCCAGGCCCACCGGCCCGCCGCCGTACATCTCGATGATGGCCCGCAGCAGGCTGCGGTCCAGCTCGTCCAGGCCCAGCTCGTCCACGTCCATCCGGCGCAGGGCCATCAGGCAGACGTCCCGGTCGATGACGCCGTCCCCCAGCACGGTGGCAAAGTCCCGCACCCGCTTGAGGAAGCGGTTGGCCACACGGGGGGTGCCCCGGCTGCGCTTGGCCAGCTCATAGGCCCCCTCGGGGGTGATGGGCTGGTCCAGGATGCCGGCCGAGCGCCGGATGATCTGGGCCAGCTCGTCGGGGCTGTACAGTTCCAGTTTGAGCAGCACGCCGAACCGGTCCCGCAGCGGGCCGGTCAGCTGGCCGGCGCGGGTGGTGGCCCCCACCAGGGTGAAGCGGGGCAGGTTGATGCGGATGCTCTGGGCGCTGGGCCCCTTGCCGATGATGATATCCAGCGCGTAATCTTCCAGCGCCGGGTAGAGCACTTCCTCCACCTGACGGGACAGCCGGTGGATCTCGTCGATGAACAAGACGTCCCCTTCCTGGAGGTTGGTCAGCAGGGCGGCCAGGTCCCCCGGCTTTTCGATGGCGGGGCCGCTGGTGATGCGGATCTGCACCCCCATCTCGTTGGCGATGATGCCGGCCAGGGTGGTCTTGCCCAGGCCGGGCGGGCCGTAGAGCAGCACATGGTCCATGGCCTCGCCCCGGCGGCGTGCCGCCTCGAGGTAGATCTTCAAATTCTGCTTGACCTTTTCCTGGCCGATATAGTCCTCCAGGTGCTGGGGGCGGAGGCTGTTTTCCTCGCTGTCCGCCGCCGTCAGCCCCGGCTGCATCATTTTTGCACCGTAAAGCGCCTGTTCCTGCATGGTTTATCTCCCCCCTGCCATTCCGCGCAGCGCCAGCCGGATGATCTCCTCCACCGGCAGCGCAGGGTCGATCTTCGAGATGGCCACGGCGGCCTCGCTCTGGCTGTACCCCAGGGACACCAGCGCCGCGATGGCCTGGCTGCTGCCGGCCCCGCTGGCTGCCGCCGACACCCCGGACAGGTCCTCGAGGGCGGCTGCGCCGGCGGCGCCCTTGGCCACCTTGTCTTTCAGTTCCAGCACGATGCGCTGGGCCAGCTTGGGCCCCACACCGCTGGCGGCCTTGAAGGCCTTGTGGTCCCCTGCCGACACCGCCAGATAGACCCGGTCCGGCTCCATCACGCTGAGGATGGCCAGCCCCACCTTGGGCCCCACGCCGGACACACCGGTCAGCAGCTTGAAGCAGGTCTGCTGCTCCTCGGTGGCAAAGCCGTAGAGGCTGATGTCGTTCTCGGTCACGTTGAGCACGGTGTAGAGGGTGCCCTCCGCCCCCGCGCCGGGCATGGCCGCGGCCACGCTGGCGGGGCACTGGGCGCAGTAGCCCACCCCCCCGCAGGAGATGACCACGCTGTCCATCGTCTTTTTGATGATCTTACCGCTCAGGCAATAAATCATAGCGTATCCTCGGTTCTACATTAAATGGGCCCGATGCTGCGCGACGTCAGCCGGGTGAGCTGGTTGGCGCTGGTGTGGCAGAACGTGATGGCCATGGCCAGCGCGTCGGCGGTGTCGTCGGGCTTGGGGACGGCGGGCAGGTGCAGCAGGATGCGGGTCATCTCCTGCACCTGCTTTTTGACGGCCTTGCCATACCCTGTCACCGCCTGTTTGACCTGCATGGGGGTGTACTCGTACACCGGCAGGCCGGCCTGGGCCGCCGCCAGCAGGATGACCCCGCGGGCCTCGGCCACCCCGATGACGGTGGTCTGGTTGTGTTGGTAAAACAGCTTTTCGATGGCCAGCACCTCGGGCCGGGTGCGGTGGATCACCTCGCAGACCCCGTCGTAAACGGCGCTGAGCCGTTCTTCAAAAGGCTGGCCGGCGTCGGTCGTCACTGCGCCGAAATCCACCGGCGCGAACCGGTTGCCCACATACTCCACAACGCCCCAGCCCACGATCGCATAGCCGGGGTCAATGCCCAACACTCTCACCTGCTGCCTCAGACCTGCCTTTCCACGCAAAAAAGATATACTGTTATAGTATAGCACAGCGGCGCGGGAATGGCAATTCACCCGCCCCCGCGCAGAAATTTTTTCTTTTCTGTCGTTTCCCTCTTGCATTTTGCCGCGGAATATGGTATCATAATCGGGCCGCAGGACGCGGCGCACAACAGAATATCTGGACGGTTAGCTCAGCTGGTAGAGCATCTGCTTGACGTGCAGGAGGTCACAGGTTCGAGTCCTGTACCGTCCACCAATAAAAAACCGGAGCCTAGGGCTTCGGTTTTTTATTGCATGACATAGCAGACGCGGACCCGTTCGAGTCCTGTACTGCTGCGCAGCCGAGCCGCGTCCAGCGGACGAAACAGGCGAGGCGGAGCAGGGGCCGCGCTCTGATTTTTGCAAGCCCGCCGTGACGGGCGCAGGAAAAATCAGCAAGCGCAACCCGACCCACCAACCCAAAAAGCCCGAGGCCGCAGGCCCCGGGTTTTTCGTTTATATTCGTTTATATGGTTTTATGTGCCGTTTTGCCTGGAAACACTCAGAGGGCCTCCCGGGTGGTCCCGCCGGACTGGTAGCGCACCGGCAGGCAGACCAGGGCGGGCAGAGAGGCGCCGTTCTCGTTCAGCAGCAGGTCCACTGCGGTGCGGGCAATGTCCTGTACCGGCTGGACGATGGTGGAACAGTGCAGATCCTCGCTGTCAAATCGGTAGATGCCGTCAAAGCCGATCATTTGCACATCGTCAGGGACGCGCACCCCCAGGGCATACAGCCGCTTGCGGATCTCGTAGCACAGGCGGTCGGTGCTGCAGAAAATGCCATCGTAGGCAAAAGCGCCGTTTCGGGTGTGCTCGACCAGAAAGGGCTCAAAGGGCGCGAACCCGGTCTCGTTTTCCAGGAACAGGGCGTCGAACGGGACACCCTTGGCCTGACAGGCGGCTTCAAAGCCGGTGCGGCGCTTATCGGTCTCGTTGGCAAGGCCCGAGCCCTGCCCCAGAAACAGTAGCCTTTGGCAGCCCAGCTCGATCAGCTTCTGGGCGGCCAGCTGGCCGCCGCCAAAGTTATCGGAGGCCACGCAGGGCACCCCGGCCCGGAAATGCCGGTCGATGCTGATAAAGGGCAGGGCGGGGTCTACTTCCAGGTTGGGATTGTAGGTCAGGGCGATGACCCCGTCCACTTTGTTTTGCCGGACCATGTTCAGACATTCCTGTTCGGCCTGGCTGTCGTAGTTGGTGATGGTGACGATGGCCCGGTAGCCGCGGCTCATCAGGGTGCCCACAAGGGCGTCGGCCAGATAGCAGTAAAAGGGATTGCGCAGCGTAGGCCAGACCAGGGCCACCGTCTGGGTCCGGTTGGTTTTGAAGCCGCGGGCGTAGCTGTTGACCTGATAGCCCAGCTTGCTGGCGGCCTGTTCGACTTTTTGGCGGTATACATCCCCTACCGGGATGTGATTGAACACCTTGGAGACCGTGCCCAGCGAGACGCCGGCTTCGGCCGCCACATCTTTCATGGTGGGGGCGGTGGTTTTTTTCATCATGACAGTGCTCCTGACAGGGCACAGCCCCGTCCTGGTGCGAAAGCAGGGCGGGGCCGTGTCCAAAGAAGATGAAGGAGAAGAAGATTTCAGGGAATTACAGATGCAGCGCGTACTGCTCCACGGTGACGCGGGCCGCGCCGTCGGCGGCAAAGGTGATGCGTTCGGCTTCGGGCGGAGTGTAGATGCAGGCCGTCATGGTCTGCTCGCCGCCGTTGAGGAACACCTCGATGCTGTTGCGGTCCAGAAGGATGCGGAGACTGAGCGTATCGCTCTGGCTGTGCACGGTACAGCTGCGAAGGTGTACGATATCCTGATGGAACCCTGCCTGGCTCCGGTCAAGGATGAGCCGTCGGGTGCGCGGCTCATAGGTAAGGGTGGTTGAGTGGGCGCCGTCGGCGGCCAGCTTGATGGTAAAAGCACGGCACTCCTTGCCCTCGGGAGTGATGGTCACGCGGAGGTCAGCCACCCGGCCGCCAATGCCTTCCAGAGCTGTCTCGCCTTCCATGAGGACATTCTCGTGCAGGACACGCGCGCCGTGGGCGGCGTCCAGCTCCCGAACGGGGGTCTGGATCAGACGGCCGTCCCGAATGTGCAGCTCCCGCGGGCAGATGGTCTGCCCGAACCACTTGGCCCCATGGGGCTGATCGCTGATGCCGGCCCAGGCCTGCATCCAGGCGGTCATGATCCGGCGGCCATCGGGGGCCTGCATGGTCTGGGTAGCGTAGAAATCAATGCCTTCGTCCATCAGCTGGACGTTTTCGCGGACAAAGCGATGGTTCACAGGGTCATAGCTGCCAATCAGGGCGATCACGCAGTGCCCGTTGTGGAATTCGTCCCGGGCCTGCATCTCCATGGGGCCGACCATCAGCACCTGCTTGCCGTCCAGCTCAAAGAAATCGGGGCACTCCCACATGACGCCGTATTCGCCGCGGCTGGCGTCCAGGATGGTGACGTATTCCCAGCGGAAACCGTCGGCGCTGTGGAACAGCAGGGCCGCGCCGCCCTCTGTTTTGCCCTGCCCGACAAGCACGGCGGAATAGCTGCCGTCCGGCTCCTGCCAGATCTTGGGGTCACGGAAATCGAACCGGCTGAACCCGTCGGGCAGGTGGCGTTCATCCAGCACAGGGGTCTGGAAAGGCTTTTCATAGTGGATGCCGTCCCCTACAGCGACGCTCTGGGTCTGCACGTCCCGGGTCTTGCCGTCCGGCTGCTCTTCCCTGCGGACGCTGGTGTAAAGCAGCAGCTGCCGGCCGTCGGGCAGCTCGGCCGCCGACCCCGAGAAGCAGCCGTCCTTGTCGCTGGGGCTGTCGGGGGCCAGGGCTGCGGGCAGATAGTCCCAGTGCAGCAGGTCGGTGCTGACGGCGTGTCCCCAGTGCATGGGCCCCCAAAAGGTGCCGTAGGGGTAGTATTGATAAAACAGATGGTATTTTCCCTGATAGAACGAAAAGCCGTTGGGGTCGTTCATCCAGCCAATGTAGGGGGTCAGGTGATAGGCGGGACGTTCGGCGGCGGGGATGGCCGCGCCGTGCTGCGCCTCATAGGCGCGGGCTTTTTGTAAGGTCGTGCTGTCCATAGCAGCCTCCTGTAAAAAGATGCTCCGGGCCGGGGCAGATCACCCGGAGGTGCGGGGGCAAAATCAGGCGTAGTAGGCGTCCAGATACTTCTGCATGATGGCCAGGTAGTCGGACAGGCGGTACTCCTCCAGCATGCCCAGGTATTCCTCCCAGGCGCCGTCGGCCATGCCGTTCATGATCCAGTCAGCCTTGCAGGTGTTCATGTAGGTGGACAGGTCGGTCTCCAGCTCGGAAACGGTCTCGGTGTCCTCGTTGCTCATGAACACATTGGGGAAGACGTAGTCGTTGTGCATCTCGGGGGTGTAGATCTGCTCGATCCAGTCCAGACGATACTGGGCGTCGTCGGGGCAGGTGACGTAGACGTCGTAGTAGTCGTTCAGGACGGCCAGAGGACCGTTGACGCTCTCGGCCTCGCGGACTTCCACGGGGGACTCGTCGCCCAGGGGCGCGTGCTTGAGCATCGGCTCGCCGTCGGCGTTGGTGGACATTTCAAAGATGTCGAAGCCGTCGTCCTCGCCGTAGGTGCCCCAGTTGTTCTGGGCGGACTGGATGGGGATGTACATCTGATCCAGCCAGGCGCAGACCAGGGCGGGGTTGGCCGCCTTGGCGGTGACCACGCAGCGGCCGCGGTTGAAGCCGCTGGTGAACGAGCCGTTGTAGGGGGTGATGTTGGTGGTGTCGGCGGTCAGCGGGGGCAGGGGCTCCCAGTCGGTGAGGTTGTCGATGTTGGCCACGTCCCAGGTGAAGCAGACGCCGTACCGGCCGGCCTTGCCCTTGGAAACGTAGGTGGACCACTCCTGGGTGAAGGCTTCCAGGTCAATGAGGTTCTCGGTGTACAGCTTGTGCAGCCACTCGATGCCGGCGCGGTAGCCGGGCTGGGCGGCGGCGCAGATGACCTTGCGGTCGTTGGTGACAGCGATGTGGCGGCTCTTGTCCTGGTCGCCGTAGCCCTCGCCGAAGCCGTTGATCAGGATGGCGGGGTCCTGGTCGCCGTCGTTGACGATGCAGGACATGGGGATGATGTCGCCCTCGATGCCGAACTCGCTCTTGATGCGGTCGGCGTTGTCCCGGAAGGCGATCAGCACCTGCTCAAAATCGTCCACATTGTGGGGCATTTCCAGGCCCAGGAAGTTGAGCCATTTGGTGTTGATGAAGGGCATGCTGCCCACCGTCTGGATGGCGGTCTTGTCCACGCCCAGCTGCTCGATCCAGGGCAGGGCCCAGATGTGGCCCTCGGTGTCGGTGCACATGGTGCGGTACTCGGGGTACTTTTCAAAGACGGCCTGCAGGTTGGGCATACAGGTGTCGATGTACTCCTCCAGAGGGATCACCACGCCCTGGCTGGCGTAGCGCAGCAGGTTGCTGTCCGAGAAATCGGCGGTGAAGATGAAGTCGGTCAGGGTGTTGGGGTTGGACATATTCAGGCTGATCTTGTCGCCCCACTGGTCGGACTGGATGGCAGTCCACTCGATGTGGACGTTGGTGGACTCTTCCAGCCGCTTGAAGATGGTGCGGTTGTTGGGTTCCGATTCGCTGCCGGCGGGGTAGCTGGTGGTGCCGGTCAGGGTGATGGTCTCAGCCAGCGGGAACTCGACGGGGCCGTCCACCACGATGGCTGCGGCTGCTTTATCATTGGCGGAGCTCTTGCCGCCGCAGGCGCTCAGGGCCATGGCGGAGCCGGCCAGGGCGGCTGCCTTGAGGAAATTGCGGCGGGAAATCATCTTTTTCATAGCTTTTTCTCCTTGTTTTCGTGTTGGTTTTCTCGTGTCGGGCTATCGGGCGCAGGCGCAGCGGTCAGCCCTTGATGGAACCGGCCATGATGCCGGCGTCGAAATACTTCTGGAAGAACGGATACATCACGATCAGGGGCAGGCTGGAGATGATGATGGTGGCGTATTTGAGCAGCTCGGCCAGCTGGGCGCGCTCGGCGGTGCTCTGGATGTCCGCAACCATGCCGGACTCGGGCTGGCTCTGGATCAGGATGGAGCGCAGCACCAGCTGCAGGGGCTGCTTGGTGGTGTCATTCAGGTAGATCATGGCGTCAAAGTAGCTGTTCCACATGGCGACGAACTGCCACAGGGCCAGCACCGCGACCAGAGGCATACAGATGGGCACCAGGATCTTGAAGAAGAAAGTCATCTCGCTGGCGCCGTCCACATCGGAGGCCTCCCGCAGCTCGCGGGGAACGCCCTGGTAGTAGGTGCGCGCAATGATCATGTTCCAGACGCTGAACGCGCCGGGCAGGATGACGGCCCACATCGAATCCAGCAGGCCCAGGTTGTTGATGAGCAGGTAGGTGGGGATCAGACCACCGCCAAAGAACATGGTGATGACAAAGAGGGTGTTGAAGATCTTCTTGCCCCGGAAGTCGGGCAGGGACATGGGGTAGGCCGCCAGCATGGTAACCACCACCGAAATGACGGTGAAAAGTACGGAATAAAGAACGGCGTTTTTGAAGCCGGTCCAGATCTGGGCATCGGTGGCCACGCGCTCGTAGGCGGTCAGGGTCCATTTGCTGAAATCAAAGGTGATGCCCTGGTTTTGAAGGGTGACGGGGTCCATAAACGATGCAATGACGATGTACACCACCGGGACCACGATAGCGACCACGAACAGGGCCAGCAGGACATAGCCGACGAACAGGATTGCTTTATCCTGCCGGGTATAGATCGCGAGCCGGCCGCTCTTTTTAGCTTTCGCTGCCATGACTGTGCCTCCTTACAATCCCTTGCCGTCGTTCATCTTGGCGACGATCTTGTTCACGGCTACCAGCAGGATGACGTTGACCACCGTGTTGAATAGGCCGACTGCCGTCGAGAAACTGTAGTCGCCGTCGATCAGGCCGCGCTTGTACACATAGGTAGCAATGATCTCGGAGGTCTGCAGGTTCAGGTCGGTCTGGAGGGCGTAGGCCTTTTCAAAGCCGATGCTCATGATGTTGCCGGCCTGGAGGATGAACTGAATGACCACCATATCCTTGATAGCGGGCCACTCGACTGTCATAATCTGCTGGAGCAGGTTTGCACCGTCGATCATGGCCGCTTCCTTCAGGTCTTTGCTGGCGTTGGAGAGAGAAGCTGTGTACATAATGGAGGCCCAGCCTGCACCTTGCCAGATGCCGCTGATGATGTAGATGGGGCGGAAGGCCTCGGGGATGGTCATAAAGTTGATGCTGGTGTGCAGCAGCCCGTTCAGCGGGCCGGTGACCGACAGCAGGACGCGGACCATACCGCAGAGGACGATGACCGAGATGAAGTTGGGCATATACAGCACCAGCTGGATCTTCTGCTTGATTTTTTTGCTCTCGATGCGGTTGAGCAGGAAAGCCAGAATGATGGGGATGGGGAAGCCCCACAGCAGGCCGTAGACGCTCAGCTTGAGGGTGTTGACAAGGTAGCGCTGGAAATCCGGCGAGGACATGAAGCGCTGGAAGTGCTCGAGACCGACCCACTCGCTGCCCAGGATGCCCTTGAAGGGGTTATAATCCTGGAAAGCGATCAGGATGCCGCCCATAGGCATGTACTTGAAAATCAGGGTCAGCACCACAGCCGGCAGAATGAAGATCAGATACAGCTGCCAGTGCCGCGCAATATAGACGCCCGTATTGTGCACACGCTGGCTGGCCGACACCGCCACCGCCCCCGAGGAAGACGCTTTCGCTTTCATGTGTTCGATTCCTCCTTTTTTGTTATAATGGATGGGTGTTCATTTTGCGTTTGCATACATCACAGGGGTAACCGTTCCTGCGTCGTGTGCAAATGTAAAATGCTTACAGTCATTTTTATACCACGCTATGTGGCAAAAGTCAACAGTGTTTTTCTGGAATACGGTACTCTTTCTGTGAATTTGTATGATTGCACAAATTAAGATGGTGCAAATGTGCAAATCCACGTTTTTGCACTTTTTGATTTGACACGTGTGTGCATTTGCACTATACTAGAGTCAAAGGAGGGATTCCGATGGCAACCCGAGTTACCATTCAAGACATCGCCAATGAGCTGCAGCTCTCACGCAACACAGTATCAAAGGCTATCAACAACACCGGCGTTCTGGCTGACGCCACCCGTGAAAAGATCCTGCGCAAGGCGGCCGAAATGGGCTACAAGCAGTTTGCCTACCTGCCCCTGTTCCAGCCGGAAAGCGCAGCGTCCCCGGCGGACGCCCCAACAAATGCGCCGGCCGAGGCGGAAGCCCAGCCTGGCGGCAAGCGGGAGATCGCCATGCTGACCACCTGTTTCCTCAGCAGCTCCCATTTTTCTTCCATGATGCTGGACCGCTTCCAGTCCGAGATCCACCACCTGCACTACTGCATGACCATCTACCGCATCTCCCCGGAGGAGCTGCACCAGCGCCGCCTGCCCTCAGCTTTTGATCCGGAGCGCACTGCCGGCATCATCTGTTTTGAGGTATTTGATTATGACTACGCCCAGATGCTCTGCGAGCAGGGCATTCCCATTCTGTTTGCAGATTCACCGGTGACGGAACTGAAAGCGCCCCTGAAAGCGGACCTTTTATACATGGATAACCATGTCGAGATCCAGCATTTCATCCAGATCATGCACCAGCGCGGCAAGGACCGGATCGGCTTTATTGGAGAGATCCAGCACTGCCAGTCCTTTTTTGAGCGGTATGCCGCCTATGCCAGTGCCATGACCCAGTTGGGGTTGGCTGACAGCTTGAAATACTGCGCGCTGGAGGGCCTTTCTCCTGCATATTTTGAAGATGCGCTGCGAGCCATGCTGAAAACCAACGGATTACCGGATGTTTTTATCTGTGCCAATGACTTTGTAGCCATCGATGCCATCCGTACCCTGCACAATCTGGGCGTTTCGGTACCAGAAGACGTCTGGATTTGTGGCTTTGACGACAGCCAGGAGGCTTCGGTCATGACGCCGCGGCTGACTTCCATCCATATCCACGGGCAAATCATGGGCTTTACTGCCGCCGACCTGCTGATGACCCGCATCAAGGAACCCTCGCTGAATTACCGGACCGTCTACACCGAGACCAATCTGATCCTGCGGGAATCCACGGGAGACTATGAGGCAAAAGTATGAGCAACCTGATCGATCCTGACCGCCCGCTGATGGCCTTTATCACCAAAATGGCCTACAGCGCCTACCTGAACATTTTATGGCTGATCTGCTGCCTGCCCGTCGTGACCATCGGCGCATCCACCACCGCCCTGTTCTACGTCACCTTAAAGATGGCAGAGGACCGGGACGACGGCTTGACCGGGATGTTTTTCCGGGCTTTCCGGCAAAACTTCCTGCCAGCCACCAAACTCTGGCTGGTTTTGTTGGGCGCAGGGGCGTTTCTGGCAATGGACGGCTATATTGTCTGGCATATCTGGAGCCAGAGCATATTCTGGACGCTCGTCGCCGCTTTGCTCATCGTGGCGGCCATTGTCTACGCGGTGGTTCTGCTGTATGCGTTCCCACTGCTGGCGCGGTTCGAGAACACGACCTTCGGCATTCTCAAAACTGCCCTGCTGGTGGGGCTGCGCTACCTTGTCTGCACGCTGCTGATGGCCGGTATCTATTTTTTGATGGGCTGGGTGGTGGTCAACCTCTTTACCCCCGCCTTCCTGCTGGGGTTTGGCTGCTGCGCGATGCTCTGTTCTTTCCTGCTGGTCAACATCATTCACGCCATTGGCGGCGACCCGGACGCTGAGAACAAAGAGGATGGAGAAAACCAACATGCCGCGGATGAATGAGCGGGCCCGGCAGGACTGGGCCACCCTGCGCAGCCTCCATGGCAAAAAGAGGCTGGAGCATATCTGGAGCTACTATAAGCTGCCCATCATCATTGTGCTGATCCTGTTTTATATGGCAGGTTATGCCGTCTACCGGCAGGCTACTAAAAAGGAGGACGTGCTTTATCTGGCGCTGGTCAATATCGCGCCGGGCGACACTCTGACCGAACAGATGACCGCCGGTTTTGCCAGGGACCAGGGCCTGACCGGCAAACAACAGGTGTATCTCTATAGTGGCCTGCTGCTCTCGGAGAGCGAGGGCGCGGATGAAGAATATGTTTATGCCTCTGAAATGCGGATTGTGTCGGCCGTCACAGCCCAGCGGCTGGACGTTGTCCTGATGGACGCCGAAGCGCGGGACGCTTTTGCCGCCCAGGGCTATCTTGCGGACCTGAGCAGCCTGATACCCGGCCTTACGTGCCAATGGCTGGACGTCTCCCAAACGCCGCTGATCCGTCAGGCCGGCTTTCCCGAGGCAGTCTATCTAGGGGTGCTGGCCAACGCGCCCCACCCCGAACGCGCCGCCGCCTATATCGACTATCTGCTCACATAAGAAAGGAAGGACCGTCCATGGATATTTTGGCAATCGGTGAAATTTTGATCGACCTGACCCAGACCGGTACCGACGAAAACGGGATCCCTCAGTTTGCGGCCAACCCCGGCGGCGCGCCCGCCAATCTGGCGGTGGCAGCCGCCAAGCTGGGCGCACAGACCGCCTTTATCGGCAAAGTAGGTGCCGACGGCTTTGGCAGTTACCTAACCAGCGTGCTGAAGCAGAACGGGGTGGACACTTCCCACGTGGCAGTTGACCCCGAGGACCCCACTACCATAGCGGTGGTTTCGGTGGACGCCTCCGGCGAGCGGAGCTTTAGCTTTTACCGCAAAGCGAACGCCGACGTCAAGCTCACTGCCGGCGATATCCCCGACAGCGCTCTGCAGCGCGCCAGGTTTGTCCATTTCGGCTCGGTCAGCCTGACCGCCGACCCGTCCCGCAGCGCCACTCTGGATGCGGTGCGCCGTGCCAGGGCAATGGGCAAGGTCATCACCTATGATCCCAATTACCGCGCCAACCTCTGGCCGGATGCGGCTGCCGCCGTCGCACAGATGAAAGCCCCGCTGAAACTTGTGGACATCCTCAAAGTCTCGGATGAGGAGCTGCCTTTGCTGACGGGCACCACCGACTACGAGACCGGCACCGCCCTTTTGGCCGAACAGGGCATCCGGCTGATCTTTGTCACCCTTGGCCCAGATGGCGTATTTTACCGCATGGGCAGCCGGACCGGACGTGTTTCTGGCGTCCCCTGCTCCGTCGGGGATACCAACGGCGCGGGCGACACTTTCTTCGGCGCAGCCCTCTCCAAACTCTGCAAAGAGGACCTTGACGCCCTGACCCCTGAAAAACTGGAAGCCATCCTGGCCTTTGCCAACAAAGCCGCCAGCCTCACCACCAGCCGGCACGGAGCGATCCCCGCCATGCCCACCCTGGCGGAGGTCGAAGGCTGAAATACAGACACATAACTTGCCCGCAGGAAAGCCGCACGGACTTGCCGCGGGCAGTTTGTACGTTCTGGGGTGTGCTGTACAGCCCTATAAGGAAGCAGGGTTTGGGGAAGGCACTCCCCAACAAGTACGACCGGCAAGTGTGCTGCGATTTCAAATTTTGAAATTGTGGCCACAGGTCGATACTTGCTTATCGCTTTTTTCAAAACTTTTCCTTTCTGGCTTTCAAAAAGCGCCGCGGCTTTTTCTGATATACCAACTATTTGCGGCAAAACGCTTGCCTTGTCTCGCAAAATATGGTATACACGTTATACGAAAGCTTGACGCTTCACGTTCAACCGAAGGGAGGCCCCGCCATGACCGCTGTCATCTACGCCCGCTACTCCTCGGACAGCCAGCGCGAGGCCTCCATTGAAGGCCAGCTGCGGGACTGCAAAGACTACGCCGAGCGCAACGGTATCACCATCGTGGGCACCTACATCGACCGGGCTTACTCTGCCAAGACCGACGACCGACCCGAATTTCAGCGGATGATTCAGGACAGCGCCAAAAAGATTTTCGATGCGGTCCTGGTCTGGAAACTGGACCGCTTTGCCCGCAACCGCTACGATGCAGTCTATTATAAGCGCCAGCTTGAAAAGAATGGCGTCCATCTCGTCTCGGTCATGGAACCGATCTCGGACGGCCCTGAGGGCATCATGATCGAGAGCTTGCTCATTGGCATGGCCGAATATTATTCGGCGGAGCTGGCCATCAAGGTGGCCCGCGGGGAACGAGAGAACGCCCTTAAGTGCAAGTACAACGGCGGTGTGGTGCCGCTGGGCTATGTCATCGGTAAAGAGGATTGCCTCTATCACATCGACCCCGAGACCGCCCCCATCGTGCAGGAGATTTTCACCCGCTACGCCGACGGCGAACCAGCCGAAAAGATAGCGGCTTCCCTGAACGAGCGGGGCCTGCGCACCCGCACCGGGAAGCCCTTTGTCAAGAACAGCTTCTTTCAGATCTTCAAGAACCGCCGCTACATTGGGGAGTACAGCTACAAGGACATTGTGATCCCCGGCGGCGTGCCCGCCATCGTGGACCAGGCGCTGTTCGACCGGGTGCAGGAACGTTTCACAAAGAACAAGATTACCCACGGCCGCCCGGCAAAAGAGGCAATCAACTATCTTCTGACCACCAAACTGTCTTGCGGGAAATGCGGCACCCTGATGGGCGGCGAGAGCGGCACCAGCCACATGGGCACCACCTATCACTACTATAAGTGCGGCAAAGCCAAGCGCAAGGGGCAGGCACATTGCAGCCTTAAAGCGATCCGCAAGGAACCTTTGGAGCGCTTTGTGGTGGATACGGCGGTCAAATTGGTTTTGAACGATCCGGTCATCGAACACCTGACCGATTTGATTTTAGAAGCCCAGAGCCTGGAAAACACCCGCTTACCAGTGCTGAAGGAGCAGCTTCGGGACACAGAAAAGCGCCTGGCCAACCTGCTGGAGGCCATTGAACAGGGCATCTTGACCTCCACCACCAAGCAGCGCCTGGACGAGCTGGAAGCCCGCAGGGACGCCCTCAAGGCCAACATCCTGGAAGAAGAGCTGCAGAGGCCGGCTCTGAGCCGGGAACAGATCCTGTTCTGGTTTGAGCGGTTCCGTCAGGGAGATGCAAACAGCCCTATGTACCAGCGGCAGATCATCGACAACTTCGTCAACTCGGTCTATGTCTTTGAGGACCGGGTGGTGCTGAACTTCAACTTCAAAGAGAATGCCAATACCGTCCCCCTTCGTGATGTTTTGGGTTCGAGCGCTGATGGGAATGGCCCACCAATAAAAAACCGGAGCCCAAGGCTCCGGTTTTTTTATTGGTAAACATAGCAGACGCAAACCCGTTCGGGTCCTGTACTGCTGCGCAAGCGAGGCGCGTGCGTGTCCTTGCATCCGGCGCCCGGATATGGTAAGCTACGCTTGCGGGCATGCCTGTCCGCAACGTTTCCATCATCCAACCAAAGGGGGGATCTCTGTGCAGACATTGTCTCTGCGCGCGCTTTCTCAGGTCCGGCTGCTGGGCCGGCAGCCGGACGGCTCCGGGCCTGTCCCGCTGTTTTATACGGCCAGCGGGTTTGAATGTATCTTTACCGGCAGCGAGCTGGCTCTCTGTATAGAGGCCGGCTTTGCTTTGTACGAGCCCTGGATCAGCGTGGAGCTGAACGGCGCGTGGATCGCGCGCTTTCCGGTGCAGGCCGGCCGCAGCGAAGTCACCCTGTTCCGGGGGATGACCCCGGGCGTCCCCAAGCACATCCGTGTGCTGAAGGACGTGCAGGCCATGCACGGCGACCCGGACCACTACCTGCTGCTCACCGGCCTGCGCTTTTCCGGCGGAGACTTTTTGCCCCTGCCAGAGCCTGCGTACCGGCTGGAATTTGTGGGCGACAGCATCACCAGCGGCGAAGGCGCCATCGGCGCCGCCGGCGAGGAGGACTGGGTCTCCCCGTTCTTCAGCGCGGTGAACCACTACGCCCAGATGACCGCCGACGCCCTGGGGGCCGAATGGCGGATCGTCAGCCAGAGCGGGTGGGGCCTGCTGTCCAGCTGGGACAACGACCCCCGCTGCCGCGTCATGGCCTATTATGACACCGTCTGCGGCCTGGCGGACGGTCCGCACAACGCGGCGCTGGGCGCGCAGCAGCCCTGCCGCTTCGACGCCTGGCCGGCCGACGCGGTGATCCTGAACCTGGGCACCAACGACAACAACGCCATGGAAAACCCGCCTTGGACCGACCCCGCCACCGGCCGGCAGTACGCCCAGCGCCCCACCCCCGAACATCTGGCCGCCCTGGAACAGAGCGCCGTGGACGCCATCAAGCAGGTGCGGGCCCGCAATCCGCAGGCCTGGATCCTCTGGGCTTTCGGGATGCTGGGCGCAGGCCGGATGGACGCCGTGCTGCGCGCTGCCGTGAGCCGCGCCGCCGCCGAGATGAACGACAGCAGGCTGTGCTACCTGCCCCTGCCCGCCGCCACCGCCGGGACCCTCGGCGCACGCCGGCACCCCGGCGTGGAATGCCACCGGCAGGCCGCCCAGGCCCTCACCACCTGCCTGCGGAGCATCCTGCCCCCGCGCGGCTGACGCAGGCCGCCCATACACTGGAAAGGAGATAAACGATGATCTTATATTTTTCCGGGACCGGAAACAGCGAGTACGTTGCCAAAAGGATCGGCAAGGCGACCGGCGACGAATGCCTCGATCTTTTTGACCGCATCCGCGGGCACGATGTTTCGCCCATCCACGCCGAGCGCCCGCTGGTGGTCGTTGCGCCGACCTACGCCTGGCGGCTCCCGCGGATCGTGGAATCGTGGCTCGAGGCCACGCCCATCACAGGGACAAAACAGATCTACTTTGTCCTGACCTGCGGGGAGACCATCGGCAACGCGGGACAATACTTGGCCGATCTGTGCAGGAAAAAGCAGATGGCGTATGCCGGCTGCGTGGCGATCGTTATGCCGGAAAACTACATCGCGCTTTTTTCCACCCCCACGCCGGAACAGGCGGCGCAGATCATCGCGCAGGCAGAACCCGTCATCGACCGGGCGATCCACTTCATCCAGCAGGGCCGGCCCTTCCCGCAGAAGCCCGTTTCCGCGCTGGACCGGGTGAACAGCAGCGCCGTCAACAGGCTGTTCTATCCCCTGTTCGTGCACGCCCGGAAATTTTACGTCACGGACGCCTGCATTTCCTGCGGCCGCTGCGCCAGCGTATGCCCCCTGAACAACATCCAGATGAAAGACGGCAAACCCGTCTGGGGCTCCTCCTGCACGCACTGCATGGCGTGCATCTGCCGCTGCCCCAAAGAAGCGATCGAATACGGCAGGCACAGCCGCGGCCTGCCCCGCTACACCTGCACGAAAGAGGTCTGATTCCCGCCGGCAGGGGCAGTACACAATCAAAATGGGCACAGGAAATTTTGGCCGGGGCCGCGCACCTGCCGCGCCCGCTTTGTTTTTCCTCGCCCGAACAACAGCAAAAAGCCCGGAGCCTGCAGGCCCCGGGCTTTTCTGGTGCCGGTGGTGGGGGTCGAACCCACACGTGTGATTAGCACAAGGGATTTTGAGTCCCCCTCGTCTGCCATTCCGACACACCGGCTTATCTTCCATGTTATTATAGCGTATTTGGCGCGCAAAATCAAGCGGAAAGTTTCTCTTTCTTTTCGTCGGGCGGCGCGGCGGCGGCCGGCGGCGCAAACGGGCGCGCCGGGCGGAGATTTTGCCCTTTGGCCCCGGCGCGCATCCGACGGCGTTGCCCGCGGCATTGATGGCCTTATTTCTGGACGGGGCGGGGCATCTTTTTTCAAAAAAGACTTTACAAATGACACGCAACTTTATATTATATAAATAGTCAGTTTTTACTGCCCCGCAGCCCCGCTGCGGCGGCTGGCCATACCAACGTCGAAAGAAAGGTGGATGGATATGTCCGCAAAGCAAGCTGCCGAACCCGATGTGTCCCTGCCCGCAGCGCAGGACGCCCCGGCCGCCGCGCCCCGGCGCAAGACCCAGAAATCTGCAAAGGCTCCCGTCCGGCGCGGCCGCCCGCCTCTTTCCCCCGAGATCTATCTCGAAACCGGCGGCCGCCAGTACAACGTCACCGACATCGTCGAGCGGGTCAAGGCCGACTACCGCCTGACCCACAAGGTAGGGGTGCAGTCCTGCAGGATCTACATCAAGCCCGAGGACGGCGCCGCCTATTATGTGGTGAACAAAGTGGAGGGCAAGCTGGACCTGTGACCGTCCGCCCCGCCCCCGGCAGAGCTGCAACACAACGAAAAAGTCCCGCCCGGACGACATGCGCGTACGGGCGGGACACATACAGGGAAATAGAGCGCTGAGAGTGTGCGAGGCCCCTCGGGCCGAGTGCGCGGTTCGGCGCTCTATTTTGTCCCCAGAGGAATATTAGGGGGAAGGAATTTCTGTCGCGCGGCTGCGCGCAGAAATGGGTTCCCCCTAAAGCGTGCCGCAAAAGCGGCACGCTAAAACTCCCCGGCGCTTTTGAGCGCCGGGGAGTTTTCGTTTGCTTTGGGTCGGGGCCGTCCTTAGAAAGTCAGAGCTTAGTAGTTCTTGACCTTCAGCTCAAAGTAAGCCTGGGGATGTGCGCAGACAGGGCACTTGAGGGGAGCGGACTTGCCGATATAGGTGTAGCCGCAGTTGGAGCACTGCCAAACCTGCTGCTCCTCGCGGGCAAAGACCTGGCTGTTGGCCAGATTCTCGGCCAGGGCGAGGTAACGCTCCTCATGCTCCTTCTCGATGCCGGCCACCATGGTGAACAGGGCGGCGATCTGGTTGAAGCCCTCCTCCTTGGCCTCGGCAGCCATGCGGGGGTACATCTCGGTCCACTCCTCGTGCTCGCCGCCGGCGGCCATCTTCAGGCAGGTGGCGGTGTCGGGGATCTCGCCGCCGTTCAGCAGCTTGAACCAGATCTTGGCGTGCTCTTTCTCGTTGGCCGCGGTCTCCTCAAAGATCTTGGCCATCTGGACGTAGCCTTCCTTCTTGGCCTGGCTTGCGAAGTAAGTGTACTTGTTGCGGGCCTGGCTCTCACCGGCAAAGGCTTCCATCAGGTTTTTTTCGGTCTTGCTACCCTTGAGTTCCATAATGCATTCTCTCCTTTGTTATCATGTGGGATCGCCTGGTTTGCGTTTTCACGATATGCCTGCGCGCAGGCTGTGCTCTTATTATACTCTAGCCGGAGCCAGATTGCAAGGGATAGAGGGCAGTTTTCAAGAATTATTCTCACTTATGCCCTCAGCTGTGCTGCTTCATGGCCGCGGCGGCGATGCAGAGGCCGCTCCAGGCCGCCTGATACATCAGCACCACCAGCAGCGACAGGGTGCCCACGCTGCCGGAATAGCTCAGCAGCAGCCCGATCAGGGCCGAGAAGCCCGCCGACACCATCTGGATGGCCGCGCCGGTGTTTTCGGCCGCCTGGGCCCGCTGGGCCGCCCGCAGGCCGCCGGTCAGGCTGGCAAAGCCTTTCAGGTGCAGCATACAGCAGTCGGCGTCCCTGGTGGCGCTCACCGCCGGGGCCAGCGCGGCGCACTGCTGTTCGTTCAGCACTGTGACGAAGCCTTCGGGCAGGTGGTAGGCCGCGGCGATCTTCTCCGCGGTGAGGGAGGGGTCCTGGCAGGTGACCAGCAGGCGGATGTTCTCCTTCTGCAGGATGGACAGGCACCGGGCGGCGTGCTTGCCGCCCACATACCGCAGCACGAACATGGCGTACATATTGCCCGACACCGCCAGATAGAGCACCTGCAGCTCCCCGTTGCGGGAGTGCTTGGCCTCATAGTCCGCCTCGGGCAGGGGCACCCCTTCCTGCTCCATGTAGGCGCGGGTACCGATCAGGATGCGGTTGTTGTCGCACCAGGCCGAGAAGCCCAGCCCCGTGTGGACCTCCAGGTCCTTGACGGGGGGCAGGATGTCGGTGCGGTCAGCAATGATGGTGCGGAACAGCCGGCTCAGGGTGTTGCAGCCCTGGTTCAGGACGCTGCCGGCGTAGAGGATGGCGCGGTCGATCCGGCCGCCCTTGAAGATGCGGATGTCCTCCAGCTGGGCGCTCTCGGGGGTGAACAGCTCTCCCGCGTCCACCTGGACGGTGTCGATGCCGTTCAGCTCCTCGATGCCGGGCCAGCCCGGGATGACGGCCCCCACTGCGCCGGCGGTGCGCTCGGTGCGCAGGGCGGTCAGGCCCGCGATGAGGGTGGCCGACAACGGCGCGCCCAGGCAGAGGATCGCGGCCAGGGCCGCCGCCGCCCCGTTGACCCCCTTCCCGGTGGCCAGCATCCACACAGCGCCCACGGCGGCGCATCCCAGCAGGATGCGGGCCAGCAGCTGGGCCCGTTTTTCACCGGCCCGCGGGCCAAAACTCTGGGCCAGGAACCCGCCGTCCCCTTCCACCGGGCGGCTGAGCAGGATCCAGGGGTCCTTTTCTTCCAGGGTGGGGGCCAGGCAGCGGATCAGGTCTTTGTCCTTGGCCCGGTAGGCGCCCTCGTGCTCCACGCCGCTGGCCGCCAGCTTGTAGCCGTCCCGGACCGACGCCGCCAGCAGGCGGTTGCCGAGATTTGCCATAAAGAGGGCGAGCGCGGCCGCGCCGCTCATCAGGGTCAGGGTGGTGGCCTGGTAGGCGTCCGGGTTCAGCAGGGCCACCACCGCCTGGAGCAGGGCGGCCGCCCCGGCCAGGGCCGGCATCGTCTCATAGGACGGCGCCTTGACCAGGCCCAGCAGGCCGTCCCGCAGCACGCTGTAAGAGACGGCCAGCGCCCCGGCCAGCAGCAGCAGGTTGGCCCCCATGAACGCCGCCGGAGCGACAGCGGGGCTCAGGCCGGCCATGGCGGGCAGGATGCCCTCGTAGACCAGCCCCGCCCACAGCAGGGCCGCCGCCAAAATGCCGCTGAGGGCGCACCGCAGATTGAGGGAGGCCACCGTCTGGCCCAGGGCCTGGGCGGATTCCTCCGGGGTCTGGGGGGTGTCGGCTGCAGCAGTTTCCTCTGGGGCGCTGGCGGGCTCCGTTTCCGCAGCCGCGGGGGCGGCGGGGGCAGGCTCCTGCGCCGGCACGGCCTCCTGTTCCGGCAGGCGTTCCGGTTCGGCGGCGGGCTTTGCACGGGTCTTTTTGCCCCGCCGGCGCGACGCCGCATGGGCCGGGGCGGCATGACTCTCCGCCGCCTCGGGCGCGTCCTGCGTGGTGGGCGTCGGGGCCGGGGCTTCCGGCGCGGGCTCCTCCTCGTGCAGTTCAATGCTCATGGTGTCGTCCAGGCTGGGGGGCGGCGTCTCGCCGCGGGGCGCTTCGTCCTCCCCCACCCCGAAGAAGTGGAACCCGCCCACCTGCTGGGTGATCTCCTTGTCTTCTTCCGGTTTGGGCGGGGCCTTGACCGGCTGGGGGCCCATGGTCTCCAGCATCACTTTGAGCTCTTCCAGCTCTTTGTCCTCCGCATCGGGCCGCCGCGCCTGCTTTTTGTGGGGCTTGTCCCGGTTGGGGGCGGGCTTTGCGCGGGCCGGCTGGGACGCAGCCGCCGGACGCGCGGCGTTTGAGGTCCCGGTCCGAGCCGCCGGGGCGGGCCGGGGTTTCGGCTTGGGCTCCGGTTTTGGTTTCTGTTCCGGCTCCGGCGCGGGGGCGCTCTGGACGGGCGGCTCCTCCAGCCGGAGGGGTTCGGGTTTGGCCGGCTCCGGTTTTTCCGGTTCCAGCCTGGCCGGTTCGGGCTTTGCCGGTCCGACGGGGGCAGGCTGGGCCGTCCGGGCCGGCGCGGGAGCCGGCGTTTCAGGCGGCTGCGGCTCCGGCGGAGGCGTCTCCGCCGCGGGACGGTCCGCTTCCAGCTCCCGGGTCAGGTCCTCCAGCGAGGGGTGGGCCGCCAGCTCCAAGCTGCCGTCGGCCTTTTCCGGGGCGGAGCGGTCCAGCATGATCTCGCCGGTGGGGGCGATGGGGGTCTCGGCCCAAAAGACCTCCTCCTCCGGCTCGTCGGGGGGCGGGTTCCCCCGGGCCTTTTCCAGCCTGCCGAAAAAGCGGGCCAGCAGGCCGTGCTTGCGGTCAGGCTGGCGGGAGGGGTTGATCATCTCCTCCGGCACCTGGGCCACGCTGGTGGTAAAAAAGGTCTCAAACTTTTTTTGTTCGTTCTCATCCCGGGTCACATCCCGGCGGTCGGCATCCTTAGGCATCCATATGTCCCTCCCAACCCGGGGCAGCATCCGCCCCGGTCATGTTACACGTTCCCGGCGCGCTGGGCCTGGATCTCGTAGAGGATGATCCCGGCCGCCACCGAAACGTTGAAGCTGTCCACGCCGGTGCCGGGAGCGGCCATATCCAGCCGCAGCACCCCGTCGCACAGCTTTTTGACCAGCTGCGACACCCCGCTGCCCTCGCTGCCCAGCACCAGGGCGATGGGGCCGGTGAGGTTGTTTTTGCGCAGCGAAACGCCGTCCATGTCGGCGCAGTAGACAAAGACCCCCTGCTCTTTCAGCCGGCGGATGGTCTCGCCGATGTTGACCACCCGCGCCACCGGCAGCCGCTCGGCCGCGCCGGCGCTGGCCTTGATGACGGTGGGCGTCACCGACGCGCCGCCCCGCTTGGGGATGATGACGCCGTGGGCCCCGCACAGCAGGGCCGAGCGCATCACCGCGCCCAGGTTGTGGGGGTCCTCGATGCCGTCGCTGATGACCAGGAACGGCGCTTCGCCCCTGGCGCGGGCGGCGGCCAGCAGGTCGTCCACCTCGGCGTAGGCGATCTCGCTGGCAAACGCAGCCACCCCCTGGTGGCTGTCGGTGCCGGACAGCTGGCGCAGCTTGTTGGGGTGCACCCGCTTGACCGTGGCCCCCGCCTCCTTGGCCAGGGCCGTATAATAGGAAGCCACCGCCGGGGCCATCCCCTCGGCCAGCAGCACGGTATCCACGCCAGCGCCGCTCTTGAGCAGCTCGGCCACGGGGTTTTTGCCGTAGACCAGGCGCTCGCTGGGCTGGGCGTCCCGCTCCGGGGCGGGGCGGTCGGGGCGGCGGCCCGGGCGCGGTCGATTCTCTTGCATCTGTTTAGTCCTCCCTGTGCCTGCCGCACCTGCGGCAGAGAATGATTCATGGTAAAGTATACCATAAGCCGCCCTGTATTACCAGTAAATTGTCACTTTTTCACGCCGGAAAGACCTCTTTCCCCAGTATGGGCAGGCGCGCGGGGCGCTAATCCGCGGGACAAGTTTTCAACAAATACGAGTTGTAAACGGGGGTTTTATTTTCAACAAGTTGAAAACCCGGTGGAGAAAGTGAAAAATTCAAGGTTCAATGCCCCTTTGCGGTGTGGAATTCAACTGTTTCCACCGAGTTTTCCACTTTTGCTGTCCGCGCCGCGCCGGGCCGGGGGCTACATTTTGTATTTTTCAAGATGGAAAGCTGACTATTTTCGCGCCCGAAATTTGGCCGCCTTTGCAAAAAATGCCCACATCGCCCCGGCGGATGTGGTATACTGTTGAAAAGGCCGTGTAAAATGCGCGTCAAACGGCGCGCCGAAAGGAGACATCTTTTTGCTGTACTTAGACGCAAAGGGGCTGGACCCCGGGCAGACCTTCCAGTGCGGGCAGTGCTTCCGCTGGCAGGCAGACCCCGCGGGCGGCTGGACCGGCGTGGTGGAGGGCCGCGCCGTCCGAGTGGAGAGCGCCCCCGGCGGCCGCCTGTGCCTGACCGGGCTGGCCGGCCCCGCCCCCGAGACCGAGCCGGAGTTCTGGGTCCGCTACCTCGCTTTGGACCTGGACTACCCCGCCCTTTTGGAGCGGATGCAGGCCGCCCACAAGGGGCTGGCCGGCTGCATCGCCTGCGCGCCCGGCATCCGGGTGCTGCGCCAGCCCTTTTTTGAAACGCTCATCACCTTCCTCATCAGCCAGAACAACAACATCCCCCGCATCACCGGCATCGTGGACCGGCTCTGCCGGGGGCTGGGCAGGCCCCTGGACGGGGAGGGGCGGTTCTTCGCCTTCCCCACGGCCGAGAGGCTGGCCGCGCTGGAAGAAGCGGACCTCGCCTTCCTGCGGGCGGGCTGGCGCAGCGGCTATATCCTGGACGCAGCCCGGCGGGCAGCCGCCGGCCAGCTGGACGAAGCCGCCCTCCGCGCCATGCCCCTGGCCCAGGCCCGCGCCGCGCTGATGGAAGTGCGCGGCGTAGGCCCCAAGGTGGCCGACTGCACCCTGCTGTACGGGCTGGGCCGCTGGGACGCCTACCCGGTGGACGTGTGGATGCGCCGGGCGGGGCAGACCCTTTTCACCGCGCGGGTCAAAGACCCCGCCGCCTACCTCAACCGCAGGACCGGCGGCTGCGCCGGCATTGCCCAGCAGTATATTTTCGCCTGGGCCCGCAGCACGGGTTTGACAGAAAAAACACACAAAAATCCCGCTTGTGATTGATTTTACAAACTATTTAGGTTATACTGAAGAAGCAGGGCCCCGCCCCCTTTGCGGCGGCGGGAAGAGACTCTTGTTGTAAACAGAAAATAGATGCTGGAGGTAAGAACAATGCTGGTAAATGCAACTGAAATGCTTCTGAAAGCCCGGGACGGCCACTATGGCGTGCCCCAGTTCAACATCAACAACCTGGAGTGGACCAAAGCGGTCCTGACCGCCTGCGAGGAGACCAAGAGCCCCGTCATCCTGGGCGTGTCCGAGGGCGCCGGCAAGTACATGACCGGCTTCAAGACCGTGGCCGCCATGGTCAAGGCCATGGTGGATTCCATGGGCATCACCGTCCCTGTGGCGCTGCACCTGGACCACGGCACCTACGAGGGCTGCAAGGCCTGCGTCGAGGCCGGCTTCTCCTCCATCATGTTTGACGGCAGCCACTACCCCATCGAGGAGAACGTGGAAAAGACCAAGGAGCTGGTGGCCCTGGCCCATGCCAACGGCATGTCCATCGAGGCCGAGGTCGGCTCCATCGGCGGCGTTGAGGACGGCGTCGTGGGTTCCGGCGAGATCGCCGACCCCGCCGAGTGCGCCCGCATCACCGAGCTGGGCATCGACTTCCTGGCAGCCGGCATCGGCAACATCCACGGCGTCTACCCCGCCAACTGGAAGGGCTTGGACTTTGAGGCGCTGGACCGCATCCACAAGGCCACCAACAACATCCCCCTGGTGCTGCACGGCGGCACCGGCATCCCCGACGAGATGATCGCCAAGGCCATCAGCCTGGGCGTGTGCAAGATCAACATCAACACCGAGTGCCAGCTGGTGTTCGCCGAGGCCACCCGCAAGTATATCGAGGCCGGCAAGGACCTGCAGGGCAAGGGCTTCGACCCCCGCAAGCTGCTGGCTCCCGGCGCACAGGCCATCATCGACAAGTGCAAGGAGAAGATCGAGCTGTTCGGCTGCGCCGGCAAGGGCTAAAGGGACAAATTTCCCTGGCTGTGTCTCATCCAACGCACCTGTCGTTGGATGAGACGGATCTGAAACAGGCACATTAAAACCCCGCCCCCTCCGGCGTATGTCAGAGGGGGCGGGGCTTTTTTTGCGTTTTGCGGGGCGCTCAGTTCAGCAGGGCCGGCGCGCCGATGGTAAAGGTGCGGCTGATGTTGGCGGCCTTGTAGTTGCCGCCCACCACAGCCGTCTGGGTGTAGCGGCCCGGCTCGGTGGGCACCTCGGTGGTGCTGGACTCAAACAGCCCGCCGAACAGGCTGTCCACCCGCTTGTAGGTGTAGGTGACGACGGGGTCGGCCAGGACGCTGCCGTCCACCTCCACCTTGGCCGAGAAGTCAAAGTTTTTGGCGGCCTCCGCCGTCATGGAGGCGGGCGTCTCCTGGCTCCAGTACTGGCGGACGCCGGTGCTCCGGGGCGCGATCTTGAAGAACGCGAAGCCGCCGGTGTTCACATCCTCCCGGCTGAGGGTGACAGCGCCGGCCACATAATTGCCGGCGTCCTCCGGTTGCTCGTCCACATAGATGTGGGTGACCAGGTCCTCGGGCAGGTAGCGGCGGATCAGCGTCAGGGCGCTGCGCATCCCGGTGACGATGTCCTGCAAAGCCGGCACATAGTACTGCAAAATCTCCATCAGGGAGGTCAGTTCCTCGGCCACCCGGATCAGGACGCTGACGTCGTTGCCGTCGATCAGCTGTTTTAAGTAGCGGTAGAGGTTAAAGTCCCGGGTGTTGGCCGGGTCCGCCGACATGGAAGCCGGCAGGGGGATCAGTTCCAGCAAAATGCGCACCTTCTCGGGCAGCAGCAGGGTGACAAAGCCTTTGGCCTGCCCGCTGATGCCCAGCACCACGGCGATGTACTGGGTGTCCTCGGGGGTGGCGCGGATGCTCACCTCAAAGGGCTGCCCATAGACGGCGTTGTCGGTGGCCTCGATGCGGATGGCGACCAGCGCGTTGTCCTCTGCAAGGGCCTGGGCGGCAGGCGCAGAGGTGCCCGCCGCCAGGGCCGGCGCGGCCGAGGTGCAGGCCATAACGGCCGCCAGGGCCAGCGCCGCGATCCGTTTTCTCAGCATAGTTTGCCTCCTTACAAAAGCAGATGCGGTGTGGGGGCGCACGCCCCCGCTTCTATTCTACAGGAATCGGCTTTCCGGGTCAACGACGGGATTACAGCGCCAGAAATTCCCTCCGGCAGCTCAGAGCCGGCTCAGCTGGGGGCCCTGGGCGGTGTCCTTGACGGCCCAGCCCCTGGCGGCGATCTCCGCCCGCAGGGCGTCGGCGGCGGCCCAGTCCTTGGCCTTCTTGGCGGCGGCCCGCTTTTCCACCAGCTCCTGCACGTCGGCGGGCACTTCGTCCTTTTTGCGGTTGTACAGCAGGCCCAGCACCCCGGCCAGCTCGTCAAAGACGGCGGCGGCTTCTTCCAGGGCCGCCTTGGAGGAAGCAGCCGACAGGGTGTTGATCTCCTTGACCAGGTCGAACAGGGCGGCCAGGGCGTCGGGGGTGTTCAAATCGTCGTCCATGGCGGCGCAGAACTTGCGGCGCGCCTCAGCGGCTTTCTCCTTCAAAGCCTCATCGGCGCCGAAGCTGGCCTGGCCCAGCATGAAATCCAGGTTTTCCCGGCAGGTGTACAGCCGCTCGAGGCTGTTCTTGCAGCTCTCGATCAGCTCGACAGTGTAGTTCAGGGGCATCCGGTAGCCCGCCGTCAGCATGAAGTAGCGGATGGGCTCGTAGCCGTAGGCATCGGCCACATCCCGCACCGTGAAGAAGTTGTGCAGGCTCTTGGACATCTTCTGGTTGTCCACGTTGATAAAGCCGTTGTGCATCCAGTAGCGGGCAAAGGTGCAGCCGTTGGCGCACTCGCTCTGGGCGATCTCGTTTTCGTGGTGGGGGAAGATCAGGTCCTGGCCGCCGCAGTGCAGGTCGATGGTCTTGCCCAGATGGGTGCGGCTCATGGCGCTGCACTCGATGTGCCAGCCGGGGCGGCCGGGGCCGTAAGGGCTGTCCCAGGCGGGCTCGCCGGGCTTAGCGGCCTTCCAGACGGCAAAGTCGGCGGGGTCCTCTTTCAGGTCGTCGTCCATCTGGCTGCGCAGGGCGCGGTTGCCGCTCTCGAGGTCGTCCAGGTTCAGGTGGCTCAGCTTGCCGTATTCGGCGTCGCTGCGCACCCGGAAATAGACGTCGCCGTTGCGGGCCACGTAGGCGTGGCCGCTGGCCACCAGGTCGGCCACGATGTCCAGGATCTGCTGGATGTGCTCGGTGGCCCGGGGCTGGACGGTGGGGGGCAGGCAGTTGAGCCCGGCGGCGTCCTTTTTATACTCGGCCTCGAAGCGCTCGGCCACCGCCTTCATGGTGGTGCCCTCCTCGTTGGCGCGGGTGATGAGCTTGTCGTCGATGTCGGTGATGTTGGAGACGTAGATCACCTTGTTGCCCCGGTATTCCAGATAGCGGCGCAGGGTGTCAAAGACGATCAGGGGCCGGGCGTTGCCGATGTGGATGTAGTTGTAGACGGTGGGCCCGCAGACATAAATGCGGTAGACCCCCGGCTCCTGGGGGATGAATTCTTCCTTCTGGCGTGTGAGTGTATTGAAAATCTGCATGGCAGCTCTCTCCTTTTCTCGTTGCCCATGGTTGGATGCTCCCATTATACCGCCTCGGGGCCGCCGTTGCAAGCCTGCCCCTTTACAATCCGGCTTTCTTGTGCGATAATTTGTAATATCCATTGCGTGCCGGCGCGCGGCGCGCAGTTTGTGAACAAAGGGGAAAGTATTATGAGCAAGATCATCCTGCCGGCGGGCTATACCCCCGCCCTGAACCTGTACGACACCCAGCGGGCCATCGGCACGGTCAAGCGCCTGTTTGCCGACACCCTGTGCGCGACGCTGAACCTGCGCCGCGTCTCGGCCCCCCTGTTCGTGGAGGCCGCCTCCGGCCTGAACGACGACCTGAACGGCGTAGAGCGCAAGGTCGCCTTCGACATCCGGGACACCGGCGTCACCGCCGAGGTGGTCCAGTCCCTGGCCAAGTGGAAGCGCAAAGCCCTGAAGGACTACGACTTCCACGTGGGCAAGGGCCTGTACTGCGACATGAACGCCATCCGCCGGGACGAGGAGCTGGACAACCTGCACTCGGTCTATGTGGACCAGTGGGACTGGGAAAAGGTCATCCGGGAGGAGGACCGCAACCTCGACTACCTGAAAGGCGTGGTGCGGGGCATCGTGTCGGCGGTGTGCGCCACCGAGATGAACCTGCACGCCATGTTCCCCCAGCTGGAAAAGCTGCCCCTCCACAGCCCCAGCGTCACCTTCATCACCAGCCAGGAGCTGGAGGACCTCTACCCCGCCCTGACCCCCAAAGAGCGCGAGAACGCCTTTGTCAAGGAGCACGGCACCACCTTCCTGATGCAGATCGGCCGGGCGCTGCGCAGCGGCAAGCCCCACGACGGCCGCGCCCCCGACTACGACGACTGGGACCTGAACGGCGACCTGCTGTTCTGGAACGACCCGCTGGAGTGCAGCTACGAGCTGAGCAGCATGGGCATCCGGGTCAGCCCCGAAAGCCTGGACCGCCAGCTGACCGAGGCCGGCTGCGACGGCCGCCGCGCCCTGCCCTTCCACAAGGCTTTGCTGGCCGGCGAGCTGCCCTGCACCATCGGCGGCGGCATCGGCCAGAGCCGGCTGTGCATGCTGCTTTTGGGCAGCGCCCACATCGGCGAGGTGCAGGCCTCCGTCTGGGACGCCGCCACCCGCGAAGCCTGTGAAAAAGCCGGCATCCACCTGCTGTAACAGGCCCTATAAGTATCCCGCCCGGTTGCACACGTCCGGGCGGGATTTTTCATACGCTTATTCTTCCGCCGGGCCGCCGGCAAAGAGGCCCGGGATGCCGCACAGGGCCGCCGCGCCCACCGCCGTAAAGACGATGCGGGACCACAAAGAGCTGCTGCCGCCCAGAAGCCAGCCCACAAAATCGAACTGGAACAGGCCCACGAGGCCCCAGTTGATGCCCCCGATAATCATCAGGCACAGGCATATCTTGTAAAAGGTCTGCATAAAAGACCCCCTTCCTGTCAGGCAGTATGCCCAGCGGGAAGGGGGTCTATGTGTCGCGTGTTAGTTTTTGAGGGACTGCATGGGGGCGGGCAGGCGGCCGCCGCGGTTGATGAACACCGAGGGGTCGCCCTGGTTGACGGGCATGATGGGCCCGTAGCCCAGCAGGCCGCCGAAGTCCAGCTTTTCGCCGGCCTTGCGGCCGATGGCCGGGATCACCCGCACCGCGGTGGTCTTGGAGTTGACCATGCCGATGGCGGCTTCGTCGGCGATCAGGCCGCTGATGACCGAGGCGGGGGTGTCGCCGGGGATGATGACCATGTCGATGCCCACGCTGCACACGGCGGTCATGGCCTCCAGCTTTTCAATGGTGAGGCAGCCGGTCTCGGCGGCGTGGATCATGCCGGCGTCCTCGCTGACCGGGATGAACGCGCCCGACAGGCCGCCCACATGGTTGGAGGCCATGACGCCGCCCTTCTTGACGGCGTCGTTGAGCAGGGCCAGGCAGGCGGTGGTGCCGCAGCAGCCGCAGGTCTCCAGGCCCATCTCCTCCAGGATGTTGGCCACGCTGTCCCCGATGGCGGGGGTGGGGGCCAGGGACAGGTCGATGATGCCCGCCGGGACCCCCAGCTCCCAGGAGACGAGGTTGGCCACCAGCTGGCCCACCCGGGTGATCTTGAAGGCGGTGCGCTTGACCAGGCTGGCCACTTCGTCGATGGGGGCGTCCTTGGGCAGGCGGGCCAGGGCCGCGCGCACGGCGCCGGGGCCCGAAACGCCCACATGGATCTCGCAGTCAGGCTCGCCCGCGCCGTGGAAGGCGCCGGCCATGAAGGGGTTATCCTCCGGGGCGTTGCAGAACACCACCAGCTTGGCCGCGCCGATGCACTGGCGGTCGGCGGTCATCTCGGCGGTCTTGCGGACGGCCTGGCCCATCATCTTGACGGCGTCCATGTTCAGGCCGGCCTTGGTGGCGCCGATGTTCACCGAGCTGCACACGATGTCGGTCTGGGCCAGGGCCCGGGGGATGGAGTCGATCAGCCGCTTGTCCCCGGCCGAAAAGCCCTTGTGGACCAGCGCGGTGTAACCGCCCACAAAGTTGACCCCCACCGCCTTGCCGGCGGCATCCAGGGCTTTGGCAAAGTCCACCGGGTCGGCGTCGGGGCAGGCCCCCAGCAGCATGGCAATGGGGGTGACGCTGATCCGCTTGTTGATGATGGGGATGCCGTATTCCGCGGCGATGGCGTCCACCGTGGGCACCAGCTTGGCCGCCCGGGTGGTGATCTTGCGGTAGACCTTTTCGCAGGCGCGGGCGGGGTCGGGGTCGATGCAGTCCAGCAGGCTGATGCCCATGGTCACGGTGCGGACGTCCAGATTCTCCTGGGTGAACATCTCGATGGTCTCGAGGATGTCCCCCGTGTTGAACATACTCATATGTACCCTCCGTCAGATGGTGTGCATGGCGTCAAAGACTTCCTGCCGGGTCAGAGTGACCTGCATCTCCATCTCGTTGGCCAGGGCGTCGATGCGGCCGCGCAGCTCCTCATGGCTGACGCTGCAGTTCGACAGGTCCACCAGCATGATCATGGCGAACATCCCCTGCAGGATGCTCTGGGAGATGTCCTCGATGTTGATGCCCAGCTCGCTGCACAGGCCGGACACTTTGGCCACGACCCCCACGGTGTCCTTGCCGACGACGGTAATAAACGCTTTCATAAGTCCTTCCCTCTCTCTGGTAGCAGGCGGATGACGGTCTTGTGGAAAGGCCGCGGGCCGGGTGCCGCGCGGCGCTCTCCGTCTTTTTTAGTATAGCAGATTTGCCGAATTTTGAACACTCCTTTTGGAAAAAAAGTCAAACTGCCCCGGCGCCCGCTTCCAACTTGGCAAAAGCAGGTGCATTCTGCCCCGGGGTGTGCTATACTTATTGATACGCTTAGGCCGATCTGAGAGAGAAGGAGTGTAAAGTATATGGAACAGCTTTTGAAGTTACTGGAAAACAACGCCCGGCTGCCGCTGGAGGACATCGCCGCCATGCTGGACAAACCCGTCGAGGAAGTGGCCGCCCTGATGGACGAGGCCACCGCCAAGGGCTACATCAAGGGCTACAAGACCCTGGTGGACTGGGAAAAGGTGGGCGCCGACCGGGTCGAGGCCGTCATCGAGCTGCACGTCTCCCCCAAAAAGAGCCGCGGCTTTGACGAGATCGCCACCACCATCGCCTCCTTCGACGAGGTCGAGAGCGTGCTTTTGATGAGCGGCGGCTACGATCTGCAGCTCATCATCAAGGGGCGCACCTTCCAGGAGGTGGCCCTGTTCGTGGCAAAGCGCCTGTCCCCCCTGGACGACGTGCTGTCCACCGCCACCCACTTTGTGCTGCGCATCTACAAGCGGGAGGGCAAGCTCTACCAGCTGGAAGAGATCGACGAAAGAGAGTGTACCGTGCTGTGATGGATTACGATAAGCTGATCGCGCCTGCCGCGGCGGCCATGCGTCCGTCCGGCATCCGCAAATTTTTCGACCTGGCCGCCGAAATGCCCGAGTGCATCAGCCTGGGGGTAGGCGAGCCCGATTTCAAGACCCCGTGGGCCATCCGGGAGGCCGGCATCGAGTCCCTCGAGATGGGCCACACCAAATATACATCCAACGCCGGCCTGAAGGAGCTGCGGATCGAGATCTCCCGCTACCTGGAGCGCCGGATGGACCTGCATTACGACCCCATGCGGGAGATCCTGGTCACGGTGGGCGGCAGCGAAGCCATCGATATGTGCATCCGCACCCTGGTGGCCCCGGGGGACGAGGTCATCATCCCCGAGCCCTGCTTTGTCTGCTACGACCCCATCACCACCCTGTCGGGGGGCGTGCCGGTCCACCTGCCCTGCAAGGCCGAGGACCAGTTCCGCCTGTCCGCCGAGGCCCTGCGCCAGGCCATCACCCCCCGCACCAAGCTGCTCATCATGCCCTACCCCAACAACCCCACCGGCGCGGTGATGCCCCGGGAAGAGCTGGAAGCCGTCGCCGAGGTGCTGCGGGGCACCGACATCATCGTCCTGTCGGACGAGATCTACGCCGAGCTGACCTACGGCCCCCGGCACGTCTCCATCGCCTCCCTGCCCGGGATGCGGGAGCGGACGGTGGTGGTCAACGGCTTTTCCAAGAGCTACGCCATGACCGGCTGGCGGCTGGGCTACGCCTGCGGGCCGGAACCCATCCTCCGCACTATGACCAAGATCCACCAGAGCGCCATCATGAGCGCCCCCACCACCAGCCAGTACGCCGCCATCGTGGCCCTGCGGGAGTGCGACAACGAGATCGAGCAGATGCGGGAGGAATACAATATGCGCCGCCGCCTGGTGGTCAAGGGCTTCAACGACCTGGGCCTGACCTGCTTTGAGCCGCAGGGGGCGTTCTACACCTTCCCCTCCATCCAGTCCACCGGCATGACCAGCCAGGAATTCTGCAGCGCCCTGCTGGAAGCCAAGCACGTGGCCGTCATCCCCGGCGACGCCTTCGGCGCTTCGGGCGAGGGGTACTGCCGGGTCTCCTACGCCTACTCGGTGGACCATCTGCGGGAGGCCCTCAAGCGGATCGGCGCGTTCCTGAAAGAGCGCGGCCTGAACCAGTAAGGGGGACGCAGCCATGGCCGCACCCCTTCAAAGCGTCACCGTCCTCGCGCCCGCCAAGCTGAACCTCTCGCTGGACGTGGTGGGCCTGCTGCCCGGCGGCTACCACGCCCTGGATATGGTCATGCAGGCGGTGGACCTGTACGAGCAGGTGATCCTCCGACGCAGCAGCCAGCTGACGCTGCGGGCCCCCGGCAGCCGGGTGCCCCTGAACGAAAAGAACACCGCCTATAAGGCTGCGCTGGCCTTTTTCCGCTACACCGGCCTTTTGGCCGGGGCGGACATCACCCTGCGCAAGAACACCCCCATCCGGGCGGGGATGGGGGGCGGCTCGGCCGACGCGGCCGCCGTCCTGGTGGGGCTGAACGCCCTCTACGCCGCCCGCCTGTCCATGAGCGAGCTGTGCGCCCTGGGCGCGTCCATCGGGGCGGACGTCCCCTTTGCGCTGATGGGCGGCACCTGCCGGGTGCAGGGCCTGGGCGACCTGCTCAAACCCCTGCCCCCCTGCCCCGACTGCTGGTTCACGGCGGTGATGCCGGGGTACGGCATTTCCACCCCGGCGGCCTTCGCCGCCTACGACCAGGTGGGCAGCCCCTTCCACCCCGACTGCGCCGCCCAGGAGGCGGCCATCCGCGCCGGGGACTTGGCAGGGCTGTGCGCCGCCGCCGGCAACGCCCTCGAGACCTGCGCCGGCGGGGCGGACACCGCCGCCCTCAAACAGGCGCTGCTGGCCCAGGGGGCCCGCGCCGCCCTGATGACCGGCAGCGGCGCAGTGGTCTTTGGCATTTTTGACGCCGAGGCCCCCGCCCGCGCCGCGGCCGAAGCGCTCCGCACCGGGAGCCGCCAGACCTATCTCCTCCGCCCCGACAAGGGGGGCGCCCGGGTGGTCCGGGTCATCCGGTAAAAACAGCATAAAATCCAGGCGGCAGGCCCATACTCCCGGCAAAGAACGGGAAAGGAGCCTGCCGCCTATGTTTTTACCTGCTCATCCAATGTCCCGGGGCCGGATGCTGGCCCTCTGCCTTGCGCTGCTGGGAGGGCTGGCCCTCTCCGGCTGGTGGCAGGCCCAGCAGAGCGCCGGCGAGGCCCTGCGGGCCGGCACCCTCCGCCTCCATGTGCGGGCCGACAGCGATTCGGTCTACGACCAGACCTGCAAGCTGGCCGTCCGGGACGCCGTGCTGGACCTGACCGCCCGGCTCTGGCCCGAGGACGCCTCCCCCGCCGAGGCCCGCCGGGCCGCCGCGCGCCGCCTGCCCGACATCCAGTGGGCCGCGCGCCAGGCCCTGGCCCGCCTGGGGCAGGCAAAGCCGGTGCAGGTCAGCCTGGTGAATATGTACTTTGATACCACCCATTACGCGGACTTTGCTCTGCCTGCCGGCCGCTACGACGCGGTGCGGGTGGACATCGGCCAGCCCGGCACCTACGGCCAGAACTGGTGGTGCGTGCTCTATCCGGGGCTGTGCGCCGCGGCCTGCGGCGGCTACGACGACCCCGCCGAGACCGACCTTGTCTGCGGGGAGTACATCCTCCGGTTCCGGGCGGTGGAGTGGTGGCAGCAGCTGACCGCCGGCCGGGCGGACCGGGTGCTGGTCAGCCTGCCGTAACATCCAGGCCGGCCGGCGCATACGCTGAGGCAGGAGGTGAATACACTTATGGCAAAACCTGCCTATTACGCCGCGTCCGGCAGCGGCTCGACCGGGCCGGATACGGCCCTGATCCAGACCTGGCTGAACGGCTCCCGCGACCCCTGCACCCACTTTGACCCCGTCCAGGTGGACGGCCTGTTCGGCCCCGACACCGTCAAAGCGGTGCAGGAGTTCCAGCTGCGCAACGACCTGAAAGCCGACGGCAAGGTGGGGCCCCTGACCTGGAACGCCCTGCACACCAAGTACGCCGCCGCCAACAACGGCAGCGAGCAGTACCCCGGCATCGCCATGAAGAGCGGCCAGGAGGGCGCCGCGGTCAAAAGCGCCCAGCAGCAGCTGAACGTCAAGGGGGCCAGCCTGACCGCCGACGGCCGGTTCGGCAGCAAGACCGCCGGCGCGGTCCGCCGCTTCCAGAAGGCCAACAGCCTGCCCGCCGACGGGGTGATCGGCCCCACGACCTGGGCCGCGCTCTATCGCTGAGAATAAGCGCCCCTCTTTGCGGGCACACTGGCAGCGGAGGTGGATACAATGGAACACAGACCCAAAGGCGTCCCCATGACCGACGGCACCCCGGCGCCCTGCCGGCAGAAAAACGCTGCGTCCTTCCTGGCGGGGGACACCCCCGGCGTCATGGCCACCTACGGCCCCGGCGAGCGGGAGCCCGGCAGCCCTATCCCCACCCTGGAAAGCGAGGACACCGTCCGCAACCTGCGCGACTGGCGGGAGGAAGCTCCCTACGGGTGAACCTCGGGGCTGTAAATTTTTTTGAAAGATTTGCCCAGACCCGTTGCAATCCGGGCCCGCTTCCTTTATTATGGTAGGTAAAGATACCATTCCTTAAAGAAAGCAGGTAATGTCATCATGGCAGAAATCAAATACGATATCATCCAGAAGATCGCGGTCCTGTCCCAGCGGCCCAGAGGATGGGAGCGCCAGCTCAACCTCATCAGCTGGAACGACGGCGAGCCCAAGTATGATATCCGCGACTGGTCCCCGGACGGCACCCGGATGGGCAAGGGCATTTCCCTCAGCGCCGAGGAACTGGGCGCGCTGAAGGGCATCCTGGAGGAGATGGACGAGATCGCCGTCCCCGACGAGCCGGACGGCCCGGAGGCCTGATATGACCCAGCGGGAAGAATTTTTGTCCATCTTCCGCCAGCACGTGGCCCGGCCGGGAGCCGACCGCCTGCTGGACTGGCTGGACAACAAGACCGACTTCTTCACCTGCCCGGCGTCCACCCGGTTCCACGGGGCCTGCGAGGGGGGGCTGTGCATGCACAGCCTGAACGTCTACCACGCCCTCCACGACAGCTTTTTCAAGGAGGGGGACAGCGAGGAGAGCTTTGCCATCTGCGCCCTGCTGCACGATCTGTGCAAGGCCAACTACTACAAAGTCTCCACCCGCAACGTCAAGAACGACGCCACCGGCCAGTGGGAGAAGGTGCCCTACTACACGGTGGAGGACCAGTTCCCCTACGGCCACGGCGAAAAGAGCGTCTTTCTCATCGAGCGCTTCATGCGGCTCAAGACCGAGGAAGCGGTGGCCATCCGCTGGCACATGGGCGGCTTTGACGACTCGGCCCGCGGGGGCAGCTTTGCCATCTCGGAAGCCTACGACCGCTACCCCCTGGCCATCAAGCTGCACATCGCCGACCTGACCGCCACCTATCTGATGGAGCACCGCACCAGCGCCGTGCGCTGAGCGGCCCCGCCGCAGCCCAACAGAAAAGCCCCTGTCCCCCCAAAGGGACAGAGGCTCTTTTGTTTATGTAGGTTCAGCGCCCTTTTTTGCCGTTCAGCAGGGCGGACTGGCCCAGAGGGATATGTTCCTTCTGCATCAGGTCCTCCAGCTGGCCCAGCACTTCGCTGGTCATCTCGTCCAGCGGGCCGGACTTGCGCCGGGGCGGCTTGCGGGGCCCCGGCTGGTTCAGCAGCTCCATGGGCGCGTCCAGCCAGGCGGGCTTATCCGGGGTGTCCGGCTCGCCGCCGGGCTTCCCGGCGGCGTCCGCAGCGTCCTGCGGCAGGGTGGGCGGCAGCGGCTCCTCCAGCACCGAGGGGAGGTTGGGGTCCCGGGCGGGGCCTTCGCCGTCGGGCCAGAAGGGCCCCCGGGCCTCGTCGTCGGCCGGGGCAAAGCCCAGCTCCCGCGCTTTGGCGCACAAAGCCGACAGCTCGGCGTTCTCCTTTTTCAGGGCCAGGATGGTCCGCTCGCAGGCGAACAGCTTGGTCTCATACTGGCGGATCTCCTGCTGGGCGGCGGCAAGGCGGCGGTTCAGCGCCTCCAGGGGCGTCTCGCCGGGGCGCGGCCCCTCCGCCGGCGGCGCAGATGCCCCCGGCTGCAGCTTGATCTCTTCGGTTGTCAACGCCAGCACCCCCTCCAAACGGTGCAGCCTGCGGCGGGCCTGCCTGGCCTGCCGGGCGCACGCACCCCATGCGCGGTCGATGCACAAAAGAAGATCCTTCTTTTCGCGGCGCTGGGCCGCCAAAAGCCGAAGCATCTCCTCCGTCATAGCCGCTTCCTTCTTGTCTGTCTCGACTGGTTTTTGCGCCGGCCTTACTTGCGCTTGTTCAGGATGGCCAGCAGCTCGTCATAATAGCGGTTGTCGCTGTTTTCTTCCTCCACGGCCGAGGCGGGCTTGGTCGAGCCGGGCGCGGTGCCGTCCGCATTAAAGACCGCGCCGGTGGACGTGGTGGACGCAGTGGACGTGCCGGCAGACGACACGGTGCTGGACGAGCTTGCGCTGTCCAGAGCCGAGCGCAGCGCGTCGCCGGTCCGGTTTTCAAAGCCGGTGGCCACCACCGTGACCCGCATCTCGTCCGAGAGGTTCTCGTCAAAGGCGGTGCCCCAGATGATGTTCGCGTCGGGGTGGGCGCTCTGGGTGATGAGGCCGGCGGCCGTCTCCACGTCCTCCAGGCCGATGTCGGGGCTGGAGGTGATGTTGATGATGACGCCGTGCGCGCCCGCGATGCTGGTCTCCAGCAGGGGGCTGGAAACGGCGGCCTTGGCGGCGTTCTCCGCCTTGCCCGCGCCCTTGGCGCTGCCGGTGCCCATGTGGGCGTAGCCGGCGTCCTTCATGATGGAGCGCACGTCGGCAAAGTCCAGGTTGATGAAGGCCGGCACGTTGATCAGGGCCGAGATGGACTCGACGCCCTGGCGCAGGACGTTGTCGGCGGCCTGGAAGGCGTTCATCAGGGTGATCTTTTCCTGGCTGATCATCTTCAGCCGCTCGTTGGGGATGACGATCAGGCTGTCCACGTGCATCAGCAGGTTGGCGATGCCCTGTTCGGCCAGGCCCATCTTCCGCTTGCCCTCAAAGGCAAAGGGCTTGGTGACGATGCCCACCGTCAGGATGCCCAGGTCGTGGGCCACCTCGGCCACCACAGGGGCCGCGCCGGTGCCGGTGCCGCCGCCCATGCCGGCCGTGATAAAGACCATCTGCGCCCCTTTCAGGACGTTGGCGATCTCATCCTTGCTCTCCTCGGCGGCGCGCTGGCCCACCTCGGGGTCTGCGCCGGCGCCGCGGCCCTTGGTCAGCTTGGCGCCCAGCTGCACCTTGATCGTCGCATGGTTCTTGGACAGGGCCTGCTGGTCGGTGTTGAAGGCGATGAACTCCACCCCCTGCACCCCGTCGGCCACCATCCGGTTGACGGCGTTGCCGCCGCCGCCGCCCACGCCTACCACTTTGATGGTAGTAACGTTTTCGTCCATCTCTTCATCAAGCATCAAAGCCATAATTTTGTTCCTCCGTCAGGCAATATGGTCACTGCGCGGCCACCGGGCACGGGTCCCTGCCGCCCTGTAGACGCACAGATAATTCTAAGCTCGAGTTATACAAGTTTATCCTATCATCTTTTGGCTCTGATTGCAAGTTATTTTTCCTTTTCAAGGTGCATTTTTTTCAATCGGGGGCCTCCGGCGGCATTTCTCGACAGATTCGTGCCCCCAGGCGGGCCAGCATTTGCTCCAAAGCGGGGTAGCCCCGGTCGATATACCCGCACCCAGCGATCCGGCTCTCCCCTTCGGCGGCCAGGGCCGCCACCACCAGGGCCGCCCCGCCCCGCAGGTCTCCGGCGGCCATCTGTGCGCCGTGCAGCGGCCTGGCCCCGGCGCCCTCGATCCACAGTTCCCGCCCGCCGCGCATCGTCCGCACCGCCGCGCCCAGGGCGGCAAAGCCTCCGGCGCAGCCAAAGCGGGCCTCGAACACCCGGTCCTCGATCACCGTTTGGCCCCGGGCGGTGAGCAGGGCCGCCGCCACCAGCGGGGCCGCGTCGGTGGCAAGGGCGGGGTAGCCCCCGGTCACAAGGCGGCCGGCTCCCCGCAGCCCGCCGGCACAGCCCACCGTCGCGCTTTGGGCGCTGCGCAGCACCCGGCAGCCGGCCTGCTCCAAAATGTCCAGCACCGGCGCGTAGAGGCCGGGCGCGCAGCCCGCCACCGTCACCCAGCCCCGGGCCGCAGCCGCCGCGCAGGCCAGTGTGGACGCGCAGATGCGGTCGGGCATGGGGTCGTAGGCCGTCCCGTGCAGCGGCCGGCCCCCCTCGATGACGATCTCGGCGGTGCCCGCGCCCCGGACGCAGCCGCCGCACTGGTTCAAAAAGCGCGCCAGGTCAACGATTTCCGGTTCCATGGCCGCCCCTTGCAGGCGCGTTTGGCCCCGCGCGGCGCACCCCGCCAGCAGCACCGTCTCGGTGGCCCCCACGCTGGGCCCCGGCAGGCGTATCTCAGCCCCGTGCAGCCCCGCCGGCGCGGTGAGGAGCAGCCGCTGGGCAGCTTGTTCCACCCGCGCGCCCATCCGTTCCAGCGCCGCCAGGTGCCAGTCCACCGGCCGCGCCCCGATCCTGCACCCGCCGGGCAGCGCCGTTTCGGCCCGACCCAGCTTTGCCAGCAGAGGGGCCGCGAACAGCACCGATGCGCGCAGCCGGGCCGTCTCCCCGGCAGGCAGGCGGCAGCAGGCAGCCCGGCCGCTGACCACCACGTCCCCGCCGTCCCAGCCGGCGGCGCAGCCTGCGGCCCGCAGCAGGGCCAGGCAGCTCTCCACATCCGACAGCCGGGGCACCCCCCGCAGCCGCACCGGCCCCGCGCACAGCAGGCTTGCCGCCAGCAGCGGCAGCACGCTGTTCTTGGCCGCCGGGACCTGCGCCGTCCCATACAAAGGCCGCCCGCCCCGCACCACGATCGTCCCGCCCATGATAAAACCCCCGTTTCGCAAAAGATACCCTACGGTATGCGAAACAGGGGTGCGGTGTGAGAAATGACTGCCGAAACACCGTCGTGCCGGCGCGGGGCGAATTACTCGCCGAATTTGTCCCGGAACAGGGCCCTTCTACGCCTCCTGCCGGGAGACCGAGAGGACAATGCCCATTTCCCCCAGCAGCATCATCAGGCTGGTGCCGCCGGAGGAGAAAAAGGGCAGGCTGATGCCGGTGTTGGGGATGGTGTTGGTGACCACCGCGATGTTCAGCGCGGCCTGCATGGCCACCTGCACCACAAAGCCCACCACCAGCAGCCCGCCGAAGCGGTCGGGGGCGCGCACGGCCAGGGTGATGCCCCGCAGCAGCAGCAGGACGAACAGGGCCACCACCGCCAGCGCCCCCACAAAGCCCAGCTCCTCGCAGAGGATGGAGAAGATAAAGTCGTTTTGCGGCTCGGGGACGAACAGGTGTTTCTGGCGGCTGTTGCCCAGCCCCAGCCCGGTGGCCCCGCCCGAACCGATGGCGTACAGGCTCTGGATGGTCTGGTGGCCGTCCCCCAGGGGGTCGGCAAAGGGGTCCAGCCAGGAGGCCAGGCGGCTGGCCGCGTAGGGCACAAGGCCGGGCATGACGGCCACCGCCGCCCCTACCGCGCCCACAGCGCCCGCCCCCGCCAGGATGAACCACCGCAGCGCCGTGCCCCCCACGAACATCAGCACCGCCCCGATGCCCAGGATCAGCAGGGTGCCCGACAGATGGGGCTCCAGCAGCATCAGCACGGCCACCGCCCCCAGCACCAGCCCAAAGGGCAGCACCCCCACCGCAAAGCTGCCCATCCGGCTGGCGTTGAGGGAGATGATGTGGGCAAAGGCCAGCACCACCGCAAACTTGGCGATCTCGCTGGGCTGCAGCGTGCCCACCCCGGGGATGACCAGCCAGCGCTTGCAGCCGTTGTACTCGGGCATGAACAGCACCACCGTCAGCAGCACGAGCGACACCCCCAGCACCGGCCAGGCCAGCTTGTGGTAGAGATGGTAGTCCACCCGGCTGGCCAGCCACATGGCCGCAAGGCCCAGCGCCGCATACAGCAGCTGGGGCCGGATATAGGCGTAGGCGTCCCCCCGGCGGTAGAGGGCCACCGCATAGCTGGCACTGAACAGCATCACCAGCCCAAAGGCCACCAGGGTCAGCACCAGCACCAGAAAGGGCAGGTCCATGGGTCTCTGCGTCCCCAGTCTGCCCCCAAGCCGCCTGGGCCCGGCTAGGCAGGCAGGGTCCCAGCGGGCGGTCTGTGGTTCGGCCAAAGCCATCCCCCCTTTCAGGGTTATTGTACGCCCTGCGGGGGCGTTTTAGTCATGCGAGGGGCGCTTTGCCGCATACAGTAGCCTGAAAGGAGGGCCTGCCATGTCCCACAAACCCGTTGTTCCCCTGCCGGACGAGCGCGCGCTGCCCGGCCGCAGCTTCCGCCTGCGGGCCCGGCTGGTGGCGGGGCTGTTCTGCGCGGTCTGCTTTGCCGGGCTGGCCGCCCGCCTGGCCTGGCTGCAGCTGGCCGGCGAGACCTGGTACGCCCAGCGCGCCCTGGGCCAGCAGCTGCAGGATACGGTGGTGCCCGCCGGCCGGGGCCTGATCTACAGCGCCGACGGCGTGCTGCTGGCCACGAACGCCACCTGCTGGACCATCCGCGCCTCCCCCCGCGAGATGCCGGAGGAAAAGCTGGACGAGGCCGCCCGGGGCCTGGCCGCCATCCTCGAGCTGGACGAGGCAGGCCTGCGGGAAAAGTTCGGCCAGCGGCGCTCCAACGACTGCCTTTTGCGCTACCGGGTGGACCGGGAGACGGCCGGGGCCGTCCGGGACTTCTGCGCCCAGAACGGGATCACCGGCATCCGCATCAACCAGGACACCCGCCGCCAATACCCGGAAGGGGCGTTCCTGGCGTCGGTGCTGGGCTTTACCAATGTGGACAACGCCGGGGCCGCCGGGCTGGAACTGGAATACAACGACACCCTCACCGGCCAGAGCGGCCTGGTGCTGACGGCGGTGAACGCCTGGGGCTACACGATGGAGCATAGCTACGCCGTCCTCGAGCCGCCCGTCGAGGGCAGCGGCCTGGTGCTGACCATCGACGCGGCCATCCAGCGCTACCTCGAAAACGCCCTCACCTACGCGGTCAAGGAGCACAGCGCCGCGGCCCGGGGGGTGGGCATCGTTTTGGACGTGGACACCGGCGCGGTGCTGGCGATGGCCACCATCCCCGCCTTCGACCCCAACCAGCCCCGCGTCGTCTACGACGAGGCCCAGCGGGCCGCTGTGGACGCCCTGGAAGGCGATGCGCGGGCCGCCGCCCTGCAGCAGGCCCAGCAGGTGCAGTGGCGCAACAAGGCGGTCAGCGATCTGTACGAGCCGGGCAGCGTGTTCAAGCTCATCACCTGCGCGGCGGCGCTGGACGCCGGGGCCGTCCAGCCCGGCGACACCTTTGTCTGCGGGGCTTACCTGTCGGTGTCGGGCACCCGCTTCCACTGCGCCAACCGCAAGCGGCACGGGGTGCAGACCGTCACCGAAGCGCTGATGAACTCCTGCAACCAGAGTTTCATCCAGATCGGCGCGCGGCTGGGCAAACAGGCTTTCTGCGATTACTTTGCCGCCTTCGGCCTGCGGGAGGCCACCGGCATCGACCTGCCCGCCGAGCCGGCCCACAGCCTCTATTACACCGCCGACCGGATGGGCCCGGTGGAGCTGGCCTCCTGTTCCTTCGGGCAGAGCAGCAAGGTCAGCTACATCGGCATGGCTGCGGCGGTGGCCGCCATCGTCAACGGCGGGCGGCTGATGCGGCCCTATGTGGTGGCCGAGGTGCGCAGCCCTGCGGGGGCCGTGCTGCAGGCGGCCGAACCGGCCTGCGTGCGGCAGGTCATCCGACCCGAGACTTCGGCCGTCATGCGCCAGATGATGGAGGCGGTGGTGGCAAGCGGCGGCGGCCAGAAAGCCCAGATCGCCGGCTACCGGGTGGGCGGCAAGAGCGGCACCAGCCAAAAGCTGGACAGCGACGACCCCAAAGCCCGCATCGCCTCCTTTGTGGCGGTGGCCCCCATCGACGACCCGCAGCTGCTGTGCCTGGTCTGCCTCGACGAGCCCCACAGCTGGACCACCGCCGGCGGCAGCATCGCGGCCCCCGTCTGCGCCGAAGTGCTGGAGCAGGCCCTGGTCCACCGGGGGGTGGCCCGCTCGGCCGTGCCCGCCGCCCCCGCCCTGGCCGAATTGCCGGCGGACGGCGACAGCTTCAACGGAGAATAATATATACAGGCAGCAAAATGCCCCGCGCCCTGGGGAGGGTGCGGGGTCCTGCTGTTCTTACCGCTTCTGGATCTGGCCGCTGGTGTGCAGGATGATGCCGGCCTTGGTGTAGCTGTCCGCCCAAACATCCTCCAGCTGGATGCTGCCGAGCGCGCTGCCGATCTCGAGGTCCCCAGCCGTCACCTGCTTCAGACTGGCCCCGCCGACGGCGCTGCTCACCGACAGTTCATCGGCTTCCACGCCTTCGAGCTGCAGCGAGCCCGCGGCAGCGCCCACTTCAGCTTTTTGCGCCCATGCGTCCCGCAGGATGACTTTGCCGGCCGCGCTGGACAGCTCCAGCTGTTCCGCCCGGACGCCGGACACCTCTGCCTCCCCGGCGGCCGCAGCCACCGAGAGCGTTTTTGCGTCAATGCCCTCCACCTTGAGCGTGCCCACCGCCAGGCCGGCTTCCAGCTGCTCATACTGTTTGTCGGGCAGGGTGACGGTCAGCTCCCGGTCGGGCGTCGGGTCGATGCTGTGGCCCTCGATGCGGACCCGCACCAGGGCGGGGCCGCCGTCGTCCGTCGTATCCACGTCGACGTCATCCCGTGCCTCGACCACCAGCCGGCCGTCCTGCACCGAAATATCATAGAGGGGCTCCTCGTCCGGCAGGGTGGCGTACCGCACCGTGATGTAGCCGGTGTCCGCCGCCTGAATGGTCACGTTGGCGCTCGCGTCTTTGACCGTCACGCTCGTGACCGGCTCGGCCGTCTCGAACTGCTGGTAAACATAGTCCTTTTTGGCAAAGCCGAACCCGCACAGCAGGCTGACGCCCACCGCTGCGGCCAGGGCCGCCGAAACAACGCGCTTTTTCGTGCTCATCGAAGCATTCCTCCTGTTTTAGTTTTCTTGCGCCGGACGCCAGGCCGGGGTGCGGGCGTCCTTTTCCGTCTCCATCCTAGCACCAACTTGCCGCACACGCAAGGGGGGCAGCCCCGCCCGGCCGCGCACAGTTGAATTTAATAGGCATAAAATAGCCTATACAATTTATGTTATTGTAGCACAGCTGCCGTTATAATGCAAGTAAAAATGAACTATATGGACGTGATCAAGTGGATTATTACCAAATCGGGCAGCGGGTCCGCAAATACCGCAAAGCGCAGGGCCTCTCGCAGGAGGAGCTTGCCGCGCGGGTGGGCATCTCCGTCACCCATATGAGCCACATCGAGACGGGCAACACCAAGCTGAGCCTGCCCGTCCTCGTGGAGCTGGCCGGCGCCCTTGGCGTACAGTCGGACGACCTGCTGTTCGACCGCGGCAGCGAGCGCAGCCGTGTCCTGGCCGAGCTGTCCGATACGCTGGACCGCTGCACCGCCCAGCAGCTGCGCATCCTGACCGACATCGTCAAAGCCGCCAAAATCTCGCTGGACAAGTACCAGCAGCGCTGAACGCAGTCGAACGGTGACGGAAACGGCGCACTGCAAAAACAGCATAAACAACAAACCCCCGAGGTTTTACCTCAGGGGTTTCGTTTTTCGAGAAGCCGGCATCTACCTATTTTCACAGGCCGTGTCCAGC
>DSTMR04002__coassemble_568_pt1 | contig 158354 bp, 152 predicted proteins | sample DSTMR04002__metabat2_low_PE_045 | metagenome-assembled genome bin DSTMR04002 | reverse complement strand
ACATGAAGCGACAAAAGGTATCCTCCATTTTCCAGATGGAGGATACCTTTTCTTTTTCTCTTGTGCGCTTTACCAGAGATTTTTCTATTTCTTTCCAGTCAGGCAAGCATTGAATAAGCAGTAAGTTAGGCCGCGTTTACACGCATTTGCGTATACGCGGGTGCAAAAAATTTGTCGTACTATTTCTCCTGCCCATCGCCGGACCGCCAGAACCGCTTATTTTCTGCCTCAGCGAATCCATCCGACTCCTTTTTGTCAATGGATGGCGGGCAAAGTGGAGCAGGCTGTTCCTGCATAGGACAGCACCGTTCAAACAGAATCTGTCCGCCGTATACGACTGCGGCAGACCGTTTCGTTTTGGCTGCAGCGAATCGCTTTTAGCTGTGGACCTTTTGGCGGCAATTTGCTATAATAAAGCCACCAGACATGGAAAGGGTGAGATCCGTTGGCCAATATCGTAATCGTGGGAGGCAATCAGGGGATCGGTTATTATATGGTGGAGCGGCTTTTGCAGCAGGGACACTCCGTCGCTGTCCTGGACCTCGATGTCAGCGCCTTGAAAAAATTGCAGGCAACGCATCCCCAAAATCTCCTGCCGGCCGTGGCAGATGCCCGTGATTTTGCATCCATACAGCAAGGGGTCGATCAGACGCTTCAAGCATTTGGAAACATTGATGCCGCCATTCATAACGCCTGCCTTTGCACGTTTGAAAGCGAGCCGGACAGTGACTGTTCGGTCTATCAGAAGGTCATAGATGTCAATTTCTTTGGCGCTTTGCGGCTGGCCAAGAGCGTTCTGCCTTCCATGCGAAAAGCAGGAAAAGGAAGGGTGATTTTTACCAGTTCAGGCGTCGGCGTGACCGGTTTTGCCAACATCTCGCCCTATGCTTCTTCCAAAGGCGCCATTGAGTCACTGGCAAAGTGTCTGGAGATTGAAAACCTCCGCTATGGCATATCCTTTCACTTGTTCCATCCACCGCTGACGGATACCGCGTCGGCTGCTGGGCTCCCCATCCCCAAAGAGTTCAAAGCCAATGCGCAAAAGGTCGGGTACGGCCTGGCCGATCATCTCTGGTCGAAAAAATTTGTGATCTGTCATTCCACAGCACAGCTTCTTCAAATCAAGCTTTCGTACCGTCATCCGCTGCGAATCGGCAAGATGATGACCAAAATGACCGAGCGCGCCGCCCAGAACGGGCAGTGAACACGCTCAAACGCCGGGCGGCGAATTTGTCCCGTTTTAGATGGTCGGCACTTTCTCGATAAAATACCTGCAATGCGGCCCATACAAAACAAAAAAGTCAGGACTTCCCGACAGTAGGATGTCCTGACTTTTCTTTTGTGACGGTCAAGCATCTGTATTATCGCAGCAGTGGCATATAACCGGCAGCATAGAAAAAGCTTTCAGCTCCTTGCTGCCGGCCTTTTGGCCCTATTTCTGCCAGCTCTGCCGCAGCAGCTGCAGCGCGTGAGTCTCCAGGCGGGACACATAACTTCGGCTGATGCCCAAAAGCTGGGCGGTTTCCAGCTGGGTCAGCGGCGGCTGGCCAGCCAGGCCGTATCGCAACAGCACAAGCTGACGCTCCCGGGCGGGCAGCGTTTCAATCAGCTGTCGCAGGCGCTGGGCGTCCTCCTTCTTCTCAAAGGTTTCCTCCATGCAGGAGGAGTCCTGCAAAAGGTCAGAGAGGGTCAGGGCAGAATCATCCTTGCCGGTGTCGAGAGAATCCTGCAGGGACACCGTTGGGCCGGTCTTTTTGTCGCGCCGGAACTGCATACGGATCTCATTTTCAATACACCGGCTGGCATACGTGGAGAAGCGGGCCCGGCGGGTGCTGTCGAAGGTGTTGACCGCTTTGATGAGGCCGATGGTTCCGATGCTGATAAGGTCATCCTGGTCGCTGGGCAGGGCGTAATATTTTTTAGCAATGTGGGCCACCAGGCGCAGATTGTGCTGGATGATCTTTTCCCGGGCAGCGCTGTCGCCGGCCCGCAGCGCCTCGAAGGCGGCGGCCTCCTCTTTGGGCGTCAGCGGCCGCGGGAAGCTGCCCGATTCCAGGTGCAGCGCGAGGTAGAGAAATTGGGCCGAAAAAAATTGAAGCAATGCCAGCAGCATACAAAAAGCCTCCTGATCCAGTAGATAAACGCATTCGTTTTAATCTATGAGGATCAGGGGGCAAATTTGCGGCCGTGGGCGGATACGGGTCCTTTTTACGTACCCTCCCGGCGGGCGGGGCGGTACAGGACGACCAGCTGGCCGTCCAGCTGCTGCACCTGGGCATTCACGCCGTAGACACGGCGGATGAAGGCGGGGGTCAGCAGGTCTTGGGGCGCGCCGCTGCCCACCAGCCGGCCATCCTGCAGCGCATAGAGCCAGTCGCAGTAGGCCGCAGCCAGGTTCAGGTCGTGCAGCGCCGCCAGAACAGTCCGGCCCAGGCCGCGCACCAGATCCAGCATATCCAGCTGATACTTGATGTCCAGATGGTTGGTGGGCTCGTCCAGCAGCAGGCAGGGCGTCTGCTGTGCCAGGGCCCGGGCTAAAATCACCCGCTGCTGTTCTCCGCCCGAGAGGGTGGCATAGCTGCGCGGCCCAAACCCCGCCAGCCCCACCTGCGCCAGGGCCTGGGCAGCGATGCGCCGGTCGGCGGAGGTGTCCCGTTCGAGGGGGCGTTTGTGGGGCGTGCGGCCCAGCAGCACCAGCTCCTCCACCGTAAAATCGAAGGCATAGGCGTTGTGCTGCGCCACCACGGCCATTTTTTGTGCAGACTGCCGCAGGTTCATCTGTTCCAGGCCGGAGCCGTCCAGCAGCACCGCCCCGCCGGTGGGCTGCAAGGCCCGGCAGATGCACCGCAGCAGGGTGGATTTGCCGCTGCCGTTGGGACCGATCAGACCCACCATCTGGCCGCTGTGGGCTTCCAGGTCGATGCCGTGCAGGATCTCCTGCCCTCCGGGGGCTGCCCGCAGGCCGCGTACTTCCAGTTTCATGCGGCTCCACCTCCAAAATGATAGCGGCCGCGGGCCATCAGCCAGAGGAACACCGGCGCCCCCAGCATGGAGGTCAGGATGCCCACGGGCAGCTCGCTGCCGGGCAGGATGACCCGGCACAGCACATCGGCCCACAGCAAAAACAGCCCGCCGGTCAGGGCCGACAGGGGCACAAGCCGCCGGTGGTCGGTGCCAAACAGCATCCGCACCACATGGGGCACCACCAGCCCCACAAACCCGATGATCCCCGCAGCCCACACCGCGAACCCGGTCATCAGGGCGGCCGCCGCCAGGCAGGCCAGGCGCCGCCGGTGCAGGTCAACCCCCAGGGTGCGGGCAGTTTCGTCCCCCAGCAGCATCAGGTTCAGCCCGCGGCTCTGGCTGAGAAAGAACACCGTCCCCAGGAGGGCGATGCCCAGCATCACCCCGTTGACCGGCCAGCTGGCAGCAGCCAGACTGCCCATGGTCCAGCGCATGACCTGACTGGCGGCCTGGTCCGGCCCTGTCTGGTAGACCACAAAGTTGGAGAAAGCCCCGCACACCGCCGACAGGGCCGACCCGGCCAGCAGCAGCTTTACCGGGCTGGCCCGGCCTCCCAGGTTGGCCAGAAAGACCACGGCGCAGGAGACAGCCAGCGCCCCCAAAAAGGCCATGACGCCCACGGCGTTCTGTCCCAGGGCCGCGCCCACCCCCAGCAGCACCGCCAGCGTAGCCCCCAGGGACGCCCCCGAGGAAATGCCCAGTATATAAGGGTCGGCCAGGGGGTTCTGGACCACCGCCTGCATCGCCACGCCGCACAGAGACAGGCAGACCCCGACCGTTGCCGCCAGCACCAGCCGGGGCAGGCGGATCAGCCAAACCACATCGTGCACCGCCGTGCCGGGGGCCCACTGGGCCGGGATGGTCTGGTCCAGCAGCAGGCGGCCCAGTTCCCACCGGATGACCGTGTACACCTGATCCACCGGCAGGGCGTTGGTGCCAAAGGACGCCGCCACTGCCAGCGAGACGGGCAGCGCCGCCGCCAGCACTCCCAGCGCCAGCAAAAAGCCGGTGCGGCTGCGCAGCGCCCTCATGTCAGATCACCGTAGAGTCCCGCCGCAATGGCCTGGATGCCGTCCATCACCCGGGGCCCTGCGGCATAGACGTCCCCCAGCATGATGGGATACACCCTCCCCTGCCGCACTGCCGACAGGCTGGCCAGCGCAGGGTCCTGGGTGATGGCGGCCAGTTGGCTGGCAATGACGCTGTCCGGGTCCTCCCCGGAATAGGCCATGTACACCACAAAGATCACGTCCGGGTCGGCGGTAACAAGGTTCTCCTTGCCCATCTCGCTGCCCTCCGGCTGGACCAGCACGCCGCCCAGCTGGGTGACCATATCCCCCGCCAGGGTGCTGGCTCCATAATTGGTGATGCTGCCGCTCAAAGGTTCCACCACGGCGGCTGTCACCGGGGGCATCCCTTCCACCGAAGCCAACGTGTCCTCTACGGCGGCCTGCATCTGGTCCACCAGCGCCTGGGCGCGGTCCTCCACCCCAAAGATACGGCCCAGATTGAGGATGTCGGCGTACTCATTTTGCAGAGTGCGGGGATGGCCGCCGGGGCGGGTGTTGGTATTCATATAGGTCGCCACCCCTTTGGCGTTCCAGTTTGCCACGTCTCCCAGCTGCTTGTCGCTGAACAGCGACCCCCAGGACAGGATCAAGTCGGGCTGCAGCAGAGTGACCGTCTCCCGGTCGGGGGCAAAGGGCTCCTGCTGATAGTTCATCTGTGTCAGACCTGTCTGCCACTCCTCCTTGACCGGGTTGTCCAGCCCGTAGCAGGCTACCACGTGATCCTCCAGCCCCAGGGCGATCATGGTCTCGATGGAGCCCTGGTACACTGCCACCACCCGCCGGGGCGCCTGCTGGTAAGTATAGCTGACTTCGTTGCCGGCATAGTCGTAGTTGGTGATGGTCACCGGGTAGGAATGGTCTGTCCCGGCAGAACTGGCAGAGCCGGCCTCGCCGGAAGCTGCCGGGCTGGACGCCGGTGCCGGCCGGCCGCACCCGCCCAGCGCCAGGGCGGCCGCCGCCAGACAAACAAGAAAGTTTCTGCGCTTCATGATACGCTCCTTCCGCCTGCCGCAGTCTGTGCGCCGTAAAAAAATAAAACGCCCTTCTCACCCAACGGAGAGAAAGACGTTCCACAAAGCCCCTGAGCGGGACTGCAGCCCCCTCAAAAACAGCGCTTGATCGGGCCTGCGGCCACGGCGGCTGCAAGCCTCTTTTCCGCACCGGCGTTTGGTCCGTCCGCGGCGCGGGGTCTGCCCTCCCGCCGCCCCGGCAGGCAGCCAGGCGGCGCGCAGTATCAACCGCAGGGCAGGTCTTCCGGCTCGGGGGTCGTCGCTCCGGCCAGCCTTCCCGCTTGCGCAGTGGCATCGTTGGCCGGAACTCTCCCCATACGGCGGCGGTCCCGCACAGGCTTTGCACCTGTTTCCCTATTCTCCCGGCCAGCCGCAGCGCGGCCCCGGGCACCTCGCGGTGCTTTGCAGGGCCTAGTATATCATAAACGCCGCCCTGGCGCAAGGAACACGCCATTTTCTTGCCGGCACGTGGTTTTTCTGTTATACTCAAACCATTCAGGGCGGCTGTATAACCTGCCTTCTCCCCTGTCATGCTTTTTATAAATCTTTTTTGCAAAAGTCCTGTTTATAGACCTTCCAAAGTGCTATCCTAATCCCGTCCCCTCTCAAACAAATCAGAAAGGATGAAACGCACCATGTCCAACCATCCATCAGCCGGCTTTCTCGCCCACCAGTCCGAGGATAAAAGCCGCGTCCAGACGGTGCTCGAGCATCTGGAAGGCACCGCCGCCCTGGCGGAGCAGTTTGCCCGCCCCTTTGGCGGCGGCGAGCAGGCCCGCCTGGCCGGGATGCTCCACGACATCGGCAAATACAGCGAGGCCTTTCAGGCGCGGCTGCAGGGCAGCCGCAGCACGGTGGACCACTCCACCGCCGGCGCGCAGGAAGCGTTCCGCCTGCGGCAGCCGGAAGCCGCCTTTGCCATTGCCGGCCACCACAGCGGACTGCCGGACGGCGGCGCCTCCACCGACTGCAGCGAGACGCCGACCTTATTCGGACGGCTCAAAAAGAAGGTGGAACCTTACGGGGCCTGGTCCCAAGAGCTCCAGCCCGGCCTTTCCGGCGCCAAACGCCCCGCGCAGATCGCGCCCGACAATCTCAGCGAAGCCTTTTACACCCGAATGCTCTATTCCTGCCTGGTGGACGCTGACTTTTTGGACACCGAAGCCTTCATGCGGGAAGACGCCGTGCCGCGCGGCGGGTATGCGCCCCTTTCCGAGCTGCTCCAAAAACTGCGGCAGTACATTGCCCCCTGGCTGAACCCTTCCAATGCGCTGAACCGCAAGCGCTGCGAGATCCTGCAGCGCTGCCTTGCAGCCGGTCAGGAACATCCCTCCGGCCTTTACACCCTGACCGTCCCCACCGGCGGCGGCAAGACCGTTTCCTCCCTGGCCTTTGCCCTCGCCCACGCCGTGGCCCACAACAAGTCCCGGGTCATCTATGTGATTCCCTACACTTCCATCATCGACCAGACCGCCGATACATTCAGGGACATCCTGGGGGACGAAAACGTCCTGGAACACCACTCCGGCGCGGATTACGCTGTCAGCGGCGATGTGGTCGATGCCGCGCTTTACCGCAAATCCCTCGCAACGGAAAATTGGGATGCGCCGGTGATCGTCACCACGGCCGTGCAGTTTTTTGAGTCCCTCTACAGCAACCGGCCCTCCCGCTGCCGCAAACTGCACAATATCGCCAACAGCGTCGTGATCTTTGACGAAGCCCAGACCCTGCCCGTCAGCTTTCTGCTGCCCTGCGTGGAGGCCATCGGCCAGCTGGTGCAGTCGTACCGCGTCACCGCGGTGCTCTGCACCGCCACGCAGCCGGCGCTGCAACCTCTGTTTGCCCAGCTGGCGCCCCGCCTTTCGATGCAGGAGCTCTGCCCGGACACCCAGTCTCTTTACGACTTTTTCCGCCGCACCACCCTGTGCCAGGCCGGCGTCTTGTCCGAAGAAGAGCTCGCCGGACGGCTGAACGCCCAGCCGCAGACTTTGTGCGTGGTCAACCGCCGCGCCACGGCGCAAAAACTCTACGCCATGCTGGAAACGGAGGGGCGCTACTGCCTGACCACTCTGCTTTGCCCTGCCGACCGCAAGCGCCTGCTGAAAGAGATCCGCGCCCGCCTGCGGGAGGGCAAACCCTGCCGGGTGGTCTCCACCTCCCTGATCGAGGCGGGCGTGGACGTGGATTTTCCTGCCGCTTGGCGGGAAGAAGCCGGCCTCGATTCCATTTTGCAGACCGCAGGCCGCTGCAACCGGGAGGGGCGGCGCTCCGCCGGCGAAAGCCTTGTCACCGTGTTCCGTCTGGAGGGGCAGCGCGCCCCGGCCATGATCCGGCCCAACGTCGACTCCACGCGCAGCGTGCTGGCGCATTTTGCCGACCCGGCCAGCCCGCAGGCCATTGAAGCCTATTTTTCTTTTTACCGCACCCTGAAAGGCGACGCCGCCCTGGACCAAAAGGGCATTCTGGACGCCTTCCGCCGCGGTTATCAGGGCTGCGCCCTTCCGTTTGCCACCGTGGCGGAACAGTTCCACCTGATCGACTCCCCCACCGTAACCCTGTACCTTTCGACCGAGGAGAGCCAGCCCCTCATCGCCCAGCTGCAGGCCGGGCAGGCCAGCCGGGCGCTTTACCGCAAATTGGGCCAGTATGCCGTCAGCATTTACCCGGGCCACCTGCAGGCGCTTTTGGACGCCGGCGCAGCGGAGCTACTGGACGGCACCTCCTACCTTTTGACTGACCCTTCCCTGTACGACCAGAACACCGGGCTTTCTCTGGATGTGGAAACCGGCAGCGCCCTTTTTATCTGAATGTTATGAAAAGGGCGGCAAATAAAAAGAAGCTGATTTTTATATTTGGCGGCCCTCAGCGCCGGATATGACGGCGCGTCCGAATACAAGCCAGGAGATAGCTCACCTGGAGCACCCCGAAGATCACAAGGGCGGTCAACACCGGCAGAAGTCCAGTCCCTGCTATGAAGTTTATCAGGGTCAGCACCACATAAACGATCATACAGGCCACCGTAGTGGTTCGGAAGGCTTGGAAAGAGGCCTGGCCAATCTGAGCCTGCTCAGCCTCGTCACAGCTGGCAAACCAGGTCTTTTGAAATTTTAAGTCATAGGCGCTGCCCTTTTTCTCCGGGTTTATGCGGCGGGTCAAATCTATCACCTTCTGCTCTAAAAGGATGATGCAGGTCATGGCGATCAAAAACAGTACTACATTGAATGGGGCGTAGGTATACTGGAAGCTGGCAGCCAGAAAAAAGAAAGCAAAAATTGTCTCGAGGGTGTTGAACAGCAGCGAGAAATTCGTCCGACGCTGAATCTCTTCCACAGTGTTCTCTTCTGCGTCAGGTTCTAAGCACCTGTATAACCTGCGAGCCGAACAATAGTGCAACCATGCAGGGAGCAGCAGCACCACACTGCTCACTGGGATGCCCCAGGGACCGACCATCTGCATCACCCGGTCCAGCCCGGTCCGCATAGCTTCCAGCATCTCCGGTTTTGCCGCCGCTGCGGCCAAAAATCCACCGATGCCGCCCAACACGGCGGAAGCTGCCACTACTGCCAGAAACTTGGGCAGCGCGCGACGGTTATCCTGTTGCACAGAGTCTTTCATCTCAGTCATCCTCCTCATACGAAAAAATATCTTCCACCGCAACTCCGCAGAGTTTTGCCAGCTTGAGCGCCAGTGTCACCGAAGGGGAGTAATCCCCCCGTTCGATTTGACTGATGGTCTGACGGGATACCCCTACCAGACGGCCCATCTCCTGCTGATTAACTCCCAGCCGTGCCCGGTGTTCTTTGAGCCGGTTGTAAAGCGGCATCTTCTACACCCCCAATTTGACAGCTTGAATTGTCATTTTGACAACTATCATTGTCATAATTAGAATACCATTGTTAAGAGTCTCTGTCAACAGGAAAAATGAACTTTTCCAGAAAAACTCTAAAACCACTCCATTGGGTTAATCTCTCAACATCCTCCCATGGAATCATCTCACCTTTTCCCTCTGTACCTCCGGCCCCATAAAAGAACCGCTGCAGCGTTTTTCGCGTGCAGCGGTTCTTTGTCCTTGCAAGGCTTTTTACTTTTGACGTCCTATTTCATGGTGCCCATGTGCTTTTTGATGATCGTGGCGGCACAGATATAAACGAACTCTGCGGCCGTCGGGCAGCTGTCCAGCGCGTAGCCGGTCAGCTCGTCCATGTACCTGCGGTTGTGTTTCCACGCCTGTTCCAGCGCCCTGCGGATGCTGCTTTCGATCGCCATCCACGAGCAGCGGCGCTCCGCTGCAATGACCATGTAAACTTCTTTCTGGACAGCGTGGATCCGGCCCGGTTCCTCTGTCACGAGCGCCACCGCCTCGATCAAATCAAACAAACCGATGTTCTTTCCCTTCAGATGAAACGGCCGCAGCAGCTCGTAGATCTCACATTCAAACCTCATGCTTTTTCCCCTTCCATTATTTCCCGTCTTCCCTGCAAGGACTAAAACAATCATACGGTATTTGTGAAAGAAAATCCTATTTTATGTAAAATAAGTTATAAACCGTTAAAAACAGTCAAAAGCAGTCTATTAGATGTCCAGGCATCAAAAAAGCAGGAAACCGTTTCGGTTTCCTGCCAGGTGCGTCGCCGGGGGCGGCTATATTTGGTTTTGAATGGGTGAGGAAAAGGTTTTCTTGCTGGTTTTAACAGCGCAGGCAGCTTTTCAGGGCTGCTCACACGATCAGCATCGCGTCGCCAAAGGAGAAAAAGCGGTACCGCTCGGCCACCGCGACGCGGTAGGCTTCCATGGTCTTTTCGTAGCCGTAGAAAGCCGACACCAGCATGATGAGGGTGCTCTCGGGCAGGTGGAAGTTGGTGATGAGCCCGTCGATGCAGCGGAAGGGCACGCCCGGGTACAAAAAGATGCTGGTGTTGCCGCTGCAGGCTTTGATCTCGCCGTATTTGGCGGCCACGGCTTCCAGGGTGCGGCAGCTGGTGGTGCCCACGGCGATCACACGGTGGCCGCTGGCCTTGGCTTCCTGGATCTGACGGGCGGTCTCCTCGCTGATGGAATACCACTCGCTGTGCATTTTGTGGTCGGTGATCTCGTCCTCCTGCACCGGGCGGAAAGTGCCCAGGCCCACATGGAGCGTCACCTCGGCGATGCCCACCCCTTTGGCCCGGATGGCGTCCATCAGCTCGGGCGTGAAGTGGAGGCCCGCTGTGGGCGCGGCGGCGCTACCCAGCTCCTTGGCGTACACCGTCTGGTACTGGCTCTGGTCCTCCAGCTGTTTGGTGATGTAGGGCGGCAGGGGCATTTTGCCGAAGGCGTCCAGCTTTTCATAGAGGGTCTCGGTGTCATAGCGGAACGTGACCAGCTTGTTGCCGTCCTCCATCGTCTCGTCCACGGTGGCGGTCAGGGTGCCGTCGCCGAAGGTGATGACGTTGCCCGGGTGCATCCGCTTGCCGGGCTTGGCCAGGCACTCCCACTGGTCCCCTTCCACCTGCCGTAGCAGCAGCAGTTCGCAGACGGCGCCGGTGGGCTGCTTGACGCCCACGATCCGGGCCGGAAGGACCTTGGAATTGTTCACCACCAGCAGGTCCCCCGGCATAAGATATTCCGGGAGGTCGTGAAAGATGCGGTGTTCTATCGTATCGCTGTCGCGGTGCAGCACCATCAGCCGGGCCGCGTCGCGGGGGCTGGCCGGTTCCTGTGCAATCAGCTCTTTGGGGAGATCGTACCAAAAATCTTTTTTCAACATGGGATGTATTCGCCTTTCCAGTGGGTTGACACGGGTGCCGTATCAATGTTATTATAAATTTTATCAACTGGTCTTTATTATAGGACAAGACAGTCCGGTTTGCAAGCCGTCGTTTGCCTGCAGACGGCAGTTTTTGCCAAAACCGGGCCCGGGTCTGAAAGGAAAGGTGCTGGAAATGAAAAAGCAGTATTATAAGGTGGGCGTCGTCGGCGCCACCGGCATGGTCGGGCAGCGGTTCGTCACCCTGCTGGAACATCACCCCTGGTTCAAGCTGACCGTCCTGGCGGCTTCCAGCCGCAGCGCGGGCAAGACCTACGCGGAGGCAGTGGGCAGCCGCTGGGCCATGCCCACCCCCATGCCTGAGTGTGTCCGCGATATGGTGGTGCAGGACGCCGCCGAGGTGGAGAAGATCGCCGCGCAGGTGGACTTTATTTTCTGCGCTGTGAATATGCCCAAAAACGAGATCAAAGCCCTGGAAGAAGCCTACGCCAAGGCCGAGTGCCCGGTGGTCTCCAACAACAGCGCCAACCGCGGCACGCCCGACGTGCCCATGGTGGTGCCCGAGATCAACGCCGGCCACATCGAGATCATCCCGGCCCAGCGCCGCCGCCTGGGCACCAAGCGGGGCTTCATCGCCGTCAAGTCGAACTGCAGCCTGCAGAGCTATGTGCCCGCCTTCCACCCCCTGATGAAGGAGTTCGGGGTCACCAAGGCCCTGGTCTGCACCTATCAGGCCATTTCCGGCGCAGGCAAGACCTTTGACCGGATGCCCGAGATCATCGACAACGTGATCCCCTACATCGGCGGCGAGGAGGAAAAGAGCGAGCAGGAGCCCCTCAAGCTGTGGGGCCACATCGAGGGCGACCGGATCGTCAACGCCGAAGGGCCGGTCATCACGGCCCAGTGCTTCCGCGTGCCTGTGTCCGACGGGCACACCGCCGCCGTCTTTGTCAGCTTTGCCAAAAAGCCCACCAAAGAGCAGATCCTCGAGGCCTGGAAGAATTTCCGCGGCCCCGCCCAGGAGCTGGACCTGCCCAGCGCGCCCAAGCAGTTCCTGCACTACTTTGAGGAGAACGACCGCCCCCAGCCCAAGCTGGACCGCGACACCGAGCACGGCATGGCCGTCTGCATCGGCCGCCTGCGGGAGGACACCATCTTCGACTACAAGTTCGCCTGCATGAGCCACAACACCCTGCGGGGCGCTGCCGGCGGCGGCGTCCTGCTGGCCGAGCTGCTGGCCGCCAAGGGCTATCTGGACTGATCCCGAACCTACCACATCACAGTAAAGGAGAGCCTAGTTATGATGAAAAAGCCTGTTTTTACGGGTGCGGGCGTGGCCGTCATCACCCCCATGCACGAAAACGGAACCATCAACTTTGACGTGCTGGGGCAGATCCTTGAGGATCAGATCGCCCGCGGCACCGACGCCATCGTCATCTGCGGCACCACAGGCGAGTGCTCCACCATGACCGACGCCGAGCAGCTGTCCGCCATCAAGTTCGCGGTGGACACCGTGGCGCACCGGGTGCCGGTGGTGGCCGGGGCCGGTTCCAACGACACCGCCCACGGCTGCGCCCTAGCCGCCGGCGCGGCCAACTGCGGCGCCGATGCCCTGCTGATGGTCACCCCCTACTACAACAAGACCAGCCAGGCCGGCCTGATCGCCCACTTTACCGCCATGGCCGAGGCGGGCGGCATCCCGGTCATCCTCTACAATGTGCCTTCCCGCACCGGCGTCAACATCAAGCCGGAGACGGCCCAAAAGCTGAGCGAGCACCCCCTCATCAACGGCATCAAGGAGGCCTCCGGCAACATTGCCCAGGTGGCCCAGATCGCCGCGGCCTGCGGCGACGCTCTGAACATCTATTCGGGCAACGACGACCAGGTCCTGCCCCTGCTGTCTCTGGGCGGCAAGGGCGTCATCAGCGTGGTGTCCAACATCGCGCCCACCCTGGTGCACGACTGCTGCAAGGCATGGTTCGACGGCAACGCCGCCGAGGCCCGCCGCCTGCAGCTGGAGATGCTGCCCCTGTGCGACGCCATGTTCTGCGACGTCAACCCCATCCCGGTCAAGTACGCCATGAACCTGCTGGGCTGGGACGCCGGCAAGTGCCGCCTGCCCCTGGTGGAGCCGGGCGACGCCCAGAAAGCCAAGATCGAGCAGGCCCTGCGCGCCTGCGGCCTGCTGCAATAACGCAAATGCCCGGCGAGACTGTTCTTTCCGGGCATTTGCCTCATCATGTACAAAACGAAAGGAAGCGTAACCATGACGGAACTTGTCATTCAAGGCATCGGCGGCCGGATGGGCCATGTGCTCTGCGATATGATCGCCCAGCGGGACGACTGCAAGGTGATCGCCGGCATCGACCTGCACGCCGGCGAACAGAACGGGATCCCCGTCTATGCCAGCCCTGACGGCCTGGCCGGCCGGGGCGACGTCATCATCGACTTCAGCTCCCCCGCGGCGGTGGAGAAGATCCTCCCCTACTGCGAGGCCCACAAGACCCCCATCGTCCTGTGCACCACCGGTATGTCGGACGAACTGAACCTCAAGATCGTCCAGCTGTCCCGCAGCGTGCCCGTGTTCAAAAGCGCCAATATGTCTCTGGGTATCAACCTGCTGATCGAGCTGTGCAAGCGGGCTTCCGCCATTCTGGGCACAGCCTACGACGTCGAGATCGTGGAGCAGCACCACCACAACAAGGTGGACGCCCCCAGCGGCACTGCCCTGATGCTGGCCGACGCCGTCAACGAGCAGGCCGGCGGCGCTTACCACTATGTCTACGACCGCGCCTCGGTGCGAGAAAAGCGCGACCCCATGGAGATCGGGATCAGCTCGGTGCGGGGCGGCAGCATCGTGGGCGACCACGAGGTGCTGTTCTGCGGGCCGGACGAAGTGGTCACCCTCAAACACACCGCTTATTCCCGCAGCGTGTTCGCCAACGGCGCCATCAACGCCGCCCTCTACCTCGCCAAGAAGGAGCCGGGCCTGTACAACATGAGCGACCTGATCGCCGAGCGCTGACCCGCCCGCCTCCTGTGAAAGGAGGAACCGACGATGAACCACCCTGTTGCAGAACCGCCCGGACGGCACGCCGCAGCCGGCGGCCCGGGGCGTCTGCCCCTCTGGTGCGTGGCCGCCGCTTTCACCGCGGCGCTGGCCCTGTGCATCGGGCTGGGCGGTTTCCGGCCCGGCCAGGCCCCCGTCTCAGCCGAACCGGAAGCGCCGCCCCCTGTCTCCAGCCTGCCCGCCGAGCCCGAACCGGAGCCGGTCGTTGAAACGGTGCGGTTTTCCGCCACCGGCGACAACCTGATCCACTCCAAGATCTACCAGCAGGCCGCCGCCCGGGCCGTGGGGGACGCCGCCTACAGCTTTGACTACTGCTATGCAAACCTGGTCCCCTTTTACAGCGATTTTGACGTAAACTGGATCAACCAGGAGACTCTGTGCACCGACGAACTGGCCCCCTCCACCTACCCCTGCTTTTCCACGCCGGGCGACTGCGCCCGCGCCCTTTACCGGGCGGGGTTCCGGGTGTTCAGCCTGTCCAACAACCACACCTATGACAAGGGTGCTTCCGGCATTGCCGCCACCCTCCGCTTCTGGGCCTCCATGCCCGCGGACGTGGTCACCACCGGGCTGTGGCGGGGCGAGGCGGACTATGGGACCATCCCGCTCCACACCGTCAACGGCGTCACCATCGCCTATCTGTCCTACACCGAGCACACCAACGGCATCCCCCGCAGCAGCGCCATGGAGGCCAACGTCCTCTACACCAGCCAGACCGACGTCATCGAGCAGCAGGTCCGGCAGGCGGCCCAGCTGGCCGACTTTGTGGTGGTGGGCGTCCACTGGGGCGTGGAGGACAGCCACACCATTACCGGCGCCCAGCGCACCCTGGCCCAGCAGCTGGCCGACTGGGGCGCGGACGTCATCGTCGGCACCCACCCCCATGTGTTGCAAAACGCCGGGTGGCTGACAGCGGAGGACGGACGCCGGGTGTTCGCGGCGTATTCGCTGGGCAACTTTCTCAGCACCCAGAGTAAAAAGGACCAGCTGATCGGCGCGGTCCTGACGCTGCGCCTGCAAAAGACCACCAGCCCCGACGGGACCGTCCAGCTGGAAGTGCTGGACCCGCAGCTCCACCCCACCGTCACCCATTACGGCGCGGGCAAGTCGGACGTGCGCACTTACCTCTACCGGGACTACACCCCCGAGCTGGCCGCCGCCCACGGGGTGCGGGCCAATTACAGCGATTTCAGCTATGACTACATCCGCGCCGTGGCGCAGCAGTACATCGACCCGGCGTTCCTGGATCTGAGCTGAGCAAAAAGGCCTTGCTGCGGCAAGGCAGAAAGGAAGCATGATTATGTACGGAGTATCGAAAATCACAGTCGAGCCTGGCGTCATGATGATCAGTGTGCAGGATGCGGCGTTCAGCGCCGGCAGCCTTGCGCGCTACCTGCAGATCTTTGCGGACACCGGCATCGTGGTGGATATGATCAGCCAGAGCGCCCCCCACGGCACCCGGCTGGACTTCAGCTTCACCGCATCCAGCAACGACCTGCCCCTGGTCATGAAAGCCATCTCGGCCGCCAAGCTGGACCCCGACGCCAAGGCCGCCCCCCTCATCAGCGTGGGCTACTCCAAGCTGAACCTTTTTGGCGAGGAGATGGTGGCCAGCTGCGGCGTGGCCGCACGCGCTTTGAGCGCCCTGGCTTCGGCCGGCATCGAGGTGCACCTGATCACCACCAGCGACCTGGACATTTCCCTGCTGGTGCGCAGCGAGAACGAGGACGCCGCCTACGACGCCCTGCGCAAAGCCTACGAGCTGTAAAATTAAGGGACAATTTGCACAAGAAACGCCGTGTCATTTTATACTGATTCACGAAATATAAATGTTGTGCGTTTTTCTGCTGTAAATCACTGGAAAATGTGGTAGAATGGCATAAGAATCAAGCTGTTCGCTGCCCAAAGCAGGCCATGCGCCGCGGGGCCTGCCCTGCGGCCAGGAACGGCAAATATGGCATGATAAGGAGAGACAAAAACACTATGGGATTCTTTTCCAACCTGTTCCACAAGAAAGAAGAACCGGCCCCCGCGCCCGCAGCCAAGCCCGCTGCACCTGCCGGCGATAAGATCGTATGCGCGCCTCTGGAAGGCGAGATCCGCATCCTGAGCGAGATCGACGACCCCGTTTTCTCCAGCGAAGCGCTGGGCAAGGGCTGCGCCATCGAGCCTTCCAAGGGCGAAGTGGTCGCTCCTTTTGACGGCACCATTGAGCAGGTGGCTGAGACCAGCCACGCCGTGGGCATCATGGGCGACAACGGCCTGGAAGTGCTGATCCACGTCGGCATGGACACCGTGGAGCTGAAGGGCAAGGGCTACGACCCCAAAGTCAAAGTCGGCGACAAGGTCAAGAAGGGCCAGCTGTTGCTCAAGTTCGATATGGCCGCCATTTCGGCCGCAGGCTACAAGCTGACCACCCCCGTGGTGGTCACCAATACCGACGACTTTACCAGTGTCGAGCCCATCGCCACCGGCAAAGTCACCCAGGGCCAGGATGTGGTCCTGGTCAAATAAGTTGTTCCTTGTGGTGTAGGGATCTTGCACTTGGATGCAAAGGCGGGGCTTTTCGGGGCCCCGCCTTTGCGCATCCTCTCCCCCATCGCAGCAAAAAGCGGCGCTCCCCTGCCGGATGGTTCCGGTGCGGGAGCGCCGCTCATTTGTTTGGGTTATGGGATCACATCGTCACCTTGTGGTAGACCTTTTTGCCCTTCTTGATGACGATGCCGTCTGCCAGCTGGCCGGCGGTGAAGCTGGCGGTGGGGGCGGCCACCTTCTCGCCGTTGACCAGGACGCCGCCCTGGGTGACGAGGCGGCGGGCCTCGCCGTTGGAGGCGGCCAGACCGGCCTTGACCATCAGGGTCAGGATGCCGATGCTGCCGTCGGTCAGGTCGGCCTCGGTCAGGGTGGTGGTGGGCATATGCTCGGTGTCGGCGGCGCCGCTGAACAGGGCGCGGGCCGCATCCTGGGCCTTGGCGGCCTCCTCCTGGCCGTGGACCATGCTGGTCAGCTCGTAGGCCAGGATCTCCTTGGCCTCGTTCAGCTTCTGGTCCTTCCAGGTGGCCATCTCGTCGATCTGCTCCAGCGGCAGGAAGGTCAGCATCCGAATGCACTTCATGACGTCGGCGTCGTCCACGTTGCGCCAGTACTGGTAGAACTCGAAGGGGCTGGTCTTGTTGGGGTCCAGCCAGACTGCGTTGCCGGCGGTCTTGCCCATCTTCTTGCCCTGGGAGTCGGTCAGCAGGGTGATGGTCATGGCGTAGGCGTCCTTGCCCAGCTTGCGGCGGATCAGCTCGGTGCCGCCCAGCATATTGCTCCACTGGTCGTCGCCGCCGAACTGCATGTTGCAGCCGTAGTGCTGGAACATGTAGTAGAAGTCGTAGCTCTGCATGATCATGTAGTTGAACTCGAGGAAGGACAGGCCCTTTTCCATCCGCTGCTTGTAGCACTCGGCGCGCAGCATATTGTTGACCGAGAAGCAGGCGCCCACCTCCCGCAGCAGCTCGATGTAGTTCAGCTTGAGCAGCCAGTCGGCGTTGTTCAGCATCAGGGCCTTGCCCTCGCTGAAATCAATGAAGCGCTCCATCTGCCGCTTGAAGCAGGCGGCGTTGTGGTCGATGTCCTCTTTGGTCAGCATCTTGCGCATATCGGTGCGGCCGGAGGGGTCGCCGATCATGGTGGTGCCGCCGCCGATCAGGGCGATGGGCTTGTTGCCGGCCATCTGCAGGCGCTTCATCAGGGTCAGGGCCATGAAGTGGCCGGCGGTCAGGCTGTCGGCGGTGCAGTCAAAGCCGATGTAAAAAGTGGCCTTGCCCTCGTTGATGACGTCGATGATCTCCTCATCGGTGATTTGGGCCACCAGGCCGCGGGCTTTCAGTTCGTCGTACAGTTTCATCGTACATACCTCCTGTGTCTGGGGCAGAGGGCAAAAGAAAAACGCCCTCCGCCAACGTGAATTGGCAGAGGGCGAGGAAATTCGCGGTACCACCTCTGTTTGCTGCCCCCTCACGGGTGACAGCCTCACAAGTGCAGCCCCCTCAGTGGATGGGTCAACACTCTGCGTTTGTAACGCTCGCACGCGGCGGGGCCTACTGGGGCGCTTGGCGCGGTTCAGCCTGCAGCTCCGGGATGTATTTCACCTGCTGCTCTGCACGCCCCTTTCACCAGCCGGGGCCTCTCTGGGCAGAGCGGTGCAGGGTACTCGGTTCCCTTCATCGCCTTTACGATTGTCTATTGTACAGGAACAGCCCGGGAATGTCAAGGGGTAATTTTCAGTCCAGCTTTTCCACCCGGAGCGTAGCAATGCCGGATTGACCGGGCTGGCCGGTGGTCAAGTCCTGCGGGGCGGGTACCAGCAGCATAAAGCCGTCCCTGCCATACCGCTTGCCATAGCCGCGGGCATAGTCCTCCTCCACCGAGGCGTGCTGCACCCGCCCCACCACCATGGAGGTGATGCCGGCGCCGCTCAAATCCTGCATCTGTTCCAGCGTACATTCTAAGGTGAGGAACGCCTCCCCGATCACCGGCGCATGGATGCTTTTTGCGCCGGCCAGGGTGAACCCACCCGCGGCGAACTCGTCGGTCTCCGCCTCGTTGCAGCGGATGGTCTCGACCAGTGCATCGTAATAGCGGATGGGCAGGAAATTGACGGCAAAGCACTTTTCCCTCAGGATATTCGCGTAGGTGTGGGTGTGCTGATAGAGATTGCCCATCACCGCAAAAAAGGCGGTCTTGTCCCCGTGGAAGCAGCTCCAAGAGTGGAAACAGACATTGGGCTTCCCGTTCTCCTTCCAGGTGGTCACGGCGAAAAGCGGCGTCGGGATGCCCGCCGTCACTTCAAAGTGGGAGAAAAGCTCAAATTCCTCGGGATAGGCTGGCTGGAACCAGCCGGGAAAATCACGGCCGATTTCGATTTTCATAGGGGGCTCCTTCCCTGTTCACTCCCGCCCGGCCAGGTCCAGCATTTCGCGGGCGTTGGCAAGGGCGAGATCAGTCACCTGGTCGCCCGAGATCAGGTGGGCCAGGGCGTCCACCCGGCCCTCGGTGTCAAGGGGCGTCACCTGGGTATAGGCCCGGTCCCCTTCCACCCGCTTTTGGATCAGCAGATGGCAGTCGGCCAGGGCGGCGATCTGGGCAGTGTGGGTGATGCACAAAATTTGATGTCCGCTGCGGGCGCTCTGGCGCAGCACCTGGCCGATCTTGCCCGCCGCCTTGCCCGACACGCCGGTGTCGATCTCATCGTAAATGACGGTGGGGACAGCGTCTCGGTCGGCCAGGGCGTTTTTGATAGCCAGGGTGATGCGGCTCAGTTCGCCGCCCGAAGCGATTTTGGCCAGCGGTTTCGGCGGCTCGCCGGGGTTGGTGGCGATGTAAAATTCGATGCTGTCCTGCCCGTGGCTGGCCAGCGGTCCGCGGCTGTGCCGCAGGCTGAGGCGCACCCCAGGCATATTCAAAAAGTCCAGCGTGTCCGAGATGCGGCGGTTCAGCTCCTCAAAGGCTTTCAGGCGGGTCTGGGTCAGGGCCTCGGCGGCCTCCCGCGCCAGACCGTACAGCCGGTGCTTTTCGGCCTGGAGCCGGTCGTGGTGCTCCTGCGAGAACTGGATGCGTTCCAGTTCCTCGCGGGCCTTTTCCCCAAAAGCCAGCACGTCCTCCACGGTGTCGCCGTATTTCCGTTTGAGCTTGTAGATCAGGTCCAGCCGCTGCTCGATCTCATCCAGCTCGGCGTCGTTGCTCTCGTAGTCCTCCAGACGGGAGGCAAGTTCCCCCGAGAGGTCCTTGACGGTATAGTACAGGTCCAGCAGCTGGCCGGCCGTGTCGGCCAGGCCGCTGTCCAACTGGGCCGCCGTGTCGATGGCGTTGGACGCCTCCCCCAGCAGGTCCACCCCGCCGGCGGCCTCGTCCCCGCCCGAGAGGGCGGCGTAGGCCCGGGCGATCTGCTCCCGGATGGTAGAGGCATTGGCCAGCACCTTGCGCCGGCTTTCCAGCGTTTCTTCCTCCCCGGCGGTCAGGGCCGCGTCGTCGATCTCGTTCACCTGATATTGGAGCAGGTCGGTCTTGCGGCGCTTTTCTTCCTCGTCGGTGACGAGGCTGTCCAGCTCCCGCTTGACCCCGATCAGCTCCTTGTAGATCTTGTAATAGTTCTGGTAGACCTCCCGGTTCCGGGCGTAATCGTCCAGAATGCCCTCGTGGTGGGCGGGGTTGAGCAGGCCCACCGAGTCGTGCTGCCCATTGATGTTGATGAGCCCGCCGCACAGTTCCCGCAGGACGGCGGCGGTGGCCGGCATCCCGTTGATGCGGCAGCTGCTCTTGCCCTCGGCGGTGATCTCCCGGGTCAGCAGCAGTTCGTCGCTGCGCTCATACCCCGCCTTTTCCAGACTGTCCTGGACGGCGGCGGGCACCTGCTCGAAGGCCGCCCGGATCACCGCCCTGGCGGCGCCGGCGCGGACCAGCTCGCGGGAAGTGCGGCTGCCCAAAATGGCGTTGATGGAGTCGATCAGGATCGACTTGCCGGCGCCGGTCTCGCCGGTCAGGACGTTCAGTCCCTTTTCAAAGTGGACGTCGGCCTTCTGGATGACGGCCACATTTTCGATTTGCAGGCTGCTCAGCATGATCTAAGCCTCGTTTTTTCTTATTTGCGCGTGATATAGCGCTCCAGCTCGGCGCTGATGTTTTTGGCGTCCCGCTCCGAGCGCACCACGACCAGGAAAGTGTCGTCGCCCGACAGAGAGCCCACCACATTTTTCCACTGCATCGAGTCGAACACCTGACAGGCGGCGTTGGCCATGCCGGGGTAGCACTTGATCACGACGATGTGCCCCGCATAGTCCACCCCCAGCACCGACTCCCGAAAGATCGTCTCAAACCGTTCCTGCACTTTGGGGTCGTACCGGTCGCTGTGGCTGGAGACATAGCGGTAGCCCTCGTCGGTGGCAGCCTTGACCAGGCACAGCTCCCGGATGTCCCGGGAAATGGTGGCCTGGGTCACCTCGTAGCCCTCGGCGTTCAGGTAGTCCTGCAGCTCTTCCTGGCGGCTGATGGGGTGTTCGCGGATCAGCCGGAGGATGGCTTGCAGCCGTTCGGCCCGGGTCCTGGTGTCTTCCTGCGGTTTGCGGCTCATGGGGATTCCGCCTCCTTTGTCACTTTTACGCTGTCTTGTTGGTTTGGTCCGGTCACGTCCTGCTTCTCAGCTTCTGGTCGATGGCCTGGAACTGGTCGGCCCGGCTGAAGGTGATGAGCTGGACATTCTGGTCCGACAGGCGGACCACCGCCGTCGCGCCGGCCCGCAGGCTGCAGCCCTCGTCGCCGTCGCAGCTGATGAACACCTCGTCGTCGGCCACCTGCCCCACGCAGATGTTGATCTTGCGCTCCTGGGCAAAGACCATGGGCGGGGTCGCCAGGCTGTGGGGGCAGATGGGCGTGACCACGATGCCCTTGGTCTGGGAATCCAGGATAGGCCCGCCCGCCGCCAGAGAGTAAGCGGTGGAACCGGTGGGGGTGGCAACGATCACGCCGTCCCCCCGGAAGTGTTCCACCAGGATGTCGTCACAGTAGACGCTGAAGTCGATGGCCTGCTGTAAGCGGCCCTTGGTCACGACCACGTCGTTGAGGGCGTGGCCCTCCCAGCGGTCGTCTCCCAGGACGCGGACGTACAGCAGCATCCGGCTGTCCAGGCTGTACTCCCCCCGGGCCACGGCGCTGAGCTTGGTCTCCAGTTCGTCCACCTCGCAGGTGGCCAGAAAGCCGCACCGGCCCAGGTTGATGCCCAGGATGGGCTTGTGGTAGCTCAGCGTCTGGTTGGCCACATGGAGGATAGTGCCGTCGCCCCCGATGGTCAGGATCACGTCGGTCTGTTCCATGCAGGTCTCAAAGGGCAGATACTCCACCCCCGCGATGTTGCAGCTCTGCTGCCACTTGTGCTCCATCAGGACGGACGCGCCGTGAGCGCGCAGGATCTGCGCCGCGCGCAGCGCCAGTTCCCGGGCCGAGCTTTTGCCGGGGTTGGGGGAAATGTAAACGGTCATCCTTCGGCACCTCCTGTGTGATCGGATGCTTTTCAGCGGTCCAGCGCCTGGTGGCTGGCCGCCACGACGGCGGCCACCGCGTCCTCGCCCAAAGCGGCGGGGGCGCCGCTCTTTTCCACGAACATCAGGTATTCGATGTTGCCTTCCGGCCCCTTGACCGGGCTGAAGTCCAGCCCGCGGACCGCGAAGCCGTTGGCCGCGGCGTAGCCCATGGCGTTCACCAGCACTTCCCGGTGGGTGGCCGGGTCGCGGACCACGCCGTTCTTGCCCACCTTTTCCCGCCCTGCCTCGAACTGAGGCTTGACCAGGCAGACCCCCACCGCGTCGGGGGTGGTCACCGCCTGTGCCACCGGGAAAATGTGGTGCAGGGAGATGAACGAAACGTCCACGCTGAAAAATTCGATGGCGTCGTCCAGCTGGTCGGGGGTGACGTTGCGGATGTTGGTCCGCTCCATATTCACCACCCGGGGGTCGGTGCGCAGGCTCCAGGCCAGCTGGCCGTATCCCACGTCCACAGCGTAGACCTTGGCCGCCCCGTTCTGCAGCATACAGTCGGTGAAGCCGCCGGTCGAGGCCCCGATGTCCATGCAGACCTTGCCCTTGGGGCTGAGGGGGAACACCTGCATCGCCTTTTCCAGCTTGAGGCCGCCCCGGCTGACGTAGCCGATGTCGTGGCCGCGCACTTCCACCACCGCGTCCTCCTTGACCATATCGCCGGCCTTGTCGGCCTTCTGCCCGTTGACATAGACCACGCCGGCCATGATCATCGCCTTGGCGCGCTCCCGGCTCTGGATCAGGCCGTGCTGCACCAGATACTGGTCCAATCGAATCTTCACCTTGACTGCTCCTTTTCTTGATCCGCTGCCAGGGCCTGCCGGACGGCCTGCGCCAGGCTTCCGGCGTCCAGGCCCTGGATCTCTTTCAGTTCGGGGACGGTGGCATGGGTCAGCTTGGTGTTGTCCACCGCCCGGTGGAGGAAGGCGCCGCGCCAGCCGTCTGCCAGCAGGCGGGCTGCCAGCTGCTGGCCGATGCTCCCCTGCCTGACGCACTCCTCCGCAAAGAGGATGGTCTTAAACCGCTCGATTTCATGTAGAAAATCATCTGTAAAGGGGAATATCTTTACAAGTTTGCAGACCCTGCACGGGACGCCTTCGGCCTCCAGAAGCGCCGCAGCAGCCAGCACATCCTCCACCTCGCTGCCGTAGCTGACGAGAACGGTGTCCGCCTCCGGCCCGCCGGTCAGGAAATCGTAGGCGCGGCCGGTGCAGCCGTACTGGGCCAGGGCTTTCACTTCCCCGCCGCGGGGGTAGCGGATGGCCTGGGGGCCGGTATAGTCCGGCCCCACCAGCCGGAGCAGCCAGTAGCGCAGCTCGGCGTAGTTGGAGGGCGAATAGATGGGCACGCCCGCCTCACTGAGGAAAGCCGGGTCGTATACCCCCTGGTGGGTCTCGCCGTCGGCAGGCACCAGGCCCGCCCGGTCGATGGCAAAGATCACCTTGACCCGCAGCAGGCAGACGTCGTGGATGATCTGGTCGTAAGCCCGCTGCAAAAAGGTGGAGTAGATGGCCGCCACCGGGACCATGCCCTGGCTGGCCAGGCCGGCCGCAAAGGTGACGGCGTGCTGCTCGGCCATTCCCACGTCAAAGAACCTGTCGCGGAAAGCGTGCCCAAAGAACTGCAGCCCGGTGCCGTACTTCATGGCGGCGGTGATGGCGCAGATCTTCCGGTCAGCGGCCGCGGCCTCGCACAGTGCTTTGCCGAACACGGTAGAGAAAGAGGCCGGCGCGGCCACTTCCGGGTCAGGCACAAGGCTCTGGCTCCCGGCCGAAACGCCGTGGAACTCGCCGGGGTTTTCCTCCGCCGGCAGGTAGCCCTTGCCCTTGGTGGTGACCACATGGAGGAAAAGCGGCCCCGACCGGACCGTCAGGTTGCGCAAGGTCTGTTCCAGTTCCAGCACCTTGTTCCCGTCCAGCGGGCCCAGATACTGGAAGCCCATATTCTCAAACATGGTGGAGTCGTACATGGTCCGCCGGACGATGGACTTGGCCCGCCGGAAAAACCGGTACATCGGCTGGCCCACCACCGGCACCCGGTTCAGCGCCTCGCCCAGGTGCCGGTTGACCCGGAAATATTCCGGGCTGGCCCGCAGATGGGTCAGGTAGCGGGCCATGGCCCCCACGTTTTTGGAGATGGACATCCCGTTGTCGTTCAGGATGACCATGAGGTTATTGAGGGAGGAAATATTGTTCATCCCCTCGTAGACCATCCCGCCGGTGAAAGCGCCGTCCCCGATGATGGCCACCACCCAGCCGGGCTCCCGCTTCAGCTTTTTGGCCCAGGCCATGCCGATGGCCAAAGAGAGGGCCGTATTGCCGTGGCCGGCCACAAAGGCGTCGTGCCGGCTCTCCCGCGGGTTGGGGAACCCCGAGATGCCGTCCTTCTGGCGCAGCCGGGCAAAGCCCGCCTTGCGGCCGGTGAGCAATTTGTGGGTGTAGCACTGGTGCCCCACGTCAAAGACGATCTTGTCCTGGGGGGAGTTCAGCACCCGGTGCAGGGCCACCGTCAGCTCGACGGTGCCCAGGTTGGAAGCCAGATGCCCGCCGGTGCGCAGGACGCTGTCCACCAGAAAGCGGCGGATCTCCCCGCACAGCTGCACCACCTGTTTGTCGCTCAGGCACTTGACGTCCTCCGGCCCTTTGATGCTGTCCAACAGAGGCGTATCCACTCCCATCGCCGCCTTTCTCCCCTCCGTCAGGGCTTGCCGGCTGCTCACGCGATCACCATGGACAGCGGATACAAAAAGCCCACCGCTGCCCCGACGATCATCCCCGCGTAGACCTGCAGCGGGGTATGGCCGACCATCTCTTTCAGGTGCATATTCTGCAGGAAGGGCGAGCGGCTCTCGCTCTCCTCCAGCCACATTTCAATGATGTTGTTCAGGACCTTGGCCTGCTCGCCGGTCTCGTGGCGGACGCCCATGGCGTCGTGCATGGTGATGATGGCCACCACGCAGGCAATGGCAAACAGGGAGGAGTGGACCCCCTCGATCCGGCCAGTGGCCACCACCATGGCGCAGACCGTAGCGCTGTGGGCGCTGGGCATCCCGCCGTCCCCCACCATCCGCTCCAGCTGCAATTTGCCTGCCAGAAGCGAGCTGATGGTGGTCTTGATGAGCTGTGCCGTGAGCCACCCCAGGATGGACACGGTCAAAATCTCGTTCCATGTCAAAATGCTGTGAATCACGTCCATCGTCTGTTTCCCTTCTTTTCTCGTTCGTTTCTTGTGCTGCGGGCGTTCAGCTGCGGCGCTCCAGCATGGCGGCGGCCAGCTGTTCCAGAAAGGCCGCCTTTTCCCCAAAGGCCGTATGTACGGCCTCGCAAGTGTCCTGGTTGACCTGCTGGGCCAGGGTCATGGCGCCGTCCGGGCCATAGAGGGTGACGAAGGTGGTCTTGCCGTTGTCCTTGTCGCTGCCCGCCGGCTTGCCCAGCTGCTCGGTGGTGGCGGTGGCATCCAGCACGTCGTCCACGATCTGGAACACCAGCCCCAGGCCGTAGGCGTACTGCTCCAGCGCTTCCCGCTGGGCCTCGGTGGCGCCGGCCGCAGCGGCGCCCATCTGGACCGCCGCATTGATGAGCGCGCCGGTCTTGTTGTGGTGGATCAGCATCAGCTGGCTCTCGGTGGGGTCCAGCACCTCGTATTTGAGGTCCAGCTCCTGGCCGTAGACCATCCCCCGGCTGCCCGCCCCCCGGCTGAGGGCCTGGGCCGCCTGCAGGCAGACTTCCGGCGCGGCGCACGCGTGGGTCGCCGCCTCAAAGGCCTCGGTCAGCAAAACGTCCCCGGCCAGCAGCGCCGTGGCCTCCCCAAACGCCTTGTGGCAGGAAGGCCGGCCCCGGCGCAGGTCGTCGTCGTCCATGCCGGGCAGGTCGTCGTGGATCAGGGAGTAACAGTGCAGCATCTCAACGGCGGCGGCGAACTGTTCGGCCGCCGCATCGTCGCCCCCCAGCATATCGCATACGCTGAGGACCAGCACCGCCCGCACCCGTTTGCCGCCGCCCATCAGGCTGTAGCGGGCCGCCTGGCAGACCTGTGATTCCGCCGGCAGATAGCGCCGGCAGGCCTCCTCCAGCGCCCGTTTGGCCCGGGCCAGATACGCGTCGTATTGCTCGTGGTAATTCATTCCTGTTCCTCCGCATCGTCTTGTTTTGCTTCCCCGCCGGCGGGCTCCTCCCGGGCAGCCAGCCGGCCGTCGATCTCCTCGATCTGCAAAGAGACCTTATCCAGCGTCTTGTGGCAGTAGTCCACCAGCCCGGCGGCCTCGGCATACAGTTTGACCGATTCGGCCAAAGTGGTTTCTTCGCTCTGCATCTTTGCCAGGATGTCCTCCAAACGGGTCATCCCTTCTTCAAATGTTTTGGGTGCTTTCATCGGTCTCCTCCACTGCTGTGACCAGGCACTCGGCCCGGCGGTGCGCGGCGATCAGGCGGATGGTCTGCCCTGCTTCCAGCTGGCCGGCCTGGCGGACCTTGCCGTCCGGCCCGGCCACCATGGCATAGCCCCGCGCCAGCACCTGGTAGGGGTTGAGGGAAGCCGTCAGCGCCGCCGCATGGGCAAACTGACGGTTTTTGTCCTTCCAGCGCGCCCGGCTGGCTGCCCGCAGCGCTTCGCTCATGGCGGCAAGGCACATTTCGCCTGCCTCCGCCTTCCGGCGCGGCAGACCGCCGGCCAGGGCAGCTTCGCAGGCTTTGCAATCATTATAGCATATTTCCCGCCGTTTTTGCATATTTCCCTGTATATTTTCTTTAAGTTCCCACAACTGGCGGCGCAGTTCCTCCCGGTCGGGGACGGCCAGTTCCGCCGCGGCCGAGGGGGTGGGCGCCCGGCAGTCGGCCACAAAATCCAGGATGGTATAGTCGATCTCGTGCCCGATGGCGCTGATAAGGGGCGTTTTGCACCGGTAGGCCGCCCGGGCGATGCACTCGGCGTTAAAGACCCACAGGTCCTCCCGGCTGCCGCCGCCCCGCGCCACGATGATCTCGTCCACACCATAGCGGTCCAGCACGCCGATGGCCCCGGCCACCTCCTGGGCAGCCTCGAAGCCCTGGACGCTGACCGGGCAGAGGATCAGTTTCACCGCCGGCCAGCGCCGGCCGATGACGTTTTTGATGTCCTGCAACGCCGCGCCGGTCCGGCTGGTGACCAGGCCGATCTTCTGCGGATAGGCCGGCAGGGGCTTTTTCCGCTCAGGCGCAAACAGTCCCTCGGCCTGCAGGCGGGCCTTGAGCTGCTCCAATGCCAGCTGGGCCTCCCCGATGCCGTCGGGGAACATGGCGTTGACATAGACCTGGTACGCGCCGCTGGGCTCATACAGGGTGACCCGGCAGCGCACCACCACCCGCATCCCCTCTTCGGGCCGGAAGGCCAGCCGCTGGGCGTCTGAGCGGAACATTACCGCCTTGACGCTGCACTGGCTGTCCCGCAGGGTGAAATAGCAGTGGCCGCTCTTGGCGTTGCGGACAAAATTGGCCACTTCCCCCCGCAGCGCCAGGTCGTACAAAAGGTCGCTGCCGTCCAGCAGGGCCTTGACATAGCGGTTGAGGGCGGTGACGGTGATCACTTCAGCCATAAGCCGGCCTCCCTTGCTGCCAGGATGGACACGCCGATGGCGTTGTCGCTGGCGTACTGGGCGGGCACGAAGCGGACCGCCGGCAGCCGCCGCTGCACCCAATCCCGGATGATCCCGCTGCTCATAACGCCGCCGGCGCAGACCACCGGCAGGCCGGGATACTGCGCAAGGGCCGCCCGGGTCATCTTGACCACCGTGTCGGCCACGCACAGCAGGCAGTATTTACAGACGTAGGCAGGGCTTTTCCCGGCGGCAAGCAGGGCGGCGCACTGGTTTTCCAGCCCCGAAAGGCTGCACGCCATCCCCTTGACGCTGGATTTCGGCTTGACTTCCTCGGTGCATTCCGCGGCCAGGCGGGAGACTTCGGCCCCCGCCGGGAAGCCGAACCCCAGTTTGACCCCCAGCCGGTCCACAGCCTGGCCCGCATACAGGTCGCTGCTGGTGCCCAGCAGCTCGATGCTGCGCACCTCGTCGCAGAGCAGCAGGTCGGTGGTGCCCCCCGAAATGTGGAACAGCAGCACCTTTTCCCGAAACAGCTTTTCCCCCTGCGCGGCGAATAAGGCCGCGGCGGCGTGGCCCTGCTGGTGGGTGGTGCGCACCAGCGGCACGCCCCGCCCCAGCGCAAAAGCCTGCCCGGCGCTGACCCCCGCCAAAAAGCAGGGCATATAACTGCCCTCCACGGGGCGGGGCTTTTCGGACACCCCCACCGCGGCGATTTGTGTCAGGTCAAATTCCGCCCCCAGCTCGGCCAGCATCCCCGGCAGGGCGGCGGTGTGGTGAAAGAGCGCGTCGCTCTGGCGCAGGCCCAGCTGCCCTTCCTTCACCGGCAAAAAGCGCTTTTTTGCGCAAACAACCTCCCCGGCTGTGTCAAAAACAGCCAGAGAGGTCGCATAGTTGCTGGTATCGATGCCCAGTGTATAACTCACGGTTGTGCAGGCTCCTCCTGTGCGCCGCCGTCCTCGCCGGCGGCAAGGCCCGCCTCCCGGGCAACGCTGCCCAGCAGACCGTTGACAAACTGGTAATCCTCTTCTGCGCCGTATTTTTTCGCCAGCTCCACCGCCTCGTTGATGGCGACGCCGGGTTTGTGCTCGGCGCCATACAGCAGCTCGGCGATGGCCAGCCGCAGCACCGTGATGGACACCCGGGGGATGCGCTCCATGGTCCAGCCGCGCAGGTGGCCGCGGATCAGGTCGTCCACCTCGGCGGAGTGGTCATAGTAAGCACGCAGCAGGCAGGCGCCAAAGTCGTCCACCGGATGCTCCTCGTCATTTTCGCGGTTGGCGTCCAGCGCCTCCTCGAGGGGCAGTTCGCCAAAAGTCTGGGCAAAGGCCAGCAAGAACGCGTTCTCGCGGGCCTGGCGGCGAGGCATCTGATTTTCCATAGTATTCCTCTCACAACAGTAAAGTCCTCTCTGCGGGCGTACCGGCAGAGAGGCTTGGGTTTTGGGTTGATTCGGTTATTCAGCCGCAGCGGCGGGCGTTTCCGTGGCAAGGCCCGCGATGACCAGATTGACCCGGCTGACGGTGACGCGCGTCATGTTCTGGACGGCGCTCTTGACGTTCTTCTGCACCTTTTCCGCCATGACCGGCACGCAGGTGCCAAAGCGGACGATCAGGTTCAGGGTGATGTCTGCCGTGCCCTCCCGCATTTCGACCGTGACCGGCGGCTGAATGTTGACGATCTCCAGCAGCTCTTTGGCCCGCTTGCCCGGCTGCCTGCCGCAGGAGACGTCGGCCACCCCGTCGATCTCCAGCGCAGCGCAGCGCGCGATCTTGGCGATGACGTCGGTGGAGATCTGAAGGCTGCCGCCCATAAGGTCCATATTCTGCATATCCATTCTACGGTCCTCCGTTCATTCCGGCATGGTGGATGCCGTTGCTATCTGTTCGCGCCAGCGATGCCCGCCGGGCCGCTTTGGCTAGTTACAGATATTATACCATTCTTTTTGTTTTTATACAACACCTTACTTCACTTCCACCACGGTGATGTTCTGGGCCGTCACATTGCTTTTGCTCATCACGATATCCCGGATCTGGGCCACCTGGGCGGCGGTCAAAGCGTCGCCGGAGGTCATGACGGTCAGGTCCGCCCTGCCCTGCTGCAAAAAACACAGGCAGTCGGCAAAGCCCTTGGCTTTGATGAGCGTCTCGATCTCGTTTTCGGCGTTGAGGTCCTCCAGGTTCGCGGTCAGCTGGGCGGTATATTCGGCCTTCTCCTTGTCGGAAAGGGAGGAATCCTTCAGGGTCTTTTGGATGGTGTCCAGTGCCTCGTCGTGGGCTTTTTCGCGGTTGAGGCGCGCCTCGTCAAAGAACTGGCTGCCGGTGTCGTTGGCCACGCTGACCAGCTGGGCCTCGCCGTAGTTCTTGCCGGCGGCAGAGGCCGCTTCGGCCTCGGTCAGCAAAGCGTCGGTCACGCCGCCGGACGGGTTCTGCTGGCCGGAAGAAGCGGACGGCGCGCTGTCCGAGGCCGCCGGCGCGGCGGTCTCCACCGCCAGGGTGTCCAGGTCGGTGCGGGCATACTGCCAGTTCAGATAGCAGGCCACCGCCAGGGCGGCAGCCAGGGTCAGGGCGGTGGCGCGGCGGGTGTTTTTGGCGATGTTTCTCATAAGTAGGTTCCTCCCTCGGGTTTGGTATATCAATGGCAGCGCTGCTCTACGCAGATCCGGTTGGCGGGCACATCCAGCAGCGCCGAGACCAGCGCCGTGATCCGCGCTTCCACCCCCACGTCCCCGCCCCCGTCGCAGACGATGGCCACGCCGCAGACGGTGGGCAGATAGGTCGTCTCCTCCAGAGCGGTGCCGTCCTCCAGCAGGACGTGGGTCTTTTGCTGGCTCTGGTCCCCTCCGGTCCGGGTATCGGTCGCATAGATTCGCTCCTCTCCGCTTTCCAGTGTGATCATCACCGTGGCCTCCCCTGCGCCCTCCACCTGGCCGATCAGGCTGGCCAGGCGCTGTTCCAGCCCGGCCTGGTAGCTCGCGGCCGTCTGGCCGGGGGCCGGGGCGGCTTCGGCGGAGGCGGGCGCGGGCCACAGCTCGCTGCACAGGATCAGCACCATGGCCGACACCCCCAGCACGGCGGCCAGCGAGGCGGCCCGGGGCTTCGTCCTGTCCGGCCCGCCCTTGAGCCAGGCGGCCAGGCGTTCCTGTAAGGGCATGGTTCATCCTCCTTGTTCCGCTTCCGTCCAGACAATGGCTTCCGGCCCGATGCCGAGGGCCTCGCAGAGCAGGCTTTGGACCGCTTCCCGCCCGGACGCCGCAGCCCCCGCCGGGAGCCGGACATCCACCCCGGCGGCGCCGGCGCCTTCCTCCGTTTGTTCCAGCGTGACGGCAAGCTCTGCCGCAAGGCCGGTCTGCTCCAAAATCTGCTCCTCGAGGGTGCCGGCCAGCTCCCGCTCGGCCTGCCGCAGGATCGCGTCCCCGGCCGTGCCAAAGTTTTCCGCCTCCACAGCGGGCAGGGCAAAGCCGGCCGCGCCGGCCCGGATGCCGGGCAGGGCATGGAAAAGGGCTACTAGAATATATAGCCCCGCGGCGGCCTTTATGCACTGCCGGCCCCGCACGTCGCCCAGGAGCTGTCCCACCAGCTCGGCGCAGATGCAGGCGGTGCAAAAGACCGCTACCGCCGTTTTCAGCTGCTGCAAGCTAACCGCCTCCCATCATAAACAGCAGGGCCGTGCCCAGCACCGCGATGCCAAAGACCAGCGCCATAGCCGCCGCCAGCCCCTGCACTGCCTGGCGCAGGCAGCTGAACAGGGCGGCGCACCGGCCGATCCCCGCGGCGCTGCACAGCAGCTCGCACCCGAACAGCAGGGCCGCATGGAGCATCAAGATCATGTACAGCGGCAGAAATTCCGCCGCCAGAAAGGCAATGGCCGCAAAGCCCAGCCCGCTTTTGAGCAGCTGCATCCCGCTCAGGACGGTGCCGGCCGCCGCGCTCAGGCTTTGTCCGATGATGGGCACCGTCCCGGTCAGCAGCTCGCCCAGCTGCCGGCTGGTCTGGTCCAGCTGGGCGGTAAAGATCCGCTGCAGGCCCAGCATCGCCGCAAAGGCCCGCCCGGCCCATCCCAGCCCCTTGCGGAACAGCCGTCCCGCGCCCCGGCAGGCGGCGGACAAGGCCGCCTCGGTGCTGATGCAGCAGGCCGTGCTGAGGGCCAGGTAGCAGTGCAGGAGCGGCGGCGTCCAGCTGCAGAGCGCCTGGGCCAGCAGGCACAGCCCGCTGAGGAACAAGCCCCCCGCAGCGGCCCCGGCCGAGGGCTCCCCGCCGGCGATCAGCACCCCCTCGTAGACCGGCACGAACCCCAGCAAAAACAGCCGCCAGCTTTCCAGCCTGTCGCAGACCGTCTGGGCCAGCGCTGCCAGCGCTGCCCAGCACAGCAGGGCGCTGCCCCCTGCCGCGGCCAGGTCCAGCAGGCCGGCCTTCCCCTCCTCTACAAAGAAGGAGAGCAGCACCACCAGCAGCAGGAACAGCAGCACCTGCGCGTACCCTGCCACCGAGGCCCGCATAGTCCCGGCCAGGTCCCCCGGCAAAAGTGCCCGCAGGGTGCCCAGCGGGTCGGAGGCAAAGTCCTCCAGGCGGGCGGGGGCCTGGTCCAGATAGGGCTGCCAGCTCTCCTGCCCCGGCAGAAGGGCCTGTCCTTTGGGGGCGGGGGCTGCCGCCAGCGCCGCCGGCGCGGCAAGGGCCAGCCATAAAGCCGCCCCCAGGCACAGCAGCACCCGCTTCAACCGGTCAATTCCCATATCATTCCACAGACCTCCTCCAGCAAGGGCCACAGGGCCGCCAGGGTCAGCACCCGCCCGGCAAACCCGGTGCACCAGGCCAGGGCTTCGGCCTCGGCTTCCTTGCAGACGGCGCTGGCGTAATCGGTCAGCAGCAGGACCCCCGCGCACCGCAGCAGGCTGGCAAAGGCCACCCCGTCCACCCGGCCGGCCAGCGCCGTCAGCCCCGCGATCATCCCCTGCAGGGAAAGGATCAGCCGGGCCAGGATGGCCACCCCTGCCGCCAGCGACAGCAGCAGGGCGAACGCCGGGTTCGATTTGTGCAAAAGCCCATACAGCAGGGCCGCCGCGGCCGCAAGTCCCAAAGTGGGCAGCAGGCTTTCCAGCATAGGGGCCTAGAGGGCGAAAAGGGCCTTGATGGTCACGAACAGGTCGCTGATCTGCTGCACCAGCATGGACAGGACCACCACCAGCCCCGCCAGGGTGGTCATCATGGCCTGATCTTCCCGGCCCGAGCGGATCAGCAGCTGGTTCAGTACCGCTACGATGATCCCAATGGCCGCGATCTTGAACACGAGATCGATCTCCAAGCCCCGTCATCTCCTTTGCTTTTACAAGATCAGCAGTCCCAGCACCGCCCCGGCCGCCAGCCCCAGCCGCCGGTCGATGGAGGCCGAGCGGGCTTCTTCTTCCCGCGCCCGGGCGAGGAACTCCCCAAAGCGGGCCAGGTAATACTCCAGCCGGGCGCACTCCTGCCCGGCGTCGGCGCGGCCCAGTGCGGCGAAACATTCGGCAAAGCAGTCCGCCTCCGCCTGTCCGAGACAGGCCGGGGGCTGCATCCGGCCAAAGCCGTCCGCCTGCCGCATCGCCCGGCCCAGCGCGCCGGCCGGGCCGTATTCCTCCGCCAGAGTGCGGTAGAGCCGCCCCAGGTCGGCGCGGCGGTAGCCGATCTCCTGCCGCAGCCTCGTCAACAGGCCGATGATCTCCTCCAGAGCGCACCGCCGGGCTGTCAGGCCCTGCCGCCGGGCATCCCCCGCGCAGAATCCGCCGGCCGCCAGCAGCAGGGCGGCGGCCCACCGCAGCCCGCTCACAGCCGGTGCACCCCGGCAACTTGTCCGGGGGCCCGGCGGCCCGCCAGCATCACGATGGCGCGGACCATCCCCTTTTCCCGCATCGAGGCCACCTGGGGGCGGCGCAGGGCTTCTTCCAGGGTGGCGGCGTGGAGGCTGGCCACATAGTCCACCCCGCTGAAAAAGCCCTGCTCCAGCCCGCGGACCTCCTCCAGTCCGCCCAGCTCGTCCAACAGGACGGCCTGCGGGGCCAGGGTCCGCAGCGCCATCTGGACGGCCCTGGCCTTGGGCAGCCCGGCCACGACATCCACCGGCGGGCGGGCCACGCCCAGCTGTTCGGGCCAGAACTCCGCCCGCTCGTCGATGACGGCCACCGCCCGGCCCAGCCCGGCCAGAAAGGCCGCCATCCCCCGCAGCAGGGTGGTCTTGCCGCTGTCCGGCTCCCCGGCCACCAGCAGGCCGGTGAAACGCGTCTGCAGCAGCTGCGCAAGGCAGGGCGGCAGGACGGCCTGCCGGGCCCGCGCCACCCGCACGTTCAAAGAATAGACCGCCTGCAGCACCACCCCTTCCCTGGGGTGAAATAAGTACCGGCCCCCTACCCCCACCCGGTGCCCGCCGGGCAAAGTGAGATACCCTTCGGCCAGCTCGGCCTGATGGGTGGGCACCGACCCGCCGCACAGGGCATAGAGGGCCTCCTCCATCTGGGGCTGGGTGGGGCGCAGCGCCCCCACTTCGGCCGGGCAGCCGGGCAGCTCTCCGGCCGGGCACAGCGCCCCGTTCCGGTTGAACCAGACCGGGCAGCCCGCCCGCAGCCGTATTTCGTGGATCTGTGCCGCCGTCCCCGGCGCGATGCGGGACAGCGGCCGGGCCAGAAAGGCCGGCAGCGCCCCCACCGCCTGCAGATACTCGTCCATGTTCTTTCCCTCCCTGGCCGGCCTGGACAACCCAGCCGGTTTACCCTATCCTATGCGCCCACCAAACTTTTAGAACAAAAGGCGGGCGGAACACTCTCTGCGTTCTGCCCGCCCTGCGGTCATTCTTCGGTTTCGATGGCCTCCGCCTGGGCCAGCATGGTCTCGGCGAAGATGGCGTAGCCCCGGGTGGGGTCGTTGACCAGCACATGGGTCACAGCCCCGGCCAGCCGCCCGTTCTGCAAAACGGGGCTGCCGCTCATTCCCTGTACGATGCCGCCGGTCTGGGCCAGCAGGTCCGGGTCGGTCACATGGATAACCATGTTGCGGACCGCCTCGGCGTCGGTGACTTTTTCGATCTCCACGTCGTAGAGCCGCGGGGTCTGGCCCTGGGTGGTGGTCAAAATCTGGGCCGGGCCTGCCACCACCTCCTGTGCAAAGGCCACTTCCATCACCTGCCCCGCAAAACTGGTGCGGGTGGAGCCGTAGACCCCGTTCTCCCCATTGATCTCGATGCTGCCCACGGCGTGGCTGCCGATGAATTTACCCTTCAGCTCGCCGGGGCTGCCGGCAGTGCCCTGGGTGCAGCCCACGATCTCGCAGGGGACGATCTCCCCGCTGCGCAGGGCGATGCTCTGGCCGGTGTCCCCGTCGCTGATGGAGTGGCCCAGCCCGGCGAACACGCCGTTCTCCTCGTCGATAAAGGTCAGCGTGCCCACCCCCGCCGAGGAATCACGCACCCACATGCCGGCCCGCCACTGCCCGGCCGCGGCGTCCCAGCAGGGGGTCAGGACGGTCTGCTGCTGGCTGCCGTCCCGGATATAGACCACCCGCACCGGCTGGCCCGCCGCATTTTCCAGCGCCGTTTTGACGGCGTCGTTGTTTTCGGTGGCGGTGTCCCCGATGCAGATCACCCTGTCCCCCAGGCGGAGCCCCGCCTCTTTGGCGGGGTTCCTGGGCGCGCCGTCGGGGCCGCTGATGTCGGTAAAGCCCACCACCAGCGCCCCCTCCGAGAACATCTTGACCCCGAACGGCGTGCCGCAGACCAGGACGCTGGGCCGCGGCGTGATGACCGCCCGCACCGTCTTGACCGGCAGCACCCCGCCGATGGAAAGGGTGGTCTGGTAGCTGCCCACCGTCCGGGTGCTGGCCACGTTCCGGGCCCCGCTGCCGCCCATGGGCTCGATATAGGCAAACCGGGGCAGGGTCAAGGTCTGCCCCGGCTCCAGCGAGATATGATCGGGCAGGCTGCTGTACAGCCAGCCCAGGGCCGCCGCCAACGCGGCCAGACAGTAGGCGGCGCAGATCCGCCCCAGCGGACGGCCGCCACCCCTTTTACGACCTGTGTTTCTCACGTTTGCGCTCCCTTGGTTTGATGTCCGGCCAGCGCCGTTTTCCAGCCGTTCAGCCACGCCAGACGGCGCAGCACGAACGCCAGCAGGCAGAGCCGCCAGAGGGCGGCGGCCAGCCACACCAGCAGCAGAAAGGCGTCCAGCCGGGAAAAGTATCCCATCGCCCAGGCCCGCAGCAGTTCCAGCCCGGCGTAAGCGGGGCTGTCCGGGCGGCCCAGCACCAGCGCCAGGACAAACGCATAGCCACCCCCGATGGCATAACAGCCAAAGGGCAGCAGCGCCCCTTTGGAGACGTCCTTTTCCTGGCAGAGCAGGGGCAGGGCGAAGTATTCAGGGTAGAGCGGCAGCGGCGGCCAGCCGCCGGCCAAAAGGCCGCCTTCCGCCCCCTGGAACAGCCTCTGCCAGTGCATCTGGTCCCACAGGCCGGCCAGGCAGATCGCCGCACCGGCCGCCAGCAGCCACCACAGAGCCCGGGCCGAGCGGTCCAAAGCGCCGGCGTCCATCTGCCAGGTCACTGCCAGCAGCACCGGCAGCACGGCGATCAGCGCATTGGTGCCGAACTCCTCCCGGCAGACGGTCTGCGCCGCGGCCATGGTGCGGAAAAACTCCGCCCCGAACCAGAGAAAAAACAGCCACCCCGCCAGCTTTGGCAGAAAGCCCCGGCCGCTGAACAGCCCTGCCTGCCCGGCCCAGAGGCCAAACAGCCAGGCGACGAAGGAGAGAACCGCCGTCTCTGCAAGCCCCAGCAGGATCACGCTGCGGGCCTGGTGCGCTCCGGCCGGGCTGTACAGGCAGCCGGCCAGCGACGCGGCCGCCAGGCTCAGCCCCACCGCCGGGAGCGAGAAGCCGCAGCAGCTTTTGGGTCCCTGTTTCATCTCAGCCCCTCCTCTGCCAAATGTTGAAGGGCCGGCGGGACATCTTGCGGTAGTCCCGGCGGATCACCCCGTCGTCGGCCAGCGGGTTGGAGGGGAACGGATGGGACGCCAGATAGGGCACCCCCAGCGCCGACACATCGGACAAGCTGAACAGAAACACCAGAAAGACCGCCGCCAACCCCACCGGCCCGGCCAGACCCGCGGCCAGCACCACCGCCAGCCGCAGCAGGGTGGCCGGCTCATACAGCGAGGGGGTGATGAACACCGCCACCGAGGTCAGGCAGGCTGTCAGGATGACGGGGGTGCTCATCAGGCCGGCCGAGACCGCCGCGTCCCCAATGATGAGGGCGGCCACCAGGCTGACCGAGTGCCCCAGCGACTGAGGCATCCGCAGCCCGGCTTCCCGGATGATCTCCAAAATCAGGATGACCATGACCATCTCAGCAAAGAGGGGCAGCGGCGTCCCCTTCTCGGCCGCCGTGATCTTGTACAGCAGCTGGGGCGGGATCAGCTCGGGCAGGTAGACCGCCAGGCAGACGAACACCCCCGGCAAAAAGATGGTCAGATAGAACGAGCCGTATTTCAGCACCCGCAGAAAGGACGAGAAAAAGGCGGTGGTGGCGTAATCGTCCAGGCACTCAAAGTTCTCGGCAAAGAGGGCGGGCAGGACCAGCGCCGACGGGCTGCCGTTGACCAGGATCACCAGCTTGCCCTCGCAGAGCTTGGCCGCGGCCACCGCCGGCCGCTCGGTGTAGCTGACCGGGGTGAACAGCCGGTACTTTGCCGGCAGCAGCCAGGGCACGAAATAACTGGAATCCAGCAGCAGCTCGGGCCGGGCGTCCTTCAAAATGCCGCGCACCCTGGCCACCATCTCCCGGTCCGCTTTGCCGCGGCAGTAGCACAGGGCGTACTCGGTCTGCATGGCCGTGCCGGCCTGGGCCACCTCCATCACGAGGTCCTCGCTGCGGACCAGCCGCCGCAGCAGGCTCAGGTTGACCCGCAGCAGGTCGGCAAAGCCCTCCCGGCTGCCCCGGAGGCTGCCCTCCCCCGAGGGCTCGCCCACCGAGCGGAACTGCAGGCTCTGGACCGAAAAGGCGATCCCCTGCCCGCAGCCGTCCAGCAGGAGGATGGCAAACCCTGCCGTCAGCAGCTGGACCGCCTCCTCGCTGGTGCGCACCGGCCCGCTCTGGGCCGGCAGGCCGGAATGGTAGAGCAGCCGCTCAAAGACCTGCTGGCCGCAGGCGGGCGGCAGGCCGGCAAACTGGTCGGTCCGGTCCACGGCGTCCAGCAGCAGATCCCACAGGGACGTGAGGCTGGCCATGCCGTCAAATAAAAGGATGGCGGCCGGGCACCCGCCCACCGTCACCTGTTTTGCATAATAATCCGCCGACGGGCCAAACATGGTGTTGAAGGCCGCCAGATTTTCGCTGAGACTTGATGAAAGCTGCATCCCGCATCCGCCCCTTTCGCTTCGCTTGCAGCCTCAGTATACCCCCAGAGCGCCCCGCTTATGTATCACGAAGGAGGAGTGTCCCGTTGAAACTTTTGCTCTTGCGCACCACATTGATCTATCTCTGCGTCCTGTTTGCCATGCGGCTGATGGGCAAGCGCCAGCTGGGCGAGCTGCAGCCCGAGGAGCTGGTCTCCACCATGCTGATCTCGAACCTCGCCTCCATCTCCATCGAGTCGGAGCAGGTGCCCATCACCGCCAGTTTGATCCCGCTGTTCCTGATCGCCTCGCTGGAACTGCTGGGCTCGGTGCTCAGCTTTTACAGCCGGCGCTTTTCCAACCTGCTGGACGGCCGGCCCAAGACGGTGATCCAGAACGGCCAGATCGACCAGCAGGCCCTGCGGATGCTGCGCCTGACCGCCGCCGACCTTTTGGAGGCGCTGCGCGGCAAGGACATCTACGACCCGCGGGACGTCTCCTACGCCGTCATCGAGACCAACGGCAGCCTCTCGGTGGCCCGCAAGCCGGACAAGGAGACCGTCACCCTCGCCGACATGGGGCTGGCCGTCCAGCAGTCCCAGGCGACCGTCCCGCTGGTGGTGGACGGGCAGGTGCTGGAGGACAATCTGCAGGCCTGCGGCAAGGACCGCGCCTGGCTGGAAAAGACCGCCTGCGCCCACGCCCTCGCCGTCCGGGACATCCTCATCCTGCTGGGCAACGACACCGAGGACTATTTCCTGCTCAAAAAAGAGGGCAGCCCGAAGGAGGCAAACGCATGAAGCGGATCTGGCTGTGCCTGGCCCTTGTGGCCGGCATCTTTGTTTTGACCATCTACAGCACCCACCGGGTGCGCAGCTTTGCCGACGACCTGACCGTCCAGCTGGACACCGCCAGCGAAGCCCTTCTCAGCGAGGACCTGCCCGCCGCCCACCAGGCCATCCTGCAGGGGGCCTCCCTCTGCGAGGAAATGCGGCGGGGCAGCGTGCTCTATCTGCGCACCGAGGACTTTCTCGAACTGGAAGCCAGCCTGCGGGCCGCCGCCCAGTATCTGACCGAGGGCGCGCAGGAAGAAGCCCAGGGCGAGCTGGGCCGGGCCGCCTTCCTGGCCGAAAGCGTGGACTGGCTGACCCGGCGCTGGCTGTAGAAACAAAAAGGCCGGCAGAGGAGAACTGTTCTCCCCTGCCGGCGTTTGGCAGTCTGTTATTCTGTTATTCTTTTATTCTTTGCGGTCTTTCATCAGCTTTTCCAGCTCGTTGAAAAAGCTCTCCACGTCCGCAAAGCGGCGGTAGACCGAGGCAAAGCGGACATAGGCCACCTCGTCGATCTTTTTCAGCTCCTGCATGGCAAGTTCGCCGATCTGCACGCTGCTGACCTCCCGGTCATAGCCGGAAAGCAGGGCCTGCTCGATGTTGTCCACAGCCTGTTCCAGCTGCTCGTAGCTGACCGGCCGCTGCGCGCAGGAGCGCAGCATCCCGTTCAGCACCTTCTGGCGGTCGAACGGCTCCCGCGAGTCGTTCTTTTTGACCACCATCAGGGGCAGCGTTTCCACCGCCTCATAGGTCGTGAACCGCTTGTGGCAGGCCAGGCACTCCCGGCGGCGGCGAATCCGCTCGCCGTCTTCCGTGGGGCGGGAGTCGATCACCTTGGATTCTTCCCCGCCGCAGTAAGGGCATTTCATATCGTGTCCTCCGTCTTGTCGATGTGGTCCGGCCAGCCAGACCTCAAAGGGTTACTTTTTCTGCTTTGTCTTCCGGCCGTTCCACAGGACCCAGGCCGACGTGGAGATGCACAGCGAAGTGTACACGCCGCTGATCATGCCCATCATCAGGGGGAATGCAAAGGTAAAGATGCTTTCCAGGCCGTACAGCACCGACACCACGCACATGACGGCCAGGGCCGTCACAGTGGTGACGCTGGTCATCAGGGTGCGCTTGAGGGACTGGTTCAGGGACTGGTTGACCAGCTCGCCGAAGCTGACCTTCTTGCCCAGCAGCTTGCGGTTTTCCCGGATGCGGTCGTAGATGACGACGGTATCGTTGACCGAGTAGCCCAGGATGGTCAGCAGCGCCGCGATGAAGTTGCCGTCCAGCGGGGCGCGCAGCAGCACGAAGGTGCCGAAAATGACCATCACGTCGTTGACCAGGGCCAGGATGGCCATGGCGCCGCCGGCCAGGCCGCCGATGTTCTTGAAGCGGAAGGCGATATAGATCATGATCAGCGCCAGCGCAAAGACCACCGCCACCAGGCTCTTTTGCAGGAAACGGGTGCCCATGGCCGGGCTGACGTTGCTCAGGGACAGCTGGGCGAAGTGGTTGTCCGGGTTCGACTCGGCCAGGCCGTCCAGCAGGGCGGTGACCTGGTCGGTGTCCACAGTCTCGCTGCCGGGCAGGGAGATCTTCAGGGTGGACTCCCCGGTGGCCACGTTCTCGCCGGTCTGCAAAGTCAGGTTGGCGTTGCCCAGGGCCTCCTCGGCGGTCTGTTCCACCGCGCCGAGGTCGGGCTCGCCCTGGTAGCTCAGGGTGATCATGGCGCCGCCGGTGAACTCGGTGTCCATCTGGACCCCCAGCACCACCGCGCACAGGACGATGGCCGCCATCAGGCAGGACGAGAAGGTCAGGAACACTTTCTTGCGGCCCACAAAGTCGATCTGCCGGGGCTCTTTGGGGGCCTTGTCCGCGCCGTAGAGCCAGGGGTTCTGCAGCGCCTTGATGGAGGCCGCGCCGGCGATCATGACGCGGGTGGCAAACACGCCGAACACAAAGTTCAGCAGCACGCCGGTGAGCAGCGTATAGCCGAAGGCGTAGATGGTGCCCGCGGTGGATGCGCCGAAGGCAAAGAACACAAAGTTCAGCAGTTTGGCAAAGATGCCGTCGGTGGGGCCGAAGGCGCCCATCAGGACCACCGCCACGATGACGATGGTCACGTTGCCGTCAATGACGGGGGTCAGGCCGCGGGCAAAGCCGCTCTTGAGGGCGCCGGGCAGGGATTTGCCGTTGCGCAGCTCCTCCTTGATCCGCTCGGCGGTGATAACGTTGGCGTCCACGCCCATGCCGATGGCCAGGATGATGCCGGCGATGCCGGGCAGCGTCAGGGTAAAGCTGTTGAACACCGGGAAGTAGCCCGAGACAAAAGCCAGGGTGGCCGCCACCTGGCCCAGCAGGCCCACGCAGGCCATCACGCCGGGCAGCCGGTACATGACGGTCATGATGACGAAGATCAGGGCGAAGGCGATGATGCCGGCATAGACCATGGCCTGCAGGCTGTTCTCGCCCAGGGTGGGGCTGATGGTGGAGTAGCTGTCCACCGTCAGCGCAAAGGGCAGCGCGCCCGAGTTGATCTGCCGGGCCAGAGTGACCACGGCGTCCCGGTCAAAGCCGGAGCCAGTGATGACGGCCCGGCCGTCGGTGATGGCCGCGTTGACGGTGGCCACGCTGATGTTCTCATCGTCCAGCCAGATGCTGATGGAGCCGCCCTCCTCATACAGGCGGGTGGTGGCGTCCCCAAACGCCTTGGCGCCCTCATCGTCAAATTCCAGGGCGACGTAGTATTCCGAAGCGCCGCCGCTGGTCACAGGGCCGTACTGGGCGGTGGCGTTCTCCACGCTGGAACCGTCCAGGATCAGCTCGCCATCGGCGCTGGTCCCCTCCCGGAAGGTCAGGTAGGCCGTGGTGCCGATCTCCTGGATGGCCGCCTCAGGGTCGAAGGCGGTCTCGTCCGACTGCCAGGGAAACTCCAGGATCAGGCTGTCCTGGTTGTAGTCCGCATACAGCTCGTAGTCGGTGATGTTCAGGCCCACCAGGCGGTTCTCAATGACCGACTGGGCCGCGTCCAGCTGCTCGTCGGTGGCGTCAAAGCCGTCCGAGGGCAGGAACGTCACGTTCACGCCGCCTTTGATGTCCACGCCGAAGCGGATGTCCTGCGCACCCTTGATGTAGGTGGTGGTCACATCTCCATAGGTCGACGATACGCCGAAGAACGCGGTGAATGCGAACACCGCGATCAGCAGCACCGTGACGATGAGATGCCATGCTCTGCCTTTTGTCTTCATAAACTGTTTGGAAACCTCCCAATTTTATAACTTCCCGCCCGCCGGTTTCCCGGACGGACAGGAAGCTTGATCGTATCAGGGCGCTCAGACCTTTTCCGCGAGCAGATGTTCCACCGTGGCCAGACGGACGCAGACCGTCATCAGCTCAGAGGCCTGCTCCACCTCGCTCAGGCTGGGATAGGTGGGCGCGATGCGCAGATGAGAATCCTCGGGGTCCTTGCCGTAGGGGAAGGCCGCGCCGGCGCCGGTCAGCACCAGGCCGGCCTCCTTGCACAGCTGGGCCACCCGCCTGGCGCAGCCGGGCATTACATACAGGCTGATAAAGTAGCCGCCCTTGGGGTTAGTCCAGTGGGCGATGTCGCCGCAGGGGGTCAGGCGCTGGGCAAAGGTGGTCTTGACCGCGTCGAAGCAGGGCACCAGACGGCGGCGGTGTTTGGCCATGTGGGCCAGCACGCCCGCCTTGTTCTTCAGGAAGCGGACATGGCGCAGCTGGTTCATCTTGTCGTAGCTGATGATCATGACCTCAAAGCGCTTGCAGACGTACTTCATCATCCGGTCGCTGCAGGCCAGGGCCGAAACGCCCGCGCCGGGGAAGGTGATCTTGCTGGTGGAAGTGAACATGAACACCCGGTCCTCATTGCCGTAGGCCTTGCTCTCCTCCAGCAGGACCGGCGTCTCGATGATCTCGTCGGTCAGGTGGTGGACAATGTACGCCTCGTCCCAGAAGATCTTGAAGTCAGGGGCGGCGGTCTTCATGGCCGCAAAGCGGCGCACCGTCTCGTCGCTGTAGGTGTAGCCGTCGGGGTTGGAATACTGGGGCACGCACCAGATGCCCTTGATGGTGGGATCTTCGGCCACCAGCTTTTCCACCATGTCCATATCGGGGCCTTCCGGGGTCATGGGGACGTTGATCATGTCGATGCCGAATTCCTCGGTGATGCGGAAGTGGCGGTCATAGCCGGGCACCGGGCAGAGGAACTTGGGGTGGTCCACCTGCGACCAGGGGCAGGGCGACTCGGGGAACCCGAAGGTGTACCCGATGCTGACCAGGAAATACATCAGCTGCAGGCTGGAGTTGCCGCCCACAAAGACGTTTTCCGGCTTGACGCCCATCACTTCGCCGAACAGCTGGCGGGCCTCATACAGGCCCTCCAGGTTGCCGTAGTTGCGGGCGTCGGTGCCGTCCGCCGCGGTGTAGTCGATGGTCTTGAACAGATCCATCGCCAGGTCCATCTGGTGGGGGCCGGGCTTGCCGCGGGCCATATTCAGCTTCAGGCCCATGTTCTGAAAGGCCTTGTAGGCGGCCTGGAGCGTGCGCTCCTCCTCCACCAGTTCTTCCCTGCTCATCTCGAGATAATTTGCCATAGCGCTTACTCCTTTACTATACTTTCTGTACCCTTGCTCTCATTGCCTGCCGTGCGGCGGCAGGGACCGGCCGGGACAGACCCACTCCGGCCCAGACTATATTATTATAGTACACTTTGCGTTGAGAAACAAGAATTTTAGCAGAAAATAAAAGGCCCGGCCTGGTTTTTTGCGCCCGGCCGGGCCAAAAGCGGGCTTGCCTTGTCAGCTCACCGCGATCTGATTCTTATAGCGCTTGCGGACCGCGCCGTATTCCATGTGGGCCTCGCCGCCCTCCACGGTGTCCTGGTCGATGGTCACCCGGATGATGGTGGGGTCGCTGGGCACCGCGTACATGATGGGGATCAGCAGTTCTTCCATCACGCTGCGCAGGCCGCGGGCGCCGGTCTTGCGCTCGATGGTCTTGCGGGCGATGGCGCGCAGGGCTTCGTCGGTAAAGACGAGATCCACGTTGTCCATCCCCATCAAAGCCTTGTACTGCTTGACCAGGCTGTTCTTGGGCTCCTTCAGCACCCGGACCAGGGTGTCCTCGTCCAGGTCGTCCAGCACGGTGATGACCGGCAGACGGCCGATCAGCTCGGGGATCAGCCCGAACTTGACCAGGTCGTGGGGCTCCACCTTGCGCAGCAGGGCCTTCTGGGCCTCGGACGAGGTGTCCTTCAGGTTGCTGCCAAAGCCCAGGGCCGAATTGTCGGTGCGGCGCTGGATGTACTTGTCCAGCCCGTCGAACGCGCCGCCGCAGATGAACAGGATGTTGGTGGTGTCGATCTGGATGAACTCCTGCTGGGGGTGCTTGCGGCCGCCCTGGGGCGGCACGTTGCTGACCGTGCCCTCGATGATCTTGAGCAGGGCCTGCTGCACGCCCTCGCCGCCCACGTCCCGGGTGATGGAGGGGTTCTCGCTCTTGCGGGTGATCTTGTCGATCTCATCAATGTAAATGATCCCGATCTGCGCCCGCTGGACGTCGAAGTCCGCCGCCTGGATCAGCTTGAGCAGGATGTTTTCCACGTCCTCGCCCACATAGCCGGCCTCGGTCAGGGTGGTGGCGTCGGCAATGGCGAAGGGCACGCCCAGCATCCGGGCCAGGGTCTGGGCAAGCAGGGTCTTGCCCACGCCGGAGGGGCCCAGCAGCAGGACGTTGGACTTCTGCAGCTCCACGTCGTTGCCCTTGCCGCTCATGATCCGCTTGTAGTGGTTGTACACCTCCACGGACAGCACCCGCTTGGCGTCGTCCTGGCCGATGACGTACTGGTCCAGGCCGTTCTTGATCTCCTCGGGGGTCAGGATGTTCACCGGCGCAGGGACGGCCGGCTGCATCCGGGCCCGCGCACCCGGCGCGCCGCCCCGGGCCGGGCGGCTGCCGCTGGAGCGGTCGGGCTTTTCGGCCAGCAGGTCGTAGCAAAGGCCGATGCACTCGCTGCAGATGTTGACGCCGGGCCCGATGATCATCCGCTCTACTTCGTCCTGATGCTTGCCGCAGAAGCTGCAAACGAGGTCTTTTTCATTTTTATCTCTGCCGGAATTGTTATTTGCCATAGCTGTACTTTCCTTTATTGTGCGTTTCTGCGTTCAGCATCGCCGGCTCAGCGGTGGGCGATGACCTCGTCCACCAGGCCGTACTCCTTGGCTTCCAGGGCGGTCATATAGTTGTCCCGCTCGGTGTCCTGGCGCACCCGCTCGATGGGCTGGCCGGTGTACTCGCTGAGCAGGCCGTTGATCTTCTCGCGCAGATAGATGATGTGGTCCGCGTGGATCTTGATGTCGGTGGCCTGGCCCGAGAGGCCGCCCCCCTGCCCGCCTGCGATCAGGGGCTGGTGGATCAGGATCTCGGAGTTGGGCAAAGCAAAGCGCTTGCCCTTGGTGCCGCTGGCCAGCAGGAACGCGCCCATCGATGCGGCCATGCCCATGCAGATGGTGGACACATCGCACTTGATATACTGCATGGTGTCGTGGATGGCCATGCCGGCGCTGATCGAGCCGCCGGGGCTGTTGATATACAGGCTGATGTCCTTGTCCGGGTCCTGCCCCTCCAGGTACAGCAGCTGCGCCACCACCAGGCTGGCCGAGGTGTCGTTGACGTCCTCGCTCAGAACGATGATGCGGTCATTCAGCAGACGGGAGAAGATGTCGTACGAGCGCTCTCCGTGGGCCGTCTGTTCTACAACATAAGGAACAAAACTCATAAAGTTCGCCTCCTGAAATACAAAGTCGGGGTATCTATTTTGCAAAATTGACCGATGCGGCAAACAAAACCGCCGCATCGGTCAATTTCAACAACATTGTGCGCAGGGGCTAAGCGCCAAGCGCTCCGCCCTGCCGGCTGCGGCGCAGCTTACTGTGCATCGGCAGCAGTCTCAGCCTCAGCGGCCTTTTCCACGATATTGGCGTGGCTCTTGATGAAGTCGATGGCCTTGTTCACAGCCAGGTCCTTCTTCAGCTCGTCCATGTTGACCAGCTCGCGGACCTTGTCCTCCTCCATCTTGTACTGGTCGGCGATCCGCTTGATCTCGGCGTTGACGTCCTCCTCGGAAGCCTCGATGTGCTCGGCGTCCGCCACAGCCTCCAGAGCCAGACGGATCTTGACCTGCTTTTCAGCCTGGGGCATGAAGGAAGCGCGGAACTGCTCCATGGTCTGGCCCATATACTTCAGGTAGTTGTCCAGGCTCAGGCCCTGCTGCTCGACGCGGAACGCAAAGTCGTTGACCAGCTCGTCCATCCGCACGTCGTACATGGCCTGGGGGATCTCAGCCTCCATGCCCTCAATGACCTGGTCCACCAGAGCGTTCTCGACAGCCAGGTCGTCCTGCTTGTCCAGCTGCTCCTGATTGGACTTGCGGATGGACTGCTTGAACTCCTCCAGGGTGTCGTACTCGGAGCAGTCCTTGGCCAGCTCATCGTCCAGAGCGGGCAGCTCCTTGTACTTGACCTCGTGCAGCTTGATCTTGAAGACAGCGGGCTTGCCGGCCAGCTCCTCGGCCTGGTACTGCTCGGGGAAGGTGACGTTGACGTCGAACTCATCGCCGGCGGAGTGGCCCACGATCTGGTCCTCGAAGCCGGGGATGAAGCTGCCGCTGCCCAGGGTCAGGTGGTAGTGCTCCGCCTTGCCGCCCTCAAAGGCCACGCCGTCGGTGAAGCCCTCGAAGTCGATGTCCACGATGTCGCCGTTCTCAGCGGCGCCCTCGCGGGTCAGCTCGCGGGCGTTGCGCTCCTGCACGCGCTTGAGCTCGGCGTCCACAGCGGACTCCTGAACAGTATGGACCGTTTTCTCAACGGTCAGACCGCTGTAAGCGCCCAGCTTGACCTCGGGCTTGACGGCGACCTTAACGGTCAGGGTAGCGCCCTGGTCGTCGCTGGCGGAATCCACCGTGACCTCGGGACGGCCCACGGGCTCGATGCCGGCCTCCTTGACAGCGGCCTCGAACTCGGCCGGGAACAGGTTGTTGATGGCGTCGTAGGTGAACACATCGGGACCGTACATCCGCTCGATCAGGTGACGGGGGGCCTTGCCCTTGCGGAAGCCCTGGACGGTGTACTTCTTGCCCTCGGTCTTAAAGACCTTCAGGACCTCGTTCTTATAGGTCTCAGCGTCGATCGAGAACTGCAGTTCAGCCATGCTCTTTTCGAGCTTTTCACACTTGATAAGATTCATTTTTGTTTTCCTCCGCTCAAATATTGGTGCTGGGGCAGAGGACTCCTCTCCCCGCATCTGCGCCGCGCGCCCATCCTCATCTCAAACGGCGCACGCGCCTTTGGGTACGACAATCGCGTCAGCGTTTATTATAACACGTTCTGTGCATAAATGCCAGCTGTTTTTTCACATTTTGGGATTTTAAGTGATTTTATACGGGCAGAACTGCAGTCCGTCGGCGCTGACCAGCTTGTAACGGATGCCGTCCACCTCCCCCTGCACCGCAAACCGGATGGCCTTGCCGTGCAGATGGGCATAAAAGCACCGCCTGATCCCGTACTCCTTCAAAACGGCCACGATCTCGGGGGCGTCGGCCCCGGTGTAGACCGGCGGGTAGTGGAGAAACACCAGCCTCTCCTTCCCCGGCTCGGCGGCCTGCAGGCTCAGCCGCAGCCGGCCGATCTCCCGGTTCATCACCTTTTCGTCGTGGGGCTCGTCCGCGTCGAACAGCCACCCCCGCGTCCCGCACAGAGCGTAGCCGTCCACCGTATAGGAGTTGTTGTGCAGCAGGCGCAGGGTATCGAACCCCTCCGCCCGGAAAAATGCGTTCATCTTGTTGGCGGTGGACCACCAGTAGTCGTGGTTGCCCTTCATGATCAGTTTCTGGCCCGGCAGGCCGTTCAGGAAGGCGAAGTCCTTCCGGGTGTCGGCCAGCCGCATGGACCAGCTGATGTCCCCCGCCAATACCACCGTGTCCTCCGGCTTGACCAGCTTGCGCCAGTTGGCTTCCAGCTTTTCGACATAGCCGTTCCAGCCGGGGAACACGTCCATGGGTTTGGCGCCCCCCAGCGAAAGATGGGTGTCGCCCAGCACAAACAGTGCCATGTACAGCTCCTATCTATTATGCCTGATAGCCCAGGGCCACCTCGGCGATCTGGGACGGGTCGATGACGGCGTCAAAGCGCTCGGGCTTCTGCCGCAGGCCGGCCAGGCTGGCGGGCGCGGTGCGGCCGGTGGCCTGTTCCAGCGCCTGCATGGCCTCGAAATCGTTCTCCGGGGCGGCGTGGCCCAGGGCGGCCAGCACGCTGCGGGGGAACTTGAAGGGCGACGCGGTGGAAAGCACCACCATGGGTACCCCGGCCCGCTTCTGCTGGCCCGCCACGTGGAACGCGACGGCGGTGTGGGTGTCGCAGAGGTAGCCGTCCCGCTCCCAGCGGGTGCAGATCTCGGCGGCCACTTCCTCCTCGCTGGACCAGCCGCAGGCAAACGTGCCCTGAATGGCGGCCAGCGTCTCGGGCCGGACGGTGTAGCTTCCCTCCCGGTTCAACTGGTCCATCAGGCCGGCCACCTCGGCGTCGCTGCCGGTGACGTGCCAGAGCAGCCGCTCCAGGTTGGAGGACACCAGGATGTCCATGCTGGGGGAAGAAGTCTTGTAAAATGCCCGCCTGGCGGTGTAGACGCCGGTGCGCAGGAAGTCGGTCAGGACGTTGTTCTGGTTGGAAGCGCAGACCAGCCGGCCCACGGGCAGGCCCATCTGCTTGGCGTAGTAGCCGGCCAGAATATCGCCGAAGTTGCCGGTGGGGACGCAGAAGTCCACCTCGTCGCCGAAAGCGATCTTGCCCGCCTTCAGCAGCTGGGCGTAGGCGGCAAAGTAGTAGACGATCTGCGGCGCCAGCCGGCCCCAGTTGATGGAGTTGGCGCTGGACAGGCAGATGTTCCGCTGTGCCAGGCGGGCGGCGATCTCCTTGTCGGCAAAGACCCGCTTGACGCCGGTCTGGGCGTCGTCAAAGTTGCCGCGCACCGCGTACACCGCCACGTTGGCCCCCTCCTGGGTGGCCATCTGCAGCCGCTGGATCTCGCTGGTGCCGCCGGTGGGGTAAAAGACGGCGATCTCCACCCCGGGGATATCGTGGTAGCCGTCCAGGGCGGCTTTGCCGGTGTCGCCGCTGGTCGCCACCAGGATCAGGGTCTTTTCGGTGCGGCCCAGGTTGCGCTTGGCCTCCACCAGGAGCTTGGGCATCAGCTGCAGCGCGTAATCCTTGAAGGCGCAGGTGGGCCCGTGCCACAGTTCCAGGGCCCAGGTGTCCCCTTCCACCGGGGCGAGATAGCCCGCCTTGCCGCCGAACGCATCGCCGTAGGTTGCCGCCGCTGCGCCGGCCAGGAACGCCGGGTCATAGTCCGTCAGGTACTCCCGCAGGACAGCCGCGGCCATGGCCGGGTAGTCCAGCCCACAGAGGGCCTTGACGTCCACCTGGGGGAAGCTCTCGGGCACAAACAGGCCGCCTTCTTCCGACAGGCCCTGCGCGATGGCCTGCGAAGCGGACACCCGCCGGCTCTGGTCTCTCGTGCTGAAAAACTGCATAGTCAATCGCTCCTTTTCCGTTGTGGTCCTTTCCCATCGTGTCTATCATCGCGCGCTTGCATCGAACGCGCTTTTTATAATATGTACCATCCAGCGGCCGCTGTCAAGAGGGGTCACCTCCGCCACATCGAACCGGGTGAACGCCTCCTGCTGGCCGGTCTGCTGCAAGTACCAGGCCGCCGTCCGAACGATGCGGCGGCGCTTGGCCAGCGTGACCGAGGCCGCAGGCCGGCAGACCGCGTCCGGGTCGGTGCGGGTCTTGACCTCACAGATGATGATGACCCCCGCCGGGTCCCGGAGGATCAGGTCGATCTCCCCGCCCCGGATGCAGTAGTTGTGTTCCAGCAGGGTGCAGCCCCGCCGGATGTAGTACAGGGCGGCGGCGCGCTCGCCCCGGCGGCCGGTCTCGGCCCGGTCCATCACTTGCCCTCCGGCCAGTAGCCCTGCTTTTTCAAAAAGCTGCGGCGGTAAAAAGGCTGGATGCCGTATTGGGCGATCAGCTCGTAGTGCAGTTTGGTGGGGTAGCCCTTGTGCTTGGCCAGCTGGTACTGCGGATACTGGCGGTCCAGCTCCATCATATAGCGGTCCCGGCTGACCTTGGCCAAAATGGACGCCGCGCCGATGCTGGCGCTGGTTGCGTCCCCCTTGACCACCGGCCGGGCCGGCATGGCCAGCTCCGCAGGGCAGCGGTTGCCGTCCACCAATACCAGATGGGGGGTGATCTCGAGCTGCTCCACCGCCTGGCGCATCCCGCCCATGGTGGCGTTCAGGATGTTGTCCCGGTCGATGATCTCGGGCCCCACAAAGACGATGCTGTAGGCCAGGGCCTTGGCTTTGATCTCCTCAAAGAGGCGTTCCCGTTTTTTCTCGCTCAGCTTTTTGGAGTCGTTGATGCCCCAGACCGGGTTTTCCGGGTCCAGGATGCAGGCGGCCACGCAGACCGGGCCGCACAGCGGGCCCCGGCCGGCCTCGTCCACCCCGGCAAAGCAGCCGTTTTCGGCCCGGACGGCGGCGTCGTACTCGTAGAGCGGGCGGGAGACCTCCTCGTCGGTCAGGCGTTTCATGCCTCGTCCTCCCCTTCCGGCAGCTCAGGGTCCTCCCGGCGGGGCGGGCGCTCCAGCGTGATGCGGCCCCACTTGCAGGCCCGGAACTCGTCCACCAGCATGATGGCGCACCGCTCGGTGTTCACCTCGCCGCCCCGGACCAGCAGCCCCCGCTTGCGGCCGATGGCCTCCATCAGCTCGTAGGGAGGCAGGGCCAGCGCTTCGGCGTCCAGCTTGTAGCGGCTGGCCACCAGGTCGGGGTAATTGCGGCGCACCTCGTCCAGCAGGTTCATGGCCAGTTCTTCCACGTCCAAGATATCGTCCTTGATCGAGCCGATGAAGGCCAGATTGGAGGCGATGGTCTTGGAATCGAACTTTTTCCACAGGACGCCGGGCATATCCAGCAGGTCGAACTTTTCGGTCGAGACCCACTGCTTGCCCTTGGTAACGCCGGGCCGGTCGGCAGCCTTGGCCCGCACCGACCCCGCAAACGTGTTGATAAAGGTGGACTTGCCCACGTTGGGGATGCCGCAGAGCATGACCTGGGTCTTGGCGCCGCTCATGCCGCGGGCCTGACGGCGGGCCAGCAGCCCGGACAGCTCTTTTTCGATGGCGGCGCGCACGGCGGCCGTGCCGCCCTTGCTCTTGGCGTTGATGGCCACGCACCCGGCGTCGGCGGCCCGGAAATACCGGATCCACTCCTCGGTGACGGCGGGGTCGGCCAGGTCGGCCTTATTCAGCGCGTACAGCCGGGGCTTGCGGGCGGTGATCCGCTCGATCTCCGGGTTCAGGCTGGACAGAGGGATCCGCGCGTCCAGCAGGATCAGGCTGGCGTCCACGTGCTGGATCTCCTGCTCCATCACCCGCAGGGTCCGGGCCATGTGCCCCGGGAACCACTGGATGTTGTATTGGTTGGAAACCTGCAGGTTCCCGTTTTTCTCTTGGTTTTTCACTTGACCACTCCTGCATCCTCCAGGGGCAAAAAGCAGAACAATACTTTGCCCAGGATATCTTCCTCCGCGATGCAGCCGATCGAGGAGGACCGGCTGTCCAGCGAGGCGTTGCGGTTGTCCCCCATCAGGAACAGCTGCCCCTCGGGGACAGTATAGGGGAACTGGACGTCGTAGCCCAGGAAGGTGGGCTCGGCGATGTAGTCCTCCTGCAGCACCTCGCCGTTGACCGAGACGGTGCCGCTGGTATAGTCGATGGAGATGGTATCCCCGCCCTTGGCGATGATCCGCTTGACCAGCGGCCGGCCGTAGGTGGTGTAGTCGTCTACGATCACCACGTCCCCCCGCTGCGGGGTGTACCCGGCGCCCCAGACGATCAGCTTGTCCCCATCCCAGAGGGTGGGGTTCATGGAGGCGCCGTCCACCTGGATGATGCGGAAAAAGAAGGAGAACACCAGCACCATCAGCACCAGTGCCGAGATCAGCGCCTCATACCATTCGATCATACCCTGTCCCCGGGCCATTGCCCCGTCTGTTTCTTTCGCCATAGCCTGCCCTTCTTTCACGATGAATAAAGAAAAAAGGGACAACAAGTGCCCCTTTTCCCCAGCGCGGCTTGCGTCGCGCGAAAATCAGATATCGCTCTTGACCTTGGCAGCTTTGCCGGTGCGGCCGCGCAGGTAGTACAGCTTTGCACGGCGGACCTTGCCCTTGCGCACCACAGTCACCTTCTCAACAAAGGGGCTGTTGATGGGGAAGACACGCTCGATGCCCACGCCGTAAGCAATGCGGCGAACGGTAAAGGTCTCGGCGACGCCGCCGTGCTTCTTGGCAATGACGGTGCCCTCGAAGGCCTGGATACGCTCACGCTCGCCTTCCTTGATGCGGACGTCCACCCGGACGGTGTCGCCGACGTTGAACTGGGGGCGCTCAGCCTTGATGCTGCCCTCGGAAATGATCTTCAGTGCGTCCATTTGATTTCCTCCATTTGTTTCGACGTTCATACACAGCAGCGCTGCCGTCAGAGGACCGCCTGTTTAATGATTGTTTGTCATTAACCCCGCTGTGGCTTCAGCGGACACTAACGCCTAACTATGATAGCACAAGCGCGCACCAAAAGCAAGCGTTTTGCCTGAAAAATCCGGCAAAAATTTTCAGCAGAAGGGCGTGCGGTCGGCTTTCAGCAAAGCGGTGCGCAGGATGGCGGCCTCCGCCGCCGGCAGGCCGAACTGTTCTTCCAAAAAGCCGGTGAGCAGCGAGGGATTCAAATTCAACTCCTGCGCGGCGGGCAGGCAGACCGCAAAGGACACCCGGTCCCCCTCCGCATGGCAGTCGAGCGCGGGGACGTACTGTTTCAGGTCCACCTGTTTTGTCCCCTTCTTGCCCTTTTTCTCAGCCAGGGCGGCGGGCAGGGCGTTGTAGCCCGCCAGCGCCCCGGCTGCGGCGGCCGGGTAGCTGATGGTATAGCAGGCAAAGGCGATGGCGCTGGCCTTATCTTTGGCCGGCTCCACCCGGAACACCCGGATGCCCGCCGGCATGATGGCGTTCAGCCCCGCCTGCCAGGCGGCAAAGTCGGGGTTCTCCGCCTCGGTCTTGACATCCACGCTCTCGCACAGGCTCTCCTGCCCCAGCGACAGCGGACAGGTAAAGGTCATATAGATGTGGGGGTTGAAGCCCAGGGTGTGCCACACCGGCAGGCCGCTGCGCTTGAGCACCCGCTGCATCACCCGCTGCATATCCAGCAGGGAGATGTAAGAGGCTTCGTTTCGTTTTTCAAACCAGATCCGCACTGTAATCAAAGCAGGGCCCTCCCAACAGACGGTTTGCGCCGCATCCGCTGCAGGCGCGGTTGCAGGGCGGGGTGGTCTGGGCAGCCAGTGCCTTTTTGTACTCCCGCACCAGATATTCGTGGGTGATGCCGTAGTCCATGTGGGCCCACGGGGTCACTTCGTCCAGGCCGATGGCCCGGTTGCAGTAGAAATGAGGGTCGATGCCCAGGTCCGCAAAGGTCTGCATCCAGGTGTCGTACCGGAAGCACTCCTCCCAGCCGTCGAACACGCAGCCGCGGCGGTAGGCCTCCACCAGGGCGGGGGCCAGCCGGCGGTCGCCCTTGGCAAAGACGCCCTCCAAAAAGCTGGTCTTGCTGTCATGGTAGTTGACCTTGATCTTCCGGCTGTGGACGCTCTCCAGCAGGTGCTTCTGCTTGGCCTCGAGGGTCTCGGCGCTGTCCATGGGCACGAACTGGAAGGGCGTGTGGGGCTTGGGCACAAAGCAGGCGCAGCTGACCGTCACCTGCACCCCCTTGCCCTTGGCGTGGGTCTGGGTGTGGTAGTAGAGGTCCACCACCTTCTGGGCCGTCTCGGCGATGCCCTCGATGTCGGCCATGGTCTCGGTGGGCAGGCCCATCATGAAGTAGAGCTTGACCGAGGTGTACCCCGCCTCAAAGGCGATGCGGCAGGTCTTTTCGATCTCGTCCCAGGTGACGTTTTTGTTGATGACGTCCCGCAGGCGCTGGGTGCCGGCCTCGGCCGCAAAGGTCAGGCCGCTCTTGCGCACCTTGGTGGTCTTTTCGATCAGGCTCTCGGAGAAGTTGTCCATCCGCAGGGAGGGCAGCGAGAGGCTGACGTGCTCGGCCGGGGCCCAGCTATTCAAATCGTCCAGCAGTTCTTCCAGCTGGCTGTGGTCGGAGGTGGACAGGCTGGAAAGGCTCAGCTCCTCATAGCCGGTGTTGGCGCACAGGTCCTGGGCGGCCTTGTTCAAGAGGCCCGCGTCCCGCTGGCGCATGGGCCGGTAGAGGAAGCCCGCCTGGCAGAACCGGCAGCCCCGGACGCAGCCCCGCAGCACCTCGATGCTGGCGCGGTCCTGGATGGCGCCCACCATGGGCACCACAAAGTTGGTGGGCGGCGCAAAGTCGTTCATATCCTGGATGATGGCTTTGGTCACCACCGCCGGCACCCCCGGCTGGTTGGGGGTGATGGACTTGACCCGGCCGTCCTCGTAGTAGTCCACGTCGTAAAAGGCGGGGATATAGACACCGGGGATCCTGGCGATGCGCAGCAGCAGCTCGTGCTTGGAGATGCCCTCCTTTTTGCCCTGCTCGATGGCCTCGCAGATGGAGGGCAGCTGGCGCTCCCCTTCCCCCAGCTGGATCACATCAAAGAAGGCGGCCAGGGGTTCGGCGTTGCAGGTGCAGGGGCCGCCGGCCACGATCAGGGGCCAGCGCTCGTCCCGGTCGGCGGCGTAGAACGGGATGCCCGCCAGGTCCAGCATGGCCAGGATGTTGGTGTAGGACAGCTCATACTGCAGGGTAAAGCCCACCGCGTCAAAATCGGTCAGCAGGTCCTTGCTCTCGAGGGTGTAGAGGGGCAGGCCCAGGCGCTCCATCTCGGCTTTCATATCCAGCCAGGGCATAAAGGCCCGCTCGCACCACCAGTTCTCGTGCTGGTTCAGCAGCTCGTAGAGGATCTTCTCCCCCAGAAAGGACATACCCACCTCGTAGGTGTCGGGGAAGCAGAAGGCGAACCGGACGTCTACCTTCTCCTTTTCTTTGTATACGCTGCCGGGTTCGCCGCCGGTATAGCGGCCCGGCTTCTGCACATGGCTCAGGGCCTCTTTCAGCTTCGGGCTGATGCCGAAGGCCGGTTTTTCGGCCGGAAGGGCGTCCAAAGCGCCGTGCAGCGCGGTGTTCAGCTCCTGGTCTATCATCGGTTCCTCCAAATTGGTTTTTTTGTTTTTCCTATTGTACCCTATTTCGGGGCAGATTGCAATTTTTTCCTTGCGGCTTCCCAGCAGGCCCCCAGCATCTGGGCCCCGTCCAGCGGCGGGATGGGCAGCAGGTTGAACGCGCCTGTCAGGACGTTGGCCGCGAGGAAAGCCGCGCCCCACACCGTCAAACGGGCCGACGCGCGTGCATACCAGACGGCGGCCAGCAGGGCGTTCATCCCCGGGCCGGCCGCGGCCAGCACGAACCGCCGCCCCGGCGTCAGATGCGTCCCGCCCACCCGCATACAGAGGCCGGTCATGGTCACTTCCACCACCGGCAGCCGGCCGAACAGCAGCGCAAACACCAGGATGTGTCCGCACTCATGCAGGGCCGCTGCCAGCAGGCCGAGCCGCAGAAAACCGCTGCTGTCAAAATACAGCAGGATGTACAGCAGCGCGCAGGTGCACAGCGGGTCCCGAAAGACCACCCTGCCCACCCGCACCCGCCGCGGGAACGCCGGGCCCCTCATGCCGGCAGGCCCAGCAGGGCCGAGGGGTCGCAGCGGACCGCGCGGTCCAGCAATTCAAAATGGAGATGGGGCCCGGTGGCCCGGCCGGTCTGGCCGGCGGTGCCCATCACCTGCCCTGCCCGCACCACCTCGCCGGGGCGGGCAAAGAGGTACTGCAGATGGGCGTACAGCGTTTCGACCCCGTCCGCATGGCACAGGCGGATGTAATTGCCGTAGCTGGCGCTCCGCCCCGCCGCCAGGACTACCCCGTCCATGGCAGCCAGGACCGGCGTCCCTTCGGCGCAGGCCAGGTCCACCCCGCGGTGAAAGTCCTCTGCATCTGCCGGGCTGTTTTCGGCAAAAGGGTCTGTCCGCCAGCCGTACCCGGACGAGACGTTCCAGCCGCTTGTCCCCACCGGAAAGACGGCGTCCTCCTGTGGGACCAGCCGTTCCAGGCTGCACCCCGCCGGGGCCTCGGGGTCGGCGCAGGCCCGCAGGGCCAGGGCCGCCCCCGCGCACAAGAGCAGCCCGCACAGGAGGGCGGCCAGGCGTCCCTTTCGGCGTCCGGCGGCCCCTGGGCGGGCTGTCCGTTTTTGTTTCGTCCAATGGTACCGTTTCATCCGCCTTGCCTGCACAGAGACATCCCCCTTTTCATGGGGTATTGTATGCGGCGGGCGGGAGACGGTATGCCGGCCTGTTTATTTTTTGCGGCCGAACAGGCTCCGGCGCAGCCGGGCAAAAAGGCCCCTGGGCTCGTCCTGCACCACTACGACGGTCTCAGCCGGGCGGGGCTCCGCGGGCTCTTTGGCCAGGGGGGCGGGTTCCCGGACCGGAGCAGGAGCCGGGACAGGTTCCGCCGGAACGGGCTGCGGGGCCGGGGCGGGTTCTGCCGGAGCGGGCTCCGGCTGGGCCACCGGCGCTGCGGGCGCGGGGGCCGCGTTCGGAGCGGGGGCAGGCTCTGCCGGCGCAGGCTGGGGCTCCTGGGCAGCGGGCTGCACGGCGGGGGCCGGAGCTTCCGCCGCCGGGGCCTCTGTGCGTGCGCCGCGGGTCCAATCGTCCCGGAACAGATCGTACATCCCCATCTGGCTGTTGACCAGCGGCTCGCCGGGGGCGGGCTTGACCTTCTGGTAGCTGCCGTCGGGGCCCATCACCCGGGCGTTGACGTTGTCGGCCAGCTGCATCTGCAGGATGTCGGTCAGCTTCTGGACCAGGATGGGGTCCTTGATGCGGACGCCTACCTCCACCCGGCACTCGGTGTTGCGGGTGAGGAAGTCGCCCGAGGCGATATAGATGCGGGTCTCGCGCCCGTCAAAGAAGCTGTAGATGCGGGCGTGCTCGAGGTAGCGGCCCACGATGCTGCGGATGTGCAGGTTCTCGGTCTTGCCGGGCACCTCCGCGCGCACGCAGCAGATGCCGCGCACGATCATGTCGATGCGGGCGCCGGCGCAGCTGGCCTCCTCCAGCTTGAGGATGATGTCCCGGTCGCTGATGGAGTTGTTTTTCAGGATCATGGAGGCGGGGCGGCCCAGACGGGCGGCCTCGATCACCCGGTCCATCTCGTCCAGCAAAACGCTCTTGAAGCGCAGCGGGGCCACCAGCATCTGGTCGGTCTCCTCGGTCAGCTTCTGGACGGCCAGGTTCTGGAATACGCCCGCGGCCTCCTCGCCGATGTCCGGGTCGGCGGTGATGAAGGAAAGGTCGGTGTACAGCTCGCTGGTCTTTTCGTTGTAGTTGCCGGTGCCGATCTGGGTGATATAGGAGTAGCCCCCGGCGCTCCTGCGGGTGATGAGGGTCAGTTTGGAGTGGACCTTGTAGTCGTCGAAGCCGTAGACCACGGTGCAGCCGGCTTCTTCCAGCTGCTTGGACCAGTCGATGTTGTTCTGTTCGTCGAAGCGGGCCCGCAACTCCACCAGGGCCACCACTTCCTTGCCGTTTTCGGCGGCGTCCACCAGGGCCTGGACGATCTGGGATTCCCGCGCCAGGCGGTAGAGGGTCATCTTGATGGAGATGACGTCGGGGTCCCGCGCGGCCTTTTTCAGCATCAGGATGAAAGGCCGGATGGACTGGTACGGGTAGTACAGCAGCACATCGTGCTTCTGCACTTCCTCGGTCAGGCTGTAGTTCAGGGGCGGCATCATGGGCCGGGCCGGCGAATAGAACAGCTCGGCGTGGCCGTCCTTTTCGATCCGGCTGTCCAGCTTGTAGAAAAAGCTCAGGTCCAGCGGGCTCTTCTGCTCAAAGACGCGGCGGTGGCCCAGTTCCAGCCGGGCGCACAGCATCTTGACGATCTCGGGCGCGGGGCCGGGCGTGACCTGCAGCCGGACGGCCGCCAGCTTGCGGCGGCGCTTGAGCAGCTCGGTCATGATCTCGCGGTAGTCGATGTCGTGGTCCATCATGCCCTCTTTCACGTCGATGTCGGCGTTGCGGGTCACGCGGAACAGGCACTTTTCAACGATGCTCTCCTTGGCAAAGACCATGCTGACATAGTGGTAGACCAGCTCCTCGGTCAAAGCGAACAGGGTCTCCCCGTCCCGCTTGAAGAAGCACAGCCGCTCCATCTGGCTGGAGATGGGGATGATGCCCAGGCTCATCCCGCCCTCCTTTTTGTCTTTGAGCAGCACGCCCAGATAGATCTCCTCGTTGCGCAGGAACGGGAAGGGGTGGCGGTTGTCCACGATCTGGGGGCTGAGGATGGGGAACAGCTCATTCTGGAAATACTTCTTCCAGAAGCGCTCTTCCTCCTTGGTGATCTTGTCAAAGTTGACCTTGCGGTAGCCGTGCTCGGCCAGGGCCTCCAGGGCTTTGTGGTAATATTTGTCGCAGTCCATCTGCAGCTCGGCCGTCTTGGGCATGATGGCGTTCAGCTGCTCCTCGGGGGTCATGTTGGTCTTGTTCTCGGGCTTTTCCTTTTTGCCCTTGAGGTTGGCGCGCTCCTGCAGCGAGCCCACCCGCACCATGAAAAATTCGTCCAGGTTGGAGCCGTAGATCGCCAAAAATTTGAGCTGTTCGGCCAGGGGCACGTTCTTGTCCTTGCCCAGCACCAGGACCCGCTGGTTGAAGTCCAGCCAGCTCAGTTCCCGGTTGATAAAAATGCTTTCTTCCTTCATCGTTCCTCATTCCCCTTCCGGCCCGGGGCCGCTCACATAGGCGAGCCGCGCCCAGTCCCTGATGGTGTTTTGGGTAATGCCGCTTACCCGCGTGACGTCCTCGACTTGCGCGTAGGGCCCGTTGGCTGCGCGGTCGGCCAGAATGGCCCGGGCCCGCTTTTCCCCCACGCCGGGCAGGGTGCACAGGGCATCCAGCCCGGCGGTGTTTAGATCCACCTGCGCCGCTTCCAGCAGGGAGCTTTCGGCCCGGACGGCGGCGGCCTCCCCTTCCGGCGGGCGCAGAGGCGCTGCGTCCTGCCAGGCCAGCACAGCAAACAGCGCCGCAGCCGCGGCTGCCGCCGCCAGGAAGCCCAGCTCCCGCCTGTCGAGATATCTCCCTACCATTGTACTGTATCCTCCCCAAAAAAGAAAGCCCTCCGCACCGGGTGCGGAGAACTTTTTACAGGAATTTTACCCCTTTGCGGGGGTTTGCAGGGCCTTACCTCCCGCTGTTCCGCACCAGCTGATAGAGATACTCGGCCGCGGCCCCCTCGTTGGCGCGGCAGAAGGTGGTCTGGCCGGCCGCCAGCCGCACCTCGGCGGGGGCGTCAAAGGCGGCGGCGCTCTGGCCGGCCAGGCGCATCAGTTCCACCATGGGGACGCTGCCGGCCAGCACCGCCACATTCTCGGGCGAGAGCATAGCGGCGGCGCACACCGAACTGAAGGCCGCCCCCATACTGATTGAGCCGGGGGTCAGGGCCAGGCAGTCGATGGCCAGCCGCTCCTGACGGACGGGAGCGGCGCTCTCCTCCAGAGCCTTTTCAAAGGTCTGCAGGGCGGGGATGGTCTTGGCGTCCTGGTAGAGCAGGACCCGCAGCACGTCCTCGCTGGACACCCCCTCGGGCTGGGTCAGCAGGTAGGGGGTCCATTCCCGGCGCAGGTGGCGTTCGAGGGCGTGGTTCATCCGAAAGACCCGGGTGGCGCCGTCCTTCATCTGCAGGGCGATGCCGATGCCGGGGGCCGCGGGCAGTTTTGCCAGAAAGCTGTCTCCCAGCGCCGCAAAGCTGCCCATGGGCTGGCCGCTGCCGGCTGAAAAGCTGTACACCAGCGCCCCGCCGCACAGCAGCGCCGGCGCCGCCAGAGGCACGCTGCCCAGGATGGTCCGCACCGCCTTGGGCGTCTTTTGGGAAAAGACGGTCATCCGGCCGCCCCGCGCCGTGAACAGCTGCAGCACGTCCCGCAGCACCTGGGTCAGGTTGCCGTCGGGGCCCAGCATCAGGGCGTCCAGGTCGCAGAGGACCAGCGTGGATTCCAGATTCATGGCCGACCCCTCCTCAGTACATCCAAAAAGTGGGTGAAGTAATCGGGCAGCGGGCTGTCAAAGGACAGCTGCTCGCCTGTGATGGGATGGATAAAGCCCAGCGTCTTGGCGTGCAGGCACTGGCCGTGCAGGCTGGCGATGCAGCTGCGGGGCCCGTAGACCGGGTCCCCGGCCACCGGGTGATGGATGGACGCCATATGCACCCGGATCTGATGGGTCCGCCCCGTCTTGAGGCGGCATTCCAGCAACGTGAACTCCCCCAGCCGTTCCAGCACCTTCCAGCCGGTGTAGGCGTACTTGGTGTGGGGCTCCCCTGCCGGGTAGACCGCCATCTTTTTGCGGTCGGTCTTGGAGCGGCCCAGATAGCCCTCCACAAAGCCCTCGTCCTGGGCAAAGCCTCCATAGACCACCGTCTGGTAGGCCCGCCGGACGCTGTGCTCGGCCATCTGCCGGGACAGGCCGATGTGGGTGGCGTCGTCCTTGGCCACCACCAGCAGGCCGCTGGTGTCCTTGTCGATGCGGTGGACGATGCCGGGGCGGATCTCGCCGCCGATGCCCGACAGGCTGCCCCGGCAGTGCCACAGCAGGGCGTTGACCAGGGTGCCGTCCGGGTTGCCGGGGGCGGGATGGACCACCATCCCCTTGGGCTTGTTGACCACCAGCAGGTGCCCATCCTCATAGACGATGTCCAGCGGGATATCCTGCGGGACGGCCGCGATGGGGGCGGCGTCGGGGATCTCCACCAGAATGGTGTCCCCCGCTTTCAGCTTGCGGTTTTTGGCTGCCGGCTGGCCGTTGGCCAGGACGTGCCCTTCGGCGATCAGGTTTTGCAGCGCGCTGCGGGACAGGCCGGTGTCCTCCCCGGCCAGAAAGCGGTCGATCCGCTGGCCGGCGTCCTCGGCCTCAACGGCAAACTCACGCTGTTCCATGGGTCACTTGTCCCCTTCCGCTTTGCCTGCCTTGTTTTCAGGGCTGCGGCGCTCCTCCAGGATGACCGACAGCACCCACAGGCCCATGCCGACGCAGACACAAATGTCGGCAAAGTTGAACACGGCAAAATTCATGAAGAGAAGGTTGATGTAATCCACCACCCGGCCCGCGGCGATGCGGTCGATCAGGTTGCCGATGCCGCCGCCCAGCACCAGCACCAGGGCCCAGCGCTGCAGCTGGTCGTTGCGGCAGTGGGTGAACAGCCACCAGGCGATCAGCAGCATCCCGATGCTGGTGGCCGCGATGAGGATCTCCTGCCGGCCCCACAGCAGGCTGAAGGCCATCCCCTCGTTGTAGGTGAAGTGCAGCTCCACCACATGGGGGATCAAAGGCATGGAGCCCACCGGCTGCAGGTTCTGGACGGCCCAGAGCTTGATGGCCTGGTCGATGCCCACCAGCGCCGCGATGGCGATGAGATTCAGGAACACAAACATAGGCGAATACTCCTGTGAAAGGGCCGGGCCCGTCCCGCGGGCCCCGCGCCCTGACAGTCTTTGCAAAGAACGGCGTCCCCTTGCTGCAGGGAACGCCGTTCTTCAATTTTGAAACGTTGGTCCGGCCGGAGCTCAGCCCTCGATGACGCTGGCGCAGCGGGCGCAGAGCGTCGGGTGAGCCGGATGGCTGCCGATGTCGGCGGTGTACTTCCAGCAGCGCTCGCACTTGTCGCCCGAGGCGTGCTCGGCGGCGACGCCCAGCCCCTCGATGGCGGAGGCCGTGCCGCCCTCGCCCTTGACCAGCTCCACGCGGGAGACGATCATCAGGTCGGCCAGCTCGTCCATGGGGACGCTGTTCAGCAGGTCGTAGACCTCGCCGCTGCAGTACAGGGTGACGGCCGCCTCGAGGGAGGCGCCGATCTTCTTGTCGTTGCGGGCGGTCTCCAGGGCCTTCTTGACCTCGTCGCGGACGGCGATCAGGCCCGCCCACTTGGCCTTGAAAGCCTCACCGGCGGCATACTGGCCGGCGTGGGGCATATCCTCAAAGACCACATAGCGGTTCATGCCCTCGGTCTTGGGGATAAAGTCCCAGATCTCCTGGCTGGTGAAGCAGAGGATGGGTGCGATGATCTTGTCCAGGGCCAACAGGATCTTGTACATGGCGGTCTGGGCTGCCTGGCGGGCTGCGCCGTTGGTGCAGTACAGGCGGTCCTTGGTCACGTCCAGATAGAAGTTGGACATGGCCACCACGCAGAAGTTATAGACGGCGTGGTAGACCTTGTTGAAGTTGTAAGCCGCGTAGCCTGCGTCGGTCTCCTTCAGCAGGTCGTCCAGGGCGGCCAGGGCCCAGCGGTCGATCTCCTGCAGCTGGTCGTCGGGCAGCATATCGGTGTTCGGGTCAAAGCCGTCCAGGTTGCCCAGGATGAAGCGGGCGGTGTTGCGGATCTTGCGGTAGGCCTCGCTCAGCTGCTTGAAGATGTTCTTGCCGGCCCGGACGTCCACCGTGTAATCGGACGAAGCCACCCACAGGCGGATGATGTCCGCGCCGTAGTCCTTGATGATCTCAGAGGGCTCGACGCCGTTGCCGGCGCTCTTGTGCATCTGCTTGCCCTGCTCGTCCACGACCCAGCCGTGGCACAGCACGGACTTGTAGGGGGCCACGCCCTGGCTGGCCACGCTGGTCAGCAGGCTGGACTGGAACCAGCCGCGGAACTGGTCCGCGCCCTCCATATACAGGTCGGCCGGGTAGCGCAGCTCGGGCCGCTCGCCCAGCACGGCGCTCCAGGTGGAACCGGAGTCGAACCAGACGTCCATGATGTCGGTGTCCTTGGTCCACTCGGTGCCGCCGCAGTTCTCGCACACCTCGCCGGCGGGGATGATCTGCCCGGCCTCGTACTTGTACCAGGCGTCCGAGCCCTCGCGGCGGAACAGGTCGCTGACCGCCTTGATGGTGGCGTCGGTGATGTGGTACTTGCCGCACTTTTTGCAATAGAACGCCGGGATGGGTACGCCCCAGGTGCGCTGGCGGCTGATGCACCAGTCGCTGCGGTCCCGCACCATGCCGTACATCCGGTCATGGCCCCACTCGGGCATCCACTGGACGCCGTCGATGGCCTTGTAGACCTCGTCCTTGAAGGCGTCGATGGAGCAGAACCACTGCTCGGTGGCGCGGAAGATGATGGGGTTGTGGCAGCGCCAGCAGTGGGGGTACTGGTGCTTGATGTGCACCTGGCCCAGCACCATGCCGGCCGCCGTCAGGTCGGCCAGGATGGTCTTGTTGGCGTCCCACACCTTCTGGCCGGCGTACTTGCCGGACAGCTCGGTCAGGTAGCCGCCGTCGTCCACCGGGACGGTGATGGGGACGTTGTACTTCTGGCTGACGTTGAAGTCGTCCACGCCGTGGCCGCCGGCGGTGTGGACACAGCCGGAACCGCTCTCCAGCGTGACGTGGTCGCCCAGGATGACCAGGCCCTCCTTGGGCAGGTAGACGTGCTGGTAGCGCATCATCTCGAACTCGGCGCCGCTGACCGGCTGGCCCACCACCTCATACTCGGTGATGTTGCAGGCCTTCATGACGCTCTCGACCAGGTCGGTGGCCATGATGTGGTACTCGCCGCCGAACTTGACGAAGGAGTATTCCAGCGAGCCGCCCAGGCAGATGGCCTCGTTGGCGGGCAGAGTCCAGGTGGTGGTGGTCCAGATCACGAACCAGGTCTTGTCCATGGGGATGCCGTACTTGGCCAGCACGCCGTTGGGGTCCTGGGTGACGTGGAAGCGGACGAAGATGGAATCGCAGTCGTCCTCGCCGTACTCGATCTCGGCCTCGGCCAGGGCGGTGCGGCACTCGGGGCACCAGTAGACCGGCTTGAGGCCCTTGTAGATATAGCCCTTCTTGGCCATCTCGCCGAAGATCTCGATCTGGCGGGCCTCGAACTCGGGCTTCAGGGTGAGGTAGGGGTGCTCAAAATCGCCAATGACGCCCAGCCGCTTGAACTGGTCGCTCATGATGCCGATGTGCTCGGTGGCAAACTTTTCGCAGATCTGGCGCAACTCCAGCTTGGAGATGTCCTTCTTCTTGCTGCCGACCGACGACAGGGCTTTCAGCTCGATGGGCAGGCCGTGGGTATCAAAGCCGGGCACATAGGGGGCTTTGTAGCCCTCCATGTTCTTCTGCCGGATGATGATATCCTTGATGATCTTGTTCAGGGCGGTGCCCATGTGGATGCTGCCGTTGGCATACGGGGGGCCGTCGTGGAGCACGAACAGGGGCTTGCCCTCGTTGTGCTTCATCAGCTGGTTGTACAGGTCGTTTTTGTCCCAGTCCTCCAGCATGGCGGGCTCCTTTTTGGGCAGGCCGGCGCGCATTTCAAACAGGGTCTTGGGCAGATGCAGGGTACTGTCGTATTGGGATTTTGTCTTAGGCACGGGTTCCACACTCCTCAAAAATGATTGTCTGCCGGGCGTGCCGGCAAGACGGCAAAAGCAGGGACAGGCGCACGCGGCCCCTGCCCTGCCCCATCGCACGGCAAGCCGCGCGGGATGTAACTTATTTGCTGAACTGGACGCCCTGGAAGGCGGAGTAATCCACCTCGGCGGGCTGCTTCTGGTCGGGGGCGGTCAGCTCGGCCTCGTCCTTGTTCCAGAAGTCCTCGCTCTGGGCGGCGGGCTCGGTCTCGTCCGCCTCGGTATCCGCTTCGGCGGCTGCCGGATCGGCCGCGGCGGCGTTCTCGTCCTCTGCGGCGGGCTCGGCCGGCGCGTCGGGGGCGTACTCGGGCAGGCGGCTGAGGGACTCCACATGGCTGCGGTAGAGGTTCAGTACGTCGGCCTTGAAGCGGGTCACTTCCAGGCGGACCCGCTCATACTCCCGCTCTTCCAGCATGCGCTGGTCGCTGGCCTCCCGGACGATCTCGTCGGCCCGGTCGGTAGCCTTCTGCAGCAGGTCGTTGGCGTCCCGGATGATGTCGTCGCTGCGGAGGTTGGCCTTGTGGATGATCTCCTCGGCCTTCTGGTTGGCCTCGCGGATCACGTTTTCGCCGATGCGCTGGGCATTGATGAGCGCCGACTTCATGATCTCGCCGTCGGCACGGTAGTCCTCGGTCTCTTTGGAAAGGCGCTGGTTGTCGCCCTGCAGCTGCTCGATCTGCCGCTGCAGCCGGTCCACCTCGTTGGCGCTGGACTTGAGCTGCTCCTCCACACGGTCCAAAAACCGGTCGACGTCCTCGATCCGGTAACCGCGGAAGCTCTTTTCAAACTGGACAGAGTGTACGTCCTGCGGTGTCAGCATACTGATTTCCTCCTGTCATTGTTGGTTTACGATTGATACTGAAAGAACTCGATGATCTGGCGGTCCTTCTTCGTCCTGCCGGGCAGGGCGGTGAGGGCAAAGCGCCCTTTGCCCCGTATGGTAAAGACGTCCCCCTCGTAGACGGGGGCGTGGACGCTCCCGGTGGGCAGGTGGTTGATCTCCACCCGGCCCGCCTGGATCAGTTCCGCCGCCGCCCCGCGGCTGCAATGCAGCATGGCCGCAAGCACTGCGTCCAGCCGCAGGGAGGACACGGCCGCAGTGCGCAGCACCCGCTCGGCCTGCGCGAGGCCGGGCAGTTCCTCCAGGGGCTGCCGGGTGCAGCTGACCTCGGCGCGGCCCACCTGGGCCAGCTCCTCGCAGATCAGCCGGGCCGCCGGTTCCAGGGCAAAGACATAGGCCGTGCCGGGCGTGTCCGCCGGCAGGACGATGTCCCCCAGCGCCTCCCGCTTGATGGCAAGGCCCATCAGGCTGCCCAGATAGTCCCTGTGGGACGGCAGGTCCGCGCCGGGAGCGGCGCGGCAGTCCAGCCGGACGCAGGCCAGGGGGCTGTCGGTCCAGGAGCCTTCCGGCTCGATGGCCGCGAGCCGCCGTTCGGCGTCGGGGTAGCCGCCTTCAAAGCGCCAGCAGGTGCAGCCCGCTTTGGACAGGGCCGCCCGGGCCAGCACCTGTTCCCGGTCGCTGAGAAAGGAGGAATACCGGGGGATGCCCCGGGCCCCGGCCGTGCGGGCCAGGTCCTCGATGTGGCGCATCAGGAACCGCTCTTTGTCGTTCTGGGGCGGGATGTAGCCCCGGGCAGGGCGCTGGGCCTCCTCAATAGAACGCGCCATTGTTCTCCAGCTCGTCCAGCAGGTCGCCCATGATATCCACGTTGTAAGGGGTGATGATAAAGGTGCTGTTGGCCACCCGCTTGATCTGGCCGTTGTTGGCGTAGGCCACGCCGGACAGGAAGTCCACCAGGCGGCGGGACACCTCTTTGTTGGTGGACTCGAGGTTCAGCACCACGGTGCGCTTGTTGTTCAGATGGTCGGCGATGGTGCTGGCGTCCTCGAACCGCTCGGGCTTGACCAGGACCACCTTGAGCTGGGTGGTGGCGTTGATGTTGACCACCCGGTTGCCGCTTTTGCCGCTGTCGCCGCTGTCCTCATCGTAGGAATCCGAGCTGCCAAAGCCGCTGTTGTTGTTCACCATCTGGGGCCCGTCGTCGATGTACTGATCGTCGTAGCCGTCATCCTCGCCGAACAGACCCTTTTTGAGATTTTGCATAAAAGACATCGATACCGCTCCTTTCATCTGCAAGCAGATGCCGTTTTTTCCTAAAAACCGCCGGCTGCCCAGCGCGGCTGGGCCAGCAGAAAAGAATAGCTCTTTATATTATCTGTTTTTTTATGCCGGATGTCAATAAGAGCTAGGACAAAAGTTTGCCGTCGTAGAGATTTTGTCCCTCCACAATGACCTGGTCGTACAGCCGCACCTCGCTGACCGAACCGTCGGTGTCCTTGGGCGGGACGATGATGTAGTCGCCGTCGGTGACCAGAGGGTGGTCGCTGTCCACCGGGTCGATGCGGCAGAAGCGGGCCAGATTGCCGAACTTGACGTAGACGCCGGGGACGTAGTTCTCCCCTGCTTCGGCGCTTTCGGCCGGCGCGCCGGACGCGCTGCCGGCCTCCGAGGAAGCCTCCGGCGCTTCCAGCACATAGTGGACCGCGGCCGCGGGGACCCGCAGGCCGGTGGTTTCGCTGACGATCACCTCGGCCTCGGCCTGGCCCAGCCGGAGTACCTCGCCCGTGACCGAATCGCAGGTGAGGACGAACCGGGCCAGCCCCGACGCCTCGTCGATGGTCACTTCGGTCAGCTCGGCCGGCAAAGCCTCGTCGGTCTGGCCGGGGAAGCGGATGCGCACCGTGCTGGTGAGGGGGGTGCCGTCGGCCCGCAGCAGTTTCTGGGCCTGTTCCGCCGTGCAGACGCCGCAGTAGCTCCAGCTGAAGCCCGACACCATCTTGCCGGCGCAGCCGGTGAGGGGGGCGTCCAGCCCGGCCGCAAGGGCGGCCTGCAGTGTGGGCGCATCCATGGCCAGGATGGTCCCGGCCGGCTGGGTCAGCTGCCGGGTGCTGGCGCTGCGGACAAAATAGCCGGTGAGGGGCGCGGTGATCTGGGCCGGCGTCCCCAGCTGGCTTTGGAGCTGGGCGGCCTGGGCCTGCAGCCCCGCGATCTGGGAGGCAAAGTCCGACGCCTCCCCCGTGACCACCAGGATCTTGTTCTGGGCCAGCAGGTAGTCCTCCCGGCCGGTGTCCATGTCGGCCAGGGCGCCGCGGTCGGCGGCGTCCAGCAGGTCGTAGAGGGCGGTGGTCCGCTCCTGGATCATGGTGTCCACCTGGGTGGAGGAGACGTTCTCGGCCCGCTGCAGCAGCTCGATCTGCTCGTTCAGGCTGGTGAGGGAGGCGCGCAGGGCGCTCTGGCCGCTGTTGGTGTACACTTCGGCCACCACCGTCCCCGCCGACACGCGGGCGCCGTCCTCCGCCAGATAGCCCATATCCCCGCCGCCGGGGATGACCGTCTCGTTGAAAAGAACTACCCCGTCCGCCTCCACTTTGTCCTCCACCGTGGCGGTGAGGACCGTTTCGTAGGTGTTGGGCGGGTTGAGCAGGTGGAGGATCTGGTAGCCCACATAACCCAAAATGGCCAGCAGCACCACCGCCACCACCCCGCCCAGGACGGTCCGCCAGCTGGTGCGGGCGGCGTCTGAGATTTCCTCGGTAGAATGTTCAGGGTCGTGCATATCCTTTTGCATCCGGTATCACCCCTCGTGCAGAAATGTTTCGGCCAGGCGCACGGCCTGTCCGGCAAGGCCGGGGCTGCCGGCCTCCAGCCAGACCACCCCGTCCATATGGCGGAACCAGGTCAGCTGCCGCTTGGCATACCGCCGGGACGCCTGTTTCAGCTGGCTGGCACAGTGTTCCAAACTGTCCTCCCCCGCAAAATAGGGAAAGAACTCCTTATAGCCGATGGCCTGGGCCGCGGTGCGGTAGGTCTGACGGTGGCCGTAGACCATCCGCGCTTCTTCCAGCAGGCCCTGCTCCAGCATACGGTCCACCCGGGCGTCGATCCGGCGGTACAGGACGTCCCGCCCGGCAAAGTCCAGTCCCAGCACCAGCGCGCGGTAGGGGCGCTCCGGCGGGAGCGAGGCTGCCTTCTGCTCGCTGAGGCGGCGGCCGGTGGCCCGGTAGTGCTCGAGGGCGCGCAGCACCCGTACATGGTTATTAGGGTGGATGGCCGCGGCGGCCTCGGGATCAACGGCCTGCAGCTCGCTGTAGAGCGCGGCGGGGCCGCGGGCGGCCAGCTCGGCGGCCAGCTGTTCCCGCAAGCCATCGGGAGCCTTTTCCTCGGTGAAGCGCACCCCATAGAGGAAACTCTGGACATACAGCCCGGTGCCCCCCACCAGGATGGGCAAATGCCCGCGGGCCGCGATCTCCTCCACCAGGCGGCCGGCCAGGGCCGTGAAGTCCGCCACGCTGAAAGGTTCCTCGGGCGGGAGGATGTCCACGCAGTGGTGGGGCACCCCCTGTGTCTCCTCGGGGGTGACTTTGGCGGTGCCCACGTCCAGGCCCCGGTAGACCTGCATCGAGTCGGCGCTGATGATCTCGCCCCCCAGATGGAGGGCCAGCTCCACCCCGAGGGCCGTTTTGCCGGTGGCGGTGGGGCCTACCACCGCCAGCACCGGACGCTTGTCATTCGATTCTGCCAAACTGCTTTTCCAGCTCCTTTCGGGTCAGCTTGAGGACGCAGGGGCGGCCGTGGGGACAGAAAGGCGGCACCTCGCCCGCGAGGATCTTTTCGGCCAGGGCCATCAGCTCCTGGGGCGAGGCGTGGTCTCCCGCCTTGACCGCCGCCCGGCAGGCGATGGAGTGGAGGACCCACTCGGTCTTTTCGCTCAGCGCGTCGCGGCTGCCGCGGGCGAGCTTGGACGCGATCTCCACCAGCATATCCTCCAGATCGTCCTGCTCCACGTCGCAGGGGACGGCCCGGAGCAGCACGGTGCTGCCCCCGAAGTCCCCCACCTCGATGCCGGCGTATTCAAGCAGGAGGAGATTGTCCATCACAGCCTGCTTTTCCTCCGCCGACAGGGTGATGACCAGCGGCGAGAGCAGCAGCTGGCAGGGGACGTCACCGTAGCTGGCCGCCAGCTTTTCATAGAGCTGCCGCTCGTGGGCGGCGTGCTTGTCGATCAGGCACAGCTCGTCTCCCCGCTGGGCGATGATGTACGTGCGGAACGCCTCCCCCACATATTCCAGTTTGGCGGGGGCGTCCGCGCCGGGCAGGACCGTCTGCTCCGGCTGGACGAATGCTGCATCCTCTGCGGGGGCTTGGGCCTCCGGCTCCGGGGGCGCTGCCGGCGCGGTCGGGCGCTGCGGCACGGGCGGGGTGTCAGGCAGGGCGGCGGCTTCGGCTTCCTCCGTCAGGGTGATGTCCAGCTGGGACTCCTGCCCCGCCGGCCGGAAAGAGGGCCGGGGCTTTTCCGCCGGCGTGCTGTGCAGCGCAAGGCTCTCCCGCAGGGGCGCGCCCCAGCCGGCAGGCTTTGCCGGGCCGGGCTGGGCGGCGGGCTGCGGCGCGCGGGGGTGTTTCTGCAGCACGCCCGGCTCCGACTGGCCCGGAATGACGGCGGAAAGCCCTGTAAAGTTTTCTTTCTTTACAGTATTTTCTTCTATGATGCCGTCGTTTTTTGAAATGTCGTTTCCCGTGGCCGAATCCACCGCCGCAAAGCTCTCCCGGGCAGGGCGGGCGGCCTTGTCAAAGACGAAGCTCCGCTCCCCGCTGCCGGGGCTGGCCAGCGCCTGCTTGACTGCGTAGTAGACCGCGTTGAACACGTCGTTTTCCTGGGCAAAGCGCACTTCGGTCTTGGCGGGGTGGACGTTGACGTCCACCAGCTCGGCGGGCATTTCCAGCATCAGGATGCCGCCGGGGAACTTGCCCTGCATGGTGGTGCCCTTGAAGGCGGTCTCCATGCCGGCCATCATGGTGCGGTTGCGGACATAGCGGCCATTGATGTAAAAATATTGCATACTGCGGCTGGCCCGGCAGCTCTTGGGCGGGGTGACGAGCCCCCGCAGGCGGTACAGCCCGCTGGTGCTGTCCACCTCGATCAAATCGCGGCTGAACTCCCGGCCCAGCACCGCATAGGCCGCGCCCCGCAGATCCCCGTCGCCGGGGGTGACATATTGGAGCTTGCCCTCCCGCACAAAACGGAAACTGATCTCAGGGTGGCTCAGAGCCAGATGGTTGACCACCTCGGCCACAAAGGTGCCCTCGCTGGCATCCTTTTTGAGGAACTTCATCCGGGCGGGGGTGTTGAAAAAGAGGTCCCGCACCCGGATGGTGGTGCCCACGGCCCGGGCGCCGGGTTCGGCGGGGTACTCCTCCCCGCCCTCGTTGCGGTAGAGGGAGGCAAACTCGCTGGAGCTGGTGCGGGTCAGCAGCTCGACCCGTGCCACGCTGGCGATGGAGGCCAGCGCCTCGCCCCGGAAGCCCAGCGTGTGGATGGCCGCCAGGTCTACCTCGTCCTCGATCTTGCTGGTGGCGTGGCGGATAAAGGCGGTGGAAATGTATTCCGGCTCGATGCCGGTGCCGTTGTCGCTGACTTCGATCAGCTTGACGCCGCCCGATTCGATGGAAATGGAGATCTGGGTCGCGCCGGCATCAATGGAGTTTTCCATCAGCTCTTTCGCGGCGGAGGCCGGACGTTCCACCACTTCCCCCGCGGCGATCAGCTCGGCGGTATGCTTGTCCAGTACGCGGATCACTGCCATACAGGCACCTTCCTTTCACAAAAAATGGTCAGCCGGTGATGCTCCCTTTCAGGGTCTTTTTCAGCTCATACAAAAAGTTGAGGGCTTCGATGGGGGTCAGGGTCTCCAGGTCGAGGGCCTCCAGTTTTTCCACCATCTCGCTGGGGGCGGCGGGCGACTGGTAGTCGGCCAGGGTGCCGAAGTCCATCTGCTCCACATTGTTTTTGGGGGCGCTGGCTTCCAGCTTGCGCAGCACCTCGTGGGCCCGCCGGGTCACGCTGCCGGGCAGGCCGGCCAGCTTGGCCACCTCGATGCCGTAGCTGTCGTCGGCGGGGCCGCGGACGATCCGCCGCAAAAAGGTGATGTCCTCGCCCCGCTTTTTGACCGCGATGTTGTAGTTTTTGACCCCCTCGACCTCCCCTTCCAGGTCGGTCAGTTCGTGGTAATGGGTGGCGAACAGAGTCTTGCAGCCCAGGCCGTTCTGGGGGTTGGCGATGTGCTCCACCACCGCCCGGGCAATGCTCATCCCGTCAAAGGTGGAGGTGCCCCGGCCGATCTCGTCCAGGATCACCAGGCTGCGCCGGGTGGCGTTTTTGAGGATCTCGGCCACCTCGGTCATCTCCACCATAAAGGTGGACTGGCCGGCGGCCAGGTCGTCCGAAGCGCCCACACGGGTGAACACCGCGTCCACGATGCCCACATGGCACTCTTTGGCCGGCACGAACGAGCCGATCTGCGCCATCAGGACGATGAGGGCGTTCTGGCGCATATAGGTGGATTTGCCCGCCATATTGGGCCCGGTGATGATGAGGCAGCGGTTCTCGCCGCAGTCCAGTACCGTATCGTTGGGGACAAAGAGGCTGCCTTTGAGCACCTGCTCCACCACCGGGTGACGCCCCTCCTGGATGACCAGCTGGTCGCTGTCGTCCACTACGGGGCGGCAGTAGTTGTTGTCCGCCGCCACAATGGCCAGCGCCGTCAGCACGTCCAGCTGGGCCACCGCCCGCGCGGTGCGCTGGATGCGGTCCAGCTCTTTGCCGGTCTCCTCCAGCAGGTCGGCAAAGAGGCGGTGTTCCAGACTGATGAGCCGCTCGTGGGCGCCGAGGATCTTGTTTTCCAGGGTCTTGAGCTCGGGGGTGATGTACCGCTCGCCGGTGCTCAAAGTCTGCTTGCGGGTGTAGTTGTCGGGCACCATGCTCTTGTAGCTGTTGCTGACCTCGATGTAATACCCGAACACATGGTTGAAGCCGATCTTCAGCTTGGGGATGTTGGTCTCCTCCCGCAGGCGGGCTTCCAGCTGGGCCAGCACCCCCTTGGTGTTCTCCCGGATGGAGCGCAGCTCGTCCACCTCGCTGTTGTACCCCGCCGCGATGACCCCGCCGTCCTTCAGGGTGGAGGGGGCCTCCGGGTCGATGGCGGCGTAGATCCTGGACTTGAGGTCCTCCATGGGGTCGATGCCGGCAGCCAGCTCGGACAGTTCGGCGCAGCCGCAGCCCTCCGCCAGCTGTTTCAGCTCGGGCAGGCGGTCAAAGGTCTGGGCCATGGTGTAGATCTCTTTGGGGGTGGCCGAGCCGTAGATGGTGCGGGTCATCAGCCGCTCGATGTCGGTGATGTAGCGCAGGGTCTCGGCCAGCTCGCCCCGGGCCACGGTCTGTTTGACCAGGCATTCCACCGCGTTGAGGCGGTGGTTGATGATCTCGCTGGAGACCAGGGGCTGTTCCAGCCAGCTGCGCAGCAGCCGCTTGCCCATGGCGGTGGACGTCTTGTCCAGCACCCAGAGCAGGGTGCCCCGCTTTTCCCGCCCGCGCATGGTCTCGGTCAGTTCCAGGTTGGCGCGGGTGACGGTGGACAGGTGCATATACTGCGCCTCGGTGTAGCGGATGACCGTTTTGAGGCGGCTGACGCCCTTGATCTGGGTGTCGTGGAGGTACTGCAGCAGGCCGCCCATGGCGTAGCGGACCAGACCGTCCGCCCCGATCTCGGTGGTGCTGGCCCAGTCCCGGCCAAACTGCCCGGCCAGGGTGGTGTCGATGAGGCCGGGGGCGTATTTTTCGTCCTCCATCAGCTCGACGGCGCAGTTCATGTGCTTTTTGATGTAGGCCGTCACCTCCCGGCAGGACAGGGTGCCGGGGTTGAACAGCACCTCGCTGGGGCGGTAGCGGCACAGCTCAGCGATGACCGCCATGCCGATCTTGGGGTTTTTCAGCTCGGTGACGTGGGCGGTGCCGGTGGACACATCGGCAAAGCACAGCCCCGCCCCGTCCCCTTTCAGGTAGAGGCTGGCGATGTAGTTGTTGCGGTCGTCCTGGAGCATGCTGCTCTCGATGACGGTGCCGGGGGTGACCACCCGGACGATCTCCCGTTTGACCAGCCCCTTGGCCAGGGCGGGGTCCTCGGTCTGCTCGCAGATAGCCACCTTGTACCCCTTGGCGATGAGGCGCGCCATATACGTCTCATAGCTGTGGAACGGCACGCCGCACATGGGGGCGCGCTCCTTCTGGCCGCACTGCTTGCCGGTCAGGGTCAGGTCCAGCTCACGGGAGGCCGTGATGGCGTCGTCGTAGAACATCTCGTAAAAATCGCCGATGCGGTAAAAGAGGATCTCGTCCTTATGCTGTTGTTTGATCTCCAGGTATTGTTTCATCATGGGCGACAGATCCGCCATAGCATTCCCCTTCTTTCTGCGGTTTGTGTATCGTAACCGGGCAAAGACAAGGAAACGCGGCTGTGCAGGTGCCGCCAGCCGCGTTCCAGTCTCTCAGCCTCAGCCGCAGCCGCCGCAGGTCGAGCAGCTGTCGGTGCAGGAAGCGGAGGGCTCCTGCACCGCCATCGGGTCGCCGCCGTTCATCGCGGCGTTGATGATGGCGTCGATATAGTTGACGAGGGCTTCGCACTCCCGCTTGGCCTCGTTGTAGGCGATCATTCCCTCGTCGTTCATGATCTGGCCGTAGAGGGTGTTCACCTTCTCGTTCAGCTCGGCGATGCGGGCGTCGTTGCGCTCCGATTTGCCGATCTCATTGTTCAGGTCCATCCGGGCCAGGTTGAACTCGCCGATCATGTTCTGCAGCTCTTCGTCGCTGTCGTTCATCTTGCGGGCCTGGTCCAGGGCCAGATAGCGGCTGTCGGTCTGGAGCGCCATGGCGGCGCGCTTGAAAAGGTCGATGCAATCCATTGTCGTTTCTCCTTTGTATTCAAACGTTCTTTATCTTAGTTTGTCCGGGGCGGGCTGCGCGGATTCCCCCAGCAGGACGGTGGCCCGCGCGCCGGTCAGATGGACGTGCACATACTGCCCCAGCAGCGCCTCGTCTCCGGCAAATTCCACCGTCAGGTTATTGTCCAGCCGGCCCGAGAGGGTGCCCTCCGCCCGGCCGAAGCCTTCCACCAGGACCCGCACGGTCTGGCCCATCTGGGCCTTGACCAGGGCCATGGCGATCTCGTCCTGGGTCTTGAGCAGGCGGGCCATCCGGTCGGTCTTTTCCTTGCGGGGGGTGGGGTCGGGGTAGCTGGCCGCCGGCGTCCCCTCCCGCTTGGAGTAGATGAAAGTGAACAGCTGCATATACCCCACCCGGCGCACCAGGTCCAGGGTGCCCTGGAAGTCCTCCTCGGTCTCGCCGGGGAAGCCCACGATGATGTCGCTGGAAAAAGTGATGCCCGGCACCCGGGCCCGGGCGTACTCGATCAGGTCGAGATAGTGTTCCACCGTGTAGTGGCGGTTCATGCGGGCCAGCAGCCGGTCCGAGCCGCACTGCACCGGCAGATGCAGGTGCTTGCACAGGTGGGGCTGGGCCGCGATGGTGTCGATCAGCTTGCGGCTGGCGTCCTTGGGGTGGCTGGTCATGAACCGGATGTGATAGTCCCCCGGCACGGCGCAGAGCAGGTTCAAAAGGTCGGAAAAGTCCATCTTTTCCGCCTCGTCCAGCCCTTTGCCGTAGCTGTTGACGTTCTGGCCCAAGAGAGTGATCTCCTTGTAGCCGGCGGCCACCAGCCCCTTGAACTCGGCCAGGATGTCCGCCGGGCGGCGGCTCTTTTCCCGCCCGCGGACGTAGGGCACGATGCAGTAGGTGCAGAAGTTGTCGCACCCGTACATGATGGGCAGCCAGGCCCGGAACTCGCTTTCCCGCCGGATGGGGATATCCTCCACGATGACGGGGCGCTGGGCCGGCTCCAGCAGGATGCGTTTGTGCTGTTCCAGTTTGCGGGCCAGCAGGGCCGGCAGGGTGTCGATGCCATCCACGCCAAAGACCAGGTCCACATAGGGGTAGCTCTGGCGCAGCTTTTCGACTACATGCTTCTGGTTGGCCATGCAGCCGCACAGCCCGATGATGAGGCCCGGCTTTTTCTCCTTGAGGCCCTTGAGGGCCCCCACATTGCCGAACACCCGCTGTTCGGCGTGCTCCCGCACGGCGCAGGTGTTGAACAGGATCAGGTCCGCGTCCTCGGGGTTGTCGCACAGGCCGTAGCCGATGTCCACAAGGACGCCCTTGATCCGCTCGCCGTCGTTGACGTTCTGCTGGCAGCCGTAGCTGTGGACGTATGCCAGGGGCGGCGTGTCGTAATGGCGGCTGACCAGCGCGGCCGCCTGGGCGTTATGTTCGTATCTTTGATATTCCAACCGTTCTACCATCCTTATCCCGCAGGCCAAAGGCCCGGGGGTTCTCAATGTCTCCCCTTTTGTCCGCGCCTGATGGCCGGCAGGGGCGTTTTGACAGTGTCTATTATACAGGTTTCTCCCCTGCGAAACAAGGGAAAATTCGCAAAACCTTACAGCGCTGCGGCCGGGGCGGCAGCCTCCTGCCGGGCGCACTGCTCGCACAGGCCGATCCAGGTCACCACGCAGTCGGTGATGCGGCCGGGCTGGCCGGCCATCAGCTGGCGGACGACGCCAGGGTCCAGCGCCAGATCCTCTACCCGGCCGCAGCAGGTGCAGTACAGATGCCCGTGCCAGGGCAGGGTGTGGTCGAACCGGTCGGGCTGGCCCGGGATGGACACCCGGCGGACCCTGCCCGCCTCCACCAGACTGTTCAGATTGCGGTAGACGGTGCCCAGGCTGAGGCCGGGGCACTCTTTGCGGGCATGGTGATAGATCTCCTCCGCGGTCGGATGGTCCTGCAGCGCCTCGACCTGCTGCATGACCAGCTCCCTCTGTTTGGAGTAGCGCATCCCTGTTGTTCCTCCTTATCCTTCCTGTTTGATCCTGTCCCAATAGGCTTTGGCCGCCTGCTCGGTGCGGTTGTCGCCGTAGGTGTAGTAGTGGGCGTCCTTGATGGCGTCGGGCAGATATTGCTGGGCCACCCAGTGGTTTTTATAGTCCTGGGCATACTTGTAGTTCTGCCCTTTGACCAGGGCGTCCGCCCCGTCGTAGTGCTTGTTCTGCAGCTGGCGGGGCACAGGCCCGGTCCGGCCCGCCCGGACGTCGGCCAGCGCGGCGTCGATGGCAACTTCCCCGCTGTTGGACTTGGGGCTGGTGGACACCAGAATCACCGCGTCGGCCAGGGGGATGCGCGCCTCGGGCAGGCCCAGCATATTGGCCGCGTCCACCGCCGCCTTGACGATGGGGATGATCTGGGGATAGGCCAGGCCCACGTCCTCGCAGGCGCAGACCATCAGCCGGCGGCAGGCCGAAGGCAGGTCCCCCGCTTCCAGCAGCCGGGCCAGATAGTGGAGCGCGGCGTCGGGGTCGGAGCCCCGCATGGATTTCTGGTAGGCCGAGACGATGTCGTAGTGCTCGTCCCCGTCCTTGTCGTACCGCATGGCGGTGCGCCGGGTCACCTGCCGGATCATGTCCAGCGTGACCACCCTGCCCTCGGGGCCCGGCTCCGCGGCGGCCACCGCAAACTCCAGGCTGCCCAGCGCCTTGCGCATATCGCCGCCGGCGCTCTCGGCCAGGTACTGGGCGGCCTCGTCGGTGATGGTCACCGGGGCATCGCCTTCCGCCGACAGCCGGGCCACCGCGCTGCGGACCCCCTGCTCCACGTCCTGCGCCGTCAGGCTCTTGAACTCAAAGACGGTGCAGCGGGAAAGCAGAGCGTTATAAATGTAAAAATAGGGGTTCTCGGTGGTGGAGGCGATCAGGGTGACGGTGCCTTCTTCCAGGCATTCCAGCAGGCTCTGCTGCTGCTTTTTGTTCAGGTACTGGATCTCGTCCAGGTAGAGCAGGATGCCCCCCGCCCCGGCCAGGGTGCCGATATCCTTGAACACCGCCTTGATGTCCCCCGTCCCGCAGGAGGTGCCGTTGAGCTTGTGCAGGGTCATGCCGCTGTTTTCGGCGATGATCCGCGCCACCGTGGTCTTGCCGGTGCCGGACGGGCCGTAAAAGATCATGTTGGGGATGTTGCCGCTCTCAATGGTGCGGCGGAACACCCGCCCCGGCGCCAGCAGATGCTGCTGGCCGCAGACGTCGGCCAGGGTCTTGGGCCGCAGGCGCTGGGCCAAAGGTTCCCGCATGGGCGCGCCTCCTTTCTTTCAGGCAATAGTGCGAACGATTACGACTTTTTGCTTTCAATGGATATTATACAGCATTTTACGGAAAAGGACAAGGTTTACAAACAGGTTAAAACGTGGTATCATCACTTGCAGGAACCGACAAGGAGGAACTGTCATGCCCAGAAAGCAGATGCCGGCCGCAGAGCTCGCGGCCAAAAAGGAGCTGGCCCTCGAGGTGATCGAGCGGCTGAAGGCAGAATATCCCGACGCCGCCTGCACCCTGGACTACGCCGACGCCTGGCAGCTGCTGGTCAGCGTCCGGCTGGCGGCCCAGTGCACCGACGCGCGGGTCAACGTGGTGGTGGAGGAGCTCTTTGCCAAGTATCCGGGGGTGGCCGCTCTGGCCGCCGCCGAGCCGGAGGACATTGAGGCCATCGTCAAGCCCTGCGGCCTGGGCCACTCCAAGGCGCGGGACATCTCGGCCTGTATGCGCGTGCTGCGGGACAAATACGACTGCCAGGTGCCCACCACCTTTGAAGAACTGCTGGCCCTGCCCGGCGTCGGCCGCAAGAGCGCCAACCTCATCATGGGGGACGTGTTCGGCAAGCCGGCCATCGTCACCGATACCCACTGCATCCGGCTGTGCAACCGCATCGGCCTGGTGGACAACGTCAAAGAGCCCCAGAAGGTGGAGATGCTGCTGTGGCAGATCATCCCGCCCGAGGAGGGCAGCGACCTTTGCCACCGCTTCGTCCTGCACGGCCGGGCCGTCTGCGACGCCCGCAAGCCGGCCTGCGAAAAGTGCTGTCTGGCCCATATCTGCCGCACGGCCCGCGAGGCGCAGACGGCGTCTGTCTAACCAACCCGCACAGGAGGTTTTACCATGCTTTTTTCCATCATCAATGTGATCTTCAGCCTGATCGTGGGCGCGCTGGCCGGCTATGTGGCCGGGCGCCTGATGGGCACCTATCCCGCTTCCACCCTGCACAACATCGTGCTGGGTATGCTGGGCGGCTTTGTTGGCAGTTTCCTGCTGGGGCTGATCGGCCTGCGGGCCACCGGCTTTGTGGGCGACTTCGTCGTCTCGGTGGTGGGCGCCTGCGCCTGCATCTGGATCGCCCGCAAGCTGGCGCGGTAACGATACGCAACGAAAGCGCCCGGAGCCTCCCGTTTGGGAAGCCCCGGGCGTTTTCCGTTGTGTCAGGAGAAAACCTCTCAGGAGAGGATCATGCGGTCGTTGGCGAATTCGTCGCCGCTGGCGGTCTGGAACTTGGCCAGCAGGTCGGAGACGTGGAGCTTTTTCTTTTCCTCGCCGCTCACGTCGTAGATGATCCGGCCCTCGTGCATCATGATCAGGCGGTTGCCGTACTTGATGGCATCCTTCATGTTGTGGGTGATCATCAGGGTGGTCAGGTTGTTTTCCGCCACCAGCTTGGCCGAAAGGGTCAGCACTTTGAGGGCGGTCTTGGGGTCGAGGGCGGCGGTGTGCTCGTCCAGCAGCAGCAGCTTGGGCCGGTTCATGGTGGCCATCAGCAAAGTCAGCGCCTGGCGCTGGCCGCCCGACAGCAGGCCCACCCGGGCGGTGAGCCGGTTTTCCAGCCCCAGGTCCAGGGTCTTGAGCAGCTCCTTGTATTCCTCGCGCTCCTTGCGGGTGATGCCGATGCGCAGGGTGCGGGGCTTGCCGCGGCGGGCCGCCAGGGCCAGATTTTCCTCGATCTGCATGGTGGCGGCGGTGCCGGTCATGGGGTCCTGAAAGACCCGGCCGATGTACTTGGCGCGCTGGTACTCGCTCAGGCGGGTGACGTCGGTGCCGTCGATCAGGATCTTGCCCTCGTCCACCGGCCAGACGCCGGCCACCGCGTTCAGCATGGTGGATTTGCCCGCGCCGTTGCCGCCGATGACGGTGACGAAATCGCCCTCGTTCAGGTGGAGGGACAGGCCGTTCAGGGCCGTCTTTTCGTTGACGGTGCCGGGGTTGAAGGTCTTGGAAATGTTCTGGATGTCAAGCATGGGGCTGTTCCTCCTTCTGGGCCTCGGCGCGGCTGAGGTCTTTCTGGTCCAAACTGTGCGCAGGGCCTTTCAGTTCCGGGGCAGCGCCAGCAGAAACCGCCTGCGCCTGGGGCAGGGCGGCGCTGCTGCCCTCCTTCTGGGCCTTTTTGGTGGCGGGCTTTGTGAAATACTTGCCCTTCCAGTAGGGCACCGCCAGGAAGATGGCCACCACCGCAGCCGACAGCAGCTTGAGCAGGTTTGCGTCAAAGCCCAGTGTCAGCACCAGCTGCAGCACAATATAATAGACCACGGCACCGATGGAAACCGACACCAGCTTGAGGGCGAAGTTGTGGAAGATGCGGCCGAAGATGGTCTCGCCGATGATGACGGCCGCCAGGCCGATGACGATGGCGCCGCGGCCCATGCTGACGTCGGCAAAGCCCTGGTACTGGCTGAGCAGGGCGCCCGACAAAGCGACCAGACCGTTGGAGACCATCAGGCCCAGCACCACATTAAAGTTGGTGTTGATGCCCTGGGCCCGGCTCATGTTGGGGTTGGAGCCGGTGGCGCGGATGGCGCAGCCCAGCTCAGTGCCGAAGAACCAGTACAGCAGGCCGATCAGCACCGCGCTGATCAAAATGACCATGATGACGGGGTTGTGCAGGGCGAACTCCTTGACCCAGCGCAGGGAGATCAGCAGGTCGTACTTGTCCACGTTGATGGACTGGTTGGACTTGCCCATGATCTTCAGGTTGACCGAGTACAGGGCCAGCTGGGTCAGGATACCGGCAAGGATCGCCGGGATGCCCATAAAGGTGTGCAGCAACCCGGTGACGAGCCCACAGGCCAGGCCCGCGATGAAGGCCAGGATCAGGGCGGTCCAGACGTTCTGGCCCGTGAGTAGGGCCATGACGCAGACCGCGCCGCCGGTGCCGAACGAGTTGTCCACCGTCAGGTCGGCCACATCCAGGATGCGGTAGGTCAGGTAGACGCCGATGGCCATGATGCCCCAGATCAGGCCCTGTGCGCAGGCTCCCGGCAGCGCGCCGGGCAGGTTTGCCAGTCGTGCTAAGACTTCCAAAGTGATTTCCTCCTGTTTTTGACGTTTGCCCGCCGGACAGGGCCTCACGCCGGCCCGGCGGAACGGAATAAAACACGCGCAGGCGACCGCCAGGGCAAACCTGCCCTGACGGCCGTCTGTGCAATGCTCTTTTTATAACAGCTTATCAAAAGTCACATCCAGCGCAGCTTTTTACGCTTCTTCAATGGCCTCGTAGCCTTCCGGCACGGTCAGGCCCAGCTCCTCGCAGATAGTAGCGTTGTATTTCTTGGTGACGTTGGTGTACTGGATGGGCATGGTGGAGATGTCCGCCTCACCGGTCAGGATCTGGGCGGCCATCTCGCCGGTGGTGTAACCCAGGTCGTAGTAGCTGATGGACAAAGTGGCCACGCCGCAGCCGCGGCAGATGCCCTCCTCGCCCGCAAAGACGGGCTTGCCCATCGGGCGGCAGATGCCGTCTACGATGCCGGTGTTGGCGGCCACCGTGTTGTCGGTGGGGACGTACAAAACATCGCTCTCGGTGGCGGCCTGCTGGCAGACCGAGGACAGGTCGTTGGAGTCCGAGAAGGGGTACTGGGTGACGGTCAGGCCGGCGGCCTCCAGCTCAGACTGGACGACGTCCACCTGGTACTGGCTGTTGGCCTCGGCCGAGCAGTAGAGCAGGCCGGCGGTCTTGGCTTCCGGCATCCACTCGACGATCATGGCCGCCTGTTCTTCCAGCGGGGCCAGGTCGGAGGTGCCCGAGACGTTGCCGCCCACCGTGCCGCTGAAATCGTCGATGCCCAGGGCCACGCCGTACTCGGTGATGGAGGTGCCCAGGATGGGGATGTCGGCGGTGGCCGCCTGGGCCGCCTGCAGGGCGGCGGTGCCGTTGGCCATGATGAGGTCCACACCGGCAGAGACAAAGCCATTGCAGATGGTGGCGCAGGTCGCGGAATCGTTCTGGGCGTTCTGCACATCAAACGTGACCGCGTCGCCAAGCTGGTCGGTCAGCGCATCCTGGAAGCCCTGGGTCGCAGCGTCCAGCGCCTCGTGCTGCACCAGCTGGCAGACGCCGATGGTATAGCTCTCAGCGGAAGCGGAGGCGCTGTCCGCCGCAGCCGAGGACGCCGCCGAAGAAGCGGTGGACGACGAAGCCGCCGTGGAAGACGAAGAAGAACCACCGCAGGCTGCCAGAACACCGGCAGCGGCAGCAGCCGCAGAAACAGACAGGAACGAACGACGGGAAATCTTACGCATACCTATACTCTCCTCTACATTTACAAGTGCCCCGGGGACAGGACCCCCGGCAGGCTGGGCGGGCCGCCGGCCCTTCCCGGCGCTTCACGCGTGTGAAGCGCTTCATGATTGTGAAGTATAGCACACTTTGGGAGAGAATACAAGACGCATCCCGGGATTTTATTCGTCTGAAGTACCGCCGTTATTGATGCTTTTGAAAGCATCCATTCATTTTTTCGATAAGAGCGTTTGCTGCATCGCCTCCAGGCGGGCCCGCTCCCCGGCCAGCCAGGCAAGGTTTTCACAAAACTGTTCGGCCCAGGGGCGGACGGTGTCGAAGCGGTAGTACAGCGCGTCGGCCAGCTTTGCCTGGAACCGGCGCAGGATGACCGGCCCCAGCGCCGCCTCCCAGCCGGGGGCCTGCTGCTCAAGCTCCATGCAGCGGGTGGCCCACAGCACGTCGCAGCTCTCCCGCTCCGCGACGCCCTGGGCGGCCAGGTAGTCCGCCAGGGTGGCCCGGAACGCTTTGCCCCCGCAGCTTGTCTTTTGAAAATAGTAGCGCACCGTTCCATCCCGGCTGATCTCCTGCCCCAGGGGGTAAAGGGCGCAGGCCAGCGGGCGGGCCTCATGGACCGCGCAGCGGCCCCCGCTCAGGAACGGGCAGTTGTTCCCCTCCGTCTTGACCGGGGCCAGCCGGAGCACCGGCAGGCGGCTGACCGCCCCGATATGGCTGCGGCAGAACGCCCGGGCGGTGATCCGGGGCGGCAGGCCCAGCCGCCGGGACAGCCGGTACAGATCGTACCCCGAGAGCACAAGGTCCTCCCTGCCCCGGCAGCATCCGCCGCAGCCGGCGCACTGGAAGGCAAAGCTGTCCCCCGCCGCAAGATAGGGCATATCCGGCGCGCGGCCGCCGCCCTCAGCGCCGCAGAGGTCCAGGTCGTCATCCCGCAAAGCGCGGCCGGCTGTGCGCATCCTTTCCTTTTCCATTCTTCCGCCTCCTTTGCAGGCTAGGATAACACGGCCGGGGCGGTCTGTCAATTTTCCCGCCTGGCGGGGCACAATCCGAATTTTTTGTGAAGAGAGGCGGAAAGCGGGTTTTGTTTTCAATTTCTTCAAGATTCTGTGGTATACTGGCCGGGAAATGCAAAACAAAAGGTTCAAATTTGCAAGTTTGGCTTTTCTTTTTTGCTTCCAGAGAGTATACTAAACTTACCATGCAAATAAAATGCGGAGGCTTTTATGTATCAGTTTACCGGTTGTCCCTGTTCGGTCTGCGGCAAGGCCCTGACCGATACGGACGATATCGTCGTTTGCCCTGACTGCGGCGCGCCCTATCACCGCGCCTGCTACGAAAAGCAGGGCGGCTGCGTCTACGCCGACAAGCACGGCACAGGCTTTGAGTGGACGCCCCCCGCCTCGGCCCAGCCCGAGCGCCGCTGCCCCAACTGCGGCACTTCCAACCCGGAAAGCGCAGCCCGGTGCAGCCACTGCGGCTATATTTTCGAGGCTGGCCAGACGCCCCCGCCCCGGGTGGACGCCAACCGTCAGGCCCAGCAGAACCCCGGCGGCGGTTTCAACTATGCCCGCCTGTACCAGGAGGCCCAGGCCGGCGGCTACTGGCAGTCCAGCACGGCCAGCGCCGACGAGCCCATCGACGGCATCCCTACCGAGGAGTGGGCCACCTATCTGGGCCCCTCGAGCCCTTCCTACCTGCGGGACTTTTCCCAGATGCAGAAGTATGGCCGCAAGAGCTCCATCTGTTTTTCGGCCCTGCTGTTCGGGCCGCTGTACTTCTTTTACCGCAAGGCCTGGAAGCCGGCCTTCGCCTTTTTGGCGGTGGACCTTTTGCTGAACCTGCCCGCCCTGCTGGAACTGCTGGTGGTGAGCGAGAGCGCGCTCGCCCCGTCCATCAGCGTTTCGTCCCTGCTGTTTCTGGCCCAGCTGGCTTCCATCGCCAGCTTTGCCGTCATGGTCCTGAGCGGCATGTTCGCCAAATACCTCTACCGCCGCAGCGCCGCTGAGCGGATCCGCCGGATCGAGGCCGAGTTCCCCGACAAGGCCAAGCGGGAAGCCGTTCTGCGCGCCCAGGGCGGCGTCAGCTGGGCCGCCGTCGTCGGCGTCTGCACTCTGATGATGGTGGCCGGGGCCGTGTTCAGCCTGCTGCTGGGCCCCAATGTGGACGCCATTCTGAACCTGCTGATGTAAAAAACGCCCACGTCAAAATCGAAAGGAGGGCTCCTATGCAAACCGTCAAAAAAGCCGTCATCCCCGCCGCCGGCCTGGGCACCCGGGTCCTGCCCGCCACCAAGGCCATGCCCAAGGGGATGCTGCCCATTGTGGACAAGCCCGCCATCCAGTACCTGGTGGAGGAGGCCGTCCACTCCGGCATCACCGACATCCTCATCATTTTGAGCCGGAACCAGACCATCATCGAGGACCACTTTGACCGCAATCCCGAGCTGGAAGCCAAGCTCTCCGTCCCCGGCAAGGAAAAAATGCTGGAGGAGTGCCTGGGCATCTCCAACCTTGCCCACATCTATTTCGTCCGCCAGCATCAGACCCTGGGCCTGGGGCACGCGGTGAGCATGGCCCAGCCTTTCACGGGGGACGACCCCTTTGTGGTCATTTACGGCGACGACGTCATCATTGGCGAGGACCCGGTCTGCGCCCAGCTGATCCGCGCCTACGAGGCGTTCGGCCGGCCGGTGGCAGGCGTCTGCGCCGTCCCCTGGGAGGACGTCAGCCGCTACTGCAGCCTCAAGACCACCCCCATCCAGGACAACTATTTCTTTGTGGACGACATGATCGAAAAGCCCAAAAAGGGCCAGGAGTTCAGCAACTACTCCATCCTGGGCCGCGTCCTGCTCACCCCCGAGATCTATCCCCTGCTGGCCGCCACCAAGCCCGGCGCCGGCGGCGAGATCCAGCTGACCGACGCCATGGCCGAGTACGCCCGCACCAAGGGCGGCATGACGGCGGTGGCCTTCACCGGCAAGCACTACGACATGGGCAACAAACTCTGTGTCGCCCAGGCCCAGGTGGAGCTGGCTTTGCAGCACCCCGAGATCGGCGAGGCGTTCCGCGCCTACCTGAAAGAGTTCTGCAAAACTCTGTAAAGGGCCGCTCCCCTTCTGAATAAGTTCATAAGCAACAGAAAAAGCCTGCGGAAAACGGCGCACCGTTTTCCGCAGGCTTTTTGAATGCCGCCGACGGGGGTCGAACCCGTACTCTGTCTCCAGAAAGGGATTTTAAGTCCCTCGTGTCTGCCAATTTCACCACAGCGGCCCGACTGGCTGCCGCGCGCAGGGGGCACGGCGGCCAGGGACAAGTAATATAATACAATAGCGCCGGGCTTTTGTCAACCGTTGTTCACATCCGGCCGCCGTGGTATTCGGCGTACATCTTTTCGCGGCACTCGGCCACGGCAGGGGTCATGTTGACATAGTGCTTGTGGGGGCACTCCACCCGCAGCTCGCTCTCCCAGACTTCGCTGGTCAGCTGGCGGGCCACATAGGCGCGCCGCTCGCTGATGGAAGGCAGGTCGATGACCAGCCGGCCGTCCAGGATATAGGGCACCAGCAGGGGCTTGACCGCCGTCGGGGTGAAGGTGATGACCCGCTCCACCGCGTCGGGGTCCAGGTTGACCATGGTGATGGGCTTGCCGGCCTCGATCACCTCGCCGTCCATGGCGATGAGGTCGCACTGGGCCTGGCCGTTGGCGTCGTACAGACGCCAGGGCATCTTCTTGCCCGGGATGATGGCCTTGCTGACGCTGTCCGAGATCTTCATCTTGGGCTGGTAGCTGCCGTCGGCCTGCTTGACCGCCACCAGCTTGTACACGCCGCCGAACACCGGGTCGGAAGCCGAGGTGATGAGGTTCTCGCCCACGCCGTAGGAATCGAAGTGGGCGTGCTCATACAGCTCCATGTTGGCGATTTTCTTTTCGTCCAGGGCGTTGGAGGCCACCAGCTTGATATAGGGCTTGCCGGCCGCGTCCAGGGCCTTGCGCAGCCGCTTGGAGCCGCGGGCCAGGTCGCCCGAGTCGATGCGGGCGGACTTGACGCGCTTGTTGGGGTCGTCGGGGTATTTCTCGATCAGGTAGTCGTCCAGCTTGATGAGGTTGGGCAGGCCGCTCTCCATGATGTTGTAGGTGTCCAGCAGCAGGCTGACCGACTCGGGGTAGGTGTCGGCGAAAGCCTTGAAGGCCTCGAACTCAGTGGGGAAAAACTCGATGAAGCTGTGGGCCACTGTGCCCACCGCCTTGACCTCGGCGCCGTATTTCATTTCGGCCAGGCAGTTGGCGGTGCCCACGCAGCCGCCCAGCACCGCCGCATAGGCGCCGTCGTTGCCGGCGCTCTCGCCCTGGGCGCGCCGGGTGCCAAATTCCATCACGCTGCGGGGGGTGTGGGTGTTCAGGCCCACGATGCGGGTGGCCTTGGTGGCGATCAGGCTGTGGAAGTTGATGGTCTGCAAAAGGTACGTCTCGATCAAAATCGCGCCCACCATGTCGCACTCGATCCGCACCATCTGGACGTTGGGGTAGCACACCGTCCCCTCGGGCAGAGCGTACATGTCCCCTTTCCACTGGTAGGTGCGCAGGTACTCGCAGAACTCCTCGCTCATGCCCTTGGTGCGCAGCCACCAGATGTCCTGGGCGTTGAAGTGGTAGTTCATCAAGAAGCGGGTCAGCTTGCGCTGGCCGGCGCTGATGGAATAGCCCTGATCGTCCGGGTTCTTGCGGAAGAACATATCAAAGACCAGCTTTGTGTCCTTGTAGCCGTGCAGAAACAGGCAGTTGGCCATGGTGAACTCGTAAAAATCCACCACCATGGCGGGGTTATCATAGTCCTCGTCGGGAATATACGGGATCACTTCGATTTTATTTTCCATAGAGCATTCCCCTCTTGTCCTCTCAAAACATCTTTTCTCGTTCAGCCGCGCCCAGACCAGCGGGGCGGCCAGCGGCGTATTAACGTTATGATAGCATCATTTGGGCCGCGGCGCAAGTTCTTTTTGCAAAATTCCGGTCAAAATCCCGTGACGTGTCATGACAGCAGTCTTGTATAAAAAATCCCGTCCAGCCGGTATGTGCGGATGGACGGGACACAACGTTTAGCCGTTCATGATGTTGGGGGTGGAGTTCTTGAGCAGGACGTCGTGGCTGCCGCCCTCCACGATGGAGGTGGAAGAAACGACGGTCAGCTTGGCCTTCTGCTGCAGCTCGGGGATGGTCAGGGCGCCGCAGTTGCACATGGTGCTCTTGACCTTGTACAGGGTGGTCTGGACGCCCTCGGCCAGGGGGCCGGCGTAGGGCACATAGCTGTCCACGCCCTCCTCAAAGGAGAGCTTGGTCGCGCCGCCCAGGTCGTACCGCTGCCAGTTGCGGGCGCGGTTGGAACCCTCGCCCCAGTATTCCTTCATGTACTGGCCGTTGACGCGCACCCGGTTGGTGGGGCTCTCGTCGAAGCGGGCAAAGTAGCGGCCCAGCATCACGAAGTCGGCGCCCATCGCCAGGGCCAGGGTGATGTGGTAGTCGTGGACGATGCCGCCGTCCGAGCAGATGGGGATGTAGATGCCGGTCTCCTTGAAATACTCGTCGCGGGCCTTGGCCACCTCGATGACGGCGGTCGCCTGGCCGCGGCCGATGCCCTTGGTCTCGCGGGTGATGCAGATGGAGCCGCCGCCGATGCCGATCTTGACAAAGTCGGCCCCGGCCTTGGCCAGGAAGAGGAAGCCGTCGCGGTCCACCACGTTGCCCGCGCCCACCTTGACCTTGTCGCCGTAGTGCTCGCGGATCCAGCTCAGGGTGCGGCTCTGCCACTCCGAGAAGCCCTCGGAGGAGTCGATGCACAGCACGTCCACGCCGGCATCCACCAGGGCGGGCACCCGCTCGGCGTAGTCGCGGGTGTTGATGCCCGCGCCCACCACATAGCTCTTGCGGGCGTCCAGCAGCTCGTTGGCGTTCTCCTTGTGGGAGTTGTAGTCCTTGCGGAACACGAAGTACTTCAGGCGGCCTTCCTCATCCACCAGGGGCAGGGTGTTGATCTTGTTGTCCCAGATGATGTTGTTGCAGTCGTGCAGGGAGGTATTCTCAGGCGCAGTGACCAGCTTGCTCATGGGAGTCATGAAGGTGGTGACAGGCGCGTCGTCGGGGGTGTGGTTGACGCGGTAATCGCGGGAAGCCACGATGCCCAGCAGCTTGCCGCCGGCAGTGCCGTTGTCGGTGATGGCGATGGTGGAGTGGCCGGTCTTAGCCTTCAGCTCCAGCACGTCGTGCAGGGTGGCGTCGGGGCCCAGGTTCGAGTCGGACACCACATAGCCGGCCTTGTAGGTCTTGACCCGGCGGACCATGGCGGCCTCGTCCTCGATGCTCTGGGAGCCGTAGATAAAGGACACGCCGCCCTGGCGGGCCAGCGCAATGGCCAGCTTATCGCCCGAGACGGACTGCATGATGGCGCTGACCATGGGGATGTTCATTTCCAGGGGGCACTTCTCTTCCCCTTTGCGGTACTTGACCAGGGGGGTCTTGAGGCTCACTGCGGCGGGCACGTTTTCCGCTGAGGAATAGCCGGGGACCAGCAGATATTCGCCAAAGGTACGGGAGGGTTCTTCATAAAAGTACGCCATGATAATCTCCTTTTTCTGCCAACCTGTGAGACACCGCGGCCGCTGCGCACCCGCGCGGCGCCGGGGACAAATACTTGGCTATAATAATACCACATTTGGGGCCAGAATACAAAACCTTCGGGCGACAAACTTTTCCAAAATCCGCTCGCAAAAAACAGTCACTTTGCATAGTCCACGCATGAAAGGCCTGCAACTTATCCGCCGTCTCTTGTCTGCACAGCCCCGGCGGCCCGCCAGCGCCAAATAAAACGTCCCACCCGGACGACATGTGCGTACGGGTGGGACACAACCAGGGAAATTTTCAAGCGAGAGTGTGCGAGCCGCTTTGCGGCGAGTGCGCGGTTCGCTGGAAAATTTTGTCCCCAGGGGGATATTAGGGGGAAAGAATTTCTGACCTGCGCAGCAGGCAGAAATGGGTTCCCCCTAAAGCGTGGCGTTTTCGCCACGCCAACAAAAAAGCCCGTCTCGAAAGACGGACTTTTTTGCACACGAAGCGGGATATCGCCTGTGTGGCGCCGGCCTAACAGCTGAGAAGGAGAACAGCCGGAGGAGGGGCAGGCGGCGCCCGATATCCCAAAAGCAAGAAGAAAAAGATTTCACAGTCGCCGGGTTGGTTCCCTGCTGTAACCATATTGTAACTCTTTTGTCTCCAAATTGCAATACCTTTTCGTCACTTTTTTGTAATTTCTTTTGTGAAATCTTCTCTCACATCTTTTTGCCCCCTCCGGCCCCCGCTCAGAAGCGGCAGAACAGCTCGAACGCGGCTTTGTCCTCCCGGCGGCCGGTCACATACCAGCCGGGGCCGGCCTCGCTCTCGGCCGGGCCGTAGAACAGCTCCATCTCCTCCCCCATGGGCACCTGGCGGTGGTACTTGATGACGGCGTACTGCATGGAGCCCTGGGCCATCACGTCCGCCGGCAGGGCGTCGCAGACCACGTCCAGGTACGCCGCGTTGTTGATGTGGCGGTTTGTGTCGCAGAGGGAGTAGGCCGCCTGCCGGACGCCGGCGCTGGTCAGCTGGGCCGCTTTGGGCACCTGTAAGGACAGCTCCCAGTCAATGGTGTCGCTCCAGTAGCGGTCCATCTCCTCGGGGATGTGCCGGATGATCTTGCCGGCGTCGGTGTCCACCAGCGTCCAGCGGGTGTCCACCCGGGCCAGCTCCTCCCCTTCCAGGCTGCGCACCACCAGGACCCGCTTGTTGGCCCCGCGGTGGGTCTTTTCGGGGTAGGTGGTCAGGGTGACGGTCTCCCGCATGGCGGGCACGCGGTAAAACTGGAAGGCCTGCCGGCCCACCAGATAGACCATGTGCCGCGCGCTGTAAAAGGCTTTGTCCATCCCCAGGCCCCAGGCGTGGGCGGTGGCCATGTGCTCGGCGCAACGCAGCAGGGCCGAAGGCCGCATCAGGCCGCGGTAATCCACGTCCCCTTCATCCAGGGTGATCTGCTCGGTGTAGGTGCTGTGGTCTTGCATCAGGTTGCTCCTTTCCGGCCCGCACGGGGCCGCGCATCAATACATATTACGCATTTTCCTGCGCATCTTGCGCCAGATGTTGAAGCAGGCCAGCAGGATCATCGCCAGCAGCAGCAGCAAAAACAGGTAGCCGCTGCCGCCCTCGTCGTAGCTCTTCATCTCGCTCCACTTGACGTCCAGCTCGCTGTTCACTTCCTCGCTCAGGGCGGTAAAGACCTGCTCCTTGGCGGCGACCTCCTCCGAGGGATAGGCGATCTCGCTGTACTTCAGTTCCTCGTCCAGATTTTCCCAGACGGCGGTGCTGGGGGTGGTATAGCCGATGTACTCGGCGTTGGCCACGCCCACGTCCACCTCGCACATGAAGTTGATGAACATTTCGGCGGCTTCCTGGTTCTGGCTGGAAGCCGGGATGCACATGCAGTCCACCGAGAGGACGCTGCCCTCCTCAGGGAACACCCAGGCCAGGTCGGGGTTGTCGTCGATCATGGTGATGGCGTCGCCCGAATAGTAGACGCCCACGGCCGCCTCGCCGCCGATCATCTTGTCGAAGATCTCGTCCATGACGTAGGCCTGGATCAGCGGCTTCTGGGCTTTGAGCTGCTCCATCACCTCGTCCACCTCATCGGTGGTGGGCGGGTTGACGCTCTTGCCCTCTTTGAAGGCCGCTATGGCGTAGGCGTCCCGGCTGTTGTTGAACATCAGGATGCTGCCGGCGTACTGCTCGTCCCACAGGTCGGCCCACGCAGAAGGGGCCTCGTCCACCATGGTGGTGTTGTAGATGATGCCGGTGGTGCAGAGCATATAGGGCACGGTGTAGGCGTTTTCGGGATCGTAGTCGGGGTTGCGGTATTCCTCGTCGATCAGGCTGAAGTTGGGGATGTTGTCGTAGTTGAGGGGCAGCAGCATCCCCTCGTCGATCATCTTGGCCACCATGTAGTCCGAAGGGATGATGACGTCGTAGCTGGCCGCGCCCGACTTGAGCTTGGCGTACATCGACTCGTTGGAGTCGAAGGTAGTGTAGTTGACGCTGATGCCGGTCAGCTTTTCAAAGGCGTCCACCACGTCGACGCTGTCGTCCGAGCCGTTGGAGATATACTCACCCCAGTTGTAGACATTCAGGGTCACGTTCTGGCCGGCGAAGCGGGTCCAGTCGTAATCCCCCGAAACGCTGATGTCCTCCGTCACCTGGACAGGCCCGGCCGCAAAGGACGGCAGGGCACACACGGCGGCCACTGCAAGGGCGGAAAGAAAAGTAACGAAACGCTTCATCTTCTCCCCTCCCCTCACATCTGGGCCTGCTGCTGGGCCGTCAGGTCGCGCCGGTAGCGCCGGCCCTCGGCCGCGTTGGAGATCAGGATCACGGCCAGGATGGCCACGAACATGATGGTGGACAGCGCGTAGATCTCCGGGCTGACCTTGCGGCGGGTCATCGAGTAGATGGCGATGGGCAGCGTCTCCACCGTGCCGCAGTTGAAGTAGGAGATCATGAAATCGTCGATGGAATAGGTCAGGCAGATCAAAAAGGACGAGAGGATGGCCGGGCTGATCTCGGGCAGGATGACCTTGAAGAACGCCTATTTGGGGTCGCAGCCCAGGTCCAGCGCCGCCTCGTACAGATGGATATCCAGCTGGCGGAGCTTGGGGCTGACGTTGAAGATGACATACGGCACATTGAAGGCCACATGGGCGATCAGCAGCGTGGGCATACCCATGATGGTGTCGGGCAGCCAGGGCACGTCCGCGGCGAAGCGCTGATAGGCCACGAACAGCAGCATCAGGGAGATGCCGGTGATGATCTCGGGGTTGACCACCGGGATATAGGTCACGTTGGTGATGACGAGGCGGCTGGTCCGCTTCATCCCGGCGATGCCCAGCGAAGCGGCGGTGCCCAGCACGGTAGCCACCACCGCCGAGATCAGCGCCACCTCGATTGAGACGGCCAAAGCCCGCAGGATGGAGGAATTGTGCAGCAGGCTCTGATACCATTTTAAGGTGAAGCCGGTGAACAGGGCGTAGCCCTTGCTCTCGTTGAAGCTGAACAGGATCATATACGCGATGGGCAGGTACATGAACCCGAAAAACAGGATGATATAAGTCCGCTGCATCAGGCGGAGATGTTTCGTTTTCATCAGGACACCCCCTCCATTTCGTCTTCGTCAAAGCTGGACGTGAAGCTCATGCACAGCAGGACGATGATCATCAGGACCAGGCTCATGGCCGAGCCCACGTTCAGGTTATAGCTGTTGCCCAAGAACTGCATCTCGATCAGGTCGCCGATCAGCAGGTTGGCGCCGCCGCCCAGCATCCGGCTGATGACGAAGGTGGACACCGCCGGGACGAACACCATGGTGATGCCGGTGCAGATGCCCGGCACGCTCATGGGGATCAGGACCCGCAGCAGGGTCTTGGTGGTGTTGGCCCCCAGGTCCTGGGCGGCCTCGATGATGCTCTGGTCGATCTTGACCATGCTGGTGTAGAGGGGCAGGATCATATAGGGCACATAGTTGTACACCATGCCCAGCACCACCGCGCCCGCGGTGTTCAGCATATTGAAGGGCCCCAGGCCGAACAGGCCCAGCAGGGTGTTGATGGGGCCGTTGATGCTCAAAAGGCCCATCCAGGCATAGGTGCGCAGCAAAAAATTCATCCACATGGGCAGCATCACCAGCATCTGCATGATCCGCTGTTTGTTCACCCGCAGCCGGGACAGGAAATACCCTACCGGGAAGGCGATGACCAGGCAGATGACGGTGGCGATGAGGGCCAGCAGCAGGCTGCGGGCAAAGACCGAGCCGTACCCGCTGACCGAAACAAGGTTGGCCAGGGTGAAGCGGCCGTCACTGTCGGTCAGGGCATAGTAGCAGACGATCAGCAGCGGGACCACGGTAAAGAGCGCCATCCAGACCAGGTACGGGGAGGCGAGCCGCTTGTCATACACTTTCATCCCGCATCACCCCTCGCTCCGCGCCATGATGTGGATCTCGTTGGGGCCGATCCGCATCCCGATCCGCTCGCCGGGGGTGCAGGCGCGGGTGGAATGGATCAGCCACTCCCGCCCGTCGCAGTCCACATGCATTTCAAAGTGGACCCCCTTGAAGATCACGTCGCTGACCTCGCCGGTCAGCTGGCCTTCCATGGGCGAGACCACCTCGATGTCCTCGGGGCGGACCACCACCTGGACGCTCTGCTCGGGCTTGAAGCCCCGGTCCACACAGGGGAACTGCACCCCCGCGAAGGAGACCAGGAAGTCCCGGTGCATGACGCCGTCGATGATGTTGGAATCGCCGATGAAGTCGGCCACAAAGGCATTTTTGGGCTCGTTGTAGATCTCCTCGGGGGTGCCCACCTGCTGGATCACGCCGCCGTTCATGACGACGACGGTGTCCGACATGGTCAGGGCCTCCTCCTGGTCGTGGGTGACATAGATGAAGGTGATGTTCATTTCGCGCTGCAGCCGTTTCAGCTCCAGCTGCATCTCCTTGCGCAGCTTGAGGTCCAGCGCGCCCAGAGGCTCGTCCAGCAGCAGGATCTCGGGTTCGTTGACCAGGCTGCGGGCAATGGCCACGCGCTGCTGCTGGCCGCCCGACATCTGGGAGATGCTGCGGCGCTCAAAGCCTTTCAGGCCCACCACTTCCAGCATATCCCGCACCTTGGTGCGGATGGTGTTCTCGTCCAGGTGCTTGAGCCGCAGGCCGAAGGCCACGTTCTCGAACACGTTCAGGTGCGGGAACAGCGCGTACTTCTGGAACACGGTGTTCACCGGGCGCTTGTAGGGCGGCACCCCGGTGATGTCCTTGCCGTGCAGGCTGACCGTGCCCGCCGTCGGTTCCAGGAAGCCGGCGATCAGCCGGAGGGTGGTTGTCTTGCCGCAGCCGGACGAGCCCAGCAGGGTCACAAATTCCTTGTCGTGGATGTCCAGGTTCAGCCCGTTCAGGATGCGCTGGCCGTCAAAGTCCACCACGATATCCCGCAGGGATACGATTACAGAATTGTCCATTTTCCAAATGAGTCCTCCCCTTATCATGTTGCCTCGTACCAGCGGCAGGGATGCAGCCGGTATACAAGGTCTATCTTAAACAATCCCGCAGAAAATGTCAATTCAGAATGCAAAGTTTCCTCTTTTGCCGAACCGGGAAAACCGGAAAGAGCCGCACGCGCCGCCGCCCCAGCCCCGCGTGATGCAAAGCCCGGAGCGCTGCCCCATTGGACAAAATTTGGCGCAGGACAGTGCACTTGGCCCGACGGCCCCGCACACTCCCTGCGCCAAATCCTCCTGCCGGCGCCCCGGCCAAACGCGCCTGGCGTCCGGCCGGGACTTTTTGACAGTCTGCTCCTTTTTTCAGGTCTTCAGTTCTTCTGCGGAGATGAAGGCGGCCAGCACCGTCCCGTCCACCGTGTAGATCGAGCTGTCCCCCTCCACCATCAGGTAGTAGCCGTCGGCGCCGGAGGCATAGGTGAGGCGGTAGTCCTTCTCCCCGTCCGAGGCGGACACCGTGACCAGCGGCTGGTCAAAGCCGTAGCCGGACGGGTCCGCGCCGGTGATCTGCCCTGTGACGTAGCTGCTCAGGGCCGAAAGAAGGCTGTCCGTCTTTTCTTCGTCCAGGACGGTGTCGGGGGCGTCTTCCAGCCGCCAGGCGGTGGTGTAGGAGGCGCTGCTGTCCGCGGCGCTGTCCTCCTCCGGTACCGACACCGCCTGCAGGCGGACGGTGAAGGGCTCTTCCCCGTCCGAACGGGTGTACTCGATCCGTTCCAGCCGGCTGGCGGTGAGCCCCGCCGGATTGAACGGCTCGAACAGCTCCGCCTTGCTGTATTCAAAGCAGCCGGCCTTGGCGGAAGCCGCCGTATAGACGGCGTCCTCTCCCGCCCTTTGCAGGTAAACGTCCCCGGTGACGGTGTTGACGTCCCCGAAGACGAAGGTGCTGGTCTGGCCCGCCGCCGTCACCGACACCGTCAGCAGGGGCGCGGCAAAGCCGTAATCCTCACCGGGCTGGGGGTCCAGCTGGCGCTTGGCCTTCAGATCGGTCAGGGCCGCAGCCATGGTGTCGCATTTGGTCTGGTCCAGGTGGTAGTCCGGGTCGTCCGTCAGGGTCCAGGTCCCCCCGTCGCAGGACAGGGACACCGTCTCCCCCTGCCAGGTGTATTCCAGGGCGGTCAGGTCCTCCGCCGCAAAGCTGGACAGCGGGATGGTCCCCTCTTCGGCGGCGCTGGCGGCCTGTTCTTCCCGGCGGTTGGCCCAGGTCAGCAGGGCCAGGGCCGCCCCGGCCAGGAGGATCAGGCCCAGCAGCACCAGCAGCGTGCGCCGTTTTGCGCGCATGGCGTTCCCCTCCTTATCTTCTGCGGCGGCGGATGGTGACCACCGCCCCTGCGGCCAGCAGCACCGCCGGCAGCAGGATCAAAAAGGCCAGCCCCACCGCAGCCGCCGTCCTCGCCGGGATGACCAGCTGGTCGGCTTCCAGGGCCTTGGATTCGATCAGGATGCCGCTGGACTGTCCGGTCAGGGACGCCGCACACCCCACCAGAAAATCGCAGTTGCCGGGGATGCTCTGGTACAGCAGGTCATCGTCCATGTTGGAACAGCCCACCCAGATCACCTGGGCCCCGGTGTCCTCCGCTTCGGCCCAGACCGCCAGGTCAAAAGGCCCGTCCAGGTCCCCTTCTTCCTTTTCGGTGGTGGTCATGTTGTAGCCCGCCGTCTTGCTGTAGGCGGCGGACGATGTGGTCAGCAGGGGCTCGGCGGTGACGCCGTCGGTTGGGGCGATGGCGATGCCCTGGGCCATCTGCAGCAGGACCGGCGTGCCGGAGTCCAGCCCGTCCAGGGCGGTGCTTTCGGCGGGCGCGGCATAGTCGGGCAGCAGGTAATAACTGTACCCGTACAGGCTGTAGTTGGCGTCCCCTTCCACCACCAGGCCCTCCACCCGGGACAGGCCGAACCCGGCCAGGACGGCGTCCAGGTTGGGGGTGCTGTAGTAGGCGTCGGTCATCACAAGGAGCTTGCCCCCGGCGTCCAGATAGTCCTGCAGGAAGCCGGTCTCATCCACAGCCCCTTCCGCCCCGGCAAAATCCGTGGCGGGACAGTCGATGATGAGCAGCTCACAGTCCTCCGGCACCGGCCCCGACAGCAGGCTGAGGGGCTCGGCCTCGATGTTCTGGGCTTCCAGGGCGTCCAGCAGGGTGCCGGACGGCGTTTTTTCGCCGTGGTTGGTGGTGTAATAGGCACGGCTGGCCTCGCCGCTGGTGAGCCGGTAGAGAGCGGAGGTGATCTGCTGCTCGCCGTCAAAACGGACGCTGTAGGTATAGTAATCGGTGTAGTCGTAGACGTAGAAGCCCGCCGCATCCAGAACGGCGCTGCGCTCCCCCGCATCCAGGATCAGGCTGCCGGTGGACACCGTCTCGGCCCCGTACTGGGCCGCAAACGTGGGATAAACGGCAGGGTCGATCTGCTCCCAGCGGATATGGCTGCCGGCGGCGGCATACTGGTCCAGCAGGCCGGTGATGATGGCGTCCTCATTGCCCGTCTCGCACAAATAGTAGATGGTCACATCCTGGTCCAGCGCGCCGGTCAGCTGGGCCGAGGTGTCCCCCAGAGTGTAGAGCCCGCCCTCCGAGAGGTCAAACTCGGTGTAGCGCACCGGGACCGCCTGCACCGCCAGATTGACCAGAACCGCCAGCACCACGGCCGCGGCCAGAATGGCGGTGGAATAGAGCCCGCTGCGGAAGATGCGCCCCCCGTCGGGGCGCTTTGGGTTTTTGTGTTGCATCCAGCGCACCCCCTGTCAGACCCAGCGGCGCTTTTCAATGCCCTGCGCCGTGAAGAAAAGGAACAGCCCCGCTGCGCTGAGGTAATAGACCACAGCCGGCACCGAAAAGCTGCCGTTGACAAACTTTTCAAAGGGGGCAAACAGGCACAGCGCCTCCAGCACCCCGCTGAACGCCCCGGTCAGCCACCCGCCGCGGAACAAAAACAGGGCCGAGATGCCCGCGGCCAGCACCGCAAAGAGGATGCACCCCAGCGTCAGGCTGCGGCTGCGCAGCCCGGCCAGCACCGCCGCGGCGGCCGCCAGCAGGGTAAAGGCCACCAGGGCCATGGCGCTGCCGGCGGTGAACAGGCTGCGCAGGCTGGGCATCAAAAAGGCCAGCAGCAAAGCCGCAAAGCCCAGCACCGCCGCCACGATCTGATTTTCGGTCAGGCCCGAGATCCATTCGCAGAGGGCGATGGCCGCGCAGCCCAGCAGGTAATAGCCCAGCAGGCTGGCAAAATTGGCGGCCAGCGCGGTATTGGTGCAGCCCAGCGCCCGCAGCGCCAGGATCATGGCCGCATCGGCCAGGCAGGGCAGCGCGAACACCGCGCACATGGCAAAGTATTTGCCCAGCACGATGCCCCAGACCGGCACCGGGCTGGTGAGCAGCAGCTGGTCGGTGCGGGCGTGCCGCTCCCCCGCCAGGCTGCGCATGGCCAGCACCGGCACATACACCAGTAGCACGAACGAAGTCTGGTACAGCGTATAATACCCAAAGTCGGTCAGGCCGAACCCCAGGTTGTTGGCCATGAAATAGAGGCCCGACGCCGCCGTCAGGAAGGCGGTCAGCAGCCAGCCCATCATACCGGAAAAGGCGCTGCGCACCTCCCGCACAAAAATCGCTGTCATGTGGCATCCTCCTCCCCTGCGTCCGGTGCGCCGTCCTCGCCGCCGGTCAGTTCCAGAAAAACTTCCTCGAGGCTGCTGTGGCCGGCGGTCAGGCTGGCCAGGTCGCCGCAGGCGGCCAGCTGCCCGTGGGAAAGGATCAGGATGCGGGTGCAGACGGCCTGCACCTCGCTGAGGATATGGCTGGACAGGATGACGGTATGGCTTTTGCCCAGCTCCTGGATCAGGCGGCGCATCTCGATCACCTGCGCCGGGTCCAGCCCCACGGTGGGCTCATCCAGAATGATGACCTGGGGACTGCCCAGCAGCGCCTGGGCAATGCCCACCCGCTGGCGGTACCCTTTGGACAGGTTGCGGATCAGCCGGGGCATCACGCCGGTCAGGCCGGTGCGGCGGGCCGCCTTTTCCACCTGGGCCTTCCGCCCGGCCCGGCGCACCCCTTTCAGGGCGGCGGCAAAGCGGAGGTATTCCTCCACCGTCATTTCAGGGTAGAGGGGCGGCGTCTCGGGCAGATAGCCCACGCAGGCCCGGGCGGCGTCCGCCTCCTCGGGCAGCGGGTGGCCACAGACCGTCACCGTCCCGCTGGTGGCGGCCAGGTAGCCGGTCAGGATATTCATAATGGTGGACTTGCCCGCCCCGTTGGGCCCCAGCAGGCCGTAGATCTGCCCGTCCTCCACCGTGAAGGACAGGTCTTTGACCGCCGCCCGCGGGCCGTACATCCGTGTCAGATGGGATACTTCGATCACTGGCAGCATCTCTCCTTTCGCTCTATGGCAATTATAGATAAGTGTAGGGCGCAAATGTGTTCAAAATGGGGCAGAAGGGTGAACGCTGGAAAAATTTAAGAATCTTAAGATTTTGCCCCGGCAATGCAAAAACGCCGCTCCCTGGAACAGGGAGCGGCAACAGGCTGTCAAAAAGTCCCGTCCAGCCGACATGTGCGGATGGACGGGACACAGACAGGGAAATTTGGCGCTGAGAGTGTGCGAGGCCGCTAGGCCGAGTGCATGGTTCAGCGGCAAATTTTGTCCCCAGGGGGATATTAGGGGGAAGGAATTTCTGCCGCGCGACTGCGCGCAGAAATGGGTTCCCCCTAAAGCGTGTCGCCAGACACGCGAACGCCGCCCCCCGAACGGAGAGCGGCGATGATGCGCGTTGATGCAATTACTTGCGGCCAAAGCGGCGATTGAAGCGGTCCACACGTCCGCCGGTATCGACCAGCTTCTGCTTGCCAGTGTAGAAAGGATGGCACTTGGAGCAGATTTCAACGTGGATCTCGGGCTTGGTAGAGCGGGTCTTGATCACATTGCCGCACGCACAGGTGATGGTGCAGTCAACGTAGTTGGGATGGATACCCTGTTTCATAGCTTTTCACCTCATTTCTGGTTCTGACGAATAGGGGCCATATTCGATGTATGCGCCCATCACAACCTTCAATTTCGGCTACCCCGTCGAGCGGCCTTGGGAACGATTGCTGTAATAGTATAGCACGAATTTGAAAAAATGCAAGAGGGAAAATCGCGCAAAAGCGCCCTGCGGGCAAACTTTTGCCCGCGCCGTTACCAGATGCCGATGAAGTGCTGCATCCCAAGGCTGACGCAGGCGATAGCCACCCAGCAGCACAGGCCCATGAAGATGGGCTTGCCGCCGGTGCGGATCAGCTTGACCAGGTCGGTGTTCAGGCCGATGGCCCCCATGGCCATGATGATAAAGAACTTGGACAGCTCCTTGAAGGGCTGGAATAGGCTGGACGGCGCGCCCGCCGCGGTGGCCGCGGTGGTGATGACCGAGGCCAGCACAAAGAACAGGATAAAGAAGGGAAAGACCTTTTTCAGCGAGAAGGTGCTGCCCTGGCTGCCGCCGGCCTTTTTGGCCCTGGCCGTGCGCCAGACCGCCAGCGCCAGCGTGATGGGGATGATGGCGAGGGTCCGGGTCAGCTTGACGATGGTGGCCTGGTCCAGGGTGTTGGCCCCGGGGTGCATCCCATCCCAGGCGGCCGCCGTGGCCGTGACCGAGGAAGTGTCGTTGACGGCGGTGCCCGCAAACAGGCCGAAGCCCTCGTTGGACAGGCCCAGAGCGCTGCCCAACATGGGGAAGGTCAGGGCCGCGATGATGTTGAACAGGAAGATCACCGAAATGGACTGGGCGATCTCCTCGTCGTCGGCGTCGATGACCGGGGCGGTGGCCGCAATGGCCGAGCCGCCGCAGATGGACGAACCCACGCCGATCAGGGTGGAGATGTTGGCCGGCATCTTCATGACCTTGCAAAGCACAAAGGACACGATCAGCGAGGTGGAGATGGTGGAGACGATGACGGGCAGCGACGCCGCCCCCACCCGGGCAATCTCCGACAGGTTGAGGCCAAAGCCCAGCAAGATCACCGCATACTGCAGCACTTTTTTGGAGGTATATAGGATGCCGTCCTGGGTGCGTTCCCGGTCGCGGTAAAGCATGGAGATGACCATGCCGGCCAGAATGGCGAACACCGGCCCGCCCACCACCGGGAAAGCCTTGCCCAGCAGCCAGCAGGGCACTGCCAGCACCAGGCAGAGCAGCACGCCCGGGGCCAGATTTTTCACTTTTGTCATAGGTGCAAACGCTTCCTTTCCAATTTCTGGCACCTACTATACCGCAAAAGCTGCATTATGTAAAATGATGCTTCTTTATTTTTCCATAACGTTTGCTTATAATAGAGGCAAAGGAGGCGAAGCATATGCTGGATTTCCGCATCGAGACTTTTCTGGCCGTCTGCCAGACCATGAACTTTACCCGGGCGGCCGAGCTGCTGCACATCACCCAGCCCGCCGTATCCCAGCACATCCACGCGCTGGAATCCCAGTACAGTGTCCGGCTGTTTCTGTATCAGGGCAAACAGCTCCACCTGACCGAAAGCGGCCGGCTGCTGTACCAGACAGCCGTCACCATGCGCCACGACGCGCTGCGCCTGCGGGACGCCCTGCGCCAGGCCGGCGGCCGGCGGCATCTGCGCTTCGGCGCCACTTTGACCGTGGGGGAATACATCATGCCCGGCCCGCTACGCCGCCTGCTGGAACAGGACCCCGGCCTCCAGCTGCGGATGCTCACCGCCAACACCCGGGACCTGCTGCGCCTCATCGACCAGGGGGAGCTGGACTTTGCCATCGTGGAAGGCAACTTCGACCGTCAGCTCTACGAGGGCCTGGCCTACTGCACCCAGCGGTTCCTGCCGGTGTGCGCTCCGGGCTACCCCTTCCCCCGCCCGGTGCGCACCATGGAGGACCTGCTGGACGTACACCTTCTGGCGCGGGAGCCGGGTTCCGGCACCCGCAGCGTGCTGGAGCGGGTGCTGGAAGCGCACAACCTTGCCATCCAGAATTTTCACCGCCTGACCGAGCTGGGCAGCCTCAACCTCATCAAAAACCTGGCCTGCGCCGGGGTGGGCGTTACCTTTTTATATCAGCCCGTGGTGCAGCAGGAACTGCAGCAGGGCCTTTTGCAGGAGATCCCGCTGGAAGAAGGCCCTTTCTGCCACGACTTTACTTTCCTGTGGCGGCGCGGCAGCGCCTTTGCCGGCGAATACCGCGCCATGTTCCAGCTCCTGCGGCAGTGACCCCCGTCATGCAAACAGGGAGCCGATCAGCCCTGCCAGGCCGGGAACGCACGCTTTGATGGACGCATAGCGCGAGGTATTGATGCACAGGTCATAGTTTTCTTTTTTGCCCCACGCCTGGTTGGTGTAAAATAGATAGTACCGCGCCCGCTTTTTGTCCACCGCCCGGATCTTTTTCCGCAGGTCCGCCGGGGTGAGCGCGCCGGCGTCCTCCCCTTCTTCCCGCAGGGCCTGCTCGGTGGTGCGGCGGTCCCCTTCCAGCTGGCGGGAGACGGAGCTTTCACCGTCCAGAGCCGTGCAGAGGAATCCATGTGTGCTATAAAGTTTATAACACGATGCTTTCGCCCGGCGCGGGGGCCAGCACCCGCGCCGGGTTGGAGACCCGGGCGGCCAGGGCGGCGGGGTCTCCGTTGAAGGTGCTCCAGTCCGGGGCGTCTACGCTGCCCCAGTGGATGCACAGCAGCCGCGCCTGCGGGTAGGCTTCGGCCAGCCTGACTGCGCCCTCAAAGGTAATGTGCCACTCGTTGTCCGAAAAGTCCAGCAGGATCATGTCGGGCTGGGGCATGGTCAGGTGGGAGGGCAGCAGTTTGGAATCCCCCGGCAGCCAGATGCTGCCGTCCGGCGTGTCGAACCAGTAGCCGCAGTAGTCTTTTTCCTCCCAATGGCGGTAGGCCCACTTTTTCGAGCTGTTCTGCCAGTCGTGCTTGGCGGGGGTCAGGGTGGCCGAGACGCAGCCCACCCGGAACGTCTCCCCGATGCCGTGGCCGGTGCCGGGCAGGCCCAGCGCGCTGATCTGTTCGGCCACATACCGGGGCGCATGGTAGGAGCGGCAGACCTCTTTCAGATCCACGCAGCCCGAACGGCTGAAGTGATCGTTGTCGATGTGGGTGATGAGCAGCGCGTCCAGCTGCGGGACCTGCCGGGGCAGGATGGGCGGCTGGATCAGCAGCGGCATATCAAAATCCTGCAGCAGCGGGTCCACCATCAGGGTGGTGCCGCGGCTGTTGAGGAAAATGCCGGCGCTGCCCAGCCAGGTGACGGCCGTGTCGGGCCGCGGGGCAAAATCCGCGCCGGTCATGGGGCGGGTGGGGCCGGGCATGGCCTGGCCCCGGGGGCTTTTGAAAATCCGCATGAGGGTTCCTCCTTATTTATAGTTTATACGTCCAGCAGTTCCAGACGGTAGCTGCGGCTGCCCAGGCCGATGGCCGCGGCGTTTTCCAGCGTGTGGATGCCGTTGCGGCTCTCGATCCGCCGGGTCAGGGCCTCGTGGCCGGGGGCGGCGTAGACCAGGTCGATGCAGGCCTGGTCCAGGGCCACCGGGTCGGTGGAAGCCAGGATGCCGATGTCGGCCATTTCGGGCTCGGCGGGGTTGCCGTCGCAGTCGCAGTCCACCGACAGGCGGTTCATCACGTTGAGATAGACGATGCGCGCCCCGTGGCCCAGGGCATCCGAGACGGATTTGCCTGCGTCGCCCATGGCTTCCAGAAAGGCGTCCTGCTCGCCGCTCCACATATTGCCGCCGGTGCCGCCGGAATGGATCCATTGCTTGCCCTCCCGGCTGCCTAAACCAATGGAAATGTTCTTGATGGCTCCGCCGTAGCCGGCCATGGCGTGCCCCTTGAAATGGGACAGCACGACATAATCGTCGTAGTCGGCAAAGGCGGCGCCCACATAGTTTTCCCTCAGCCGGGCGCCGCCCTCCACCGGCAGGGTCATCGAGCCGTTCTCATCCTGGATGTGCACCGCGGCGATACCGGCAAAACCGTGCTCCCGGGCCACCTGGTAGTGGGATTCGGTGGAGCTGCGCGCCCCGCCGTAGGCGGTGTTGCACTCCACGATCGTGCCGTTCAGGCTGCGGATCAGGTCGCCCACCAGGTCCGGCCGGAGGTAGTTGGAGGCGGGCGGCTCTCCGGTGGACAGTTTTACCGCCACCCGCCCCGCGGGAGCCCAGCCCAGGGCCTCGTAGGCCCGCACCAGCGCCGCCGCGCTGATCTCGCGGGTGAAGTAGACGGCCGACGCGCCGGCGTCCCCGGTCAGATGTTCCAGGTCCGCCAGGGGGATCACGTCCCCTTCGTTGGTGGTTAGGCTCACGACCCCGCCGGAGGCCGCCTCACCGGGAGCGGCAGAGCTGGCCGGCGCGGGGGCAGAACTCGCCGTCGGTGCGGAAGAAGCGCCTGCCGCCGGAGACGCGCCGCAGGCTGCGGCGGCTCCAGTCAGGGCTGCGGCGGCGGAAAATTTGAGAAAGTCGCGGCGTTTCATCGTTCCTCTCCTCTCTTACAGCGCAAGCCCAGCCAGCCATTCGGCCACGTCGCTCTCGCTGGCCGAGGCGCTGAAGCGCATCCCCTCTTGCCAGTCGCCGGAGCCGGCCAGCTGGGCCAGGTTTTCGGCGCTGCTGCCCAGGCCCGAGCTGGCCGAGGTGCAGAACGGGATCACCCGCTTGCCCGAAAAGTCGTTGCCGGTCACAAAGCCGTTGACCGGCCAGCCCGCCCGGCCCCACCAGATGGGGCAGCCCACAAAAACGGTGTCGTAGTCCGCCCAGCCTTCAGGCGTGACGGCTTCCAGTTCCACCGTCTGGAGCGAGGGGTCCGCGTGCTCCTGCGAGACGCGGCTGCCGCTGTCGTTGTAATCCAGTTCTTCATCGGTGTAGGGGTCCACCGGCTGCAGCAGGAACAGGTCTGCGCCGGTGGCGTCGGCAATGTATCCGGCCACCGCGGCGGTGTGGCCGGTGGCGGAATAGCAGGCCACAAGGGTGCGGCCCGTCCCCGCGCCGCTGGAAGCCGCCGCACTGGAAGCGGCAGAGCTGGCCGGCGTACTGGCCGCGGAACTTGCCGCCGGCGCAAAGGAAGCGCTGGCCGACGGGGCCGCGCCGCAGGCCGCAGCCATCCCCGTCAGGGCCGCAGCGGCGGAAAGTTTGAGAAAATCGCGTCGTTTCATCTGTCATTACCTCCTGTTTTGCAAGCGGAGCGCGCGGGTCGAGGCGCTCTTTATGGTTATCATAAAGCATAGTTGACACGATGTCAAATACCTGCTTTGTATCCTGCATCATGCAGCCCGCGCATGGTTCCAAGCCTGCGCCGCGCCAGAGGCAGAGGGCCGGCCCATGCAAAAAAGGAATGCTTCTTCATGAAATGCAAGTATTGGACATCGCCGCCGCTCCCGCGCTATACTACGAGCAGACGAACTACAGCAAGGAGGTATCTGCTATGAAAAAGAACATCGGAAACGCACTGGCCCTTTACCCCACCCCGCTCGTGGTGGTGGGCGCCATGGTAAACGGCAAGCCCAACTGGCTGCTGGTAGGGCACCTGGGCATCATGGGCCACGACCACGTCATGGTCAGCCTGGCCAAGGCCCACTACACCAATCAGGGCATCCGGGCCACCGGCAAGCTCTCCATCAACATCGTGGACGAGGCGCTTTTGCCCAAGGCAGACCGCGCGGGCTGCGTCAGCGGCCACAAAGAGGACAAGTCCGGCCTGTTCCGCTGGGAAATGAGCGAAAACGGCGTCCCCATGATCGCCGACGCCCCGGTGGTGATGGTCTGCACCGCAGCGGACTTCTACGGCACCCCCGGCTTTGACAACGTCATCTGCACCATCGACGCCACCTACGCCGACGAGAAGGTGCTGGACCAGGACGGCAAACTGGATTACAGCGTGCTGAAGCCGGTGCTGTTCGAGATGCCGACCTACCAGTACCTCAAGACCGGCGAGGTGCTGGGCAAGTGCATGACCTTTGGCAAGGAATGCGCGCAGGAATGAGCGGCCGCGCCGGCCAGGCAGAAAGGAGCACTTTATGGAATACACCAAACTGGGCAAGACCGGCATCACCGTTTCCAAGCTGTGCGTGGGCTGCATGAGCTTTGGCAAGGCGGGCACCATGCACGACTGGACGCTGGACGAGGCCGAGAGCGAGAAGGTCATCCGCCACGCGCTGGACCTGGGCATCAACTTTTTCGACACAGCCAACGGCTATTCTGCCGGCACCAGCGAGGAATACCTGGGCCGCGCGCTCAAAAACAACGTGGCGCGCGACAAGGTCGTCATCGCGTCCAAGGTCTATTTCAACCCCGGCCGCCTCTCTCGGGAGGCCATCCTGCGGGAGATCGACGGCACCCTCAAACGGCTGGGCACCGACTATCTGGACCTGTACATCATCCACCGCTTTGACTACGACACCCCCATCGAGGAAACCATGGAGGCCCTGCATGACCTGGTCAAGGCGGGCAAGGTGCGGGCGCTGGGCGCTTCGGCCATGTACGGCTACCAGTTCTACAATATGCAGCTGGCCGCCCGCGACCACGGCTGGACCCCCTTCTCGGCCATGGAGAACCACTATAACCTCCTTTACCGCGAGGACGAGCGGGAGCTGATCCCCATCTGCAAACAGATGGGCGTCACACTGATGCCCTACAGCCCGCTGGCCGCCGGGCATCTGACCCGCCCCACCTGGGAGGCCGACACCCTGCGGGCCCGGACCGACCGGGTGGCCATGGGCAAGTACGACCGGATGGAACAGCAGGATATCCAGATCGTCCAGCGGGTCTACGAGCTGGCCGAACAAAAGGGCTGCAAAATGTCCCAGATCGCCATTGCCTGGCAGTGGGCAAAGGGCGTGGCCTCGCCCATCATCGGGGCCACCAAAGCCCGCTATCTGGACGACGCCGCCGGCGCGCTGGACGTGCAGCTGACCGGCGAGGACGTGGCCTATCTGGAAGAATGCTACGTCCCCCACCCCATCGTCGGCGCCATCAGCGCCAACCCGCCTGAGGGCGTGGTGCTGCTGGACGAGAAAAAGTAAACCGCAAGCATAAAAGGGCCGCCTCCCCTGCCGGGAGACGGCCTTTGCTGCTATAGCCAAACGTATAGCCAAACGCCGCGCCTTCTGCTATACTAGGGTGTATCTGAAAACTCCCCAATACTGCTCAATTCTACCAAAAAGCGCATCTGCCGCGTTGCAGTCGCTTGCATTCCACAAAGGAGTGCGGCGCTCCTGCGCCTTGCAGCTGCATCTTTTTGGCGAATTGTTCAGCATTTTTGAATTCTCAGATACACCCCAAACCCAAAACACGCAAGGAGGCCGCGTATGCAAATCGTTGAGAAAGAATCCTGGCCCCGGCGGGAGGTCTACGAGTTTTTCGCCGGGATGTCCCATCCCTTTTACGCTTTGACTTTTCCGGTGGACGTGACGCCGCTGCGGGCCTGGTGCAAAGAGCAGGGGCTGTCCTTTTATGCGGCCATGGTCTATGGGGTGACCAAAGCCATGGAGCGGGCAGACGCCTTTTTGTACAAGGACCGGGGCGGGCAGATCGTCAAGGTGGACCGGCTGGTCCCCAGCTTCACCGACCTGCACCCGGGCAGCGAGCAATTCCACATCGTCACGCTGGAAGCCGGGGACGACCTGGCGGACTTCTGCCGGCGGGCCAGGGCAAAGTCCGCCGCCCAGACCGCTTTTATCTCGGAGAGCGGCCCGTGGGCCCCGGACGAGCTGGTCTATTTTTCCTGTCTGCCATGGTTCCCGCTCACCGCAGCGACCAACGAGCGGGACGCCGACCCGTCCGACTCCATCCCTCGCGTGACCTGGGGCCGCTGGGAAGAGCGGGACGGCCGCACCCTTTTATCCCTCAGCCTGGAACTGAACCACCGCCTGCTGGACGGCGCCCATGTGGGCCGCTTCTACGCCGAGCTGAACGCCTGGCTGCAAACGCTGTGAGCCGTTCACATCCCAAACAGGAAAAAAGCCTTGCCTGTACACGCGCACGCCGTGCAGGCAGGGCTTTTTTGTGCTGGGCAGCAAAAAGGCCGCCCCCGCGGGGCGGTCCTTCAGGTTTTGGGCGGCTCGTCGTCCATATTGGCAAGGGCGTATTCAATGCACTGAATGACAAACTGGTTGCGGGATATATCAATGGCGGCCGCCTTCCGGTCTACCGTTTCCAACAAATCGGCAGAAATCCTTATCGTTACAACCTCTTTTTCAAGTTTTCTGGGTATAAATTTCGCCATACGACATTTTCCTCTCTTGTCTCATTATACGCATTTTGCTATTATAATGATATGATGATTTTTAACATCAAAAGACATGCAGTTAAAAGAATCATTTTAGCAATCAAATAACGAACACAACAGACAGGAGGAATCTTCATGCGTGAACAGGACAAGCTGCACATCCGCGAAAACGTCCAGGCTATGTACATCTTTGAGCTGCTGATGGGCTGGCTGGACCGCTCCATCCTCACCCCCGAGCAGGACGACAAGATCGAAAACGTCTTTGCCAAGGGCGCTGCGGTCAACCGGCTGTACGGCGAGATGATGGAGTCCTACAGCCGGCTGTCCGAACGGCTGCACCCCGGCAAGGAGGACGACGCGGACGTGGAAGTGTTCTTCAACTGCGCGCTGGATATGTGCGAGGAAGTAGGCCTGAAAATGTACCGCTACGGCCGCTACTATGCCCTCCACCCCGAGGCTTTCCCCGCCATGTACGACGATTACGCCTCCTATTACCTGCACGAGGCCGGGCAGGAGCAAAGCGCAGACGCCCCTGTATAAATCCGCCCGCGGCGGCGCACACTCTCACCAAAAGGTGGGAAGGGGGCCTGTCCATGCAGGCGCGCAGGCTGGCCGCCGTGTACGCGGCTTTGTTGGCGGGGTTCGCGGTGGTGCTGTGCCGGCTGTATCTGGCCGCCAGCAACACCGGCTACGCCGCCCGGGCCGCCGGCCAGAGCGCCGTCACCCTCCGCCTGCCCGCCCGCCGGGGCAACTTTTACGACTGCGACGGCCTGCCCCTCACCGGGCTGGACGAGACATGGTACGCCCTGTGCCTGCCGGGCGAGAGCAGCTATGTCCGCCTGTACGACGCGGCCACGGCGGCGGGCCAGGCCGAGCTGTACCAGCGGCGGAACGCCGCCTCCCCGTTCCTGCTGGAAGTGACGCAGGACGTGGCCAGCCTCGGGGTGTACACCTACCCCGCCGCCCGGCGGTACTGCGCCGTCCCCCTCTGCCAGCACCTGATCGGCTATCTGGACGGGGAAGGCCGGGGCGTGTCCGGGCTGGAAGCCGCCCTGGACGAAGTGCTGGCCGGCAGCGGCGGACAGGACACCGTCACCTGCACCGTCACCGGCCAGGGGCGGCTGGTGGAGGGCACCGGGCCCGTCTACACCCCCGCCGCCTTTGACGGGGCCGGGGTGCAGCTGACCATCTCCCGGCCCATCCAGCGGGCGGCCGAGGCGGTGGCCGCCGAGACCATGACCTCGGGCTGCATCCTGGTGCTGGACGTGGACACCGCCCAGGTGCGGGCCAGCGTCAGCCTGCCCGGCTACGACCCCGGCAACGTCTCGGCCAGCCTGGACGACGCCGGCAGTCCCCTGCTGGACCGGACCCTGGCCGCCTATGCGGTGGGCTCGGTGTTCAAGCCGGTGCTGGCCGCCGCCGCGCTGGAAGCCGGTTTGGACGGTCTGACGGTGGAATGTCCGGGCTACACGGTGGTGGACGGGCAGGTGTTCCGCTGTGCGTCGGGCACGGCGCACGGCACGGTGGACCTGGCCGCCGCCCTGGAAAAAAGCTGCAACGGCTATTTCATCCGCCTGGGGCAGGCGCTCGGGGCTGAAACGGTGCTGGACGCCGCCCGCCAGCTGGGCTTTGGGCGGCGGGTGCGGGTGGCCGGCAGCCTGCAGTCGGCCGCGGGGGTCCTGCCTGCGCTGGACACCCTGGGCGCGTCGGGCCAGCTGGCCAACTTCAGTTTCGGACAGGGACAGCTGCTGGCCACGCCTTTGCAGGTGGCCGCCATGATGAACACCATCGCGGCGGGGGGCGTCTACCGCGCCCCCTCCTTTCTCCTGCGCACCCTGGACGAGGCCACCGGCGAAACGCAGGAAAGCGCCTCGCTGCCGGCGGCGCGGCAGGTGTTTTCGGCTTCCACCGCCCAGCGCCTGCGGGAACTGCTGGCCGGGGTGGTGGCCGAGGGCACCGGCCGGGAGGCCGCGCCCCTCTACGGCGACGCCGCCGGCAAGACCGGCACCGCCCAGACCGGGCAGTTCACCGCCAGCGGCGAAGAAAAAATGAACCTCTGGTTCGCGGGCTTCTGCCCCGCCGGGGACCCCCAGTACACCGTCGTGGTCCTGCAGGACGGCCAGACCCAGCCGGCCCATTCCAGCGCGGCCGTCTTTGCCCAGGTGTGCGAAGCGCTGTGGCTGCTGGAACAGTAAAAAATCACGCGCACATCTTGCTTTTATCTGCCGCTTGTGCTATTCTATAGAAGTATTTTCATGCAAAGTCTCAGGGGGCCTGCCCCCGAATAGGTTAAAGGAGCGTTCTACACATGACAGTTTACGAGATTGTCGGCGGCGTTGTCCTGCTGATCGTTTCCCTGGTGATCCTCGTGCTGACCCTGCTGCAGCACACCCATGGTCAGGGCCTGTCCAGCGCCATCGGCGGCGGGGTCCAGGGCGCCAACACCACCCGGCTGAGCCCGGCCGACCAGATGCTGGCCAAAGTCACCCGCATTGCCGGCGTGATCTTCTTTGTGGTGGCGATCGCCGCCTGCGTGCTGTCCAGCCGGTTAGGCTGAGCCGCCGACCGCGTCCTGCGGACGAAACAGGGAGGCGGCTCAGGCTGCGTAGCCGAGGCGCTGCCGGTGGCAGAAACAGCCGAGGCGGAGCAGGGGCCGCCGTCCAAATTTGCAAGCGGGCTGCGTCCCGCGCCGGAAATTTGGGCAACGGCAACCCGGAGCCGCGCTCCGGTTTTTACAAGCGCCCTCCGCGGCGCGCCGGAAAAACCGGCTAAGCGCAAGAGGATTGAGCCGTAACCGCAAGAAAATGCCAGGCAAGGGCTGTGTCCCCCTGGAGCGTGCAGGCGCCTGCACGCCGAAAAGGCCCCGCAGCAACGCGGGGCTGTTTTTGTGTCCGGGCCGTAAGGAGAAGCGCCCGGCTGTGAAGTCGCGCCCGCCCGAAGCAGCAGGCGGTGCGCCGAAGGATGTGAAGGAGAATTTACCTGTATGCCAATGAGAGATAAGATCGAGCGGGCCATCCAGATGCAGCCCTGCACCGTCAGGGACCTGAAGGCCAAATTCGGCGGGGACCGCGCCGCCGACCGCAAAGTGATGGAAGCGCTGGACGAGCTGGTCCGGGAGGCTGTGGTCTGCCAGACTGAGGGCGTCTTTTTCACGGTGCGGTCGGGCCGCAAGGACAAGGCCCTGCCCTGCACCCTGGTCAAGCTGGGCAAAAACTTTGGGTTTGCCATGCTGGAGGACGGTTCGGGCGATATCTTCATCCCCGGCCGGCTGATGAAGGGCGCCATGCCCGGCGACCGCGTCCTGGTGGAAAAGCTGGCCCATCCCCGCGTGGAGGGCAGCGACGAGGGCGAGATCCTGGCCGTGCTGGAACAGAAGAACAATCTGGTGGGCACCACCCGCCGGATCGGCGGCAAGCTGGTGTTCGTGCCGGACGACTGCCCCGCCATCTCGATGCAGATTTTGCGGGACAGCGAGGGCGGCGCCAAGGACGGCGATAAGGTCGCCGTGGAGATCCGCGCCCGCGGGATGCGCCAGGAGGACCACCGGGTGGCGGTGGTCATGCGGTTCGGCTCCAGCGAGGAGGCCAAGCGCTGCGCCAAGGCCCTGCTGTATGCCCGGGACGTCCACGTCCGCTTCCCCGAGCCGGTGCGGGAGGAAGCCAAAAAACTGGAAGGGGCCGCTGTCACCGACGCCGACACCCAGGGCCGGATGGACCTGCGCGCCCTGCCCATCTTCACCATCGACAGCGCCGAGACCAAGGACATCGACGACGCCATCAGCCTGAACCAGACCCCCGACGGCTTTGAGCTGGGGGTGCACATCGCCGATGTGTCCCACTACGTCAAGCCGGGCACCGCTCTGGACGACGAAGCCTTTGAGCGGGCCACCAGCGTCTACTATGCCGACCAGGTGGTGCCCATGCTGCCCAAGCAGCTGTCCAACGGCATCTGCAGCCTGAACGAAGGCGAGCTGCGCCTGGCTTTCTCCTGCCTGATGCACCTGGACAAAGAGGGCAAGCTCATCAACTACAAGTTCGTCAAGTCGGTCATCCGCAGCCGGGTCAAGGGCGTGTACAGCGAGATCAACGCCCTGCTGGCCGGCACCGCCGACACCGAGATCCAGTACAAATACGCCGAGGTGGCCGGCCAGCTGCCCGCCATGAAAGCCCTGTACACCCTGCGGGCCGGCCTACGCCGGGAGCGCGGCTGCATGGACATCGAGAGCGGCGAGGTCAAGCTGATCCTGGACGACAACGGCCACTGCATCGACGTCAAAAAGCGGGTGCAGGGCGAGAGCGAAGCCATGATCGAGGAGTTCATGCTGCTGGCCAACCAGTGCGCGGCCCACTTCGCCCGCACCAAGCAGATTCCCTTCGTCTACCGCGTCCACGAAGAACCCAACAGCGAAAAGCTGGAGCGGCTGCACACCCTGCTCAAGGCCTGCGGCATCAACGACCACTTTGCCAAGGAAGTGCCCGAGCCCAAGGAGCTGAGCGCCATTCTGGAAGGCGTCCGCGGCACCCCCTACGAAAAGATCATCCGCACCGGCCTGCTGCGCTGTATGTCCAAGGCTGAGTATCAGCCGGTGCCCAAGGGTCACTACGGCCTGGTGCTGAAGGATTACGCCCACTTCACCAGCCCCATCCGCCGCTACCCCGACCTGGCCATCCACCGCATCCTGACGGCTCTGCTGGGCGGGATGGACAAGGAGACCATCATCGCCAGCTACACCGACTTTGCCGAAAAGGTCAGCAAACAGTCCAGCGCCCAGGAAGTGGTGGCCATGCAGATCGAGCGCAAGGCCGAGGACTGCTATAAGGCCGAGTATGCCCGCGCCCACATCGGCGAGCACCGGGCCGGCACCATCTCGGGCGTCACCCAGCGGGGCGTCTTTGTCGAGCTGGACAACGGCGTCGAGGGCTTTGTCCCTGTGGCCAGCCTGACCCCCACCGGGGCCCTGCTGACCGAGGGCGTCCGCCTGTCCGACCCTGTCTCGGGCAAGCAGTGGAGCCTGGGCGACAGCATGATGATCACCATTGTCCGGGCCGACGTCAACCTGGGCAAGATCGACTTTGAGGCCGCCGCCTCCAACGCCTGACGCCCCCTATCCCAAAAGCCGCCGCGGAGCACCCTGCGGTAGTTCAGACTGTCAAAAAGTCCCGCCCAGCCGACATGTGCGGATGGGCGGGACACATACAGGGAAATTTGGCGCTGAGAGTGTGCGAGCCGCTTTGCGGCGAGTGCGCGGTTCAGCGCCAAATTTTGTCCCCAGGGGGATATTAGGGGGAAGGAATTTCTGCCGCGCGGCTGCGCGCAGAAATGGGTTCCCCCTAAAGCGGGGCGCTTTTGCGACACGCTAAGTAAAATCTTTCTATATTTTTGGCGATACTGCCCAAGATATTTACATTCATCGGCGCAAAAAGCCGATTTTTGACAGTTTGGGTCTTGTTTTAGGACGGCTTTTGTGTTATTGTTATGGTAAAGGTATGGCGGGGCCAGTGCGCCCTGCGCAAGCCATATTCCCATCCATTGAATGAGGAGGACATTTCGATGAAAAGCTATATTTCGCGTCGTAATTTCCTGAAAGCGGCCGGCGCCATGACCGGCGCAGCCGCCGCCCTGGGCCTGACCGCCGCCCCTGTGAGCGCGGACGGCCTGTTCTATCCCCTGGTCGCCCCCGACAAGCACCCCATCACCATCCTGTACACCAATGACGTGCACACCTACATCGACAACGAAGCCCCCGAGCTGACCTACGCTTCCATCGAGGCTTTGAAGAAGAGCTACGAGGACGCCGACATGGACGTCCTGCTGGTGGACGCCGGCGACCACATCCAGGGCACCGCCTACGGCGCCATGGACCAGGGCGCTTCCATCATCAAGCTGATGAACTCGGCCGGCTACGACCTGGCCACCCTCGGCAACCATGAGTTTGACTACGGCATGGACCGCATCATGGAGATCGTCAACGAGGAGGCCAACTTCCCCTACATCAGCTGCAACTTCAAGGATCTGCGCACCGGCAAGAACGTGCTGCCCTCCATCAAGTATTTCTTCCGCGGCGGCCGCATCCTGGCCTTCATCGGTGTGACCACCCCCGAGACCATCACCAAGTCCACCCCCGCCTACTTCATGGACGCCGGCCAGAATGAGTACATCTACGGCATCGACGGCGGCGACGACGGCCAGGCCCTCTACGACGCCGTCCAGAAGGCCATCGACGAGGCATGGCTCTACGCCGACTTCGTCATCGGCCTGGGCCATCTGGGCGTGGACGGTTCTTCCTCCCCCTACACCAGCCGCGAGGTCATCCAGCACACCGTCGGCTTCAACGCCTTCATCGACGGCCACTCCCACACCGAGATGCCCGGCGAGACCGTCCGCGACGCGGAGGGCAACCCCGTCGTCCTGACCCAGACCGGCTGCTATCTGGGCAACGTGGGCCGCATGACCATCGACACCGACCGCAACTTCACCACCGAGCTGATCTCCTCCAGCAACGTCAACCCCTTCAACGAGACGCTGATCCTCCAGACCGACTGGATCAACGCGGTGGACGATATGCTGGGCGAGAAGATCGCCGAGAGCCCCATCAACTTCTACATCAACGACCCCGTCACCGGCGACCGCCTCATCCGCTCGGAGGAGACCAACATGGGCGACCTGGTGGCCGACGGCATCTACGCCTACTTCAACGAGATCGAGCAGCTTGACTGCGACATCGCCATCATGAACGGCGGCGGCATCCGCGCCGACATCCCCGCCGGCGACTGGACTTATATGTCCTGCAAGACGGTCAGCCCCTTCGGCAACGTGGCCTGCCTGATGAGCGTCACCGGCGCGCAGATCCAGAATGCACTGGAGTTCGGCGCACGGTATGCCGGTTCCGGCCAGGAGAACGGCGGCTTCCTGCAGGTGGCCGGCGCGACCTACGAGATCCACACCGACATCCCCAACACCGTCCAGACCGACGATCAGGGCGTTTGGAGCGGCCCCGCCACCGGCACCCCGCGGGTCCAGAACGTCAAGATCTACAACAAGGCCACCGGCGCGTACGAGCCGCTTGACCCCAACCGCACCTACAACATGGCCGGCATGAACTACACCCTGCGCAGCCTGGGCGACGGCTTTGCCATGTTCGACGGCGCGACCCTGGTCAAGGACTACGTTTCCGAGGACTACCTGGTCCTGTCCAGCTACGCCATGCTGTTTGACGGCGCGGTCATGACCACCGCCAACAGCCCCCTGGCCGATTACCCCGGCTACCTGCTGGACTACGAGAACCCCTACGGCGCAGGCCGCATCACCCTCGTCTAATGTGACGCGCCCCGCACAGGGTTTCCCCAAGCAGTAAAATGCCCCCGCTCTCCTGCAAGGGAGGGCGGGGGCATTCTAGCGTGTCGCAAAAGCGCCACGCTTTAGGGGGAACCCATTTCTGCCTGCTGCGCAGGTCAGAAATTCCTTCCCCCTAATATCCCCCTGGGGACAAAATTTGGCGCTGAACCGCGCACTCGGCTTTACAGCCTCGCACACTCTCAGCGCCAAATTTCCCTGTATGTGTCCCGTCCATCCGCACATGTCGGCTGGACGGGACTTTTTGACAGTATGTTCCCGGCTTTGCCAGGGAATCTAATTTTGTCACAGACTGAACTGCACCGCGCAGTAGGCCGCGTAGATGGCAAGCAGCGCTACGCCCTGCCAGCGGTAGAGCCGGCCCTTGCACAAAGGCGGCGCCACCAGCAGCACCATGACCACAAAAGCCACCGGCAGGTCCAGCACCAGAGAGGCGTTGTGCCCGGCGATGGTGGAACCGGCGGGCAGGCCGAAGGGGGCCAGCGCCACCGAGACGCCGTTCACCAGCACCAGGTTGAACAGGTTGGCGCCGATGACGTTGCCCAGGGACAGCGCCCCGTGCCCCTTGACCAGGGAGGTGATGGCCGTGACCAGCTCGGGCAGCGAGGTGCCCAGGGCGACCACCGTCAGGGCAATGACCGATTCGGGCACGCCCAGACCGGCAGCGATCACGACGCCGTTGTCCACCATCAGGTTGGCGCCCACCGCGATGAGGGCGGCGGACAGCGCCAGCCGCACCAGCTCCACCGCCAGGCTGCCGGACGGGGCCGCCTCGGGCGGGGCTTCGCCGGCTGCGGGGGCTGCGGGCGCGCGCCGGGCCGAGGCCACCTGCGCCGCCATATAGGCCGCAAAGAGGGCCAGCAGGACGACGCCTACCCACCGGCTGAAAGTGCCGGTGGTGTAGGCCACCGCCGCGTAAAAGACCGCCGCGATGAAGAAGAAGCTCACCGGCAGCCGCAGGGCGGCGGCGTCCGCCTTGCCTGGCCGGACCGCAATGGTGATGGCGGCCACCAGCGCCGCATTGCAGATGATCGAGCCAATGGCGTTGCCGTAAGCGATCTCGCCGTGGCCGCCCAGGGCCGACGACGCCGAGATCATCACCTCGGGCAGGGTGGTGCCCACCGACACCACCGTGGCCCCGATCAGCAGATCGGGCAGGTGGAATCGCCGGGCGATCCCCACCGCCCCATCTACAAACCAGTCGCCGCCCTTGACCAGGCAGAGCAGCCCTACACAGAATAACAATACAGCGATCAGCATCGCATCGCCTCCTTTTCCTATTTTGCAGGCCGGTTTAGACCGGCTTTTTGGCGCTGGGATAGATCTGGTCCATCCGCTCGTCGGGGAAGTGCTCATCCAGGAACACGTCCAGGGCGTTGGCCGGCGGGGTGCCGTCGCCGCGGGCGTCGGCGCGGATCAGCGCCAGACCGGACACCGCCATGTTCACCACCATGAACGCGCCGACCAGCAGCGTCAGCCAGCGGCCGGTATGGCTGCGGACAAAGCCGATGCCGCGCATCACATAGGGGTAGCACAGCTTGACCCACGCCACAGCGGCAAAACCCCAGAAAAAGCAGTACAGCAGGTTGATGCGGCCCCCCAGGTTGAAGGGGATCTTGCTGTAGTCCCAGAAGATCACGCCAAACACCAGCTCGCCCAGGACGCTGCAGACGTATTCGTATGCGCCGCCCATCAGGGTGCCCAGGACGAACAGTTCGCTGGATGTGCGCTCGCTGCCGTCCTTCTTGCGGGGCAGCAGCACCGACGCCATGACCAGCGCGGCCCCCCACACGATGCTGAAGGGGCCCCACACCAGGCTGGAGCGGCTCATCCACTCCCCCATCCGCACCCGGCAGAAGATGGTCTCCACGATGTCCCCCACCAGTGACCCGATGGTGAACAGCCAGACCACCTCACTGAAGCTGACCCCCGGTTCCAGCTTGGCCGGCTTTTCGGCCGCCTTGGGGTAAGCGCCCTCGATCCGGCGCTCGATCCGCAGGGCGATGCGGTCGTACAGGGTGCGGGACTGCTGTTCCAGCGCGCGGTTCAGCCCTTCCAGACGGGTGGGCCGCCGCTGCAGGATGGCCGCGCTGCCCAGCTGGTCCAAAAGCGCCAGGATGCCCAGCACCCAGGCCAGCGTCTCGAACAGCCAGACCGGCATCATGTGGAACAGATTTGTCAGCAGGCCGTTGACCCACAGCACCGAAGCACTGCCCAGCACGCCCCACAGCAGCGAGTAAGGCAGGCAGACATAGCCGTCGATGTTGAAGCGGTGGCCCGAATAGTCCCACCAGGTGCGGTGGTGCAGCCGTTCCAGGGTTTTGGCAGCCACCCATTCCACCACCGTCGCCACCACGGTACAGCCCAAAAACAGGTAGAGCAGGTTATCCCGCAGATCGTTAAAGCCGGCGGCCATGATGACGGCCGCCAGGCCGTAGACATAGCACATGGGCCCGGCGGCAAAGCCGCGCTTGACAAAGCCCCGGCCCCGGGCCGCCGAAACCACCGTCTCCGCGATCCAGCCTAAAAACGAATAGACCACATACAGCAGCACGAGGTCGTAATACCACGCATATTCCATGAACTTCTCCTTTGATTTTATACAGACCTGGAAAAAAGTATGATTTATCCTACCAAATTTTGGCCGGGAATACAAGAGCGTCCGCGTAAATAATCTGTAAACAGTATGCGCACCGGCACGATACAAAAAACGCCGCGCGGGGTTTGTCGTGCCCCGCACGGCGGACTTGCGGCATCACCGCAGCGCTGGTCTATTCGTATTCACCGTTTTGAAACGCTTTTACACATCCCATATAGTCTCGATACAGCAGGCTTTTCTGTTTTCTGTCTTCCGCGCTCACTCCCTGTTCGATTCGCAGCTGCAAATACAGCTTTGCACTGTTGGAGCAGATATAACCGGTTTCTTCTTCCAACACAACATAGACAAACGGTTCATGGACAGCGTTCAGGGCTTTATTGTAGGGCTGGTTCTTTTCTGTTCTCAGCAGCTTATACGCACAGAACTTCATTTCGTTTTCTTTCACTTGCCTTCTCTGATTGCAAAGCGCATTCTTTACATTGTAAACCAGCAGGCGGCGAAACAAACCGGTAAACTCGGACAACGAAATGCTTTCCACATCCGCTTCGCCGGCCAGCCATTTTTTCAGTTCCTGTACATTTTTCAAACCAAAATCCTCTTAAGTCAGACTTAATTAACCGGAACTGCAGCTGTTATTGATCTGCAGGAATTCCATTCACTTGTAATAACTTCACGCCATTGTACATCTGTTCCCCTTATTTCAACCATAGTGACATCGGAATCAAGATTAAAATTGTCTATTACAATTGATCCTGTAGCCGCAGCTGAAACGTATTTTGTTGTATACTTAGTATACGGTTCTTCTCCAAATGTAGCATATGTTTCTCTAAAAATGCCACTAGTTGAGCGCACCACTATTTTCTTAAATCTAATGCCACTTAAAATATCTGTTCCACTCCAAGCTAAAATAAATTCACAATTTGTTGTATTTCCATTACGTATAACTCCCGCATAGATATTCATTGCACCACTATATGGAGTTATGCCTAATTTGCAAATTCCTTGATTTCTTTCTAATGCTTTTTGAAACTCTAACTCGTTTTCAAAAGAAACAACAGGAACCTTAAGTACTATATCAGTTGTGTCATTCGTGCGCTCTACACTTTCCGCACCTACCGAAAATGATACCCCTATACTTAGAATTATGGTCATAACTAGAGAAAAAAATCTTTTGACAGTTTTCATAATATGCTCCTTATATTTTAATTCTGTTTATTACATATTTTTATCAAATATCTTAAACCATCTTATCTACCACCTCCTAAATATTGTCTCTTTTATGCTATACCCAACTGTTTATTTTTGTATCCACCTCCTCCACCAGTTCATCAAAGCATTCGGGCGTCCCACGCGGCGGAGAGCACCGACGCAAAGATAAAATACAGCACCAGGCTGCCCACCGAATCATAGGTGAAGCCAAACAGCTTCATCACCCCGCCGGCCACCAGGCTCACGGCGGCCAGCAGGGCCAGGATGAGCCCCATCCCCAGCAGGACGGCTGCCGGATCTCGTTGTTTCATGGCGCTTCACCGCCTCCACCAGCGGCGCTTTTCCCCCAACGAAACCACGTCATTGAACAGGCACCGCACCTTGGGCGAGAGCTGGGTGTCCCGGTGGTAGCAGCCGAACAGCCACTTGTCGTAGGTCATCTGTCCCACCAGCTTGTCGAAATAGGCGTGGAGGCGGTTGCTGGCCCCCGCGGGCAGGATGGTAAAATCGAGGAATCTGCTTGGGGCGTCGTGGGTCAGCACATACTCTACTTGAAAGCCGTGGGCCGCCGCGCTGGCGTCGCAGAAGGCGTATTCCTCATCCGAGGGCATCTCCCGGGGCCACCAGTTGACGCCGGGGTCCCGCTCCTCCTTGTCGGGGCTTTCGCCGCCCCCAAAACAGAGGAAGCTCATCCCCTCCAGCTCCAGGATGCTGCCCCGGCAGACGTGGTAGATGCGGCCGGCCACCGGCTGCACCCGCCCGCCGAACTTTTCCTCCACCGGCAGGGCGTCCAGCATATCGTAGTTTTCGTGGGTGCCGTCCAGGAACAGGATGGTGTAGGGGCGCCTGGCCAGCCAGTCCAGCCTCTTTTTCTCCTCTTTGCTGCCGTCCCACAAAAAGCCGAAGTCCCCCAGCACAAAGAGGACGTCGTTTTTGCCCAGGCGGCGCAGTCGTTTTTCCTTGAAGCGGTCCAGCTCCCCGTGGGTATCCCCAGTGATATAGATCATGCGTGTCTCCCTCTTTTGGTTTGTGAAAGTGATGCGCGAAACCCTTGTCACCCACCCGCAAACCTGCTATATTATTAGAGTAAGACCGGACCCTGACGCCCGGTCCTGTTTGACTGATTTGCAGCCAACGTGTTTTTGATCAAAATCGACGCTACTATTGTAGCGCGTTCCGAGGGAATTGTCTACATGAAACGACTTTTTGCACTGCTTTTGACCCTGGCGCTGGTGGTGGGCTGTCTGGCCGTGCCGGCCGGCGCCATCTTTGACCCCAGCCCGGTCTACGACGTAAAGGCCCAGAGCGCCTACATCGTCAACACCGACACCAACATCATCGTTTACGAAAAGGACAGCACCGCCCAGATGCCCGCCGGCGGCCTGACCAAGCTGATGTGCGCCGCCCTGGTGCTGACCAATTACGGCGACGAGCTGGACAGCCGCACCTTCCAGATGCCTTTCGCCATCTCGGACTATGTCTATGGCACCGATAACGCCGATATGCGCTCGGGCGAGACCTTCACCCTGCGGGAGGCGCTGTACGCCATGCTGCTGCGCAACGCCAACGACGCCGCCATGGGCATGGCCTACCAGCTGTCGGGCAACGACCTGGCCGGCTGGGTCAGCCAGATGAACAGCCTGTCCCAGCAGATCGGCACCACCGCCAGCACCTGGACCGACGCCTGCGGCCTGGACCCCGGCAATGTGACCAACGCGGTGGATATGTACCTGATCCTGCGGTACCTGATGGGGTTTGACGCCTTTGTGGAGATCGCGGGGTCGGCCAGCTTCGAGATGCCGGCCAAGGAAAAGCACTCCAAGTCCTTTGTCCTCACCAACCAGAACATGGCCCTGAACAAGTCCAGCGGGGGCAAGTTCTACCGTTCGGCCATGAAGGGCGGTATGTGCGACGTGGTGGCCTACAAAAACGACACCGGCAGCCAGAGCTACGTCTCCTGGGCTTCCCAGGACGGCGAGACCTATATCTTCTGCGTCATGGGGGTGCCGGACAGCGCCGACGCCTACGGCTACGCCAACCGCCGCCCCGCCCTCTACGAGACCACCCAGCTGATCGACTGGGTATACAGCAGCTTTTCGGTGCAGGCCGCCCTGGACCCCGACCAGGCCCTGGCTGAGATCCCGGTCAAGTATTCCTCCGAGACGGACACCCTGCTGCTCTACCCCGACGACCAGATGATGACCATCCTGCCCTCCTCCTCGGACAACACCGTGACCCAGAAGTTTTTCCACCTGCCCGAGGCGGCCGCCGCGCCGGTCAAACAGGGGGACATCATCGGCACCGTGGAGATCTGCCTGGCCGGGGAGACCATCGGCGTGGTCAACCTGATCGCCGGCCAGGATGTGAACCGGAACCCTGTGCTGTACGGCATCGCCCAGTTCCAGGCGTTTTTGGGCAGCTTGTACCTGAAAGTGGTGCTGGCCCTCAGCGCCATCGCCCTAGCCCTGTACGGCATCTGGTGGGTGCAGAACGCCATCCGCGAACAGCGCAGCTGGGGCAGCAAACACATCAAGAGGCACTGAAACAACAGCAAAAGGACAGCTAAAGGGGCCGCCGTGCAGCGATGCACGGCGGCCCTTTTTTCACTTCAGGTCCAGTTTGGGCGGCACATCCAATTCCTCCGGGACATACTTGCCGTTTTTCCTGCGCTGGCGCACGCACTCGCTCAGCAGGTATTCGATCTGACCGTTCACCGACCGGAAGTCGTCCTCTGCCCAGGCGGCGATGGCATCGTACAGCTTCGCGGACAGGCGCAGCGGCACCTGCTTTTTGGGCTCGGCCATCAGTACAGGCTGCCCGAATTGACCACGGGCTGGGCGTCATGGTTGCCGCAAAGCACCACCAGCAGGTTCGAGACCATAGCCGCCTTCCGCTCGTCGTCCAGCTCCACCACGTTGTTCTCGCTCAGGCGTTCCAGGGCCATTTCCACCATGCCCACCGCGCCGTCCACGATCATCTTGCGGGCGTCGATGATTGCCGACGCCTGCTGCCGCTGCAGCATCACCGCGGCGATCTCGGGCGCATAGGCCAGGTAGGTGATCCGGGCTTCGAGCACCTCGAGGCCGGCTTCCTCCACCTTTTCCTGGATCTCGGCCCGGATGCGCTCAGCCACCACCTCGCTGGAACCCCGCAGGCTGCCGTCGTCGGGCTTGCCGTCGCCGGTGGTGTCGATGCCGGGGGCCACGTCGTAGGGATAGATGCGCACCACATTGCGCAGGGCGCTGTCACACTGCAGGGAGAGGTATTCCTTGTAGTTGTCCACATTGAACACCGCCTTGGCGGTGTCTTTGACCTGCCAGATCACCGCAATGCCGATCTCCACGGGATTGCCCAGGCAATCGTTGATCTTCTGGCGGGCGTTGTTGAGGGTCATCCGCTTGAGGGAGATCTTTTTGCCGCTGTTGGCGGCTGCCGCGGCCTGGTTGGCCGCCTCCTTGCCCAGCACCGCGGCCAGCCCGGTGGCGTCGCCGTTCTGGACGTCCCCGCTCTGGCTCAGGCGGGTGCCCGCGGCCGGGTTGACCGCGGTGCAGAAGGGGTTAACCCAGTAAAAGCCCTCCCCTTTCAGGGTGCCGATGTAGTTGCCGAACAAGGTCAGCACCAGCGCTTCCTGGGGCTTGAGGACCTTCAGCCCGCACAGTAAAATCCAGGCCAGCGCCATGTACACAACAGCGACGCCCAGCACGACGTTGCCCACCATGCCCGGCACGCCTTCCAGCCCCGGTACACCGGCCATCCCTGCTGCGGCCGCCGCTGCAATGGCCACAACGTAGCCCACCAGCACCAGCAGCAGCACGACCATACCGTTCTTTTTGGTCTGCAAGATCTTTTCTGTCATATGGTATCATCCTCCTGACAATGCATCGAGAAGCATCTTGTTGATATCAAAATCATATCACATTGCATCACAGTTGTCAAGAGGCACACAAAAAACAGGGGGCTCCCCTGCGGGAACCCCCTGTCTGAAGTTTTGGTTTGAGGCAAGAAACTTACTTGATCTCGACCTTGGCGCCGGCCTCTTCCAGCTTCTTCTTGATGTCCTCGGCGTCGGCCTTGGAAGCCTTCTCCTTGACAGCCTTGGGAGCGCCGTCGACGATAGCCTTGGCCTCCTTCAGGCCCAGGCCGGTAATCTCCTTGACCAGCTTGATGACCTGCATCTTGGTGGCGCCAGCCTCGGTCAGGATGACGTCGAACTCGGTCTTCTCCTCCTCAACGGGAGCAGCAGCGCCGGCAGCAGCAACAGGAGCAGCAGCAACAGCAGAGACGCCGAACTCCTCGCAGTAAGCGTCGATCAGCTCCTTCAGCTCCAGGACGGACAGGCCCTTGACGGACTCGATGATGGCAGTAATCTTCTCAGAAGCCATGGTAATAACCCTCCAATTTCAGTTGATTTTTGTAGGAATGTCGTAGTTGAACAGTTTGTGTCAGGCAGCAGCCGGCGCGCACTTAGGCGGCGGGCTCCTCCTGCTTGTCCACATAAGCCTGCATGGCGACGGCCAGACCGGACAGGGTGCTGGTGAGCGCGCCTGCGAACATGGACAGCATACCCTCGCGGCCGGGCAGCTTGGCGATGGCGTTGGTCTCAGCAGCGCTGAGCACCTTGCCCTCCATGAAGCCAGCCTTGACGACGAACTTCTTGGAACGGTCGCCGTCCTGGTACTTGCACAGGATGCGGGCAGCAGCCATCGGGTCCTCAGCGGTAGCGAACGCGACGGCAGTGTCGCCGGTAAAGTTCTCGGTCAGACCCTCGATGGAGGTATCCTTGACAGCCAGACGGAGCATGGTGTTCTTGACGACCATATACTCAACGCCAGCCTCACGCAGCTCTTTGCGCAGCTTGGTGTCGTTCTCGACGGTGATACCGCCGTAAGCGACCACGCAACCGGAAACCGCGTTCTCAAACTTTGCCTTCAGACCAGCGACATAAGCCTGCTTTTCAGAAAGAATCTTTGCACTGGGCATTTCGGTTTCACCTCGTTTCAAAACTACATCGGAAGCCGGAGCCATAGAAAAAGCCTCTCTCCCGCGCACACAGGCCGAGAGAGAGGCATAAAACAACGTTACGCGTTTCTCGGCAGGCGGATACACTTTACACTGGACTCCAGCGCCTGCTGTCTTAAAAACAGCAATGATATTTTACCGCACGGATGCGGTTTTGTCAAGCGTTATTCTGAAATTTTTTCAGAAATGGTTTCCCCGCTCTTTCAAATCCGTACCGGCCGGCGGACATGCGCCGACGGACGGGACACATACAGGGAAATTTTCCGGTGAGAGTGTGCGAGGCCCATCGGGCCGAGTGCATGGTTCACCGGAAAATTTTGTCCCCAGGGGGATACTAGGGGGAAGGAATTTCTGCTGCGCGCATGCGCACAGAAATGGGTTCCCCCTAGCCTATGTTAGACGCCGTACTTCAGGGTGTTCAGGCGGATGCCAGGGCCCATGGTGGTGGCGATGGTAGCGCTCTTGAAGTAGGTGCCCTTGGCGGCAGCGGGCTTTGCCTTGGCGATGGCCTCCATGACAGTGTCCAGGTTGGTGAACAGCTTCTCAGCGCCGAAGGATGCCTTGCCCACGGGGACATGGATGATGTTCTGCTTGTCCAGGCGGTACTCGATCTTACCGGCCTTGGCTTCCTTGACGGCCTTGCCCAGGTCGGGGGTCACGGTGCCGGCCTTGGGGTTGGGCATCAGGCCGCGGGGTCCGAGCAGCTTACCGAGGCGGCCGACCTTGCCCATCATGTCGGGGGTAGTCACGACCACGTCGAAGTCCATGAAGCCGCCCTGGATCTTGGCGATCAGGTCGTCATCACCGACGATATCAGCGCCGGCAGCCTCAGCGGCGGAAGCAGCGGGGCCCTTGGCGATGGCGCAGACGCGGACGGTCTTGCCGGTGCCGTTGGGCAGCACGACAGCGCCGCGGACCTGCTGGTCGGCATGACGGCCGTCAACGCCCAGACGGACGTGCAGCTCGACGGTCTCATCGAACTTGGCGGTGGCCAGCTTGCAGGCCAGCTCCAGCGCCTCGTTCACATCGTACAGTTTGGTGGAATCGACCTGCTTGGCAGCGTCGATATAATGCTTGCCGTGTTTCATTGTTTATCCTCCTATGTGGTTTTGCGGGCGAAGCGCCCTCCCACTGTTTATGTCTCAGCCTTCGACTGTGACGCCCATGCTGCGGCAGGTGCCGCGGATCATGCTGCACGCGGCCTCGAGGGAGGCGGCGTTCAGGTCGGGCATCTTGGTCTTTGCGATCTCCTCAACCTGAGCGGCAGTCAGGGAACCGACCTTTTCCTTGTTGGGCTTGCCGGAAGCGGTGGACAGGCCGGCGGCCTTCTTGATCAGAACGGCGGCCGGGGGGGTCTTGGTGATAAAGCTGAAGGAACGGTCAGCATACACGGTGATGACGACGGGGATGATATAGCCCATCTGGTTCTTGGTACGCTCGTTGAACTCCTTGGTGAACGCCATGATGTTGACGCCCTTCTGGCCCAGGGCCGGGCCGACAGGAGGAGCCGGGGTTGCCTTGCCGGCCTCGATTTGCAGCTTGATGTAGCCAGTTACTTTCTGTGCCATGATAAATGCACCTCCAAAAATCTGTGGTGAGTTGCGGCCCGCTGTCTGCGAGCCTCCCACGAGCAGGCCTTTGCCCGGCCCGCTCTATAAGAACCGCACGCGGTCTTATCCAGGAAAAACGTTTCTTGCCTTTGCGCTTGTTAAAGCGGCTCGACCTGGGCGATGTCCACCTCGGCGGGGGTCTCGCGGCCGAACATGTTCACCTTGAGCTTTACCTTGAAAGTCTCGGTGTTGATCTCCTCTACAACGCCCATAAAGCCTTCCAGAGGACCGGACGTGATCTGGACGCTGTCCCCTGCGGCGAAATCCACCGACAGCGGGGCTTTGGCCTCCACGCCCATTTTTTCCACTTCCTCGGGGGTCAGGGGGACCGGCTTGGAAGCGGGCCCGACGAAACCGGTGCAGCCGCGGGTATTGCGCACCACATACCAGGTGTCGTCGTTCATAACCATCTTGACCAGCACATAGCCGGGGAAGAGCTTGCGCTCCACCATCCGCTCTTTGCCGTCCTTGATCTCAGGCACCATCTCCGTGGGCACCTTGATCTCGCAGATCAGATCCTGCAGGCGGCGGTTTTCCACCATCTTTGCAAGATCGGTCGCGACTTTGTTCTCGTAGCCGGAATAGGTATGCACAACATACCACAAAGCTTCATTCGACTGGTCTTCCATCTATGGTCAGCCTCCGTTTCCATACAAGATTTGGGTCAGCCGCCGATGATAAGGCCCAGAATGCCGCCGAAGACAGCGTCCAGGATGAACAGCACGGCGGCGGCGATGAGGACCACCACCAGCACGACCAGCGTGTTCTTCTTGGTATCTTCTTTGCTGGGCCAGACGACCTTCTTCAGTTCGCTTCTGGTATCGCGGAAGAACTTTGCCACACCGGCGGCAAAGTTCTTCACGGCGTTCTTTGCTCTGGCCACAAAGCCCGGCTTCTTATCGGTTTTGTCTGCCATTGTGCTCCGCCTTTCTTACTTGGTCTCGCGATGGACCGTGTGCTTCTTGCAGAAGCGGCAGTACTTCTTCATCTCCAGGCGGTCAGGGTTGTTTTTCTTATTCTTCGTGGTGTTGTAGTTGCGCTGCTTGCACTCGGTGCAGGCCAGAGTGATTTTCACTGTCATTTGTTGACACCTCCATAGTTAACGGTTATCGAACCTCCCTCGTTCGCCGGGCCGGCCCCCGAAAAAGGGGCGCACTGAATAATCCCGCAAAAGAGGTGCTATCATTCTATCACGCTTTTCCTCCGCCGTCAAGCATTATTTTTGCCATCCGGCCAAATTTTACGCTTTTGCCGCGGACAATTTGCTGCAGGTATGGAAACCGGCGCATTTTTGTGGTATCATGGACGTACTTATGGTTGAACGCCCCCTGCAAACGGGGTTCCTTATAAGTAATGGATGAATAGAGGAGAGAGTGGAAATGAATCCCAACGCGAATCCCGCCGCCCGGCCGCTGTGCGCAGCCCTTGTGTTCGGCGGCCTGTCCAGCGAGCACGAAGTCAGCCGCGTGTCGGCCGGCACCTTTGCCGACAACATGGACCCGGCCAGGTATGAGCTGATCAAAATCGGCATCACCAAGGAAGGCCGCTGGCTGTACACCGAGGCCACCTCCGCCCAGATGGCGGACGGCAGCTGGGAGGACCTGCCCGGCAATATGCCCTGCGTGCTCAGCCCCGACCGGGCCGACCACGGGGCCATCCTGTTCACCCCGTCCGGCCATGTGGAAAAGCTGCACATCGACGTGGTGGTGCCGGTGCTCCACGGCCTGTGGGGCGAGGACGGCACCATCCAGGGCCTGCTGGAGCTGGCAGGCATCCCCTATGTGGGCTGCGGCGTCCTGGCCAGCGCGGTCTGCATGGACAAAGCGGTGGCCAACGCCCTGTTCGCCTACCACGGCATCCCCCACTGCGCCTGGGCCGCCTACACCAAGGCCCAGCTGGAAGCAGACCCCGAGGGCATCGCCGCCAAGCTGGCCGATACGCTGGGCTGGCCCATCTTCGTCAAGCCCGCCAACGCCGGTTCCAGCGTGGGCGTGACCAAGGCGGGCAGTCCCGCCGAGCTGGCCCAGGCCATCCGCTTGGCCCTCGAAAACGACCGCAAGGTGGTGTTCGAGTCCTTTGTGGACGGCCAGGAAGTGGAGTGCGCCGTGATCGGCTCCGAGCCGGCCGCCTCCACCCGCCCCGGCGAGATCCTGGCGGGGGCCGAGTTCTACACCTACGACGATAAATATAAGAGCGGCGTCAGCCAGACCGTCATCCCCGCCCGCCTGCCGGACGAGAAGCTGGACGAGGTGAAAGCGCTGGCTGCCCGGGCCTACGACGCTTTGGGCTGCGAGGGCCTGGCCCGCTGCGATTTCTTTGTGGAGCGGGGCACCGGCCGGGTCCTCATCAACGAGATCAACACCCTGCCCGGCTTTACCTCCATCAGCATGTACCCCAAGCTGATGGAGCACGACGGCACCCCCCTGCCCCAGCTGATCGACCGCCTGATCGCCCTGGCGATGGAAAGGCCGGTGGCCTGCCATGGATAACCGCCCCATCGGCGTATTCGACAGCGGGCTGGGCGGCCTGACCAGCGTGCGGGAGCTGCGCAGGCTGCTGCCCGGCGAGGACATCGTCTATTTCGGCGACACCGGCCGGGTGCCCTACGGCAGCCGCAGCCACGAGACCATTTTGCAGTACGCCCGGCAGGACATCGCGTTCCTGCTGTCTCAGAACGTCAAGTGCATCATGGCCGCCTGCGGCACCGTGTCCAGCACCTACCCGCCCGAGGAGGCCGCAAAGCTCCCCGTGCCCTACATGGGCGTGGTCAGCTCGGCGGCACGGCGGGCGGCGCGGGCCACCCGCAGCCGCAAGATCGGCGTGATCGGCACGTCGGCCACCATCCGCTCCCACAGCTACGAGCTGATGCTCCGGCGGCTGGTGCCGGGCGCCGAGATCACCGCGCGGGCCTGCCCCCTCTTTGTCTCTCTGGTGGAAAACGGCTATGTGGACGGCTCCGCCCCCGACCGCCAGCAGGTGACGAAGCTGGTCATCGCCCAGTATTTGAAAGAGGTGCGGGACGCCGGGGTGGACACCCTGATCCTGGGCTGCACCCATTACCCCCTGCTGGCCGGGATGATCGGCGCATACATGGGCCCTTCGGTGGCCCTGATCGACCCCGGGCGCGCCGCCGCCGACGACCTGGACCAGCTGCTGGCCGGCAAGGGGCTGCGGGCCGGCCGGGAACACGGCTCCACCCACTTTTTCGTCAGCGACGTGCCCGACAGCTTTATCCAGACGGCCGACCTGTTCCTGGGCGAATACCGGGGCGGCACCGCCGAACAGATCTGTATTGACAAATATTAAGGACAACGAATGAGCAAAGCCTTAAAGGAAAACTACATCATCCGCATCAAGAGCCGCATCGAGCAGGACGGCGAGACCGAACAGGTCGAGCTGATGACCCGCGGCAGCTTTACCATGCGGGACGGCAGCTACTACATCACCTACCGCGAGACCGAGACCACCGGCTACGAAGGCAACGTCACCACCCTGAAGATCGCCGCCGACGCCAGCCGGGTGGCCATGCTGCGCTTTGGCCCCCAGGCCAGCCAGCTGGTGATCGAGAAGGGCCGGCGCAACCTGTGCCACTACGAGACCGGCTACGGCTCGGTCACGCTGGGGGTGACGGCCGACGGCATCGAGTGCGGCCTGACCAAAAAGGGCGGCACCGCCCGCTTCAGCTACCTGCTGGACGGGGACGTGTCCACCCTCATCAGCAAGAATAGCCTCGAGGTCTCTGTGACCCATGTAAACTAAATCCCGCGGCAGACGCCAAGAGAGAAAGGAATCAGAATGAACAGCAAGAACTACCCCGCTTTTGAGCATTACAACCCCCGGCAGGCCGCTCTGGCCGAGGCCCGGGCCCTGCTGACCCAGGCCGCCCAGGCCGCCATGGAGGCCGGCGACCTGCCCGCCGCCGAGCTGCCCGCCTTCATCGTGGAGGTGCCCGCCGACAGCAAGAACGGCGACATCGCCTCGAACATCGCCATGGCCGGGGCCCGCACCTGGCACAAGGCCCCCAAGATGATCGCCGAAGCCCTGCTGGCCCACCTGCCCAGCCTGGGCGGCAGCTGCTTTACCAAGGCGGAAGTGGCCGGCCCCGGCTTTATCAACCTGTTCCTGGCCCCCGCCTTCTGGGCCGGGGTGGTGATGGCGGCCTGCGCCTCCTCCCACTACGGCAAGACCGACTACGGCCAGGGCAAGAAGTACAACGTGGAGTTCGTTTCGGCCAACCCCACCGGCCCCATGCACATGGGCAACGCCCGCGGCGGCGCGCTGGGCGACTGCCTGGCCGCTGTTCTGGAGTGGGCAGGCTACGACGTGACCCGCGAGTTCTACATCAACGACGCCGGCAACCAGATCCAGAAGTTCGGCAAGAGCCTGGCCGTCCGCTACCTCCAGCACTACTACGACGAGAAGGACTATCCCCTGCCCGCCGAGTGCTACCAGGGCGGGGACATCAAGCTGCTGGCGTTGGAGTTTGCCGCCCGCGAGGGCGACAAGTACGCCCAGTCCTGCCGCGGCCTGACCGGCGACGCCCTGTATGAGAGCGACGCCTTCGCCGCCCTGAAGGACGCCCTGGTGGGCTACGCCCTGCCCAAGAACATCGCCGCCCTCAAGGAGGACCTGGGCAAGTACCGCATCCAGTACGACGTCTGGTTCCCCGAGAGCACCCTGCACCAGTCCGGCGCAGTGAAGGACGTGGTGGACCTGCTACTGGAAAAGGGTGCCTGCTACAAGGCCGAGGACGGCGCCATCATGTACCGCAGCGCCCAGTATGCCGCCAAGTACGGCGCGGCCAACAAGAAAAAGACCGACGACGGCGCCCCCGAGGAGGACAAGGACGAGGTCCTGGTCCGCGCCAACGGCATCCCCACCTATTTTGCCGCCGACATCGCCTACCACTACAACAAGCTGGCCACCCGCGGCTTTGACAAGGCCATCGACGTGTGGGGCGCCGACCACCACGGCCATGTGGCCCGCATGAAGGGCGCGATGGACGCCATCGGCCTGGACGGCAGCCGTCTGGACGTGGTCCTGATGCAGATGGTCAACCTGATGCAGAACGGCCAGCCGGTGCGTATGTCCAAGCGGACCGGCAACGCCATCACCCTCACCGACCTGCTGGAAGAAGTGCCCATCGACAGCGCACGCTTCCTCTTTAATATGCACGAGGCCGGCAGCAGCATCGACTTTGATCTGGACCAGGCCGTCAAGACCGACAACGACAACCCCGTCTATTACGTTCAGTACGCCCACGCCCGCATCTGCTCCATCCTGCGCAAGCTGGAGAGCACCGGCGTGGAGTTCCTGGGTGTGGAAAACGTTGACGCCACCCTCCTGACCGACCCGGCTGAAATGGATCTGATCCGTATGCTGGCGGCTTTCCCCCAGGAGATCGTCATGGCGGCCGAGAAGTACGATCCCAGCCGGATCAACCGCTTCGTCATCGACCTGGCCAGCGCCTTCCACCGCTTCTACGGCAGCTGCCGCATCCAGGGCGCCGAACCCGCGCTGCAGCAGGCCCGCATTGCCCTGTGCATCGGCGTGCGCAACGTCATCCGCACCGTGCTGACTATGTTCAAGATCAACGTCCCCGACAAGATGTAATTTGCGTGCTAAGCACGCTCCAGGTATGTGTCCCGCCCGTACGTGCATGTCGTCCGGGCGGGACTTTTTTGACGGCGCGGTCCAGATGCTTGCTTTGTTTGTCAATTCACAAACCGCACAACATTTTCAAACTGCAAAATATAAAACTATCCAAAATCACAACAAAATCATTGTAGATTCTGCGAATAGACACCGGCGTCTTTTTCGGATATAATAAGGCCAGAAACCAAGAAAGTACAGCAGAGGATCAAAAGAGATCCAACCCCGCTGACTTAAAGGGAGAAAGGAGCGAGACCGATGGTTGAAGTAACACCCGTTCAGTTTGGACAGACTGTCGGGAACCGTTGAAAGCGAAAAGCCGCTTACCAGTACGGGATGTTTCCCCCGCAAAAAAATCAAGTGAGATTTATAAGCGAAGTCTTTAGCATATAGAACGCGATGAACGAACAGTCTGTCGGATGACCCCCTAGGCGATTCAAATAGATCCGCAGGAAGTGATTCTTATGAAAGCCTTTTTACGGATACCAGTATTTGAATAGCATGGAAGGAGCTACTCCAATGATTTAAGTAGTCGCACCCTCAAGGCGGATGCAATGTCCGATCAGAGATGATGGGCTGCAAGGCCAGCTGGACCTGCATTCGATCGGCCCGGAGCCTGAAGCGATAAGCTGCAAGGCACATCGATTCCCTGTTCCGTGTCAATTTGGATAAACCAGAACTGTAAAGGTCAATTCTTACGAGAACTGCTGTACGGCTTTTGAATCTATCTGGAAATTGCAGGCAGAGCGGATGAGATGATGAATTTGAGCGGCGGTGATGTACCCCCTCAAAGGTTGGAAGCGGCCGAAGGATAATGTACCGGAAGCTGTAGGAGCTTGTACCGCACCATTTCGACAGGACCGGCAGAGCAGAAAGCCATGAGGTAAGTTTAGAGCTGAATAACCCCCTGATCCGAACAACGGTCATTCAAATAAAGCAACCCAGAAAGGATGATCCCCCATGAAAGTCCCTGTATGGATGCAGATATTTGAGTAACACGGAGGGAGTACTCCAATGATTTAGGTAGCTTGTCCCCTGGAGTGATTCAATCGAAAGAATGTGTTTCTATGAAGATGCTTCGTAAGACGCAATCCAACGATTCGGATGAGGCTTGAAACCAATGTACTAGTTAAATCAGCAATCCCCTACCCTATCATTTCCTAAAGCATAAGGAAGGCCAACACTATGAAAGGCGAGGTCAACTCCGAAAAATAGGCGATGTGAGGTAAAGAGGCTATGACTCCGAAGAAGTAAGCATCCTGGCGGATGAGAGGCTTGCAACCGCTCTCATCCGTCAGGTTTTTGTGTCTGTACAGGCGCGCAGCCCTGCCCCCCCAGCAGGCTCCGCGCACTGTGCGCTCTGTTGGGAACGCGGCCCAGACGAGGCCGTGCGTCCCCTGCGCTGCGATCCGCCCAAGCGCCCGCGAAACCCGGTGTCCTCTGCTGTGAGGGCGCCGGGTTTTCTGCTGTCTGCGGGGCCTTGGCGCTGGTGCTTCTGCAATTTTCACACAGTTCCCGGTAATTTTCAGAAGTTCCGGTGTTTTTGCTTCTGCGTCATTCTATAATGCACAAAAGCGCCCGGGCAGTCTGGAGCAAATCCACAAACTTATCTGAAAGTGATTGATTTTTTTGGACAACTGTGCCATAATATAGGCGTCGGTAACGATTCCGTAAACGATACCGGTCAGTTGAAGCGGACGGAAAGGAGCTGCTGCGCATGACGATCAAGGACATCGCCCGGATCAGCGGCTGCTCGGTCAGCACCATCTCCCGGGTCATCAACGACCGGCCCGACGTCCGCCCCGAAACGAAAGAGCACGTTCTGCAGATCATGCGGGAAGTGGGCTTTGTGCCCAACACCAACGCCCGCCAGCTGAAGATCCAGCAGTCCCGCAGCGTGGTCTTTGTGGTCAAGGGCACCCAGAATATGTTCTTTGCCGACTTCCTGGTCCACCTGCAGCGGGTGGTGGGGTTGTACGGCTACAGCGGCATCGTCTCCTATCTGGACGAAAACGCCAACGAGATGGAGGCCGCCGAAAAGATCCTGCGGGAGATCAAACCCAAGGGGATCATCTTTCTGGGCGGCAATGTGGAAAATTTCAAGCGCAGCTTCGACCAGATCAGCATCCCCGCCGTGCTGGCCACCGTGGTCAGCGAGGAGCTGGACTTCCCCAACCTGTCCATGGTGGGGGTAGACGACCGGGCGGCGGCCTACCAGGCCGTCACCAGCCTGATCGCCCTGGGGCACCGCCAGATCTGCGTGATCGGCGGGCCGGCCACCAGCCACCCCAGCATGATGCGCCGCCTGGGCGCCCAGCAGGCCATGGAGGACAACGGCCTGACCTTTGACCCCCGGCTGTATGGTCTGTCCAACTACAATTTTGAATCCGCCTACAACACCATGAACGGCCTGTTGGCCCGACGGGCCCAGTTCACCGCCGTCTTTGCCATGAGCGACGTCATTGCCATCGGCGTTATCCGGGCGCTGGCGAGCGCCGGGTATAAAGTGCCGGACGACGTCTCGGTGATCGGCTTTGACGGCATCTCGATGTCCCGCTACTGCGTGCCGGCCCTCGCGTCGATGGTCCAGCCCACAGAGGAGCTGGCCACCCGCTGCGTTGAGCTGCTGCTCCGCCAGATCGAGCACGGCGCGCCGGCCCAGACCGTCGTGCTGGCCCCCTCCCTCCAGGAGGGCGAAAGCGTCCGCCCGCCCAGGGGCGCCGCACTTTTATAACTTTGTCGCTTCCCCGTCCCGCCGGGACGGGCTGCATACACACGGCTCAAACCAAGCACAAAAAGAGGAGAAGAACTATGAAAAACATGATTTCCCGCCGCAACTTCCTGAAGGCCGCCGGTGCGGTGTCCGCTGCCGGTGTTCTGGCCGCCTGTGGTTCTTCCAGCAGCTCGACGACTGCCGCCTCCACCGCCACCAGCTCGGCTGCTGGCGCGTCCAGCAGCGCCGCGCCCGCCGCTGCCGGCAAGGTCTACTATCTGAACTTCAAGCCCGAGCAGGATGAAGCCTGGCAGAACCTGGCCGCCGAGTACACCGCCGAGACTGGCGTGCCCGTCACCGTCGTGACCGCTGCGGCCAACCAGTACGAGACCACCCTGATGAGCGAGATGGAAAAGAGCGAGGCCCCCACCCTGTTCCAGGTCAACGGCCCTGTCGGCCTGGCCAACTGGAAGGACTACTGCCTCGACCTGTCCGACTCCAAGCTGTACGGCGAGCTGACCAGCGATTCCTTCGCGCTGAAGGACGGCGACGCCATCCCCGCCATCGCCTACGTCATCGAGACCTACGGCATCATTTACAATAAGGAGCTGCTGACCGCCGCCGGCTACACCCAGGACGATATCACCAGCTTCGACAGCCTGAAGGCCGTCGCCGACGACATCCAGGCCCGCAAGGACGAGCTGGGCATCCAGGGCGCTTTCACCTCCGCCGGCATGGATTCTTCCTCCGACTGGCGGTATAAGACCCACCTGGCCAACCTGCCCATCTACTACGAGTACAAGGCCGACGGCATCACCTCCACCGACGCCATCAAGGGCACCTACCTCGACAACTACAAGCAGATCTTCGATCTGTACATCACCGATTCCACCTGCGACCCCACCGTCCTGGCCAGCAAGACCGGCAACGACGCCGTCGCAGAGTTCGTCAACAAGCAGGCCGTCTTTTACCAGAACGGCACCTGGGCCTACACCGACATCAAAGACCTGGGCGACGACAACCTCGGCATGATCCCCATCTACATCGGCGTGGACGGCGAGGAGAACCAGGGCCTGTGCACCGGCTCCGAGAACTACTGGTGCGTCAACAATATGTCCTCGGAGGAGGACATCCAGGCCACCCTGGACTTTGTTTACTGGTGCGTCTCCAGCGAGAAGGGCACCGCCGCCATGGCAGACGACATGGGCTTCGTGATCCCCTTCAAGAGCGCCAAGGCGCCCACCAACCCCCTGAACGCCATCTCGGACGAGTACGTCGCCGACGGCAAGACCCCTGTGGACTGGTGCTTCTCCACCATGCCCAGCGAGGAGTGGAAAAATATGCTGGGCAGCGCCCTGACCGCTTACGCGGCCGGCACCGGCACCTGGGACGACGTGGTCAGCGCCTTTGTGGACAACTGGGCCACCGAATACCAGCTGGCCAACGGCTGAGCCTCCGGCAGCTGCCCGCTGTGACAGCAAGATCTTCAAACCGGCAGGGGCGGGCAGCAATAGGCCCGCCCCTGCCCTTTTTATGCCGAGCGCACAGGAGGAATGAATCATGCAAAAAGCGATCAGCAAATACTGGCCGGTGTTCGTCCTGCCCACCCTGCTGGCCTTCATCATCGGCTTTATCTGGCCCTTTATCTGGGGTGTCTACCTTTCCTTCCAGCGGTTCACCACCGTGTCCAAGACCACCTTTGTGGGCTTTGACAACTACATCAAGGTGTTCCAGGACACCACCTTCACCCACGCCTTCTGGTTCACGGCGGCGTTCACCGTGGTGTCCACCGTCCTCATCAATGTGTTCGCGTTTGCCATCGCGCTGGCTCTGACCCGCGGCATCCGGGGCACCAACCTGTTCCGCACCGTCTACTTCATGCCCAACCTGATCGGCGGCATCCTGCTGGGCTACATCTGGCAGATCCTGCTCAACGGCGTGCTCGCCAACCTGGGCAAGCCCCTGCTGGCTCTGGACGAGCACTACGGCTTCATCGGCCTGGTCATCCTGATGTGCTGGCAGCAGATCGGCTACATGATGATCATTTATGTGGCCGGCCTGCAGAGCGTCCCCGGCGACCTGATCGAGGCCGCCAAGATCGACGGCGCCACCGGCCGGGAGATCCTGTTCAAAATCAAGATCCCCCTGGTCATGCCCAGCATCACCATCTGCACCTTCCTGACCTTGACCAACAGCTTCAAACTGTTCGACCAGAACGTGGCTCTGACCGGCGGCGAGCCCGCCAACCTGAGCGAGATGCTGGCGCTGAACATCTACTCCACCTTCTACGGCCGCAGCGGCGCCCAGTGGAAGGGCATCGGCCAGGCCAAGGCCGTGGTCTTTTTCCTGATCGTCGTTGTGATCTCGCTGGTGCAGCTCCGCTTCACCCGCTCCAAGGAGGTGCAGTCCTGATGGCTAAAGCAAAACGTCTGTACGATAACATCCTCACCGTCGTGATGGCTGTTCTCTGCCTGCTGTGGGTCTACCCGGTGGTGCTGATCTTCCTGAACAGCCTGAAGGTGGAGGGCAGCTTCACCACCTCCACCGTCTTTGCCCTGCCCACCGCCGAGAATTTTGCCGGCGCGGCCAACTACATCTACGGCATCGTCAAGATGGACTTCCTGTCCAGCTTTTTCTACAGCCTGGTCATCACCGTCTCCAGCGTGTTCCTGATCTTGCTGTGCTGCTCGATGTGCGGCTGGTACCTGACCCGCGTCAACAACCTGCTGTCCAAGGGGATGAACCTGCTGATCGTCTTTTCGATGGTGGTCCCCTTCCAGATGGTCATGTTCACCCTGTCCAAGACCGCCGACACCCTCAAGCTGAACACCCCCTGGAACATCTGCATCATCTACCTCGGCTTCGGCGCGGGTCTGGCGGTGTTCATGTTCACCGGCTTTATGAAGAGCGTCCCCATCGAGATCGAGGAATCGGCCATGATCGACGGGTGCAACCCGGTGCAGCTGTTCTTCCGCATCGTGTTTCCCATCCTCAAGCCCACCATGATCTCCACCGCCATCCTCGAGACCATGTGGGTCTGGAACGACTACCTGCTGCCCACCCTGGTGCTGGACATCAAGAAGTACCGCACCATCCCCATGGCCATCCAGTATTTCCGCGGCGGTTACGGCCGTGTCGAGCTGGCCCCCATGATGGCCTGCATCATCATCGCCATCGTGCCCATCATCATCCTGTATGTGGCCTGCCAGAAGTACATCATCGAGGGCGTCATCGCCGGCGCTGTCAAGGGCTGATGCGACAAGGAGGGATCTTCTTATGCGTGCAAGCGGCATCCTGATGCCTGTTTTCAGCCTGCCGGGGCCCTACGGCATCGGCACGTTGGGCCGCGAGGCCTACCGCTTCGTGGATTTTCTGGCGGCGGCCGGGCAGTCCTACTGGCAGATTTTGCCCATCGGCCCCACCGGCTACGGGGACAGCCCCTACCAGAGCTTTTCCGCCTTTGCGGGCAACCCCTATTTCATCGACTTTGACCTGCTGGCCCGGCAGGGCCTGCTGACCGAGGACGAGCTGCCCGCCCCCCAGCCGGCCGGGCCCATCCGGTACGACCTGCTGTACACCCAGCGCCCCGCCACCCTGCAGCGGGCGGCGGACCGGCTGCTGGCCTCCCCTTCCCCGGCTTACGAGGCGTTCTGCCAGGAGCAGCGCGCCTGGCTGGAGGACTACGCCCTCTTTATGGCCATCAAGGAGGAGCAGGGCCAGGCGGGCCTTGCCAGCTGGCCCGACGCGCTCCGCTGCCGGGAACCCGACGCGCTGGACGCCGCCCGCCAGCGGCTGGCCGGGCGGTGCGGCTACTTCAAAGCGGTGCAGTTCTTCTTCTACGACCAGTGGACCGCCCTGAAAGCCTACGCCAACGGCAAGGGCGTCCGGCTGATCGGGGATATCCCCATCTACGTCAGCCCCGACTCGAGCGACCTGTGGACCCGGCCCGAGCTGTTCCAGACCGACGGGCAGGTCCATCTGACCCGGGTGGCGGGCTGCCCGCCCGACTCCTTTGCGGCAGACGGCCAGCTGTGGGGCAACCCGCTCTACGACTGGCCCCGCCACGAGGCCGAGGGCTTTGCCTGGTGGAAGCAGCGGATGCGCCACGCCACCTCGATCTACGACGTGGTGCGGATCGACCACTTCCGCGGGTTTGAGAGCTACTTCTCCATCCCCGCCGGCAGCGCCACCGCCCAGGGCGGCGCATGGGTCAAGGGGCCGGGCCAGGCCTTCCTGGACGCCATGCACCAGGCGGTGGGCCGGGACGCGGTCATCGCCGAGGACCTGGGCTACCTGACCGACGAGGTGAAAGCCCTGCTGGCCGCCAGCGGCTGCCCCGGCATGAAGATCATGCAGTTCGCCTTTGACAGCCGGGAGCCGGGCAACTACCTGCCCTACACCTACACCGCCCACAGCGTGGTGTACACCGGCACCCACGACAACATCACCACCGAGGGCTGGCAGCAGACCGCCAGCAGCGAGGATGTGGCCTACGCCTGCCGCTACCTGCGCTGCGAGCCCGCCGGCCTGACCGACGCCATGATCTGCGCCTGCCTGGCCAGCGTGTCGGACCTGGCGGTCATCCCGATGGCGGACTGGCTGCACCTGGGCCCGGAGGCCCGCATCAACACCCCCAGCACCCAGAGCGGCAACTGGCGCTGGCGGCTGGACGGCTCCGCCCTCACCAGCGCGCTGGCGGAGCACATCGCCGGGCTGACCAGCCTGTACGGACGCAGCCCCGCCTGAACTTAAACCGGCATTTCTCTTTCTCCTTATTTTTACCCTTTTGCGCTGTGAAAGCCGCCGTGCATCCCCCACCAGGGCTGTGCGGCGGCTTTCCTGCTGTCATACGCAAAACGTCCCAGTCGTACGACATGCGCGTACAGCCGGGACGCTGAAAGTGAGACGCTGAAGCGGAGGCCCCGTGAAAGGGCCTCCGCTCCTGCGATTGGGATAGGAAAAAGAAGATGGCTTAAAAAGTTGCTCAGAGGTTGGAGTAGCCCATCAGGTACTGGTCCACGCGGGCGGCGCAGTCGCGCCCTTCCCGCAGGGCCCAGACCACCAGGCTCTGCCCCCGGCGCATATCCCCGCAGGTGAACACTTTGTTCACCCCGGTGGCGTAATCCTCTGCGGCGGTGCAGCCCCGGCCCGTCCGCTCCACCCCAAAGGCGTCGGCGGTGTAGGCCTCGCAGCCGGTAAAGCCGGCGGCGATCAGGGCCAGCTGGCAGGGATAGGTGAATTCTTCCCCGGTGGGCACCATCCGGGTGCGGCCGGTGTCGGGGTCCTTTTCAGGGCGCAGGCAGGACACCACCGCGCCGGTGAGCTGCCCGGCCTCATCCTTGAGGAACTCCTTGACGGTGGTCTGGTAGACCCTCGGGTCCTTGTCCAGGCGGGCCAGGCTTTCCACCTGGCCGTAGTCCACCTTGCGCACCCGGGGCCACTCGGGCCAGGGGTTCGACGCGGCGCGGGAGGCGGGAGGCTCGGGCATCATTTCCAGGGCCATCAGGTCGGCGCAGCCCTGCCGCAGGGCGGTGCCCTGGCAGTCGTTGCCGGTGTCGCCGCCCCCGATGACCAGGACGTTCTTGCCTGCCGCCGAGAGGGCGCGCCCGTCCGCAAAGCCCGAATCCAGCAGGCTGCGGGTAACACTGGTCAGGTAGTCCACCGCGAAGTAGACCCCTGCGGCGTCCCGGCCGGGGACGTCCAGGTCGCGGGGCTGCTTGGCCCCGCAGCACAGGACCACGGCATCGTGGTGGGCCAGCACTTCGGCGGCGTCCACCGTCCGGCCCACGTCCATGCCGGTGAGGAATTCCACCCCTTCGTCCTGCATGATCTTGACCCGGCGCTCGATGACCTGCTTTTCCAGCTTCATGTTGGGGATACCGTACATCAGCAGGCCGCCGGGGCGGTCCTCCCGCTCGTAGATGGTGACGGCGTGGCCCCGCTTGTTCAGGTAGTCGGCCACCGCCAGGCCCGCCGGGCCCGAACCGATGACCGCCACGCTCTTGCCGGTGCGGGCCGGAGGCGGCGACGCCTGCACCCAGCCCTTGGCGTAGCCCATCTCGATGATGGCGTGCTCGTTTTCCCGGACGGTGACCGGAGCGCCGGTCACATCGCCGCAGGTGCAGGCCGCCTCGCACAGGGCCGGGCAGACCCGGCTGGTGAACTCGGGGAAGCGGTTGGTGGCCAGCAGGCGGCGGAGGGCCAGCTCCCACTTGCCCCGCCAGATCAGTTCGTTCCACTCCGGGATCAGGTTGTGGAGCGGGCAGCCCGAGGCCGCCCCGCCCAGCATCATGCCCGACTGGCAGAAGGGCACGCCGCAGTCCATGCAGCGGCCGGCCTGGGTCTGCTGCTCCTCCCGGGGGAGCCAGGTGTGAAATTCGTTGAAGTTTTCCAAACGCGCCAGGGGTTCAGCGTCGGTGCTGGTCCTGCGCGGGTAATCCATAAATCCGGTGATCTTGCCCATGGTATCTGTCCTCCCTCACTGTTTCTGCTGGGCGTAGAAGGCTTCGATCTGCGCCTGCTCGCCGTCCAGGCCGCGCTCCTCCATCGAGGCGATGACGCGCAGCATCCGGTCATAGTCATAGGGCAGGACCTTTTTGAATTTGGGCAGGTACTCCCCGAAATGCTCCAGGATCTCCTGGCCGCGGGGGCTGCCGGTGGCTTCCACGTGCTCGCGCACCAGCTCTTTCAGGGTGGCGACGTCGTGTTTGTGCTCCACCGGCTCGAGGCTGACCGTCTCCTTGTTCACCCGCTGGTAGAAGTCCCAGTTTTCGTCCAGCACATAGGCGATGCCGCCGGTCATACCGGCCGCAAAGTTCTTGCCGGTGGGGCCCAGCACCACCACGGTGCCGCCGGTCATGTACTCGCAGCCGTGGTCGCCCACGCCTTCCACCACAGCGGTGACGCCCGAGTTGCGGACGCAGAACCGCTCGCCGGCCACGCCGGACAGGAAGGCTTTGCCGCTGGTGGCCCCATAGAAGGCCACGTTGCCGGTGATGATGTTCTCCTCCGGCTTAAAGCCGGGGGCCTGGGGCGGGCGGACGATGATCTTGCCGCCCGACATCCCCTTGCCCATGTAGTCGTTGCAGTCGCCGGTCAGGCTGAGGGTCAGCCCCTTGGGGATGAACGCGCCGAAGCTCTGGCCCCCCGCGCCGGTGCACTGGACGGTGAAGGTGTCGTCGGGCAGGGCGTTGCCGTACCGGCGGGTGATCTCGCTGCCGAAGATGGAGCCGAAGGCCCGGTCGGTGTTGGACACTTCCACGCTGACCGACTGGGGCGACTTGCTGCCCAGCTTGAACTTCTTCATCAGCACCCGCATATCCAGCGTGCGCTCGAGGTGGAAGTCGTAGGTGTCGGCGGGCTGGTAGTGGACGTTCATATCGCCGATCAGGGGGTTGTGGAGGATGGCGTCCAGGTCCAGCTTGGCGGCCCGGCCGGCGGCGGGCTTGACGTGCAGCAGGTCGGTGCGGCCCACCAGTTCATCCATGGTGCGCACGCCCAGCTTCGCCATGTATTCCCGCAGTTCCTCGGCCACGAAGGTCAGGTAGTTGACGATGTACTCCGGCTTGCCCATGAAGTTTTTGCGCAGCTCGGGATTCTGGGTGCAGATGCCCATGGGGCAGGTGTCCAGGTTGCACACCCGCATCATGACGCAGCCCTCGGCCATCAGCAGGCTGGTGCCGAAGCCGAATTCCTCCGCGCCCAGCATGCAGCTGATGGCCACATCCCGGCCGCTGAGCAGCTTGGAGTCGCTCTCGATCCGCACCCGGGTGCGCAGCCCGTTCAGGATCAGGGTCTGGTGGGTCTCGGCGATGCCCAGTTCCCAGGGCAGGCCGGCGTTTTTGATGGAGGTGCGGGGGGCCGCGCCGGTGCCGCCGTCATAGCCCGACACCAGGATGACCTGCGCGCCGGCCTTGGCGACGCCGGCCGCGATGGTGCCCACGCCGGCCTCGCTGACCAGCTTGACGTTGATGCGGGCGGCCCGGTTGGCGTTTTTCAGGTCGTAGATCAGCTCGGCCAGGTCCTCGATGGAGTAGATGTCGTGGTGGGGCGGGGGCGAGATGAGGCCCACGCCGGTGGTGCTGTGGCGGGTGCGGGCGATCCAGGGGTAGACCTTGCTGCCGGGCAGCTGGCCGCCCTCGCCGGGCTTTGCGCCCTGGGCCAGCTTGATCTGGATCTCCTCGGCCGAGACAAGGTACTGGCTGGTGACGCCGAACCGGGCCGAAGCCACCTGCTTGATCTTGGAGTTGGAGGGGCTGTGATAGCGCTCCTCCGGCTCGCCGCCCTCGCCGGTGTTGCTGCGGGCGCCGATCTGGTTGAACGCCAGGGCGATGGTCTCGTGGGCCTCGCTGCTCAGCGCGCCGTAGCTCATGGCCGCGCCCTTGAACCGCTTGAGGATCTCGGACACCGGCTCCACTTCTTCCAGGGGGACGCCGCCGTCCGCGGGGTAGCTGAAGTCCAGCAGGCTGCGCAGGTGGACGCCGTTTTCGCCCATGTTGTCCACCGCCTGGGTGAACTGCTTGAAGGCGCTGTAATCCCCCTCAAAGCAGGCCTTGCGGAACAGGTAGATGGTCTGGGGGTTGAACAGGTGGTCCTCTCCCCCGCTGCGGAACTTGTGGTCGCCGCTGCTGGCCAGCTGCATATTGATGTCCAGGCCCAGAGGGTCGAAGGCGGCGCTGTGGCGGGCCTCGACGTCGGCCTGGATGTCCTCCAGCCCGATGCCGCCCACCCGGCTGACTGTGCCGGTGAAATACTTGTCGATGACCTCTTTCGAGATGCCCACCGCCTCAAAGATCTGGCTGCCCTGGTAGCTCTGGATGGTGGAAATGCCCATCTTGGAGGCAATCTTGACGATGCCGTTCAGGACAGCGGTGTCGTAGTCGCTGACCGCGGCGTAAAAGTCCTTGTCCAGCAGCCCCTCGCCGATCAGCTGGCCGATGGCCTCGTGGGCCAGGTAGGGGTTGACGGCGCAGGCGCCATAGCCCAGCAGGGCCGCAAAGTGGTGCACCTCCCGCGGCTCGGCGCTCTCGAGGATGAGGGCCAGGGCGGTGCTCTTTTTGGTGCGGATCAGGTACTGGCTGACCGCCGACACCGCCAGCAGGCTGGGAATGGCCACATGGTATTCGTCGATGTCCCGGTCGGACAGGATGATGATGTTGGCCCCGTCCTTATAGGCCCGGTCCACCTCCAGAAAGACCCGGTCGATGGCCTTTTCCAGGCTGGTGTTCTTGTAGTAGTTGATCGAGATGGTGGCCGTCTTGAAGCCGGGCACGTTCATGTGCTTGATCTTGAGCAGGTCGGTCTCGGTCAGGATGGGGTTGTGCACCTTGAGGACCTTGCAGTTCTCGGGCCGGTCCTCCAGCAGGTTGCCGTGCGCACCCACATAGACGCTGGTGGAAGTGACCACCTTTTCGCGGATGGCGTCGATGGGGGGGTTCGTCACCTGGGCGAACATCTGCTTGAAGTAGCTGAACAGGGGCGGCCGCCGGCTGCTCAAAACGGCCAGCGGGGTGTCGGTGCCCATCGCGCCGCTGGGCTCGGCCCCCTTCTGGGCCATGGGCAGGATGATCTCGTTCACCTGCTCGTAGCTGTAGCCAAAGGCCTTTTCCAGCCGCGTCAGCTCGTCGGAGGTGTAAGAGGGCACCTTGCAGTTGGGGATCTTCAGATCCCGCAGCTGGACCAGGTTGCGGTCCAGCCATTCGCCGTAGGGCTCGCGGCTGGCGTAGGTCTCCTTCAGTTTTTCGTCGTCCACCACTTCGCCCTTGACGGTGTCCACCAGCAGCATCTTGCCGGGGCGCAGCCGGTCCTTGACCAGGACGTTTTCGGGCGGGCAGTCCAGCACGCCCACCTCGGAGGACAGGATCATCCGGCCGTCCTTGGTGATGGTGTAGCGGCTGGGGCGCAGGCCGTTGCGGTCCAGCACCGCGCCCACCACGTCGCCGTCCGAAAAGAGGATGGCCGCCGGGCCGTCCCAGGGCTCCAGCATGGTGGCGTAATACTGGTAAAAGTCCCGCTTTTTGCGGCTGATGTTCTTGTTGTTCTCCCACGGCTCGGGAATGGTGATCATGACGGCCAGGGGCAGGTCCATCCCGTTCATCACCATGAACTCGAGGGTGTTGTCCAGCATGGCCGAATCGGAGCCGGCCGTGTTGACGATGGGCAAAATCTTGTTCATGTCGTCCTGCATGATGCGCGAGGAGATGGACTCCTCCCGGGCCAGCATGGCGTCGGTGTTGCCCTTGATGGTGTTGATCTCGCCGTTGTGCAGGATGAAGCGGTTGGGGTGGGCCCGCATCCAGCTGGGGGCGGTGTTGGTGGAAAAGCGGCTGTGCACCATGCCGATGGCGGACTCGTAGTCCTCGTCCTGCAGGTCGGCGTAGAAGCGGCGCAGCTGCCCCACCAGGAACATCCCCTTGTAGACGATGGTGCGGCTGGACAGGCTGGCCACATAGGTGCCGCTGCTGGCCTGCTCGAACACCCGGCGGACGATGTAGAGCCGGCGGTCAAAGTCGATGCCCTTGGACACCTTGGCCGGCTTTTTGATAAAGCACTGCCAGATGGCGGGCATACAGTCGCGGGCGGTGCTGCCCAGGATCTCGGGGGCCACCGGCACCTTGCGCCACGCGAGGAAGGCCAGGCCCTCCTTGCGGGTGACGAGCTCGAACAGCTTCATCGCGCGGGCGCGCAGGTGCTCGTCCTGGGGGAAGAAGAACATCCCCACCCCGTACTCACGCTCGCCGCCGATGGAGATGTTCAGCTCGTCGGCGACCTTGGAGAAAAATTTGTGGCTGATCTGCAGCAGGATGCCCACGCCGTCGCCGGTCCTGCCCTCGGCGTCCTTGCCGGCGCGGTGCTCCAGATGCTCGACGATGGTCAGCGCGTCGCTGACCGTCTGGTGGCTCTTGCGGCCGTGGATATCCACCACCGCGCCGATGCCGCAGGCGTCGTGCTCGAACCTGGGGTCATACAGGCCGGCGGGGGCTGTGCGTTCGTTCCAACGATCCATTCCTATCCCATCCTATCTCTATCACAGGTGTGCAAAAAACAAAAGGCGCCCCTGGCAGGCGCAGCGGCCTGCCAGGAACGCCATTGTTCCCTTGCATTTTATTATACCGTGTATGCAATTCTTTTCAAGTGACAGACGCGACAAATCGAATACGCATCCAGGCCGCAGATTCTGGTCATTTTCACCGGAAATGCTGGTTTTACACCCCGCTGGCCCCGTAGTTTGCCAGCACGCGGGCCGAAGGGTCGTCCACGTCGCAGCCGGGCCAGGCGCGGTTGGGCATCCAGAAGGCGGCGATGGTGCGGGCCTGGTCGTAGTAGTGCTTTTCAAACAGCTCGCGGTAGAGCAGGCTCTCTTTGGTAAAAGGCATACAGTGGGCCGAGTAGTTGGCCCGCCGCATCTGGAATTCCTCGTCGGTGTAAAAGCCCTCGGCGTACTGCTTGATGTCGTCCACCATGCTGTGGCCCACCGCGTCCGAGAAGGCGGCCTTTTCCCGCCAGAGGATCTCGGGGGGCAGCCAGTCCCCTTCAAAGGCTTTGCGCAGCAGGTACTTGCCCTTGCCGTAGTGGTTCACCTTCATCTCGGGGTCGATGGCCATGACGTACCGGACAAAGTCCAAATCGCCAAAGGGGACGCGGGCCTCGATGCTGTTGGCCGAGATGCACCGGTCGGCCCGGAGCACGTCGTACATATACAGCTCCCGCACCCGCTTCTGGCTCTCCTGCTGGAAGGCGTCGGCAGTGGGGGCGTAGTCGGTGTACTTGTAGCCGAACAGCTCGTCCGAGATCTCGCCAGTCAGCAGCACCCGGACGTCGGTGTCCCGGTGGATGGCCTTGCACAGCAGGTACATCCCCACGCTGGCCCGGACGGTGGTGATGTCCCAGGTGCCGAGGATGCGCACCACTTCTTCCAGGCTCTGGATCACATCGTCCCGGGTGATGATGACCTCGTGGTGCTCGCTGCCCAGATACGCGGCGGTCTGGCGGGCGTATTTCAGGTCGATGGCGTCGGTGTCCATCCCGATGGCGAAGGTGCGGATGGGCCGGCCCAGCTTGCGGGCCGCGATGGCGCACACCAAGGACGAGTCCAACCCGCCCGACAGCAGGAAGCCCAGCGGCGCGTCGGCGTCCAGGCGCTTTTCCACCCCGGCGATCAGCTTTTCCCGGATGTTGCGCAGCACAGCCTCCATCCCGTCGGCGTGGGGCGCGGGCACGTCGGCGATGTCCTCGTAGCGGACGAACCGCCCGTCGCAGTAATAGCTGCCGGTGGGGAAGGGGCGGATGTCCTCGCACCAGCCCACCAGGTTCTGCAGCTCGCTGGCAAAGGCGATCTGGTGGCTGGACTTGGAATAGCCGTAGAACAGCGGCCGGATGCCGATGGGGTCCCGCGCGGCGATCAGCCGGTCCTTGCGGGAATCGTAGAGGATGAGCGCGAACTCGGCGTCCAGGTGGCGGAACATATCCAGCCCATACTCGTAGTACAGGGGCAGCAAAATTTCGCAGTCGCTGCCCGACTTGAACTTGTACCCCGCCCGCTCGAGGATAGCCTTTTCAAACCGGAAGCCGTACAGCTCCCCGTTGCAGACCACGCAGTCCGCCCCGCGGGTAAAGGGCTGCATCCCGTCCGGCGTCAGCCCCATGATGGCCAGCCGCCCAAAGCCCATCAGGCCAAAGGGCCCCTCGATCACCCTCTGGTCGTCGGGGCCGCGGCTGACGGTCCGCAGCAGGTATTCCTTGAATTCGGCGGCGGGCAGGTCGTGCCCGGTGTAACCCATGATACAGCACATAACGTCTTGCTCCTTTGCAATAAAAATACGGCAGCAAACATCCCTTTTCAGGACGAATGCTGCCGTATCCGTGGTGCCACCTGGGTTGCCGGCAGTTTGACCCTGCCGGCCGCTTTGTGCTCTCCCCGTTGAAAGCAGTGCCGCGTAACGTGCGGCCTCCGGCCGGCCCTACTGCCGCGCCGGCAGGGGCGCAGGTTCAGGCGGCGGCTCGCGGGTGTTCTTCAGGCCCGGCCCCCTGTGCGGCTCCCACCTGCCCGCACTCTCTGGCAGGGTGGCGCTTGGGCCTTACTTTTCCCGGTCACAGCCTTTGTTGCAAGCATTGTAGCACGGCAAAGGAGGGTTGTCAACCCGTTTTTGTCCGTTCACCGGCTTTTTCGGCGCAGATACACCCCCAGCGCGGCGCACAGGGCAATGCCCGCCAGGAAGGGCAGCGCCGTCAGCCAGGCCGTCCAGGCCGGGGCGCTGTAGCAGGCATACCGGATGCCCCACAGCATGTCGCTGTAGCGGTAGCCCACCACCCAGCACATCACGTCCGACAGCAAAACAGCCAAACCAAAGAACACGCAGCTCAGTTTTTTCATGGAGCCTCCTTCATTCTTCCACCGTGAACACGTCCTCGATGGTCACGCCAAAGACCTTGGCGATGTTCCAGGCCAGGACCAGAGAGGGGTTGTACTTGCCGTTTTCCAGGTTGCCGATGGTCTCCCGGCGGACCCCCACGAGGGCGGCCAGTTCTTCCTGTTTCATACCGGTGCGGGCGCGGTATTCCTTCATGCGGTTGCGGATCATTGGGCGCCCCAGCTTTCCCGGAACCTGTAAAACGAGACGGACAGCGACTGCACCACCACCGCGGCCGCCCATCCCGCCAGGATGCCGTACAAAAGGGCCCTGCCGGCGGGCAGCCCTGCCAGGATGCAGCCCAGCGTCACCGCCCCGGTCAGGAACATATCGCCGTAAAAAGCGCGGGCCGCCGATTTGTTCATGTAGGCGGTCATCATCTCGTCCGCCGGGATGAAAAAATACTGGAAATTGCACGCGAACGCAAAGAATGCCAGGAACATCCGCTCCTCGGTGAACACGCCCACAAAGCCCAGCAGGGAGAGCAGGCCCAGCATCCCTTCGAGGTAATACTTCTTTTTCATGGTGACGCCTCCTTGTTATGCGGTATATTTCGCTCTTTGTGTTATAAATATACCACATAGTTCCAAGGATGTCAACTGCGCACCCTGCACAAGCCGCAGCAGGCATTTTACAGCAGGGCGCACAAAAGAGCGGCGGAGCGCCTTTCGTTCCCCGCCCAGCAGGACGGCGGCGGCCCGCTGTCAACCCTCCGGCGCGGGCAGCTCTTGACAAATCGCCGCTTTGTGCCATAATAGGGGGCGCACTGTCTGCCGCGCGCGGCAGGCGGCGGAAGTAAAACAAAGTGAGGGATCATTTTTGCGTTATCTGCAGCAATTTTTGTGGATCACCGGCTTTACCCTGGCGGGCGAGGCCCTGCACGCGGCGCTGCCCCTGCCCATCCCGGCGGCGGTATGGGGGCTGGCGCTGCTCTTTCTGGCGCTGGAAAGCGGGCGGCTGCCTCTCGATTCGGTGGCCGGCTGCGGCCAGTTTTTGCTGGGGCTGATGCCCCTGCTGTTCATCGCGCCGGCGGTGGGCCTGGTGGACGTCTGGCCCATGCTGGCCCCGGTCTGGCCGGCGGTGCTGGGCATCATCGTGCTGTCCACCGTGGTGGTGTTCGCCGTGACGGGCCTTGTCACCCAGGCCATGCTGGGCCGCCGCAAAAAGGAGGAGCCCCATGACTGAGTTTCTCGCCTCGTCGGCCCTCTTTGCCGTCGCCTTGACCTTTTTTGCCTATGAGCTGGGCCGCCTGTGCCAGCAAAAGCTGCGGCTGCCCATCTTCAACCCCATCCTGATCGCGGCCGTCCTGACGGCGGTGGTGCTGGCGGCGGCCGGCATCCCCAACGAGACGTACCAGAGCCACTGCGAGGCTTTTTCCTGGCTGCTGACGCCGGCCACCGTCTGCCTGGCCATCCCGCTGCACGCCCAGTTCCGCCGGCTGCGCTATGACCTGCCCGCCATCCTGGCGGGGGTTGTGGCGGGCACCCTGACCAGTCTCGGCTGCGTCTGGGGGCTGGCCGTTCTGTTCCGGCTGGACTCGGTGCTCACTCTCTCCCTGCTGCCCAAGAGCATCACCACCGCCATGGGCATCGCCGTCAGCGAGGCCGCCGGGGGCGCGCCGGCCCTGACCACCGCCGCCATCATCCTGACCGGCATTTTGGGCAGCGTGTTCGGGCCGCAGCTGTGCCGCCTGCTGCGGCTGGACCACCCCGCCGCACAGGGCGCGGCTTTCGGCACGTCAGCCCACGTCATCGGCACGTCCAAGGCCGCCGAGATGAGCCAGACCGCCGAGGCGGTCAGCAGCCTGTCCCTGGTGGTGGCTGGCATCCTGACCGCGGTGCTCTGCCCGCTTTTGCTGTAAACACCCCATCAGAAAGGAAGTGCCGTTGATGTACCAAGACCTGCGCGCCGACGCTGAAACCATCGTCCGCACCGCCATTGCCGCCGTCCTGCCCGACGAGGCGGTGCGCCGTGCGCTGGAGGGGAAGCGCTTTCCCGGCCGGGTGCTGCTGGTGGCCGCCGGCAAAGCCGCCTGGCCCATGGCCCGCACCGCCGTCGAGACCCTTGGCCGCGTGGATGCCGGGGTGGTGGTGACCAAGTACGGCCACGTGCAGGGGGAGATTCCCGGCGTTGCCTGCTACGAGGCGGGGCACCCGGTGCCGGACGAGAACTCGTTCCGGGCCACCCAGGCCGCCCTGGACCTGGCCGAAAGCGCCCGTGAGGGGGACACCATCCTGTTTCTTTTGTCGGGCGGGGGCAGCGCCCTGCTGGAAAAGCCCCTGCTGCCCGGCGCCGAGCTGCAGGACATCACCGGCCAGCTGCTGGCCTGCGGGGCCGGCATCGTGGAGATGAACACCATCCGCAAGCGGCTGTCCGCCGTCAAGGGCGGGCGGTTCGCCTTGGCCTGCGCCCCGGCCAGGGTGTACAGCATCGTCCTCAGCGACGTGCTGGGGGACCCGCTGGACATGATCGCCTCGGGGCCCGCCGCGCCCGACCGCTCCACCTGCGCCCAGGCGCTGGCCATCGCCCAAAAGTACCGCCTCCGCCTGTCCCCCGCGGCCCGCGCGCTGCTGGCCCGGGAGACCCCCAAGGCCCTCTCCAACGTGGAGACCCAGATCACCGGCAGCGTCCGGCAGCTGTGCGCCGCCGCTGCGGACGCCTGCCGCGCCCGGGGCTACCAGCCCCTGCTCCTGACCGACCATCTGGACTGCGAAGCGCGGGAGGCCGGCCGGTTCCTGGCCGATATCGCCCGCACCCACGCCGGGCCGGGCGGCAAACGCGCCTTCCTGGCCGGGGGCGAGACGGTGGTCCATCTGACCGGGCAGGGCCTCGGGGGCCGCAACCAGGAGCTTGCCCTGGCGGCCGCGCCCGGCCTCGCCGGCCTTGACGCGGCGCTGTTCAGCGTGGGCTCGGACGGCACCGACGGCCCCACCGACGCCGCCGGGGGCTATGTGGACGGCGGAACGCTGACCGCCCTCACGGCCCACGGGCTGGACGTTGCCGCCGTGCTGGCCCAAAACGACGCCTACCACGCCCTCGCGGCGGTGGACGGCCTGCTCATCACCGGCCCCACCGGCACCAATGTGAACGATGTAGCGGTGCTTTTGCTGGAATAACCCCCACACAAACACAGCCCCCGGACGCTTACCGCGCCCGGGGGTTTTTCTGTTTAGCTGGAAGCTGTCCCGTCAGCAGAGCGTGGGAAAAGCTCAGTCCCACTCGTCGTAGCGGTCATCCCAGTCGTCATCGTAGCGGTCGTCCCAGTCGTCATCGTAGCGGTCGTCCCAGTCGCGGCTGTCGCGCTCGCATTCCAGCACTTTGCCGCTGGATGCGCCGATCTCAAAGTCGTACTTGACGCCGTCCACCAGGACCTCCATCTCGTACTTGCCGTCGTCCCGCTCGCATTCCAGGACGCGCAGCTCGCTGACGTCCCGGCCCAGATGCTCGGCGGCGATCCGTTTGGCGCCGGCCGCATCAATGGCGGCGGAAGCGGACAGGGAGCCGCAGGCGGTCAGGGCGGTCAGGGCCAGGGCGGCGGCGAGGGTCAGGCTCAGCTTGCGGTTCTTTTTCATGGTAGTCATCTCCTTATAGTTGTGGGGGTGGTTGTTTGTTCCTTTGTTTTCAGTTTACGGAGCCGCTGCCCCGAAACCGGGGTCTTGCAAAAGTTTTTTCAAAATTTCTTTTGCGTTCGGCTTACATCCAAAGGATACGTGCCAGCCCGCCCAAAACCGGGGCCGTCCCGCAAATTTTTTCAAGCCTGGTCAGTCGTACTCGTCCCAGTCGTCCCAATCCTCGTCCTCATCCTCCTCGTCTTCGTCCTCATCGTCGTCATCGTCATCGCTGTCATAAGGATAGTCCGAGCCGGTGGGGTCCCAGTCGTCCTGGGGGTCGCCCCGGGACGGCGCGGCGGGCTGGGTCTGGGAAGCCGCCGGGGGCGCGCTCTCAGGCTGGGCAGGCACAGAGGAGGGCTGCCGGTTTTGTTCCTGCTGGCCGGCGGCGTCCTGCTCGGGCACTGCCCCGCCCAGGTAAACGGCGATGCCATCCCCGTATTTTGCCTGCAGCTGGGCCTGGAGGGCTGCTTCCTCCCGGATCTGCCAGTCGTCGTCCTCGCTGCTGGCCGTGATGGACACGGCCCCGCCCCGGGCCAAAAATCCCTTTTCAAACGCTTTCTCGACCAGTTCCTGCACGGCGTCGTCGCTGTCCTCCCCTTTCAGGTCCAGGCCGTCCAGCAGCGTCTCGCCGTCAGCATTGAGAGCCCGCAGGTCCAGCACGCGGTCCGTTTTGCTGACCGAAAGCTCCACATCGGGATTGATCTGGATGCGCAGCGTCCCATAAGGGATAAAGTTGGGCTGCCAGTACCCGAAGAAGCCCAGGCAGAGGCAGGCAGCCAGAGCCAGCGCGCCCAGCGCCCCCCAAGCCGGCCGGAAGCGCCGCCGGGGCGGGGGCAGGCGCAGCTCCACCACATCCTCCACCGTCTGGCCCACCTGGTAGTGGAGGTTGGCCGCCTTCAAAAAGCGGCCCCGTTCGTCCAGCACCACCGCATAGGCGGGGTGGGTCTCCATGACAAGGTATTTCATTCCCGCGTCCCTCCTCTTGGCGTCAGCTGGCACAAGTGTCCCCGGATGATCTCATATCCGTTGGTAAACGCCAGCAGGATAGCCACCAGGTATTTCCGGTGGCGCTCGATGGTCTTTTTGTCCACGCCGGAGCCAAGGACCAGGTCCCGTATGGGCAGCCGCCCGGTGCGCAGCAGCTTGTCCAGCAGGATGGGGTTGGCCCGGGCGCAGTCCAGCACCGCCCGGCAGGCGGCCAGGGTGCGCTCCTGCCGGGGGCAGTTATCTGCCACATCGGAAAAGCCAATGCCGAACGAAGCCAGCTGCCGGCCAAATTCCGCGATCTCGGCCCGGGTGGCCTCCCGCAGGTCGTAGGCTGCGATCTCGTCCCGGGTGTCGGGCAGGGTCTCAGACAAAAGGCGGCCGTCCTCTCCGGCGGGGACGTCCAGAGAGACGGTGCCGCCGTGCCGCTGCTCGACCCGGTAGTGGTCGATCAGGCGGTTGCGGATGGCCGCCGCTGCATAGGGCAAAAAGGCTCCCCGCCCCCGCTGATAGGACAATGCCGCCTCGTAAAAAGCCAGCGTGGCGATGCTCAGCTCGTCCTCGTGGCCGGCCTCGATGGGCGCGTGGGTGAATTTGCAGGTCTCGCTGCGGATAAAGGGCATATACTGCCCGATCAGGGCGTCGGCGGCCGCCGGGTCGGTCTGGGCCGCCCGGACTTCAAACACGATGCTGTGTTCCTTGCGCCGCATGGTCTGTTCTGTTTCTAGCTGCATGGATGGGCCTCCCTTCCGGTCATGCTTCCCCTCAATGGCAGGATACGCTCCCGCCGCGGTTTTTTCGGGGTCAAAGCGCTGCTTTTAGTGTAACAGATTTTCGCCCCGTTGGCGAGGGGGCAGGCCAAAATCCCACCAAAAAGAGAACGCCCGCACAGCCGGCGAAGCGGCCCTGCGGGCGAACTCTTTGAAGGATATGCTTCTTCTTATGAAGGGTAGGAGATGGCTTGCGTTCAGCGCTCCAGCACCAGCGCCTCATAGGGGCGCAGGGCCGCGCGGGGGGCCGCGTCGGGGTAGTTGCCCAGCAGCACCTTGGCGTCCTGCCAGCCCTCGGGCAGGGCGGCGGGGGCGTCGTGGCCGGTCAGGTTGCACAACACCAGCAGTTCATGCTGGGCGTCCCAGCGGCGGTAGGCCAGCAGGTCGGGGTCGTCCTTATCGAGGAACTCGATCTTGCCGGACTGGATCACCGGGTGCTGCTTGCGCAGGGCCACCAGCTGCTTGTAGTAGCTGTAGATGGAGTCGGGGTCGCCCACCTCGGCGGCGGCGTTGATGGTCTGGTAGTTGTCCACCACGCCGATCCAGGGTTCGCCGGTGGTAAAGCCCGCGTGGGCCGAAGCGTCCCACTGCATGGGGGTGCGGCCGTTGTCCCGGCTGCGCTGCTGGATGATCTCCAGCGCCTCGTCGGGGGTCTTGCCCTGCTGCTGGAGGATCTGGTAGTAGTTCAGGCTCTCCACATCCCGGAACTGGCCGATGGCGGCAAAGTGGCAGTTGGTCATGCCCAGCTCCTCGCCCTGGTAGATGTAAGGGGTGCCCCGCATCATGTGGGTGGCAGTGCCCAGCATTTTGGCGCTCTCTTTCCAGTACCTGCCCTCGTCGCCAAAGCGGCTGACGGCGCGGGGCTGGTCGTGGTTGCACCAGAACAGGGCGTTCCAGCCGTTGCCGGCCTGCATCCCCTCCTGCCAGAGGGTGAACAGGTTTTTCAGGGCCATGTGGTCGGGGGGCATCAGGGCCCACTTGTCCCCGTTCTTGTAGTCCACCTTCAGGTGGTGGAAGCTGAAGGTCATGGTCAGCTCGTGGTTGTCGGGGTTGGTGTAGCCGATGCAGTTCTCCAGGCTGGTGGAGGACATCTCGCCCACCGTGATCATCCCCTCGATGCCGCCGGCGGCCACCAACTCCTGCAGGTAGCGGTGGACGTTCCGGCCGTCGGTGTAGAAGCGGCGGCCGTCGCCCTTGTCGTCGTCCTCGAACACTTCGGGCTTGGAGATCAGGTTGACCACGTCGAAGCGGAAGCCCTTGATGCCCTTGCCTTTCCAGAAGCGGAGGACCGAGGCCAGCTCGGCCCGGACCTCGGGGTTCTCCCAGTTCAGGTCGGCCTGGCTGACGTCGAACAGGTGCAGGTACCACTTGCCCAGGCTGGGCACATACTCCCAGGCCGGGCCGCCGAATTTGGACACCCAGTTGGTGGGCAGCTTGTCGGGGCTGCCCTCCTTGAAGATGTAGTAGTCCTGATACTTCTTCTCCCCGGCCAGAGCCCGCTGGAACCACTCGTGGTCGGTGGAGGTGTGGTTGAACACCATGTCCAGCATCAGGCCGATGCCGCGCTTGTCCGCCTCCCGGACGAGGGTCTCCAGGTCCTCCATCGTGCCGAAACGGGGGTCGATGGCGCAGTAGTCGGCCACGTCGTAGCCGTTATCGTGCTGCGGCGAGGGGAAGAAGGGGGTCAGCCAGAGGTAATCCACCCCCAGGTCCTTGAGATAGTCCAGCTTGGCGGTCACGCCGGGCAGGTCGCCCAGGCCGTCGCCGTTGGTGTCACAAAACGACTTGGGGTAGATCTGGTAGACGACTTTATCCTGAAAATTTGCCATGAATCGCACCTTCCCTTCCTGTAGTTCGCACAAAAATGTTTCTTCGTTGCCTCTTATCATTTGCCCCGCCTGCCCGCGGGGCCTCTTTCTCCTTATCCATGCCGCCGGATAAACGCGCCCATCCGTTCAACGCTCTCCTGCGCCTGGGGCACGATCCCAAACAGGTCGAGGAAAGCGTGGTTCAGGCCCCGGTAGAGGATGGTGTCCACCTGGGCGCCCCGGGCGGCGAGCCGCCGGGCAAAGGCTTCCACCTGCGGGCGCAGGTAGTCGTATTCCGCATACTGGATCAGCAGCGGGCAGCCGAAGCCCCCTTCCCGGTAGATGGGGGAGACCAGCGGGGCGTCGGCGCCGGCGTTGCCCTGCAGGTAGAGCTTTTGCATCAGGGGCTCGTTGCCCTGCAGGCTGGTGGCGCAGTGCTGGACCAGCGCGTCGGGCCAGCCCCGGTACAGGCTCTCGTCCCAGTGCCAAAGGGGCCCGCAGGCAAGGTCCACCACCGGGTAGTAGAGCACCGCCCCGGCAAAGTAGCCCGGCTTCATCGTTTGCAGGCAGGCCAGCACCAGGTTCGCCCCGGCACTGTCCCCTGCCAGGAACGCTTTGCGGCGGTCGAACTGGAAATTGCCGTCCCGCAGCACGGCCCGCACCGCCCGGATGCAGTCCACCATGTTGCCGGGGAACGCCGTCTCGGGGGCCAGGCGGTAGTCGATGTTGACCACCAGCCCGCCGGTGATCTGGGCCAGGTACTTGCAGGGGTTCTCCATCACCTGGACCGAACCGCCCACAAAGCCGCCGCCGTGTATGAAGAACAGGCACGGGCCGTCCGGGTCCTCGCCCGCCTGGTAGCAGCGGGCCTGCACGCCGTCCAGCGTGACGCGGCGGACCGTCACGCCGGCGGACAGGTCCCGGTTCTGGCAGCCCATGTTGTCCCGCATATCCCCCACCGGCTCGCCCAGCACATGGTAGGGGTTGCCGGTGGTCTTGGCGGGGCGGTGGGCCCGGTATTCCACCAGGGCCGCCTCGAAACAGGGGTCATCCCGCGAGGGAGTGTAGTCTACGGTCTGGTGCATGGCTCAGTTGACGCCCTTCTTCTTGCCCACAGCGACGGTGAGCACAAAGGGGATGACGATGGCGATGACCATGCAGATGGCGAAGGTGAGCATGTAAGCGGGCTGGATGGACAGGATGCCGGGCAGGCCGCCGACGCCCACCGAGTTGGCGGTGGTGGAAGTGGCGGTGCAGACGACGCCGGCCACAGCCGAACCGATCATGCCGCACAGGAACGGGAAGTTATACTTCAGGTTGACGCCGAACATGGCAGGCTCGGTCACGCCCAGGTAGCAGGAAATGCAGGAGGGGACGTTGACTTCCTGTGCGGCGGCGTTCTTGCGCTGCAGGTAGATCATGCCGAGGACGGCCGAGCCCTGGGCGATGTTGGACAGCGCGATCATGGGCCACAGCATGGTGCCGCCGAAGTCAGCCACCAGCTGCAGGTCGATGGCGTTGGACATGTGGTGCAGGCCGGTGATGACCAGCGGGGCGTACACAAAGCCGAACACGGCGCCGAAGATGACGCGGAACGGGCCGGAGATGCCGGCGTACACGGCGGACGAAACAGCGGAGCCGATGGCCCAGCCGATGGGGCCGAGCACGAAGTGGGCGGCCATGACCGACAGCACCAGGCTGCAGAAGGGCACCACGATCATCGAGATGACGGCCGGGCAGATCTTACGGAAGAAGCGCTCCAGGTACACCAGGGTGAAGGCGGCCAGCATGGCGGGGATGACCTGCGCCTGGTAGCCGATCATGTTGACCTGGACGAAGCCGAAGTCCCACTTGGGGATGTCGGCGGCGGCGGTGGTGGCCACCGAGTAGGCGTTCAGCAGCTGGCCGGACACCAGGGTCAGGCCCAGGACGATGCCCAGGCTCTCGGTGGTGCCCATCTTCTTCGTCACCGACCAGCAGATGCAGACCGGCAGCATATGGAAGATGGCCTCGCCGATCAGCCACAGGAAGCTGTCCACGCCGCTCCAGAACTGGCTGACCTGCACCAGGGTCTTGGTGCCGTTTTCCAGCAGGTACATGCTGTCGATACAGTTGCGGAAGCCCAGGATCAAGCCGCCGGTGATCATGATGGGGATCAGCGGGGCGAAGATCTCGGCCAGGGCGCTCATGATCTTCTGGGCGCGGTTCTGGTTCTGCTTGGCCGCGCTCTTGACGGCGTCCTTCGAGACGCCCTCGATGCCCGACACGGCCACGAAATCGTTGTAAAAGTCGCTGACCGTGTTGCCGATGATGACCTGGAACTGGCCGGCCTGGGTAAAGGTGCCCTTGGCCGACTTGATCTTTTCGATGCGGGGCACGTCTGCTTTGGCCGGATCGTTCAGCACAAAGCGCATCCGGGTGACGCAGTGCGATACCGCAGCGATGTTTTCTTTGCCGCCGACTGCCGCGAGCAGTTCTTTGGCGTCCTCTACGTATTTACCCATGAAACATCCTCCTTCAACTGATGTCCGCCTGTTCAAACCTCTGAACAAGTTCAAACATCTTTTCGTTCTGGCACCAGTATAGCACCCCGGGCGGCAAAGTCAACGCATTTTCGGAAAAACGTCTTATCAAAAGCGGTTTTTCAGAGCTTGGCACAAACAGACCCCTTGCGATTTGGCGATGTTTGCTGTATACTGAGTTCAAACATTTGAACATGGTGGAGGCGATGTTGTATGCCCAAGGCCAAATTTGAGGGCATTTACCGCAGTATCAAACAGAAGATCGAAGCGCAGGACTATCCTTACCAGTCCCTGCTGCCTGCCGAGAGCGAGCTGATCCAGGAGTACGGCTGCGCGCGCAACACCCTGCGCCGCGCCCTGGCCGACCTGACCGCCGCCGGCTATCTCCAGCCCATCCAGGGCAAGGGGGTGCGGGTGATCTACCGGCCGGCCGGCAAGGCTTCCTTTTTGATCGGCGTGATCGAGAGCTTCCGGGAGACGGACGAGCGCAACAACCTGCACGCCGTCACCAAAGTGGTGCGGTTTGAACAGGTGGAGGCCGACGAGCGTCTGGCCTCCCAGAGCGGCTTCATGGTGGGCGAACCGCTGTGGGCCATCGAGCGGGTGCGCTACCTCGAGGGCAAGGCGCTGATTTTGGACGTGAACTACTTTTCCCAGGCGATGGTGCCCGGCCTGACCGCCGAGATCGCGGCCCAGTCCATCTACGAATACATCGAAAAGGTGCTGCACATCCGCATCGCCACCACCAAGCGCCGGGTCACGGTGGAGCGCGCCACCACCCGGGACGAGGCCCTGCTGGACCTGGACGGCTACGGCAGCGTCGTGGTGGTGTCCAGCGTGACCTTCAACGCCGACGGGCTGCTGTTCGAGTACACCCAGTCCCGCCACCAGCCGGCGTCCTTCAGCTTTGAGGATACGGCCACCCGCCGCCGCCAGCCCACCGCCCCGGAGCAGAACAAATAAAAACGTCCCGCCCTCCGCAACCGGATGGACGGGACTTTTTGCTGCCGGAAAAGGGGTTTACAGCGTCCGCCAGGTGACGCGCGGCATCAGCGCCCTGACCGTCTCAGCGTCGGCCGCCTGGGTGCCGCTGCACATGACGTTGGCTGCGCCGGTGGCCGTCGAGAGGACCGCAGCCTCCTCCAGGGACAGGCCCTGTTCTTCGGCCCAGGCCAGCGCGGCCACCACGCTGTCCCCTGCCCCCACCGTGCTGCCCACTTTGACCGGCAGGCCGTCGGCCAGGATGACCTGTGTTTTGGTGGCGTACAGCGCGCCCCGGCTGCCCAGGGACACCACTACTTTTTCCACCCCGGCCGCCAGAAGCTCGCCTGCGGCGGCGCGCAGCTTCCCGACGCCGCCCAGCTCGCGCCCCAGCAGGCGGGCCAGCTCGTGCTCGTTGGGCTTGACCAGATAGGGCCGGGCCTCGATGCCGGCGGCCAGCGGCGCGCCATCGGCGTCCAGGAACACCTTTGCCCCCGCCTGACGGCAGGCAGCGGTCCAGGTGCGGTAGGTGTCCTGCGGCGCGCCCACAGGCAGGCTGCCCGCAAGCACCACGATGTCCCCCGCCCGGACGCTGCCCGTCAGACGTTCCAGCAGGCTTTCCAGCACCTGGGCGGCGACGGCGGGGCCCGGCTCGTTGATGTCGGTGTTGGTGTGCCCTGCCGGGTCGATCACTTTGAGGTTGGTCCGCGTCTCCCCCTCGCCGGCGTCGGCCAGGAGGGTGTCCAGCCCCAGCGCTTCCAGCTGCGCGGCCAGGACGCGCCCGGCGCCGCCCGCCACGACGCCCACCGCCCGGCTGCGCCCGCCCAGCTTTGCGATCACCTTCGAGACGTTGATCCCCTTGCCGCCCGGGTCGGTGCGGACAGAGGCGATCCGGTTCACCGCGTCGAGGGCAAAGTGGGGTATCTCCACCGTTTTGTCCAGCGCCGGGTTGAGTGTGACCGTGTAGATCATAAAGTTCCTCCTTTTCGTTGTTCGGCCTGCGGCCCGGACGGCCTTTGGCAGCCCGTCCGGCGCAGCACGCAAAATAAAAACCCTCAAGGATCACTCCCTGAGGGTTTTGCTTTTCGAGAAGCCGGCATCTACCTATTTTCACAGGCCGTGTCCAGCCAACTATCT